>Ga0209148_1000032_pt1 | contig 557660 bp, 515 predicted proteins | sample AraplaCol_mMF_r2_2_FD_184288 | JGI IMG/M metagenome (GOLD analysis project Ga0209148, IMG submission 184288) | Arabidopsis root microbial communities from North Carolina, USA - plate scrape CL_Col_mMF_r2 (SPAdes) (version 2) | ecosystem: Host-associated > Plants > Roots > Endosphere | place... | reverse complement strand
GAGTTGGTCCTGGCCTTGCCATAGGCGCCGAACATCGGCCGGTAGTGCATCGGCTGCGGTGTCGGGATCGAGGCGTTGGGGTCGCCCATCGGGGCGGCGGCGATCATGCCGCCGATCAGCACCATGTCCGGCTTCACACCGAAGAAGGCCGGGTTCCACAACACCAGATCGGCGCGTTTGCCGACGGCGATCGACCCGATGTCTTTCGACAGCCCATGCGCGATGGCCGGGTTGATGGTGTATTTGGCGATATAGCGGCGAACGCGGAAATTGTCGTTGTCGCCGGTTTCCTGCGGCAGCGAGCCGCGCTGGCGCTTCATCTTGTCGGCGGTCTGCCATGTCCGGATCGCCACTTCGCCGACGCGGCCCATGGCCTGGCTGTCCGACGAGATGATCGAGAAGGCGCCGATATCGTGCAGGATATCCTCGGCCGCGATCGTCTCCTTGCGGATGCGGCTCTCGGCGAAGGCGATGTCCTCGGGGATCGATGGCGACAAGTGATGGCAGACCATCAGCATGTCGAGATGCTCGGCCAGCGTGTTGACGGTGTAGGGCCGCGTCGGATTCGTCGAGGACGGGATGACGTTGGGCAGGCCGCAGACCTTGATGATGTCGGGCGCATGACCGCCGCCGGCGCCCTCGGTATGAAAGGCATGGATAGTGCGGCCCTTGATCGCCGCCACCGTGTTTTCGACGAAGCCGGATTCGTTCAGCGTGTCGGTGTGGATCATCACCTGAACGTCGTAATCGTCGGCCACCGACAGGCAGCAGTCGATGGCCGCCGGCGTCGTTCCCCAGTCCTCATGCAGCTTCAGCGAGCAGGCGCCGCCCAGCACCATTTCTTCCAGCGCCGCCGGCAGCGAGGCATTGCCCTTGCCCGACAGGCCGATATTCATCGGAAAGGCATCGAAGGACTGGATCATGCGCGCCATGTGCCATGGCCCCGGCGTGCAGGTGGTCGCCAGCGTGCCATGCGCCGGACCGGTGCCGCCGCCGAGCATGGTGGTGATGCCTGACATCAGCGCTTCCTCGATCTGCTGCGGGCAGATGAAGTGGATATGCGCGTCGAAGCCGCCGGCGGTCAGGATTTTGCCCTCGCCGGCGATGATTTCCGTGCCGGGACCGATAATGATGGTGACGCCATCTTGCGTATCCGGGTTTCCGGCCTTGCCGATCGCTGCGATGCGGCCGTCCCTGAGGCCGATATCGGCCTTGAAGATGCCGGCGCTGGCATCGATCACCAAGGCATTGGTGATGACGGTGTCGACCGCGCCCTGGGCGCGGGACACCTGGCTCTGGCCCATGCCGTCGCGGATCACCTTGCCGCCGCCGAATTTCACCTCTTCGCCGTGAATGGTGAGGTCCTTTTCGACCTCGATGAAGAGCTCGGTGTCGGCCAGCCTGACCTTGTCGCCGACAGTCGGCCCATACATCTGGGCGTAGGCGGCACGCGAGATTCTGGCCATCAGCGATTGCTCCCGAAATGCGGTGTGGTTGTGGCTGGTTTGCACATTGCCGCCATCCAATGGTCACGCAATGACCCGCTGGGCGACACCTTCTGATCCCATTTGGCGGTTGAGGTTGGCAGGTCACCCCAAAACGACCGTTTGCCAAATCGATGGAAGGAAAATCCATGCGCAAAACGATAATTCTTGCAGCCGCCGCCAGCCTGATGCTGGCCGGCGCCGCCAGTGCCCAGCAGCAGCCCGCTCCGGCCACGCCTGCCCCCAAGGCGACGACTCCCGCCCCCGGCGGTCAGCAGGCCGCGCCGGCGATCCAGAGCGTCAATATCGTCGACATCACCGAGCTGCCGAAGGACACCCAGACGCAGGTCAATCAGGTGATCGCCCAGCGCGGTGACGCCGGCCTGCAGAAACTGCGCAGCTCGATCGACGCCACCCCCAAGGTCAAGTCCGCCCTCCAGGCCAAGGGAATGACCTCGGCGCAGGTGGTCGCGGCCAGCATGGAGCCAAACGGCGCGCTGACCTTGATCACCAAGAAGGCCAGCTGACGGCCCGGCGCGGCGGGCCGGTAGCCGGTCCGCCGGCCGTATCACGAGGGGAACCATGGCAGGGCTGGAGTCGTTTCGCTTCCTGATTGTTGAAACAGATTGCGAAAGCGAACGATGACCATCACCACCTTGCCCGACGCCCGATGGCTGCATGCCATTGCTGCGGCCGCGTTTCTGGCAGCGAGCCTTCCGCAGGCCGCGCTGAATGCGCAGGGCCTTGAAAGTCCGGAGACCGTCGACCGGATTATCGGCTCGCAAGTCAGTGAGGAACAGGCCAGGACGACAGCTGAAATCGGAAAAGTCAGTTCGGCGATCGACCGCACGCGCGAAAACATCAGCACGGTGCGCAAGACCTCCAAGCTCGACAAGGTCGATATCGTGTTGCTGACCGACGCTGCGCGCGGCGAAGGCGGCCCTCCGGCGGTCATCGAGAACAAGGTGCGGCAGCACAGGGACGACGTCGCGGAACTGCGCAAGGAGATCGAGGCGAACGCCCTGCTGTTCAATGCCATCGATTCGCGGCGCATCGCCGCGCAGGACGTTCTCGCCGTCGCGTTCGACGATCCGGGAAAGATCGTCATCTATGCGGCTGCCAAGCCGTCGGACTAAGCCGATTGCACCAAGGCCGGTCGCCAGCCTGACGCGCCGCGCATGAGGCGCCACCGGTCTCACAGCTTGCCCATCACCTTCTGCTGGAACCCGTAGACCTCGCGCCTGCCGCCAAGCGGCACCAGCGTGACGTCGCGTTCCTGTCCCGGCTCGAAGCGCATGGCGGTGCCGGCGGCGATGTCGAGGCGCATGCCGCGCGCCCGTTCGCGGTCGAACTTCAGCCCCTCATTGGTCTCGAAGAAATGATAATGGCTGCCGACCTGGATCGGCCGGTCGCCGCTGTTGGCGACTTTCAGGGTGACGGTCGGCAGGCCCTTGTTGAGCTCGATGTCGCCTTGGATGGGGATGACTTCGCCGGGGATCATCTGATGTCACACCACGCCGAAGGTGAGGCCGACGCCGATCGCCGCGCAAGCCGCTCCCGCGACACGGGCCAGGCCACGGAACCTCGTGCCAAGGCCAAGCGCGGCGGCGATGCCGACGGCATGAAGCAGCGCGGTGGCGGCGGCGAAGCCGGCCATGTATTCGAGCCCGCCTGCATTTTCCGGCACTTCGGTACCGTGGGCGTGGCCGTGGAACAGCGCGAACAGGCCGATAATGGCGATGCCGGCCGAGACCGGCAGATCGACCGCCAGCGCCACCAGCAGGCCAAGCGCCACGACGGAGGCCAATATGCCCGGTTCGACGAAGGGCACCGGCACATGCGCCATGCCAAGGGCCGCGCCGGCAATCATCACGCCGACAAAGGCCGCCGGCCAGGCCCAGATCGCCCTGCCGCCCTTGAGGGCAGCCCACAGGCCGACGGCGATCATCACGGTCATATGATCGAGGCCGGACAAGGGATGCATGAATCCGGCCGTGAAGGAGGAGGTCGTGCCGATGCCGACATGGGCATAGGCCGGCATGGCGGCGGCCATGAGCAGGATCGCCGCGAGGCCCAGGCGTTTGGCAGGGATCATTCTACTTGCCTTTCGTTTGCGATGGAGCAGTCACGCGGCCTTGCGCGGGCCGCAACCCTCGGCCTTGAGGACGCGCTTGGTCGAAGCCGGATATTTCTTCAGCATCGCGGCTGGGCGGATCGGCCGGGCCGAAAAATTGCCGGCGCAATTGGGGCAGACGCCGTCCAGCACGTTTTCCGCGCAATCCGCGCAGAAGGTGCATTCGAAGGTGCAGATCAGCGCATCCGTCGCCTCCGGCGGCAGGTCCTTGTCGCAGCATTCGCAGTTTGGGCGCAGCTCGAGCATCTCGGTCTCCTCACCTGATGGGCTCGTGCACGGTCACCAGCTTGGTGCCGTCGGGGAAGGTCGCTTCCACCTGCACGTCATGGATCATCTCGGCGATGCCTTCCATCACCTGCGCGCGGGTGACGACATGGGCGCCGGCCTCCATCAATTCGGCGACCGGGCGGCCGTCGCGGGCGCCTTCGACGACGAAATCGGTGATCAGCGCGATCGCTTCCGGATGGTTCAGCTTGACGCCGCGCTCGAGCCGCTTGCGTGCCACGATCGCCGCCATGGCGATCAGCAGCTTGTCTTTTTCCCTCGGCGTCAGGTTCATGCGGTTTCCAGAATCACAGTGACCATAATTTGGGCAGCCCCGCCCTTCCGTTGAGCAATCCGACGAGCGGAACCAGCCGCTGGCGCAGTTGGTAGCCGTCCCCGGCGTAAAGCCTCGCAAGAAGCTTGCCAGATGCCTTCACGCTCCAGACGCTGGCGCCGCCCCGGTCGCCGATGATCTCCCGGGCCGGATCGAGGAAAGCCTCGGCCCGCGGCGACACCAGCAGCAGCGTCGCCACGGCGATCGCGCCGCCGGTGGCCGCAGGGCGTGCCAGGGCACCAGTGATATCGGGTCCGATGCGGAAATCCTCGGCATGGATGAGGAAACCACCCTGGCGAACGCGCCAGCGGTCACGGAAAATGCCTTGCGCGGCGCGTTCGCCCATGGCCAGGCGGCCGAAGACGGTGGCCTCCAGCACCAGCGCCTCGGCCCCCGCGGCAAGTTCGACATCCAATGTGCGGGCAAAGGCGGCGCGGTCGAAGACGATGGTCTCCTGCGGCAGCCAGGCGATGCGGCCATTCTCGCCGGCCGTCAGCCTGACCCGCACTTCGGCATGATCGGATGCGGCGCGATAGACCTTCTCGCAGGCCTGGGTCGTTATCGACGCCGAGGCATCGGCGCCGACATCCACATCCCAGCCGATGCGGTCGCCGCCGGTCAGTCCGCCGGCGGTGTTGATCAGCACCGCCTCCAGCGGGTCGGCCAGAACGGCCGGCAGCCTTATCTTGGCGGAACCGTCCTGATAGAGGCGCCGCAGCCGCGTGCGCCCGTCCGCGCTGGCGCAGCCCAGCTGGGCCAGGCCCGCGGCGCGCTGGGCCAAAGGGGCCGAAAACTTGGTATATTCGATCGTGTCCACGCCGTCAGGTTAAGCACTGCGGCGGTTTTGTCGATATATAGCTTGTTGCTTGATGACGTTTCCGTTTCTATAGAGGGAGCCACCTCGATACGGTCAGGCGATGCTTGGCGGGGGTAGAAGGCGACGATCGCGGCCTGATATCGAGGACAGAAGGCGCTGTTCAGTTGGCGTCGGGAAACGACAAAGTGGGGAAGAAACCGAATGGCTGACCAGCTGGCAACGGACATCATCGAAAAGATCAAGGCCCATGCCGAGCCGGGCGGTGAAGAAATCACCACCAGCACCGAATTGACGTCGCTCGGCATCCATTCGCTGGAGCTGACCGAGATCATATTCGACCTCGAGGAGCAGTATGGCATCGAGATCGAGATGAACACGGTCGATGCCTGGAGCAATCTGAAGAATGTTGGCGACATGGTCGAGGCCGTTCGCGCGCTGATCGCGAAAAAAGCCTGACCGAATGCTGAAACGCGTCGTCATTACCGGCATTGGCGGGCTGTGCGGGCTAGGCGTCGATGCGCAGTCGATCTGGGCCGAAATGCGGGCCGGCCGTTCGGCCATCGGCCCGATCGACAATCCCTTCCTGCATGATCTGAAGGTCAAGACCGGCTGCGAGATCAAGGCGCTGCCCGAGCACGGCATCGAGCGCAAGCAGCTGGTGTCGATGGACCGCTTCAGCCTGCTGGCGGTGATCGCCGCGAAGGAGGCCATGCGGCAGTCCGGCCTGGCCGCGCATGCCGACAACACCTATCGCATGGGAACCATTGTCGGCGTCGGCGTCTGCGGCTTCGAGACCGTCGAGGAGAACTATCGCGCCATTCTGGTCGAGGGCAAGAATCGCGCCGGCATCTTCACCGTGCCCAGGGTCATGCCAGGCGCCGCTGCCGGCCAGGTCAGCATGCACCTTGGCTTGCGTGGGCCGGTCTTCGGCGTCACATCGGCCTGCTCTTCGGCCAACCACGCCATGGCCTCGGCGGTCGACCAGATCAGGCTCGGCCGCGCCGACGTCATGGTTGCCGGCGGAACAGAAGCGCCATTGGTCTGGGGCGTGCTCAAGGGCTGGGAGGCATTGCGCGTGCTGTCGCCCGACACCTGCCGGCCGTTCTCGGCCGACCGCCAGGGCCTTGTGCTCGGCGAAGGCGCCGGCATGGCGGTTCTGGAAAGTTACGATCACGCCATGGCGCGGGGCGCCACCATCCTCGCCGAAATCGCCGGCGCCGGCCTTTCGGCCGACGCCTCCGACATCGTCGCCCCGACCATCGAGGGACCGGAAGCGGCGATGCGCTTCTGTCTCGCCGATGCCGGGCTCAATCCCGAGGACATCGATTATCTCAACGCGCACGGCACCGGCACCAAGGCCAACGACCAGATCGAGACCAATGCGATCAAGCGCGTCTTCGGCGAGCACGCGCGCGCCCTGTCCATCTCCTCGACCAAGTCGATGCATGCCCATTGCCTGGGCGCGTCGGGCGGGCTGGAAATGATCGCCTGCGTCATGGCGATCCGCGAAGGCGTCGTGCCGCCGACCGCGAACTACCGCGAACCCGATCCCGATTGTGATCTCGACGTGACGCCCAATGTCGCGCGCGAGCGCAAGGTGCGTACCGCGATCAGCAACGGTTTTGCTTTCGGCGGCACCAACGCGGTGCTGGCATTCAAGGCCATCTAATCCCGGGCGGTCACCACCGCCCCGGGCGGTTACTACCTGCCCCCGGGCGGTCACCACCGCCCAGGGCCGGTTTCTACCTGCCGCCGGGCAATCTTGAGCGCGCCCGGCGATCCGCCGCGTTGGACCGGTTTTGCCTTCCGTGCATGGCGAAACTGCCGCCGCCATATTGATCCTGCCCGGCCTTGCACCTAATTCTTGGCGACCCGCCAACACCGCGCGCCCTTGGCGCAAATCCCCCGCTCAGGAGTTTTCGATGGCCGACCTGTCCGCCTTTCCGATCACCACCCGTTGGCCGGCCAAATATCCCGACCAGATCCAGCTCTATTCGGCAACGACGCCCAATGGCGTAAAAATATCGATCGCGCTGGAAGAGCTCGGCCTGCCCTACGAGCCGCATCTGGTCAACATCAGCAAGGACGAAAGCTGGACGCCGGAATTCCTGTCGCTCAATCCCAATGGCAAGATCCCGGCGATCATCGATCCCAACGGCCCGGACGGCAAGCCGATCGGTCTTTTCGAATCCGGCGCCATTCTGCTCTATCTCGCGGACAAGACCGGCCTGCTCGTCCCGGCGGACGCAGCGCGACGCTACGAGACGATCCAGTGGGTCTTCTTCCAGATGGCTTCCGTAGGGCCGATGTTCGGCCAGGTCGGGTTCTTCCACAAATTCGCCGGCCGCGAGATCGCCGACAAGCGCCCGCTGGAACGTTACCGCGACGAATCGCGGCGGCTGCTCGGGGTGCTCGATGGCAGGCTCAAGGGCCGCAAATGGATCATGGGCAATGACTACACCATCGCCGACATCTCGCTGCTGGGCTGGGTGCGCAATTTGATCGGCTTCTATGAAGCGCGCGAACTAGTTGGCTTCGATGATTTCGCCAATGTGGCGGCATGGCTGGAGCGCGGCCTGGCGCGGCCGGCGGTACAGAAGGGCCTGACCATTCCGGCAAAGGGCTGAGGCGGCCAGTCGCCAACAGGCGACCGCCTGCTATTTTGCCTTGGCCTTCGAGCCGCCCCTGCCGATCACGGAGGCGGCCAGCGAGACGGCACCGCGCGCGGTGGCGACCACCGCGCCGGCGGCTACATTAGCCGCCGTCCGGACCGCACCGGCCTTGGCCGGCGCTGATTTGCGCGGGCTGGCGGCCTTGGCGGCCGGTACGACCTTTCGGGGCGCGGCCTTGCCGAAAGCCGCCTTGCCGTCTTTGGAGCGTTCAGCAATCGCAGGGCCAGCACCGGCTTTCGCCTGGGTCGCCTTCGCAGGCCTCGTCTTGGCTGGTTTTTTTGCCTTGGTTGCCATTGGAAAATCCCTTACGCCGGACAAATGGGTTGTCAGGCATAACGGCGCGAAACCCTTAAGGTTCCCGTCCAAAAATACCGAAAATTAAGCGTGTTAACCAATGATCAGGTCGGCGGCCCGGCGCCGGGCCAGCACGCGTTCGATGTTGGGCATGTCGTTGGAGGCGATCCAGGCCCGCGCCTCCTCATCCGAACGGCCATGGCCATGCCAGCGCTCCATCAGGCGGCGCTCGAGCTCGTTGCGTGGCACGTCGACGAAGATCGAGAAATCGAACAGCGGCGCCAGCCGTGACCATGGCTCCTCGTCGAGCAGCAGGTAATTGCCTTCGACCAGGATGAACTTGGTCTCGGTGCCGACGATCGCCGCGGCGGCGCGGGACAGTTCCATGCTGCGATCGAAGACGGGAATGGCAATGTCGGGTTCGCCGGCCCGGATGCGCTTCATCAGGGTCTCGAAGCCGGCAAAGTCGAACGTCTCCGGCGCGCCCTTGCGCGCCCGCAGGCCGCGCGCGTTGAGCACGATGTCGTCGTAGTGGAAGCCGTCCATCGGCACGACTTCCACCGCGCCTTCCGGCAAAAGGTCATGCAGGCCGGCCGACAGCGTGGATTTGCCGGAGCCCGGCGGTCCGGCAATGGCGACGATGAAGCGCTTTGCCTTGCCGGCGCGCTTGAAGATGGTGGCGGCGAGGTGGGCGATTTCGGACATGGGAGCCTCACTTGCCTGGATGATCGGCAAAATATTACGCTGTATTTTGGCGGCAGTCGGCGGAAATTTCAAACCCTGCGCTCGGGCGATCCCGGCTCAGGCTGCAACAGGTTGGCCGATGCGCAGGAAGGTGCTGTCGAACAGCACGTCCGACGGAGAGCCGCCAGTTGAGAGCCGCATCCGGCCGTCGGCCGTGGTGATCTCTCGCGGAGGGATGCCGCCGGACAGGGACAGGGCGCCGATGACATGGCGGAACGAAAAGCCGCGGCCTTCGCCGAGCGCAAAGGCGGTCGCCACGCCTTCGCGTTTCAGCCAGTTGTCGCCGATCGAAGCGGCATGGCCTACCGCCGAGCGGCCGTCCTCGATGCCGAGCACGCCGACATGCCGCCCGCTCCACGGCGCATAGTCGCGCCCGCCATTGCTGAGCCAAAGCATGGTGATCGGCAGCTCGGCCGGGTTCTTCAGCACCAGCACCAGATCATCCTCGGCCTGGCGCGCCAGCGCCGTCCAGCCCGGCCCGCCATGATCGGCCTCGACCAGGGTGACGAAATCCTCGCGTCGGTCCTCCATGCGGTATTGCGTCAGGTCCAGCGTGCCGCCGCCGGCGCCGGGAAACCGGCCGAGGTCGGCCGATCGGGCCGGATAGGCCAGCATGAAACGGCCGCGCGTGGGATCCGGCTCCAGCGGGTCGTCCAGCGTCGCGGCAAAGCGCTTCGGCGAAAAAGCCAGCCGGCCGCCGCCCTTCATCACCGTCATCGGGTGGTGGGCGACGGAAATCGCGCCCGAGCCGCCGGAAAACACATGTTCCTGGTAAAGGAAAGGATGGCCGTCACGCAGTGTCAGGATTTTGTCGACGCTGGCGCCCATGACCTTGTGCCGCAGGCGGAAGACAGCGCGCCAGCCGCCGTCCGTCGCATTGCTCTCGGTGACATCCCAGGCGCTGTTGGCCGTCCAGCCATGCAGCGGCGCCTCCTCGACATCGCTGCGCGAAAACGGCGCGCAGAGGAAATCGCCGGACAGCCGGACCGTGCCTTGCGGCAGGTCCGTCGGCAGCGCCTCGCCCGAATCGACCCAGGGCGCGCGGTGCAGCGGCTTCAACTGCCGTCCGCCGCTCTCGACGGTCATGTCGGCGATATGGCCGACGGTGAGGTCAAGCGAAACCGAAATGCCTTTGGCCTTGATCGTGCAGGTATCCATAGCGCTCTCACCGAATCTGAAGGCGCAAACAGAACCCGTTCGGCGCGGCTTGCGCAAGCACCGCGGCCGGCATTTCGCATCAGCTACTGCCGCTTGTATTCCCGCACCGGCGATTTCGTCCCGTCGGTGTAGGTCACCTGCACCGACATCGACTTCACGCTGTCGGCGACCTTGAAATAGCCCTTGGCGTCGTAGGGGATGGCGTAGGGGTCCTTCTTGTCGCAAGGCGGTATCTCGAGCGACTTGTCGAGCGCGGCACCGTTCAGGCTGTAACGCACCTCCTTGATGGCGCAGCGGTAGGACAGCATCTGGGTGAAATAGACCAGGCCGTGATTGCCGCCGGAGTCGAAGGCGATCCACGACGTCCAGAACTGGTCGAGGATCTGCTTGTCGCCTTGCTGCAGCGCGGCGTCCGGATCGAAGCTTATGTCGAACGGACCGGTCTCGCGGCCCCTGATGTCGAGATATTTTATGCCGATCGTGGTCGCCGCCGTGCTGTCGGGCAATTCGAAGCTTGGATTGGCCATCGGCTTGCCGGTGGTCTGGTCCTTCATCGCCAGGAAGCCGGTGTCGGTGAACGGACCGCTGGTGCCCAGACGCCAGGAAATCGCGGTTGCTGGCTCGGGCAGCGAAATGGTCATCGACCAGCCCTGGTTGGAGCGCATCGGCGTCAGCGACGGCGCGAAGCGCGCCGGGTCGAGCACGTCGCCAAGGGCGGCGAGCCGGCTGCGGCTGCGGTCCAGCCAGTCGGCGAGTTGCGTCTGGTCGACGAAATATTTGAGCAGCCCGCCATCCTTTTCATACGACACGAATTTGGTCAGCGCCTGGGCCTCGTTGCGCTTGTCGGCCAGCGTCTGGCTGCCGAGGCGGTCTTCCGAAAACTCCTGCGCCTTGAGGAAATAGGCCGGCGCATAGTCGGGATTGGCCGCGATGAAGGCGTTGAGCTTGTCGAGCCGCTGCGCGTCCTCGAACTGCAGGATATGCACCAGCTTGATCGACAGCGCCTTGCCCTTGTCGGCCAGCTGCCCGAACACTTCGCGCGCGCCGGCCTTGCCGTCCTGGACCCGAAGCAGCGTGGCAAAGCGCGTATAGGGATCGATGGCGTCGACATCGAAACCGGCAAAGGCGAGGTAGGAGCGCCGTGCGTTGAGCATGTCGCCCGACAATTCGTAGACGCGGGCATTGTGGTAGAACTCGTCCGGCCGCTTCGGCTCGGCGATCGCCCCGCCCTGTGCCGCGAGCTGGGCAAACCCCTTGGCGATGGTGTCGATCGAGGCGGCGATCTGCTCGGTCGTGGCCTGCAGCTTTTCCGCCTGGGCCTGCTGCTGTTGCTGGCCGGCGGCGAGCGTGTCGGTGGTCTGCTTGACCGCCTCGACGGTCTTCTGCGTCTCAGCGCCCTGCTGCGTCTGCTGCTGCTGGGTTGACGCGATCTGGTCGGTCTTCTGCACCACCGTGTCGGTCGATTTCTTGACCTCTTCGACGGTCTTTTGCGTCTGCGTCACCGTCTGCTCGATCTTCGCCACCTTTTCGGAGACGATGCCCATCGACTTCTGCAGCTGCGCGATCGCCGGCACCAGGCCGGCGATGACGCCGTTCTGCGAGTTGGTCTCCTGCTGCACGGCATAGACGCCGCCGGCGACGGCGGCCGCGCTGGTGGCGAACAACAGCGCCGGCAGCGCCTTGGCCGCGAGCACCAGCCGCAGCACGATGGCAATGGCGATGATGGCCGCGGCGATTGCCGCGACCAGGGCGATATAGGCGGCGAACGGCGCCAGCGGATTGAGCACGTCGCCAACGGCACCGCTGATGAAAGCGACGCTGCCGGCCCATTTGCCGGTGCGGCTGAGCGATGCCTTGATAAGCGAGGGCGCTGCGCCCCCGGCCCCGATGTTCGTCATGCCACCCCCCAAGCCAGCCGATGCCACGCCCCTTCCCACAGGAAACGCGGTATCGGCAAGGAAAGACACAGAAACAGGCGTTTTCGGGGCGGCGAGCTTGCGAAGGCTCGACAATCCTGGGGCTAACAGCCATTAACCAAATGGACGCATCCAGCGCGTTACGTTAGCTTCGCCTCATCTCAGCAACAGCATCGCCAGAACAGTCCCGCCCTTGCCAGATCTGCGTCCCTTCCCGCTCCTCCAGAGAGTTCTCGTCGCCCTTGGCCTGTTGCTGATGGTGGCCGGCTGCTCGACCACGACACCTCCGGACCAGGTGCTGGCCGTCCCCGCGCCGCCGCAGAAATACGCGGCCATCGTCGTCGACGTCAGGACCGGCAAGCAGATGTTCGAGGTCAACTCGACGGCGCCGCGCTATCCGGCCTCGCTGACCAAGATGATGACGCTCTATCTCCTGTTCGAGGCGATGGAATCCGGCCGCGTCACCAAGGAAACGCAGATCCCGGTCTCCGACCATGCCGCCTCGCAGCCGCCGACCAAGATGCGCTTCCGGCGCGGCGAGACGATCGACGTCGATTCCGCCATCCGCGCCATCGTCGTCAAATCCGCCAATGACGTGGCAGTGGCGGTCGGCGAATATCTCGGCGGTTCGGAGGACCAGTTCGCCGCCATGATGACATCAAAGGCGCGCTCGCTCGGCATGACCAGCACCACCTTCCGCAACGCTTCCGGCCTGCCCGACGACGGCCAGATGACCACGGCGCGCGACATGGCGGTGCTCGGCATGGCGCTGCGCCAGCGCTTCCCCCAGCATTTCCACTATTTCTCCGAAAGCGATTTCATGTTCCGCGGCAGGCTGGTGCGCGGCCACAACGACATGCTCGGCCGCGTGCGCGGCGTCGACGGCATCAAGACCGGCTACATCAGGGCGTCGGGCTTCAACATCGTCACCTCCTACAATGCCGACGGCCGCCAGCTGATCGTGGTGGTGATGGGCGCCGACTCGGCCCGCCAGCGCAACGACCATGTCGAGGCGCTGATCCAGCGCAGCCTGTCGCCGACCACGGCCGACAGCAAGACCAGGCTGATGTTCGCCGAACAGCAGTAAAGAGCGGATAAGCCGAGCCTCCCCTCACTTCGTCATCCTCGGGTCTCCGCGACGCCGCTCCCGCGGCTGCTCTGCCCGTGGATGACGAAGTCGGAAAGCGCGTCGACCAGCGAAACGAAGGCCGTCGCCGCCAGGAGAGCCGGGAAAAACCCGCAGCCGGCTATTGTTATCCTGTTGTCATGCAATCGTCGGGAAGCCATGGCATAGGCAGCGCAATCCGACAGTGGATATGCCCGGTCGCCTTGGCGTATCCTCAGATACAGCAGCGCCACAGCAGGAGCCCGCACAATGAGCACCGTTCCCAAGGCATCCGAGCAGCAAACGGCGGACACCGAGAACGACAGCGGCGGCGAATATTTCGAGGCGCCGATCACGCCGGAAGACCTGCACGAGGGCTCGGACGAGCATTTCGACACGCCCGAAGTGCCTGATTCCGAACCGGCCGGCCTGGGTACGTCGCGCATAAAGCCGAAGAAGAAGCCGTCGGCGATCTCGGGCCGCAAATTCCACAAGCGCGACCTGGTGCGCATCGACACGCTGCGCCCGAGCCTGGCCGACCGCATCCGCTCCGACCATCCGGACCTGCCCAGGGGCGCGCGCATCAGCCGCGAGGAGCTCGGCCGCTACCGCATGCGCTACATGGAGGAGCTGCTGCAGCAGGAGCACGGCGAATTCTCCGAGCTCGACCGCCAGGTGGTGGAATCGATTGCGAGACAGGACACGATTTCCGAAAACTCGGAAGAGGAGTTCGAGGAGCACCGCACCTTCCCCGACCGCGTCTCCGACAACATGGCCGCCTTCGGCGGCAGCTGGTGGTTCCTGATCTCGTTCGCCACCGTGCTCTTGGTCTGGATCGGCATCAATTTGTTCGAGGGCTTGAACGGCGCCTTCGACCCCTATCCCTTCATCCTGCTCAACCTCCTGCTCTCGTGCATCGCCGCCATCCAGGCGCCGGTCATCATGATGAGCCAGAAGCGCCAGGAGGTGAAGGACCGCCTGCGCTCCTTCAACGAATACCGCGTCAACCTCAAGGCCGAGCTCGAAGTGCGCCATCTGCACGAAAAACTCGACTACCTCATCTCCCGCCAATGGACGCGCCTGGCCGAGATGCAGCAGATGCAGCTGGATGCCATGAACGAGTTGGCGGGTACCAAGAAGGTGAAGCGGGCCGTGCGCGGAAGGCGGGTGGTGAAGGGGGAGGGTGAGGCGTGATCCGCGAAGTCCAATCGCCAATTGCCCGTTGAAGCCCGCGCCGGCTTCCGCTAAGAAGCCGTGACTTGCCGGTTCACCGGCTGGTTCGTTTTCCGGATTTCTGGTCCCGAAAGCACCCGTAGCTCAGCTGGATAGAGCGCTGCCCTCCGAAGGCAGAGGTCACAGGTTCGAATCCTGTCGGGTGCGCCAACAAAATCAACTTGGCTGGAATTTGGGCTAGTAGGGGCCTACTTCCCACGCGCTTTTTCCCACACAGCGAGCTTATGAGAGCGGGAAGCGACCGCGAAAAAGATTAGCGGGGCAGCAGATGCCGCCCCTGCCCATGTTCTCAATTGTCCCAACCATCCTCGTCGTCACGCGGCTGATAGTCCGGAACGACCCGGATAATTGGCCTCGAACGCTCATAACGCCAGTAGTACTCGTCCGGCGGTTGAGGCTCATAGGTCCGATAGGCGTGCTCGTAGTAGCGCCGGTGCTTCCAGTACTTTTTGTGCTCGTTATGTGGCCGCACACAGTAGCCGTCGCGGGTTAGGTACGCGCACGTCACTCGCGCCTCCTGGACCAGATCACCACGGGCCGGTGCGCCGACGATCATCGGCGCCGCTTGGGCGCCAGAGGTCAGCGACAAGATTGCGCCAGCCAAGGCAAAAGCAGGCAGTTTCATTCACTTCTCCATCCAACTCAGGGCCACGACCGAACAGCATCCTGATTTCGGGCAATTTGGGGCGACCCGAAATCACTTTGTTTTTCCGTCGCACATATGTGGAGTGCGCTCGCAGCCATCACGCCCACGGCCAGGCCGCCGCGATCGTGTCGGTCGCTGTTGCGCGGATGCGGGAACAGGAGCCGGCCTGTCGGTGCGCCTCCACGAGCAGCCGAATATTGGAATTGGGGATCAGCGTTCCGCCGGTGTTTCCAACGCGGATCCTGCCACGGACAAGAAGCGGTACTCTGCTCAGTCGCCGACGTGTCGGCACTCACCTTCGTAATCGGATACCGCCCCCGCCCGTGCGACGAAGCCTTGAGCTGTTCGATCGCCCATTGGCCCATAGGCATGTGCGGCGATCTCCATCCGATCACGGCACCATCTCCAGCGATGCCGTCCACCCCCCTCAACTCGAAGGCACCCTCGGTTCCTCCACCAGGTAAAACCGATCCTTCGGCGAAAAGTCCGTCACCAGGAACGAAAACGACGCACTCTCCTGCGGGTCGACCTTGCCTTTGCTGAACAGCAGCCGGTCAGAAGGTTCGAAGTCGCGTTTGAATTCGGCGAAGCTGTCGGACTTGATCATGTTGTCCACGCGCTGCGCCTGGTCGAAGGACAGGCCGTCGCCATAATCGCTCGGCACGTTCAGGATCGCCTGCAGCTCGAAGCCGAATTCGATCCAGGCGTCGCCGCTGTTGTTGCGGGTGACGATCTTCAGCGGCAGGAAGCCGGTCGCGTAGTCGCCGGTCGATCCGAAGGGCTGGATCGGCCGCGCGGCGCGGATGGTCAGCGTCACCGGGTCGGCGGTGTCCAGTTCCTCGGTGATGACGATCGGGTCGTCGCGCGTCCCGGCGCCCGTGGCCGAAAGGATCCGGAAGCCGCCGCGTTCGTCGGAGAAGGAATAGGCGCCGGCCTCGAAGATGCCGTCGGCCAAGGCGCGCGGGCAGCTCGCGGCCAGCAGAGCCGCGAATACCTGCACACAGCGCAAGCCCTGACGCGTCATGCCCCGAGTATGAACGACAATTGCCTGGCCGCAAACTGGCCGGCGACGGGCTGGAATGACGAGGACCTTAGTCTGCTGTCTAAAGAAAGCCGGCCGCTCCGCGCAACAGCATGGCTCGGCCGCCTTGCCTCAGCCAGCCTTCACCGCCCGCACACTCTCCCGTTCCACCAGTGGGCACTCCAGCTTGGTGATGGGATAGCGCCCCTGTCCAGGCGCCGTCGGCGCTTCCAGCTGTTCGATCGCCCATTGGCCCATCGCCATGTGCGGCAGGATCGAGGTGGTCAGCGGCGGGAAGAGATGCCGGGCGATTTCCTCGTCGTCGTAGCCGACCACCGAAATGTCCTGCGGTATGTGCAGGCCGGCTTCCTTCAGCGCCTCATAGCAGCCGATCGCGGTGCGGTCGTTCTGGCAGAAGATGGCGGTCGGGCGGTCTTTGAGCGCAAGCAGCTTGACGGTCGCAGCGTAGCCGGCGCTGGCCGACCAGTCGCCCTCGACCACCAGCTCCGGGTCGAAGGGGATGTCGGCGGTGGCAAGCGCGCGGCGGTAGCCTTTCAGCCGGTCCTGTGCCGCCTGCATCCACGGCTCGCCGGTGATGGTGGCGATGCGGCGGTGGCCGTGGCTGATCAGATGCCTTGTCGAATTCTGGCCGCCGGCGATCTCCGAGGGCACCACGGCGGGGAAGGCATAGTCGGCCGTGTAGCAATTGAGCAGGATCACCGGAATGTCGAGGCTGTAGAGATAGTCGGGCGCCGTGATCTCGCGGGTGAAGATGGTCATGTAGATCAGCGCCGAAATGCCCCGCCTTGTCAGCGCCTGTATGGCGCGCGGCTCCATCACGGCGTCGCCCATGGTCTGCGCCACCAGGAGCACGTTGCCGGCATTCCACGAGGCCTGGCGCGCGCCTTCGATCGCCACCACTGCCTCAGGGCTGGTCGCCAGCTGGTCGCCGGCAAAGCCGATCACCCCGTCCAATCCGTCAAAGGCGGCAACCGGCTTGCGCAGCGCCGAGAAGGCGGGCGCGCTGTAGCCCAGCGCCCGTGCGGCGTCGATCACCCGTTCGCGGGTCTGCTGCGACAGCTTGATCCCTGGCGAATTGTTGAGCACGAAGGAAACGGTCGCCTGCGAGCAGCCGGCGGCCCGGGCGATGTCGGTCATGGTGACCCGCCCCTTGGGCTTGGCCGGCGTCTTGCGGCGCTTTGCCGTCTCGATGGCCGGATCCCTTGTCTCGCTCATGGCAGTCGTGTCCCCATACCCGGCCTGTCTAGCGGCAGCCTGCCGGTCCGACAAGATGGCGCGGCGGCGCCGATTTATAGAAGCCGTCGCCTTGTTTATATATATTAGTAGCCGCGCGGTCCATCGATCACCACGCTCCTTATGTGCAGGGAAAGCAATGATTGCATGACTTGTGGCGCCGCGCGACCAAGGCATAGGCACGTCGGCGCATCGTTCGCGGTGGTGTCGCGATGTGGCAGGACATTGCCCAAAAACTAATAGTGTTTACTAATACAAAAATGCGCTGTAACGTCAATCCGCCGCGTCCGGCCTATTGGGTTCCGGTGCGGCGGGAAAACGAAGTCGATGGTCCGATGGTGAGTGGAGATTGCCTCCGCGAGCCTTGTCTCGGATATGTGATATGTCAGACAAATCTGACTATTTACGAACGAGGGATGAGTCTCTAAAGTCCGTGACCGTGGCTGGGACGAGGCCATTCTTGTGAGTGCCGGGAAACCCTGAGGAGGAGGGGGGTATCCGAGCCGCAAACGGCAAATTCAGTGCAATTCTAGTGAGCAAGACGGTCCAGCCCGACGGCTGAACCAAAAAGGGAGGTTGAACATGAAGTCCTTGATACGCAATGCATCCGTGGCCGCCGCGGCACTGGTTGTCGGCCTGACGGCGACGGCCATCGCGCGCGCCGACGACAAGCCGACGCTGGCTTTCGTCGTCAACGGCGCTTCCGATTTCTGGAAAGCGGCCGAAGCCGGCGTCAAGAAGGCGCAGGCCGAACTGCCCGACTACAATCTCGAACTCAAATATCCCGAACAATCCTCGGTCGCCATCCAGCAGCGGCTGATGGACGATCTGGTGACGGCCGGCGTCAAGGGCATCATGGTCTCGGCCGTCGATCCCAAGACCTCGACCGATGGCCTGAACAAGATCGCCTCGCAAACCGCGCTGTTCACCACCGACAGCGATGCGCCGCAGACCAAGCGTGTCGCCTATATCGGCTCGTCCAATGTCGACGCCGGCAAGCAGGCGGCTGAAATCGCCAAGAAGGCGATGCCCAATGGCGGCAAGTGCCTCGGCTTCGTCGGCCTGCTCGGCGCCGACAATGCCAAGGAGCGCATCCAGGGCATGAAGGACGGCCTGGCCGGCACCAAGATCGAACTCGTCGACGTGCGTGGCGACGATATCGACCAGGCGCGCGCCAAGAAGAATGTCGAGGACGCACTGGTCGCCAGCCCCGACGTCACCTGCATGGTCGGCTTCTACTCCTACAACACGCCGCGCATCTATGAAGCGCTGCGCGATGCCGGCAAGCTCGGCCAGATCACCGTCGTCGGTTTCGATGACGATCCGATCACGCTGGGCGGCGTCAAGGAAGGCACCGTTGCCGCCACCGTCGTGCAGCAGCCCTTCGAATGGGCCTATCAGGGCATGAAGCTGATGGCTGCCTATCTGAAGGGCGACAAGTCGGGCATCCCGGCCGGCAACCTCATCATCATCCCGACCAAGATCATCGGCAAGGATGATGTCGACGCCTACGCCGCCAATCTCAAGGCGATGGCCGGAAAGTAAGACCACAGGCAGTTCAGCCGGCTCAACTTCGCTTGAGCCGGCTGCGCGCATTGACGAACCCTTCGAGGACCGTCAGTCTGCCGGAAGGCCGGCCCGCTAACTGCTGTCAGGCATGATGAACTATTCCGATACATCCATCGCAGCGACTACGCCGTTCCTCAGCCTCGAGAACGTGCGCAAGACCTATCCGGGCGTCGTCGCGCTGGATGGCTTTTCCATGGAGGTCAGGCCGGGCGAGGTCATCGGTCTCGTCGGCGAGAACGGCGCCGGCAAGTCGACCCTGATGAAGATCCTCGGCGGCGTCACCACGCCGGACACCGGCACGATCACCGTCGACGGCACCGCCCACAAAGGCCTGAGCGTCGAAGGCAGCCTGGGCTCGGGCATCGCCTTCGTCCACCAGGAACTCAACCTGTTCGAAAATCTCGATGTCGCCGCCAACATCTTCTTCGGTCGTGAGCCGCTGCGCGCCGGGCCGCTGAAACTCGTCGACCGCTCGAAGCTGCGCGAGATGGTGGCGCCGCTCTTGAAGCGCGTCGGCGCCAATTTCTCCGCCGATGCGCAGGTCGCCTCCTTGTCGCTGGCGCAGCAGCAGATGGTCGAGATCGCCAAGGCGCTGTCGATCAAGGCAAGGCTGGTCATCCTCGACGAGCCGACATCGAGCCTGCCGCTCGCCGAGACCGACAAATTGCTCGACGTCATCAAGGCGCTGAAGGCCGACGGCATCAGCGTCATCTTCATTTCGCACCGCCTGCACGAGGTCGAGCGTGTCGCCGATCGCGTCGTCGTGCTGCGCGACGGCATGTTGGCCGGCACGCTGGGCAAGCGCGACATCAACCACGACCAGATGGTCAAGCTGATGATCGGCCGCATGCTGAAGGAGCGCGAGAAGGCCTCCGAGGCCGCGCGGGCGCCTGGCGCCACGGCACTTGCCGCCAAGGCCATCCGCACCCCAACCTATCCCAGCCGGCCGGTCGACCTCGATGTCAGGCGCGGCGAGATCCTCGGCCTTGCCGGCCTGGTCGGCTCCGGCCGCACCGAGCTCGCCCGCGTCTTCTTCGGCATCGACGGCAGCCTTGGCGGTACGCTCGAGCTCGACGGCAAGACGCTTGTGCTGGATTCGGCGGCCGATGCCGTCGCGCAGGGCATTTTCCTGGTACCGGAAGACCGCAAGCTGACCGGCATCCTGCTCGACCTGTCGATCGCGCAGAACATTTCGCTGCCCAATCTGCCGGCGCATGCGCGCCGCTCGCTGGTGTCGGCAAGCGCCGAAACGGCAACCGCCGAGAAGCAGAAGAAGGATCTCGGCATCAAGGCGCCTTCGGTGCAGACGCGCACCGGCACGCTGTCGGGCGGCAACCAGCAGAAGGTCGTGCTCGGCAAATGGCTGGCCATGAACCCGAAGGTGATGATCCTCGACGAGCCGACGCGCGGCATCGACATCGGCGCCAAGGCGGAAATCTACGGGCTGATGCGCGCGCTGGCCGATGCCGGCGTCGCCGTGCTGATGATCTCCAGCGACATGGAGGAGGTGATCGGCGTGTCCGACCGCATCGCCGTCATGCATGAGGGCCAGATCTCGGGCATTCTCGACAAGGACCAGTTCAGCCAGGAAAACGTGCTGCTGCTGGCGGTGGGCAAGCAGCCGAAATAGTTTTTGCGCCGCGGTCGCGAGACCGCGCAGCCTGCTCGGGCAGGAATTGGGGAGACGACGATGAGCAAGAAAGATCTCGGCCTGCTGATCCTGATCCTGGTGGTCGGCGCAATCGTGGCCATCATCAATCCGCGCTTCCTCTTGCCGATCAACCTTGCCAACACCTCGAACCTGATCGGCCTGTTCGGTATCCTGTCGATCGGCCAGGCCTTCGTCATCATCACCGGCGGCATCGAACTGTCGGTCGGCTCGGTGGTGGCGCTGCTGGGAACGCTGTTCATCGACTTCATCGCCGTGCGCGAGCTGGACTGGCCGCTGGCTTTCGTGCTGATCATCGCGCTCGGCGCCATCATCGGCCTGGTGCATGGCTGGCTGATCACCAGGCTGAAGCTGCAGCCCTTCGTCGTCACCTTGTGCGGCCTCTTGATCTATCGCGGCGTCGCCCGCTTCTACACCGCCGACGGCACCGCCGGCTTCGCCTTCGGGCAGAATTTTCCCGAGCTCGAATTCCTGACGGCGGGCCGCAGCTGGGGCGTGCCCAACAGCTTCATCGCGCTGATCGTCATCGCCATCGTCATGTGGGTGGTGCTGCATCGCTCGGTGTTCGGCCGCTACCTCTACGCCATCGGCAAGAATGAGGAGGCGGCGAAATATTCCGGCATCCGCACCGGTCGCATCGTCATGGCCGCCTATGTCATCTGCGGCGTACTGACGGCGCTGTCGGCGATCTATTTCGCCATGTACACGCGCTCGATCTCGCCGGCCAGCCATGGCCAGTTCTATGAGCTCTACGCCATCGCCGCCGCCGTGCTCGGCGGTTTCTCGCTGCGCGGCGGCGAGGGCTCGCTGATCGGCGTCATCCTCGGCACCGTGCTGCTGCAGGAACTGCAGAACCTCGTCAATCTGCTCGGCATCCCGTCCTCCCTCAACTTCGCGGTGATGGGCGGCGTCATCCTCATCGGCGTGCTCGTCGACCAGCAATGGGGCGTGTTCCGGGCGCGGCGGCTGATGGTCGATGCCGCCCGCAAGAACGTTGCCGGCGCGCCTGCGGAATAATCACGCGGGGCGACGCTGCCGCACGAAAAGCGCGTAGCGCTTTCTCCTTGGGAACTGCGTCAAAACAAAGAGTTAAAGCAATCGCGCCAGCGTCAGCCCTATCGTTTGGTCGCGCGTGCGGCGCGGCGAACGCTTTGCAGCAAGATGGCGAGGCAGCCGACCAGCAGCAGCGCACCACCGAGCAGCGGCGGCAGGGCCAGCAGCTTCACTGCTATCGCAACGGCGGCCACCAGCACCAGCGCCAGTAGCGCCAGATTGCCGTCATCGACGAACATGCCGAGGAATTCCCTGGCGACAAGACGGATGACACTCACCGGGCGAGCCCTCCAGCCGATACGGGATAGGTGCCGCGCAGCCAGCGCACCATGGCAAAGGACGCCAGCGTGACGATGGCGAAGATGGCGAGCAGAGCGAGATCGGCGCCCGGCCAGTCGGCGCCGATGCCTTCGCCGGTCCAGAAGATGCCGAAGCTGGTCAGCATCAGCCCGACCACGAATTTCAGCGCATTCTCCGGCACGCGCGCCAGCGGCCGGTGTACCGCCAGGCCGATAGCCATCACCAGGACGAAGGCGGCCAGCGCGCCCAGGCTGGCGTAGAGTGTCTGGCCGTGCGCCGCGCCGACGGCAATGACGATGAACACCACCTCGACGCCCTCGAGCAGCACCGCCTTGAACGAGGCCAGGCCGGCGAGGTAGTCGGCGCGGCGGTCATTGGCCTGCTGGCGCAAGGTGGCGGTCTCCTCGGAGAAGGCCGCCGCCTCGTCATGCAGCGCGATGACGCCGACGCTGCGCAGGATGGCCTTTCGCAGCCAGCGCATGCCGAACAGGATCAGCAGCACGCCGACGACGAATTGCAGCGTGGTGATCGGCACGAGCGCCAGCAGCGGTCCGAACGCCAGCACCAGCGCCGCCAGCAACGCCAGTGCCAGGGCGGCGCCCGTCAGCGCCGGGCGCCAGCTGCGCGTCACACCGACCGCAAGCACGATGGTGAAGGCTTCGACGACCTCGACGAAGGAGGCGAGAAATGCCGCCGTGACCGTCGAGAGGATGGGCGTCAGTGTCTGCATCGAGGCTTCCTGTCTCGTCCCGCCTGAAGCTTCCGGGTGGAGGCCCCGGGAACGGAGGCGCGGAATCGTATGTACCGTTCGCAACACATAGCGCTCCGGAAGCAGCGGGAAAGCAAGTGAGCGTCAATGGGCGGCACTTCGGGCCAATCGAGCCGCGCACGCTGCGGCTGCCGGACACACGCCTGGATCAGATCAGGCCTGACATGTCGGAGAAGGCCATTGCCTTGCGCAGCAGCTCGGCGAAGCGTTCGCCGGCGACTTCGCGCGGACCGCTATTGTCGATCGTGGTGACGCCAGGGCCGGTCAGGGTGATGTTGGCGCTGCGCGCCAGCCGCGCCAGCACTTCGCCGCGCGACTCGCGGCCGCGCATCGCCAGCCGCCCGGCTAGCACGTCGGGCGAAGCGGTGATCTCGACAATGGCCAGATTGGCATAGCGCTCGCGCAAGGTGGGTATGATCGCACGCGAAACGTTCGCCACCGCGACATGGCCATTGGCGACCGACCAGTCGACATCGGCAGGCAGGCCATATCGCAGGCCATGCGCTTCCCAGGAGATGGCGAAGGCGCCGTCGGCCTCGGCCTCGACGAAAGCGGCATCGGCCAGCGTGTCGTGATCCTCGCTCGCCGAATCGCTCGGCCGGGTGATGACGCGCCGGACGAATTCCAACCGGGTCTCATCGGCGAAGAGCGCGCGGGCGTAGCCGATCACCGTGTCCTTGCCGGCGCCGCTAGGCCCCACGACGGCGACAAAGACGCCATGACGGACAGGGAACGTTTCAGCGGACAATTCACGCTCGATCAAGGCCGACACCATCATGCGACCCGGCGCCCTTGCCGCCAGACGGTGCGCACCACCGGAACATGGTCATCGACACGCACGCGCACCAGGTCGGCGCGGCGTCCCTGTTCGATGATGCCACGATCGGTCAGGCCAATGGCCTCGGCCGGGTTCTTCGACACCATGGCGACCGCCTGCGGCAGCGAAATGCCTTCGACCATGTCGCCGAGGAAGAAGGCCGATTGGATCAGGCTGAAGGGAATATAATCCGATGACAAGATGTCGAGCAGGCCGTCGCTGGCCAGCGTGCGCGCCGAGACATTGCCCGAATGCGAGGCGCCGCGCATGACGTTGGGCGCACCCATCAGAACGCCCAGGCCCGCGGCCTTCGAAGCGCGCGCTGCTTCCTCGGTGGTCGGGAACTCGGCAACGCGCACGCCTTGCTCGATCGCCTCGTCGACATGGCCGGACGTGGCGTCGTCATGGCTGGCGAGCACGATGCCGCGCTCGTTGCAGGCAGCTGCGATCACCGCGCGGTTCGGCGCCGAATAGCGCGCCGATTCCGCCATCCGCTTCTCGCAAAACAGTTTGAAGTCGCGGTCGGTCAGCTTCAGCTTGCGCTGGTAGTAGTAGGCATAGGTTTCGAGATTGACGAACTGACGCTGGCCGGGCGCATGGTCCATCAGCGAGGCCAGCTTGACCCGGTCGTCCTGGTCGAAGTCGGCGAAGGCCTGCAGGCAGTCCGGCGCCGAAACCTCGCAGCGCAGATGCAGGAAGTGATCGGCGCGCAGGCGATCCTGCACGACGCTGTCCTCGATCGCGTCGGCCAGCTTGCGGATATCGGCCAAGGTGAGATCGGCGTCCTCGTCCATGCCGACGCGCAAGGCGTCGAGCACAGTGGTGATGCCGGCGGTCGCCACCTGCGCGTCATGCGCGAGCACTGCTGCGATCGGGTTCCAGCGCACCTTCGGCCGTGGCGCGTAATGGCCCTCGAGATGGTCGGTGTGCAGTTCGACCAGCCCGGGAATGACATAGTCGCCGCCCATGTCCTCGCCGGCCATGTCCCCGCTGGTCTGGCTGCCGCCGGCATCGATGCCGGCGATAAGGCCGTCACGCATCACCAGCGACCCCTCGACGATTTCGTCGGCAAGCACGATGCGGGCGTTGGAAAGAACGGTCTCGGCGGTCATTTCGGGCAGTCCTTTGATTCTTCGAGCAGGGTTGTTCAGGCGGTTTTCCTTGCCGGGCGGCGTCCAAGCGCGTGCTGGGAAAGCGCCATGAACGGCGCGCCCGGTTCGGGTTCGACAAACAGCGTCAGCGCATCGACCAGCACCGGCTGCCGCAGCACATCCGCGAACAGGCTATCGATTGCTGCGCGCAGACGAGGGCTTTCCTGTGGCCCGGCGCGGCCCGACAGCGTCATATGAAAGCGGAAGGTCTCGAAGACATAGGGGTAACCCCACTGGCAGAGATTGCGGAACTCGGCCGGCTTCAGCGAATCCGGGCTGCGCCGTTCGATCTCGGCCTCGGTCAACGGCGCGCGGAAGCGGTCGAAATCGCGCACCACCTCGTCGGCGAAACGGTTGAGCGGCGGCAGCGGCCCCTCCGGCACCAGCGCGAAGAAGCTGTCGATCTGGCTGACGACAAGGCGCGGGATCGTCACGACAGGCGTCGCCTCGGCAAAATGGTCGAGCCCCGCGCGCAGCGAAGTCTCCGTCTCGTTGGCTGCCAGGCGGAAGGGGGCCTTCAGCGTCGCGTGGAAGCCATAGCGGCGTGCCGAGGCGGTGTGGAAGGCGACTTCCGCCGCCGAGAGGTCGGCCACGGCCTCGACCGGCCTTGTCGCCGCGCCGAACGGGTCACGGCCCAGCCAGTTTGCGGCGATCCGCGCCAGCGGTTCGTCCTGCCGGGGGGTGAAGTAGATGGCATAACGCATGGGAAGTCCTCGTCAGACCGCTGCCATAGGTGATTTCCATGACGGATTGACGAAGCTTTGAAGGGTTTTCGAAGGCAAATCGACCCAATAGGTCCTTAGCCGACGATTTTTCCAAGCTGGACCAATAGGTTCAGCCGGAATCCCGGATTGGTCAGGCCTTCATCAACCATTCGTGCTCGGGCGCATTGTGGAATTTCCACGTCCGCTTCGGCCCGGCCATCACATTGAGATAATAAAGGTCGTAGCCATGGCAGGCGGCGCAGGGGTGATAACCCCTGGGCACCAGCACGACATCGCCGTCCTCGATCGCCATGGCCTCGTCGAGCGCGCGATGGCCGTCCTTGTCGGCGTCGGTATAGACGCGCTGGAAGGCGAAGCCCTGCGGCGGGTTGAGCCGGTGGTAATAGGTCTCCTCGAGATAGGATTCGGCTGGCAGATTGTCCTGGTCGTGTTTGTGCGGCGGATAGCTCGACGTGTGGCCGCCGGGCGTGATGACCTCTACGACCAGAAGCGAGTCGGCCGGCTTGCCCTCCGGCAGGATGTTGGTGACGTAGCGCGTGTTGGTGCCCTTGCCGCGCACTTCCTGGCCGAGATCGTCCGGCCCGATCACCCGAACCGGCAGGCCGCCGCCGAGGCCGGGGGCCGAGCAGACCGCGAGCTCCAGATCCGTGTCAGCTGTCACCGACCAGTCCGATCCCTCGGGCACATAGACCGACCACGGCTTGCCCTCGAAAGGCGACATGCGCGCGCCGAGCAGGCCGAGATCCTTGCCGCCTGCCTTCGCCGTGCCCCTGCCGGTGACGAAGACCAGACAGACTTCGCGGTCGTCCGTCTTCCCCGAGGCGCTTTCGCCGGGCCGAAGCCGATGCAGGTCGAAACCGACATAAGTCCAGCCGGCGCTTTTCGGCGTCACATGGGCGACGCGGCCATGGCCCTTGTCGGCCTTCACCAGCAACTTCGACATCCGCTTACTCCTTCGGTTCGGCCTCGGCCGTCGGCTTGTTCTCGTCGACCGGCTTATAGAGATAGAAGAACTGCCAGACGCCATAGCCGGCGAAGCCGAGCGCGATGGTGCCCCAGAACGGCGTGCCGGTGGCGAACTCGATGATCGACCAGATGACACAGACCGCGACGACGGCGACACGCCGCCACAACGGGCGGAAGAAGGGGTGCTCGGAATCTTTCATCGGGCCAATCTACAGCAACCTTGCTCGCCGTGAACCCGTCGCGTCAGGCATTCGGAAAACCCTGGGTTTCGACCGTGTAGCCGGCTGATGTCATCACCCGCATCAGCTCCTTGTGACCGACCTGAGCCATCTTGAGCGGCGGGTTCTTCTTCGGATCCTGCTCGGCCTCGACCACGAACCAGCCCTCATAGCCATGATCGGCGAAGCGCTGCACGATGGCGCCGAAATCCAGCGAGCCGTCGCCCGGTACGGTGAAGGCGCCGAGCGCCACGGCGTCGAGGAAGGACTGTTTCGTGCGGTCCAGCTTGTTGATCACGTCCATGCGCACATCCTTCACATGCACATGGCTGATGCGCTTGTGGTGGTTGTCGATGGCGCGCAGCACGTCGCCGCCGGCAAAGGCCAGGTGTCCGGCATCGAGCAGCAGCGGAATGCCTTCGCCGGAATGGCGCATGAAGGCATCGAGTTCCGACTCGGTCTCGACTACAGCCGCCATGTGATGATGATAGGACAGCGGCATGCCCTGTTCGGCGCACCATTCGCCGAACTCCGTCAGGCGCCTTGCATAGGCCTTCATCTCGTCGCCGGTGAGTTTCGGCTTGGTGGCGAGGGGCTTCGAGCGGTCGCCCTGGATCGAGCGGCCGACCTCGCCATAGACGATGCAAGGCGCGTTGACCGCCTTGAACAGCTCTATCATCGGCTGGATGCGATCCTTGTTCTTGCTCATCTCCTCATCGACCAGCGTGCCGGAGAACCAGCCGCCGCACAGCGTCACGTCGGCCGCCTTGAGGATCGGCAGCATGACGGCGGGATCGTTGGGAAAACGCCGGCCCATCTCCATGCCGGTGAAGCCGGCCGAACGCGACTGGCGCAGGCATTCTTCCAGCGACACGTCATCGCTCAGTTCCGCAAGATCGTCGTTCCACCACGCGATGGGGGACATGCCCAGTTTGGCTTTCAAGTCGTCACTCCAGATTAGAACAATTCATTCTTGGGTCGCTGGCGCCGCCCCTCATCCGCCTGCCGGCACCTTCTCCCCGTATAGGGACGGGGAGAAGGGAGCTAGCATCAATCGCCGACGCTCTGCATCTGGCGCTTCTCGTCATAGGCCTTGCGCGCCGCGTTCACCTGCGGCCGCGCAGAAACTTCCGGCACCGCCACATCCCACCAATGGCCACCGGCATCGGTGGAGACCAGCGGGTCGGTGTCTATGACCAGCACGGTGGTGCGGTCGTTCGTCTTGGCCTTCTGCAAGGCGTTCTCCAGCCCGGCGATCGACGGCACCTTTTCTGATATCGCGCCCATGCTCGCCGCATGCGCGGCGAAGTCGATGTCGGGCAGGATTTCGTGGCGCGAATCCTTCAAGAGATTGTTGAAGTTGGCGCCCCCGGTCGCCATCTGCAGCCGGTTGATGCAGCCATAGCCGCGGTTGTCGAGCAGGACGATGGTCAGCTTCAAACCCAGCATCACCGAAGTGGCGATCTCGGAATTCAGCATCAGGTAGGAGCCGTCGCCGATCATGACGACGACCTCTTCGCCGGGCTTGGCCATCTTGGTGCCGAGCCCGCCGGCAATCTCGTAGCCCATGGTCGAGAAACCGTATTCGGCGTGGTAGGAGCCGGGCGCGCCGGCCTGCCAAAGCTTGTGCAATTCGCCGGGCAGACCGCCGGCGGCATGCAGCAAGGTCACGCCGGAGCCCATGGCCCGCTGCACGGCGCCGATCACTTGCGCGTCGGATGGGAAGGCGGCGTTGGTCGATGCCGTCACCTTGGCCGCGTCGGCTTGCCAGGCCTGTTTGCCCTTGGCCGCATTGTCGGTCCAGGCGGCAGGCGCCTTCCAGCCTTTCAGCGCCGCGCCAAGCTCCGCGAGCCCCTCGGCCGCATCGGCGACCAGTGGCAGCGCGCGGTGCTTGCCGGCATCGAAAGGCTGGACGTTGAGGCCGATAATGGTCTTGCCGGAATTCTTGAACAGCGCCCAGGAGCCGGTGGTGAAATCCTGCAGGCGCGTGCCGATGGCCAGTACCACATCGGCTTCTTCCGCCAGCCGGTTGGCGGCCGAGGTGCCGGTGACGCCGACCGCCGCCATGTTGAGCGGATGATCGTCCGGCAGCGAGGATTTGCCGCCTTGCGTCTCGCAGACCGGAACGCCGGCGCCTCCGGCGAATTTAGCCAGTTCATCGGAGGCCTGCGAATAGAGAACGCCGCCGCCGGCGATGATCAGCGGCTTCTTCGCACCCTTGAGCGCCGCCACAGCGGCGGCGAGTTCGTGGCGATCCGGGCGCGGCCGGCGCTGGTGCCAGACACGCTCGGCGAAAAAGCTCTCGGGATAGTCATAGGCTTCGGCTTGCACGTCCTGGCAGAGCGACAGCGTCACCGGGCCGCAATCGGCCGGATCGGTCAGCACCTGCATGGCGCGGCTCAGCGCCGGGATGATCTGCTCGGGCCGGGTGATGCGGTCGAAATAGCGCGACACCGGACGGAAGCAGTCATTGACCGTCGCCGTGCCGTCGGAAAAGTCCTCGGCCTGCTGCAGCACCGGATCGGGGATGCGGTTGGCGAAGACATCACCGGGCAAAAACAGGACAGGCAACCTGTTTACATGGGCAAGGGCCGCCGCCGTCACCATGTTGAGCGCGCCGGGGCCGATCGACGAGGTCGCGGCCATGAAGCGGCTGCGGAAATTGGCCTTGGCATAGGCGATCGCCGCATGCGCCATCGCCTGTTCATTGTGGGCGCGGAAGGTCGGCAGTTCGTTGCGCACCTGGTAGAGCGCCTCGCCGATGCCGGCGACATTGCCGTGGCCGAAGATCGCCCAGACGCCACCGAAGATCGGCATCTTCTTGCCGTCGATCTCGGTCATCTGGCGGGACAGGAAGCGGGTCAGCGCCTGCGCCATCGTCAGGCGGATTGTCTTGCTCATGGTGTTTTTCCTCCGCAGTGCTTCTGCCGCGCCTTCTTATGCCGCCTTGCGGCCTCGCGCGGCAAGCCACGCCTCGGTCAACTGTTCGAAGCGCGACGCCATGTCGGCGATAGCCTCGTCATCCGACATCCTGCCGGCCAGCCACTCCTCGGCCGCATGGACGAAGATGGTGCGGCCGACGGCGAAGCCCTTGACGATCGGCGCCTTGGCGGTGGCGGCGAAGGCCGCCTCCAGCTCGTCCTGCGGCGCTTCCAGGCCGAGCAGCACGATGCCACGACACCAGGGATCATGCTTCAGGATCACCGCTTCGATCCTCGCCCAGGCGCCAGCTGAAGCCTGCGGTTCGAGCTTCCACCAGTCCGGCTTGATGCCGAGCGCATAAAGCTCTTCCAGCGCGCGCGGAATGGTCGTGTCGTCGAGCTTGCCGTGCTTGCCGGCGATGATCTCGACGAGCAGTTCCCGGCCGACTTTCCGCGCCGCCTCGAACAGCGCGCGCAATTTCTGCTGCTGTTCTTCCTTGAGCGCCACCGGATCGTCCGGGTGATAGAAGCAAAGGCACTTGATGCAGTGGTCGACCGGCCATTCCACCAGCTGCGAGCCGATGTCCTGCGAGAATTCGAAGCGCAGCGGCCGCGAGCCCGGCAGTTCCACCGGGCGTCCGAGCCAGGCGAAGGAATGCCTGGCGAATTCGAACATCGCCTCGCGGCCATGTTTCTCGTCGATCAGCATGCCATAGCCGTCGCGGCCGGCGGCAACCTTCGCCGCCGCCTTGACCGCCAGCACCTTGAAGTCGCGGATGCGCGCCGGATCGGCGCCGGCCTTAGCCGCCACGTCCTCGAGCTGAACGCGGTGGTCGCAGGCGAGCGCCATCAGCGAGGGGATGTCGCGCCGCCGGGTGGTTGCCCAATGGATGTGGTTGATCGCCTCGTCCTTGCGCAGCGCCTTGTATTTGCTGCCGTTCTTGAGGAAGAACTGCAGCTCCTCGAAGCTCGGATATTCCGGCGCACAGAGCAGCCGCGACACGGCGAAGGCGCCGCAGGCATTGGCCCAGGTCGCCGCCGTCGCATCGTCTTCGCCGCCCAGCCAGCCGCGCAGGAAGCCGGACATGAAGGCGTCGCCGGCGCCCAGCACATTGTAGATCTCGATCGGAAAACCCTTGCCGACGACACCGTCCTCGAGGTCGTCGCTGATCGGTCCGTCATAGACGATGCAGCCCATGGCGCCGCGTTTCAAGACGATGGTGGCCGCCGACAGCGCGCGGATGGTCTTCAGCGCGCTCAGGCAATCGTCGGCGCCCGAGGCGATCATGATCTCTTCCTCGGTGCCGACGATGAGATCGCAATCGGGCAGAACCGTCTTCAGCTGCGCCGAGACCCGGTCGGATTTGACATAGCGCTCGAAGCCTTCGGCATGGCCGGCAAGGCCCCACAGATTGGGCCGATAGTCGATGTCGAAGACAACCTTGCCGCCCTTGGCTTTCATGATGCGGATCGCCTTGCGCTGGGCGGCGTCGCTGTTGGGGCGTGAAAAATGCGTGCCGGTGACGACGATCGAACGCGCCGAGGCGATGAAGGCCTCGTCAATGTCTTCCGGCGCCAGCGCCATGTCGGCGCAGTCCGAGCGGTAGAAGATCATCGGCGAAACGCCCTCGCTCTCGACCGAAAGCAGCACCAGCGCCGTCAACCGCTCCTTGTCGGTCTTCAGTCCGTCGGTGTTGACGCCTTCGCGCTTGAGCTGTTCGCGGATGAAGCGGCCCATCTGCTCGTCGCCGACGCGCGTCAGCAGCGCCGAGCGCAGGCCGAGCCTCGCCGTGCCGACCGAAATGTTGGCGGGGCAGCCACCGACCGACTTGGCGAAAGAGGTGATGTCCTCGAGCCGCGAGCCGATCTGCTGGCCATAGAGGTCGACGGAAGCGCGACCGATGGTGATGACGTCGAGCAGCGCCTGTCTGGCGTCCACGGCTTCGCTCATTGGAACCTCCCGTCAGTCTTGTTGTCAGGAACAACATTGTTTGGGTAACACGCGCGAGCGGCAGCGTGGTGCCGGGAATATGAAATAATAATTCCAATCCATAGTCAATATGGAATGAGCATTCCCCGACCTAAAATTGCCTTTTGGCGCAGGCTCAGGCTTTGCGCTTGCGGCCCATATCGCGCCGCTTCTCGCCGACGCCGACGGTCAGCGCCATGGCCAGCGCCATCGTCGCCGACAGCGAACGGAAGCCGGCGAAATCCGCCTCGGCAACCTCGAACCAGACCCTGGCGAACTGGGCAAGCGGTGAAAACGAGCTGTCGGTGATGGCGACGATCGGTACGCCCTGCTCCGAAATGGTACGGGCTTCCTCGATGGTTGCCGGCGCATAGGGCGAGAAGGAGATGGCGATGACGGCGTCCGCCGGCGTGGCGAAGGCTATCATCTCGGCGTTCAGGCCGGCGGCCGATTCGATCAGTTGGTTGCGGATCTTCAGCTTGCCCAGCGCATAGGCGATATAGGTCGCCACCGGATAGGAGCGCCGCTTGGCCAGGACATAGATGGTCTGCGCCTTGGCCAGCAGCGAAATCGCGTCTTCCAGATGCGCGTCATCAAGCGTGCGGGAAATGTCGTTGAGCGAGGTGCTGGCGGCGGCGACGAAACCGTCGAAGATCGCCCGATGGCCGGCGCCGCCCTCGGCCTTGGCGCGCAGCGCCTGCAGCCTTTCGTCATAGGATGAGTTGCGCTCGCGCAGCCGCTCGCGGAACACCTGCTGCAGGCTGGTGAAGCCGTCGAAACCGAGCTGCTGGGCAAAGCGGATCAGGGTTGAGGGCTGCACGCCGGCCGAGGCGGCGATGCTGGCGGCGGTTCCGAAGGCGATGTCGTCGGGATTGTCGAGTGCGTAGGCGGCGATCTGGGCGATGCGCTTGGGCAGGCTTTCGCGCCGGTCGAGGATGGTGGCGCGCAGCGTCTCGAAGTCGCGAGGTATCCGTTCGTCCATCGTCGGCCCGTCCAAGCTTGTCCAAAGCGCGTCAGCGCGCTTTAGACCATTTGATTCCATGTATGTCGTTGTCCCAAAACCGCTGCGCACTTCTGGGCGACATGCAATGGAAGCGTCCTCTCTGCCCCATCATAGCGAGCCTGCGCAAGAACGCCATAAAAAATGAGGCAGACATTCCATTTCGAGAGAAAATGGACTAATTCATCCACGCAGAGCTTCAGGCAGCGGAGGAAACGAAAAATGGTCGGCGTCGGTCTTATCGGCACGGGTTTCATGGGCAAATGCCACGCCATTGCGTGGAGTGCCGTCGGCGCCGTCTTTCCCGACGTGGCCAAGCCCAGGCTCGTCCATCTCGGCGAGGTCAATGAGGAGCTTGCCCAGCGCAAGGCCGGCGAGTTCGGCTTCGCCAAGGCCTCCGGCGACTGGCGCGCCGTCGTCAACGATCCGGAAGTCGATATCGTCTCGCTGACCACGCCCAACCAGTTCCATCCGGAAATGGCCATCGCCATCCTCCAGGCCGGCAAGCATCTGTGGTGCGAAAAGCCGATGGCGCCCAGTTTTGCCGAGGCCGAAGCGATGGCGGCAGCGGCGAAGACATCCGGCAAGGTCGCTGCCCTTGGCTACAATTACATCCAGAGCCCGGCCATCCGCCACATCGGCGCGCTGCTCGACGAGAAGATCATCGGCGAGGTCAACCATCTGCGCATCGAGATGGACGAGGATTTCATGGCCGATCCCGAAGCGCTGTTCTTCTGGAAGCACGAGGCCGCTTCCGGATACGGCGCGCTCGACGATTTCGCCGTGCATCCGCTGTCGCTGGTCTCGGTCCTGTTTGGCCGCGTCGCCAGCGTCACCTGCGACATGGCCAAGCCCTATGCCGACCGCAAGCTGGCGGCGGGCGGACGCCGCGCGGTCGAGACCTACGATATCGCCAGCGTCCTGATGCATCTGGAAAACGGCATTGCCGGCACGCTTCAGGTCAACCGTTCGGCCTGGGGCCGCAAGGGCCGCATCGCCATCCAGATCTTCGGCTCCAAGGGTTCGATCCTGTTCGACCAGGAGCGGATGAACGAATTGCAGCTCTATCTCACCGCCGATCGCCCGACCGAGCAGGGCTACCGCACCATCCTGGTGGCGCCGCATCACAGGCCGTACGACGCCTTCCTGCCGGCGCCCGGCCATGGCCTGGGCTTCAACGACCTCAAGATCATCGAGTGCCACGAACTGCTGACGCGGCTCGCCGGCAGGCCGGCGCGCCTCATCGAATTCGCCGAGGGTCTGGAGATCGAGCGCACCGTGCACGCCATGGCGCGCTCCTTCGAAGCAAAGCGCTGGGTGGATGTGCGGTAGTATCGCTCGCCTCAACCACCGACGGCCGGGGTCTCCCAGCCTTCGACCCAGATCTGGCGCAGGCGGTCGCCTTCGCCCTTGAAGTGCAGCCCGGTCGGCTGGCAATCCTCGATGCGGTCGCTGCGGAAATTGCGGATGGCGTGCCGCAGTTCGCACCAGGCGACGAGGTTGGCGGACTCGGCGTAATAGATCAGCGCGATCGGCCGGATGATGCGTTGCGTGGTCCGGCCTGCTTCGTCGCGATAGGAGAGGTCGAGCTTCTCCTCGTCGCGGATGGCGCGGCGCACCAGCGCCAGGTCGATCGTGCCGGCCGAGGGTGCGGCAAAACCCCAGGCATGCAGCGCATTGGCCTCGAATGTCTGGCGCAGCGGCGGCGGCACCGCGCCGGCGATCTTGCTGCTGACGCGCTTGGCCGCCTGTTTGAGCTCGTCGTCCCCCGTGCGCTCCAGCAGCGCCAGCGACAGCACGATCGCCTCCATCTCCTCGATCGAAAACATCAGCGGCGGCAGGTCGAAACCGGGGCGCAGTATGTAACCGATGCCGCGCCCGCCCTCGATCGGCACGCGCATCGCCTGTAGCGCAGCGATGTCGCGATAAATCGAGCGGATCGTCACTTCCAGCCGCTCGGCGATCATGGCAGCCGTCACCGGCTGCCGCGCCAGCCGCAGGATCTGGATGATCTCGAACAGGCGTGACGCCTTGCGCATTTTCCTCACCCGGTCCCGACCGCAACTGACACACCATTGTCAGTTGGGTCGACCTATAGGACTGCCTATCGGATTGAAAATCAACAGGTTCCGCTGCGGCTTGGTGGAACGAGGGCAGGCAACTGACATGGGTTACGCGGAAAATCTCTGGCTCTTCTTTATCCTCCTGTTCGGCATCATCGCCGTTCCGGGCATGGACATGCTGTTCGTGCTGGCCAATGCGCTGACCGGCGGCCGCGACAGGGGCCTGGCCGCGACCGGCGGCATCATGGTCGGCGGTATGGTGCACACGCTGAACGGGGCGATCGGCGTCGGCCTGCTCATGCATTTCGTGCCGATCCTGTTCAAGCCGCTGCTGATTGCCGGCGCCGCCTACATGGCCTTCATCGGCATCACGCTGATGCGCAGCTCCATCACCGTCGGCCAGGACGGGCCTGTCGGCAGCCGCTCCGCGTGGAAGGCGTTTCGCCAGGGGCTGGTGACCTGCCTGATCAATCCGAAGGCGTATCTCTTCGTGCTTGCCGTGTATCCGCAGTTCCTGAAGCCGGACTACGGCCCGATCTGGATGCAGGCGACGGTCATGGGCCTGATGACGGTCATCACGCAGGCCGCGATCTATGGTGGGCTTGCAATCACCGCCGGTCGCAGCCGTAAGCTATTGATCGCCAATCCGCGGGCGACCATTCTTGCCGGCCGGGCGGCCGGGCTGCTGCTTTTCGCGGTCTCGGTGTTCACCGCCTGGGAAGGACTGAGGGCGGCGTAGTCTAACTCTTTATTGGAGCATGATCTCTGGACAAACGGAAACCATTTGTCCGAGAAAACCGGTTTCCATTTTTCGGGATCATGCTCTGGCGCCGCCCTTCCCGCATCGTCATCGGATCAGGCGGCGCCCTGCCGGTTTTCCAGCATGGCGCGACGCGCCGAGCGGCGCCACTCGACGGCCCCGGCAAGGCCGTGCAGCACCGTCTCGGTGGTCGCCCAGTCGATGCAGCCATCGGTGATGCTCTGGCCGTAGACGAGCGGCTTGCCCGGCACCACGTCCTGCCGGCCGGCGACGAGGTTGCTCTCGATCATCAGGCCGATGATGCGCTCGTCGCCCGCCGCCACCTGGCCCGCCACATCGGCCCCCACCTTGGGCTGGTTCTCCGGATTCTTGGCCGAGTTGGCGTGGCTGACGTCGATCATCAGCCGCGGCGCGACACCGATGCGGGCGAGTTCGACCGAGGCCGCCTCGACGCTTGCCGCGTCATAGTTGGGCTGAACGCCGCCGCGCAGGATGACATGGCAGTCTTCATTGCCGGTGGTCGTGGCGATGCCGCTGCGCCCGCCCTTGGTGACCGCCATGAAATGATGCGGCTGGGCGGCCGACTTCACCGCTTCGCCGGCGATCCTGAGATTGCCGTCGGTGCCGTTCTTGAAGCCGACCGGGCAGGACAGACCCGAGGCCAGCTCTCGGTGGATCTGGCTCTCGGTGGTGCGCGCGCCGATGGCGCCCCAGGCGACGAGGTCGGCAATGTATTGCGGCGTGGTCATGTCGAGGAATTCGGTCGCCGCCGGCAGGCCGAGATTGTTGACGGCCGACAGCACGTTGCGCGCCATCCTGAGCCCCTTGTCGATGTTGAAGCTGCCGTCGAGATCAGGATCGTTGATCAGGCCCTTCCAGCCGACCGTGGTGCGCGGCTTCTCGAAATAGACCCGCATCACGATCTCGAGCCGGTCGGACAGGGTCTCGCGCAGCGCCGCCAGACGGCTGGCATAGTCAACGGCCGCGACCGGATCGTGGATCGAACAAGGTCCGACGACGACAAGCAATCGGTCGTCGGTGCCGTTCAAAATGGCATGGATGGCGTTGCGTGAGGCGCTGACGGTGCGCGTCGCCGTCAGCGTGCGCGGGATCTCCCGCATCACCTGGTCCGGCGTGCTCAGTTCTCGGATTTCCTTGACCCGAAGGTCGTCTGTGGTGGTCAACACGGCTTTCTGCTCCTGTTTGGGAACCTGCCGGCTGAAACAAAAAAGCCGCCAGGTCTGGCGGCTGTTCGGATTGTGTTGCTGCAATCTTCAGATCGAGCGCAATCCTCCCGCCGCCAGCGAGCTGCTAAAGTACCAATAGGTGGCGGACAGGTGGATCATGCGGCTCATATAGTCGAAGCGGAGGCGTTTGTCACGTACCTGATGAGGTTACGCATCGTCTCAGTCCGCGATGTGCTCCTGGCCCTGCGGAAACCAGATGCCGCGTCGAAGGAAGTTGGCTCTGCCCATATTGGGTAAGACATGATTTTGATCGAGATCGTTCATGTCCTTAACGATAGCGATGCCATGATGTTCTCGGCGGAGCCGAAGGCAAGTTCGAAAAGGTGCATAGCGTCGGCTTCCGACCTCGCGGTGATGCCGACGCCAAGATGGCCGTCTATCGTGATCCAGTATGGGTGCATCGAGACGTTCTATTGTGATGAGGGCACATAGGTCGCTTTCGAAGCCCGACATGTTGCGCCGAACGGTTCATGCCGTCCAGGGATCGAAGAGTTCTATCCCAAAGCCTTCGAAATTCCTGGTGTTGCGTGTAGCCAAGGTAAGCTGCTGCGCGATCGCCGTGGCTGCGATCAGCCCGTCCATCGACGACAGGCCGCGACCGCGACGCTTCGCAAGGCCCATGAGGTCGCCCCAGGCCAGGGCAACTGGCTCGTCCACGGGCAAAATCCTTTGCTCGAAACGCTGCGGCAGGTCCCGGGCGAGCCATTCGGCCAGTGCCTCGCGTTTCCGGTCCTCATCCATCAGGGCGACGCCACGCCGGATCTCGGCGATCGACACGACGCTGATGAATGAGCGATCCTCATCAAGCCCGTCCAGCCAGTCCAGAACGCGCGCGTCTGGCGCCGGCCTTGCCACCTCGGAAAGGACATTCGTGTCGAGCAGCAGCCTCACAGCAGCAGGTCACGCGGTTCGTCACGCTGGCGCTCAAGGTCGAGATCGGCGCCGCGCAGCGGCGACTCCAGCAGGAACTGCGCAAGCGTACCCTTGCGCACGGTCTTTCGCTGCCATTCCTCGGCCGAGACGACAACCACGCTTGGTTTGCCGTTTTTGGTGATCGTCTGCGGAGAAGACTGCGCGCGCTCGATAACCTCCGAGAGCCGAGCCTTTGCCCCAGCGACCGTCCAGTTCGTATCTTTGGGTACAGGCAGCATCTCAACCTCCATGACTAGTCTGACTATCTTGACTATATGGGAATTGCGATGCTGCGGCAACAGGGCGCGAGGCTACTGGTTGAGCCTACTCCGGCGACGACCCCGCAACACTCTGGTCATAGTCGACCAGCGATCCGGTCATGACGCCCGATTGCGGGCTGACCATGTAGCTGATCAGCCGCGCGAGCTGATCCGGTTTCACCAACTGGCCCATCGGCTGCGCGGCTTCGGCCTTCGCCAGCCAGTCGTCAGGGGCGTCGTGCCATTTCTTCTGCACGATGTCCTCGCCCTCGGTGTCCATCCAGCCGGGCAGCACGGCGTTGCAGCGGATGCGGTTGAAGCGATAGGCGTTGGCGACGTTCTTGGTCAGCGTCATCAGCGCGCCCTTGCTCGTGGAATAGGGCGTCAGGAACGACTGGCCGGTATGCGCCGACATCGACAGCACGTTGACGATCGAGCCGGGCGCCTTGCGCTCCAGGAGTTGGGTGACCAGCCCCTGCATCAGGAAGAAGGGTCCACGCACATTGGTGTGGAAAATCTGATCGAAGAGCTCTTCCGATGTTTCGACCAGCGAGCCGCGTGCCGAGGTGGCGGCGGCGTTGACCAGAGCGTTCAGCGTGCCGAAATGCGCGAGCGCGGTCGAAACCGCCCGCTTGCAGTCCGCTACCTTCGAGACGTCGGCGCTGATGAAGATGGCGTCGACGCCGGTCTTTTTGAAGTGGGCGACGGCCTTGTCGCCCTTCTCCTGCGAGCGGCCGATGAGCGCCAGCGCCCGGCAGCCTTCGTCGGCCAGCGCCTCGGCGACGGCAAAGCCGATGCCTTGCGCGCCGCCGGTGACGATGGCGCGCGTTTTTGAATTGCGATCGGCGGATGAGCTCATCGCCCTGCTCCTGTGGTTGGGATACGGATTCAGGTCCTTACTTGTCGAGACGGACGGTCTTGCCCGTCGTCGCCGACTTCAGCGCCGCATCCGCCAGCTTCAGCGCCACAAGGCCGTCGGCGCCGCTCGGCGCCGCCTTCTTGCCGGACGTCGCGGCGGCGATGAACGAGGCGATCTCGATGGCATAGGCGTCGAGGTAGCGGGTCATGAAGAAATCGTGCAGCGGCGGGCGCGTATAGCCCTTCTCATTGGCCAGTTCGATCGACACCGGCCGCTGGTTCTCGGCCGCGATCATGCCTTTCGAGCCATGCACCTCGATGCGCTGGTCGTAGCCATAGGTGGCGCGGCGCGAATTGGAGATCACGGCCTGCTTGCCGGAAGCCGTCTCGAGGATGACGCTGACGCTATCGAAATCGCCGGCCTCGCCGATCTTCTTGTCGACCAGCACCGAAGCATGCGCGGAGACGGCCACCGGCTCCTCGCCGAGCAGGAAGCGCGCCATGTCGAAATCATGGATGGTCATGTCGCGGAAAATACCGCCTGAGCGCTTGATATAGTCGATCGGCGGCGCGCCGGGATCGCGCGAAGTGATGGTGACCATCTCGACCGTGCCGATGGCGCCGTCGTCGATCGCCTTGCGCACGGCGGCGAAATGCGGATCGAAGCGGCGGTTGAAGCCGACCATCAGCGTCGCCTTGGCCTTCTCGACCACGGCCAGGCATTTCTCGACGCGCTTGACGTTCAGGTCGATCGGCTTCTCGCAGAAGATCGCCTTGCCGGCCTTGGCGAAACGCTCGATCAGATCGGCATGGGTGTCGGTTGGGGTGCAGATGACGACGGCGTCAATGTCCTTGGACTTTTCGATGGCGTCGATGGTGCGCACCTCGGCGCCGTAGGCGCTCGCCAGCTCTTTTGCTGCCTTCTCGAAGGCATCGGCCACCGCCACCAGTTTTGCATCGGGGTTGGAGCCGACGGCGCGGGCGTGGACCTTGCCGATGCGGCCGGCACCGAGGAGGGCGAAACGAACAGTCATGGATATTTCCTCTGAGGGATGGGTTCGAGAGTGTTGTGTCCGCACCTTCCGGTCAAGGAAAGGTGGCTGGGGTATTTTCCTGGCGCGGCAGATCGTCCCGGAACCGGGCAACCGCTCCGCCTAGGCCGCGAGTTCCGCCTCCCCGGTCTTGGCGCCGGTGATGTAGGAGACGATGTCCTGGCCGTCGGTGTTCTCCTTGCGCAGATTGGCGACGATGCGGCCGCGCCGGAACACCACGATGCGGTCGCACAGGTCGAACACCTGGCGCATATTGTGGCTGATCAGGATCAGCGGCTCGCCATTGTCCTTGAGCGTGCGGATGATGTTTTCGACCTGCGCCGTCTCCTGCACGCCGAGTGCGGCGGTAGGCTCGTCCATGATGATCAGCTTGGAGGCGAAGGTTGCCGTCCGGGCGATCGCCACGCACTGCCGCTGGCCGCCCGACATGTGGCGGATCGTGTTGGAAAGGTTGGGGATCTTCACCGCCGTGCGCACCAGGGCCGCTTCGGTCGCCTTGCGCATGTATTTGCGGTCGAGGATCGAGAAGGGACCGAGATTGAACAGCACCTTTTCGCGGCCGAGGAAAAGGTTAGACGGCACGTCGAGATCATCGGCCAGCGCCAGGTTCTGGAACACCGTCTCGATGCCCGCGGTGCGGGCCTCGATCGGCCCGGCAAAATTCACTTCCTTGCCGTCGAACCAGATCTGGCCGCTGGTGCGCTGCTCGACAGCGGTGATCTGGCGCACGAAGGTCGATTTGCCGGCGCCATTGTCGCCCATGATGGCGACGTGCTCGCCCTTGCGCAGCTCGAAATTGGCGCCTTCCAGCGCGTGCACGCCGCCATAGCGCTTGGTCAGGTTTTCGGTCTTCAGGACGATATCTGACATGGTCAAGCCCTCAATGCCCGCAGGCGTTGGCGCCACTGGTCGAGAACGACCGCACCGACGATGATCACGCCCTTGACCATCTCCTGGTAGTAGGCGTCGAGGCGCAGAAAGGTGAAGCCGGAGATGATGACGCCGAAGATCAGCGAGCCGATCACCGTGCCGATGATCGAGCCGCGACCGCCCGACAGCGAGACACCGCCGATGACCGCCATGGCGATGGCGTCGAGTTCATACATCACCCCCATGCCGGCCTGGGCGGTGAGGTTCTTGGACGAGAGCACCACGGCGGCGAGCGAGGCGAGAATGCCGGCGATGACGTAGACCAGGATCTTGTGGTTGGCGATCTTGATGCCGGACATGCGCGCGGCGTCCTCGTTGGAGCCGATCGCGTAACAATGCTTGCCGTAGCGTGTGTAGGTCATGATGAGCTGGAACAGCACGGCCAGCGACAGGAAGATGATGACGGGCATCAGGCCCTTGCCGATCGCGGCGAAACTGTCGGTGGGAAAGGAGATCGGCTGGCCCTTCGACCACCATTTGGCGATGCCGCGCGCGGTCACCATCATGCCGAGCGTGGCGATGAAGGGCGGAATGCGCGTGTAGGCGATCAAGGAGCCATTGACGAGGCCGGCGAGCAGCCCGCAGCCGATCGCCACCAGCAGCGGCACGATGACGGGCAGGTCCGTCCAGCCCTGCGCCAGGAACATTGCCTTCGGGTTGGGATTGCCGTTGACGGTCGCCACCTGGGCGAAACTCATGGCGATCATCGCGGTCGCGCCGACGATCGAACCGGAAGACAGGTCGATGCCGCCGCAGATGATCACCTGCGTCACGCCAATGGCGATGATGCCGACGATCGACACCTGCAGGATGATGATCTGCAGCCGGGCCTCATTGAAGATCCCCGACACGTCGCTGCGGGTGTTGAACAGGAAACTGTCGCCCAGAAAGATGCGGCCGATCAGTTCGAAGATGACGACGAGAATGACGAGCGCCAGGAAAACGTTGAATTCGGCCGGCCAAGCGCGCTTCTTCGCATCGTAGGTGAGCCCTCCGACGCCATGAGATGTCTGTGCCAATCTTCTATCCTCCGTCAGCCACGATCACGCCTCGAGCGCCTTCAGGCGCCGAGGGAAGGGGAGCGGCGCTGCCTTTTTGCGCGAGCGCCGCTCCCCCTATGTCCGCAGCTCAGTTCTTCTTCAGGAACTTGTCGATGTTTGCCGGGGTCACAAGCTGGAACGGCACGTAGACCTTGTGCTCGACCTTCTCGCCCTTGGACAGTTTCAGCGCCGCGTCCAGCGCGCCCGCGCCCTGGCCGGCCGCGTCCTGGAACACGGTTGCGTCGAGGTCGCCGGCCTGCATGGCCGCCAGCGCGTCCTGCGTGGCGTCGACGCCACCGACGACAACCGACTTCATGTCGATGTTGGCGGCCTTCATCGCCTGGATGGCGCCGATGGCGCTTTCGTCATTGTTGGCGATGACGCCGTCGAACTTCTTGCCGGTCGACAGCCAGTTGGTCATCAGGTTCTGCGCCTCGTCGCGGTTCCAGTTCGAGGTCTGCTTGTCGATGATCTTGATGAAGCTGCAGTCCGGCGTGGCGATCACCTCTTCGATGTCCTTGGTGCGCTGCACGGCGGCCTGGTTGGAAAGCTCGCCCATGATCACATAGACATTGGCTTCCTTCTTGCCGGCTTCCTTGAACAGGCGGCAGACTTCCTTGGTCTCGAGCGTGCCGGAATCGGCTTCGTTCGAGGCGACGAAGGCCTGGTTGTCGGGCAGCGAGTTCACATTGACCGGCTCGCGGTTGACATAGACCAGCGGGATCTTGGCGGCAGCCGCAGCGTCCGACATCGCCTGCGTGGCGGACGTATCGACCGGGTTGACGATGATGGCGTCGACGCCCGAAGCCGCGAAGTTCTTGATCTGGTCGAGCTGCTTGGCAACGTCGTTCTGTGCGTCTTCGACCTGCAGTTCGACGCCGCTCATGCCCTTGGCCTGGGCGATCATGCCGTTGCGCAGCACGGTGAGGAAGTTGTCATCGAACTTGGCCATCGATACGCCGATCTTGGCGGCAAAAGCCGATGAACTCATCAGCGCCGCGAAGGCGACGCCCAAAAGCAGTTTCTTCATTGTATCTCTCCTCCACGTTTGGTGTCCGGTTGCACCGATTTATCCGGAATCCCCGATCTCCCCGGGGAATCTCTCCCTGATATCGCTTCGCTCCGTGTGGCATTCCCTGTCTGGGCTGGAACGCCAAGCCTCCGCTTAAAACAGACGTTCCGGAACGAAAGAACCAAAATGTACAGTTGGTGAAATATTTATTCCATTCCAGCGGAACGTCAAGGGCGATTCCGTGGCCTACCTCGGGATTTTCGGATCGCTCTGATGGATTCTATCATTTCCGGCGGCTGTTCCCGTCGGCGAAAGGTCAGATATTTTCCGGCAGATAGATGTCGAAGGGCAGGAAGGTCTGGCCAGGCGCGTTGGCCGCGCCGGCTTCGATGGCATGCACCATCCGATCGACCAGTTCGCGGCAGAGCGCGGCCAGCGGCGTCGAGATCACCATGGTGAGGATATTGTCGGCGAGCGCCGCGCGCGACTCGGCGTTGATCTCGTTGCAGACGACCACCGGCATATTTGCGGGCCTTGCCGTCCGCAGCGCCGAGACAGCGCCTTCCATGCCACCGCCCGCGACGTAGCAGCCGGCAAGATCCGGATAACGCGCCAGGAGATCGATCATCGCATCATGGGTTACCTGGTTCGCTTCCAGATTGACCAGCGTTTCCAGCACGCTGAAGTCGGGCGCATGCTCGCGAAAGAAAGAGCGGAAGCCGATCTCGCGCAACTCGTGGCCATGGAAGCGATGGCTGCCGACGAAGAGGGCGACCTTGCCAGGCCGCCGCGCCGCCCTGGCGATCATCCAGGCCGCGGTGCGGCCGACCTTGCGGTTATCGAGGCCGACATAGCCCTCGCGGATACCGGCGGCAAAATCGGACAGCAGCGAGAAGACCGGTTGCCCTCTCGCCTTCAACGCCTCGACCGCCGCCGTCAGGGTCGGATGGTCCGGGCCGACAACGGCGATGGCCCTCGATCTTGCCGCCAGCCTGCGCATCTGGGCGGCGATCTCGTCGGGGACAAGGGAACTGGCGAAGTCGATGGTTGCGGCGCCGCGGAACCGCTGCGATTGCGACACCGCCAGTTCGAGCTCGGCTGCGAAATCGCCGTAGAAGACATCGTTGCCTCGCAAGAGCAGGAAGCCGAGCCGGTACTCCGGCAATTCATGGCGCATCCGCTGCTTGATCAGGCCGGCCGCGTGATAGCCGATCTCGGTCGCGGTTTCATAGACGCGTCGCGCGGTCTCCTCACGCACCGGCAGGCGATTGTTGAGCACGCGGTCCACCGTGGCGACGCTGACGCCGGAGATGCGCGCCAGATCTGTAATGGTCGGCCGTTTCGCCATGATCGTCCTCGGTTCCGTTTGGCGGCACGATACATCATTCTGATAGGAAATGATAGAAACTATCTTTGTGATATTGAGTCTATCATGGGCAAGCGGTATTTTCAGGATGGAAGGCATATGGGCCACCGGCATTCGCCTGGGCGAGTGCCTTGCCGAGGAGGCAATCATGACCGCTGCGCCGTCCCGGCGTGACTACAGCCTGATCGGCCGCGACGCCAAACTCGCCGTGGAAAACGGCCTGTCCGCGGCCGAGTGGTATCACACCGATGTGTCCCGCAAGCAGATGAAGGAACTGATGCAGCGCTCCGACGGGCCGGCGATCCGCGACACCGCGATCTGGCTCGCCGCGCTCATCGCCAGCGGCGCCGGCGGTGCCTGGTTCTGGGGCAGTTGGTGGTGTGTGCCGTTCTTCTTCGTCTACGGCGTCCTCTACGGTTCATCGACGGATTCACGCTGGCACGAATGCGGCCACGGCACGGCGTTCCGGACACAATGGATGAACGATGCGGTCTATCAGATCGCCTGCTTCATGATCATGCGCAATCCGGTGACCTGGCGCTGGAGCCACACGCGCCATCACACCGACACCATCATCGTCGGCCGCGATCCGGAAATTTCGGTCATGCGGCCGCCGGACCTGGTGCGTGCCCTCCTAGGCTTTGTCGGCGTGCTCGATGCCTGGCACGCGATGTCGGACATGCTGCGCAACGCCGCCGGCAACATCAGCGCCGCCGAAAAGACCTTCATTCCCGAGCAGGAACAGGGCAAGGCGATCCGCATCGCCCGCATATGGACCGCGATCTATGCTGTAACAATCGCTCTGGCGCTCTATTCCGGCTCGTTCCTGCCCTTGATGCTGGTCGGCCTGCCCAGGCTCTATGGCGCCTGGCATCATGTCATGGTCGGCCTGCTGCAGCATGGCGGGCTGGCCGACAATGTCATCGACCATCGGCTGAACAGCCGCACCGTCTACATGAACCCGATCAGCCGCTTCATCTACTGGAACATGAACTACCATGTGGAGCATCACATGTTCCCGATGGTGCCCTATCACGCGCTGCCCAGGCTGCATGAACTCATCAAGCACGATCTGCCGGCGCCGACGCCGTCGATCCTGGCCGGCTACCGCGAGATGATCCCGGTCTTCCTGCGACAGCTGCGCAACGAGGACTATTTCCTCAAGCGCGAACTGCCGCCGACCGCCAGGCCGTACCGCGAGGAATTCCACGGCGATGCCGTCGCCGCAGCAGCGGAATGATCGCGTCGAACCAACTAGACTCTTTGTTTCAGCGCAATTCCCTAGGGAATTGCTTTTGGGAGGACCGAATGAGCGACTGGGTCGAGGCCTGTGCTGCCGACGACATCGATGAAGAGGATGTGATGCGCTTCGACCATGGCGGGCGCACCTTCGCCGTCTATCGCAGCCCCGACGACGAATATTTCGCCACGGACGGGCTTTGCACGCACGAGAAGGTGCATCTGGCCGACGGTCTGGTGATGGACGACGTCATCGAATGCCCCAAGCACAACGGCCGCTTCAACTACAAGACCGGCGCGGCCAGGGGCGCCCCGGCCTGCGTCAACCTGAAAACCTATCCGGTCAAGGTCGACGCCGGCAAAGTGCTCGTCCAGATCGGATGACGGAGATGGCGCGGGGAATGATCATCATCGGTGCCGGCGAATGCGGCGGGCGGGCAGCGCTCACGCTGCGCGACCTCGGCTATGGCGGGCCGGTGACGCTGGTCGGCGACGAGCCGCATCCGCCCTACGAACGCCCGCCTCTGTCCAAGGAGGCGATGGCCGGCGACGCGCCGGAAATCAAGGCGATCGCCAGCGATGCGATGCTGGCCGAGAAGTCGATCCGGCATATCCATTCCGTCCAGGCCGTAGCGATCGATCGCGCGGCGCATAATGTGCGCCTGTCAAACGGTTCGGTGCTGCCTTACGACAAGCTCCTGCTGGCGACCGGCTCGACCCCGCGCAAGCTGCCGATGCCTGGCCTTGGCGCGCGCTGCGTGTACCTCAGAACCCTCGCCGATGCGCTGGCCATTCGCGGCCATCTCAGCGCCGGAAACCGCATTGCCGTCATCGGCGGCGGCTTCATCGGCCTCGAACTCGCCGCCGCTTCCCGCAAGCTCGGCGCCTTGGTCACCGTCATCGAGGCACAGCCGCGCATCCTGATGCGTGGCGTTCCGGCCGAGATCGCCGAAATCATCCATCAGGCGCATGTCACCGAAGGCGTCGACATACTGTGCGGCGACGGTATCGCTTCCATCGCCGACGACGGCAGGCAAGTGCGCGTGACGCTTGCCGGCGGGCGCGAAATCACTGCCGATCTTGCCATTATAGGCATCGGCGCCGTGCCGGTGACCGGGCTCGCTGCCGAAGCCGGCCTGGCCATCGACAATGGCGTCGCGGTCGATACCGAGCTGCGCAGCAGCGATCCCGACATCTTTGCCGCCGGCGACTGCTGTTCGTTCCCGCTCGCCGTCTATGGCGGGCGCCGCGTGCGGCTCGAGGCCTGGCGCAATGCGCAGGAGCAAGGCGCGCTTGCCGCGAAAAACATGCTCGGCGCCGGCGAGGCGCATGCGGCGGTGCCGTGGTTCTGGTCGGATCAGTACGGACTCACCCTGCAGATCGCTGGGCTTTCGGACGAAGGCAAAAGCACTGTGCGCCGCGATCTCGGGGACGGCGCCTTCATCCTCTTCCATCTGGCCGAGGACGGCAGGCTCGTGGCGGCCAGCGGCATCGGCCCCGGCAACGCGGTCGCCCGCGACATCCGGCTGGCCGAAATGCTGATCGGCAAGCAAGCCAAGCCGGCGCCGGAAGCGCTGGGATCACAGGCCGTCAAGCTGAAATCGTTGCTCGCGGCGTGAAACGATCTAGAACAGCGCCTTCAGCTCCGGCAGCTTGTCGTTGACCAGCCAGCCGTAATAATTCTCCTCCGGCAGTCTTTCCGGCTCGCCCGCGGCATGGCGCTTGTCGTTTTCCGCCTTCAGCGCGTAGGCGCGCTGCTCCGGATTGCCGACATTGTAGAGCGTGGCGGTCAGCCCCGGATTGCCCGAAATGTCGAAGCCGGCGATGCTCTTGTAGGCATCGATGGATTTCCTGATCGTCGCGGCGACATAAGGCAGCGTCAGGTCGGGATCCATGATGGTCTTGTAGACCGAATTGGGGTCGCCGACATCGAGCTTCGGCAGGCCCGACACCTTGTGCACGAGATCGCTCATCTGCAGCGCGGTCAGCGGGTTGAGCTGGCCGAGCCCGAAAGTCTGCCCGGCATAGTAGGGCTGGAAGAAGGTGGCGCCGAAACGGTCGTCGGGAAAGTCCTCGCCGCCGACGTTCTTGCCGCGAAACGAATGGTTCCAGACCTGTTCGCGGCATTCCCACAGGTCGTAGCTATCCGACATCCCGGCGCATTTCTTGAATTCCGGCCGCTGCACGAAATCGGTGATGTCCTCGCCGTCATAGGCGAAGGACAGCTTGCTGGAGAGATAGGAGATCGCCTTGACGTAATAGGTCTGCAGCCGGTCATAGGCGTCGACATTGTAGGTGTGCTCGCCGACGATGGCGCCGACGATATGCATCGGATCGATGCCATAGGCGGCAGCGGCCTTCTTGATCTTGCCGCGCAGGTCTGGGTCGTTCTGCAGCAAGGCATAGACCTTGCGGTATTTCGCCTGGAACGTGGTGTTGGTTGCCTGCGTGCGCCGGCTCGAGGCGCCGGGAATGTCGGGCTGCTCGGCGTTGCGGTTTCCCGGCGGCACCAATGTCGCCGCATCGGCGGCGAACAGCGTCGCCGCCAGCGTCAAGCCGAGAATGACCAGAATGAGTTTTTTCATGCGCCGCCGCCTAGAGGTATTGCCGCGCAAACTAGGGTAGTGCTCTGGGTCGAGTCGAGAGCGCCCCTTCACCCGGCAGGTCGAAAGGTGGCCAGATGGTACCATCTGGCCACACATGATTGTTCTGCCGGTTGCCTGAACCGGCGCCGGACCAGCCGGCGCCGTGCTTTAAAGGATGAATCGCGACAAATCTGTGTTTCGCGAGAGGTCGCCGACATGCTTTTCCACATAGGCGGCGTCGATGGTGACCGATGTGCCGTTGCGGTCTGGCGCGTCAAACGAAATCTCGTCCAGCACCCGCTCCATCACCGTCTGCAACCGCCGGGCGCCGATATTCTCGACACTGTCATTGAGGTCGACGGCAATGCCGGCCAGTGAATCGATGGCGTCGTCGGTGAAGGTCAGGTCGACCCCCTCGGTCTTCATCAGCGCGATATACTGCTTGATCAGGCTCGCTTCCGTCTCGGTCAGGATGCGGACGAAATCCTGCTTCTCCAGGGCCTGCAGTTCGACGCGGATAGGCAGGCGGCCCTGCAGTTCCGGCAACAGGTCGGACGGCTTCGAGACATGGAACGCGCCCGAGGCGATGAACAGTATGTGGTCCGTCTTCACCGGTCCGTATTTGGTCGCCACCGTGGTGCCCTCGACCAGCGGCAGCAGGTCGCGCTGCACGCCTTCGCGCGACGGGCCGCCGGAAATGTCGGATCTCGCCGCGATCTTGTCGATCTCGTCGAGGAAGACGATGCCGTCATTTTCCGTTGCGTCGAGCGCCCGGCGAACCACCTCGTCCTGGTCGAGCAGCTTGTCGGACTCGTCGCTGACCAGCAGATCGTAGGATTCCTTCACCGTTGTCTTGCGCGACTTGGTCTTCTTGCCGCCCATCGCCTTCGACAGCATGTCGTTGATGTTCAGCACGCCAATATTGGCGCCCGGCATGCCGGGGATCTCGAAGCCGGGCATGCCGCCATTGCCGGTATCGGCCACTTCGATCTCGATTTCCTTGTCGTCGAGTTCACCGTCGCGCAGCTTCTTGCGGAAGCTGTCGCGCGTCGCCGGGCTGGCGGTCTTGCCGACCAGCGCTTCCAGCACGCGTTCCTCGGCATTGACGTGGGCGCGCGCCTTGACGTCCTCGCGCATCTTTTCGCGGACGAGGCCGATGGCGATCTCGACCAGGTCGCGGATGATCTGCTCGACGTCACGGCCGACATAGCCGACCTCGGTGAACTTGGTGGCCTCGACCTTGACGAAAGGCGCGCCGGCCAGCCGCGCCAGGCGGCGCGAGATCTCGGTCTTGCCGACGCCGGTCGGCCCGATCATCAGGATGTTCTTCGGCATCACCTCTTCGCGCATCTGGCCTTCCAGCTGCTGGCGGCGCCAGCGGTTGCGCAAGGCGATGGCCACGGCGCGCTTGGCGTCCTTCTGGCCGATGATGAAGCGGTCGAGTTCCGAAACGATTTCGCGGGGAGAAAATGTGCTCATATCACTAAATTCCACTTTGCCACTGCTTGATGGCCTCGAACGGATGCAGCAGCATGATCACGTTGAGTGTCAGATTGTCCCGGATGAGATAGCCGGTACCCAGTTCGAAAAGGACGGCGAGGCTGACGATCACCCATATAGGTAGCCTTCGCGCCATCACAAATCCCAGCACCATGGCCAGTGTGTCGGACACCGAATTGATGATGCTGTCGCCGTAATAGTCGAGCGAGATGGTGCCTGCGCGGTAGCGGTCGATGATGAACGGGCTGTTCTCCAGCAGCTCCCAGCCGCCCTCGATGAGGACGGCGAAGGCCAGCCGCAGGCCGATCGGCGAACGCGGAAACAGGAACCTCGCCAAGGCATAGAACAGGAAGCCGTGGATGATGTGCGAGAAGGTGTACCAGTCGGAAATGTGCTGGGAATTCTCCGAACTGTTCACCACGCCATGCCAGAGTTTGACATAGCCGCAGGTGCAGATCGGCGTCCGGCCCATCAAATAGAGCGTCACGGCCTGGCCGATGATCAGGCCGGCAACGATCAGCAATCCCATCCGCCAGCTGTTTTCGTAGGCCGAGAGGTTTTTGTCCTCGCCGGATGCATTCATGCTTTATTGCCCCTCTTCCGCATCGTCCTCGGCGTCGCCTTCTCCGGCATCGATCGCCATCAGCACGACGTCGCCGTAGACCGATTGCCTGCGGTCTATGGCCCGGAATCCGGCTTTTTCATAGGCGCGGATGGCCCTGATGTTGGCGGGGTTGGGGTCAATGATGACGCGGGGCACACCTTCCTCGAACAGATCCTCGATAAACTGTCTGGCGATGGCCGAGCCATGGCCGATGCCCACCAGCTCCGGCGGCCCGATCGACAAATCGATGCCGAGCGTGCCGAACGGCTGGTCGGCATAGGGATGGTCGTCTTCCAGATGCGGGTCGTAGCTCTGCAGATAGGCGATCGGCTTGCCGTCGAGTTCCACGATCAGCGGCTCGACCGAGATCGAGTCGATATGATCGCGAATCTCGGCGATTTCCGTCTCCGGATCGTTCCACCACTCGGCCAGGTGCGGCTGGGCAAGCCAGCCGGCGATCATCGGCAGGTCTTTTTCGGTCACCGGCCGAAAATCGTAGCTAGCTTCTTGTTTGGCCATGATCTTCTCCGAAAACCGGGCTCCACTTTTCGCTTACGCGGTCCTGCGGTTCGGGATCATGGCCCGCCTTCTCAGGCGGCATCGAGCGTTTCGACAACAAAGTTGTTGTTGGTGTAGACGCAGATGTCGGAGGCGATCTGCATCGCCTTGCGGGCGATCTCCTCGGCATCCTTGTCGGTGTCCATCAGCGCCCGTGCCGCGGCCAGCGCGTAATTGCCGCCCGAACCGATGGCCATGACCCCATGTTCGGGTTCGAGCACGTCGCCGGTGCCGGTCAGCGCCAGCGAGACCGACTTGTCGGCCACCAGCATCATCGCCTCCAGCCGGCGCAGATAGCGGTCGGTGCGCCAGTCCTTGGCGAGCTCGACGCAGGCGCGCGTCAGCTGGTCGGGATATTGCTCGAGCTTGGCTTCCAGCCGTTCCAGCAGCGTGAAGGCGTCCGCGGTGGCGCCGGCAAAACCGGCAATCACATTGCCGCCCTTGCCGATGCGGCGCACCTTGCGGGCATTGCCCTTCATGATGGTCTGGCCAAGGCTGACCTGGCCGTCGCCGGCGATCACCACCTTGTTGCCCTTGCGCACCGTCACGATGGTCGTGGCGTGCATGGTCAGATTATCAGACATTTATTGGCTCCGATTCGCGCGATCCCAAAAGGCGATTGGCGCGGTACGAGTGATTTTATCGGCCATATGTATGCATGGGACCAATGATTGCAAATCGCCTCTCCGGCAAGGCCGATACCGCTGTCCGAGGCAACTGGCAATCGCCGGATCATGCTGATAGAAGGCTTTCGTTTTCAAGCCGGTGAATGTTCGAAGCTCGTCTCTACAGCTTTGAAACCCTGAGACAAGGACAAGGTCATGGCGCCCCGTTCCGCCGAAGCCAGCCGCAAGACCAAGGAAACCGACATCTCGGTGTCGGTCCACGTCGACGGTTCGGGCAATTCCGATATCGCCACGGGTGTCGGCTTCTTCGACCATATGCTCGACCAGCTCTCGCGCCATTCGCTGATCGACATGACGGTGAGGGCCAAGGGCGACCTGCACATAGACGACCACCACACGGTCGAGGACACCGGCATTGCGCTCGGCCAGGCCTTGACCAAGGCGCTGGGCGAACGGCGCGGCATCATGCGCTACGCCTCGATCGACCTTGCCATGGACGAGACGCTGACGCGCGCGGCGATCGACGTGTCCGGCCGGCCCTTCCTGGTCTGGAACGTGTCCTTCTCGTCGCCCAAGATCGGCACCTTCGACACCGAGCTGGTGCGGGAATTCTTCCAGGCGCTGGCCCAAAATGCCGGCATCACGCTGCATGTCACCAACCATTATGGCGCCAACAACCACCACATCGCCGAGACCTGCTTCAAGGCGGTGGCGCGCGCGCTGCGTGCAGCACTCGAGCCCGACCCGCGCCAGCCGGACGCGGTTCCCTCCACCAAGGGATCGTTGAAGGGATAGGCCATGGCCACCTATGTCGTGATGGAACCGCCCGGCCGCAGCGAGAAGGTCGACACAACGGCCTTTGTCCGCGACGGCTTCACCTGGCTCGGCCTGCTGGTGCCGCCGCTATGGCTTGCCTGGCACCGGTTGTGGATCGAGGCCGGACTTGCCTTCGTCGTCATGGCCCTGCTTTCGATGGCTGGCCAGAACCTTGGCCTTGGATGGGCGAGTTCGCTGCTGTCGACGCTGGTTTCGTTCTATGTCGGCCTGGAGGGGCAGGGGTTGCGCATCGCGGCCCTGCGCCGCCGCGGCTGGCATGAATGGGGCGTGGTTCAGGCCGGCCGGCTCGATGATGCCGACATCCGCTATGCGCTGGAGGTCGAGGGGCACGCGGAGGAAGCCGCGCCGCCGCCGCGTATCGTCCCTGACGCCGCCCTCGCCCGTCCCGCACAGCCGGGCATGGCATTGGGCCTGACCCATATCCCGGGAAGACCCTGACATGCGGGTAGCAATCATCGACTACGGCTCGGGCAATCTGCGCTCGGCCACCAAGGCCTTCGAGCGCGCCGCGCGCGAAGCCGGCATATCGGCCGAAATCGACCTGACGGCCGATGCCGGCCGGGTGCGCACGGCCGACCGCATCGTCCTGCCCGGCGTCGGCGCCTATGCCGACTGCGCGGCCGGCCTGCGCGCCGTCGACGGCATGTGGGAAGCCGTCGAGGACGTCGCGATCGCCAAGGGCCGGCCCTTCCTCGGCATCTGCGTCGGCATGCAGCTGATGTCTGAGCGCGGCCTGGAAAAGACCATCACCCATGGCTTCGGCTGGATATCGGGCGACGTCAAGGAGATCACGCCCAGCGATCCGGCGCTGAAGATCCCGCAGATCGGCTGGAACACGATCGAGCTCAGGCGCCAGCACCCGCTGTTTGCCGGCATTCCGACCGGCGCAGCGGGGCTGCACGCCTATTTCGTCCATTCCTACCATCTCGACGCGAAAAAGCCGGACGAGGTTCTGGCAGTCGCCGACTATGGTGGCCCGGTGACGGCGGCCGTCGCCCGCGACAATCTCGTCGGCACGCAGTTCCATCCGGAGAAGAGCCAGGCGCTGGGTTTGGCGCTGATCACCAATTTCCTGCGCTGGAGGCCTTAGAGCATGATCCCGAAAAGTGGACCGGTTTTCGTTGAGGGTGCCTGAATCGTGATCCTGTTCCCTGCCATCGACCTCAAGGACGGCCAATGTGTGCGCCTGAAGCACGGCGACATGGCGACCGCGACCATCTACAACGATGATCCCGCCGCGCAGGCAAAGGCCTTCGAGGACCAGGGCTTCGAATGGCTGCACGTCGTCGACCTCAACGGTGCCTTCAAGGGCCAGAGCGTCAACAGCGCGGCGGTCGGCGCGATCCTCAAGGCGACGAAGAACCCGGTGCAGCTCGGCGGCGGCATCCGCACGCTGGCGCAGATCGAGGACTGGCTCGATCGGGGGCTGGCCCGCGTCATCCTCGGAACGGTGGCGGTGCGCGATCCCGATCTGGTCAGGCAGGCCTGCAAGGCTTTCCCGGGCAAGGTGGCCGTCGGCATCGACGCCAAGGGCGGCAAGGTGGCGGTCGAGGGCTGGGCCGAGGCGTCGAGCCTCGGTGTCGTCGAGCTGGCGAGGAAATTCGAGGGCGCCGGCGTGGCCGCCATCATCTACACCGACATCGACCGCGACGGCGTGCTGACCGGCATCAACTGGGACGCCACCATCGACCTCGCCGAGGCCGTATCGATCCCGGTCATCGCTTCGGGCGGCCTCGCCTCGATCGCCGACATCGTGCGCATGACCATGCCCGACGCGCAGAAGCTCGAAGGCGCCATCTCCGGCCGCGCGCTCTATGACGGCCGTATCGATCCGGCCGAGGCGCTGGCGATCCTGAAGGGTCGGCCGGCGGCGGAGGCCAAGTCGTGAAGATCACCATTATCCTGGCCTCCTATGACAGCGGCCACTATCACGGCGGCATGGGCCAAGGTCCGGACGCGCTGATTGCAGGCGGCCTGGTCGACGCCCTGACCATTGCCGGTCACGAGGTCGCGGTCGCGGATATCGGCAGGGTCGGTGACGACCAGGAGCGCGAGATCGCAACCGGCTTTGCCGTCTGCAACGCCGTCTCGGGCGAGGTCCGCATTGCCATCGACAGGGGACGGTTCCCCATCGTGCTCGCCGGAAACTGCCTGACGTCAGCCGGCGCGGTCGCCGGCGAGGGTGCCGATGCGATCATCTGGGCCGACCAGCATGGCGATCTCAACACGCCCGAGACCTCCATATACGGTTTTCTCGACGGCATGGCGCTGGCGACCGTGCTTGGCTTGTGCTGGCGCCCGATGGCAGGGGCCATTCCGGGCTTCAAGCCGATCGATCCATCGCGCTGCGTGCTCGTCAATGCCCGCGATCTCGATGCGGCCGAGGAAGAACTCCTCAAGACCTTGCCGGTCATCCGCACCGAATGTCCGGGCGTGGGATCGGCGACCGCAAGGCTGAAGGCCGCCGGCGCCAAAAGCGTGCACATGCATCTCGATCTCGACGTTCATGATCCCAAGGAGCTGCAGGCCAATCGCTACGTCACGTCAGGCGGGCCAAGCCCCGGACAATTGCGCGACGCGGCCTGCGCCATGGCGCTTGCCGTTCCGGTCGTTGGCATCACTATTTCCGCTTACGATCCGGCTTTCGATGCGCAGGCTGAGGTGCCGCCGCGGGTCGGACGGCTGCTCAACGATCTCATCGCCACGATAGAGGGCCGCTGATGCTGAAAGCCCGCGTCATCCCATGCCTCGACGTCAAGGACGGCCGCGTCGTCAAGGGCGTCAACTTCGTCGACCTCATCGACGCCGGCGACCCGGTCGAGGCTGCCAAGGCCTATGACGCCGCCGGTGCCGACGAGCTCTGCTTTCTCGACATCACGGCTTCATCGGACAACCGTGAAACCATCTTCGATGTCATCGCCCGCACCGCCGAGCAGTGCTTCATGCCGCTGACCGTCGGCGGCGGCGTGCGCCAGGTCGCCGACATCAGGAAGCTGCTTCTGGCCGGCGCCGACAAGGTGTCGATCAACACGGCGGCGGTGAAGAACCCGGATTTCGTCGCCGAAGCCGCCGACAAGTTCGGCAACCAGTGCATCGTCGTCGCCATCGACGCCAAGAAGGTCTCAGGTGCCGGCGAGGCCGACCGCTGGGAGATCTTCACCCATGGCGGGCGCGAAAAGACCGGCATCGACGCGATCGAATTCGCCCGCAAAATGGTCGATCGCGGCGCCGGCGAGATCCTGCTGACCTCGATGGACCGCGACGGCACCAAGGCCGGCTACGACATCGCGCTGACGCGTGCGATCGCTGACGCGGTGCGCGCGCCGGTCATCGCTTCGGGTGGCGTCGGCACGCTGGATCACCTGGTCGAAGGCATTCGCGACGGCCATGCCGGCGCGGTGCTGGCGGCCTCCATCTTCCACTTCGGCACCTACACAATCGCCCAGGCCAAGGCGCATATGGCCGCGGCGGGGTTGCCGATGCGGCTGGACTCCTCGGGCGATCGGCCCTAGAGCCTGTCCGGCTAAGAAAAGGGCCTAGGCGCCATGGCTGAATTTTCGTTCTCCGATCTGGAGACAATCATCAGGGACCGCGCCCATTCCGGCGACCCGGAGTCCTGGACGGCGAAACTGTTCGCGCGCGGCATCGACAAGGCGGCCCAGAAGCTTGGCGAGGAGGCGGTCGAGACGGTGATTGCCGCCGTCAAGGGCGACAGACAGGGCCTCGTTTCCGAAAGTGCCGATCTTATATATCATTGGCTCGTCGTTCTCGGCCTCTCGGGTGTTCCGTTGAGTGACGTGCTCAAGGAGCTCGAAAGCCGCACCGGGCGTTCGGGCATCGCCGAGAAGGCGTCACGGCCCAAGGGCTGACCGCGAGGGAGGGCAGGTATCTCGATGGATCAGCTCGCGCCAACCGAGAAATATTCCCCCTTTCGTTTCTTCTCGGCCGAGCAATGGTCGCAATTTCGCGCCGATACGCCACTGACGCTGAGCGAAGACGAGTTCCGCCGCCTGCGTTCGCTCAACGATCCGGTCGACCTCGAGGAGGTCAAGCGCATCTATCTGTCGCTGTCGCGGCTTCTGTCCGCCCATGTCGAGGCGAGCCAGCTCTTGTTCCGGCAGCGCCAGGCCTTCTTCAACGCCGTCGATATCGTCAAAACGCCGTTCATCATCGGCATCGCCGGCTCCGTCGCCGTCGGCAAATCGACCACCGCGCGCGTGCTGAAGGAGCTTCTGGCACGCTGGCCTTCGAGCCCCAAGGTCGATCTCATCACCACCGATGGCTTCCTTTTGCCCAATGAGGTGCTGCGCCGCGAGAACCTGATGGAACGCAAGGGCTTTCCCGACAGTTACGACGTCGGCGCGCTGCTGCGTTTCCTCTCAGGCATCAAGTCGGGGCTGCCCGATGTCCGCGCGCCCGTCTATTCGCACCTTACCTATGACGTCATTCCCGGCGAGTTCGTCACCATCGACCGGCCCGATATCCTGATCTTCGAAGGCATCAATGTCCTGCAGCCGGGCAAACTGCCGCAGGACGGCAAGATCGTGCCCTTCCTGTCCGATTTTTTCGACTTCGCCATCTATATCGATGCCGACGAGAAGCTGATCCACGAATGGTACATCTCGCGCTTCATGCGGCTGCGCGAGACCGCCTTTCGCAATCCGGACTCGTTCTTCCATCGCTACTCGCAGCTTTCAGAGGAAGCGGCGCGCGCCATTGCCGAAGGCCTGTGGTCCAACATCAATCTGAAGAATTTGCGCGAGAACATCCTGCCGACGCGCGCCCGCGCCGACCTCATCCTGCGCAAGGGCGCCGACCATCTGGTCCAGGAAGTGGCGCTGCGCAAACTTTAGACTGGCCGGATACCGAAGTGGCGGCCCCGCCTCCGGCAGGTCCGCCACCTCGACGTTCATCTCATCCGCATCGCGGCTCAGCCATTGGCGAACGGCACCGCGACGTAGAGCTGGCTGCCGTCGCGTTCGACCAAAAGCAGCACCGACTTGCGGCCCGCCTTGCTGGCCTGCGCGATCGCCTGCGTGACCTGCTTGGCGCTCTTCACCGGGGCCTGGTTGACGGCGACGATGACATCGCCGGGCTGAATGCCGGCAGCGGCGGCAGCCTTGTCGGGGCTGACGCGCGCAACCACCGCGCCATGCTCGTTGGCGGCGAGGTTCATTTCCTGGCGAATGTCGGGCGTGATGTCCATCAGGCCAAGTCCGATCGCCGGCGCGCGGGAGCCCTGCTCGGCGCTCGGCGTGCCGGAATCGTCCGCCGATGCCGTCTTCACATCGTCGCTGTTTTGCCCGACGTCGACGGAAATCTGCATGGCCTTGCCCTTACGCCAGACATCAAGCGTTTCCTTGGCGCCGGGCGCGACATCGGCGACGGCTCGTGACAGGTCCTTGGGATCCTTCACGTCCTGTCCGGCGAAGCCGGTGATGACGTCGCCGGCCTCGACGCCGGCGCTGGCGGCGGGCGAGCTGTCATTGACCTTCGAAACCAGCGCGCCGCCGGGATGATCGAGTCCGATGGCGCTAGCCACGTCCGGCGTCACCTCTTGGATCTCGACGCCGAGATAGCCGTACTGGATGGAACCGTCCTTCATCAGCTTGGCGACGACCTTTTGTGCCTGGTCCGACGGGATGGCGAAGCCGACGCCGACACTGCCGCCATTGGGCGAATAGATCGCCGTGTTGATGCCAACGACATTGCCGTTCACATCCACGAGCGGGCCACCGGAATTGCCATGGTTGATCGGCGCGTCGATCTGGATGAAGTCGTCGAACGGCCCGCTATGCAGGTCGCGGCCGCGTGCCGAAACGATGCCGGCGGTGACCGTGGTGCCGATGCCGAACGGATTGCCGATCGCCAGAACCTGGTCGCCGGTCATCAGCCTGTCGGAATCGCCCCATTTGACCGTCGGCAAGGGCTTGTCGGATTTGACCTTGAGCACGGCGAGGTCGTTCTTGGCGTCGCGGCCGACAAGCTTGGCGGGAAGTTCGGTGCCGTCATCGAGCGTCACCTTGATCGAAGAGGCGCCGTCGACGACGTGGTTGTTGGTGACGATGGTGCCATCGGCACCGACGATGAAGCCGGAACCGAGCGCCTCGGCGCGCGGGGCCTGTTGAGGCGGCGTCTGCGGAGCGGGCATGCCCTGGTCACCGAAGAACTGGCGGAAATACTGGTCGAATGGCGAGTTGCCGAGAGGCATGCCGTCATCGGCGCCTGCCGGCTGCGCCTTCATGATGGTGGTGACCGTGACCACCGCCGGCTTGTCGGCCGCCACGATCGGCGCGAACGAGCCGTTCGGGGCCGTTATTCCGGCAACCGGGGTCTGGGTTGTCGCGACAATTTTGCTGACGCCGGTGCTGTTCGCGCTCTGGGCGAACGAGACGACGACGGGGGAGATGATCAGCGCAGCGCCCAGCAGGGCGGCGACGCGATGCCTACGAAGAATACCGAGAGGTGACATGGTCGTTCTGTCCGGGCGAGGGTTGATCCGGCGCCGCGGGCATCTTGGGAGGAAGCGCCCGTCGGCGTGTCGACGACCGGGTTGCCTGTCTCGCCGTACATGGCGGCCGGCCGGATCGACACCTTGCTATCTAGGGTGCCGATCGGCTCGAATTAGGGTTTTGGGCCGACCTTACGAAGATTTAATTCAAGGAGCGCTCACGGATCGTCATGCCGGCGCAGATAGTCGGTGGCAATCTCACGCATCCGCTTGCCGTCGAAACTCGGCCCATGGCCGCCATGGCCGATGCGGATCGGCAGGTCTAGCAGCCGCCGCATGGTGCTGACATAGGCGGCCCGGTCGGAATCCGGCAGCGAGTCGATCAGCGTGTCGTCGTAGATGGCGTCGCCGCTGAAAAACAGCCCGTCGGCCTCGTCGAACAGCGCGATCGAATCCGGTGAATGCCCGGGCAGGTGCAGCACGCGCAATTGCCGGTCGCCGAGATCGACCACGTCGCCCTCGTCCAGCGTCCGCGTCAGCGGCGCCGAGGGGATCTTGTAGTCGGCGGCCTTCCAGCCCGGCGCCGGCAATTTCGACACGGCGCCTTCGAGGTCATGGAACATCCAGGCATAGGTCGCCGCCTCATCCATGCTCTCGAATTGGGTCGCGCTCATCCTCGGTCCGGCCCGCCACGGGAACTCATGAAGCGAGCCGACATGGTCGAGATGGATATGCGTGGCGACGACCAGCAGCGGTTTGCCCCGCGGCGTCTCGATCTGCGGCGCCAGCGGACAGATGCCCATGCCGGTGTCGACCAAAAGGTCGGCGTCGCGGCCACGCAGATGCCAGATGTTGGCGCGCACATAGTCATGCACGAACGGCTCTGTCAGCATCGTCGTCCTGTCGTCGACGATGCTCTTGCTGAACCAGGAAGCCTGCATCAGACGAAAGGCTTCCCGACCTTGTATTTTTCCGGCACCAGCCGCTTGAGGTAGGCCATGCCGGCCTCGGACAGCTGGTTGACGTCGGGCTTCATGAAATCGTCCGGCATGTGGCGGGTCTTGCCGGCGACGTTCTTCAGCGGCACCTTCTTCAGCACCGTCTTTGTGCCGTCATATTGCAGCGCCACCGAGCCGCCGCCCTGTTCGGCGACGGAGACGGCGAAGGCGCCGGCATCGAAGGCCTCCTGCGCGTCGACAGCGCTGATGGCGCCGACATAGCCGCGCGGCATGTAGCCGAGCGCGTCGACGCGGGCCCGCTTGCCCGGCAGGCCTTCGGCCAACGCGCGTTCGAGGGCCGCCGGCAGATCGCTGCCAGACAATTTGACGTTGCCATGTGCGTCGCGCTCGAGCTTCTCCGGCGGCACCAGGCTTTCGACCAGCGCCTTGCCGTCGGCGGTGCTCACCCCTTCCGAGACGGCGACGATGCAGCGCTTGTGGCGGTCGAGCGTGGCGCGTACGTCGTCGATGAAGCCGGCGGCCGAGAACGGCCGCTCCGGCACGTAGACCAAATGCGGGCCGCTGTCGGGATCGAGCTGCCAGGCGGCGGCCGCCGCGGTGAGAAAACCGGCATGCCGGCCCATGACGATGCCGACATAGATGCCGGGCAAAGCACGGAAATCGAGATCGACGGAGAGGAAGGCGCCGGCGACGAACTCGGCCGCCGAGATGAAGCCCGGCGTATGGTCGTTTTCCTCGAGATCGTTGTCGATGGTCTTCGGCGCATGCACGAAGGCGATCGAGCCGCCGGCGGCATCGGTCAGGATCTGCTGCGTGCCCGACGTGTCATTGCCGCCGATATAGATGAAGGCATCGGCGCCGGCCTTCTTCAGGCCGTTGAGGATGACATCGCAATAGGCGGCATCCGGCTTGTCGCGCGTCGAGCCGAGCGCCGCGCTCGGCGTTCCGGCGATCAACCGCAGCCGGTCTTCCGGAATGGCGGAGAGGTCGACATAGTTGCCGTCGCGAATGCCGCGCACGCCATGGATGGATCCCAGCACCTTGGCGCCGGGATGCCGCTTGCGGATCTCCAGCGTGGCGCCGACCACCGTCTGGTTGATGACGGCGGTCGGGCCGCCGCCTTGCGCGATGACAAAAGTTCCGGCCATTCCTGACGTCTCCCGAGGCGATGAATTCGCAGGCACCTTCGCCTGTCTTTCGCTGTCGTGCAACGGGAGAGTCCGGAGCATGATCCCGAAAATCCTTCGGAAAGATCATGCTCACCTGGAACGAGGGCGGCCGCGTGGGCCGCCCAAAACGATCAGATGACGACGACCGGGTTTTTCTTCGAAACGCGGCTGTAGAGGTCGATGATGTCCTGGTTGATCAGGCGCACGCAGCCCGACGACATCGCCTGGCCGATGCTCCACCATTCGGGCGAGCCATGGATGCGGTAGCCGGTGTCCTTGCCGTCCTGGTAGATGTAGAGCGCGCGCGCCCCGAGCGGGTTGGTGATGCCGCCGGGCTGGCCGCCCTGCCACTTCACCAGTTCGGGCTTGCGCTGGATCATCTCAGGCGGAGGCGTCCAGGTCGGCCATTCCCTTCCATACTGGATGTTGGCGCGGCCGGACCAGCGGAAGCCGTCCTTGCCGATGCCGACGCCGTAGCGGATGGCGTCGCCGCCCGGCTGGACAAGATAGAGCATGCGCTCCTTGAGGTGGACGACGATGGTGCCGGGCGCCTCGCCGGTCGTGTCGACGACGATCTGGCGGCGGAATTCCGGCTTGACCTTCAGATACGGCACTTCAGGCACGTTGAAACCATTGTCGGTCAAGGCGGCATACATCAGGTCGGGGCTGGTGATGTTCTTGTCGACGCTGATGGCCGGCCGCATCGGCGGCACGGAACCGGTGACCGTATTGTCGAGTTCAAGCGCCGGCATGCCGCCGCCGGACGTCGAGCAGCCGGCGGCGCTGAGCAGAGCCAGCGCGCCTGCCCCGGACAGTATGGCGCGGCGGGAAAGAGGATGATCGGTCTCGATTGCGTCGCCGTTTCGTGGCGACGTCAGACCTTGCGGCAACTCACGCATATACCCAAACCCTACGCTGTCGGCGGGAAGCACGGTCCGGCCGGATAGCGGGCATTTTCATCATTCATGGTTGATAAAGCGTGAATGCCTTGCGCTGCCTGCATTTGCGACTGGCCTGGCGGCATCGGGCCGTCCCGAATGAGGTGGTAACCGGGCGTTCCTGCACAAAAAGACCCAGGTCGGGACATAATCCCGGCACCGGCCTTTCCTAACCATCAGGCGATCAGCGAGGGGCCTCCATGTGCAAGACGTTAAAAACCGACATCACGCTTTTTGCCGCTGCCATTGTCGCGGCCGCACTGGTTCTCGGTGCCGATGTCAGCCTGGCCGATATCGTGAGCACGCTGGGCGGCGCGAACTGACGCCGACCTGTCTTTGGCGTAATTGAAATCATCGCAATCCAGGAAAAGCCGTGGCGGGTTTCCGTCCGTAATCGCGCAAGAAAACGAATATCAGGCCTCTTTACATTCCCCCTGGGCTGAGGATTTATCCTTTTCCTTAACTCAAGGGAGACAGACATGTCCTTCGAGAACTGGGCCGCTTTCGCCGCCGCGTCGACCATCCTGCTCATCATTCCGGGGCCAACGATCCTGCTGGTCGTATCCTATGCGCTTGGCCAGGGCTGGCGCACCGCCTTGCCGATGGCGGTTGGCGTGGCGCTCGGCGACTTCACCGCCATGACCTTGTCGATGCTCGGCATCGGCGCGCTGCTCGCCGCGTCGGCGACCGTCTTCACCGTCCTGAAGCTGATCGGCGCCGGCTATCTGATCTATCTTGGCGTGAAACTGTTCCGCGCGGGCGGGGCGCTGAAGGCCGAGCCGCGCACCGATGCGGTGTCCTCGGCCAAGATGATGGCGCATGCCTGGCTGGTCACCGCGCTCAACCCGAAAAGCATCACCTTCTTCGTCGCCTTCCTGCCGCAGTTCCTCGACCGGCATGCCGATTTCTGGACGCAGATGCTGATCTTCGAGACGACCTTCCTGGCGCTCGCCTTCGCCAATGCCTTCGGCTATGCGCTGATCGCGGCGCGCGCCCGAAATGTCGTGCGCAATCCCAAGGCGATCCGCATCTTCAACCGCACCGGCGGCACGCTGCTGGTCGGCGCCGGCATCGCCACGGTGGCGATGCGTTCGGGCAATTGAGATAAGCCGGCGCGCCCAAGGTGTGTTGAGATTCAGGTCAGGCCGAGCCGAAAATGGCGGATTTCGAGAACCGGAGCGGAGCGTACTTAAGGTACGTGAGCACCGGAAGCGCAGAAAGCCGCCGTTTGCAGGCCGGCCTCACCTGAATATCGGCACACCTTGCCTCACCACTTCACGCTGATGCCCACATTGCCCTCGAGGATGCGGCGCTTGTCGCCGCCGAGATTGGTCGTGTAGTCGCCGGTGGCAAAGAGGCTGACCTTGTCGGTCACCTCAGCGACCACGCCGCCGCCGAACTCGAAGGAGGTCGACCGGCCCTCGGTCGAGATGTCGGTGGTGTCGAAATTGACATGGCTTGTGCCGCCGAAATCGTGCCAGATGTTGGCCTTGAGGTAGGGCTGCAGCGCCACGCCGTTGATGGTGGTCTCGCCCTGCAGCCGCGCGCCAAGCCGGCCGCTGACGCTGTCGTCGGTGTCGAAGGAAACCGACGAGAAGCGGTCGTTGGTGTCGTCGAGCGACAGATGCTGCCAGACCAGTTGCGCCTGCGGCTCGAGCGTCCAGCCCTGTGCCAGCGCAATGGGATAGCCGCCCTCCAGCGAAGCGGTGAAGCCGGTTCCGCCGACATCGATGCCGATGTCGCGCGACGATGTCGCGTCGCCGCCGAAGAAGGTGGCCATGAGGACGCCGTCAAGATACCAGCCGCCCTGGCCGATGCGGGTCCAGTAACCGCCGACGCTGGTACCGCTGACGTTGAGGCTGCCGACGGACAGATCGTTCCATCCCAGCGCCTGGCCGCGCACATCGCCCTTCATGCTGGCATAGGCGACGAACAGGCCGGCGCGATCGATCCCGCCTGAGGCGGTGTCGCGGCCGAACACGTCGAAGCCGGCCTGGAGCCCGAACAGCGAGCCGTCAAAGGAGGGCGACACCGTCCCCGACCAGCCCATCTCAGCGTCCTGGCCATAGATGCGGCCCCAGACCGGCGACAGCTCGGGGTTCGACAGCAGGCTTTGCTCACCCCGCCGTTCGTGGAAGGTGCCGAGCGTCGTCATCGCCAGGTGCTCGGCCACCGGCGGCAAGGCCGAATAGACCGGCACTTCGATGCGGTAGAGCACGATTTCCTGACCCGCCGCCGGTATCGGCAGGTCGGGCACGACAGTCGGCACCACCGGTGGCGGCGGTGGCGGATCCGCCGGAGGCGCCGGTGGTGGTGGTGGCGGTGGTTCGGGTTGCGGGTCGCTGGCCTGCACGGGCGGCGTCGGGTCGACCGGCGGATTGTTGATGTCGCCCTCGCTCGGCGGTGGGGTCGGCGGCAGTTCGGAGGCCGGCGGGGGTGGCGGCTCGACCGCCGGTGGCACCGGTTCCACTGGCGGGGATGGCTCGACCGTCGGTGGCGCCGCCGCCGGCGACGTCGGTGTTATCAGCGTCGAGCGCAGGTACCAGTTCTCCTCGCTGCCGGCACTGACGCCGCCCTTGAAGAGGTAGTATTCGAAGGCGCCGGCGGCGACCGGCCCATCGAGCGCGAAGGTCGAGGCGCCCGAAGTGGCGCCGTTGACCGCCTGGACGAGCATGATGCCGTCCTGTGTGGTCGCGGCGCCCGCGCCGCCGACATTGACCACCGAAATGCCGGTCGAGCCCGAAGCCGTGCCGCCCGACAGCACCAGCCTGTCGGATGCGGAAGAATCGTCGCCGAGTTCGGTTTGGAAAAGCAGCACGCCGCCTGCCCCGACATAGTTGCCCGAAATCGTCAGCCGATCGGTTGCGCCGGTGGTGCCGTTGGTCAGGTCGATGCGCCCGGCATTGGTCACCTGCGCCAACTGGCCTGCCGTGAAGGCCTGGATCGTCGAGTTGAAGCCGCCGCCATAGAGCGTGCTCGAAGCATCGACGCTGAGCGAGCCCGTGCCGGTGCCGCTGTCGCCGAGCTTGAGAGTACCGTCGAGCATCAGCTGTGTGTCGTTGGTGGCGCTGATGCTTTCCCAGTTCTGGACTCTGGCGATCCCGTCGAGCTTGACGTTGTCGAAGGTCAGCGCGTCGGTCCCGAGGCCGCCATTCAGGGCATCCGTGCCGCCGAGATTGGCGTTGGTGAGGTTGCTGAGCTTGGCGGTATCGTTGTCGGCGCCGAGATCGACGGCGCCATAGATGATACCGCCGCCATTCCAGACGAAACTGTCGGAGCCAAAGCTCATCAGCACATCGCCGCCGACCGTGCCGCTGGTGATCGTCACGCTGTCATTGCCGCCGCTGACACTGATGTTGCCGCCGATCGTGCCGCCCGACAGGATGATGGTGTCCTGGTCGAAGCCGGTGACGAGGTTGCGGTCGATGGTGCCGCCGGACATGTTGAAATAGTTCTTGTCGAGCTTCATGTTGACCCGGCCGATGCGGCCGCCGGTCATCACCGCATTGTCGCCATCGTCGAAGAAATCGACGATTCGCCCGCCTGTCATGGTGAATGTGTCCAGCCCGTCGCCCTGGTTGAGCGATCCGATCTGGCCGCCGCTCATGTTGAAGTCGTCGATGCCGGCGCCCTGCTGGACATTGCCGGCGACGGTGCCGCCGCCGATGGTGAAGAAATCGGTGCCGTCGCCCTGGTCGACCGTGCCGGTGATGGTGCCGGACTGCATGTTGATACGGTCCGTGCCGGCGCCGAAGGTGACATTGCCGCTTACCTGCCCGGTGCCGCCGGCGGGAAAGGTCAGCGTGTTGTCGCCGCTGGTATCGGTAAGGCTGCCGCCCGAATCGCCGCTATCGCAGGTGAAGGTGGTGTTTCCCGCAGACGGAATCAGTACGCAGGCCGCCAGGGCCGCAGAATTCGGCAGCAACACAAGTGCGGTAGTTGCAAGTAAGCTAATAAACCATGGATGGATTTGCGGCGGCTTTCGCCACGACAAAGAAATCGACTCATCAGCGTTTTCCGAACAGCTGTTCGGACGCTGTATTTCAAAATGCCGCATCGCGTCCCCTCTCAGATCGCGATTACAAGCCCTTCGCCGCGCCGCAATGAAGCCACAATTCGTTCGATTTTACAAAGCCTAATCTGCATTCCATGGTTGATGAACTGCAAAGGCTGCTGGGATAGACCTTGTGCAGTGCATGATTGGCACGTCCGTGGCCCATGATTTAAGATCGCCTTGGGCCGAAGGGTCTGGGGCTGTCCCAGGTCGGTCAGAGGATGTTGCATGGCAATCAGGGACGCATTCGGCCTGACATTTTCGGGCGCCACCGAAGCGGGGTTCACGCCCTACAGCCAGGCCGTGCGTGAGCTGCTGTGCTTCATCGGCGATCCCGTCGCCTCCGTCGACCGTGCCATATCGGCGGATCCCGGCTTCGTCATGGCGCATGTCTTCAAGGGCTATCTCTTCGGCCTCGCCACCGAGCGCGACGCGACGGCGGTGGCCAGGGCTTGCCACGAGGCGGCGCTGCCGCTTGTCGCGACGGCGCGCGAAGAGGCGCATGTTCTGGCCCTCGGCCACCTCGCCAACGGGCGCTGGCACGACGCCGCCAAGGTCCTCGAGGATATCGCCATCGAGACCCCGCTCGACGCGCTGGCGCTGCAGGTCGGGCATCAGATCGACTTCTTCACCGGCAATGCCCGCATGCTGCGTGACCGCATCGCCCGCGCCCTGCCGTCCTGGCAGAGCGATATGCCCGGTTATCATGGCATCCTCGGCATGCAGGCCTTCGGGCTGGAGGAAATGGGCGACTATATCAGGGCCGAAAAGCTTGGCCGCGCGGCGGTCGAGATCGAACCGCGCGACGGCTGGGCGCAGCATGCGGTCGCGCATGTCATGGAGATGCAAAGCCGGCAAAGGGACGGCATCGCCTGGATGCGCGCCAATCCCGAAGCCTGGACAAAGGAGAGCTTCCTGCAGGTTCACAATTGGTGGCACCTGGCGCTGTTCCACTACGATCTCGGCGAGACCGATCAGGTGCTGGCGCTCTATGACGGACCGATCTATGGCACGCCATCGGCGATGGCGCTGAACATGGTCGATGCGTCGGCCATCCTGTGGCGGCTGCATCTCGGCGGTATCGATGTCGGCGACCGTTGGACGGCGCTCGCCGCAAATTGGCCCAAGGCCGGCGCGGGCGATTATGCCTTCAACGATGCGCATGCGATGATGGCCTTCGTTGGCGCCGGGCTCGACGCCCCGGCGCGGACCTTGCTAGAGGCCCAGCGCGAGGCGATGCGCGGCGATGGCGACAACGCAGCTTTCACCCGGGATGTCGGCCATCCGCTGACGCTGGCAATCAAGGCATTCGGCGAGGCCAACTACAGCGAGGCCGTGCGCCTCATCCGGCCGATCCGGGCGATCGCCAACCGCTTCGGCGGCAGCCACGCACAGCGCGACGTCATCGACCTGACGCTGATCGAAGCGGCCTTGCGGGCCGGTGACCGCGCGCTCGCCGGAGCGCTCACGGCCGAACGCTCGATGGCGCGGCCGGACAGTCCGCTCACTGTGCTGCTTGCACGACGTGCAGCCGATTTGTCAGAGAATTGACCCGAAGCGGATCTTGCCTTAAAAACTGGCTCAGCCAGATTTTTTCGAGACCCGAAAAAAATAAATGGCTTGGGAGGATGACATGTATCTCGGCCTCGACCTGGGCACGTCGGGCGTCAAGGCGCTGCTGATCGATGCCGGACAGACCGTCATCGGCTCCGGCCATGGCTCGCTTGACGTTTCGCGGCCGCATCCCGGCTGGTCCGAACAGGACCCGTCCCACTGGATACGCGCCTGCGAAGATGCGATCGCCGAACTCAGGGCTTCCCATCCCAGGCAGTTCGGGGCGGTGAAAGGCATCGGCCTGTCCGGCCAGATGCACGGCGCCACCTTGCTCGATTCGGCTGATCATGTGCTGCGCCCCTGCATCCTGTGGAACGACACGCGCAGCCATGTCGAGGCAGCGGCGCTCGACGCCGATCCGCGCTTCCGCAAGCTCACCGGCAACATCGTTTTCCCCGGCTTCACCGCGCCCAAGCTCGCCTGGGTGAAGAACAACGAACCCGCCGTCTTCGCCAAGGTGGCGAAGGCGCTGCTGCCGAAGGATTTCCTGCGGCTTTGGCTGACCGGCGAGCACATTTCCGAAATGTCCGACTCGGCGGGCACGTCCTGGCTCGATGTCGGCAAGCGCCGCTGGTCGGCCGAATTGCTGGCGGCCACGTCGCTCGACGAGAAGCAGATGCCGTCCCTGGTCGAGGGCACTGAGAAGGCCGGCGGTTTGCGCGCCGAATTGGCGTCGAAATGGGGCGTCGAGGCCGGCATCCCGATTGCGGGCGGCGCCGGAGACAATGCGGCCTCGGCCTGCGGCATGGGCACGGTCGGCGCCGGCCATGCCTTTGTCTCGCTGGGCACGTCGGGCGTGCTGTTTGCCGCCAACGCGTCCTATCTGCCCAACCCGGCAAGCGCTGTCCACACCTTCTGCCATGCGCTGCCCGACACCTGGCACCAGATGGGTGTCATCCTGTCGGCGACCGATTCTCTCAACTGGCTGTCGGAGATCACTGGAAAGGGTGCTGGCGAGCTGACGTCGGAACTCGGCGATACGCTGAAGGCGCCGACCGGCGTGTCCTTCCTGCCCTACCTCTCAGGCGAGCGCACGCCGCACAATGATTCCGCCATTCGCGGTTCCTTCACCGGGCTGGCGCATGAATCGAGTCGGCCGGTGCTGACGCAGGCGGTGCTCGAAGGCGTCGCCTTCGCCTTCCGCGACAGTCTCGAAGCCCTGAAGACAGCCGGCACCACCTTGACGCGGGTGACGGCGATCGGCGGCGGCTCACGCTCCCGCTACTGGCTGAAATCGATCGCCACCGCGCTGCAGGTGCCGGTGGATATTCCCGCCGACGGCGATTTCGGCGCCGCCTTCGGCGCCGCCAGGCTCGGCCTGATCGCGGCGACGGGTGCTGATCCGCTGGCCGTCTGCTCCGCACCAAGGACGGATGCCACGATCGAACCGGATGCCAAGCTCGGCGGCGCCTACGCGGACGCCTATCGCCGCTATCGGGCGCTCTATCCGGCAGTCAGGGGTGCCACGGCGTGAACGATTTCTCGCCCACGCCGCAACGTCCCGCCTCACTGCGCCGGGACCTTGTCGAGGAAGCCGGTGACGCTCTTCAGGCGGCCGTTTTCGATGACGCCGATGTCGGTGCCTTCGATCACCGAAGGGACGCCTTCAGGCCCGAGATTCCAGGAAAAGCGGATCTTGTCGGCAAACCCGTCCGGCGTGCCCTTCAGCGAGAAGCGGAAGCCGGCAAAGCGTTGCTGCACGCCGTCGATGAGCGCCGCGACGCCTTCGTGGCCGTCGCCCTGCATGATCGGATCGCGATAGCTAACGTCTTCGGTGAAGGTGGCCTTCAGCAATTCGGCGCGGCGACCGGCATCGCTTTCGTTCCAGGCGGTGATGTAGCCCTCGGCGATCTTGTTGAGGTCGGTCATGGTCTGTCTCCTTTGTTGAGTGGCTTTGACACGACCCTTTTCACCCTACGATAGACCGAAACCAATTACGCCTGAGGTAATCAGGGCGAACTATTCGAGAGAGGACAGAAATCATGAGCAGCGGATTTTTCGGCGATATCCAGAAGATCAAATATGAGGGGCCGGATTCGACCAATCCGCTGGCCTACCGGTTCTACAATCCTGACGAGGTCGTCGCCGGCAAGCGGCTGGAAGACCATCTGCGCTTCGCCGTCGCCTACTGGCACTCCTTTGCCTGGCCGGGCGGCGACCCCTTCGGCGGCCAGACCTTCGACCGCCCCTGGTTCCCCAAGGCCGGCGGCATCGACACGATGGAACTGGCCAAGCTCAAGGCCGACGTCGCCTTCGAGATGTTCTCGCTGCTCGGCGCGCCCTATTTCTGCTTCCACGACGCCGATGTCCGCCCAGAGGGCAAGGACTTTTCCGAGAGTGCCGCCCGTCTCGACGAGATCGCCGACTATTTCGCCGGCAAGATGAAGCAGACCGGCGTCAAGCTGCTCTGGGGCACGGCGAACCTCTTCTCGCACCGTCGCTTCATGTCGGGCGCCGCCACCAATCCCGATCCGGATGTCTTTGCCTATGCGGCGGCGACGGTGAAGAGCTGCATCGACGTCACCAAGCGGCTGAAGGGCGAGAACTATGTGCTGTGGGGCGGGCGCGAAGGCTATGAGACGCTGCTCAACACCGACCTTGCCCGCGAGCAGGAACAGGCCGGTCGCTTCCTCAGCCTCGTCGTCGACTACAAGCACAAGATCGGCTTCAAGGGCACCATCCTGATCGAGCCGAAGCCGCAGGAGCCGACGAAGCACCAGTATGATTACGACGTCGCCACCGTCTATGGCTTCCTCAAGCGCTTCGGCCTGGAGAAGGAGGTCAAGCTCAACATCGAGCAGGGCCACGCCATCCTGGCCGGCCATTCCTTCGAGCACGAACTGGCGCTGGCCAATGCGCTCGGCGTCTTCGGTTCGATCGACATGAACCGCAACGACTACCAGTCGGGCTGGGACACCGACCAGTTCCCCAACAACGTGCCGGAAATGGCGCTGGCCTACTACCAGGTCCTGCAGGCCGGTGGCTTCAAGACCGGCGGCACCAATTTCGACGCCAAGCTGCGCCGCCAGTCGCTCGACCCGCAGGACCTGCTGATCGGTCACATCGGCGGCATGGATGCCTGCGCACGTGGTCTCAAGGCCGCGGCCCGCATGGTCGAGGACAAGGCGCTGTCGGCGCCGCTGGCCGAGCGCTATGCCGGCTGGAACACGGCAGAGGGCAAGGCAATGCTGTCGGGCAAGCGCACGCTGGAGGACATCGCCGAGCGCGTGGTGAAGAAGAAGATCGAGCCGCAGCCGCGCTCAGGCCGCCAGGAATTGCTGGAAAACATCGTCAACCGCTACGTCTGAAGCCTGACTTCTGGACCGACATCTGCCTGATGTGGCTGAAAGCCGCCGTGATCGCCGTTTGCTAGTCCACTCCCTCGAAGGGAGAAGACAATGGCAAACGGGCGGATCACGGTGCGCAAGGCACAGACGAGCGATGTCGCGGTCCTGAAGCAGGTGCTTCAGGACACCTTTGAAGGCACCTGGCTGCCGCACGTCAGCCAGGCATCGGCTCGGCGCTATGTCGAGACCGATATTGGCGGGCGCTATGTCGAGCGGAACTGGCCGGAATTCACGCTTGCCGAGGTCGACGGTGAGATTGCCGGCCTGATCCACTGGCGCGGTGACTTCATCGAGGCCGTGCATGTCAAGGTCAGCCATCAAGGCCAGGGTGTTGGCGGCAGGTTGCTGTCGCACGCCGAGCAGGCCATTGCCGCCGCCGGATTCGGCCAGGTGCAACTCGAGACGGACACGTTCAACGAGCGCGCCCAGAATGTCTACAAGGCGGTCGGTTACGCCGAAAAAGACCGCTATCCCGACGATGAATGGGACAGCGGCTTCACCACCGTGCTGTTCGAGAAACGGCTAGGAACAATTCCAGGAAAAGTGTGATGCGGTTTTCCGTTCGCAATTGCGTCAAAACAAGGCCCTAGCCCGACCTTCCTGATTCGGACTTTCGCGCGCGGAATGGCGTTGCGCCAAAGCGCGCGTTTGGCGACATGGTTTTGCCCCTGGCCGCCCCTCAATGACCTCGCTCTTGCCTTCAAACTGCCGTCACGTATCTCGTATAAGACGGGCCTGTGGCGGGTGAAAAGGAAGGAGGCGAACCGATATGCAGCACGAACGCGAAATCGACGCCCTGCTCTCATCCGGGGAGACCGGATCGATCATCGACCGGCTGATGGCGCTGCCGCGGCCGACCGACGACGTGAAAAACGAATGGGATCGCGCCGTCAGCAACCGCTTTGAAGTCCGGCTGGTGAGACAGATGCGCTCGCAGATCGACGCCGGCAGCGATCGCCAGAACGCCGCTTGATTCCCCTGAACTGACCTAACCCTGGCGCAACCTGACCGGGGCTTCGCCGAAAGCTCTTGAAAACGCTCTGGAAAATGCCGCGGCGGACGAGAATCCCGTCCGCCCGGCAATATCCGCCATGGCCACCCGCGTGTCGACCACCAGCCGGCGCGCCGCCCCCAGCCGTAGCCTCAGATAATAGGCGCCCGGCGTCTCGCCGATCGACTTGCGAAAGATGCTCTCCAGGGTGCGAGCCGTCACGCCGGCACGCTTGGCGATGGCTTCTATGGTCAGCGGCTGGTCGACATGCGCCTCCATCAGCCGGATGGCCTGCGCCAGGCGCGGATCGTAGCCGTCGAGCCGGCCAAGCGAGACCAGCGGCTGCGCATCGGTCGCCACGCGCGCCTGGTCGTAGATGAACGCGCTTGCCACATCGAGCGCCACGGCCATGCCGAGCCGGGTGCGAATCAGGTGCAGCATCAGGTCGAGCGTTGGCGACGCGCCGCCCGTGGTGAAGACCGGCCCATCGATGATGTAGCGATCGGGGCGCACGTCGACGCCGGGAAAGGCCGACGAAAAATCCTCCATGTCCTCCCAATGGGTGGTAGCGCTGCGCCCTTCCAGCAAGCCGGCGCGCGCCACCAGCCATGTGCCCGCCTCGACACCGCCGCAGGCACGGGCCGACCGCGCCGCGCGGCGCAGGCCGGCAAGCAGGGCTGATGTGGCATAGTTCTGCGTGCCGAAGCCCGCGACCACGACCAGGACATCGGTTGGTTCCGTCGCATCGAAACGGCCGCTGACCGCAACCGGCAGGCCGCATGTCGTGACCGGCGCCTCTCCGGTCACCGAAACCAGCTTGAAGTCGAACAGGGTTTCGCCGGCGATGCGGTTGGCCGCCCGCAGCGGATCGACGGCGCATGCCACGCACATGATGGATGCGCCGGAAAACACCAGCAGCGTCACCTTGAGCGGCGACTGCTCGGCGCGAAAGATTGTCGCTTTTTCGTTTTTTGTCATGCTGTCTTCGTAAAGCGTAAAGCAGCATCCCGCAAGTCGCGCAATGTTGTACGGGTTCCTGTGCATGTCGTTGCCCCAAAACCGGTTCCCACTTTTGGGCGACATGCATGGCTGTTTCGACTAGGAGGAGAATTCCATGCCGCTTGCGATGAACCGTGAGGTCTTCATTACCTGTGCCGTGACCGGGTCCGGCGGTTCGCAGGATCGCTCTCCGCATGTGCCGCGTTCGCCCAAGCAGATCGCCGATTCGGCCATCGACGCGGCCAAGGCCGGTGCGGCCATTGTCCACTGCCATGTGCGCGACCCCGAGACCGGCAAACCGCGCCGCGATGTGCATCTCTACCGCGAGGTGACCGAGCGCATCCGCGACGCCAATGTCGACGTGGTGCTGAACCTCACCGCCGGCATGGGCGGGGACATGGTGTTCGGCTCGCCGGAAGCGCCGCTTCCGCTCAACGAGAAAGGCACCGACATGGGCGGCGCCACCAACCGCATGGAACATGTGCGCCAGTGCCTGCCGGAAATCTGCACGCTTGACTGCGGCACCATGAACTTCGCCGAAGCCGACTACGTCATGACCAACACGCCCGGCATGCTGCGTGCCATGGGCGGCATGATGACGGCGCTCGGCGTCAAGCCCGAGATCGAGGCCTTCGACACCGGCCATCTCTGGTTCGCCAAGCAGCTGGTCGAGGAAAAGGTGCTCAACCCCGACGCGCTGGTGCAGCTCTGCATGGGCGTGCCATGGGGCGCGCCCGATGACCTCAATACCTTCATGGCCATGGTCAACAATGTGCCGTCGACCTGGAACTGGTCGGCCTTTTCCATCGGCCGCAACCAGATGGCCTATGCCGCCGCGGCCGTGATCGCCGGCGGCAACGTCCGCGTCGGTCTCGAGGACAATCTCTGGCTCGACAAGGGCGTGCTGGCCACCAACGCCCAGTTGGTCGAGCGCGCCGCCAGCATCGTCACCAATCTCGGCGCCAGGATCCTCGGGCCGGAGGAAGTGCGCAAGAAGCTCAACCTGACCAAGCGGGCGCCGATCGCAGCCGCGGCGTAAAACGGGAGCGGATCATGGCGACCGTCAAATTTACCGCGATGAAGGATGGCGACAAGGACGATTACGAGTTCCTGACCGCCCATGAAATCGACTATGCCGCCAGGACCGGCGAGCGGCTGCTCGACGCGCTGGTGCAGCTCGACGAGGGCCTGTCCGGCTACAAGATCACCCGGCTCGGCCATTCGCTGCAGGCGGCGACGCGCGCCTGGCGCGACGGCGCCGACGCCGACTGGATCGCCTGCGCGCTGCTGCATGACATCGGCGACATCTATGCGCCCTACAATCACGACGAATACGCCGCTTCGATCCTGAAGCCCTTCGTGCGCGAGCAATGCACCTGGGTGGTGGAAAAGCACGGCGACTTCCAGCGGCTCTATTACGCCCATCATCTCGGCGGCAACCGCCATGCGCGCGACCGCTTTGCCGGCCACGCCTATTTCGATGATTGCGACCAGTTTTGCGAGCGCTGGGACCAGTCGAGCTTCGACCCCGACTACGAGACGTTGCCGATCGACTTCTTCCGGCCCTTCGTGCTCGAAGTCTTTGCCCGCAAGGCCTACGACGCATCCGTGATCCGCGCCGGCGAGCGCGTGCCTCTCATCGATCCCGAAACAGCCAGGACAAGAACCGGAGCTTCCGCATGAGCATCATCAACAAGGCGGCCGCCATTGGCGGCGGTGTCATCGGTGCCGGCTGGGTGGCGCGGCTGCTGCTCAACGGCATCGACGTGTCGATCTTCGATCCCGATCCGGAAGCCTCGCGCAAGGTCTCGGAAGTGATGAAAGGCGCGCGTCGCGCCTACAAGCAGATGGTGCCCGGCGGCTTGCCGAAAGAGGGAAAGCTGACCTTCGCCAAGACCATCGCCGAGGCGGTGGCCGACGCCGATTTCATCCAGGAAAGCGTGCCGGAACGGCTCGACCTCAAGCACAAGGTGCTGGCCGAGATCGACGCCCATGCGCCGGCCAACGCCATTGTCGGTTCCTCGACCTCCGGCATCAAGCCGACCGACATGCAGGTGGCGATGAAGAAGCATCCGGAACGGCTGGTCGTCGGCCATCCGTTCAACCCGGTCTATCTCCTGCCGCTGGTAGAAATCGTCGGCGGCGATCAGACCTTTCCGGAGGCGATCGAGGTCGCCAAGGAGATCTATGCCTCGATCGGCATGAAGCCTGTCGTCATCCGCAAGGAGATCGAGGCCTTCGTCGGCGACCGCCTGCTTGAGGCGGCATGGCGCGAGGCGCTGTGGCTGATCAAGGACGGCATCTGCACCGTCGAGGAGCTCGACGACATCATGCGCTACGGCTTCGGCCTGCGCTGGGCGCAGATGGGCATGTTCCAGGTCTACCGCGTCGCCGGCGGCGAGGCCGGCATGCGCCACTTCATGGCGCAGTTCGGGCCGTGCCTGAAGTGGCCGTGGACCAAGCTGATGGACGTGCCGGAATTCAACGACGAGCTGGTCGACCTGATCGCCACCCAATCGGACGACCAGGCGCATGGCCTGTCGATCCGCGAGCTGGAAAAGATCCGCGACGACAATCTGGTCGCGATCATGGATGCGCTGTCGAAGCAGAACAAGGGCAAGGGCTGGGGCGCCGGCGCCTTGCACAAGGACTACACCAAGCAGCTGGCCAAGCTGGCGGCGAAGAAGCCGACGGCTTCAAAAGCCGCCGAGAAGGCCAAGGCCTCCAAGCCGGTGAAGAAGACGGAAAAGCCGGCAAAGGGCGGTAAGGCGAAGAAAAGCAAGAAAGGCTGAGACGATGGATTTCGGTCTTTCGGAGGAACAAAAACTCATTGTCGAGACGACGCGTGCCTTCGTCGAGAATGAGCTCTACCCGCATGAGCGCGAGGTCGAGCGCACAGGCGTGCTGCGGCGCGAACTGATCGAGGAGCTCAAGGCCAAGGCGATCGAGGCCGGCCTCTATGCCGCCAACATGCCCGCCGATGTCGGCGGCGCGGGCCTCGATACGGTGACCTGGCTGCTCTACGAAAAGGAACTCGGCCGCGCCAATTACGCGCTGCACTGGACCTGCGTCGCGCGGCCCTCCAACATCCTCCTGGCCGGCACGCCCGAGCAGCGCGAAAAGTACCTCTTCCCTTGCATCCGTGGCGAGAAGTGGGACTGCCTGGCAATGACCGAGCCGGGCGCCGGCTCCGACCTGCGCGGCATGAAGGCGACCGCCGTGCAGGACGGCGATGACTGGGTGCTCAACGGCACCAAACATTTCATCAGCCACGCTGATCTCGCTGATTTCGCCATCGTCTTCATGGCTTCGGGCGAAGAGGATTCGCCGCGCGGCAAGCGCAAGAAGATCACCGCCTTCTTCGTCGACAAGGGCACCAAGGGTTTCACGGTGCGCGACGGCTACCGCAACGTCTCGCACCGCGGCTACACCAACGCCATTCTCGAATTCGACGATTGCCGCCTGCCGGCCAGCCAGGTGCTCGGCGAAGTTCATAAGGGCTTCGACGTCGCCAATTCCTGGCTTGGCGCCACCCGCCTGCAGGTCGGCGCCACCTGTCTCGGCCGCGCCGAGCGGGCGCTCGGCCATGCGGTCGAATACGCCGCGCAGCGCCAGCAGTTCGGCCAGCAGATCGGCAAGTTCCAGGGCGTGTCGTTCAAGCTCGCCGACATGGCGACCGAATTGAAGGCCGCCGACCTCATGGTCTTCGAAGCTGCCTGGAAGTACGATCAGGGCACCGTCACCGACCAGGACATGGCCATGGCCAAGCTGAAGGCCACCGAAATGCTGGCATACGTCGCCGATGAAGCCATCCAGATCCATGGCGGCATGGGGCTGATGGACGACCTGCCGCTGGAGCGCATCTGGCGCGACGCCCGCGTCGAGCGCATCTGGGAAGGCACGTCGGAGATCCAGCGACATATTATTTCGCGGGCGCTGCTGCGTCCGTTCGGTGCTTAGAGCATGATGTGCCAAAGTCTGGATACGGCTTTGGCAGACACCACGCTCAAACGAAAAGATGATCATGCATAAACTCGAACGTCTCCTGCGCCCGAAATCGATCGCCGTCTTCGGTGGGGTGCAGGCCGCCGCCGTCGTCGCCCAATCGATCAAGATGGGCTTCGCCGGCGAAATCTGGCCGGTGCACCCGACCAAGGACGAGGTTGCCGGCCGCAAAGCCTATCGTTCGGTCGCCGATCTGCCCGGGGCGCCGGACGCCGCCTTTGTCGGGGTCAACCGGCATCTGACCATCGAGGTGATCAAGGCATTGGCCGAACGCGGTGCCGGCGGCGCCGTCTGCTTTGCCGCCGGCTTCCTCGAAACCGAGGCCTATGATGACGACGGCGAAAGGCTGCAGGCCGAGCTGGTCGCGGCGGCCGGCGAGATGCCGATCATCGGACCGAACTGCTATGGCCTGATCAACTATGCCGACGGCGCGCTTCTGTGGCCCGACCAGCATGGCGGTATAAGGCTGGAGGAGGGCGGCAAGGGTGTCGCCATCATCACCCAGTCCTCCAACATCGCCATCAACATGACGATGCAGAAGCGTGGCCTGCCGATCGCCTTCCTGATGACCGCCGGCAACCAGGCGCAGACCGGCCTCTCCGAAATGGCGCTCGGCCTGATCGAGGATGAGCGGGTGACGTCGCTCGGCCTGCACATCGAAGCCTTCGATTCCGTAGCCGGCTTCGAGAGGCTGGCGGCGCGTGCACGCGAACTGAAGAAACCGATCATCGCCATGAAGGTCGGCCGCTCGGAGCAGGCCAGGCAGGCGACCGTCTCGCACACCGCCTCGCTCGCCGGCTCGGATGCCGCTTCCGGTGCCTTCCTGAGGCGGCTCGGCATTGCGCGCGTCGATTCCATTCCCGCCTTCATCGAGGCGCTGAAATTGCTGCACATCACCGGTCCGCTGCCCGGCTATAGGCTATCGTCGATGAGCTGTTCGGGCGGCGAAGCCTCCGTCATGGCCGACAGCGCCGAAGGCCGCTGGGTCAATTTCCCGGTTCTGACCGAGACGCATCGCGCCCATGTCAAGTCGACCCTCGGGCCGCTGGTCGCGGTCGCCAACCCGCTCGACTACCACACCTTCATCTGGAACAACGAGCCGGCGATGACCGCCACCTTCACTGCCATGGTGTCGGGCGGCTTCGACTTGAACATGCTGGTGCTCGACTTTCCGCGCCCGGACCGCTGCACGGTCACCGACTGGTGGGCGACGCTGCGCGCCTTCGAATCGGCGTTGAAGACCAACAAGGCGCATGGCGCGATCGTCTCCTCGCTGCCGGAAAACCTGCCCGAGGAATACACCGCGGAACTCATGGCGCGCGGCATGGTGCCGCTGTTCGGCATTTCCGAAGCCATGGATGCCGCAGGCGCGGCGGCCTTCATCGGCTGGGCATGGGCCGAACCGCAGGCGCAGCCGGTCGACACATCCGCTGCCGGCGCGGCCGGCGGCGAGCATGTCACCCCCGACGAGGCCGAAGCCAAGGCGCGGCTGATCAAGGCCGGGCTTCCGGTGCCGAAGGGCGAGCGCGCCGGCAATGCGGTCGAGGCGGTGATTTCCTCGATGGCGCTCGGCTTTCCCGTGGCCCTGAAGGCGCTGGGCGTGACCCACAAGTCCGAGGTCGGCGCCGTCCGGCTCAATCTCAAGGACGCCGAATCCGTCAGCACGGCGGCGCATGACCTGCTGCCGCTCGGCACCGGCCTCTATGTCGAGCGGATGGTGCGCGACGGCGTCGCCGAACTGATCGTCGGCTTCACCAGGGATCCGATGTTTGGCGCTGTCATGACGCTGGGCACCGGCGGCGTGCTGGTCGAATTGCTGCGCGACAGCGTCACCTTGATGCTGCCGGCGACCCGCGACGACATCGAGGCGGCTTTGCGTGGCCTGAAGCTGTTCCCGCTGCTCGAAGGCTATCGCGGCCGGCCGAAAGCCGACGTCGCGGCCGCCATCGACGCCATCGCGGGCATCGCTGCCTTCGTGCAGAAAAATGCCGGTGAGATCGAGGAACTCGACATCAACCCGCTGATCGTCTGCGTCGAAGGCAAGGGTGCCTGGATCGCCGACGCGCTGCTGGTGCTGGGAGAAAACAAGAATGTCTGACGTCATTTCCACCCGCCGCGAAGGCTCGATCCTCGAGGTCACGCTCGACCGGCCCAAGGCCAACGCCATCGACCTGAAGACCTCGCGGCTGATGGGGCAAACCTTCAAGGCGTTCCGCGACGACCCGGAACTGCGCGTCGCCATCGTCAAGACAGCCGGCGACAAGTTCTTCTGCGCCGGCTGGGACCTGAAGGCGGCGGCCGGCGGCGACGCGGTCGACGGCGACTATGGCGTCGGCGGCTTTGCCGGCCTGCAGGAATTGCGCGACTTGAACAAGCCGGTCATCGCTTGCGTCAACGGCATGGCGGTGGGCGGCGGCTTCGAACTGGCGCTGTCCTGCGACCTCATCTACGCTTCCGATCATTCCTCCTTCGCGCTTCCCGAAATCCGCGCCGGCACGCTGGCCGATGCGGCGACGATCAAGCTGCCCAAGCGCATTCCCTACCATGTCGCCATGGACCTTTTGTTCACCGGCCGCTGGATGGATGTCACTGAGGCGCATCGCTGGGGTCTGGTCAACGAAGTGCTGCCCAAGGAAAAGCTCGAGGACCGTGTCTGGGAGATCGCCCGCCTGCTCGCCAGTGGCCCGCCGCTGGTCTTCGCCGCGATCAAGGAGACCGCGCGGGTGGCCGAAGCGCTGACCTTTCAGGACGCGATGAACCGGGTGACGCGCCGACAGTTGGCGACGGTCGACGTGCTGTATGGGTCGGAAGACAATATGGAAGGGTTCCGCGCCTTTGCCGAAAAGCGCGACCCGGTGTGGAAGGGGAAGTGAGCCACTCCCCTTGATGGGAAGGGTCGGACCGAAGGTCCGGGGTGGGATGACGCGCGCCACCCTAGCCCGCCACTTCGCGGCGACCTCCCATAGCAGGGGAGGTGAGAGAGCATCATGACCGATTACACAAAACTCATAGACGCCGAGACCTGGGCTTTCATCGAGCGGACCAATTCCTATTATCCGCCCGATACGATCGACTACACGATCGCGCAGCAGCGCGAGATCTATGACCGAATGTGCCGCGAATTCTTTGCTGGCTATCCCCAGGGCGTGACGGTCGAAACCTCGGCCATTGCCACGCCCAAGCACGGCATCCCGATCCGCATCTACCGAAACGCCCCGCAACCGGCGGTGACCGTGCTCTACATCCATGGCGGCGGCTTCATCCTCGGCGGGCTGGACAGCCATGACGACGTCTGCGCCGAGCTGTGCGCCCGTACCGGCTACGAAGTTGTCTCGGTCGATTACCGGCTGGCGCCGGAGCATCTGCATCCGGCCGCCTTCGACGACGCCATGAGCGCCTTCGCATGGGCGGCTGCTACCCGCGATCGCCCCATCCTGCTTTGCGGCGACAGCGCCGGCGGCAATCTCTGCGCCGCCATTGCGCACGCCGCGCGCGGCCATGCGAAACGGCCCGCGGGCCAGGTGCTGGTCTATCCCGGTCTCGGCGGCGACCGCTCGAGGGGCTCCTATGTCCGACATGCCGAAGCGCCGATGCTGACCATGCGCGATCTCGAATTCTACAAACATATCCGCACCGGCGGGCAGGATCGCAGCGGCGATGCCACACTGGCGCCGCTGGCCGACACCGACTTCGCCAACCTGCCGCCGACAGTTCTGATCACCGCCGAGTGCGACCCGCTGTCTTCAGATGGCGAGACCTATTGTGACCGCATCGTCGCCGCGGGCGGGCGCGCCACATGGTTCGAGGAACCGGGTCTGGTGCACGGCTATCTCAGGGCCCGGCACACGGTCGGCCGGGCCCGCGAAAGTTTCACGCGGATTGTCGATGCGGTGACCGCGCTTGGACAGGGCGCCTGGCTCTGGTGAGCGGTTTCCCGTCCGTCGCGTGAGACGACTGCACAGACGTGAACGGCACGGCGTAATGCAGGCGCAATGCCGAGCGGGCAGACCCACTGGGTGGGCGGCCAGCAGCAGGAAACAACCGCAATCATGACCAGGTTCGCAACCGCGTTGGCGCTCCTCCTTGGTGCCGCGACGCTCGGTGCATGCGTCGACACCGACGATTACCGCGACCGCCCTTGGCGCGACCATCATTGGCGCGACCGTGACCACGGACCCGACAGGCCTGGTAGGCCGGACGGTCCCGATTGCGGTGGACCAGCGATCGATTGCGCGCCGGTGCCGGACATACGACCCGGTGGCCCGGACTGCGCCGGCGGGCCGGCGACGACGCCATCGCCTGACTGCATGGAACCACGCCGCCCGCGCCGGAATCCCTGATCGCGGGACATATGCGGTCTTTATAACTTGGGCCAAAACCTGCTCTCGAATTCCTATGCAGCCAGCGACTATTTAATTCCCGGCCTCCGCTTGGCGGGCAGCCCGACCAACAGACTGGCTTCAGACGACCATGAAATTACATTCAGCCTGGCTGACCTCGGGGGTTAGCCGCGGGGTGCCGAAGGAGTATTTCGTCCTGGCAAACCTGAAAGAGCAGGGGGCAATCATCGGCCAACTCGCCGGTCATCCGATCGCCGATACGGTCGTTGATGCGAGTGGATCGCGATATCGCTATGTCGGCGTTGCAACGCGCGACGCCGACGGGCGCTTCGATGTCGACGCGCTCCGGACTGGCGAATGGATCGTCCAGCCCGGACTGATCTATGCCGCTGATGGCAAGGCGTCTCCCTCAAAGCCGCCACGGCGCGGGCGAGACCGGGACCGGTCTTGATTGCGTGACACCGGGTACGCTCTCGGACAGGGCCAGCATAGCCTCGCGTATAGCTGTTTCGGTTTCAGGGCGAACCGAGGTCAGCGGTAAGCGGACATCGGGGCTCAAGCCCAGCGCCAAGCTTACCGCATATTTGACCGGCACGGGATTGCTCTCCAGTTCAAGCGCCGCGATCAGCGGCCGCAAGCGATGGTGGATGGCCCGGGCGGTGTGATGGTCGCCCTGCCTGCACGCGTCGTGCATCTCGACACACAGTCGCGGCACGACATTGGAGACGACCGAAATCGTCCCACGCCCGCCCATCGTGTTGAAGCCGAAAGACGTCGCGTCGTGGCCGGAGAGAAAGATGAAACGGCGCCTGAGCACAGCGGGAAGCGAGGATAGTCGGTTTACATCGCCAGTTGCGTCCTTGATGCCGACGATGGTCGGGATCTGCGCCAGGCGTTCGAGCGTCGCCTCGGACAGGTCGACGCCGGTTCGCGCCGGCACATTATAGACGATGATCGGTATCCTGACCTTGGCTGCGATCGCCTCGAAGTGGCGAAAGATGCCTTCCTGGCTCGGCCTGTTGTAGTAAGGCGTCACGATGAGGGCGGCGTCAGCGCCACAAGCCTCGGCGGCTGCCGAAAAGGCGATCGTCGTCTCGGTGCTGTTCGTGCCGGTGCCGGCTACGATCGGCACCCTGCCGGCGGCGGTTTTCACGCACAGCGCGACTATGTCGAGGCGCTCCTCCCACGACAGGGTCGGGGCTTCACCTGTGGTGCCGCATGGGACCAGCCCGTTGATCCCTTGTTCGATCTGCCAGCGCAGCAGCACGGTCAGCTGCTTCAGGTCGACCTCGCCGTCGGTGAACGGCGTTACCAGCGCGGTCATCGCTCCGGTCAGGCGCATTCGGGCTTGTTCTGGAGTCATGGCAATCAGTATCTCCTGGATGAATTCTGGGACGCACCGTTTTCATGCGGTGCGAGGAAAGCAGGGCTGACAGCAGCGCGGCAGCCAGATCTATGTGGTCCGCTTCGGCTATGTCGGCCCCAGCCGTTGTTCTTGGCAGTGTGATTTGAATGGAGCAAAACCAGCGCTCGCCGATCTTGCTGATGGCCGACACCGAGCGCTCCGGCTTCGACGAGGCGACCAGCAGGAAGACGGCGTCGAGCGTCGCGCCGGCCTCGACCAGACCGGCAAATCGCCGGCCTTGACGGGATGATCTGTCGAGCGACAGGGCGCGTGCCGCATCCCAGAGCTGGTGTTCGAGTAGCCTGCCGACATGCGGGAGGCGATCGAGCAGTCCGGTGAGGTCGGCGCTGTTGGGGTCAGCAATGGTGTTGGAATTGTCCATGGCCAAGTCGTCCCGGTCAGTTCGGAACCGGGCGCGGCTCAGTTGAACAGGGAGAGCCGCACACTTGCCGGGGCGAAGCGTATCGCGCCGGCCCGATGGCCGCTTTCCATCGCGGCGAAACGGACAGCGGAATTCCTGTCGGCAAAGACGCCTCCGGTCTGGCCTTCTTCGTCGCGCGCGATCCAGTGGCCTTCGCCATCGCGTCCAATGACGAAGCGGTGAAGGGCGTTTCCGTCAGGGCAAATAGGGGAACTTTGCATGGTCGTCTCCTGCTTCTCAGGACAGCTGCGCAGCGATCGCGGCGGCGGCCACCAGGGCGCCGACGACCAGCAGCCACCATGTCGGAGTGAAGGGCGCAACCAGGCTGACCGAGCGGCGATTGCTGTTGGCCGCGCGCCTGATCTGTTCAACCTGTGATGCCGGCAAAGGACGATGGGTGGGCAGGTAAAGCCCGTCCGAGAGGAACATCGAAGACTTTCCTTCTTCTTGTACCGCCGCCACGAGGTGGCGGCCGCCTGCAGGGGCTCAGGGCCGGCTGCACTCGGAAAGATAAAAGCATCGGCATTTGTATTCGAGGCGGGCTAAAACTGAAAAATATAAAAAAGTCATATGTTTATCGCCCGCGCGTATAGGAAGGCCCAGGCGACAAGGATGGTGGGTTTCACGCCACCGAGGCGGCCGCCGCCCGGCCGGCGCTGCGGCCGGAGAAGATGCAGCCGCCGAGGAACGTGCCTTCCAGCGCTGCATAACCATGCACGCCGCCGCCGCCGAAGCCGGCTGCTTCGCCCACGGCATAGAGCCCGGGTACCGGCTGGCCGTCGGCACCCAGCACGCGGCTGTCGAGATCGGTCTGCAGGCCGCCCAGCGTTTTGCGGGTCAGGATGTTGAGACGCACCGCGATCAGCGGGCCGTTTGCCGGATCGAGCATCTTGTGCGGCTTGGCCGTGCGGATGAGCTTGTCGCCGAGATAGGCACGGGCGCCGCGCAGCGCGGTGATCTGCATGTCCTTGGAGAACGGATTGTCGAGTTGGCGATCGCGGGCGCGGATCTCGCGTTCCACCTGGGCGAGCTCAAGCAGCGGCTCGCCGCCGGCCAGCGCGTTCATGCGCGCCACCAGCTTCGAAAGGTCGGCCTCGACAATAAAGTCCTCGCCCTTCTCCATGAAGGCCTTCACCGGGCCCGGAATGCCCGATGTCGCGCGGCCGAGCACCTGGCGCCAGCTCTTGCCGGTCAAGTCCGGGTTCTGCTCGGAGCCCGACAGCGCGAACTCCTTCTGGATGATTTTCCTGGTCAGGATGAACCAGGAATAATCGAAGCCGGTGCTCATGATGTGGCTGAGCGTGCCGAGCGTGTCAAAGCCGGGATAGAGCGGCACCGGCAGGCGTTTTCCCCTGGCATCGAGCCAGAGTGAGGACGGGCCGGGCAGGATGCGGATCGCATGGTCAGTCCAGATCGGCGCCCAGTTCTTGATGCCCTCGACATAGTGCCACATGCGGTCGCGGTTGATGATCGAGCCGCCGGCCTGTTCCGTGATAGCGAGCATGCGGCCGTCGACATGGTCGGGCACGCCGGTGATCATGCGTTTTGGTGCCGTGCCCAGCCGCTTGGGCCAGTTTTCCCGGACAAGCTGGTGGTTGGCGCCAATGCCGCCGGAGGCGACGATCACCGCCTGAGCATGCAGCTCGAAATCGCCCGATATGTCGCGCGAGCTCTTATGGCCACGCTCGACGATGCTCGGCTGAAGGATGTCGCCGCGCACACCGGTCACGACAGCGCCCGTCCGCATCAGTTCGTTCACCCGATGGCGGAATTTGAAGCTGATCAATCCGCGCTTTTGCGCCTCGCGCACGCGCAGGACGAAAGGCTCGAGAACGCCGGGGCCGGTGCCCCAGGTGATATGGAAGCGCGGCACGGAATTGCCGTGGCCGATGGCATTGCCGCCGCCGCGCTCGGCCCAGCCGACCACGGGAAAGAATTTCAGGCCGCGCTCGATTAGCCAGCAGCGCTTCTCGCCGGCGGCGAAACCGACATAGGCTTCCGCCCACTTGCGCGGCCAGAAATCCTCCGGCCGGTCGAAGGCCGCCGTGCCCATCCAGTCCTCGAGCGCCAGATCATGCGAATCGCGGATGCGCATGCGCCGCTGCTCGGGGGAATCGACAAGGAACAATCCGCCGAACGACCAGAACGCCTGGCCGCCCAGCGACTGCTCCGGCTCCTGGTCGACGATGATGATCTTCTTGCCGGCCTCGGCAAGCTCGGCCGCGGCAACCAGCCCGGCAAGGCCGGCGCCGACAATGATCACGTCCGCATCGTCAGCCATTTTCCCTCCCAGAATTAGCCGGCTACTTTATTTCGGAGAGCTAGTTAGACAGCCTCCCAGCCGTCCTTGCCGCCGGCGCGGAAGATGGCGTCGATGACCTTCTGGTTGAGCACGGATTCCTCCAGCGTGAAGACACGCTCCTTGCCGCCCTGTGCAGCCCGCGCGAAGGTTTCGACCTCCAGCCGGTACTGTTGCGTGCCGGGGAAGCGGAACACCTGCGCCTCGGTGTGGTTCTGGTTGTGCAGCTCGACACGATGATGGTCGTAGAGACCGGCATTGAAGGGCGAGAAGACCTCGATGAAACCCTTCTCACCATGGAACACCATCACCTGGCGCGCCGCCATCTGCGTCGACAAATAGAAGGACAGTTCGAAATCGCCGAAATCGGCGCGGATCGAGGAATAGATGTCGGTGCCGAATGTCTTGTCGCGCTCGATCGTCGCCTGCACACGGCCAGGCTCCTTGCCGGTCGAAAACCGCGTCGACACCGTCGGGTAGACGCCGATGTCGGGCAGTGCGCCGCCGCCGAGGTCGAGCTGGTTGCGCATATTGTTGGGATCGACATTGTAGTAGGAGAACGCACCCTGCACATGGCGCAGCCGGCCGATGGCGCCGCTGGCGATGAGATCGCGCACCTTGATCCATTGCGGGTGGTAGATGACCATGAAGGCTTCGCAGACCAGCACCTTCTTGGCATCGCGCAGCTTGATCAGCGGCGGGATGTCCTTGGCGTCGAGCGCGAGAGGCTTCTCGACCAGCACATGTTTTCCCGCCTCGATGGCCTTCGCCGTCCATTCGACATGCTGCGAGGTCGGCAGCGGAATGTAGACGCCGTCAATGTCCTTGGAGGCCAGCAGTTCCTCATACGAACCGAACGCGTGGCGGGCGCCGAACCGCTCGGCCAGGGCCTTGGCTTTCGACAGGTCGCGGCTGGCGATCGCCGACAGCACGCCGTTCTCCGCTTCGACGATTGCCGGCAACAACTGCTCGCGGCCGATCTTGGCCGTCGACAACACACCCCATCGGAACATCACGCTTCTCCATGTCGATTAACAGGCGACGAGGTTTGCCCGAAATCGACGGAAAAGCCAATGACCGAGGGTGACCCTGGCTCAGCCCCGCTTGCCCGTCAGCGTCATGTCGAAGTCGACGACATTGGAATACAGCGGCGTGCCGACATCCATGCCGTATCGTGACCGCAGCACCTTGCCGGTGACATGGAATTTGATCGTGCCGCCCTTCAACCCATCGAGCTCGGCGGTGAATTTTTCCGCAAACGTCTTGCCGCGTGCCGTCAGCCTGCCGGTGACAAGAGCCGACGTATCGCCGGTGCGGGTCACGCTGGTCGAGCGGAACTGGATCTCCGGGCTGTTGGCCGCATCGAACACCGCGTCGGAGCGCAGGAAGGCGTCGATGCGGCTCTGGCCGGTGCCGACGCTTTCCGGATAGATGGTGAGGTCGACCTTCGAGCGCCCGACATCGCCATTGTCGATGCGGATCGTGCCCTTGAAGCGGGCGAAGGCGCCGTCGAAGCCGCCGCCGCCGGCCTTGCCGATGGTGAAATGGATGCTGGAGCCTGCCGGGCTGACGGTGTAGCTGCCGGCGGCGTCGCTCAATGCCACCGCCGCGGCTGCGGGCACGGCAAGGCATGCGGCAAAAGCCGCGAATCCAAGGATGCGCGCATGCATGGGATTGTTCCTTTCCTGGAGGCAACGCTTGTTCGCGTCCTCACCCCGCAAACGCGCGGGCCGCCCGCTCTATTCCCCACCTGACGAAGGTGTGATCATGCGCGTCAGCACGCTGTCGCGCAGCACGAAGTGGTGGCGCAAGGCGGCAGCGACATGCAGCGCGACGAGCGCGATGCCGACATAGGCGAGATACCAGTGCGCCGCCGCCCAGAAGCTTTCGGCGGCATCGGATTCGGCGAGCGGCAGGTTGGGCATCACGAACAGGTTGAACGGCATGGTCGGGATTTCCAGCGTCGACACCGAAACCAGCGCCCAGCCGGACAAGGGCAAGGCGATCTGGAAGGCATAGAGCGCCAGATGCGCGAGCGGCGCCGTACGCCGTTCCAGCGCGCCGACCGAAGCCGGCAGGGGCGGCGTCGCATTGCCAATCCGCCAGGCGATGCGCAGGATGATGAGGCCAAGCAGCAGAAAGCCCAGGGATTTGTGCAGCTGGATCAGCTCGAAGGCGGTACGCTGGCTGGTCAGCCGCACCATGATGAAGCCGAGGGCGAACTGGCCGATGAAGAGGATGCCGATCAGCCAGTGCAGGAGGATGGTTGCCCAGCCGTAGCGGGTTGGCGTGTTGGTGATTGAAGTCTGCATGGCGTGTGAACGAATGCCGGGTCCGCTTTCTTCCGGCGTCCCTCACCCTCCCCACAAGGGGGAGGTGAGGGGCGTTCCCTAACCGCTCACCTTGAAGAAATCCACGAACGCCCTCAGCGCCGGACGCATCTGCCGGCGGCTGGGATAATAGACGAAGAACCCTTCGAAGGGCGGGCACCAGTCCTCCAGCACGCGGATCAGCCTTCCGTCGGCGAGCGGGTCCCGCACATAAGGCTCGAAGACGAAGGCGAGCCCAGCGCCATCGACCACCGCTTGCGCGATCAGATGGTCCTCGTCGAGGATTAGCGGTCCTTGCGTTGCAATCTCGATTTCCTCTCCGTCTTTCTCGAATTCCCAGCGGTAGAGAACGCCGCTGGAGAAGCGGAAGCGGATGCAGCGATGATCGGCAAGATCGCGCGGATGATGTGGTCTCGGCATGGCCGCGAAATAGGATGGCGCGCCGACCACCGCGCCGCGAAGGTCCGGTCCGATGCGCACGGCGATCATGTCGCGCTGCAGGCTCTCGCCGAGCCGCACGCCGGCATCGAAACCGCCTTCAACCACATCGGTGAAGCGGTCCTCGATGACAATCTCCAGCACGATGTCGGGATAGGCCGTGGCAAAAGCGCCGAGCCGCGGCGTCAGCACCAGATGCGCTGCCGTGCGCGGCACGCTGAGCCGCAGATTCCCGGCCGGCCGCTCGCGCGACTCGACCGCGGTCTCCAGCGCCAGGTCGATTTCCGACAAAGCCGGCCGCAATCGCTCCAAGAGTTGCGCGCCTTCTTCCGTCGGCGCGACGCTGCGGGTGCTGCGCGCCAGGAGCCGCACGCCAAGCCGCGCCTCGAGGCTGGACACAGCGTGGCTGACCGCCGACGGCGCGATGGCCAATTCCCTGGCCGCGCCGCGAAAGCTGCCGCACTGGGCAACGGTCGCCAGCACCGCCAGTTGGGAGAGATGCGCTCGGTTCATTGATCTATTTCTTGGAACGGCCCGTGCAAATGAGAGACGATTATCGAACACAAAGCAAGGCCCTACTTCTGCTGCATCACAACAAGGAGACGCGTGATGCAAACCCGCAAACTAGGAACTGAATTGAACGTGTATCCCGTGGGGCTAGGCTGCATGGGCATGAGCTTCGCCTATGGCGGCCAGCCGGAGGCCGAGGCGATCGCCACGCTGCACCGTGCCGTCGAGATCGGCGTCAACTTCTTCGACACGGCGGAAGTCTACGGCCCTTACGAGAACGAGATCCTGCTCGGCAAGGCGCTGAAGTCGGTGCGGAACAAAGTGACGATCGCCACCAAATTCGGCTTCAAGATTCTGGAGGAAGGCACCGGCCTCGACCGCATGGCCGGCGTCGACAGCCGCCCCGAGCACGTCAAGGCGGTGGCCGAGGCCTCGCTGAAGCGGTTGGGCACCGATGTCATCGACCTCTACTACCAGCACCGCGTCGACCCCAACGTGCCGATCGAGGATACGGTCGGCGCCATGGCCGAGCTGGTGCGCGAGGGCAAGGTGCGCGCGCTCGGCCTGTCGGAGGCAAGTGCGGCGACCATCCGCCGGGCGCATGCCGTGCATCCCATAGCGGCGGTGCAGAGCGAATATTCGCTGTGGACCCGTGACCCGGAAGACGAGGTGTTCGCCGTCTGCCGCGAACTTGGCATCGGCTTCGTTCCCTACAGCCCGCTCGGCCGTGGCCTTTTGACCGGCACCATCGCCAGGCCCGAAACGCTTGACGATGGCGACTGGCGCCGCACCTTGCCGCGCTTCCAGGCCGAGGCCATGGAAGCCAATGCCAAGGTTATCGCGACGCTGGAAAAAATGGCGGCGGAAAAGGGCGTGACCTCGGCGCAGCTGGCGCTCGCCTGGGTGCTGCACCAGGGCGATTTCATCGTGCCGATCCCCGGAGCACGAAAAATCCGCCATCTGGAGCAGAACACGGCGGCGGCGGAGATCGAGCTGAATGCTGCCGAGGTGGCGGCGATTGGTGACGCGTTGTCGCCCGACAAGGTGGTCGGCAAGCGCTACACGGAGGAGCTGCTGGCGCTGGTGAATGGCTAGGCCTTCACCCTCCCCTTGTGGGGAGGGTCGGCTCGCTGTCGCAGCGAAGCGGAGGCAGCGAACGGGGTGGGGGGAGCGCCCTACGAGTACCTCCGCCCCGATCCGCTACGCGGATCGACCCTCCCCACAAGGGGGAGGGTAAGGTTACCACGGTACCACCTCAATCTCCGGCCAGCACTCTTGCGCCCGCTTGCCCTTCGCCTCATGCGTTCGCTGGTTGTCCATCACCCGGTTCGGCATGATGCGGAACGAGAAAATGTCGTCGAGCCCGAATGGCGCCACCAGATCGAGCAGCCCGTCGGCACCGTATCGCACCCCGACCGCGTGCGTCTTGGAGGCGAAATGGCTGACGGATTCGCTCGCGCTCGTATAGCGCGGGCAGGGCTGCCCGAACTTTTGGGGATACCACAGATGCACACGCGCCTGGTTGCGCACCTCGACCGGCAGCGCCAGCCCCTCGAAGTGCTTTGCTGCCTGGCGGATCACGGCGTCCTCGGCCTCATAGGACAGGTCGCTGTCGTCGAAATAGAAGAGATCAACGTCCTTGATGCCGTAACCTGACGGCTTGCCGGTCAGATGGTTCCAGACGCTGTTGTAAAGCGCGCCGGAAACCACCAGCCAATCCGGCAGCTCAAGCGTGCGGGCGCGCGCCAGCGCGTCGCCGACCAGCGGGTCTCCCGACACCATGTCGAGAAACGCCGCGCGCTGTGCTTCGAACGGCAGCCCGGAATAGCGCAGATGGTCCATCGCCCTTTGGAGAACGATTCGCCACCTGCTCGCAAGTTTCAGCCGCGCAGCACGCCGCCCGTCTGCTTGCCGACATTCTCGACGACGCGCTTGGCCAGCGCCTCGAAATCCTCTTCGGTCAGCGTCTTCTCGACCGGCTGGATCGACACCTCGATGGCGATCGATTTCTTGTCGGCGCCGAGCGACGCACCTTCGAAGATGTCGAAGACCGAGACGGCTGTGATCAGCTTCTTGTCGGCGGCCAATGCGGCGCGCACAAGCGTGCCGGCCTCGATCGCCTTGTCGACGACGAAGGCGAAGTCGCGCTTCACCGCCTGGAAGGCGGAGAGCTCCAGCTTCGGCTTGGTCTTCGTCGGCTTGGCCTTCGGCTCCGGCACGGCATCGACGAAGATTTCGAAGCCGCAGAGCGGACCGGAGACATCGAGCCCCTCCATCGTCTTGGGATGGAATTCGCCGAACGTGCCGAGCACGGTCTTCGGCCCGAGCTTGATCGTGCCGGAGCGGCCGGGATGGTACCAGGCCGGACCGCCCGCCTCGATCTGTAGTCGGTCGACCGGCGCGCCGCAGGCCTCGAGCGCCGCGATCGCATCGGCTTTTGCGTCGAACACGCCGACGGGACCCGAATTGCCGGCCCAGCTGCGGCCGGAGCCGTCGAGCTTGGCGGTGCCGCGGCGCACGCCGGCGGCCACGCGCCGCTGCTGGTCGGCGCCGTCGCCCTCATAAGTGCCCGAGACCTCGAACAGCGCCACATCGCCAATGCCCTTGTCGGCATTGCGCTGCGCGGCGGCGATCAGCCCCGGCAGCAGCGACGGCCGCATGTCGGACATGTCGGCGGCGATCGGGTTGGCGAGCTTCAGTGCCGTCTGGCCGCCGCCGAACAGCTCGGCATGTTTGGCAGGAATGAACGACCAGGTGACGGCCTCCATCATGCCGCGCACGGCAAGCGCGCGCTTGGCGGTGCGGGTGCGGACCTGCAGCGTGGTCAGGATCTTCGAATTGACCGCGTCATGCGCGCCGAGCGGCTGCGGCGCGATGTTGTCGACGCCGTGGATACGCATCACCTCTTCGACCAGGTCGGCCTTGCCGTCGACATCGGGACGCCAGGACGGCACAGCGACGTCCACGACATCGCCCGAACCCTGCGGCTTGAAGCCGAGGCGCGACAGGATGTCGAGGCTTTCCGCCTTCGGCACCTCGATGCCGGTCAGCCGCGTCACTTCCGAAAGCGGGAAGGAGACGATCTTGGGCTTGTGGCCGGCATAGCCGACGACTTCCGTCTCGGCCGGCTCACCGCCGCAGAGGTCGAGCACCAGCCTCGTCGCCAGTTCGACGCCGGGGACCATGAACTCAGGGTCGACGCCACGCTCGAAGCGGTAGCGCGCATCGGTGATGATGCCGAGCGTGCGGCCGGTGCGGGCGGTGGTGATCGGATCCCACAGGGCCGATTCGATCAGCACGTCTGATGTGTTCTCGTCGCAGCCGGAATGCTCGCCGCCCATCACGCCGGCGATCGATTCGACGCCATTGTCGTCTGCGATGGCGCACATGTCGGGCGTCAGCGTGTATTCGCGACCGTCCAGCGCCATCACCTTCTCGCCGTCCCTGGCACGGCGCACGACGAGATTGCCGGCGACCTTCCTGGCGTCGAACACATGCAGCGGCCGGCCGCGATCGAAGGTGACGTAGTTGGTGATGTCGACCAGCGCGCTGATTGGCCTCAGACCAATGGCGATCAGCCTTTGCTGCAGCCATTTCGGCGACGGGCCGTTCTTGACGCCGCGCACCAGCCGCAACGCGAAGCCCGGGCAAAGCTCAGGCGCCTCGATGACCACCTTGACCGGCGTCTCGCCCTTGCCGGCAATCTTTTCGACCGCACCACTTTTCAGCGTGCCGAGCCCGCTTGCCGCCAGATCCCTGGCGATGCCGTAGACGCTGGTGGCATCCGGCCGGTTCGGCGTCAGATTGATCTCGACGACCGGATCGTCGAGATGCGCATAGGACGCGAAGCTGGTGCCGACCGGCGCGTCGGCCGGCAGATCGATGATGCCATTGTGCTCGTCGGACAGTTCCAGCTCGCGCTCGGAACACATCATGCCATGGCTCTCGACGCCCCGGATCTTGCCGACCGTCAGCGTCACGTCGATGCCGGGCACATAGGTGCCGGGCGCGGCGAAAGCGCCGATCAAACCGGCGCGGGCATTCGGCGCGCCGCAGACGACTTGGACAGGGGGCTTGCCGTCGCCGGTATCGACGGTCAGCACGCGCAACCGGTCGGCATCGGGGTGCTGCACCGCCGTCAGCACCTTGGCGATGACGAAGGGTTTCAGGCTCGACTTGTCGTCGACATGCTCGACTTCGAGGCCGATCGACGTCAGCCGCTCGACGATGTCGTTGAGCGTGGCGTCGGTCTCGAGATGATCCTTGAGCCAGGAGAGGGTGAATTTCATGGGGTTGTTCCGTCTGGTCTTTTGACGCTTGATTTCAGATGTCTCGGCAAGTCGTCGGACATATGCAGGAAGGGAAGCTGCTCGCTGACATAGGCATGCAGCGTCGGCTTGAAATCGGCCGGCGCGTCCATGGCGCCGAGCATGAAGTAGATGTCGTCTTCCAGCCGCTCGTCGACATAGGCGATGGGCGAGCCGCAGACGCCGCAAAACGAGCGCGTCACCGGGCCGTTCTCGTACATCTTCAGCGCCTTGCCGGTGAACGCCACCTTGTCGGCCAGGAAACCGACAAAGGCCGAGACCGGCGCGCCGCTGGCCCGCCGGCAATCGCCGCAATGGCAATAGCTGACGTGATGCGGCTCGGCCGAAGCCTCGAACCGCACTGCGCCGCAGCGGCAGCCGCCGATGTGGGGCGCTGTCATGCGCTCAAGCCGCCGAACAGCGTCGGCATGTCGAGCGGCCGGAAACCGTAATGCGACAGCCAGCGCACATCCGCGTCGAAGAAGGCGCGCAGGTCCGGCATGCCGTATTTGAGCATGGCGATGCGATCGATGCCCATGCCCCAGGCAAAGCCCTGATATTCGTCGGGATCGAGCCCGCCGGCACGCAGCACATTGGGATGCACCATGCCGCAGCCGAGGATCTCCATCCAGTCGGAGCCTTCGCCGAAGCGCACTTCGCCGGGCCGCGAGCGGTCGCACTGGATGTCGACCTCGAGGCTTGGCTCGGTGAACGGGAAGAAGGACGGCCGGAAGCGCATCTTGACCGAGGGCACCTCGAAGAACGCCTTGCAGAACTCTTCCAGCACCCACTTCATGTTGGCGACATTGGCTGATCTGTCGATCACCAGACCCTCGACCTGGTGGAACATCGGCGAGTGCGTGGCGTCGGAATCCTGGCGGTAGGTCTTGCCCGGAATGACGATGCGGATCGGCGGCTTCTGCTTCTCCATGGTGCGGATCTGTACGGGCGAGGTGTGGGTGCGCAACAGCTTGCGCTCGCCCTTCTCGTCCGGCTGGAAGAAGAAGGTGTCGTGCATCTCGCGCGCCGGATGGCCCTCCGGGAAATTCAGCGCGGTGAAATTGTAATAGTCGGTCTCGATATCCGGACCTTCGGCGATGGCGAAGCCGAGATCGCCGAAGATCGCCGCGATCTCGTCGATGACCTGGCTGATCGGATGGATGCGGCCGCGCTCGGCCGGCGACTGCCGCACCGGCAGCGTCACGTCGACCTTCTCGGCGGCCAGCCGCGCGGCGATCGCCACATCCCTGAGTTCGGCCTTGCGGGCCGTCAGCGCCTCGGTGACACGGTTCTTGAGGCCGTTGATGACCGGGCCCTTGAGCTGGCGCTCCTCGGCGGTCATGGCGCCGAGCGTTTTCAGCATCTCGGACACGGTGCCCTTCTTGCCGAAGGCCGCGATGCGCACGGCCTCGATGGCCGGCTCATCGGCGGCCGATGCGATGTCGGCCAAAAGGGAATTTTCAAGCGTATCCAGGCCACTGGTTGCGTCGTTCACGGTCAAACTCGCTACGTTGGAAGTCGACTTTAAAGTGAAAGTCACTTTTAAGTTGAAAGTTCAGGCATCAGAGACAAAAGAACCCGCGCCAGCCGTGCCAGCGCGGGTTCCCCATAATCAGAATTGCGAATGCTTGGGAAGCGCTGGTCTTAGGCGACAGCGCTTTCAAAAGCGTTCGGCGTGGTGTTCTTCAGATATTCGAGCGCGACCTTGGCCTTGGCCACGAGCGCGGCGAAAGCCTGCGGCTCATGGATGGCCATGTCGGACAGGATCTTGCGATCGATCTCGATGCCGGCCTTGTTGAGGCCGTCGATGAAGCGGCCGTAGGTCAGGCCATGCTCGTGGGTCGCGGCGTTGATGCGCTGGATCCACAGCGCGCGGAACGAGCGCTTGCGGTTCTTGCGGTCGCGGTAAGCATACTGCAGCGACTTTTCCACCGCCTGCTTGGCGATGCGGATGGTGTTCTTGCGGCGGCCGTAGAAGCCCTTGGCGGCTTTCAGGACCTTCTTGTGCTTGGCGTGCGAGGTGACGCCTCTCTTTACGCGTGCCATGTCATGATCTCCTTAAAAGCAATTCCAGGTGCCTGCGGCTTTCCGTTCGGAATTGCGTAAAACTACTGCGTGTCCGGACCGAATGCCTTAGAGGCCGTTCGGCAGAAAATTCTTGATGACCTTCTTGCCATCCGGTTCAGCCAGAACCATCGTGCCGCGGGCATTTCGAATGAACTTGTTGGAACGCTTGATCATGCCGTGACGCTTGCCGGCCGCAGCCGACAGGACTTTACCCGTACCTGTGATCTTGAACCGCTTCTTGGCGGCCGACTTGGTCTTCATCTTGGGCATTTTGCTACTCCGTATTGTTGGCGCACTATCGCGCTTCTTGTTCGCTCCGGGCCGACCAAAGCCCGAAAAGCAAATGAAACCGCCACGGCATGCCCTGCCGGGCGGTTTTCTTGAACGGCGGTCCTATACGTCAAAGACGGCCTGTGCGCAACACCTGAAGCCGTGCGACGCTCTGTCCCCGCTCAGGGCAGCGTGAACCACACCGGCAGCATGCCCGACTGCTGCGCGCCGTCGATCAGTTCGAAGGCCGGCAGCGCGACCAGGAACACCAGACCGTCGAGCAGCGTGGTCAACAGCAGGCGCGGCTTGAAGCTGCCCGTGTCGCCCTCCTGGTAGAGGGAAAGCTTCGGGAAGAAGCGCGGCACCCTCTCCAGATAGGCCTGATAGGGCGCGCCGAGCGCTTCCTTGAGGAATTTCTCCTCGCGCAGGATGACGATGTGGAAGGCGCCGGCGCACAGCAGTGCGAACAGGATGACGCCCGAGAACGAGCCGATCTGCGCGCCGACGCCGGCCGCGGCCACGGTCGAGAACACATAGAGCGGGTTGCGGGTGATCGAATAGGGCCCGCCTGTCACCACCTCGGAGGATTTACGCCCGCCTATATAGAGCGTCGCCCAAAGGCGGCCGACGATGCCGAGGAAGATCAAGAGCACGCCGAACATCTCGATTGTTTCATGCACCGGCGTGTCGGGCGGGAAGGTCGATTGACCGAACAGCAGCGCCAGAAACAGCACCACCACGAGCACGGCAAGCACCAGCCGACGCATCTGCTGGTAATTGCCCAGCCCGTATTTGAGTTCGTTGTCCAAGGGGATATCCGATCGTCGAGGAGCCTATTGCATGTCGCCCAAAAGTGGGTCCGGTTTTGGGAGGACGACATGCATAAAAACAAAGCCGGCGATCGCAGCTTTAGCCGAGAAACAGGCGTCCCGCCGATCGCCGGGACGCTCTGCAAGACAATTCAGGCGGATTTGGAGCGCTGGTCACGCCTGACTTTATCGTGATCTCAGATGTGTTGATATTCAGCACACCTTAGCGCGGCGCCAGCACCATCATCATCTGGCGGCCTTCGAGCTTCGGCTCCGCCTCGACCTTGGCAATGGTCGCCACTTCCTCGCGCACCTTGTTCAGAAGCTGCATGCCGAGTTCCATATGCGCCATCTCGCGGCCACGGAAGCGCAGCGTCAGCTTGACCTTGTCGCCCTCCTCGAAGAAGCGGCGCACCGCCTTCATCTTGGTCTCGTAGTCATGGCTGTCGATGTTCGGGCGCATCTTGATCTCCTTGATCTCGATGACCTTCTGATTCTTGCGCGCCTCGGCCGCCTTCTTCTGGTTGGCGTATTTCAACTTGCCGAGATCGAGGATCTTTACGACGGGCGGCACCGCATTGGGCGATATCTCAACGAGATCGAGCCCGGCCTCTTCGGCGAGCAGCAATGCGTCGTTGATGGAAACATCGCCGCGGTTCTGGCCTTCGGCGTCGATAAGCTGGACCCGGGGAACCCGGATGTCACGGTTGGAGCGCGGCCCATCCTTGGTCGGCGCCGCTGCTTTGAAAGGTCTGCGAATGGTCGTGGTCTCCTTGGCCGTTTCGTTCAGGATTTGTCAGTCTTGATGCGTGGACGCGCCAATGTGGTGAGCGCGCGGGCGGAGTCAATAGCACAGCATTGACAGAAAATCACCCTGATCACCGCCTGCACCAAACAAAGAAACAGCGCGAGCACTTTTCGCCACGCCCGTGGCTGTGCCACAAGAACCCCGAGCCAGAAGAGGGGCCTGAGGAAAAAGCCATGACCGTCACGCCCCCAGCCTATCTCGACGTCGATGGACCGCGCATCGCGGTGCGCCATAGCGCGGGTTCGATACCCGGCATCGTCTGGCTCGGCGGCTACAAGTCGGACATGCTGGGCACGAAAGCGCAGACGCTGTCGGACTGGGCGGCAAAAGAGGGCCGCGCCTTCCTGCGCCATGACTATTCCGGCCATGGCGAATCCGGCGGCGCCTTTGCCGACGGCACGATTTCGACTTGGCTGTCGCAGAGCCTCGCCGTGTTCCGGAAGTTTGCCAAGGGCAACCAGATCCTGGTCGGCTCGTCGATGGGCGCTTGGATCGCGCTGCGCATGGTGCAGGAATTGCGCAAGGCGGGCGATGCAAGCGTCGTCGGCCTGGTGCTGCTGGCGCCGGCGCCGGATTTTACCTCCGAGTTGGTCGAGCCGGTGCTGACCGAAGCGCAGAAGCGCGACCTTGCCGAGAAGGGTTTCTTCGCCGAGCCGTCGGACTATTCGACCGAACCCTACATCTATACCCGCGCGCTGATCGAGGACGGGCGCGCCAACCGGGTGATGACCGGTCCGATCGACACGCATTGCCCGGTCCACATCCTGCAAGGCCTGGCCGATCCGGACGTGCCGTCGAGCCACGCGCTGAAGCTGGTCAGCCTGCTGCCGGCCGATAATGTCACGCTGTCGCTGATTCCCGACGGCGATCATCGCCTGTCGCGGCCGCAGGACCTCGACATGCTGGTGCGCGCGGTTGGCGACATGGCCGGGCGGGGCAAGTGACGATGCGCCTTTCCATTCCGATCTCGGCCTTCGTCGCGGCAATCGTCGGCTTTGGCGGCACGCTGGCCATCGTCATCGCCGCGGCCCACGCGGTCGGCGCGACGCAAACTCAGACGGCAAGCTGGGTGACGGCCATTTGCCTGGCCATGGCGATCGAGAGCCTGTGGCTGTCCTGGCGCACGAAAATGCCTGTCATCACCGCCTGGTCGACGCCGGGCCTGGCGCTGATGGCGGCGTCGACCGGCTTTTCGATCGGCGAGGCCGTCGCCGCCTTCATCGTCACCGCCATCCTGTTGATCGCCACCGGCCTGTTCCGGCCGCTGACGCAATTGATCTCCAGGATACCGCCCTCGGTCGCTTCGGGCATGCTCGCCGGCATCGTCGTTACCTTCGCCCTCAATGCGGTCAAGACCGTTCCCGTCGACCCCTGGCTGATCTTGCCTCTGATCGCGGCCTTCTTCTTGATCCGTGTGTTCCACCCCGCGCTGTCGGTGCTGTCGGTGCTGGTCGGCGGCGGTCTGGCCGCATTTCTCACCGGCCGTGTCGGTGGCCTGCCGACGCCGGAACTGTCGACGCTGACGCTGATAGCGCCTGACTTCACCGCCAAGGCGATGATCGGCCTGGCGCTGCCGCTCTATCTCGTCACCATGGCCTCGCAGAACCTGTCGGGGCTGGCCGTGCTGCGCGCCGCCGGCTACCACCCGGAGCCAGGCCCGCTGATCGGCGTCACCGGCCTGTTTTCCCTGCTGTCGGCGCCGTTTGGCGGCTCGACCACCAACCTGGCGGCGATCTCGGCGGCGATCTGCACGGGGCCGGACGTCCATCCCGACCCCGCCGAGCGCTGGAAGACCGGCCCCTTCTATACGCTCGCCTACCTCATCTTCGCGATTTTCGGCGCATCGCTGGTGGCGATCTTCGCCGTCCTGCCGCAAAGCCTGATCGTGCTGGTGGCGGGCCTGGCGCTGATGGCCTCGCTCGCCAACGCGCTGGCGATCGCGCTGAAGGACGAGGGCGACCGCATGGCCGCCACCGTCACCTTCGTCGTCACTGCTTCGGGGCTGACTTTGTTCGGCGTTGGCGCCGCATTCTGGGGGCTGATCGCCGGGCTGGTCGTGCTTTTCCTCGACAGGCTCAAAAAGCGATAATCATTTCAGGTCCTTGTCCGGTTTTGGCGGACATTGTCTTGAATCGCCGTTTTCGCCTTCCCATTTCGATTCCACGCAGCCGGTCTTGGCTGTCTCCAACCGAAGGAATGGGAGAAAATGAACACATCTGCATTGATCCGCCCGGCCTGGACGCCGGCAACCATCGCGTTGATGGTGATCGGCTTCATGGTGTTCTGGCCGCTCGGCTTCGCCATGCTCGCCTACATCATCTGGGGCGACCGGCTCGACGGCTTCAAGCGTGACGTCAACCGCGCGACGGATGGTATCTTCGCCGGCTGCCGCCGCGGTTCCGACAAGGCCGCGCGCTGGGGCAACGGCTCCGCCCGCACCGGCAACGTGGCTTTCGACGACTGGCGCGAAAAAGAGCTCGAGCGCCTCGCCGAGGAGCGCCGCAAGCTCGACGACATGCTGACCGAGTTCGACGACTATGCCCGCGAACTGCGTCGCGCCAAGGATCAGGACGAGTTCGACCGCTTCATGGCGAACCGCAACAAGTCGACCGCTCCGGCAAAGACCGATCCGGGCGCCGGAACGAACCCGACCAAGCGCGGCAAGGGCTCGAACCTGCTTGACGACTGAGGCCGAGCGACAGGCCCGATCGTGAAAAAACGGCGTCGCGCGAGCGGCGCCGTTTCTTTTTTGTTCTAGTCGTTTTTCTCGAATCGCGTATCGTCCCGCCATGACCATCGGATTCTTCCGCAATCTGACGAAGCCCAAGGCCACGCCTGTCGTGGAGCGCGAATATTGCGTCGCCGGCCGCACGCTGCCGCTCAAGATCGTCGAGAGCGCCCGGGCGCGGCGCCTGACGCTGCGCATCGATTCCGGCGGCCAGGGCCTGCGCATCACCGTGCCGCCCGGCCTGCGCCGCGGCGAGGTGGACAGGTTCCTCGACCGCCACCAGGACTGGCTGGAGCAGCGCCTGGCCAAGGTGCCGACGCGCCCGCAAGTGCGGCCGGGCATCAAGATCCCGATCCGGGGCGTGCCGCACCGTATCGTCCATGAACCGTCGAAGCGCGGTACCGTGACGGTATCGCGTGACGAGCGCGGCCCGCTGCTGATCGTGCATGGCGATCGTGTGCACCTGCCGCGCCGCATCGCCGACTTCTTGAAGCGCGAGGCCAAGAAGGAGATCGAGAAGCTGGTGATCAAGCACACCGAGGCGCTCGGCAAGCGTGCCAAGGCCATCCGCTACAAGGACACGTCCAGCCGCTGGGGCTCCTGCACCTCGGAGGGCAATTTGTCGTTCTCCTGGCGCATCATGATGGCGCCGCAGCCGGTCATCAACTACCTCGTCGCGCATGAGGTCGCGCATCTCAAGGAGATGAACCACGGCCCGAAATTCTGGAAATTGTGCGAAAAGCTCTGCCCCGACACTGACCGCTGCAAGGACTGGCTGAAGCGCAATGGCGGCGCGCTGCAGGCGATCGTGTTCGAGTAGTCAGTCGTCATTCGCGGCGTTGAGTTCGTCCGGTCGCAGGCCCTCATCGCCATGATGCGGCCAGGGCAGGAAATTCCGGTCGAATTCATCGCTGCCAAAATAATCCAGCGCCCGATGCGCCTCGGCCCCGTTGAAGGCGGCCTTGTCCATCAGATGGGCGATGACCTCGCGCGCCTGCGCGATCTTCTGCTTCAGTTCGGCAACCGTTCTGTCGGCCATGATCGTTCTCCCGCCCGGCAAGCTTTAAATCCCATCCACCAATAGGTAGCGCCTTTGGCGTCGCCGGCAAACAGCATGCTTGTTCTCGACTCTGGCTCGATTTCATGCCAATTCCCGCGCCATGGCGCTCGACATCAAGATCTGCGGCTTGAAGACCGACCAGGCAATGGCCGCGGCGCTCGCCGGCGGCGCCAGCCATGTCGGCTTTATTTTTTTCGCGAAAAGCCCGCGCTATGTCGAGCCGGCGGAAGCCGGGCGTCTGCGCGAAGCCGCGCGTGGCAAGGCCTTGGCGGTTGCTGTCACGGTCGACGCCAGCGATGCTTTCCTGGCCGAGATCGTCACGGCCATGCAACCCGACATGTTGCAGATGCACGGCTCGGAAACACTCGAACGGGTGGCCGAACTGAAGGCCCGCTATGGCTTGCCGGTGATGAAGGCGCTGCCGCTCAGCGAGGCCGCCGATCTTGACCGGATCAAGCCGTTCATCGGCGTCGCTGATCGCTTCCTGTTCGATGCCAAGCCGCCGAAGGGCTCCGTGTTGCCAGGCGGCAATGGCGTCGCCTTCGACTGGCGCATCCTTGCCGGCCTTGACGCCGGCGTCGATTACATGCTTTCCGGTGGGCTCAACGCCGCCAACATCGGCGATGCCCTTCGGTTTGCGAACCCGCCCGGAATAGACATTTCCTCCGGCGTGGAAAGCGCCGCGGGCGTCAAGGATCCGGCGCTGATCGAACAGTTTTTCCGGGCCGTCCGGGCAGCACGCGACGACCGCGCCGCCTGAGCGTACCCCCTCAAGATTTAGGAGATCGGCGATGAACAAGCCGGCGACACCCAATTCCTTCCGCACCGGACCCGACGAGCAGGGCATGTTCGGCATTTTCGGCGGTCGTTTCGTCGCCGAAACGCTGATGCCGCTGATCCTCGACCTGGAGCGGCACTGGAACGAGGTCAAGAACGATCCGGATTTCAGGGCTGAGCTCACCGATCTGTCGACCCACTATGCCGGGCGGCCGTCGAAGCTTTATTTCGCGGAAGGCCTGACCAAACATCTCGGCGGCGCGAAAGTCTATTTCAAGCGCGAGGACCTGAACCACACCGGGTCGCACAAGATCAACAATTGCCTCGGCCAGATCCTGCTGGCCAAGCGCATGGGCAAGAAGCGCATCATCGCCGAGACCGGCGCCGGCCAGCACGGCGTGGCGTCCGCCACCGTCGCCGCGCGCTTTGGCTATCCCTGCGTCGTCTATATGGGCGCCACCGACGTTGCCCGCCAAAGCCCCAACGTGTTCCGCATGAAGCTGCTCGGCGCCGAAGTGCGGCCGGTCACAGCCGGCCACGGCACGCTGAAGGATGCCATGAACGAAGCCCTTCGCGACTGGGTCACCAATGTCGAGGACACCTATTACCTGATCGGCACCGCCGCCGGCCCGCACCCTTATCCGGAGCTGGTGCGCGACTTTCAGTCGGTGATCGGCACCGAGGCGCGCGCGCAGATCCTCGAACAGGAAGGCCGGCTGCCCGACACCATCATCGCCGCCGTCGGCGGCGGCTCGAACGCCATCGGCCTGTTCCATCCTTTCCTCGACGACAAGGATGTTCGCATCATCGGCATCGAAGCGGGTGGGCGTGGTCTCGACGGCATCGAGCACTGCGCCTCGATGAATGCCGGTTCGCCCGGCGTGCTGCATGGCAACCGCACCTATCTCCTGCAGAATGCCGACGGCCAGATCATGGACGGCCATTCGATCTCGGCCGGTCTCGACTACCCCGGCGTCGGCCCGGAACATTCCTGGCTGCGCGATTCCGGCCGCGTCGAATACGTGCCGATCCTCGACGACGAGGCGCTCGAAGCCTTCAAGCTGACGACGCGCGTCGAAGGCATCATCCCGGCGCTGGAATCCGCGCACGCCATCGCGCACGCGGTGAAGATCGTGCCTGCCATGGACAAGGACCAGATCGTCATCGTCAACCTGTCCGGCCGTGGCGACAAGGACGTGCACACGGTGGCCTCGATGCTGGGCATGGAGATCTAGGCCCTTTGGACCGTTTCGATTTGGGAGTTGACTATGAGCAAAATTCGTCCAAAGGGCCAGTCATGACGACCCGCATCGACCGCCGCATGGCGAAGCTGAAGACCGAAGGCCGCCCGGCGCTCGTCACCTATTTCATGGGCGGCGACCCCGACTACGACACCTCGCTGTCGATCATGAAGGCGCTTCCCGGCGCCGGCTCCGACATCATCGAGCTCGGCATGCCGTTTTCCGATCCGATGGCAGACGGCCCGGCGATCCAGGCGGCCGGCCTGCGGGCGCTGAAAGGCGGCCAGACGCTGGTCAAGACGCTGAAGATGGCGTCCGAATTCCGCGCCGGCGACAATGAAACGCCGATCGTGCTGATGGGTTACTACAACCCGATCTACATTTACGGCGTCGAGCGCTTCCTGAAAGACGCGCTGGCCAGCGGCATCGACGGGCTGATCGTCGTCGATCTGCCGCCGGAAATGGATGAGGAACTCTGCATTCCGGCGCTGAAGGCCGGCATCAACTTCATTCGGCTGGCGACGCCGACCACCGACGACAAGCGCCTGCCCAAGGTTCTGCAGAACACGTCCGGCTTCGTCTACTACGTCTCGATGACCGGTATCACCGGTTCGGCGCTGGCCGACACCGGCAAGGTGGCCGCCGCCGTCAACCGCATCAAGGGTCACACGGACCTGCCGGTCTGCGTCGGCTTCGGCGTCAAGACCGCCGAACAGGCGCGTGTCATCGGCGCCAATGCCGATGGCGTCGTCGTCGGCACCGCAATCGTCAATGCGGTCGCCAATGTGCTGGGGCCGAAGGGCGAAAAGACCGCCGACCCGGCCGAGGCCGTCGCCACGCTGGTCAGCGGCCTGGCGCAGGGCGTGCGTTCGGCCCGCCTTGCTGCTGCCGAATAGTTTTCCTACCTCTGGTCTTGTGCATGTCGTTATCGCGCGGTTCCCCTTTGTGAGCGGGATGCACTAACCCTTCTTCGTCAGGACAGGAGCCGAAGCGATGAACTGGATCACCAATTACGTTCGCCCGAAGATCAATTCGATGCTCGGCCGGCGCACCGACATGCCCGAGAACCTCTGGATCAAGGATCCCGAGACCGGGGAAATGGTGTTCCACAAGGATCTGGAATCCAACCAGTTCGTCATCCCGTCTTCCGGCCATCACATGAAGATCTCGGCCAAGGAGCGGCTGAAATACTTCCTCGACGACGGCAAGTACGAGCAGCTCGAAAACCCCAAGGTCGTGCTGGATCCGCTGAAGTTCCGCGACGAGAAGCGCTATACCGACAGGTTGAAGGACGCCAAGGCCAAGACCGGCCTGGAAGACGCCATCGTCAACGCGCTGGGCACCATCGAGGGCCTGCCGGTGGTGGTGACGGTGCAGGATTTCGCCTTCATGGGCGGCTCGCTCGGCATGGCGGCGGGCGACGCCATCGTGCACGCATTCGAGGTCGCGCTGCAGCGCAAGCGGCCGCTGATCCTGTTCGCCGCTTCCGGCGGCGCCCGCATGCAGGAAGGTATTTTGTCCCTCATGCAGCTGCCGCGCACCACGGTCGGCGTCGACCGGCTGAAGGAAGCGGGGCTCCCCTACATCGTCGTGCTGACCAATCCGACCACCGGCGGCGTCACCGCCTCCTATGCCATGCTGGGCGATGTGCATATCGCCGAACCTGGCGCGCTGATCGGCTTTGCCGGCCCGCGCGTCATCGAACAGACCATCCGCGAGAAACTGCCCGACGGCTTCCAGCGTTCCGAATATCTGATGGAACACGGCATGGTCGACATGGTGGTGTCGCGGCTGGAGATGCGCCAAACGATCGCACGGCTGTTGAAGATGCTGCTCAAGATGCCGGGCGAGCAAAAGCCGCTGGAGCCGGAAATCCTGCCGCCGGCGGTGGTTGCCGCCGAAGCCCGGCCGCAAGCCTGAGACGACACCGTGCATGTCGCCCAAAAGTGACCTCGGTTTTGGGAAAACGACATGCACAAGCCTGCCTTGGCCGCCGCGAACAGCGATTGCGCCATGTCCATGGCGCGCTGTAGCCTTTTGATTGCCATGGCCATTGCCGGATTGATTCTGGTGGTTGGGCCATGCGTCGGGATTTTGCCATGACAACGCTTGCCGCCGACCGCGAAATCGAAGCCCTGATGGCGCTTCACCCGAAAGGCTTCGACCTTTCGCTCGACCGCGTCACGCGGCTCCTGGAGAGGCTGGGCAATCCGCAGGATCTGCTGCCGCCGGTCATTCACATCGCCGGCACCAACGGCAAGGGTTCCTGTGCCGCCTTTTCCCGCGCGTTGCTTGAAGCCGCCGGCCACCTTGTGCATGTCCACACCTCGCCGCATCTGGTGAGCTGGGCCGAGCGCTACCGGCTGGCCGCCGAAGGCGGCGGCAAACTCGTCGACGACGAGACCTTCGCCGAAGCCATTGCCCGCGTCGCCAAGGCCAATGACGGCCAGAAAATCACTGTTTTCGAGATACTCACCGCCGTCACCTTCATCCTGTTTTCCGAACATCCGGCCGAAGCCGCCATCATCGAGGTCGGCCTCGGTGGCCGCTTCGACGCCACCAATGTCGTCGCCAGGCCTGCCGTCTCGGTGATCATGCCGGTGTCGATGGATCACGAAGCCTATCTCGGCGACCGGGTCGAACTGATCGCCGCCGAAAAGGCCGGCATCATGAAGCGCGGCTGCCCGGTGGTCATCGGCGCGCAGGAAAGCGAGACGGCGTTGCAGGTGCTGATCGAGACCGCCGAGCGGCTGGAGTGCCCGACCTTCGTGTATGGCCAGGATTTCCTCGCCTTCGAGGAAAACGGCCGCATGGTCTACCAGGACGAGGACGGGTTGATGGACCTGCCGCCGCCGCGCCTGCCCGGGCGCCATCAGTTCGCCAATGCAGCCGCCGCGATCGCCGCGGTCAAGGCGGCCGGCTTTGAGATCAGCCATCGCGCCGCCGAAAAGGCGATGACCCATGTCGCCTGGCCCGGCCGCATGCAGAAGCTGGCGCAGGGCCGGCTGGCGGAGCTCGCGCCGAAGGGCGCCGACATCTGGCTCGACGGCGGTCACAATCCGGGCGCCGGCGTGGTCGTCGCCGAGGCGCTGGCCGAGCAGGAGGAAAAGAACCCGCGCCCGCTCTTCCTGATTTCGGGCATGATCAACACCAAGGACCAGAGCGGCTATTTCCGCGCCTTCAAGGGCCTCGTCCGGCATGTCTACACCGTGCCGGTCAGCCTGAGCGATGCCGGCGTGCCGAACGACGAATTGGCGGTCCGCGCCACGGAAGCCGGGCTGACGGCCGAGCCGGTGAGTTCCGTTGCCAACGCGCTTATGCTGCTGCGCGACACATGGGACGGCCCGGCGCCCCGCATCCTGATCGGCGGATCACTCTATCTTGCCGGGGCGGTGCTGGCCGAGAACGGCACGCCGCCGACCTGAGCGCTTGATGACCGACGTAGGGAGCCCGTGATGATCAAGGTGAAGCAGCTCGCCCATGTCTGCATCTTCGCGCATGATCTGGAAGCGACGCGAAGCTTCTACCGCGACGTGCTCGGCATGGACACGAGGTTCAATTTCCTGCGCGACGGCAGGATTTTCGGCTTCTACCTCGATTGCGGCGGCCGCAGCCATGTCGAGGTGTTCCAGAAGGATGCCACCACCCACAGCGAACTCAACCAGATCAACCATCTCTGCCTTGAGGTCGAAGACATCGACGCTGCGATCGCTCATATCAAGTCGAAGGGCATCGACGTGACCGCGAAGAAGCACGCGTGCGACGACACCTTTCAGGCCTGGATCCGCGATCCCAACGGCGTGAAGATCGAGCTGTTCGAATACACCGACAAAAGCGCGCAGTTCATCGGCGGTGACCGCATCGCCGACTGGTGACTGCATTTCAGGCCGCACCCGTCCGGGCACGGCCTTGGCGGTTCACTTCAGCTCGATCTCGATGAAAGCATATTCGCCGTCATTGGCGCTGATGACGTCGTGTTCGACGCCCTCCTTGCGGAAATAGGGCGCGCCTTTCTTCATCTCGGCGAAGGTCTCGCCGTCCTTGGTCACCAACTTCAGCTTGCCGTCCATCAGCGGCACGACGACATAGTCGTGGCCATGGCGATGCCAGCCGGTGTTGTCGCCGGGCTGGAAGCGGTATTCGGTGACGATGACGCGCTCATTGTCGATGAAGACGGTTGCCTTGGCGGATCCGGTCATGTCGCTCTCCCTGTTTCTGCTGCCAGCAGACGACATGGCGTATCCCAACGTGAGGGCCAGAGCGGGTTGGCCGATGGCGCCAACAAAAAGCCCGGCGCGATGGCCGGGCTTTTGATATCGGGAAGTTCAGTTGGATCAGAGGCTGCCATTAATCCAGTGCGACAGCGCGGTCTTCGGCGCGGCGCCAACCTTCATGTCGGCCACTTCGCCGCCCTTGAAGATCATCAGCGTCGGGATCGAGCGCACGCCGAACTGCGCGGCAAGCTCGGGATTCTCGTCGATGTTGAGCTTGGCAATCTTGACCTTGCTGCCGAGTTCAAGAGCGATGTCCTCGAGCGCCGGCGCGATCATCTTGCACGGGCCGCACCATTCAGCCCAGAAATCCACCACGACAGGCTCCTTGGCGTTGAGCACGTCGGCCTGAAAATTGTTCTTGTCGACCTTGACGGTGGCACCCATGCGGAAAATTCCTTTCGAGAGTTCTTTGTCGCACCAAATGTGGTGGTTATCTTGCCCTTCTTCAAGCAGGTCTTGTGTCACGCTCCCGTGAGTCGGGCAAGGGCGTCATCCATGGCCCGGGCCGGCAGTTCGATCAGCCTTGGCGCTTCGGTGAACAGGAGCGCCGCCTTCACCTCGCGCCCGCGGTAAAGCGGCTGCAGCAAGGCGCGATAGAGCGCGAGCTGCAGAAGATAAGCCGGCGGGACCTCGGGCAGCGAGGCAGGCGCCGGCCGGTTGGTCTTGTAGTCGACGATCGAAACCGTGTCGGCGGTCACCGCCAGCCGGTCGATCTTGCCGGAAATCGAGCGCGTTTTGCCCCTGACCTGCAGGCTGCCCATGATCGCCACCTCGGCGCGCGAGAAGGGCGCGAAAAGTTGGCCGAGGCGTGGGTCGTCGAGGATGGCGATGACCGATGCCAGGGCCTTTTCCCGCTCTAAGGGCGGCCACGCGGCACCCGTTCGCGCGAGATAACGTTCGGCCGCGCCCTGGCGTTCGCCCTCGGCGAGGCCGGGCAGCATCTGCAGCAGCTTGTGCAAAGCAAGCCCGCGCAGCACGGCAAAGCCGGGTTCGGCGTCGGCGTCCAGCACCGGTGAGGCCTTGTCGACGACGGCTTCCTTGCCTTCGTCGATCAGTGCCGAGGCGCCGGATGGCGACAGCGGCCGCGGCAGGTCCTCGAAGGGCGGCAAGGGCCGGAACAGGGTCCCCGGCAACGGACCGAAAGCATCGGCCTGCCGCGCCTGTTCATCGGCGCTCGCCGCGACGGGCGGCAGCTTGGTGACGTGGAAACGGTGCACCGGCTCGCCGCCGGCGGGATGCGCACGCTGTTCGCTTTCCGGCGCGCCGATCAGCGCGCGGCTGACGATCGAATGCCAGGTGCCGGTATTCGGCGCCCGCTTGCCGTGATAGCCGCAGACGATCAGCCGGTCCTCGGCGCGGGTCATGCCGACATAGAGCAGCCGGCGATATTCATCGTCGGCGAGTTCGCGGGCGCGGGCGGCTGCCGCCTTTGAGAAGCCGTTGGCGACATCGCTGGCCGAACGCCAGAGATAGCCCTTGCCGTCCCAAAAGGTGCCCGAGCCGTCGAACGGCATCAGGCGCGGCAGATGCTGGTCGCTGAACGGGGCGGAGCCGCCATCGACCAGGAACACCACCGGCGCCTCCAGGCCCTTGGCGGCGTGCACGGTCATGACGCGGACCTCGTCGCGTGTCTGGTCCATCTCGCGCTTGATCTCGGGCCCGGCATTTTCCAGCGTCGACAGGAAGGCCTCCAGCCCGGGCAGGCCGGTTCGCTCCTCGGCAAGGCAGAAGCTCAGGAATTCATCGAGAATATCGCCGGCCTCCGGCCCGAGCCTCGCTATCATTTTTCGGCGCACGCCGTCACGCGCCAGCAGGCCGGCATAGAACTCGAACACCGGCTTGAAAGCGGCTTCGTCAGCCCAGACGTCGAGTTGCGCCACAATCTTCGCCAAGTGCTCGTCTTCACCGGCGTGCTGGCGCAGCGACGCGGCCAAAGAGACGCCCGGCCGCCTCTGCGCGGCAAGCGTGAACAGCGTCTCCTCCGGCAGGTCGAAGATCGGGCTGCGCAGCACTGCGGCGAGCGACAGATCGTCCTGCGGCTGGGTCAAGAGATGGCCGAGCGCAATCAGGTCCTTGACCGCGATATGGCCGGGCAGGCTCAGCCGGTCGGCGCCGGCGACCGGAATGTCGCGGCGTTTCAAGGCGCGGGTCAGCGCGTGAACAAAACTGTCGCGCTTGCGCACCAGCACCAGCACGTCGCCCGGCCGCAGCCGTTTGCCACGGCCTTCGATGATTTCGCCCTTACCGATCCAGCCGGCAATGGTCGCCGCGACGTTCTCGGCGACGCGCACCGCCGGCGCATGGGCATGGTCGATCGCCTGCGTCCAGTCGTCGGGTTCGTCGACGACGTCGGCGCCGATCGACGGCCAGACCTCGACATAGCCCGGTGCATCGGTGCGGATTGCCTTGTGGCTCAACGGATCGGGATCATGGCTGATGCCGCGCCGCACGACAGGATCGGCAAAGACGCGGTCGACGGCGGCCAGAACGTCGTCGGTCGAGCGGAACGACCAGGTCAGCTTGAGGTCGGCGAAGGACGCCTCGGCATCGCGCACCCGGCCGGCGAACAGCAGCCGGCTGTCGGCGAAGGAGTCGGGCGCCGCTCCCTGGAACGAATAGATCGATTGCTTCTCGTCGCCGACGGCGAAGACCGTGCGGTGGACCCGGTCGCGCGCGCCGAGCCCGGCGAAAAATTCTTCCGCCAGCCGCTTCACCACCTCCCATTGATCCGGGCTGGTGTCCTGCGCTTCGTCGAGCAGGATGTGGTCGATGCCCTGGTCGAGCTTGTACTGCACCCACGGGCCGGCATCGGGCCGCGCCAGGAGGTTGACCGTACGGGTGATCAGATCGTTGAAATCGAGAAAGCCGCGGCTGCGTTTCAGCACTTCGTAGCGGGCGATCAGCCAGTCGGCGATGGTCAGTGCCGCGCGTGTGCCTTCCAGCATGCGGAACAGCGCCAGCCGGTCGACAGTTTCGATAATGGCGCTTGCCGCCGAGACATAACGCTCGGCGAGATCCGGCAGCCGGTCGGTGAGCGCCTTCTTGAAGGCCTTTGCCGGATCGTAGGGATCACCATCGGTCTTGAGGAAGGCTCTGGCGAGCAGTTGCAGGCGGCGAACGGGATCGCTCTCGGCAAAAGCCTGGCGCGCATAGGGCAGGATGTTGTTCAGCACCGATCTGGCATCGGTGGATTCGGCGGCCCGGGCAAAGCCGGTGAAATAGTCCGGCAAGAAGCCGGGCAACGGCCAGACCGATGCTGCAATCCCTTCGGCGGTCTGGCCAGGGCGGAAATGGAATTCGTCGAACAAAGGCTGGAAGCCGTCACGTCCGACCGCGTCGAGGAACTGGCGCAGCCCGTCGCGCTTGCGCACGATCTCGCCGAGCAAGGCATCGAGGCCGGCTTCACCGCCGCGCTCCAGCACGATGGCGAAGGCGTCGGCCAGGTCCGGGTTGCCGGCAGCCGTGCCGGAGATCATCTCGCGGCGCGCGGTAGCGAAAAGCGATGCCTCCATCTGGCCGTCGAGCATCTCGAAATGGGCCGGGATGTTGGCCTCCAGCGGGAACTGGTGGAGCACCGATTCGCAGAATGCGTGGATGGTCTGGATCTTTAGCCCGCCCGGCGTTTCCAGCGCCTCGGCGAACAGGCGCCGCGCTCGGCGCATGGTGTCGCGGTCGGGCCGCCGTCCTTCCAGTGCCTCGATCTTCGCGGCCAGCTCGGCATCGCCGAGCACCGTCCAGTCCGACAGCGTGGAAAAGACCCGGTTCGACATGTTGGCGGCGGCGGCGCGCGTATAGGTCAGGCACAGGATCTTCGACGGGTCGGTGCCGTTGAGCAGCAGCCGTATGACACGCTGGGCCAGCACATGGGTCTTGCCCGATCCGGCATTGGCCGACACCCAGGCCGAATTCTGCGGATCGGCGGCGCGGGCCTGGCTGTTGGCGGTATCGCTCGGGATGGGATAGGCCTTCTTCATGCCTCCCCTCCCTCGTCGCCGGCGTCGCCGCCTGCCGACCATTCGAGCACGCGGGCGAGATGGTCGTAGTCGCCATCGGTCTCGCCCTCGCGAAACGGCAGCGCGCGCGACAGATAGCCGGTCTGCGGGTCGGCATAATGGATCAGCAGCTTTTCCAGCCGCGCCCAGGCCTCTTCGGCAAGATCGGCGGCGGTCCTTGGCTGGCGGTTGTGCTCGAGGATGGACTCTTCGAACACCTCGCCATTCGGCTTCAGCCTGACAAAGGCCAGTTGCGACGGCTCGCGCGCGCCAAGATCCTTGAACGCGCCGCGCCTCAGCAGCGCACCTTCCAGTGCCAGCTGCGGCGCGAGCAGCGTGTGCGCCTGCGCCTTGGACGGCGAGGAGCCTGTCTTGTAGTCCAGAATGTCGGCCATGCCGCCGGCCAGCAGATCGACGCGGTCGGCGTAGCCCGACAGCGTCACGCCGGACTGGCCGACGACGGTCTTGCCGGCACGCTCCTCGGCATGGCGCCGGGTCACGGCATCGGCACGCGTGCGCTCCCATTCGACGATGTTAGCTGCAAGCTTTTCGAAGCGCGGCCACCACACCGCCTCGACATCGGCCGGCAGGGCGGCTTCGGCAAAGCAGGCGCGGCCAGCGGCAATGAGGCCGGCCAAGGCATCGGGTGCGCGCGGATCGGCAACGCGCGACGAGAACAGATGCAGGATGGCGTGGAACAGCGTTCCCCGCTCGGCCGCACCGGGATCGCGGATGAGTGCATCGAGCGGCATCAGGCCGAGTATACGTCTGGCATAGACGGCGTAGGGATCACGGCGCAGCGTCTCGATCTCGGTGACCGAGAAATGCGTTGGGCGCACCGCCAGTGGCGGCTTCGGTTGCGGACGCGGCGCGAAATCCAGCTTTGGGCCGGTGTCGAGTGCGCGGGCCCAGGCGAGCAGCTCGTCGCCGCGCCGGCGCAGGGTCGCCGCCTGGTCGCCGCCGATGAAGGTAAGCAGCCGCTGCAGCCAGCGGGACGGCACGGCGGGGGCGTCGCCGGAACGCGCCGAACGGGCCAGCACCACGTGTCTCGCGCCCATCGCCGTCTGGAAATCATGCGCGGCAAGGCCGATGCGCCTTTCGGGCGGTTCCAGATCGATGCCGGTCTTCATCAGCCGCGACATGAAGCGGTCGCTCTCCGGCTTGCGCGGCCAGACACCTTCGTTGAGTCCGCCAATGACCAGCGTGTCGACGTCCTGCAAGCGCGCTTCGAGCGCACCCCAGATGGCGATGTTCCTGTCGGTGCCTTGCGCCGGCTTGACCGTTTCCGGCGCGATCAGCGCGTCCATCACATCGGGCCATTCGCTCGCCGCAAATGACAGCGAGGCCGAAGCGGCGACCAGCCCGCGAAGCAATTCGGCGAGTTTTTCGCCGGCGTCGCCGGCATAGAGCTCGCCCAGGCCGCCATCGCCGGAACGGCCGAGGCTTTCCAAAGCCACGATGCTTGCCTGCACCAGCACGGCAAGATCGGCATCCGCCTGGTCGCGAAAGGCCGAAAGCGGTGCCAGCGCTTCTGTCAGTCGTGCGAGCAAATTCCGCGCATCTTCGATGGAGCGCACGGTGAGACGGGAAAACCAGAAGGGCGGCCGGCTGTCATCGCCAAGGCCAGTGAGACGGTTTTCGAACAATTCAGGCAGCGAAACGATATCGGGGCGGCCGGTGCCGCCGCGCAGCGCCACCAGTTCGACCAGTCCGGCCGCGTGGCGCACATCGGCGCGTTCGAGGCCGAGGCCGAGCAGCGGATGCTTGAGCAGCGACAAAAGGCCGACGGGATCGCCCGGCCGGAACACCGCTTCCAGCGTCAGCCGGAGCAGGCTGGCCGCCGGGCTGTTGGCGAGCGGCGTGCCGCCGGAATCGTCCGCAACCACACCAAATCGCTTGAGCTCCACCGAGACGCGCCGCGCCAGCGCGCGGTCGCCGGTGACGAGGGCCGCCCTTTGGCCAGGCTGTTCGACGGCCTGCTTCAGCGCGACGGCGATGGCGACGGCCTCATCGCGTTCGCTGGCGGCTTCCAGCAGCGTCACCTCGGCAAAGGCGCCGGCAATATCGGCTGTCGAAAATCCGTTGCGCGTTTCGGCCCATAGCTCGGTGGTCTCGGCCGGCCGCAGCGCCTCGCCGACAAGCGCGGCGCGAAGCGCAAGATGCGGCTCGGCTGTGCCGACCTCCTCGACATCGGAGCGCAGCACGCCGATCTTGCCGATCAACCTGGCGAGGCCATATTGCGGGTGGCCAAGCACAGCCGGCCGCGCGCCGGGGGCGACAAGCGCCTGAAACGACGCTTCGTCCAGCGTCCGGTCGAGCCCGGGCAGCACAATGGCGCCGCCGGGCAGGCGGGCGATCGAGGCAAGCAGTTCGGCCGTGGCGGGTATCGACCCGGTCGAGCCGGCGGCGATGACCGGTCCGGCCGGCGGATTGCGCCGCAGCCGCGCCGCCTCGGAGCGGATCAGCGCGCTGCGATGCGCAGCCGGATTGGAGCGGTCGCTTTCCCTGAGGAATTTCGGCCAGGCGTCGGTGACGATGCCGAGGAATTCGAGCGTCACCTGCCACCAGCCGGCGAGGTTGCCGGTCACCAGATCCGCGAGCTTGGACCAGTCGGTGCCTTCCGTCTCGATCTCATCCATCAGCCCCGCAAGATCGCGCGCCAGCCAGATTGCGTCGGCGGTGGAGGCCGGGATGACGATTTCCTCGGCGAAAAGCTTCGCCACATGCTCCGGCAGCCGGCGTTTCCAGGCCCGCACCAGCGGCGTCAGCAGCAACAGGCGTTCAGTCGCCGAGATCGGCGGCGCGAGATCGAGCGCCGCCGCTGGCTCGGCATCGAACAGGGCTTCGTCCTCGTCGAATTCGCCGAGCGGGCGGATGACCGGCAAGATCGCCGAACCGCCACCGCCACGTGTCTTCAGACTGTCGACGAAGACACCGCGCAAGGCGCGCGCGGCGCGGCGCGTCGGCACATAGATGGTGACATCGGCAAGTGCGAGCGGATCGCCATCGAAATGAAATCCGGGGATCAGGCGACCGGCAAGCAGCGCCTCGGCCAGCGTCGGCAGGAACGGCGCTCCGGGGGGGATCGAGAAAACGCGGCTTGAGCCGCTCATTGCGACCCGGTTAGCGCGCCGGCGACCGCTGCTTCCGCCTGCGGGATGGCATCCGGCGTGCCGACGGTGATCCAGTGGCCGTGCATCGGCATGCCGAACAGGCGGCCGGCGGCGATGGCTTTATCGAAATAGGCGTTTAGCGAATGCGGTTCGGCCGTGGCATCCTTGAACAGACGCGGATGGATGATCGCCGCGCCGGCATAGATCAGGCCGGCCGGATCGCCTTTTGAGCGCCGCAAGGCACCGTCTGGCGCAACCAGGAAATCGGTGCTGCCGCAGTGTCCTGTCGCCTGATGGAGATCCGCCAGCATCAGCAGAATATCCATTTTCGCGGCGTCCCATGCAAGGGCAAGCCGCCCGAGATTGAGCGGACCGTGGTCGATCCAGAACGTGTCGGCGTTGAGGATGTAGAACGGCTTTTGGCCCAGTTCCGGCAGCGCCTTGACGATGCCACCGGCCGAATCGAGCAGCCGGTCGCTCTCATCGGAAATGACGATCTTCGGCGCCTGACGCGCCGCGACATGGGCGACGATCTGTTCGGGAAGATAGTGGACATTGACCACCGCCTTGGCGACGCCGGTGGCGGCGAGGCTGTCGAGACCCCAGTCGAGCAAGGTCTTGCCGGCGATCCTGACCAGCGGCTTCGGGATCGTGTCGGTGATCGGCCGCATGCGCTTGCCGAGCCCGGCGGCAAGGACGATGGCGGTGTCCAGTCTTGCTGTCACAATGTTCGTTCCTCAAGCAGCCCGTGCGCATTGTAGAAATCCCGCAGGCCGGCAAGCGCCGGGTGGGACAGCGCCCGGCGCAGATAGTCGCCGATGCGCGGCAGGTGCTTCAAATAATAAGGTTTGCCGTCGCGCTTTTCGAGACGCACGAAAATGCCGAGGATCTTGGAATTGCGCTGCGCGGCCATGATTGCGTAGGCTTCCAGGAAGCTCGCTTCGTCGAAAGCCCCCGCTGCGTGACGCGCCGCGACATAGGCATCGAGCGTTTTCTTCTCGATCTCGGGCGAGATCGTGACACGGGCGTCCATGGCCAGCGAGGCGACGTCATAGGCTGAAGGCCCGATCAGCGCATCCTGGAAATCGACGATGCCCAGCCGGTCATGGCCGGCGCGGTCGCCACGCCAGATGATGTTGGGCGAATGGAAGTCGCGCAGCATCAGCGTGTATTCGCTGCCCTGCAGCCGATCGAAAAGCGCGTTCCATTCCCTGGCGTAGCCGGTGCGCAGATTGTCGCTGGCCGGGCCGCCCGATATCGCCGGCACATACCAGTCGACCAAAAGATCGGCTTCGATCATCATCGCATCGCGGTCGAAAGGTGGCACCTCGTGAAAGCTGCCGGGTCCCGCCTGCAGGCGCTGTGGCCAGGTCTTGCCATGCATCATGGCCAGCAGCTCGGCCGCCGCCGCATAGCGCTCGGCCACCGGCTCGCCATCCTTGCCGAGAAATCCTTCAGCTCCAAGATGTTCGAGCAGCAGGAAGCCTTGGTCCTGGTCCTCGGCATGGATTTGCGGAACGTTGACGCCGCCGGCCTTCAAGGCACGGTCGATGGCGACGAAGGCGGAGACCGATTGGGCGGTGTGGGCGATCACGGCATAGGGCTTGCCGTCGCGCACGGGTGGGCCGAGCACCAGCCGCGGCGAGTTCATCAGCACGCGCGGCTCCTGGCCGGCAAGCGTCACGACCTCGTAGGAGCGGGCCGAGGCGTCGCCGATGAAATGGCGTCGCCGCGCTTCGCCCCAACCTGCCTTTTCAAGAAAACCGCGCATGGCCAGCGACCGCGCCGCGCGGTCGAATGCCGCCCCTTGCCCCGACAGCCGCGCCAGCCGGCCCTCGCCATGCTGGACGAGTTCGATCGAGAGTGTCGTCTTTGGCAGATAGCCTTCCGCCCGCTCGGGCCATTCGACGAGGGCGGCCCCTTGCGTCAGCGCTTCGTCGAAGCCGAGTTCGTCGAGCTCGCTTGCCGAGGACAGGCGATAAAGGTCGAAATGATGGACCGGAATGCGGGTGTCGTAGCTCTGCACCAGGGTGAAGGTCGGGCTCGGCACGTCCAGGCTGGCATCGTCGGCCAGCGCTCGGATCAGCGCACGCGCCAGCGTCGACTTGCCGGCGCCGAGATCGCCCTTGAGCGCCAGCACGTCGCCGGCGCGCAGGGATAGCGCCAGATCCTCGCCCAGCCGCGCTGTCTGTGTCTCATCCGCGAGCAAACGCTCCAGCACGGGTCCCGTCATAGAGCGCGCTACTCGGCCGCGGCGCGGATGCCCGGCATGTCGGGGAAGGTGCAGATGACAGTCGTGCCCTTGTCCTTGCCGGTTTCGATGCGAACATTGCCGCCATGCAGTTCGACGAAGCTCTTGACGATCGACAGGCCGAGGCCGGCGCCGCGCCGGCGACCGCCATTGGTGCGTGGTTCGAAGCGGCGGAACACCGAGTCCAGCACGTCCGGCGGCATGCCGGGACCGTCGTCATGAACTGAGAATTCCACCCCGTCCGCCAGATGCCGGCAGGCGAGCCGGATGGTGCTGGCTTCCGGCGCGTAATTGGCGGCGTTGCTGAGCAGATTGTAGAGGATCTGTCGGATGCGGATCTCGTCGCCGTGGAACGTCTTCGGCGCGGCGGCGGCATCGACCTCGAGCCGGATCGAATGCTCCTGCAGCCGGTCGGCGACCAGTTCCGCTGCCGCCGCGATGGTGCGGTCGACATGCACCTCGGAAATGTCGAGCTGCATGATGCCGGCATCGACGGTCGCAAGGTCGAGTATGTCGTTGACGATGGTCAGCAGCACCGAGGAGGACGAGCTGACATGCTCGACATATTCGCGCTGTTTTTGATTCAGCGGCCCGGTCGTGGGCAGTGAAAGCAGTTCGGTGAAGCCGATGATGTTGGTCAGCGGCGAACGCAGCTCGTAGGACACGTGCTGGACGAAGTCGTTCTTGAGCTGGTCGGACTTCTCCAGCGCCTCGTTCTTGTCCTTCAGCGCACGTTCGACATGCACGCTGTCGGTAACGTCGACGAAGGTCATCATCACCTGCCCGTTGGGCAGCGGGATCACGGCGTAGCGCAGCACGGTGCCGTTGTTGAGCTCGCTCTGGCCGTGGCGGTCGCGGCGCTCGTCGTCGAAACCGGTGATGGCGGCGACGAAACCCGGCCAGGGGCTGTCGACCGCCTGGCGGTCGCAAAGGTCGCGTATGGTGGAGACGTGCACATTGGGCTTTGCGGCTTCGCCGCTCAATCCCCACAGCGTGGCAAAGGCCGGGTTCGACAGGCGCAGCCGCCCATCGGGCCCGAACACCGCCACGCCTTCGGCGAGATTGTCGAGCGTCTCGCCCTGGACGCGCACCGCGGTGCGGTAGCGGCTTTCCAGATCCATCTTCTCGGTCAGGTTCTCGAACACCCAGGTGACGCCGCCCTTGGGCTGCGGATTGGCGACGACGCGGATGGTCTTGCCGTCGGGCAGGTGCCACCAATGTTCCTGCGATTCCACCGCGCGGTAGGCGCCGAGCAGGCCCTCCTTCCACCGGCGCCATTCGGGCTGCTCGGCGATCTTGCCTTCGCTGCGCAGCCGGTCGAGCAAAAGCGCATTGTCGGGCGCGCTATGCAGGAAGCCGCTGTCGAGCCCCCAAAGTTTCTGGAAGGCCTGGTTGAAGAAGCGCAGCTTCTCGTCGGTGTCGAAGATGGCGACGGCGGTGTTCAACTGGTCGAGCGTGTCGGCGTGGCTGCGCACTGTCCGCTCATATTCGCCGCGAATGGTCTCGATGGCGCTGGTGTCGGCGGCAAGGCCGGCCGAACCGTCGGCGCCGGCGAAGTCGGTCACCGCGAAGACGCGGCGGTCGCCTTCGATCACCGTGGAGAGCGACTGTTCGAAGACCGGATGCGTCTTGTGCTGGGCGGCGATTGCCTCGCGTGCCTGGCCGCCGAGGAATTCCTTGGCGTCACGGACGGCGGCTTCCGCGCTTTCGGCTTCGACCGCGTCGGCGTAGGCCCGGTTGACCCATTTCAGGCGTCCGTGCTCGTCGCGCAGCCATGCCGGCATCTTCAGCGCTTCGAGCAGGCCGATCATGGTGTCATGGTCGGCGGCCAGCCGCTGGTTGTCGATCTTCAGCCGGGCCTGGCTGCGCTGGGTCTCGGAAAGCGAGACAAACCGCACCAGTATGTGCGCGGCGCTCTTGCGGCCATGCACTTCGAGCGGGGCGCCGGCCTGCGATTCGATGACGAGGTCGAAGGGCCTGGCCTTCTCGCGCAAGCCCGCGATAGCGTGCTCGAGCGCCGCCGCCGAGCGTGGCATCAGCCAGCGGCCGAAGGCGAGGAAAGCCGCCCGCTCCTCTGGCGCGCCGCTTTCGACCGGCAATGTGCCGATGAGTTCGGGTTTCTTGTTTTCCGAGGCCCAGACCACCACGCGCTGGTCGCGCAGATTGAGCAGCGCTTCCGAACGGCGCAGTGCCGCATTGATGTCGGCGACGCGGCTTCTCAGCTCGACATTCTCCGCCGAGGTGCGGGCCCGTTCGCGGATGAGAACGATGGCCGACAGGAATGCAGCGCCCGTCACGCCGACGAACACGGCAAGCTGCATGACTTCGATCGTGTTGATCGACAGGCCGGCGGTGGTCACGGCGGCGTTCTCGGCATGCGCCACGGCGCTGGCCAAGGGCGCGGCCAGCGCGGAACTGGCCAGGAACAACCCGACGCGGGCACGCCATGAAAGGCGCCCGCCCTGAATGGTCGAGCCTGTGGTCCCCGAATCGTCATGGCCGCCGGAAACGGCCGATCCCGCTCCGTGCGGGTTTTGCCCCGGCATGTCTTGGTCCTCTCCGCCGCCTGAATGCAAGACCGCCCTGATACGCGCCTCTCTTGATCCCCTCTCGGGCCGGAAGCGTCGCGAATCACCTGACAATAAACCCTCGCCGAATCGCCGTGAAGGCTGATCGCGCGCAAAAATAAGGCCGGGCGAAAAGTCAATCGCCCGGCCTCAATATCTGGTAGTAAATTTGGCTTTGGTTAATAGCGGTAGTGTTCCGGCTTGAACGGACCCTGCGGCGTGACGCCGATATAGGCGGCCTGTTCACCCGACAGTTCGGTCAGGCGGGCGCCCAGCTTGTCGAGGTGCAGGCGTGCGACCTTTTCGTCGAGATGCTTGGGCAGGACATAGACCTGATTCTGGTACTGCTCGCCCTTGGTGAACAGCTCGATCTGGGCCAGCACCTGGTTGGTGAAGGACGCCGACATGACGAAGCTCGGGTGGCCGGTGGCGTTGCCGAGATTGAGCAGGCGGCCTTCCGACAAAAGGATCATCCGCTTGCCGTCCGGGAAGGTGATCATGTCGACCTGCGGCTTGACGTTGGTCCATTTCAGATTGCGCAGCGAGGCGACCTGGATCTCGTTGTCGAAGTGGCCGATATTGCCGACGATCACCATGTCCTTCATCGACCGCATATGGTCGAGGGTGACGACGTCCTTGTTGCCGGTTGTGGTGATGACGATGTCGGCGGTCGGGGCCGCGTCTTCCAGCGTCACCACTTCAAAGCCGTCCATCGCCGCCTGCAGCGCGCAGATCGGATCGACCTCGGTGACCTTGACGCGGGCGCCGGCGCCCTTGAGCGAGGCCGACGAGCCCTTGCCGACATCGCCGTAGCCGCAGACGACGGCGACCTTGCCGGCCATCATCGTGTCGGTGCCGCGACGGATGCCGTCGACCAGCGATTCCTTGCAGCCATATTTGTTGTCGAACTTCGACTTGGTGACGGAATCATTGACGTTGATGGCGGGGAAGGGCAGCAGGCCCTTCTTCTGCAGCTGGTAGAGCCGGTTGACGCCGGTGGTCGTCTCTTCGGTGACGCCGCGGATGGCAGCCTTCTGCTTGGTGAAGAAGCCGGGCGAAGCCTTCAGGCGCTTCTTCACCTGGGCGTAGAAATATTCCTCTTCCTCGCTCTGCGGGTTGGACAGCACGTCCTCGCCGGCTTCCGCGCGGGCGCCGATCAGGATGTACATGGTGGCGTCGCCGCCATCGTCGAGGATCATGTTGGAGAGGCCGCCGTCGGCCCACTGGAAGATCCGGTCGGTGTAGTCCCAATATTGTTCGAGGCTCTCGCCTTTCACGGCGAAGACCGGAATGCCGGCCTCGGCGATGGCCGCTGCGGCGTGGTCCTGGGTCGAGAAGATGTTGCAGGAGGCCCAGCGGATATCGGCGCCGAGCGCCTTCAACGTCTCGATCAGCACCGCGGTCTGGATGGTCATATGCAGCGAGCCGGTGATGCGCGCTCCCTTCAGCGGCTTCTTGGCGCCGAATTCCTCTCGGCAGGCCATCAGGCCCGGCATTTCGGTTTCGGCGATATCGAGCTCCTTGCGGCCCCAGCCGGCAAGCGAGATGTCGGCGACCACATAATCCTTGCTACCCGTCATGGCAGTACTCCGATGCGAATTGCTATGCTGCGAATTTGGTTGCGGATGCGCCCGCGCCGGTCGGCGCGTCGAAGGGCGCGAATTGCCGGCCTGACTAGCAGATCAGGCTCAAGACGACAATGGGATATAAAGAAATCTTTATCCCTGCATGTCTCGCAGGCATGGTTGGGTGGCGTACGGGATCAGCATTCCTCGCCGAAGCGGGAGGCGACAAGCTGCTCCAGCGCGTCCATGACCTCGAGCGCCTCCGGCCCGCTGGCGGTGACGCGGATCGAGTAGCCCGGGCTGGCGGCGAGCATCATCAGGCCCATGATCGACGTGCCGCCGACCTTGACGCCGTCCTTCTCGACATGCACCGCGGCGTCGAAGCCGCTGGCGAGCTGGACGAATTTCGCCGAGGCGCGTGCATGAAGGCCGCGCTGGTTGACGATCGGAAACTCCCGGACGATGTGGTCTTTTTCCGGGGATAGCGCGTTCATTTGCTGCTCAGAAGCTGGCTGGCGACATTGATGTATTTGCGTCCGGCTGCCTGAGCCTCGTCGAGCGCGGCCGCCATATTGTCGCCCTTGCGGATCGAGGACAGCTTGATCAGCATCGGCAGGTTCATGCCGGCGATCACCTCGGTGCGGCCGGACTCCATCACCGAAATGGCGAGGTTCGATGGCGTGCCGCCGAACATGTCGGTCAGCACGATGACGCCCGCTCCGGTATCGACACGGGCCACGGCATCGACGATGTCGCGGCGACGTTGTTCCATATCGTCGTCGGCACCGATCGCCACGGTTTCGAAATTGTCTTGTGGCCCGACGACATGTTCGACGGCATGTCGGAACTCGGTGGCCAGTTGACCGTGCGTTACAAGCACGAGTCCGATCATTCTTTGGTGGCTCCCGTCATCGCCGCTTCACAGGCGCATTTTATGCTCGCCAGCCATTCCAGGCGGCGGGAGCGCTATCTTGTCGACGCGCGGCCCGTTGACAAGCCCAAAATTGCGCCGGCCCATGCCAATTTGACGCATTGCAGCAAAAAATCCGAAGCGGATCATAGAAAAGGCGCGATCGACAGCCGCGCCATCACGGCCGGCAAGGCCGCGGCGGCGTTACGCTCGGCAAGGTCGATACGCGGCACCGGGCAGCCAGCGACCGGCTCGCTGATTTCCTCTTGGAAGCGGGCCATCTCTGCCTTTGGCACTAGCCTTACATGCAGGTCGATCACCCCGCCCGGCTCGAACGGCAGCGGGCGCGGCATGAAACCAGGTACTTCGGCGAGACCGGCGATAGGCGCCGGTACGCGACAGACAAGCCGCCCGGCGCGGGCTGCGGCAAGCAACCTGTCGTCGCCGATCAGCCGCGAGAACAGCCCGCGCGCCCGGCAATGGTCCAGGAGTGTCAGCGCCAGCGTCGTCTTGCCGGCGCCGGACGGCCCGGTGATAAGGACGCCGCGTTCGCCGATCAGGATCGCGGTTCCGTGAATGTTTTCAGGCTGCGCAGCTGCATCAGGCACGATCTCGCCCGATCATGTTTTTGGATGAAGCACTTTTCGGGATCATGCTTCGGCCGGCAGCGTCACGACGAAACGCGCGCCCTTGATCTCGCCGGGCTTGGTGCCGGGGATGTTCTCGGCGGTCAACGTGCCGCCATGGGCCTCGACGATCTGCCTGGAAATCGACAGGCCAAGGCCCGAATTCTGGCCGAACGCCTCGCCGGCCGGCCGGTCGGTGTAGAAGCGTTCGAAGATGCGGTCGATATTGTCGGCGCGGATGCCGGGGCCATTGTCGTCGACGGTCAGGATGTTGAACTTGCCGGCGCGGGCCAGCGACAGGCTGATATGGCCATGGTCCTCGGGAACGAAGGAGCGCGCATTCTCGATCAGGTTGGTGACGACCTGGCCGATGCGCAGATCGTGGCCGGCGACGAAATAGCCTTTGACGCCCTGTGGCAGCTTGGCGACCTTGAGTTCGATCTCTACAGCCTTTTTGTTGCGCGTGGTCTCGCGCGACACGGCGACGAGGTCGGTGATGAATTTCTTCAGGTCCACCGTCCCGGCATCCTCACGCGCCAGTTCGGCATCGAGACGGGAGGCGTCGGAGATATCGGTGATCAGCCGGTCCAGCCGGCGCACGTCATGCTGGATGATGTCCATCAGCCGGCTGCGCGAATTGTCGTTCTTGGCCAGCGGCAGGGTTTCCACCGCGCTGCGCAGCGAGGTCAGCGGGTTCTTCAATTCGTGCGACACGTCGGCGGCGAAGCTTTCAATCGCCTCGATCCGCGCATAGAGCGCATTGGTCATGTCGCGCACCGCGACCGACAGATTGCCGATCTCGTCCTGCCGGTCGGAAAAGTCGGGGATTTCCTCGCGGCTCTTGACGCCGCGCCGGACCCGCACCGCCGCCGCCGACAGCCGGCGCAGCGGATTGGCGATGGTCGAGGCCAAAAGCATCGACAGGATGGCGGTGACCAGTGCCGCGATGCCGAAGACGCGCAGGATCGCCTTGCGCTCGGCGGCGACGATCTTGTCGATGTCACCGCCTTCGGTCGATAGCATCAGCACGCCGAGAACGGCACGGAAGCGCTGGATCGGCACCGCCACCGAAACAATCTGCTCGCCCTGCTCGGAGACGCGCACGATGGTCGACGGACTGCCGGTCAGCGCCTTGACCACTTCCGGGAAGGCCGCGCCATTGCCGCCCGGCTGCTCATGATAGACCGGCAGGTCGGTGTTGCGGAAGAAGTCGAAGATGAACTTCTGGACGCGCTCGACCAGGTCGGGCTCTTCCTCTTCGACCGGCGGCAGGTCGTAGCGCAGGATCTGGCCGCGCGAATAAAGATGGCGCGAATCGAGCAGCAGATTGGCGTCGCGGTCGTAGATGCGGGCGCGTGTGCGGGTCGGCGAGATCAGCCGCCGCAGCACCGGCGCGACACGTTCGGGATTGATCGGGAAATCCAGATTGTCGAGCTGGTCCGAGCCTGGTCCCAGGCTTTCGCCGGCCTGCAGCTCAAGCAGCTTTTCCGGGTCGATGCTGATCGAATCGGTCTCGACCGTCGCCGACGCCGCGATCGCGCCGGCGATGATCTCGCCCTGCGTCATCAGGCTTTCGACACGGGCATCGATCAGCCCGTCGCGGAAGGTGTTGAGGTAGAGGATGCCGGTGACCAGGACTGCCAGGCCGGCAAGATTGAGGAACAGGATGCGCCGCGTCAGGCTGGAAAAGATATGGTGGCCGAGGAAGCGGCGCATCGGTACCGTGATCTTCGAGACGAAGGACGGCATGATGCGCGACGGCCGCCTGGCGGCGCCCGTCGGTCTTGTTCGCTGTGCTTCCACTGCCATCGAATAGCAGGCCCTGTTTAGTGAGTAGGCAGTAGGCAGTAGGCAATAGAGAAATGGCTGAGATTCCCTACTGCCTATCCCCTACTGCCTATCCCCTATTCACGCTTCGCGGAACCGATATCCGACTCCGTAAAGGGTTTCGATCATCTCGAAGTCGTCGTCGACAGCCTTGAACTTCTTGCGCAGCCGCTTGATGTGGCTGTCGATCGTGCGGTCATCGACATAGACCTGCTCATCATAGGCCGAATCCATCAGCGCATCACGGCTTTTTACCACGCCGGGGCGCTGCGCCAGCGAATGCAGGATCAGGAATTCGGTGACGGTGAGCGTCACCGGTTCGCCCTTCCAGGTGCAGGTATGGCGCTCCTGGTCCATGACGAGCTGGCCGCGTTCGAGCGAGCGGGCCTGCTGGCTCGGCGCCTTTGCCGCGGCCTCGCGGGCGCTGGCGCGGCGCAGCACGGCGCGCACCCGCTCGACCAGCAGGCGCTGCGAGAACGGCTTGCGGATGAAATCGTCGGCGCCCATCTTGAGGCCGAACAATTCATCGATCTCGTCGTCCTTGGAGGTCAGGAAGATCACCGGCAGGTCGGACTTCTGGCGCATCCGACGCAAGAGCTCCATGCCGTCCATGCGCGGCATCTTGATGTCGAGGATGGCAAGATTCGGCGGACGCGCCGCCAGGCCTTCCAGCGCGGACGCACCATCCGTATAGGTCTCGACGCGATATCCCTCGGATTCGAGGGCGATCGACACCGACGTCAGAATGTTGCGGTCGTCATCGACAAGCGCGATTGTTGCCATTTCAAGCGGCTCCCTCATGAGCTGTCCCTTCTTTCGTAGAGAAGGGGCTTTTGCAGGACAAATTAGGTACAAAATGTGGCATAGGCCTTGTCCGCTGTCACGCGCGGGGTGCCGCAGGCCACAATCCTACCTCGACATGGATTGGACGAACGAACATCGCCAATCCTTTGGGCAACCGTGAAACTTTTCGCATATATAAACGATTTAAACAACTTTCAAAATTTTTAAATCGATTAATGATTTGATATCATTTGGCTTTTCTGGTTTTGACCATCTCGGCCCGCACAGCGGGCGTGCTGGAAATGCGCCGGCAAAGATGCGGCAAATCGTAGAAGGGACACCAATGTCGGAAGTCGGCAAACGCAATCCTGCTTGCCCGATCGATCGTATCGGCCTGAAAACCACCGGTATGGTGCGCTATAATTTCGGCGCGGCCGCACTTTACGAGGAGGCGATCAGGCGCGGCGAGGCGCGGTTGACCGCGCATGGCGCGCTGGTCGCCGAGACCGGCCAGCACACAGGCCGTTCGCCCAAGGACAAGTTCGTCGTCCGCGACGCCGACACAGAGCCGCATGTCTGGTGGGACAACAACAAGGCGATCTCGCCAGCCCAGTTCGAAACGCTGTTCGCCGACTTCCTTGTCCATGCCGCGGACAAGGATCTCTATGTTCAGGATCTCGTCGGCGGCGCCGATGCCGAGCTGAAACTGCCGACGCGCGTCATCACCGAATTTGCCTGGCACTCATTGTTCATCCGCAATCTTCTCATCCGTCCGGACAAGGCCGAACTCGAACAGTTCGTGCCTGAGATGACGATCATCGACCTGCCGTCCTTCCGCGCCGACCCCGCCCGTCACGGCAGCCGAACCGAGACGGTGATCGCCGTCGACCTCAGCCGCAAGATCGTGCTGATCGGCGGCACCTCCTATGCCGGCGAGATGAAGAAGTCGGTGTTCACCATGCTCAACTACCTGTTGCCGCAGAAGGGCGTGATGCCGATGCACTGCTCGGCCAATGAAGGGCCGGCCGGCGACGCGGCCGTTTTCTTCGGGCTTTCGGGAACCGGCAAGACGACGCTGTCGGCCGATCCGTCGCGCACGCTGATCGGCGACGATGAGCATGGCTGGGGTCCGCACGGCATCTTCAATTTCGAAGGCGGCTGCTACGCCAAGACGATCAAGCTGTCGGCCGAAGCCGAGCCGGAGATCTTCGCCACCACGCAGCGCTTCGGCACGGTGCTGGAAAATGTCGTGCTCGACGCCGACGGCGTGCCGGACTTCAACGATGGCCGCCTTACCGAAAACACGCGCTGCGCCTACCCGCTCGACTTCATCCCCAATGCCTCGAAGACCGGGCGCGCCAGTCATCCCAAAAACATCATCATGCTGACCGCCGACGCCTTCGGCGTGATGCCGCCGATCGCGCGGCTGACCCCGGCGCAGGCGATGTATCATTTCCTCTCCGGCTACACGGCCAAGGTGGCCGGAACCGAAAAGGGTGTCACCGAACCCGAAGCGACGTTTTCGACCTGCTTCGGCGCCCCGTTCATGCCGCGCCATCCGTCGGAATACGGCAATCTGCTGCGCGAACTCATCGCCAGCCATGGCGCCGATTGCTGGCTGGTCAACACCGGCTGGACCGGCGGCGCCTACGGCACCGGCAAGCGCATGCCGATCAAGGCGACGCGCGCTCTGCTTGCCGCCGCGCTCGACGGCTCGCTGAAGACAGGCGAATTCCGCACCGACGCCAATTTCGGCTTCAAGGTGCCGGTGGCGGTGCCTGGCGTCGACACCGCCATTCTCGATCCGCGCTCGACCTGGGCCGACAAGCCTGCCTATGACCGCCAGGCGGCAAGGCTGGTCGGCATGTTCGCCGTCAACTTCGAGAAATTCGAGCCGCATGTCGACGCAACCGTCATGGGTGCGGCGCCGCGCATGCAGGAAGCGGCGGAATAGTCGCCCAGATCGGTTGGCGTCATTGCCGCTCAGCACCCTTGAAGGCCCGGTTTCGATCGGGCCTTTTCTTTTGTCCGCCGCCGGGCCATGACTGCGGCATGCCGATCGATGACAACATCATCATATCAGACGAAGCCGTGATCCATCCGGGCGACCTGCACGAGGATTTCATCCGCTCGTCGGGTCCGGGCGGCCAGAACGTCAACAAGGTGGCGACCGCCGTGCAACTGCGCTTCGACGCGGCCAACGCCGACGGCCTGTCGGAACGCGTGCGTGTCCGCACGATCAAGCTTGCCGGCCAGCGTGCCACCAAGGACGGCGTCATCGTCATCGAGGCCGGGCGCTTCCGAACCCAGGAACAGAACCGGGCGGACGCCCGGGCGAGGCTGACGGCGCTTGTCGCCAAGGCCGCCGAACCACCGCCGCCGCCACGGAAAAAGACGCGCCCCTCGAAAGGCGCGGTCGAGCGGCGGCTGAAGAGCAAGGCCGGACGCGGCACGATCAAGAAGCTGCGCGGCCGCGTCGGCGACGACTGATCCGTCTGCCGGGGCGTTTTCGGGTCGTTGTCAGCGCCACCGTGTGGCATTCTTCAAGGTCAACGCAGCAACCGGATTGTCAACCGACCTCATGCTCGTACTGCCCAAAGGCGTTCGCCACATGCCGGCCTATCTCTCCCGCACCGCGCAGGAAGCACTGGTCGAGGCAGTTAGAGGCATAGTCCAGCAGGCGCCGCTGTTTGTTCCCGCCATGCCGCGCACCGGCAAGGAGATGAGCGTGCGCATGACCAATTGCGGCCCGCTCGGCTGGGTCACCGACAAGGAGCGTGGCTATCGCTACCAGCCGACGCATCCGCTGACCGGAGAGCCTTGGCCGCCGATCCCGGAGAGCCTGCTCGATCTCTGGCGGCAGGTGTCGGCCTATCCGAATCCGCCGGAGGCCTGTCTGATCAATTTCTACACGGCCGACGCCAAGATGGGCCTGCACCAAGACCGCGACGAAGCCGATTTCTCGGCCCCTGTCGTCTCCGTCTCGCTGGGTGACGATTGCCTGTTCAGGGTCGGCCAGACGACGCGCGACGGCGCCACCAAATCGTTCAGGCTGAAGAGCGGCGACGTCGTCGTGCTTGGCGGCGAGGGCCGTCTCGCCTTCCACGGCGTCGACCGCATCTATCCGTCGACCTCGGCACTGCTCAAGAACGGCGGCAGGATCAATCTGACGCTGCGGCGGGTGACGAAGCCGCACGAGAACGCCCTATAAGCCGATCCTGACGCGTCCCTACCGAGGCTGCAAGGGTCTTGGAAACAGCCGCGATTGCCTGGCCGCCGTACCGGGTCCGCCCGACGCTGTCAGGCCTCGATTTCGAGAGCCGAAAGCGGCTTCGAGCAGCAGGCGAGGATGAAGCCGTCATCGATCTCGTGATCGAGGATGCCGCCATTGTGGCTCATCTCGACAGTACCGGAGACTTTCTTCACCTTGCAGGTTCCGCACAGGCCGAATTCGCAGGCCGCGGGGATCCGTACGCTGGAGGCGCGCGCCGTCTGCAGCACGGTCTGGCCGGCGACGCACTCGGCATCGACATCCGAAAGCGCGAAGCGGATCGGTGTTGCTTCGACGGGAACCGCCACCCCGTCTTCCCCAGGCGACGCGAACGGTGCCGGGACCTCCTCCACCACGGGTGCGGCAAAGCTCTCCTGATGGTATTTCGTCATGTCGAAGCCGGCGGCTTCCAGCATGCCGCGCACGGCGCGCATGAAGGGGTCTGGACCGCAGCAGAAGATCTCGCGTTCGCGGAAATCAGGTGCCAGCAGCGGCAGCCGGATCGCGTCGATGCGGCCCATATGGCCGTACCAGCCCTCGCGGCTCGACCGCTCCTCGATCATGAAGCCGAGCGACAGCCCCGGCATATGGCCGCCAAGCAGTTCGAGCTCCTTGCGGAAGATGATCTCTTCCGGGCGCCGCGCGCAGTTGACGAAGCCGACATCGGTCCATGGCGCGCAATCGTTCAGCCAGCGCAGCATCGACATCATCGGCGTCACGCCGGAACCGGCCGAGATGAACAGATACTTGGCCGCCGGATGGCTGTGCAGCGAAAAGTCGCCGCTCGGCCCATAAGCCTTGACGTGCGAGCCGGGCACCAGGTGATCGAACATCCAGCGCGTGCCGATGCTGCCGGCCTGCGCCTTCACCGTCACCGCGATCGAGAACGGCCGCGACGGCGACGACGACAGCGTATAGGTGCGCATCAGCGGTCCGTCCGGCGTCGGCAGTTCCAGCGTCACGAACTGGCCCGGCTTGTAGCGGAACCAGGTCTGGTTGTCGGAGCGGAAGGTGAAGGTCTTGACGTCAGGCGCTTCGTCGCTGACGCCGATCACTTCCAGCACCTGCAGCCTGTCGTTCCACGGCGCCATCTGGTCGAGATGGCGATAGAGGCCAAGATCCGTCATCGCGTTCATCCCCAATCCTCTCAGGCGACACTGCGGAGCGCCGGCCGTCCGTCTCCGGCAAGCCGTGGGCCGATGAAGGACGCGTACCATTCGACGAACTGGATCACGCCGCCCTCATGCAACTCCGAATAGGGGCCGGGCTCGTAGGCCGGCGACAGGATGCCGAAGGCGTTTTCCTCGACGATGCGGCGGTCCTGGTCGTTGGTCTCGGTCCAGACATGGGTGAGTTCGGCAAGATCGTAGTCGACGCCTTCGACCGCGTCCTTGTGCACCAGCCATTTGGTCGTCACCGCGGTTTCCGTGGCGCTGATCGGCAGCACGCGGAAGGTGACGGCATGGTCGCCGAGGATGTGGTTCCAGGTTGTCGGGTAGTGGTAGAGCAGCAAGGAACCGATGCGGTCGGCCGAGACGCTGTCGGACAGGTTCTTCTTTACCGCCCGCTTGCCCGTCATCGTGTAGCTGACCGCGTCGCGCAGCAGCGGCGCGCGGGTGGCGCGGTATTGCCCGGCCGGGTCGATGCGGAACTTGCTCGGCAGGCCGGCCGTCTCGCATTTGGCCCAGTGCGCCAGCATCTCCGGATCGCTGTCGGCGCCTTGCACGCCGGTCACCGTCGGGGCTTCCGGGAAGGTCTTGCAGAGCTCCGGATGGTTGCCGGCGCAATGGTAGCACTCGCGGTTGTTTTCCCAGACGAGCTTCCAGTTGCCCTTCTCGACGATCGTGCTCTCGAAGGCGATCTTTGCTTCGCTGAGCCGATGCGGCTTGAGATAGGGTTCGATCATCGCGCGCATCGGCGCGAAGTCGGCGGGTTCCTTGGCCAGGCAGATGAAGATATAGCCGGCCACGCTTTCGCAGGCGACCGGCTTCAGGCCGAACTGGCTCTTGTCGAAACCGTCGGCCATCTGGCGGGCAAACAGCAGTCTTCCGTCCAGTTCGTAGGTCCACTGGTGATAGGGACAGACCAATTTGGCCGCCATGCCCTTGTCGGTGTTGCAGACACGGCTGCCGCGATGGCGGCAGGAATTGTGGAAGGCGTTGATCTTGCCCTGCTGATCGCGCACCAGCACGACCGGGTAGTCGCCGATCTGCGCGGTGATGAAGCTGCCGGGCTTGGGCAGTTCGCAATCATGGCCGATGAACAGCCAGTCGCGATACCAGATCAGCTCCATGTCGAGCTTGAAGAAATCGGGATCGGTATAGAAGGGCTGCTCGAGCGAGAAGCCCTCTCTGCGGCCATTCAAGAGCCTCAGCATGTCGTTGCGCGCATCCATGTCCTGTCCTCATACTTCAAGGACTGAACTGGTGGTGATTGAGGAAGGATCAGACGCAGACCGGCGAAAGCCGGGCATGCGCCATCCGCCTCTTGACCGCCCACCGCGATCAGTCGAGTTCAAAAATCTCGGGCTGGTTTCCGGGCTCTGGAGTGTCCTAGCGGACGGTCGCGACACCTTCCCAGGCTTTCGCCCAGTGGTCTCCCGTTGCGACTTGAACTCCACCACCGTTGCGGGGGCAGCGCCGGACTTTGACCGGCTTCCCAATTCTCCGCCCCGTCGTCACGAAGCGGCACCTGAGATGACATGATCTAATCACGACAGCGTTTGCGACATCGGCATGAAAGCGACATCGCATCCATGCGGCGCGACACGCATGCGCGACGATCAGGGCACGGGCAGCGGTCACGAAAATCGTCTCCGCGACAGCCACACCGGCTATCAAAATCGGCGCGGAACGGGGGCAAAAAAGGTTAACGGTTTCGAAAAGTGACTATTAGCAGAGTCTAAAATCGAACCGAACGGTTCGTTTCTGTTGACGGTGCGTGCAGGATGGTGTGAACGATGAACCCCCGATACAGCTGGTGATCGCGGGGCTGACTTTAGCTAACATATTGATATCGCAATGAAAAATATAGGGCTTATAAGGCCTTGGCACAATTTCAAGTGGCGGATTCTTGGTCCACGCGGAACAACTTCGTGATTGGAAACGGCCAGCTGGCTCACCCACATCGGGGCGGTCCGAACGACGCGATTTTAATCCCAAGACACGCCGCTAGACGGACGGAAAAATACTGGAGTACCAAAAATGAAAAAGATTGTTCTCACTGCCGCCGCCCTTCTGGCTATTTCCGGCAGCGCCTTTGCCGGCAACGACAACGTTGGCTGGACCGACATCAACAAGCAAGCGACCGCTACCGCTGACAGCTCGCATACGGCTTCGATCCAGAAGTCGGCTCCGACTGAAAAGCAGCCTGTCATTCAGGGCAGCGACCGCAACCTCTTCGGCAACAACTAACAGCCGATCCCCGGCCGCCGGTGGGTTTGCCCGCCGCCCGAGGAACTTGGAATTCAGGAGTACTTGAAATGAAGAAGATCGTCCTCGCTGCCGCCGCCGTTCTGGCCATTTCCGGCAGCGCTTTCGCCGGCAATGACAATGTTGGCTGGAGCGACATCAACAAGCAGGCAACCACCAACGTCGACACCTCGCATACGGGCGCCATCCGCGACAGCGGCACGTTCGTCCACAAGCTGCTCAACTCGTCGGGAGACGTCCAGAATTCGGCTCCCAAGAGCGGCGACCGCGATCTCTACGGCAGCCGCTAAGGCCATCCCTGGCAGAGCGGCGGGATAGTCCGCTGCTCGCCGCAATATAGAAATTCAGGAGTACTAAAATGAAAAAGATCGTTCTCACCGCCGCCGCGCTTTTGATCGCCGCCGGCACCGCCTATGCCGGCAACGACAACGTTGGCGGCACCGACATCAACAAGCTGGCGACCGCCAACGTCGACACCGCGCAGACCTCTTCGGTGCGCAACGCTGGCTCGCCTGTCTACAAGCTGCTCAATTCGTCGGGCGACGTGCAGAAGTCCGCTCCTCAGGGCAGCGACCGGAACCTCTTCGGCCGTTAACAGTCGAAGCTGACCTTCCAAAAAAAGAGCGGCGAGCCCTGGCCCGCCGCTCTTTTTTTGTCGCCTTGACCCTGCGGGACTGGCCGCCTCAGGCCGCTTTTGCTTCCGGCTTTTGCAGCGCGAAGGAATGTCCGTCCGCGTCGAAGATATGCAGGTCCTCGGTGTTGGCGCTCAGCCGCAAAGTTGAACCGCGCTTGACCTCGACATTGCCCGGCAGCTTGGTTACCAGCGGCAGGTCGGCGCGACCGATGTCGACATAGACCAGCTGGACCTCGCCGAGCTGCTCGACATAGTCGACCGTTCCCTCGAACAGATAGTCCGCGCCGCTGGCGATCATCAGATCCTCCGGCCGCACGCCGAAACTGACCGCCGCGCCCTTGGCCGAGGCGGGCGTCGAGATCGGCACCGTCGCCTTGCGGCCGCCGACATGGTTGACGACGGTCGGGTTGCCGGTCTTCTCGATGGTTGCCGGCAGGATGTTCATGGCCGGCGAGCCGATGAACTGGGCGACGAACAGGTTGCCGGGCTTCTTGTAAAGGTCCATCGGCGTGCCGACCTGTTCGACATGGCCGTCCTTCAGCACCACGATGCGGTCGGCCAGCGTCATCGCCTCGACCTGGTCGTGGGTGACATAGATCATCGTCGTGTTGGGCATCGATTCCTTGAGCTTGGCGATCTCGATGCGCGTGGCGACGCGCAACGCGGCGTCGAGGTTCGACAGCGGCTCGTCGAACAGGAACACTTTCGGATTGCGCACGATGGCGCGGCCGATGGCGACACGCTGGCGCTGGCCGCCCGACATCGCCTTGGGTAGCCGGTCGAGATATTTGGTCAATTGCAGGATTTCCGCCGCCTGGCGCACGCGGCGGTCGATCTCGGCCTTGTTTTCCTTACCGATCTTCATCGAGAACGCCATGTTGTCGTAGACCGTCATATGCGGATAGAGCGCGTAGGACTGGAACACCATGGCGATGCCGCGCTTGGACGGCGGCACATCGTTGACCACGTCGCCATCGATCTTGAGCTCGCCCGACGTGATTTCCTCGAGTCCGGCGATCGAGCGCAGCAAGGTCGACTTGCCGCAGCCCGACGGGCCGACGAAGACGATGAACTCGCCCGATTTGATGTCGAGGTCGATGCCGTGGAGAATGTTGAGATTGCCGTAGGACTTCTTCACTTGTCTCAAATTGACATCGGCCATTGGTTTCCTCCCAGTGATTTCCTCAAGGATTTCAGTCTATGCGCCCGAACCAGGCGCCATAACCGCCAAGTTCGACCGAACCGGTGCTCGCCTGCCCGGAAAACCCGTGTCCCGGCAAAGGTTGCAGGGATCGGCCGCCAAGGTCAACCTTGGCCGGCTTGGCGCCGAGGTTGAAGACACAGACAACCTGCTCATTGCCGGCGCGGCGCGTGAAGGCGACGGTATCGCCCTCGCTTTCGATGAAGGTGATGTCGCCCTTGGCCAGCGCCGGATGGGCGCGGCGGAAGGTCAGGAAGCGCCGGTAGTGCTCGAGCAGCGAAGCCTGGTCGCCTTGCTGGACATTGACTGCCTGCGCCAGATGCTTGGCCGGCACCGGTAGCCAAGGCTTGGCCTGGGAGAAGCCGCCATTCTTGGCGCCGCCATCCCACACCATGGGCGTGCGGCAACCGTCTCGGCCCTTGAATTCCGGCCAGAAGCGGATGCCATAAGGATCCTGCAGATCCTCGAAGCGCAATTCGGCCTCGCCGAGCCCGAGCTCCTCGCCCTGGTAGATGCAGACCGAGCCGCGCAGCGACATCAGCAAGGCCGAGATGACCTTGAGATAGGCGACAGGGTCGGCTTCGCCGGCGGCCCAGCGCGAGGCCGGGCGCATCACGTCATGGTTGGAGAACGCCCAGCACGACCAGCCGTCGCTGGCGACCTTGCCGAAGGCTTCCAGCACCGAGCGGACCTTGGCCGCGCTGATCTTTTCCGGCGCCAGGAAGTCGAATGAATAGCACATGTGCACGCGCTTGCCGCCGGCTGTGTAGGCCGCCACGACTTCCAGCCCGCGCTGCGAATCGCCGACCTCGCCGACCGCGGCGGTCGCCGGATATTCGTCGAGCAAAGCGCGGAAGCGTTCAAGGAAACCGAGGTTTTCCGGACGGCTCTTGTCGTAGAGATGATCCTGGTAATTGTAGGGATTGACCGCCGGCGCGGTCTGGTCGTTGCGTTCTTCCGGCGGCAGCGGCGGATTGTTTTCCAGGCCCTGGCTGTGGAAGTAGAAATTGATCGTGTCGAGGCGGAAGCCGTCGACGCCGCGTTCCAGCCAGAAGCGGGTGACGTCGAGCAGCGCGTCCTGGACTTCGCGGTTGTGGAAGTTGAGGTCGGGCTGCTCGGCCAGGAAATTGTGCAGGTAATATTGCTGGCGGCTGGTGTCCCACTGCCAGGCTGACCCGCCGAAGATCGACAGCCAGTTGTTGGGCGGCGTGCCGTCTGGCCTGGCGTCCGCCCAGACATACCAGTCGGCCTTGGGATTGCTGCGGCTCGACCGGCTTTCCTTGAACCAGGGATGGATGTCGGCCGTGTGCGACAGCACTTCGTCGATCATCACCTTGAGACCCAGCCGGTGCGCCTCCGCCGTCAGCGCGTCGAAATCGGCCAGAGTGCCGAACATCGGGTCGACGTCGCAATAGTCAGACACGTCGTAGCCGAAATCCTTCATCGGCGATTTGAAGAAAGGTGAGATCCAGATGGCGTCGGCGCCGAGTGCGGCGATATAGGGCAGCCGTCCGATGATGCCCTTGAGGTCGCCGATGCCGTCGCCGTTCGAATCCTGGTAGCTGCGCGGATAGATCTGGTAGATCACAGCGCCTCGCCACCAGTCGCGATCGATGGCGAGGTCGGGGTTCGAACTGGCTTTCAAAGCGGATTGCATGGTCTCAGCCTCCTTTCACCGAGCCGGCGAGCAGCCCGCGGACGAAATAGCGCTGCAGCGAGAAGAAGACGATCAGCGGCACGATGATGGTGATGAACGCCGATGTCGTCAGGATCTCCCAGTTGCCGCCGCGAGAGCCGAGCAGCGCGTTGAGCTTGGCCGTCAACACGATCTGGTCGGGTGCCGTACCAAGGAAAACCATCGCCACCAGCAGATCGTTCCATACCCACAGGAATTGGAAGATGGCGAAGGAGGCCAGCACCGGGAAGGACAGCGGTAGCACGATCTTGACAAAGATCTCGAAGTCGCTGGCGCCGTCGATGCGCGCCGATTCCATGATCTCGCGCGGCAGGCCGGCGATGTAGCTCCTCAGCAGATAGATGGCGAAAGGCAGGCCGAAGCCGGTATGCGCCAGCCATATGCCGAGATAGGTCTTCGACGGCACGCCGAAGAAAGTGCCGACGCCGTTATAGAGTTTCAACAGCGGAATCAGCGACATCTGCAGCGGCACCACCAGCAGGCCGATAATGACCGCGATCAGCAGCGCCCGGCCTGGAAACCGCATCCAGGCCAGCGCATAGGCGGCAAAGGCGGCGATCAGGATCGGGATGACGGTCGCCGGAATGGTGACGGTCAGCGAATTCATGAACGAGCGGCCGATGCCTTCCGAGAACAGCACCGTCTGGTAGTTGTCGGTGGTGAATTTCGGCGGCGCCGACGAGGCATAGTAGAGGCGCTGGCCGCGGTCGCCTTCGAACGCCTTGGGCGAGGTCATGACGAAGCTGCCGTCGGCATTGACCTGCAGGGTGACGCCGTCACCGAGGTCGGCCGATGAGCCGGCCGGATATTGCGTCGGAGCCGCCGCCTTGACGCCGAAAGCGCTGATGTTGCGCTTGGCGCCGTCGCCGAAGATGTTGCCCTCGAGGACGTACTTGCCGTCTTTCTGGGTCTGCGCCGTGGCGGGCGGCAGCCGCCCGGCCTCGGTCTGGCTGGAGCTGGAGAACGAATTCCACCAGCCCGAGGCGACGATCTGGTCCTTGTCGCGCAGCGACGAGACCAGGATGCCGAGTGTCGGAATGGTCCAGATGGCAACGAAGACCAGCACCGCTATGTGGACGCCGAAACGGCTGACGAAGGATTTTCCGGTCGCGACGGCCATCTCAGTGTCCTCCCGTCTCTTTGTTCGCCTGGCGGATGTTCCAGACCATGATCGGGATGACCGCGATCATGATGATGATGGCGATCGTCGCGCCACGGCCGAAATCGCCGCCGCCGCGGAACATCCAGTCGAACATCAGGTTGGCCAGAACCTGGCTGTTCCACTGGCCGTTGGTCATGGTCAGCACGATGTCGAACACTTTGAGCACCAGGATGGTGATCGTGGTCCAGACGACGGCGATGGTCCCCCAGATCTGCGGCACCATGATCTTCCAGAAGATCTGGAACGGGTTGGCGCCGTCGATGACCGCGGCTTCCAGCGTTTCTTCCGGAATGCCGCGCAGCGCCGAGGATAGGATGACCATGGCAAAGCCGGTCTGGATCCAGATCAGGATGATCATCAGGAAGAAATTGTTCCAGAACGGCAGCGATATCCACACCTGCGGCTGGCCGCCGAAATGCTGGATGATGGCGTTGAGCAGGCCGATCTGCACCTGGCCCTCGCCGCGATACTCGTAAATGAACTTCCAGATCACGCTGGCGCCGACAAAGGAGATGGCGAGCGGCAGGAAGATCAGGCTCTTGGCGATCGTGCCCCACCAGATCTTGTCGGTGAGCACGGCGATGATCAGGCCGAGGAAGGTACAGGCCGCCGGCACCACCGCCAGCCAGAGCAGGTTGTTCAGGATCGAGCGTCGGAGATCCGGATCGCGCAAGGCCCACTCGTAATTGGCGAGCCCGACGAAACTGGTGCCGCCGCGGTCGAGGAAGGAGAGCCATAGTGTCGCGATCACCGGGTAGATCAGGTAGATGGTGAGAATGATTAGCGCCGGGCCGACGAACAGCCATGGCCGCACCAGGCCTTGCCGGCGCAGGTTGTTGACGGCAGCCGTGCCGGTGACCCCGCGCGAAGGAAAGGTCAGGTCCAGCAGTTTGTTGGCGCCCCAGAAGTAGGCGACACAGCCGCCGACGCCGATGATGATGACGAAAATGGCCGAGAAAATCTGAGCCGCCATGGGTCCCTCTCCCTGCGCATGACCAGCCAGGCAAGCTGGCGGTCGGATGCACCGACTTTGTGAGTCATTCGGAACAATCGAAACGCGAAGGCTTCCGGCGTATGCCGCCGGTCGGACCCGGGCCTTGGCCCGGGTCCTGTAGGAGGATCAGTAAGGTTCTAGCTTGCCGGTAGCGATCTACTTGATGGCGTCCCAGCTCTTCTGGATGTCGGCTGCCACGTCCTGGGCGGATTTGCCGCCGACCAGATCGATCATGCCGGTCCAGAACGAGCCGGCGCCCACCTTGCCAGGCATCAGGTCGGAGCCGTCGAAGCGGACGCTCGTGGCTCCGACCAGGATCTCGCCCTGCTTCTTCAGCGCATCGCTGCCGTAAGCATCCTTGTTGGCGCCCTTGAAGGGGGTGACGAAGCTCTTCTGCGCCATCCACAATTCATGCGCGAGCGGCATCTCGAGGAACTTGATGAACTCGCGCGATGCCTTGGAATCCTTGGTGATCATCACCAGCGTACCGGCGACTTCCAGCGGCGTTCCGAGTTCCGGCTTGGAAGCATAGGGCGGGTAGGGGAAGAAGTCCGCATCCTGGCCGAGCTTCACGCCCTCCGGGAAGAAGGACGGGATGAACGATGCCTGATGGTGCATGTAGCACTTCGGCGGCACGGTAAAGAGGCCCTTCGGGCTGTCGCGGAAATCGGTCGCGGCCACGGCCTTGGCACCGCCGTCCACCATCTTGTCGTCCGTGGCGATCTTGCGAAAAATGTCGATGGCGTTGACCACTGCCGGATCGGTGAACGGGATCTCGTTCTTGACCCACTTGTCGTAGACTTCCGGCGGCTGCGTCCTGAGCATGATGTCCTCGACCCAGTCGGTCGCCGGCCATCCGGTCGCACCGCCCGAACCAAGCCCGATGCACCAGGGCTTGCCGCCATCGGCGATGATCTTCTTTTCGAGCTCGGCCAGTTCCTCCTGGGACTTAGGCACCTTGTAGCCGGCTTCCTTGAAATTGTCGGGCGAGTACCAGACCAGCCCTTTCACGTCGATCTTGTAGGGAAAGGCATAGAAGCCCGACTTGCCGTCCTTGCCGGTATAGGTGCCGAGTTTGGCCCAGGAGTCGCCGGCGGCGTAGTTCTCCTTGATCCAGGCGGCGACGTCGTCGCCCAGCGGGGTCAGCACGCCTTTGGATGCGAGGTCCTGGATCAGGCCCGGCTGCGGCAGGACGGCGATGTTCGGCGGGCTGCCGGCCTGAGTATCGATGACGATCTGCTGCTCGTAGTTTTCAGACGAGGAGTACTTCACCTCGGCGCCGGTCGCCTCGGAGAAATAGTCAAGCACCGAACGGACAAGCGTCTCGTCTTCGCCGCGCCACGGCCCGAAGATGGTCAGCGTCTCGCCCTTGAGGTCGACTTTCTTGAGGTCTTCGAAATTCGCCCAGTGAAAGCGCGAATCCTCGCCCGGCTTGAACTTCAGTTCGGCATGCGCGGGCGTATTCAGGGCGAGCGCACCAAACGCAACACCCAGCAAAAGCATTTTCTTCATCGGTATTCCTCCCAGTGGGTCACACACACCGGACGGAACCTCCATTCCGCCCGCCGACGCCGCAGGACTGTGACTCAGTCGCAAGGGAACCGCAACCTTCCGAAGAGTCTTCCAAAGCGCTTTGGCTTTTTGGATCACGCCATTGAATCCCCAGGAAGTCAAGAGGGCTCGGTAGCTAATCGATTTAGTTTCAGAAATTATATTGCTGAAAAGTGCACCGCAGCATGTTTTTTTGGCAGCGCAACAGCAATTTTCGTTTCAAACTGGTTCCAACCCCGACTATGGTCATCTCGATACCGTCGCGCCCTTATGGCGCTTGGGTCGATTCAATTTAAAAGCGCTTTGAGGGAATGGAGACCGTTGTGAACCTCAAGCAGCTCGCGCAGATGCTGGCGCTTTCGCAGACCACGGTAAGCCGGGCATTGAACGGCTATCCGGAGGTCAACGAGGAGACGCGCAGGCGCGTCATGGACGCCGCAAAGCGCCACGGCTATCGTCCCAATCCGAGCGCGCGGCGGCTGGCGACCGGCAAATCCGGCATGATCGGCTATGTCCTGCCGACAGGCGCCGCTGTCGACATCGATCCACATTTTGTCGAGTTTCTGTCGGGCCTTGGCGACTATGCCCGCTCGCACGAGCTTGACCTCGTGCTGTCGCCGGCCGATGCCGACGACCAGGAGACGACCTATCGGCGCATCGTCGCCAACCGGCAGGTCGATGCCGTCTATATTTCCTCGCCGCGGCCGCACGACAGTCGGGTGGCGCTGGTCAGCACGCTCGGCATTCCCTTCCTCGTCCATGGCCGCAGCGAAGGTTTCGATTTCGACTATCCCTATCTCGACATCGACAATGAGGGCGCCTTCCACGAGGCGGCGCGGTTGCTGGTCCAGCTCGGCCACCGGCGGCTGGCGCTGATCAATGGCGACGACCGTGAGAGCTTCGCCATCCATCGCGAGCGCGGCGTGCGCCGGGCGCTCGCGGCAAGCGGGTTGACCCTCGGCGAACGCCATGTCTGCTCCGTGGTCATGACCGAAGAGAATGGCTATCGCGCCACCAGGCGTCTGCTCGAGGAAGGCGACGCGCCGACGGCGATCGCCTGCTCCAGCCTGATCATGGCGCTGGGTGTCGTACGCGCGGTGCGCGACCTCGGCCTCACCATTCCCGGCGATGTCTCGCTGATCGCCCATGACGACGTCTTCCCCTGGCTGAAGCCGGAGAATTTTTCGGTGCCGCTGTCGACGACGCGCTCATCCATCCGTCTTGCCGGCGCCCGCGTCGCCGAGCGGCTGGCGGCGCGGATATCGGGACTGGAAGAGGGCGCGCGCGGCGAGATCTGGCCGGTCGACCTGGTGATCAGGGGATCGGTTGCGGGAGCGCCGGGGTAAAGGGGCTATGTCCAATTACAGGGAATGACCGGGTTCGGCCGATGCGGACCTTTCCAATGCATGTCACTCAAAAGTGACCTCGGTTCTGAAACGATACGAAGGCCTATTAACGCTGCATTAGCCCGCCCGTCCCAACATGGGTGGATGAACACGGATCAGCCCAGCGGGGTCTTCGGCCGGCGCGGGCGCGAGGGTCGCGCCCCTTCTGCCTCGATTGACCGCATTGCAGGACCGACGAGACCAACGCGCCCTGTCGGCCATGTCGTGTTTCTGCTGGGCTTGGCGGGCCTTTTGCTGACGGTCGTCGCTGCAATCTTCTGGACATTGCCAGAGATCGGAAAGGCAAATGCGGAAGCCGCGCGGGCGGAACAGCAAGTGGTCGAAATCGTCAACCAGCGGATTACCCATCTGCCTCGCTCCGGGTCGTTCACGGTGTTTTCGCCAGGCTGGTTTCATGCGGGTGCGACAAAGCCGGACTTCAGCAATGTCGACATCCGGACCACTCACGAACGTATCTATGAGGGCCATGTCACGTCAGACCTGAACCCCACCGAGATGTTCATCGGGAGCGAACTCGAATTCAACGCGATGACCAAATATTTCTACACCGACCAGACACTGCCCAAGAAGCGGTTGTCCGATACGGAAATGGTCGAGATCAACGGTCTCTACCGCGTCATCGGCCATGACGAGCAGACGGCATTGATGCGATGGCTTTTTGTAACCGGGCTGGCGGTCGTCGGGCTTTGTCTTGCATCCGCGTTGCTTCTGCAGATTGGCCGAACCCGGCAGCTACCGGCTGCATAAACCAGAAGCACAGGCAAAACCCTACTCCTTCGCCGCCTCGGCCGCCTTGATGTCCAGCAGCCCATAGCCGAAATCATTGTCGCGCCCCTTCGGGCCTAGATCCCTGGCGGTGGCAGCCAGCGCTTTCTCTATGTCGTCGGCCGAGCGGTCGGGCGAAGCGTGGAGGAGATTGGCTATGGCGCCGCTGACGATCGCCGCGGCGAACGAGGTGCCGGTGACGACATCGGAGCCGGCGCCGCTCGGCGCCACCATCTCGACCCCGGGCGCGGAAATGAAGACATAGGCGCCGCGATTTGCCTGCGGCATCAGGGCGTCCTTGGCGTCGGTCGCGGTCACCGCGATGACGCCGTCGAAGGCGGCCGGATAGCCATAGGGCGCCTTCGGCCCATTGTTGCCGGCGGCGGCGACCAGCACCATGCCGAGCGCGCGGGCATTGCGGCAGGCGGCGCCGAGCAGGTCGTTCTTCGGCCCAACGAAGCTCATATTGATGATGCTGACATTCTGTTCCGCCGCCCAGTCGAGCGCCGACAGGATGACATCCATGGTCGACTTGCCGCCTTCGAAGGCGCGGGCGTGGTAGATCCTGGCGCCCGGGGCCATGCCTTCCAGCGCGCCGACGCCGGCGATCAGCCCGTCGATCGAGGTGCCATGGTCGCGCTTTTCGACCGGCACGTCGGGCATGGCGTCGAACTGTGCGGCGATGACACCGGCCAGCGCCGGATTGCTGTCGTCTATGCCGGTATCGATGACGGCGACGCGGACGTTTTCGCCACTCGCCTGCTTGGCATCGAGCGCGATGCGGTCGAACGCATAGTTGACGATGCCGGCGGCCTGCTGCAGCGAATAGATGTGGTTGGGCTCGCCCCGCTGCGTGCGGCCGTCGGCGGCAAGCTGCGCCAGCACGACGCCGACGGGACGGCCGTCGGGAATGCCGAAGCGCACCAGCGTGGTGCCGAGCAGGCGTGACTGGCGCTGCGAGCGCACTTCCAGGCCGAAGGAGGCGGCGATCTGCTGCACGGCGCCAGCATCGCCATCGACCGTCACCAGCACCTCGTCGGGCACGAAATCGCCGGCCACGGCGCGTGGCGGCTGGACGGCGATGAGATCGGTCGGCGAGACGATCGGCCCGCCGGCCGGAGGGCCGGCCTGGTTGTTGCCGGGCGGCGTCGCCGGCTCTAGTCGCGGCGACGGCATCGGTGCCGGAGGCGCGACCGGATTGGGAAACAGGTCGACGATCAGGGTGGGAAGAAAGACGGCTCCGGCCTGGGCAGGACCCGCACCGCCGGCATTGTCGCCGCTACCGTCCTTGGCGCAGTCGGCGCCGGTCGCATTGGTGCCGTTTCGGCAGTCGATTTTCGTCTGGTCGCTCTTGGCGGCGTTGGTCTGTGCCGAAGCAGGCACGGCGGCGACTGTCATCGCCGCCGCCAAAGCAATTCCAAGAAAAATGCGTAGCGGTTTTCTCGGGAAAAGCGCAAAGCGCTTTCCCTTGGGAATTGCGTCAAAACCGGAAGATTGAGCGGGCCGGTGTTTCCGTGAAACGCCGACCCGCTTAAGAATCGCCGCAAATCGAAGGGCCGCCTCAGCCGCCATCAACCGGTTTCCTTCCCTCGATCACAGTGTCCGCGAACGGCTGGGCAGCAATAAGGCTGAGCTGCTTGCCGTACTCGGCCGCGTTGGCGGCGGGCATGCCGATCCGGAAGACGCCGTCTGCGGTCGGCCCACCGATGACCTTCAGCCCGTTGCCGCCGAGGAATGCCGAAATGTCCGACATCTTCGCATCCGGCTTGAACTTGACCAGGGCGAACGGCATTTTCGCCAGATCGTCTTGCGCGCCGGCAATCTCGAAATCCTTGCCCTTGCCGCCGGGCTGTACCAGGGACTGCACCGCGACCAGCGCCAGCAGGACCGCGGCCGCCGCCCAGGCGACGCCGACAGGCACCGCCATGAAGCGGCCCCAGGCCTGCGCCAGCCAGGACGAGCCTGCCGGCTTGCGCGCTGGTCCGGCCTCGGCGTCGAGCGCCTTGGCGAAGCGGCTGAGCGCATCGGCGGGAGGGCGGATCGCTTCATTGGCCGCCGATGTGCCGGAGAACTCGGCCTCGGCCTCGCCAAGGGCTGCCATCGCCGCCGGATCGGTCGCCAGCCATTCCTCGACGGCTTCGAGGTCGGAGCCTTCCAGCGAGCCGTTCAAGTAGAACGGCAGCAGCGTTTCCATTTCGTCGCGGCGCGACATCTTTTCAGCGGCGCTCATGGCCACCCCCTGTCGTAACCGGCGGCCTTGAGGGCCTCGCCGAGTTTCTTGCGGGCGTAGAACATCCGGGTCTTGACCGTTGCGACCGGGATGGCGAGCACCTCGCCGATCTCGGTGACCGACTGTCCGTGATAATAGGCAAGATCGATCACCGTGCGGTGTTCTTCCGGCAAGGCGTCGATGAAGCGGCGCAAGGCCGCGGCCTTGTCCTCTTTCATGGTGACGACCTCTGGCGTATCGGCGCCGTCGGGCACCGCGGCGGCCGCCTCGTCGTCGATCCAGTCTTCCTTTTTCTTGCGCAGCAGCGACAGCGCCTTGAACCGGGCGATGCCGAGCAGCCATGTCGAGACTTCGGAGCGCCCCTCGAAGCCCGGCGCCTGGCGCCACAGTTCCAGGAACACCTCGTTCGCGATATCGTCAGCCATCATTTCCGATCCCGTCTGGCGCGCCACGAAGCGGTAGACCCGCGCGTGGTGACGCATGAACAGGAGCCGCACGGCGGCACGGTCGCCCTTCGCGACCCGGTCGACAAGCGCGCGATCGGTCTCCGTCGCTGCCGTCATGGCCGGTCGAGCCGCCTGGCTCCTGCCTGCTCTGTCGCTGATCGGTCCAAAAAGGTTCATCCTCCGCCAAGGAATTTGCGAAGGCTAACCGAAGAAAGAGGAGGTTGCCAGAGCCGGGTCTTTTTCCCCTCTCCCAGGGGAGAGGAAGAGGCGTTCAACTCAAGAACGGCTCGGCCTTCATGGTCTCCGGCACCGGCACACCGAGGCGCGTCAGAACCGTCGGCGCCAGCTGCAACTGGCCGAGCAGCGTTTCGGCCTGCGGTCCCTTGCCCTGGCCGAAATAATACAGCGCGAAATCCTGCATCTCGTCGTCGTGGCCGCCATGGTGGCCACGGTCGGTCTGGCCATGGTCGGCGGTGACCATCACCTCGTAGCCGGCCGCGATCCAGCCGGGCAGGAAGGCAGCCAGCATGCCGTCCATGGCATAGACGGCATGGTCCATCTCGTGGCAGTCATGCCCGAAGCGGTGGCCCATCGAATCCAGCGTGCATGTGTGCAGGATGCCGTAGTCGATGCCGTGGCGTTTGGTCAGCATGGTCAGCGTCGCGAACAGGTCGACATCGCTCGGCGTCATCTGGTTGCGGGCATTGTAGCCGGTCATGGTGTGGAATCGGCCATGCGTGATCGGACCGCCAGGCTCGTCATATTCCATGTCCTCGACCAGGTCGAACGGATAGGAGCGGAAGAATTCCGACCAATATGAATGGGTGACCGCCCCTGTCTTGCCGCCGGCCTTGCTGACTTCGGAGAAGATGTCGGGCTGCGCGACGCGAAAGCGGTTCTCGTTGGAAAGGATGCCATGCACCTGCGGCGACACGCCGGTGTGGATCGAGGCATAGCAGCAGGCCGATGTCGAGGGCAGCACCGAGCGCATCTTCCAGACCCGCGCCTCGCCCGATTGCACCCAGCCTTCGAGATTGCCCATCAGCCGGCGCCAGTTCCTGTAGGGAACGCCATCGAGGATGATCAGCAGAAGCTTGGATTTGAGCGCCATGGGCTGCTCCATGATGTCTGGCGGTTGAAGCGGAACGCCGCGTGCCGTTTCGGGCACACGGCGTTCTTACATGTAAATCAGACGGGGCACGTGAATCAGACAGGCAGGGTCCGGCTAAGCGTTGAGCCAGCACTCACCAAGCGCGTAGCCATCCATCATTTCGCCGATCGGGCTCTTGGCGAAGCCGCCGATCTTGTTGGTGGCGGCGGCATCGATGAACTGATTGAAGAACGGCACGATGAGGCCGCCTTCGTCGCGCATCAGCACCGCCATGTCGTGGTAGATCGCCTTGCGCTTGGCCTGGTCGAGTTCGCCGCGCGCCGCAAGCAGCATCTTGTCGAATTCCGGCCGCTTGAAGCGCGTGTCGTTCCAGTCGGCGGTCGAGACATAGCCGGTGGAATACATCTGGTCCTGCGTGGCGCGGCCACCCCAGTAGGAGAGCGAGAAGGGCTGCTTGTTCCACACTTCCGACCAGTAGCCGTCGCCAGGCTCGCGCTTGATCTCGATCTTGATGCCGGCCTTGGCGCAGGACTGCTGATAGAGCTGGGCGGCATCTACGGCGCCGGGGAAGGCGACATCGGAAGTGCGCAGCAGGATCGAGCCGCTGTGGCCCGACTTCTTGTAGAGGGAGGCCGCCTTCTCCGGGTCGAACTTGCGCTGTTCGATGTCGGCCGAAAACAGCGGATAGGCTTCGTTGATCGGGAAGTCGTTGCCGACCGAGCCATAGCCGCGCAAGATCTTCGTCAGCATCTCCTCGCGGTCCATGGCGAGTTTCAGCGCCAGGCGCAGGTCGTTGTTGTCGAAGGGCGCGGTGTCGCAGAACATGTTGAACGGGTAGTAGCCCTTGCCCGACACGTTCTCGATGCTGACGCCGGGGATGCGCTTGACCAGGTCGACCACCTTCGGCTCGACGCGGTTGATCATATGCACCTGGCCGCCCTGCAGCGCGGCAAGCCGCGCGGTGGCGTCATTGATGACGACGATCTCGATCTGGTCGGCATGGCCCATTTTGTCGCCTTGCCAGTAGTTGGCGAAGCGCTCGCCGCCATGGCGCACGCCGGGCTGGTTGACGGTGACCTTGTAGGGACCGGCGCTGATGCCGGCATTCGGATTGTCCTTGCCGCCATTCGGCTGGATGACGAGGTGGTAGTCGGCCATCAGATAGGGGAAGTCGGCGTCGGCATCGCCGAGCGTGACGATGACTTCCTTGCCGCTTGCCTTGACGCCCTTGATGTTCTTGAGGATGCCGAGCGCCCCGGATTTGGACTTTTCGTCGGCGTGGCGCTCGATGGTGGTGGCTATGTCTTCGGCGGTGACGGTCTTGCCGTTGTGGAACTCGATGCCGTCGCGCACCTTGATCGTCCAGGTCTTGGCGTCCTTGGATGCGCCGATCTCCTGCGCGATCATGTTGGTCAGGCTGTTGTCGGGCATCAGCCGGACCAGATATTCGCCCCACTGCTTGCCGAAGCTGAAAGTGACCTGGCTGAGATTCAGCGCGGGGTCGAGGCTGTTGGTCGATTCGCCGCCCTGCAGGCCGGCCTTGAGGATGCCGCCCTTGACCGGCGTCTGTGCGAAGGCTTTCCCGGCCAGCGTCGTTGCCAGCGCCGCCGACACACCCAGTGCCGCCGTGCGGCCAAGGAAGTCGCGGCGCGATATCCGGCCCTGGCCGGCGAGATCAGCGAGATGGTCGAGTTCCGTCTTCATGTCCTACCCCTTGTTGAAAACACCGTCACGGGCAGCGCCCGTCCGCAAGGACGTGTGGCGCTTTCGCGTTGCATCTGGATGACGACAGGCGCCCGACCGGCAGGTCGCTAGTTCCCCGCGCTGGCCATGCGCCGCCCCTTGATCGCCTTTTCCAGCCAGCCGATCTCCATCTCCGGGACCGACGACAGGAGAAGGTCGGTATAGGCGTCGAAGGGCGGCGTCAGAACCTTGCTCTTCGAGCCGTAGCGGACCACTTCGCCGCGATACATCACCGCGATCGAATCGGCGATCGACTTCACCGTCGCCAGATCGTGGGTGATGAAGAGATAGGCGACCTTCTCGTGCTCCTGCAGGTTCAAAAGCAGCTTGAGGATGCCGTTGGCCACCAGCGGGTCGAGCGCCGAGGTCACCTCGTCGCAGATGATCAGCTTAGGCTTGGCGGCGAGCGAACGGGCGATGCAGACGCGCTGCTTCTGGCCGCCCGAAAGCTCGGCCGGGTAGCGGTCGACAAAGCCCTTGCCCATCTCGATCTCGTCGAGCAGCTCGGCGACGCGCTTGTCGCGTTCCCTGCCGCGCATGCCGAAATAGAATTCGAGTGGCCGGCCGATGATGGTGCCGACGGTCTGGCGCGGGTTCATCGCCACGTCGGCCATCTGGTAGATCATCTGCAGCTGGCGCAGATCTTCCTTCGGCCGGTCGGCGAGCCGGTTGGCGAGCGGGCGCCCATCGAAGGTGACGGTGCCTTGCTCGGGTGGCAAAAGGCCGGTGATGGCGCGCGCCAGCGTGGACTTGCCGGAGCCGGACTCGCCGACCACGGCCAGCGTCTGGCCGGGGTAGATGTCGACCGACACGTTCTTCAGCACCTTGACGTGGCCGCCGCCATAGGCGGCGGTGACGTTCTTCACCGACAGGAACGGTGTCGCGCCGGGGTTCTGCTCCTGGTGTTCGATCTCGTGCACGGAGACCAGCGCATTGGTGTATTCCTGGCGCGGCTCCTTGATGATCTGGCGGGTGCCGCCCCATTCGACCAGACGGCCATGGCGCAGCACCATGATCTCGTCGGAGACCTGGGCGACGACGGCAAGGTCGTGGGTGATGTAGAGCGCCGCCACATGGGTGTCGCGGATGGCGTCCTTGATCGCCGCCAGAACGTCGATCTGCGTCGTCACGTCGAGCGCCGTCGTCGGCTCGTCGAAGACGATCAGGTCGGGTTCCGAGCACAGCGCCATCGCCGTCATCACGCGCTGCAACTGACCGCCCGAGACCTGGTGCGGAAAGCGTTCGCCGATGGTTTCCGGGTTCGGCAGGCTGAGCTTTTTGAACAGCGCGACGGCACGCTTTTCGGCTTCGGCGCGTGTCGCCGTGCCATGCAGCAGCGTGGCTTCCACCACCTGGTCCATCAGCCGGTGCGCCGGATTGAAGGCGGCCGCCGCCGACTGCGCGACGTAGCAGACCTCGCGGCCGCGCAGCTTGCGGAAACCTTCCTTGCCGCCCTTCAGGATATCGCGGCCGTTGAGGATCACCTCGCCGCCGGTGATGCGCACGCCGCCCCGGCCATAGCCCATCGACGACAGGCCGATGGTCGATTTGCCGGCGCCGGATTCGCCGATCAGCCCCAGCACCTTGCCCTTTTCCAGCGTCAGCGAGACATCATGCACCAGCACGATGTTCTTTGGCGCCTCGCCGGGCGGGTAGACCGTGGCCTCGATGCGCAGATTCCTGATATCGAGCAGCACGCCTGGCTTGGGTTGCCCGGGCTTCGCTTTGTCGTCAGCCATCACCCGCGTCCTCCCTTCAGGCTTGTCGTGCGGTTGAGGATCCAGTCGGCGACAAGGTTGACCGAGATGGCGAGCGCGGCGATCGCCCCCGCCGGAATGAGTGCTGCGGCGATGCCGAAGACGATGCCGTCCTTGTTTTCCTTGACCATGCCGCCCCAGTCGGCGTCCGGCGGTTGCACGCCAAGGCCGAGGAAGGACAGGGTCGACAGGAACAGCACCGCATAGATGAAGCGCAGGCCGAGTTCCGAGACCAGCGGCGACAGCGCATTGGGCAGAATCTCTCTGAAGATGATCCAGGCGCTGCCTTCGCCGCGCAATTTGGCGGCTTCGACATAGTCCATGACGTTGATGTCGACGGCGACCGCGCGCGACAGGCGATAGACGCGAGTCGAATCGAGAATGCCCATCACCAGGATCAGCGTCACCAGGTTCGTCGGCAGAACGGAAAGCACGACCAGGCCCATAATCAGGGTCGGGATCGACATCAGCAGATCGACGAGGCGCGACAGGATCGTGTCGAACCAGCCGCCGAACACCGCTGCCGAGAAGCCCAGTATGGCGCCGAGCGAGAAGGACAGCGCCGTGGCCAGCACGGCGATGAACAGGGTTATACGGGCACCGTAGATCATGCGCGACAAGAGATCGCGGCCGAGATTGTCGGTGCCCAGCCAATGCGCGGCCGACATCGGTTCCCAGACGTCGCCGACGATCTCGGCATTGTCGTGAGGCGAGATCCAAGGCGCGAAGATCGCCGCCAGTACGAACAGCGCCGTCAGCACCAGGCCGATCAGGGCGGGGATGGGGATGCGTCTTATATCGAGCATGCCCGCCCCCTCACTTTGGATGTCTGAGACGCGGATTGGCGACGATTGCCGCAATGTCCGCGATGATGTTGAGGCTGATATAGACGGCCGCGAAGATCAGCCCGACCGCCTGCACCACCGGCACGTCGCGCTTGGTGACGTGGTCGACGAGATATTGCCCCATGCCAGGATAGACGAAGATCACCTCGACGACGACGACGCCGACGATGAGATAGGCGAGGTTGAGCATGACGACGTTGATGATCGGCGCGATGGCGTTCGGGAAGGCGTGCTTGCGGATGACGGCGAAGGCCGAGAGACCCTTGAGCTCCGCCGTCTCGACATAGGCCGACTGCATGACGTTGAGGATCGCGGCACGGGTCATGCGCATCATGTGGGCGAGCACCACCAGCGTCAGCGCCGTCGCCGGCAGGGTGATGGCCTGCATCCGCTCGCCAAAGGGCATGCCGTCATAGACGGTCGAGATGGCGGGGAAGATCTGCCATTTCACCGCGAAGAAATAGACCAGGAGATAGCCGATGAAAAATTCCGGGAACGAGGTCGAGGCCAGCGCCAGCCCGGAGATCAGCTTGTCGACCCAGCCATTGCGGTAGCGCACGGCGATCAGGCCGAGGATGATCGCCAGCGGCACGGCCACGACCGCCGCCCAGAAGGCGAGGAACAGCGTGTTCCACAGCCGGCCCTTGATCGAGGTGGCGATATCCTGGCCGCTCGACATGGCGGTGCCGAGGTCGCCGGTCAGCACGCCGCCGAGCCAGTGGAAATACCTGACATAGGCCGGGTCGTTCAGCCCGAGCTGTTCGCGCAAATTGGCGAGCGACTCCGGGGTCGCCGATTGTCCCAGAATGGCTTGGGCGACGTCGCCGGGCAGGATTTGCGTGCCGGCGAAGATCAGGACCGAAATGGCCAAAAGGAGGAGGATGCCCAGCGCGATGCGCTGGGCAATTAGCTTCAGGATGGGTGAAGACATCTCCGCAAAGCCGGACTCAGGCCTGCAGCCAGCACTTCGCCAGGGCGTAGCCGTTCATCAGTTCCTGGTGCGGATCGTCCACCCAGCCATCGACCTTGGCGCCGGTCGCGTCGATGAACTGGTTGAACATCGGCAGGATCAGGCCGCCTTCGTCGCGCACCAAGACGGCCATGTCGTGGTACATCTGCTTGCGCTTGGCCTCGTCGAGCTCGGCGCGTGCCGCCAGCACCATCTTGTCGAAGTCCGGGCGCTTGAAACGTGTGTCGTTCCAGTCGGCGGTCGACAGATAGGCGGTCGAGTACATCTGGTCCTGCGTCGAGCGTCCGCCCCAGTAGGACGCGCAGAAGGGCTGCTTGTTCCAGACCTCGTTCCAGTAACCGTCGCCGGGCTCGCGCTTGAGCTCGATCTTGATGCCGGCCTTGGCCGCGCTCTGCTGGAAGAGCTGCGAGGCATCGACCGCGCCGGGGAAGGCGACGTCGGAGGTCCGCAGCAGCACGGTGCCGTCATGGCCCGACTTCTTGTAGTGGAACTTGGCCTTGTCGGGATCGTACTTGCGCTGTTCGATCTCGGTGAACAGCGGATAGGACGCGTTGATCGGGAAGTCGTTGCCGAGCGAGCCGTAGCCGCGCAGCACCTTGGTCAGCATCTCTTCGCGGTCGATGGCGAGCTTCAACGCCATGCGCAGGTCGTTGTTGTCGAAGGGCGCCGTGTTGCAATGCATGATGAAGACATAGTGGCCCGGACCCGCATGGTTGCGGATGGTGACGCCCGGCACGCGCTTGATCAGGTCGACGATCTTCGGCTCGACGCGGTTGATCATGTTGACCTGGCCGCCCTGCAGGGCCGCCGTGCGCGCCGTCGCGTCGTTGATGACGATGACTTCGATCTGATCGGCATGGCCCATCTTGTCGCCCTGCCAGTAATTGGCGAAGCGCTCGCCGCCATGGCGCACGCCGGGCTCGTTGGTCTTGACCACATACGGGCCGGCCGAAATACCGGCATCGGGCTTGTCCTTGCCGCCATTGGGCTGGACGATCAGGTGATAGTCGCTGAGCAGGTAGGGAAGATCGGCATTGGCCTCCTTCAGCGTCAGCACCACTTCCTTGCCGCTGGCCTTGATGGAGTCGATGCCCTTCATGTAGCCGAGCGCGCCGGACTTCGACTTCTCGTCCGAATGGCGCTCGAGCGTGGCGGCGACGTCCGCGGCGGTCACGGTCTTGCCGTTATGGAATTCCACGCCGTCGCGGATCTTCAGCGTCCAGACCTTGGCATCCTTGGACGAGCCGATCTCTTCGGCGATGCGGTTCTCAAGCTTGCCCTCGGGCGACAGCTCGACGATCATTTCGCCCCAGCACTTGCCGAAGGCGAACGGCACCTGCGTCATGAACAGCGCCGGATCGAGACTGTTGGTGGATTCGCCACCGACCAGGCCGGCTTTCAGCGTGCCGCCCTTGACCGGGCCTGCCGCCCGCGCCGCGCTGGAAAGCAGCGAATTGGCGAAGGGTGCGGCTATGCCGAGCGCTGCCGCCCGGCCGAGAAAATCACGACGGCTCAGCTTGCCTGCAGCAACGCGCCGGCTAAGGAATTCCAGTTCGTTCGACATTTTGAGTTCCTCACTCTGTTGGTTCGACTCTACGGTCGATTTTTGTTGTTAATTCTCCCTGAATAATGAGGGTAAGCCAATGCCGTAAGCAAGACGGAATGCGACATGCCGTGGCGTAAATCGTACGTCGCATTTGGACCAAGGGTCTCAGCGCTCAAACAAGCGCGCGTGGAATTTTTTCCTCGAAATTGCGCTCGAAAACGATTTTTTCACCCTCATAGGCCTCGATTCTGGCGCTGACGATGAAGTTTTGTGCGTCCGATCGCATCTCGGCCCATGTCTCGGTGCGCACCGACCATCCGTTTCGCGACAGTGTCTGCGTCCAGTGTGTTTTCCCCGAGGCCGACAATGGATTGTCAGGATGGATCGTCCATGTCTCGCGGGCGATGCTGCCATTGACCAGGCCGTGGTCGAGATCGCGCACCGCGCCGAAATCATCCGCTATGGAAAGCGTGACGATTCCGGTCTTTTCGTCGCGATCGACATGACGCTCGGAGTTGGCCGCACGGATCGTCTCGGTCGCCCAGGGCGTGGCACCTTCCGGCTCGGCGAATGTCGCTTCGTCGCCTTTTGCCAGCGGCCGTAGCGGCAAGGCAAGTGTCGCCGCCGACAAGCTCAGCTGCACCGGCTCCGGCGACGGCCAGATCATTGGCCAATAGGCGTTCGAGACGGCGATACGCAGGCGGTGGCCGGCCGGCACGCGGTAGGCGCATTGATCGAGCACGACGCGCGCGGAGACGGTCTCGCCCGGCACCAGGGCCTGCGGGAATTCGTGCGAGTCGCGATGCGTCAGATTGAGCACGCCGTAGGAGATCAGTTCCGAAGCGCCATCGGGATGCACGTCGCAGAGCCGGATCGCGATGTTGGCTTGCGGGCGATCGGAAGAGAGCGTGACCTCGACTTCCGGCGCGCCGACGATGTCGATTGCCTCGGCGAGCTCCGGCTGGTCGAAACAGACCGACAAGGCATCGTCGGGACGCTGGTCGCCCGGCAATTCCGGGCCGAAAGTGAACGGAAAATACTCGCCGCCGGCGAGCCCACAATTTTGCGGCGAGGCGACGATGGCCGGTTTGCTCCCCTTGGGCAGCAGTTCGATCGTCCCGGTCTTGATCTTGGGCGACGGCCACCCTTTCTCCGCCACCCAGCGGCCGGGCCGCTCGGGATGCCAGCGGGCCGGGCGCACGCTGTCCATCACATAGGCGCGGTAGGCGGGATCGTCCTCGACGCCGGTCTCGGCGCCCTTCAGCCAGCGGTCCCACCAGCGCAGCGCCTCCTGTAGGAAGCCGATGGCCGGCTGGGGGCCGGCGTAATGCGGGTATTTGTGAATCCACGGGCCGACGATGCCCTTGACCGGCGCCTCGATGTTGCTGACCAGGTGCGAGATCGTGTTGCGGTAGCCGTCGTGCCAGCCGCCGATCGACAGCACGGCCGCCTTGACGGCCGAAAAATCCTCGCAGATCGAGCCGCGTTTCCAGTAGGCGTCGCGATGCTGGTGCTTCAGCCACAGCGGTGCAAGGAACGACTGGTTCTCCAGCCGGGTCAGCCACAAATCGCGCCAGCGGTTGTCGCCGGCGATCAGCGGGTCCGGCGGCCGTGACGAATAGGAGAGCATGGTCGAGGCCCAGCCGAAATTCTCGATCAGCAGGCAGCCGCCCTTGTAGTGGATGTCGTCGGCATAGCGGTCGACGGTGGAGCACAGGCTGATCACCGCCTTCAGCGCCGGCGGCTGCATGGCCGCAACCTGCAGGCAGTTGAAGCCGCCCCAGGAGATGCCCATCATGCCGACATTGCCGTTGCACCAGGGCTGAGCAGCCGCCCAGGCGATCACGTCGCAGGCGTCCTGCAATTCCTGCTCGGAATATTCGTCGTCCATCAGCCCTTCGGAATCGCCATTGCCGCGCATGTCGACGCGGATCGAGGCGTAGCCGTGGCCGGCGAAATAGGGATGCGTCAGCTGATCGCGAAAGGTGGTGCCGTCGCGCTTACGGTAGGGCAGGTGCTCGAGGATGACAGGCACCGGATCGTCGCTGGCATCCTCCGGCATCCACACCCGCGCGGACAGCCGGCAGCCATCCGGCATGACGATGCCCATATCGGGAAATTCAACGACCTTGCGGGGAAATTCGGTGACGGTTTTCATGGGTGCGCATAACGCCCCGAGGCGCGGCAAGTTTCAATCGCCATTCGCGACTGGAGCAGCGAAATCTGCGACCTGTGCCGCTACTTGCCGCACACGCTCAATTCAGGGGAATGTCGTTTTCGCCCTTGCTCGCCTGGTAGGCGTCGGACAGCTCGTCGTAGCGTGCCGAGATCTTGTCTATCCTTGTCTCCAGCCGCTGGCGTTCCGCCTCGGGCAGCGCCCGCACCATCCTGCGGATCGAAAAACTCTTCCAATAGGCGTTCTCGGCATTGTAGCCGCCGGGGTCGAGGGTGAAGACCTCTTTCAGGATCTTCAAATCGTGCGGGATGGCAAAACTGTCGCGCGAATCCTCGTGGCTGAAGAGGTAGTAGAAATTGTCGAAACCGGTCCAGGTGATCGCCGAAAGGCAGAGCGAACAGGGCTCATGCGTGGCAACGAAAAGCGCGTCCCTGGTGTCGACGCGCTCGGCCCTGGGCATCTCGTAAAACCGCTTCAGGCAGTGCACCTCGCCGTGCCAGAGCGGGTTTTCGATCTCGTTGTTGGTCTCGGCCAACACCAGCGAACGGTCGTCCTTGCGCAGGATCGCGGCGCCGAACAGCTTGTTGCCATGGGCAACGCCTTCGGCGGTCTTCGGCACGATGTCGTGCTCGATCACGTCGAGCAGGCGGTCGATCAGCGAAACGTCGGTCATGGGATCAAAAGCTTTCAGGGGAGATGGATCTCGTAGGCGTGCGAGAAATGGAATTCTTCGAGGTTCGAGCCGTCGCCGCCACGGTCGACGATCAGGAAGTCCTGGGGCTCGCCGAGCGGCGTCAGCACGCCGTGCCAGAGATTGCGCGAATAGTTGATGCCTTGTCCGGGCGCGGTGATGAAGGCATGCGGTTCGCCCGGCCCTTCCTTGCCGTCATGGCAGACGACGACCAGGAACGGGCGCGGCGACAGCGGAATGAAGGCCTGGCTGCCGAACGGATGCCGCTCGACCATGGTCAGCTTCAGCGGCAGTTCGTAGGGCGTGCCGCGCACCATCGAGATCAGCACGCGGGCGTTCGGCCCAGTGGCCTCAGCGGTGGCGAGGTCGTGGTAGCGCTCGGCCTTGCCGCCATTGATCGGATAGTGGTTGTCGCCGGCCATGTCGATGACATCGCCGAACGGAGCAAAGGCCTCCCGGGTCAAGGGCTGTGCTGTGATGCGGGTCACCGCGCGCGACCGCCGATACCAGCTCCGCCGAGCTTGGCGTGCCGGTTGACGTCCTTGTAGAGCAGATAGCGGAACTTGCCGGGGCCGCCGGCATAGCAGGCCTGCGGACAGAAGGCGCGCAGCCACATATAATCGCCGGCCTCGACCTCGACCCAGTCCTGGTTCAGGCGATAGACCGCCTTGCCTTCCAGCACATAGAGCCCGTGTTCCATCACATGGGTCTCGGCGAAGGGAATGACCGCGCCCGGCTCGAGCGTGACGATGGTCATGTGCATGTCGTGGCGCAAATCGGCCGGATCGACGAAGCGTGTCGTCGCCCAGCGGCCCTCGGTGCCCGGCATCGGCGACGGCGCTATATCCTGCTCGTTGGTGAAGAAGGCCTCAGGCGTATCGAGGCCGTCGACCGCTTCGTAGGCCTTGCGAACCCAGTGGAAGCGGACAGCAGCCTTGGCCTCGTTGCGAACCGTCCAGCCGCTGGCCGGCGGCAGGAAGGCAAAGCCGCCGGGCCGCAGCACATGCTTCTTGCCGGAAAGCAGAACCGTCAGTTCGCCCTCGACCACGAACAGGGCGCCTTCCGCGCCGGCATCGGGCTCCGGCCGGTCGCTGCCGCCGCCGGGCTCGACCTCGACAATGTATTGCGAGAATGTCTCGGCAAAGCCGGACAGCGGCCGCGACAGGATCCAGACGCGGGTCTTGTCCCAGAACGGCAAGGCGCTGGTGACGATATCCCGCATCACGCCTTTGGGGATGACGGCATAGGCCTCGGTGAAGACGGCGCGGCCTGTCAGCAATTCAGATTGGCCGGGATGGCCGCCATGCGGTGCGTAGTAGGTGCGCTCTGGCATCCTGATCGTGTCCATGGGTTCAAACCTATTGCGGTAGCATGTCTCTGAGGCGGAGCAGTGCGATGCGCTCAACCTGTTTGCAGGCGGTCTCGAATTCGACGCCGCGGCTGTTGCCGATGCGCGCCTCGAACTCGGCGAGGATTTCCTCCTTGGTCTTGCCCTTCACCGCGATGATGAAGGGGAAACCGAAGGTGGTGACGTAGGCGGCGTTGAGCTTGGAGAACAGTTCGCGCTCCTTGTCGGTCAGCGCATCGAGGCCGGCGGAGGCTTGTTCCCTCGCCGATTCCGCCGTCAGCCGCCTGGCCTTGGCCAGTTTGCCGGCAAGGTCGGGATGGGCGTTGAGCACGCCCAGCCGCTCGCTCTCGCTGGCGGAACGGAAGATGCGGCAGAGCGCATTGTGCAGGCCGCCCGCCGTATCGTGCGCCGGGCCCAGCTCCAGCTCGTGGGCCCGCTCGGCGATCCAGGGCGAATGCTCGAACACGCCGCCGAAAGTGTGAACGAATGTTTCGAACTCCATCTTCGAGGGGCGCAGCGCCGCCGGCTTGTAGGGATGGTTCTCCTGCCAGTGTTTGGCGATGTCGATGCGCCGCGCCAGCCAGACCCTGTCATGCGACTTCACATAGTCGACGAAGCGCTTCAGCGCCGCGACCCGGCCAGGCCGGCCGACGAGGCGGCAATGCAGGCCGATATTCATCATGCGCGGCCGCCCTGCCTGGCCCTCGGCATAGAGCGTGTCGAAACTGTCCTTCAGATAGGCGAAGAACTGGTCGCCCGAGTTGAAGCCCTGCGGCGTGGCGAAGCGCATGTCGTTGGCGTCGAGCGTATAGGGAATGATGAGCTGCGTGCCGCCGGCATGCTCGAACCAGTAGGGCAGTTCGTCGTCATAGGTGTCGGAGACGTAGTCGAAGCCGCCTTCTTCGGCCACCAGCCGCACTGTGTTGACCGAGGTGCGGCCCGTGTACCAGCCGGTTGGGCGCTGTCCGGTCACCTCATAATGCAGCTTGATCGCGGCTTCGAGGTCGCGGCGCTCGTCCTCGGCGCTGTGGTCGCGGTAGTCGATCCACCGCAGCCCATGCGAGGCGATCTCCCAGCCGGCGTCCTGCATGGCCGTGACCTGGTCGGGCGAGCGGGCAAGAGCCGAGGCGACGCCGTAGCAGGTCACCGGGACTTGGGACTCGCTGAACAGGCGCAGCAGCCGCCAGAAGCCGGCCCGTGCGCCATACTCGTAGATCGATTCCATGTTCCAGTGGCGCTGTCCCACCCAGGGCGCGGCGCCGACGATCTCCGACAGGAAGGCTTCCGACGCCTTGTCGCCATGCAGCACGCAATTCTCGCCGCCCTCTTCGTAGTTGACGACGAACTGCACGGCGACATGCGCCCCACCAGGCCATTTCGGATCCGGCGGGTTGGCTCCGTAGCCGCGCATGTCTCTGATGTAACGCATTGCCCCTCCTGCCGGGCGTCGCCCGAACTGTGATCAGGATATCGAAAGGGTGCTTCTCGCATTCCCCCGAAAATTTTTGAAAGTGTTTTTGTCGCACTCCGCTCGACCGGGACTTATGCATCGCCTTTAATTGGCGCACAATTCATCACTATTGTTCTGATGTACCTGGATGGGAGGCGGCCAATGGCAGAAACGTCGAAAGCCGATGGCGGGCGTCTGACGACGCATGTCCTCGACACCGCGACCGGCAAGCCAGCGGCTGGGCTGTCGATCGCGCTCTATCGTCTCGACGGTTCGACCAGGACGCATCTGAAGACGGTCGCGACCAACGCCGATGGCCGCTGCGACGCGCCGCTGCTGGCAGGCGGCGAGTTCCGCGCCGGCGAATATGAACTGGTGTTCGCGGCCGGCGACTATCTGCGCGGCCAGGGCACGAAACTGCCCGAGCCGGCTTTCCTGGACAGCGTGCCGATCCGCTTCGGCATGGCGGAAGCGGTGCACTATCATGTGCCGTTGCTGATTTCGCCCTACGGCTATTCGACCTACCGGGGGAGCTGAGGCATGGCCAAGGTCACTATCCGCAACGAGATCCGCTTCATCCTCAATGGCAGGGACGTCGCGCTGTCGTCGGTGGCGCCTGATGCGACCCTGCTCGACTGGCTGCGGCTCGACCGTTCGCTGCGCGGCACCAAGGAAGGCTGCGCCGAGGGCGATTGCGGCGCCTGCACCGTTCTGGTCGGCAAACTTTCGGCTGGCGGGCTGGTCTATGAAAGCGTCAATGCCTGCATCCGCTTCCTCGGTTCGCTCGACGGCACCCATGTCGTGACGGTCGAACATTTGCGTGGTCAGCCCGGGCAATTGCATCCGGTGCAGCAGGCGATGGTCGATTTCCACGGCTCGCAATGCGGCTTCTGCACGCCTGGCTTCGTCATGTCGCTATACGGCCTGTGGATGAAGTCGCCGGATCCCTCGAACGCGGCGATCGAAAAGGCGCTGCAAGGCAATCTCTGCCGCTGCACAGGCTATGAAGCGATCATGCGTGCTGCGCACGCCATTTCCAGCTATGGCAAGGCGGCGAAGGATCCGCTGGCGGCGGAGCGCAAGGCGATCACGGCGAGGCTGGAAGCCTTGCGGGACGGCGCGCGGGTCGAGATCGGTTCCGCCAGGGCGCGGCTTATCGTGCCTGCCGATGTCGACGATTTCGCCACAGTGCTCGACAAGGAACCTGGCGCCACCATCGTTGCCGGCTCCACCGATGTCGGCCTGTGGGTGACCAAGCATATGCGCGACATCTCTCCGGCGGTTTTCATAGGCAATCTCGACGGGCTGTGCACCATCGCCGAAGACAAGGGCGTCATTTCGATCGGCGCCGGTGTCACCTACACCGAAGCCTTTTCGACGCTGTCGAAACGGATCCCGGCGCTCGGGCCGCTGTTTGACCGCATCGGCGGCGAACAGGTGCGCAACATGGGCACGATCGGCGGCAACATCGCCAACGGTTCGCCGATCGGCGACACGCCGCCGCCCTTGATCGCGCTCGGCGCGCGCCTGACGCTGCGCAAGGGCAAGAAGCGGCGCACGATCCCGCTGGAGACCTTCTTCATCGCCTATGGCAAGCAGGACCGGCAGCCGGGCGAATTCGTCGAGACCGTGCACGTGCCCGTGCCGGCCAAGGGCACGAGCTTTGCCGTCTACAAGATCACCAAGCGCCGCGACGAGGACATCACGGCGGCCCTCGGCGCTTTTTCCCTGACGCTGGGCAAGGACGGCACGGTCGCCGATGTGCGCATCGCCTATGGCGGCATGGCGGCGACGCCGAAGCGGGCGTCTTTTGTCGAAAAGGCGCTGCTCGGCAAGCCCTGGACCGAAGAGACGGTCGAGGCGGCGATGGCGCAATACGCCAGGGATTTCACCCCGCTCACCGACATGCGGGCGTCGGCCGAATACCGGGCTCTGGCGGCCAGGAACCTGTTGCTGCGCTTCTTCGTAGAAACCTCCGGCACCAGGGCGCCCTTCCAGGTGTCCCGCAACGAGGCGGCATGATGAACAAGCACGCCACATCAAACCTCAAGGCTGAGAAGATTATCGGCGGCGTCGCCACCGATCAGCGGCATGATTCCGCCCACAAGCATGTCAGCGGTACCGCCGTCTACATCGACGACATGCCGGAGCCGGCAGGCACGCTGCATGGCTGCCTCGGTCTCTCCGCCGCGGCGCACGCCACCGTCACCCGCATGGACCTTTCGGCGGTGCGCGCTGCCTCCGGAGTCGTCGATGTGCTCACGGCAAAGGATGTGCCGGGCGAGAATGACATTTCGCCGACCGGCCGGCACGATGAGCCGGTGCTCGCCGACGGCAAGGTCGAGTTCTTCGGCCAGCCGATCTTCTGCGTTATCGCCGAGACCCGCGAGCAGGCACGCCGCGCCACCAGGCTGGCCAAGGTCGAATACAAGGAATTGCCTTTCGTCACCGACATCGGCGAACTCGATCCGAGGAAGGACAAGCTCGTCACGCCGCCGCTTACCTTGAAGCGCGGCGATGCCGCCGCGGCGATCAAGGCGGCGCCGCGCCGGCTGAAGGGAAAGATGCGCGTCGGCGGCCAGGAGCATTTCTATCTTGAAGGCCATATCGCCATGGCCGTTCCCGGTGAGGATCAGGACGTCACCATCTATTCCTCGACCCAGCATCCGAGCGAAGTCCAGCACATGGTGAGCCATGCGCTCGGCGTGCCCAGCAATGCCGTCACGGTGGAGATCCGCCGCATGGGCGGTGGCTTCGGCGGCAAGGAAACGCAAGGCAACCAGTTTGCCGCGCTGGCGGCCATCGCCGCGAAGAAACACCATCGCGCGGTAAAAATCCGGCCCGACCGCGACGACGACATGATCGCCACCGGCAAGCGTCACGATTTCCTCGTCGACTACGAAGTCGGCTTCGACGATGAGGGCAACATTCTCGGCGTCGATTTCATGTTCGCCGCGCGTTGCGGCTTCTCGTCGGACCTGTCAGGCCCTGTGACGGATCGCGCGCTGTTCCATTGCGACAACACCTATTTCTGGCCGGCGGTGCACGCGCAATCGGCGCCGCTCTACACCAACACCGTGTCGAACACCGCCTTCCGGGGCTTCGGGGGGCCGCAAGGCATGGTCGGCGCCGAACGCGTCATCGACGAGGTCGCGTTCGCGGTCGGCAAGGATCCGCTCGAGATTCGCAAGAAGAACTTCTACGGCACCAGCGACCGCAACATCACGCCCTACCACCAGACGGTCGAGGACAACATCATCCAGCGCATCGTCGCCGAACTCGAGGAGAGCGCCAATTATGCGCGGCGGCGGCGCGAAATATCGGCCTTCAACGCCAACAGCCGTTTCATCAAGCGCGGCCTGGCGCTCACGCCCGTCAAGTTCGGCATTTCCTTCACTGCAACGCACTACAACCAGGCCGGCGCGCTGGTGCATGTCTATACCGATGGTTCGGTGCATCTGAACCATGGCGGCACCGAGATGGGGCAAGGGCTCTACCTCAAGGTCGCGCAGGTGGTGGCGGAAGAATTCCAGATCGATCTGGACCAGGTGAAGATCACCGCGACCACCACCGGCAAGGTGCCCAACACCTCGGCCACCGCGGCATCGTCCGGCTCCGACCTCAATGGCATGGCGGCGCAGAATGGCGCTCGCCAGATCAAGGACCGGCTGACCGATTTCGCCGCCGAGAAATATCAGGTGCCGCGCGATCAGGTGCTGTTCCTGCCCAACCGGGTGCGCATCGGCAACCAGGAGATCGCCTTCGCCGACCTCGTCAAGCAGGCCTATATGGCGCGCATCCAGCTCTCGGCCGCGGGCTTCTACAAGACGCCGAAAATCCACTGGAACCGCGACAAGGGCGAGGGTCGCCCTTTCTACTATTTCGCCTACGGTGCCTCCTGCTCGGAGGTCTCGGTCGACACGCTGACCGGCGAATACATCGTCGAACGCACCGACATCCTGCACGAGACCGGCCGGTCGCTGAACCGCGCCATCGATCTCGGCCAGATCGAGGGCGGCTTCATCCAGGGCATGGGCTGGCTGACGACCGAGGAATTGTGGTGGGACGACAAGGGCCGGCTGCGCACCCACGCGCCGTCGACCTACAAAATCCCACTGGCCTCCGACCGGCCGAAGATCTTCAACGTCACTTTGGCAGACTGGCCGGAAGCGTTCGAGCCGACGATCCACCGCTCCAAGGCGGTCGGCGAGCCGCCCTTCCCGCTCGGCATGTCCGTGCTTCACGCTCTGTCGGATGCGGTGGCCAGCGTCGCCGATCACAGGGTCTGTCCGCGCCTTGACGCGCCGGCGACGCCGGAGCGCGTCCTGATGGCCATCGAGCGGCTGAAAGGCGAGGCAAAGGCCTGAACCCGGTAAAAGGTGCAATTCAGGCCGAAAAACCCTATGTTTCCCGCACGGGAATGCGAATGATGACTTCGAAAGTGCAAAGCCTGAAAGACTTCCTGGCTGGCCAAGGTCGCATCGCCTTGGTCGAAGTGGCGGGCACCAAAGGCTCGACGCCGCGCGAGAAGGGCGCCTTCATGCTCGTCTCGAGGGAGGCGATCTTTGGCACGATCGGTGGTGGCCAGCTCGAGTATATGGCGATCGACAAGGCGCGGCAGATGGTGGCGTCTTTGCCTCCCCGCAAGCCGGGCAAAGAAGCTCGCATCGAGGTCGATGAAGTCTGCGCCACGCTCGACGTGCCGCTCGGGCCGGAGATTGGCCAATGCTGTGGCGGGCGCGTCGAAGTCCTGATCCGGCTCGTCGATATCGATCTTGCCAACAAACTGGTTGCGGCGGCGGAAGCCGAAGAGGCGCGCCTGCCGCATGTCTATATCTTCGGCGGCGGCCATGTCGGCCAGGCACTGGCGTCGGCGATCGCTCTTCTGCCGGTGCACGGCGTCGTCATCGAGACGCGGGGGGAGGCACTGGAAGGCATGCCGGAAACCGTCGAGACGCGGCTGACGCCAATGCCCGAGGCCGAGGTGCGCAATGCGCCCGCCGGCACGGCTTTCGCCATCCTGACCCATGACCATGCGCTGGATTTCCTGATCGTCGCCGAAGCCTTGAAACGCGACGACGCGGCCTATGTCGGCATGATCGGCTCGAAGACCAAGAAAGCCACTTTCAGGAACTGGTTCCTGAAATCGGCTGAAGGTACGGACGCGGAATTCGCCCGCCTCGTCTCTCCGATCGGCGGCGACGCCGTCAAGGACAAGCGCCCGCAGGTGATTGCCGCCCTTGCGGCCGCCGAGATCATGACGGCGCTGGTCGTGCACACCGCTGCGCCGAATGCCGACCGTCCGCATGACAGGGTGATGGCCGGCTAAGCTTGCGCTGCGGCTAAACCGGCCGCTTCAAGCCCAGGTGGTCGCGCAGTGTTCGGCCTTCGTAGTCCTTGCGGAACAGGCCGCGCCGCCGCAGTTCCGGCACGACCAGCGTGGCAAAGGCATCGAGCTCTCCCGGGAAATAGGACGGCATGACATTGAAGCCGTCTGCAGCGCCGCCTTCGAACCGCGCCTGCAGCTCGTCTGCCACCTGCGCTGCCGTTCCCACGATCCGCCAATGGCCACGCGCGCCGGCGAAGTGGCGGGCAAGCTGGCGGATGGAAAGGCCGTCGCGGCGCGATTGCTCGACGACCAGAGCCTGCCGGCTTTTCATCCCTTCGCTCTCGGGCAGTTCGGGCAGCGGCCCGTCGATCGGATAGCGCCAGAGATCGGAAATGCTGAGATAACTGGACAGCAGCGCCACGCCGACATCGTCCGGGATCAGTTCCTGCAGTTCCTCATGCTTGTCGCGGGCCTCGGCCTCGGTTTCCGCCACCACGGGCGAGACGCCCGGCATGATCTTGATGTCGTCAGGCTCGCGCCCATAGGCGGCCATGCGTCCCTTGAGATCGTCATAGAAGGCTTTGGCTTCATCGAAAGTCTGCGCCGCCGTGAACACCACATCGGCGGTGCGGGCGGCGAGGTCGCGGCCGACATCCGAGGCGCCGGCCTGGACCATGACGGGCGCGCCCTGCGGCGAGCGTGGCAGGTCGAGCGGATCACGAACCGAGAAGCTCTGGCCGTCATGGCCTGACGCCTTGCCGTGCCACAGCCCGGTGACCACTTCGGCGAATTCACGCGCGCGCTCGTAGCGGTCGGCATGGGGCTTGAGACCCGTCGAGCCGAAATTGGCGGCCTCGATCGGGCTGGCCGAGGTAACCAGGTTCCAGCCGGCCCGGCCGCCGCTCAGATGGTCGAGCGACAGGAAAGTCCGCGCCAGCCCGTATGGCTCGTTGTAGCTTGTCGAAGCCGTCGACACGAGGCCGATGCGGCTGGTTTGCACGGCCAGCGCCGACAGCAGGCTTATCGGCTCGAAGCCGATCGACCGCGACGTCTGGCTGGCGATGCCGATATCGGCTTCGCGCAGGCCCGCGGCATCCTCACAGAAGATCATGTCGAACTTGGCCGCTTCCGCCGTGCGCGCCAGCTGGACGTAATGGTCGATATCGACACCGGCCGTCACATGCGCCTTCGGGTGGCGCCAGGCGGCGATGTGATGGCCCGTCGCCCAAAGGAAGGCGCCGAGCTTCATCTGCGCGGTCATCGGTCACCTCCGCGGCCAAGCTCTAGATGCGAGCGCAACGTTGTCCCGCGATAGCCTTCTCGAACAAGGCCGCGTTGCCGCAACACCGGCAGAACACGATCGGTGAATTCATCCAGCATCGAACACCGCAGCTGGATGTTAAATCCGTCGCAGCTTCTCGTCCGGAATTGACTTTCCAGCCTGTCCGCTGTGGCGGCCCGCGTATCATCGGAGCCGAACGAGATATTCGTCAGCACCTTCACTGCGTCCGGATGGCGCCCAGCGGCCGTGGCGCGACGCCTCAGATCATCGAAGCGTATTTTCGCGCTCTCGGCCGACCCGCTCTCCAGCAAAATGACATCTGCGTTGCGGGCCGCAATATCGAGGTCGGGCTCGGACAGGCCGGACAGCACCAGCACCGGGGTGCCCTGCGGTGAGCGTGCCACGTTCAGCGGTCCGCGCACCGAAAAGAACTCTCCCTTGTGGTCGAGCAGGTGCATCTTTACCGGGTCATGGAAGCGGCCACCGGACTTGTCGAACAGCAACGCGTCGGCATCCCAGCCCTGCCAAAGGCCTCGAACGATGCCGATATACTCCTCGGCGCGGCGGCGAAAGTCCGTGCCGGAAAACCCTTCCGGCCGGCTGAAATTGGCGGCTTCGCGGGAGCCCTGCGCCATCGTCGCATGCCAGCCGATGCGACCGTGGCTGATGATATCGAGCGAAGCAAAACGACGTGCCAGATTGTAGGGCTGATGCGCGAGCGCGGAGGCGCTGGCGACGAGACCGATCCTGTCGGTCACCGTTGCCAGCGCGGCCAGCAGCGTCGTCGCTTCGAACGGGCTGATCGACGGCCCATCCGCGGTGTCGGAAATCACGATCATGTCGACGCCGGCCGCTTCTGCATGTCGCACGAATTTGCTGATCCGGCTGAAATCCAGCACGGTCTCTCCGGTGGCGGCGGCGATGTTGAGCGAAATGGCGAGATGCATGCAGGCGGCCCATTCGGCTGCGACCGGCGTCGTGCAGCCATCCGGCTACCAACCTAGGCTCGCTTTCGCGCAAGGCAACGGGCTTCAGTGGGCCACCGGGCTGTCACTTGCCGGCCAGGCATCGCGTCGCTTGGGGTGGAAGTCCTGCCGGCCCGAATGTTGCGTTGGTGGCCGCATACTTCGGCAATGAGCCTGAACCCCCAATCCATGCCGTGACTCTGAAGCGTTGCGACGTTGCAAAATTCTACGCCGCTGCGTCCCCGTCGAAGGTCACGGAATGGATCCTCGGGTCTGCGCTCCGCTTCGCGTCGCTCCGCCGTGGATGACGACGTCGTGGAGGCAATCGGCCAATCCCGAAGCAAAGCTAGCCTACTTACCCGCCAGGATATCCTTGATCAGCCGTTGGCAGCGCTCGGCCATGAAGTCGAGCAACAGCCGCACCTTGGGATCCTGCAGCTTCTTGTGCGGATAGACGGCGGCGAACTGCACCGGCGTCGGTGGCGTGTTGGCCAGGATCACCTGCAGCCGCCGGTCGCGGATGAACGGTTCGACCTCGAAGCGCGGCTTGTTGATGATGCCGCGTCCAGACAGCGCCCAGCCGGTCAGCACATCGCCATCGTCGGTGTCGTAGGGTCCGTGCACCTCGAATTTCTGCGGCCCTGTGGAGGTCTGCAGCGTCCAGACATATTCGCGCGCGCCGGAATAGCGCAACATCAGGCAGTCGTGCTTCTTGCCGATCAGTTCCTGCGGCTCGGCCGGTTCGCCGCGCGCCTCGAGATATTTCGGCGCCGCCACCAGCACGCGCTCGCATTCCATGATGCCGCGCATCCTGAGGCTGGAATCCTCGATGATGCCGAGCCGGAAGGCGACGTCGATGCCTTCCTTCATGATGTCGACATTGTGGTCCGAGAGCCTCAGCCGCACCTCGATATCGGGATATTTGTCGTGGAAATCGGGGATGCCCGAAGCCACCAGCCTGCGCCCGAGGCCGAGTGGCGCTGTAACGCGGATGGTGCCGCGCGGCTGGCCGGAAAGTGCCGATACCGCGGCTTCCGCTTCGGTGATCGCCTCCAGCACCTGCTTGGCGCCCGAATAGAAGACCGTGCCATGCTCGGTCGGCATCAATTGCCGCGTCGTGCGGTTGAACAGCCGCACGCCCAGGTGCTTCTCCAGTTCCTTGATGCGATTGGAGGCGACCGCCGGTGAAATGCGCATGTCGCGGCCCGCCGCCGACAGATTGCCGAGTTCGACGACGCGGACGAAGACGGCGATGTTGTCGAGATAGGCCATGCGGAGCACCTTCGCCGGTTTGCAGCGATTAGCCTAGTATTTTCCATTTTTTTTTGAAAGTCATCGTACGCCTCGCCTCTTTCCGTTTGCGTGCGACACCGTAAAGTCAGCCAATCGGCAGGGACGACTTCAATGATGGATTTCGCGATTTTCTGGGACTGGCTGAGCTTTGCCGTGCGGTGGCTGCACGTCATCACCGGCATAGCCTGGATCGGCTCGTCCTTCTATTTCGTCGCGCTCGATCTCGGCCTGCGCCAGCGTCCGGGCATGCCGGTCGGCGCCTTCGGCGAGGAATGGCAGGTGCATGGCGGCGGCTTCTACCACATCCAGAAATATCTGGTGGCGCCGGCCGAAATGCCGGAGCACCTGACCTGGTTCAAATGGGAATCCTACGCCACCTGGCTGTCGGGCTTCGCCATGCTGTGCGTGGTCTACTATGCCGGCGCCGACCTGTTCCTGATCGATCCCAACGTGCTGCCCATGTCGGTGCCGGTCGGTATCCTTCTGTCCATGGCCACGATCGGCGTCGGCTGGGTGGTCTATGATCTGCTCTGCCGCTCGCCGCTGGGCAAAAGCGACACAGGCCTGATGCTGGTGCTCTACTGCGTGCTGGTGTTCATCGCCTGGGGGTTGACGCATCTGTTCACCGGCCGCGCCGCCTTCCTGCATCTGGGCGCCATCACCGCCACGATCATGTCGGCCAATGTCTTCATGGTCATCATCCCCAACCAGAAGATCGTCGTCGCCGACCTGATCGCCGGTCGCAAGCCCGACCCGAAATATGGCAAGATCGCCAAGCAGCGCTCGCTCCACAACAACTATCTGACGCTGCCCGTTCTGTTTCTGATGCTGTCGAACCACTATCCGCTGGCGTTCGGCACTCAGTTCAACTGGGTCATCGCCTCGCTGGTGTTCATCATCGGCGTGCTGATCCGGCACTATTTCAACACCGTGCACAAGCGTGCCGGCAACCCGCACTGGACCTGGCTTGGCGCCCTCGTCCTGTTCATCATCATCATATGGTTGTCGACCGTGCCGAAGGTGCGGACCGGTGAGCCCAAGGCATCCGCCTCGGCGGACATCTACATCGCCTCCGCGCATTTCCCGGCGGTGCGCGACACCGTGCTCGGTCGCTGCTCGATGTGCCATGCGCAAGAACCGGTCTATGAAGGCATCTACCACGCGCCCAAGGGGGTGATGCTCGACACCGACGCTGATATCGCCAACCACGCCCGCGAGATCTATCTGCAGGCGGGCCGCAGCCATGCCATGCCGCCCGCCAATATCAGCCAGATCACCGACAAGGAACGGGCATTGCTGGTGGCCTGGTTCGAAGGCGCGGGGAAATAGCATGACCTCGACACTTCTGCGCGGCCGCACGCTGTCCTTCGTGCGCTGGCCCGAGACCATCGACGACCATTCGGCCTGGCGTTACGAGGAAGATGGCGGCCTGCTGATAAGCGACGGTCGGATCGTCGCCTCAGGCGCCTATGCGCAAGTTGAGGAACAGGCCGGTGAGGGGGCCAAGAAAATCGACCACCGGCCGCATCTTTTGCTGCCGGGTTTCGTCGACACCCATGTGCATTTCCCGCAGATGCAGGTCATCGCGTCCTACGGCGCCGAACTGCTCGATTGGCTGAACACCTACACTTTTCCCGAAGAGACGAAATTCGCCAACGCCCAGCATGGCCGCCGCATCGCGCGGCTCTTCCTCGACGAGATGCTGCGGCACGGCACCACGACGGTTGTCGCCTACTGCTCGGTGCACAAGGCCTCGGCCGAAGCTTTTTTCGCCGAGTCGCATGACCGCAACATGCTCAACATCGCCGGCAAGGTGATGATGGACCGCAATGCGCCCGAAGGCGTGCTCGATACGCCGCAATCCGGCTATGACGACACCAAGGCGCTGGTCAAGGAGTGGCACGGCAAGGGGCGCCAGCACTATGCCATTACACCGCGCTTCGCCATAACCTCCTCGCCGGAGCAGATGGAGATGGCCGGCGCGCTGTGCCGCGAGCACCCCGGCCTGCACATGCAGACGCATCTGTCGGAAAACCACGCCGAGATCGCCTTCACGCAGCAGCTTTACCCCTGGTCGCGCGACTATACCGATGTCTACGAGCATTACGGGTTGCTGGGCAAAAAGAGCCTGTTCGGCCACTGCATCCATTTGTCGGAACGTGAGGCCGACGCGCTGTCGCAGAGCGGCTCGGTGGCCGTGTTCTGCCCGACCTCGAACCTGTTCCTCGGCTCCGGCCTGTTCGACTACCAGCGCTTCCGCCATCGGGAGAAGCCGTTGCGCATAGCCGCCGCCACCGATGTCGGCGGCGGCACCAACTACTCCATGCTGCGCACCATGGACGAAGGCTACAAGGTGATCGCGCTGAATGGCGAGAAACTCAACCCGTTCCAGTCCTTCTGGCAGATCACGCGCGGCAATGCCGAGGCGCTGTCGGTGGTGCAAAAGATCGGCACCTTGGACCAGGGCACCGACGCCGACATCGTCGTGCTTGACGCCAGGGCGACGCCGGCGATGCGGCTAAGGATGGAAACGGTGCAGACGCTGGCGCAGGAATTGTTCTTGCTGCAGACGCTGGGCGACGACCGCGCCGTGCGCGAGGTCTATGTCGCGGGCCGGGCGGCCAAGAGCGACATGGCGAATTAAGCACGGATGCGTTCATTGCTTGACCCGGCGGCAGCCATCGGTCAAAGCGTGCGGCGAAGTTGACAGGGGAACGACATGGCCGCTGCGGACGACATCGCTCTGATCCGGAAACAGGAAGAGACGCTGGTCTTCCCGGCCTTCGATGAGGCCATCGCCTTCAAGATCGGCTCAGCCATCCGCCAGCGCGCGATCGCCGAAAACCTGCCCATCATCGTCGACATCAGGCTGTGGGACCGGCCGCTGTTCTATGCGGCCATGCCGGGGTCGAATGCTTCCAATCCCGATTGGGCGCGCCGCAAGATCAATGTGGTGAAACGGTTCCTGAGAAGCACCTATCGCATGGTGCTGGAGCAGCAACGCCCTGACCGCGCCTTCAAGATCGGCGAGGGCCTCGACATCTCCGAGTATGTGCTCGCCGGCGGCGGTTTTCCGGTGACGGTCAAGGGCGCCGGCGTCATCGGCGTGATCGCGGTCTCCGGGCTGCCGGAACGCGAGGATCACGGCGTGGTCGTCGATGCGCTGTGTGATCATCTGGGTGTCGACAAGCGTGGGCTGGCACTGGCTTCGGAAGCTGAATGACCGTGCTCGACCCCAAGGCTTTCCTCATCTCCATCTTCGACGCCGCCGTCGCAGCCGCCGATTCGGAGCGGACCATCCGGGATCATTTGCCGGCGAAGCCGAAGGGCCGCACTGTCGTCATCGGCGCCGGCAAAGGCTCGGCGCAGATGGCGGCAGCCTTCGAGAAGGTCTGGGACGGGCCGATCGACGGGCTGGTCGTCACCCGCTACGGCTATGGCGCGAAATGCGAACGCATCGAGATCATCGAGGCGGCGCACCCGGTGCCGGATGCCGCCGGCCTAGAGGCCTCACGCCGTCTGCTCGCCAAGGTCCAGGGCCTCACCGAGGATGATCTGGTCGTGGCACTGATTTCCGGCGGCGGTTCGGCGCTGCTGCCATCACCTGCGGCCGGCCTGACGCTGGCCGACGAGATCGCCGTCAACGAGGCGCTGCTTGCCTCCGGCGCGCCGATCGCGGCGATGAACACCATCCGCAAGCATGTCTCGACCATCAAGGGCGGCCGGCTGGCGGCCGCCGCCTGGCCGGCCAAGGTGGTGTCGCTGGTGGTCTCCGATATCCCGGGTGACAATCCGGCGCTTGTCGCTTCCGGTCCGACGGTCCCCGATACTGGCAGCCGCGAAGACGCGCTGGCGTCGATATCGGCCTATGGCATGAAACTGCCTGCTTCGGTGATGGCGCATATCAATTCGCCGGCGGCCGATGCGCCAAACCCTGGAGATGAGCGTTTTTCGCGCAACGAAGTGCATCTGATCGCCTCGGCCGGCGTGTCGCTGGAAGCGGCAGCGGCGGAAGCCAAGCGGCAAGGCATGGAGGCCGTCATCCTCTCCGATGCCATCGAAGGCGAAGCGCGTGAGGTCGGCGGCGTCCATGCGGCCATCGCGCGCGAAGTGGCGACGCGTAACCGGCCATTTGCGAAGCCGGTGTTGATCCTGTCCGGTGGCGAAACCACAGTGACCTTGCGGGCAAAAGGCAAGGGCGGCCGCAATTCGGAATTCCTGCTCGCCTTCGCCATCGGCATCAACGGCGTGCAAGGCATCCATGCCCTCGCGGCCGACACCGACGGCATCGACGGTTCGGAAAACAACGCCGGCGCCTTCGCCGACGGTTCGACCGTGTCACGCATGTACGCGGCCGGCGTCGACGCCAAGGCGATGCTGGCCGGCAACAATGCCTGGACGGCGTTCAACGCGGTGGGTGACCTCTTTGTGCCGGGGCCAACCGGCACGAATGTGAACGATCTCAGGGCGATCCTGATCCGATAGGCGACCCTTCAGGTCGTCATCAGCCGTTTCACTTGCCTCATATCGGTCAGAAACCTCTCGCGCTCGGCGTCCTTCTCCGCAGCTTCTTGAATGCGCAGGATGAAGGACGGGTGGATGGTGATGAACACGCGCAGCCCATCCTCCCGCTCGATCACCTGGCCGCGCATTCTCGTCACAGGAATAGCTTTACCCAGCAAAGACAAGGCAGCCGTTGCGCCGAGCGCCACGGCAAGATCCGGCTTGATCAGTGCGAATTCCCTGTCGATCCACCAGCGGCAGGCCTGCACCTCGCCGGCGTTCGGCTTGGAATGTATGCGGCGCTTGCCGCGCGGTTCGAATTTGAAGTGCTTGACAGCATTGGTGACGTAGACTTTTTGGCGATCTACCCCCGCGTCATCGAGGATCGCGTCGAACACCTTGCCGGCCGGACCGACGAAAGGTTTGCCGGCGAGGTCCTCCTGATCTCCGGGCTGCTCGCCGACGAAGATAATCTTGGCATCATCAGGTCCCTCGCCGAACACGGTTTGGGTTGCATCGCGCCATAACGGGCAGCGACGGCAACCTTTCGCGGCCTCGCGCAGCTCGGAAATGCTGCTGGCTTCGTCACCTTGCGACACCTCGGCAGGCTCACGCTTCGGCCAATGCTTTGCCTGCACCTTGGTGTGGTGCGGGGCGGGCGTTGTCGGCGTTCTGGCAATCATTTCCGTGGCGGCCTTGTCCGCTCCTGCGATCAGGTCTGGAATGAGCGAGGCCTCGGGAAGGTTCCGCCAATATTTCTTCGGCATCTCCTTCTGCATCGCCTTCACCTTCAGTCGTGCCGGATTGAAGATGTTCTCGAAATAGGTGCGCCACAGCGCCTCGGTGTCGTCCTGGTCAGGCGCATCGCCCTTGGCGGCGCCCGGCCCGATGGCCAGTCTTTCGCCATCCCAGTCGACAGAGGCGTAAGGGGTCAGGATCGTCCAGCGCATGCCGGTGAACCGCCTGACGAAGAAATCCGCATTGCGCTCGACGATGAAATGATCCGGCTCGAACCAGGCGACATAGCGTTCCTCGTCGCCATCGCCGATCTTCCGGAAGCGCACGAAGGCATGCATCTTGTGGCTGTTGCGCCGCACCGCTTTTTCCATGGCCTCGAGGCGCCTGGTGTCGGGATCCGATGCGATTGCCAGCAGCTTCGGCTCGGTGCGCAACCGCCACAGCATCCGGTAGAGGAAGGCGAACCGGCTGGGGTCGGAATGGCAGAATGCGGTTTCGGCGTGCTCGATGAAGTCGCGCGGCACCACGAGTTGTGCGCCGTCAGGCACAGCCGGCAAATCGCTCGGCGGCCGCCCTGAACCGGCCGCGACATGCCAGCTGATGTCCTCGGGCCTCACCTCGTTCAGAGCAAGGCGCCGGGCCGCGTCGCGCCAACCGGCAAAGTCGGTCTCGCTTTCAAGCAAGACACCGTATCGGGCAAGGTTGAGCTCGGCCGGCGGCATGGTCAAAACAACGACAATTGTTCGCAGGAACGCACGATGGTGTCGCGCAGGCCGGTTTTGTCGGTGACAGCGCCCGGCGACCAGCCTTCGGCAATGATGAATGGCCTGAGCTTGGCGATCGACTGGCAAATTCTCCCGACATCTTCGAGCCGCATTCGCCGGTGGCGCCGCGTCTCCAGGATTTTCGCCACCACCTTGGTGCCGAGACCGGGAACGCGCAGCAGCGTCTCGCGATCTGCCCGGTTGATGTCGACTGGAAACTGCCCGCGATTGCGCAGCGCCCAGGCGAGCTTGGGGTCGATGGCGAGGTCGAGCATGCCATCGCTGCTGCCGGCCAGGATTTCCGGCTGCGAGAACCCATAAAAACGCATCAGCCAGTCGGCCTGGTAAAGCCGATGCTCGCGCATCAGCGGCGGCTTCTGCAGCGGCAGCGACGATGACGAGTCCGGGATCGGACTGAAGGCCGAGTAATAAACGCGCCGCAGATGGTAGCTGCCATAGAGCCGCGCGCTGGTGTGCAATATGCCGTCGTCGGATGTCTTGTCGGCACCGACGATCATTTGCGTCGACTGCCCGCCCGGCGCGAAGCGCTCGCGCTTCTTGGTCCTCAGCGTCGGTTCGGCTTTTTCCTCCATCTTCTGGCGCAGCCTCGCCATGGAAAGACGGATCGTTTCCGGCTTCTTTTCCGGGGCCAGTTTCTTGACGCCCTCATCGGTGGGCAGCTCGACATTGATCGACAGGCGGTCGGCATAGAGGCCGGCCTTTTCGACCAGTTCGGCCGAGCTTTCCGGAATGGTTTTGAGATGGATATAGCCGGAAAATTTCTCCTCCAGCCGCAGCCGCCTTGCCACTTCGACCATCTCGCCCATGGTCTCGTCAGGCGAGCGGATGACGCCCGAGGACAGGAACAGGCCCTCGATATAGTTGCGCCGGTAGAAATCCATGGTCAGCTTCACCACCTCCTCGATGCTGAAGCGTGCGCGCTTCACATTCGATGACGAGCGGTTGATGCAATAGCTGCAATCATAGATGCAGAAATTGGTGAGCAGGATCTTCAGGAGCGAAATGCAGCGGCCGTCCGGTGCATAGGAATGACAGATGCCCATGCCTTCGGTGGAGCCGATGCCGCCGGATTTCAGCGAATCCTTCTTCGCCGAGCCGGATGAGGCACAGGAGGCGTCATATTTGGCGGCGTCGGACAGGATCGCCAGCTTTTCACGGACGGTGAGAGCGCTCATACGTTCATGATATGTTCTAGGCCGCCGCCGCGCTACCTCATTTGACATAGGCGGCGAAAAAAGTGATCGCCGCCCATCACAAGGTTGTCACACCTCGTGCAGGTAGAGATGGTAATCCAGTTCGCTGACCGTGCGTGCCACGCGCAGATATTCGGACTGTTTGATCGCCACGAAGGTGCGGTGCAAATCCTCGCCGAGCGCGCCTTTCAGGAAGCTGGAGGCCTTGGCCGCTTCGATCGCGGCACGCCAGTCCGCCGGCATCGTCGTGCGGGTGACGGCCGCTTCATAGCCGTTGCCGGTCGTTTCCGGACCCGGATCGAGCCCTTCGTCGAGGCCTTTGATGATGCCGGCCAGCACAGTCGCGGCGATCAGGTAGGGATTGGCGTCGACGCCGGACGGCCGGTGCTCGATGCGCCGGTTCCTGGCGTCACCCGCCGGCACGCGCAGCGCCACCGAGCGGTTGTTGACGCCCCAGGTCGGCGCCACCGGCGCATAGGATTGCGAGACGAAACGCCGCCAGGAATTGGCGTGCGGCGCAAACACCAGCATCGATTCCGCCATCGTCTGGATCAGCCCACCGAGCCCCTGCAACAGGGGTAGCGACCAGCTCTCGCCGCCGGCTTCGGCAAACACGTTGCGGCCGGCTCTGTCCTGCAGCGAGACGTGGAAATGCATGCCCGAGCCGGCATATTTCTCGATTGGCTTGGCCATGAAGCAGGCGGTCACGCCATGGCGTCGCGCCTGCGCCCGCACCAGCCGCTTCAGCATGACGAGGTCGTCTGCCGCCCGCATCACATCCTTGCGGTAGTTCAGCGTCAGTTCGTATTGGCCGGGCGCATATTCCGATATCACCGTCTCGGCCGGAATGCCTTGCGCCTTGGCGGCGGCATAGATGTCGGCGAACAGCGGCTCCATGCCGTGCAGATGGTCGACGGAATAGACCTCGGTCTTGCCCGAAACGCGGCCGTCGAGCACCGCGCGCGCCGGCTGCACCTTGCCGTCGGCATCGCGCTCATTGGCCAGCAGGAAGAATTCCAGCTCGAAGGCGCCGGCCGGGTAAAGCCCCTTGGCCGCCAATATGTCGACCTGCCGGGCCAGCGCCAGGCGTGGGTCCGACGACATCGGCTGGCCATCGAGATGGTACATCGCCATCAGCACCTGGCCGCGCGGCGGATTGGTGCCGTAGAGCGGCACCAGCGTGCCGGGGATCGGCCAGGCCCTGAGGTCGCCGTCGCCGGTCGTCCAGATCAGCCCGGTCTCGTGCACATCCTCGCCGGTGATGTCGAGGCCGAGAATCGAGATCGGCATATGCCGGCCGCCCTCGAAAATGCTTTTCAGTTCATGCCGGCGCACGATCTTGCCGCGGCCGACGCCATTGGCGTCGGTCAGCACGATATCGAAGGCCTCGATCTCGGGATGGGCGTCGAGAAAGGCTTGCGCCTCGGTGGGCGAAGACCCCGAAGGGGAGGTCACGATGGCATTGTCCATGGCCGCTTGTCTCATGCCGCAAGCTTTGCCGCAACCGCGCCGAAGGCGCTGATCAACCGGTTGACCTGGGCGCCTGACGTCGCCGGCGAGATCAGCATCATGTTGTGGAAGGGCGCGATCAGCACGCCGCGATTGACCAGCGCGACATGGATGGCGGCCTCGAGCTCCGGCGCGTGCGCGGTCTCCGCTTCGGCGCCATTGCGCAACGGGCCGGGTGCGCAGATGAACTCGACACGGGCGCCAACGCGGGCGACATGCCAGGGCAGGCGATAGCGGTCGATCACGCCGGTCAGCCCGGCATCCAGACGCCGCGCCAGATGGTCCATGTGGTCATAATTCTCCGCCGTCATCACCTCTTCCAGCGTGGCGCGCATGGCAGCGAACTGCAGCGGGTTGGCCGACAGCGTCGTGCCCATGCCGGAATAGCCGGGCTCCTTGGTCCTGTTGTAGTCGGCGTAGCGCGAGGCAACCTCGTCGCTCATGCCCCACACGCTTGCCGGCACGCCGCCGGCGATCGGCTTGCCCAGCACGAAGAAGTCCGGATCCAGGCCGTATTTCCTGGTGTAGCCGCCCGGGCCGGTCGAGATCGTGTGCGTCTCGTCGATCAGCAGCAGCGTGCCGGTCTCGCGGGTCAGTCGGCGCAGCGCGTCATGGAAGCCAGGGTCGGCCAGTACCATGCAGGAATTGGTCAGCACCGGTTCGGCGATGACGCAGGCCACGTCCTTGTCCTTCAATGCCGCTTCCAGTGCGGCGACGTTGTTGAACTCGATCACCTTGGCCGTGCGGGTCAGGTCACGGAACTCGCCCGCCAGTCCTGGTCGGTTGACCGGCTTGCCGTCGATCAGCCGCACCATCGTCTCGTCGACCGAGCCGTGATAGCAGCCGTTGAAGACCAGGATCTTTTCGCGACCGGTGACGGCGCGGGCAACGCGCAGCGCGAAGCGGTTGGCGTCGGTCGCCGTCGTCGCGATCTGCCAGAACGGCAGGCCGAAGCGTTGCTGCAGCAGCGGCCCGATGGCAAGCGCGTCTTCCGAAGGCAGCATGTAGGTCAGGCCGCGCCCGGCCTGGCGGCGGATCGCGCGCGCCACCGGCGGCGGCGAATGGCCGAACATCGAGCCGGTGTCGCCAAGGCAGAAATCGTCGAGCCTGTTGCCGTCAATGTCGGTGATCGCAGCGCCCTTGGCGCTGTCGACCAGGATCGGAAAGGGCGTCGGCCAGTCGTTCATCCAATGCATCGGCACGCCGCCGAAGAAGCCGGGCAGGCCGTTGCCGACCTTGGCCTGCGATTTCGGCCGCGCCTTGCGGAAGGCCGCGCCTTCGGTCTCGCGCAGTTGCGCGATGCGGTCGCGGCTGATGCCGCCGATGGACGTCTTTGAACTGTCGCTGCTGCGCATGAAAACCCCTCTCGTCCGTCCCTCTTAGCCAATCCATGTCCGCAACCGCAATTGGCCGCGCGCCCGCCCTGCATTGGCTCAGCCTTTTCCAGCGGCGCTTGACCGTGCTGCCGAAGTCAGCGCCAATATGAGCGGGAATTGAGGTGGGGGAACAAGAATGCGGACGATCGCCTGTGTGGCAATGCTTCTGGCGTCGGCCGGCACGGCCCTCGCCTCGGGCGGCATCTGGTGCAACGTCGACGATACGGCGGTGACATTCGACGTCGGCGCCGGCGTCACCAGGGGCATGGGCGGCCCGACCTTCAACTTCCGCGGCGATCTCGAGATCAAGGCGAGGCCGGCTGGCGATGGATTGCGCAAGACAGTGTTCGAAGATTCCAACCTGACCCAGTACTGGCTGGACGACAAGGAACTGCGGCTGAACATCTACCACGAGCACGAGGTGGCGAACGCCTTCAATTCGGTCGAACTGACGATCCTGACCAATGCCAGCGACGAAGGCGTCTATGACGGGCAATACACGCTTGCCGTCTACGACAATGCCGCCGACACCGACAAGAATGGCAAGCCGGTTGAATTGACGGGCAAGGTGTCGTGCGGGGCTGAGTAGCCTCGCCGATCGGTTGTGTCAGCCTGCCTGCATCGAGGCGATGGCGCGTCGCATCAGGTCGAGAAACACCAGCCGCTCGTCCTCGCTGAAGCCGGTCAGGGCGACCTCGTTCTGTGAGCGTGCGGCCTGCGTCGCCGGTTCGCGCAGGCCCACGGCTTTCGCGGTGAGATGGATCGACTGCGAGCGCCCGTCTTCGGGGTGCAGGCGCCGTTCGATCAGCCCGTCACGTTCCATGCGGATCAGCGTGTTGGCCATCGTCGCTTGTTCCACGTTGAGACGCTGCACGAGTTCGCGTTGCGTCAGGCCATCTTCATCCCACAGCGCCAGCAGCGTCATGAACTGGGCGGGCGCCAGGCCGAGCGGCCGGATGCGCTGCTGCAGCCCGTTGGCGAACAACCGCGCCATATGGTTGGCCAGGAATCCGGCGGATCGTTCCTTCTGAAAGGTCATGCCCGCCAGATAATAGTTGAATAGCATGCTATGCAATGATATATAGCTTGCTATGGAGATCAAAATGAAAACCAAAATTCATGCAGCGGCAGGCGCCGTCGCGCTCATCACGGTTTCTGCTTTCTGGCTGTCGACGGCCACGGTTGAACTGTTCGGCGACACGGCCGCGATCACAACGGTCAAGAACTGCGTTCTGGCCGGCATGGCGGTGCTCATCCCGGCGATGATCATTGCCGGCGCATCGGGCTTTTCGCTCGGCAAGGGTTGGAAGAGCCCGGTCGTGGCACGCAAGAAGTGGCGCATGCGCATCATCGCCGCCAACGGATTGCTGGTCCTCGTGCCTTCGGCCATCCTGCTTAGCGGCTTTGCCGCGGCCGGTCGCTTCGACAATTTCTTCATGATCGTCCAGACGATCGAACTGGTAGCCGGCGCAACGAATGTCGCACTGCTATCACTCAACATGCGCGACGGGCTGTCGCTGCGGCGCAAGCCTCTTCAGCTGGCCGCGCGAGCGCGGTGAATTCAGGCCGTGATGTCGATGACGCCGCAGTCGCCGGCCGCGCTGCCGAAGGCGATGCGGCGTTCTTCCTTGTCCCACATCATCGAGGTGATGGCGCCCTTGCCTTGCCGGCGCAGCAGCACTTCCTTGGCGTCGGCGAAGCGCGCGGCGATCACCATGCCGTCCTCATAGCCGATCGCCACGACGTCCTGGCTTGGATGGCATGCCACGCATGTCACCATCGTGTTGCCGCGCGTGCCGAGTTCCAGCGGCGCCTTGCCCATCGGCCCGTCCTTGCCCGAAAACGGCCAGACGATCGCCGCCGGCGCGCCGGAACTCGCCAGCCATTTGCCTTTGACGCTCCACGACAGGCTTTTGACCTTGCCGGGATAACCGGTCATGCGCATGTGCTTGCCGTCGGCGAGCTTCCAGCCATGCAGCGCGTTTTCCTGCATGGTGGTGACAAGGAAGGCACCGTCCGGCGAAAAGGTGATGCCGGTGTGGGCGCCGGCCCATTCGAGCTCCACCGGCTTGCCTTCGGCAGCCGGGAAATGCAGCGTCGCGCCATTGTAGCGGGCAACGCCGAAGCGCATGCCCTTGGGCGAAAACGCCAGCCCCTCGACCGAACGCGGATGGGTAAATTCCCTGGTCTTGCCATCGGCGAAGCGCACGAAGGCAGTCTTGCCCGTCGCAAAGGCGATGGCGCCCTGCGGCCCGGCGGCGACGCTGGTGACCCACTTTTTTCCGGCGCTTGCCACTCCGGTGGCTTCGCCGCCCGCTTTCACGGCAAACACCTTGCCGTCCTCGCCGCCGGTGATCAGCCGGTCATTGGCCGCATCGTGGAACGCGGCGAGCAGCCCGTCATTGGCCTGCATGGTCTTGTGGCCATTGTCGAGCCGATGAATGGCGCCATCGGCCAGCGCGAAATGCGGCACGTTGCCAAGGAAGACGGCGGCCACGCAATGGCCTTCGAGGTCGAGAGGGGCAACTGTGGGCATCAGAACCATTCCAATGAGATTTGTCGCCAACCCGGGAAGGCGCCAGCGCCGCCAGATGTGACGCCCACCTTCTCCCCTTGTGGGAGAAGGTGGATCGGCGCGCAGCGCCGAGACGGTTGAGGGGTGGGTGACGGAGCGCCGTCATTGCCAAGCTGGAACACCCCTCATCCGACCTCGCTACGCGAGGCCACCTTCTCCCGCAGGGGGAGAAGGAAGAGGCGGCAGCGCTAGCGCCATAAAGTCAGGAAATCAAGCCGCCTGGCAGGCGTCGAAACTCTTCTTGAGCCGCTCGGCGTCGAGTTCGCGGCCGATGAACACCAGCCGGCTCTCATGCTTCTCGCCGTCCTTCCAGGCGCGCTGGTGGTCGCCCTCGATGATCATGTGCACGCCCTGCAGGACGTAACGCTCGTCATCGCCCTTGAGCGCGATGATGCCTTTCAGCCGCAGGATGTTGGGGCCTTCCATCTGCGTGATCTTCTCGATCCAGGGGAAGAACTTCTTCGGGTCCATCTCGCCGCCGCGCAGCGACACCGATTTCACCGTCACGTCATGGATATCGGAAGGATGCGCATGATCATGGTGATGATGGTGGTCATGCCCGTCATGATGATGATGGTCGTGATCGCAGTCCGGGCCACACTCGTGATCATGGTCATGGTCATGCGCCTCGAGGAAATGCGGATCGTTCTCCAGCGCCCGCGACAGGTCGAAGGCGCCGCGGTCGAGCACTTCCGACAGGGCGACGCCGGCGCGCGTGGTGCGATGGATCCTTGCCGCCGGATTGATGGCGCGGATCGTCGCCTCGACCTTGGCGAGTTCTTCCGGGGTGACGAGATCGGTCTTGTTGAGCACGACGACATCGGCGAAGGCGATCTGGTCCTCGGCTTCCTTGGAATCCTTGAGCCTGAGCGGCAGATGCTTGGCATCGACCAGCGCCACCACCGCATCGAGCTTGGTCTTGGAGCGCACGTCGTCGTCCATGAAGAAGGTCTGCGCCACCGGCACCGGATCGGCAAGGCCGGTGGTCTCGACCACGATGGCGTCGAAGCGGCCGGGCCGGCGCATCAGGCCCTCGACGACGCGGATCAGGTCGCCGCGCACCGTGCAGCAGACGCAGCCATTGTTCATCTCGTAGATTTCCTCGTCGGATTCCACGATCAGGTCGTTGTCGATGCCGATTTCGCCGAATTCATTGACGATGACCGCGTAGCGCTTGCCATGGTTCTCCGACAGGATGCGGTTGAGCAGCGTCGTCTTGCCGGCGCCGAGATAGCCGGTGAGAACGGTTACGGGGATCTGCGTCTGTGCGTCGCTCATGGCTTGCCTCGAGATGACTGGGCCTTGAAATCCAGGCCGCGAAAAAGGGATTGTCGGCTCCATATAGGATGTGTGCGGGGCTTTTGCACGGGGCAAACCGATGGGCCAAAGCTCTCGGCCCGGCTACTTGTAATATCGGCATGCCGGATGACTGCGGGAGCGCGCCCTTGTGGCGAGCAAGGCGCGTTTCATGCCACGCGCGCCTTGTCTTGGCGCTGATTCCTGTGCGGCGAAAAGTCGTTTGTCATCTAACTGAAATAAACATCTGGCATTAGCCAGGGCGGGCACCGCAATGCTTGCCGGCAAAGCTGTTTCACGCGCCGGATTCTTTTTATCGTCGATTGCCAACCGGCCGGCTGCGTCTATGCTGTCGCTACCGGTATGGCCGAAGAGGGATGACCATGGCCAAGGCGGACAAGACTGCGACAATGAGCCGGCTGCATTCGGCGGCAAGGCTGGCAAGAACGGCGCTGGCGGCCCGGCTCCTGGCGCACGGCTTCTACGCTGGCCAGGACCAGATCATGCTGGCGCTCGACCGAGAGGACGGCCAGACGCCTGGCAATCTTGCCGGCCGCCTCGGCGTGCGCCCGCCGACCATTACCAAGACCATCAACCGGCTGCAGGCGCAGGGCTTTCTGGAAAAGCGCGCCTCCGAGGCCGATGCCCGCCAGGCGCACATCTTTCTCACCGACACTGGCCGCGATATCATCCACGCCATCGAGAAATCGGTGAAGAAGACTGAAAAGCAGGCGCTGAAGGGCCTCGACAAGAAGGACCAGAAGGCGCTGTTCAAGCTGCTGGCCCGCATCGAGGCCAACCTCTCCAACGAGGAGCTGGAGCTGATCGACGACGACGCCGAGTCGGACGACTGATCAGGCCGCTGCCGGGGTTGAGCCCTGGATCAGCGAGGACCAGCGCCCCGGTGTCATGCCGAACGCCTTCTTGAATTGCCTGTTGAAATGGCTCTGGTCGGTGAAGCCGGCCTCGACCGCGATCTGCGCCAGGGGCTCGCCGGCGGCCATCATCCGCCGCGCGCGCTGAAGCCGGCGCATTACCAGGAAACGATGCGGGCTGGTCGAGAAGGCGGCGCGGAAATGCCTCGATAAGGCGTAGCGGTCCAGTCCGGTGACGGCTTCCAGCTCGCCGGAGCGTACGGGACGCGTTGCGTTCTCGGTCAGATAATCCCGCGCCAGCGCCGCCGCCCGCCACGCCGTCCGGGCCATCGGCTTTGCCGGCTGGCCGGCATGGCGCGCCAGGCCGTGCATCAGTTGCGAGAGAAAATCGTCGACGAACAGCTCGTCGAGTTCCTGCTGTAGCGGCCCCAGCGCCGAAAGCAGCGTGGCGCAGAAGGCGTCGTCCCTCACCACGGCATCCCTGACGAAGGGCAACGATGCGCCGCCAAGGCAGTCCAGCATCAGCGACGGTTCGAGATAGAGCATCCGGTAGCGCAACCCGTCCTCGGTGCCGGCGCCGCCATCATGCAGTTCGTCGGGATGCAGCACGATGATCTGGCCGGGCAGGCTCAGCCGCGTCGCGCCGCGATAGCGAAAGGTCTGCACGCCATGCAGAGTCACCCCGATTGCGTAGGTGTCATGACGATGCAGATCGAAGGCGCTGCCATGAAAGCGCGCCTCGATCCGCTCCATGCCGGCGGGGTCGGGCGCGGAGATGATGCAGTTCTCCGCCGCATCCGCGCACAAACGTCCAAGGCCCCTAGAGGCCTGCCGGTCTAGTTCGAGCGACATCGTCTCCTTCAGCCTCGCAATCGAGGCCCAACCTCGAATGGTCCTTTTCTCATGTTCGATACGAAATTTGCAATCGTCCTGCGGGAAGACTTGCCCGTCTGGCAGAAACTCAACGTCACCGCATTCCTGACCAGTGGCATCGTCGCACAGTTTCCCGACATCATCGGCGAGCCCTATCGCGACCGCTCCGGCAATCTCTACAACCCCCTTTCGATCCAGCCGGTCATCGTGCTGTCGGCAGACCAGGTGTCGCTGGCCGCGATCCACCGGCGCGCGCTTGAACGCGGCGTGACGACCTCGCTCTATGTCGAGGAGATGTTTTCCACCGGCTTCGACGCCGCCAACCGCGCCGTCTTTGCACAATTCGCGCCTGAAGACGCCAAGGTGGTCGGCATCGCGCTGCGCGCCGAGAAGAAGGTGGTCGACAAGATCACCAAGGGCGCCCGCATGCAGGCTTAGGGTGGGAGGCTTGGACTAAGCCTGGCGGCTGCTATTGTTGTGCCAGCGAGCTCAGGTGCGCGGCAGCGGCCGACAATTGGCTTGCCGGCAAGCGGCAATTCCCGCAAAGGTGCGCTCCAGCCCAGCTTTTCCCCGGCCTGCACGTGAATGCTTCCAAAAGATATGTCGAAAGCGCGCCGCCGCCGGTGGCGATCCTGTGCATGCTTTCCACCTATGTCTTCTTCACCTTCCTCGACACATCGAGCAAATATCTCGTCCTTGCCGGCGTTTCCGCGCTGATCGTTGCCTGGGTGCGCTTTGCCGTGCATGTCGTGCTGGTCGGCACGCTCCTGCGCGGCTGGCGCGATCCGGTGCGGTTTCGCCCGGTCAACCTGCCGGCGCATGTGCTGCGTGGTGTGTTCCTGTTCGGCTCGACCATGTGCAACATCCTGGCCCTGCGCTCCCTGCAGCTGGCCGAGACGACGTCGATCTATTTCTTCGGGCCGATGGTGATCACGGCACTTGCCGGCCCGCTGCTTGGCGAATGGGCCGGCTGGCGGCGCTGGCTGGCCATCCTGGCCGCCTTCGCCGGGGTCCTCATCATCACGAGGCCAGGTGTCGGCGTCTTCGGCATCGGCCATCTCTTCGCACTCGGCTCGATGCTGTCGAACTGCTTCTATGTCATCATGACGCGCCGCATGTCGTCGACCGAGACGTCGGAAAGCCTGATCCTGTTTTCAGCGCTGGCGCCGACGGTGCTGCTTCTGCCCATGCTGCCGTTTTCCTTTTCGCTGCCGCATGACGGCTGGCACTGGTTCGTGCTGCTTATGCTTGGCGTGTTCGGCGGCGTCGGGCACTGGCTACTGGTCCAGGCCTATCGGCTGGCGACGACCACGGCGCTCGCCCCCTATCCCTATTCGCAGATGGTGTGGATGATCATTTCCGGCTGGATCGTCTTCAAGCAGTTCCCGGATCGCTGGACGCTGGTCGGCGCCGCCATCATCGTCGCCAGCGGCCTCTACATCGTCCATCGCGAGCACCGGCTTCGGCTGCAGAGCCGCGCGGCCTCCGATGTCGAGGCCGAGGCGCTGGCAAAAAAACTTTGATTTGCCCCCGATCGGTGGCATAACGCCGCCTTTAAACTGTTTAGGTCGCAATTCAGCTCGTTCGGGGGGCGCAAGGCGCTGGCACAAAAAATCAAGCTTTCGACGATCGCCGATGCACTTGGCGTGTCCACGGCCACCGTGTCGCTGGCGCTGCGCGACAGCCCGCTGGTTGCCGGTTCGACGCGCGACCGCATCAAGGAACATGCGCGCGCCATCGGCTATATCTACAACCGCCGCGCCGCCAGCCTTCGCACCTCGCGCTCGGGCATTGTCGGCGTCGTCGTCCACGACATCATGAACCCGTTCTTCGCCGAGATCCTGCGTTCGATCGAGAGCGAGCTCGACCGCAGCCGGCAGACCTTCATCCTGTCCAATCACTACGACCAGCTCGAGAAGCAGCGCACCTTCATCGACACGCTGCTGCAGCTCGGCGCCGACGGCGTCATCATGTCGCCGGCCATCGGCACCCCGGCCGCCGACATATTGATGGCCGAGGAGAACGGCCTGCCGGCGGTGCTGATCGCCCGCACCGTCGAGGGCGCCGACGTGCCGGTGTTTCGCGGCGACGACGCTTATGGCACCGGGCTTGCCACCAACCATCTGATCTCGCTCGGCCACAAGCGCATCGCCATGATCGGCGGTACCGACCAGACCTCGACCGGCCGCGATCGCTACCAGGGCTATGTCAACGCCATGGAGGCGGCCGGGCTCGAAGTCAGGCCGTCCTGGCGCATCGCCGGCCCGCGCACCAAGCAGGCCGGCTTCGAGGCCGCCGGACAGTTCCTGGCGCTGAAGGACAGACCGACCGCCGCCTGCTGCTGGAACGACCTCGTCGCCATCGGCCTGATGAACGGCATTGCGCGCGCCGGCCTGGTGCCGGGCATCGACATCTCCGTTACCGGCTATGACGATCTAGAGGAGGCGGCGATCGCCACGCCGGCGCTGACCACCGTCTGGAACGGCCAGCGCGAGGTCGGCCGCCGCGCCGCCAGCGCGCTGCTCGACAAGCTCAACGGGCAGACGGTGCGGCCCTCGCAGGAATTGATCAAGCCGGAACTGCATGTACGCCAGTCGACCGGCAAGCCGGTGGAGCGGGCATGACCAAGGCCGAAGAGCTGCAAGCCGTCGCCATTCTGGTGCCGGCGGACTTCAGCGACCATGCCGTCCGGCGCATCGACCGTACTTTCAGACAGATCAGGATCGAGCGCGCCGATCCGGCGCTGGTCACCGAGGAGATGCGCCGCACTGTGCGTGGCATCGCGTCGTTTGCCGGCATCAGCGCGGCAATGATGGACGCGCTGCCCAATCTCGAACTCATCGCCTCCTTCGGTGTCGGCTATGATTCGGTCGATGTCGGCCATGCGGCTGCGAAGAACATCATGGTCACCAACACGCCCGACGTGCTGACCGAGGAGGTCGCCGACACGGCGATCGGCCTGCTGATCAACACGATCCGCGACCTGCCACGCGCGGAAAACTGGCTGCGCGACGGCAGCTGGGCGCGCAAGGGCAACTATCCGCTCAGCCGGCTGACCTTGCGCGCGCGCCGCGTCGGGATTTTCGGCATGGGCCGCATCGGACAGGCCATCGCCCGGCGGCTTGAGGCGTTCGGACTCCCCGTCGCCTACCACAATCGGCGTCGGGTCGAGGGTCTTTCCTACGAGTATCATCCGACGCTGAAGGGTCTGGCGGAAGCGGTCGATACGCTGATTTCGGTGGCGCCTGGCGGCGCTTCGACGCAGAAGGCGGTCAATGCCGAGATCCTGTCGGCGCTTGGCGCCAACGGCGTCTTCGTCAATATCGGCCGCGGCAGCACTGTCGACGAGGTGGCGCTCGCGGCGGCGCTTGCCGACGGCACCATCGCCGCCGCCGGGCTCGACGTCTTCGCCGACGAACCGAACGTGCCCAAGGCGTTGCTCGACGCCCCCAACGCCTCCCTGTTGCCGCATGTCGGCTCGGCCTCCGAGCACACGCGCCGCGCCATGGCCGATCTGTGCGTCGACAATCTGGTGTCCTGGTTCACCGAGCGCCGGCCGCGGACGCCGGTGCCGGAGACGGCGCATGTGAAGGCTCCCGGCTGAGTGGCAGTTTGCCACATTTATTAACGCCAGCTTAACCCTTTGAAATCATTCTCCATCCTGCCCTTGTGTGTGGATGAGGCAGAATGAAAACGCTTTTCGCATTGATCGCCGCCGCAGCCTTGTTTGGCGGCGTTCAACTGTTTCATGACGGCAATGGCGAAAGCGTCGCCGAAGAGGTCACGCCGTCCAACACCTACAGGCTGGTCGCCAATGGCGCTGAGGGAGCCTGCGCGGTGACCCGCGGGGCTGAAATTTCGGATGGCCTGTCCCTGCTTACAGTTGCTCCGACATGCCGTCGTCTGATGCCCGGCATTGAACAGGCAAAGTTCTGGCGCGAGCAGAATGACGGCACGGTCGCCTTCAGCGTCAACGGCATCGATCCGATCGTCACCTTCGCCGTGGCCGACGGCGACGGTTACGAATCCTATGCGCCCGCCGCGCCCTTGCTGTCGCTGGCGGGCGAGCACAGGACCGGCGACTGATTACTCCGCCGCTGCCCGCGAGCCAGCCTTGGCGGCGGCATGCAGGCGCACCGCGTCGCCAAAGGCGCGGAATATCTTGGCCGAGTTGCTGTCCGAGTTGACCCAGTACTCCGGATGCCACTGGACACCGACGGCGAAGGCGCGGGCGCCCTTGACCGACACCGCTTCGACCGTGCCGTCAGTGGCGACAGCCTCGATCTTGAGCTTCGACCCGAGCCGGTCGATCGCCTGGCGGTGCAGTGAATTGACCTTGATTTCACCAGCGCCGAACACGCCGGCCAGGCAGCTGCCCGGTTTGATCGAAATGCTCTGATGGATGGCGAAGCGCTCGTCCTGGTGGTCGCTCACTGGCGCGCGGTGGTCGAGCGAACCCTCGCGCTCGTGGATCTCGGTGCCCAGCGTGCCGCCGAGCGCGACATTGAGCTCCTGGATGCCGCGGCAAATGGCGAGCAGCGGCACGCCGCGCTCGATCGCCCGGCGGATCAGCGGCAGCGTGGTGGCGTCACGCGCCGGATCATAGGGACCGTTGGCTTCGCTGGCATCGCCACCGTAAAGCGAGGGGTGCACGTTGGATTTCGACCCGGTGACCATGACGCCGTCGACCGAGGACAGGAGTTCGTCGAAGTCGAGCCTGTCGCCGAACGACGGCACCAGCAGCGGGAACACGCCGGCGCCGGCAACCGCCGCTTCGAGATATTGCTGCGGGGCGGCATGCCAAGTGTAGTTGTCGAACTGACGGACGTCGGTCGATATGGCGACGAGCGGCTGGTGCATTTTGGGTCTGTTTTCCATCTGGCCAAGGGATGTCCTGCCTCCAAAATAGGCGATCTCCGGGCATTTTTCCATGCCAAGTTTCGGCGTGTCGCATGGGCCACGAAATCCCCTGTTAGACTATAGTTGCAGGGTCGCATGGCTTGGTCACCAAATCAGGCCGCCGTGCTGGACTAGGCTTCTCGGCTGTGTATTGTTTCGGCCAACCGATGCGGGAGCCCGAGGATTTCCCGGATGTCGGTCTGTTGATCCAAAAGGGAGGAACTGCATGGATCGTCGTTCATTCATTCGCAAGGCAGGTGTGACCGGCGTCGGCGCCGCGGCGGCGGCGGCAACGCTGGCGGCCCCGGCAATCGCCCAGTCCAATCCCAAGGTGACATGGCGGCTGGCGTCGTCCTTCCCGAAGTCGCTCGACACCATCTATGGCGGCGCCGAGGTGTTCTCCAAGATGCTGTCGGAAGCCACCGACGGCAATTTCCAGATCCAGGTCTTTGCCGCCGGCGAACTCGTGCCCGGCCTGCAGGCCGCCGACGCCACCACGGCCGGCACGGTCGAGGCCTGCCACACGGTGGCATATTACTACTGGGGCAAGGACCCGACATGGGCGCTCGGCGCGGCAGTTCCCTTTTCGCTCAACGCGCGCGGCATGAATGCCTGGCACTACCATGGCGGCGGCATTGACTTGTTCAACGAGTTCCTCGCCACGCAAGGTCTCTTCGGCCTGCCGGGCGGCAATACCGGCGTGCAGATGGGCGGCTGGTTCCGCAAAGAAATCAACACGGTCGCCGACCTCTCTGGCCTCAAGATGCGCATTGGCGGCTTCGCCGGCAAGGTGGTGCAGAAGCTCGGCGTCGTGCCGCAGCAGATCGCCGGCGGCGACATCTATCCGGCACTGGAAAAAGGCACGATCGACGCCGCCGAATGGGTCGGCCCCTATGACGACGAGAAGCTCGGCTTCTACAAGGTCGCGCCCTATTACTACTATCCCGGCTGGTGGGAAGGCGGCCCGACCGTGCATTTGATGTTCAACAAGGCGAAATACGAAGAGCTTTCGCCGGCCTACAAATCGCTGCTGCGCACCGCCGCGCAAGCCGCCGATGCCGACATGCTGCAGAAATACGATTATGTGAACCCGGCGGCGGTGAAAAGGCTGGTGGCCGGCGGCGCGAAACTGCGTCCGTTCAGCCAGGAGATCATGGCCGCCTGCTTCGAAAAGGCCAATGAGGTCTACGCCGAAATGGAGGCGTCGAACGCGCCGTTCAAGAAGATCTGGGAATCGATCAAGGGCTTCCGCAAGGAGCACTACCTTTGGGCGCAGGTGGCCGAGTACAACTACGACACCTTCATGATGGTCCAGCAGCGCAACGGCAAGCTGTAAAACTGGCCCACCGCGTTTGTTGAAGAGACCCCGGGCGACACGCCCGGGGTCTTTCTTTTCAGGCCTGTGCGGAACCGACCTCGACCAGTATTCCGCCCGGTGCATGGCAGTAGAAGGTTGTGGACTTGAAGCCGCCGCGTGCCAGGTCTTCGACCTCGCCCGGCGCGAGGCCTGCTTCGGTCAACTCGACCTGCTTGGCGTGTACAAGCTCTGGGCTGCCGACAAAAAAGCCGATGTGAGAGCCGTCCGGATACGCGGAGGGTTCTCCCTTGCCCTGCATCATCAGGTTGAGGGCAAAGCCGTCGGCTCCGCGCAGGATGGCGAAGGCATCCTTGCCGCGCATGGCGACAAGTTCGAAGCCGAAATGGCTGGTGAAGAAGCCGGCCAGCGCCGCGACTTCCGATGTGATGAGGTTGAGATGGTTCAGTTTCATGGTCTTTGTCCTGTTGCGGTTGAAACGCGGACAGGCTTGGCTGCAGACCGAGACCGGCGGGACCGTAGCGTCAGGGAATCCGGACATGACCCAACCGGCCCACGGGCTTTCGCCTCGCTTGCCGGCCGCGGGTTCTCCCGCATATTCATGCGGCGAACAGGCCTCCGTCCTGGAACGGAAGAGACCGGACTACCGAACCGGTCATGTCTTTTTCGGCGCCGGCTGGATAGCCGATCGGCAGCGTGACGGCAAGCGGGTCCGGCGCGACCGGTCCTTGGCTCAACCCCGTCACGGCACCACCAGCACCTTGACCTCACCGGGCGCCGGCGGGTTGGCGATCACATCGGCCGCCTCTTCGAGCGGCACCTGCCTGGAGATCAGCCGGTCGATCTCGATCGCGCCGGAAGCGATCAATTCGGCGGCGCGGCGGTGCGTGTAGGGATTGAGGAACGAGCCGACCACCTTCAATTCCCGAAACAGCAGGTCGAATGGCTCGAATTCCGCCTTCATGCCTTGCGGCGTCACGCCGACAATGACGACCGTGCCGCCGGCCCTTGCCAGCCGCATCGACTGCTCGACGGTGTCGCGCACGCCAGCGCATTCGAACACCACGTCGGCGCCGCCGGGCATCAGGCCTGCGGCTCCCGCGATGGCGTCAATGACGTCGCCGGCAGCGGGATCGACCGTCGCCGTCGCGCCGAGCGACTCGGCAAGCGCGCGCCGGGAAGCCTGCCTAGTCGACAGGATGATGGTCGTGGCGCCGGCCAGTCTTGCCAATTGCACGGTCAGCAGACCGATCACACCGCCGCCCAGCACGATCGCCGAACTGCCCGGCCTGATTTCTGCAAGGTCGACGCCATGCAGGCAGCAGCCGAGCGGCTCGCAGAAGGCGCCATGCGTCGGCGGCAATTCGGCGGGCAGGATGAAAGCCTGTTTCTGCGGCAGAATCACATATTCGGCAAAGCCGCCGTCGCGATGGATGCCGATGGCGTTGAGATTGCGGCAGAGATTGACCCGGCCGGCATGGCAATGCGGGCACCGTCCGCAGGCGATGTTGGGATCGCCGGTGACGCGGTCGCCGGCGGCAAAGCCGGAGACGGCGTTGCCGATCGCCTCGATGATGCCCGAAAATTCATGTCCGGGCGTCACCGGTGGCCGGCAGGGAAATTCACCATGGAAAAGATGCCGGTCGGTGCCGCAGACGCCGCAGGCTTCGATGCGCACCAGAAGCTCGTCCGGGCCGGGGACAGGTTTGTCGACCTCGCGCAGGGCGATGCTGCCAACCGCCTCCAGCCGCACGGCTTTCATGGCGCTGTCCCCATCAGTTGAAGCTCGGCGGCTGCGAAAGGTCCGGCGCCGGTGCCGCCGGCTTGGCCGGCGGTGCGTCGCCGAAACTCGGCGGTTGCGACAGGTCCGGCGTGCCGGGCGCGGCCGGTGCGCTGCCGCCATTGGCAGGGGCCGTGCCACCAGCCGGCGGTGTACCGAGCGGCGACAGGCCGGGCACTTCCGGCACCTTGTAGTCGATCGTGCCTGGATCGATCACCGTGCCCTTGTAGCGCATCACCATTTGCGGGAAGGCGATGGTCAGCCCGATCATCACCACCTGGATCAGCACGAAGGGCACCGCGCCCCAATAGATCTGGCCGGTCGTCACCGGTTCGATCTTTTTGCCGGTAAGCCGGTCGAAATAGGGCACGCGGGCGGCGACCGAGCGCAGGTAGAACAGCGCGAAGCCGAAGGGCGGATGCATGAAGCTGGTCTGCATATTGACGCCGAGCAGCACGCCGAACCAGATCAGGTCGATGCCGAGCTTGTCGGCCGCCGGCGCCAGCAGCGGCACGATGATGAAGGCCAGTTCGAAGAAGTCGAGGAAGAAGGCCAGGAAGAAGACGAGGATGTTGACGCCGATCAGGAAGCCGACTTCGCCGCCCGGCAGCGAGATCAAAAGGTGTTCGACCCAGATGTGGCCATTGACGCCGTAGAAGGTGAGCGAGAACACGCGCGCGCCGATCAAGATGAACAGCACGAAGGACGACAGCCGCGTCGTCGAGGTCAGTGCCTGCTTGATCACGTCCAGCGACAGCCGACCTTTTGCCGCCGCCATCACCAATGCGCCGACAGAGCCCATGGCGCCGCCCTCGGTCGGGGTGGCGATGCCAAGGAAGATGGTGCCAAGCACCAGGAAGATCAGCGCCAGCGGCGGGATCAGCACGATGACCACCTGCTGCGCCAGCCTGGACATCATGTTGAAGTTCAGGCGCTTGTCGGCAATCGCCACGATGTAGATGAAGAGCACCCCTACGGTGGCGCCGAGAATGTCGGCATTGTCGCCATGGGCCGGGGCGAGATAGCGATACGCGGCATAGGAGATGGCCACCGCCACCACCAGCGCCACCAGCAGCGACAGAACACCGTGGCCGAGCGTGCGTGCCTCGAGTGGCAGCGCCGGCACCATTTTCGGCCGGAAGATCGATACGATGAGGATGTAGAGCGCGTAGAGACCGGTGAGCACCAGGCCCGGGATCAGCGCGCCGGCATACATGTCGCCGACCGAGCGACCGAGCTGGTCGGCCAGCACGATCAGCACCAGCGATGGCGGGATGATCTGGGCCAGCGTGCCGGAGGCGGCAATGACGCCGGACGCCAGCCGGCGGTCATAGCCATAGCGCAGCATGATCGGCAGCGAGATCAGCCCCATGGCGATGACGGATGCCGCCACGACCCCGGTGGTCGCCGCCAGCAGCGCGCCGACGAAGATCACCGCATAGGCGAGGCCGCCGCGTATCGGCCCGAACAGCTGGCCGATCGTGTCGAGCAGATCCTCGGCCATCCCTGATCGTTCGAGCACGATGCCCATGAAGGTGAAGAACGGAATGGCCAGCAGCGTGTCGTTCGACATCACCCGGCTGCCGTAGAAATTATCCGGCAATGCGTGCAGAAGCGGCCAGGCGAGATTGATCGATCCACCGGAATAGGGTGAGAGGAGCACGCCGATGAAGAAGAACATCAAGCCGTTGGCGGCCAGCGAGAAGGCCACGGGGTAGCCGATCAGCAGGAAGATGATCAGCGAGGCGAACATGATCGGCGCCATGTTCTGGGCGATGAATTCCATCATGAGCGCACCTCGTCGGCCAGTGCCTTGGCTTCGAGCTCGGCTTGCTCATGTGCCGATATGAACGGATTGGGGTCGTCCATGTCGCCGCGCATGATGGCGATCTTCTTGATGATTTCGGAGATGCCCTGCAGGGCCAGCAGGAAAAAGCCGACCAGCAGGATGGCCTTGGCCGGCCAGATGATAAGGCCGCCGGAATTGTTGGACATCTCGCCGCTGCGGAACGACAGTGACACGTAGGGAACGAAATAGACGACCATCAGCGTCACGAACGGCATCAGGAAGAGGAGATGGCCGAGAAGGTCGATCCAGTGCTGTACGCGGCGTGAAAACAGGCCGTAGACGACATCGATGCGGATATGCTCGTTCTGCTTCAGCGTATAGGCGGCGGCCAGCATGAAGGCGGCGCCGAACAGGTACCACTGCAGCTCCAGCCACGCATTCGACGAAATGTCGAAGATCTTGCGGATGACGGCGTTGGCCGCGCTCACCAGGATCGCCAGCAGGATAAGCCAGGATACCGATTTGCCGATGAATTCGTTGGCGCGATCGATCGCCCTGGATAGAGCGAGAAGCCCTGCCATGCATTCCTCCCTTTGTCGGAGGCGTGTCGGCTCCCCCTTATTCCGTCACGCCGCTTGGTCCAACGGTATGCCGCGCGTGGACTGACGGGTCAACAAGGATGGGAGCAACAAAACAGCGTCAACTGAAGGCGAGGGGCGCAGACTGGGGGGCTGCCCCGGCGTCATGCAACCAAAGTCTGATGGTTCAGACGACCTTGCCGGTGTCGCGGCCGGCACCGATCAGGATCAGCATGGCCACCAGGAACAGATACATCCACGCATCGCGCCATTCGAGCGGGAAATAGCCGGCCCACAGTGATTCGGCCATGCCGAAGGCGGCGGCGCCCAGGGCCGCCCGTGACGGCGAGAGATAGCCGCCGACCGCCGTCACGAACAGGATCTTCAGGCCATAGACGAGGCCGGACCCGAAGCTGACATTGCCGTAGTAGAGGCTGGCCATGACGCCGGCCAGCGCGGCGCAGAAGCCGCCGAGCAGCACGGCATGGCGGAACACCCCGCGCACATCGACACCGCACAGTGCGGCCGCGCGCGGGTCGTCGGAGACGGCGCGCCAGCGCCGGCCGAAGCTGGAGCGGGCAAAGGCAAATGTGGCGAGTGCGACCGCTGCCAGCACCACCGCGCAGTCGAGCACCTGGATCAGCGTCAGCGTCGCCTTGAAGCCGCCGCCTTCGGCGAAAACGATGGGCTGTGCCAGCATTGGCGGCAGCCAAAGATCATGCGTGTCGGCCGCGATGCGGCTTGCTTCCGATAGGACGATCAGGATGCCGAGCGTCGTCACCACGATAGCGTTGGGCGAGCGGTCGGCCAGCGGTTCGAAGACGCTGCGCGACAGGACATGGCTGATCAGCGCCGCATAGAGGAATGCCGCGACCACGCCGAACAGCACCGACGCCAACAGGGTCAGCCACAGCACCTGGTAGCCGAAGGCGACGCTCAGGATCATTGCCTGGCCGCAGAAGGCGAACAGCGCGCCATAGGCGAGGTTGGTACGGTGCAGGATGCCGTTGATCAGCACGTAGCCGAAGGCGAGCAGCGCATAGAGCGCGCCGGAATGCAGCCCGTTCAGCACCTGCTGGAAGAAATAGAGCATGCTCAACAACACCAAAAGCATCTCGCCGACAGCGGTTTGGGACGACGGAATGCTCGAGACAAACGCGACGATACCGTGCGCCGCGGAGGTTTGCATCGCTGAATCTAACTTGTCAAATGCGATTTATCGGTTAGATTTTGAGCCATGACAGTTGCCTGGACCCCACACCGCTTCACCGGCGGCCTGCTTGCGCTCGATACGGCGAACACCGTCGTGTTGCGCGGCGATCCGGAGCGCACGTTCGACCGTTTCGACGATCCGGCCGAAATCGCCCGCTTCGCCGACGCGGCCAGCGGCTTTCGCGCCGCCGAACTCGGTGACCGGCGGCTGACGGTGTCTTCGCCGACGGCAATCGCGCCTGTCGTGCTGTCGATCCGCGAGACGACCGACCGGCTGTTTCGCGGCGCTGTGTCGAATGGCGCGGTCGCCACCGCCGACCTGCCCGATTTCCTGCGCGCCTGCGCCGAGGGCCTGGCCGGCAGCCGGACCGAGATCGGCGCGCCGGGAAGGCCGTTCGGCGATCCCCTGGTGCCGATCCCTTTCGAGGCGGCGCTGGCGGTCTCGGCCCTTTCGCTGCTGCGCGACGACACGGTCGCGCGGCTCAGGATCTGCCCCAACTGCACCTGGCTGTTCGTCGACAGAAGCCGCAATTCCAGCCGGCTTTGGTGCGACATGGCGGTGTGTGGCAACCGGCAGAAGGCAAGTCGTCACTATCGCCGCCGTCGCATGGCGGCCCATGAGGTCAGGGATGCCTAGAGGATTTTCACGCGCGCTCGTTGCCGGCGCCATGCTGATTGCCGCAGCGACCCTCGGCGCCTGCCGCGACACCGGCGGCGAGGGCAAGCTGTTCGAGGTTTCCGGCAAGATATTCGTCTTCAACTACCGTCTCGCAAGGGCGACCTATGTCGTGACGCTGCGGCCCTTGCAGCCGATGGGCGAGGGTCAGGTGGCGGTCGCCAGCTTCCAGAATCCCGCCGGCGGCGCGCCCCTGGTGGTCGAGCAGAAGGTCTGGCCGAAGCTCGACAAGGTCAGCCTGGAGAGCCCGGCGCTGACCTGCGTCGTCAAGAACAAGCCCTATGCCATCGCCATCAGCATCAAGGGCGCCGACGGCGCGGTCCTGCAGAAGATCGACACCACGCTGATGTCGACGGAAGACCAGTCGATCCTGCCCGACCGGCCGCTGGTCATGGACCAGCTCTATACCGCCAATCCCGACCTCGCCGGCCATCCTGACGGCAAGCTGCCGGGCGAGCCGAAGCCGGACTGCTCGAAAGCCGGCTGACGCCTTCCTATGGCACCGGTTCCGGCCGGAGTTTTCGTGCGCCGCAGCGCTTTCGGCGCTCGGTTTCGTGCGCGCTCCAGCACCCGCCGGGCTGTTTGTTGCGCGTTGCCTGGCCCCTGCGATTTTGTTTGACCTCACTTGCAAGGGGAGAAAGGATGCGTCATCCGACCCCGACGTTGGCTGCCTGCTCCCGCGCGGCCTTCGCAGAGGAAATGCCTGATGACGCTGCATAATGTCGCGCTCGACGACAAGTTCGACCTCGGGAAGGAGCGCATCTTCCTGTCCGGCGCGCAGGCGGTCATCCGCATGCTCCTGATGCAGCGCGAGCGCGACCGTCGCGCCGGCCTGAACACGGCCGGCTTCGTCTCCGGCTATCGCGGCTCGCCGCTCGGCGGCCTCGACATGCAGCTGTGGAAGGCGAAGAAGCAGCTCGCCGGGGCCGACATCGTCTTCCAGCCCGGCCTCAACGAGGAGCTTGCCGCCACCGCCTGCTGGGGAACACAGCAGACGGAGTTGCTGGGCGAGGGCACCCATGACGGTGTCTTTTCCGTCTGGTACGGCAAGGGCCCGGGCGTCGATCGTTCCGGCGACGTGTTCCGTCACGCCAATCTCGCCGGCTCGTCCAAACATGGCGGCGTGCTGGCGCTCATGGGCGACGACCACATGGCCGAATCCTCGACCAACGCGCACGCCACCGAATTCCTCTTCGTCGACACCATGGTGCCGATCCTCAACCCGGCCGGCGTCCAGGAGATCATCGATTACGGGCTGTACGGCTTTGCCATGTCGCGTTTCGCCGGCACCTGGGCGGCGATCAAATGCGTCAAGGACAACATCGAATCGACGGCCTCGGTCGATGCCTCGCTCGAGCGGTTGAACATCGTCGTGCCGGAGTTCGACATGCCGCCGGGCGGGCTCAACATCCGCCACGAGATCGACATGCTGGGCCAGGAGGAGCGGCTGCACGAATACAAGCGTGCCGCGGCCTCCGCCTTCATCCATGCCAACGGGCTGAACCGCATCGTCTATTCGGGCGGCCGCAACCCCAAGCTCGGCATCATCACGCTGGGCAAGAGCTATCTCGATGTCCGCCAGGCGCTGGAGGATATCGGCATCGACGAGGCCGCCGCCAACCGCATCGGCGTGCGGCTGTTCAAGGTCGGCTGCCCGTGGCCGCTCGACCTGCATCACATCGCCGACTTTGCCCGTGGCCTCGATACCATCGTCGTCGTCGAGGAGAAGCGTTCGCTGATCGAGGTGCAGCTGCGCGAAAGCCTTTACGGCACAGCCTCGCAGCCGGTCATCGTCGGCAAGAAGGACGAGCGCGGCGACTGGCTGTTTCCGGCCAAGGGCGCGCTTGATCCCAACGAGATCGCCATTGCCCTTGGCGAGAGGATCGTCAAGACCATCGGCCCATCGGAGGAGATCTCGGCGCGGGTGGGCAAGCTGCGCCAGTTCCAGGCGATGCTGGCGGACGCCACCGACATCGGTTCGCGCACGCCCTTCTTCTGTTCGGGCTGTCCGCACAACTCCTCCACCAAGGTGCCGGACGGTTCGATTGCCGCCGCCGGCATCGGCTGCCATTTCATGGCGCTTTGGATGGACCGCAACACGCTGGGCTTCACGGCCATGGGCGGCGAGGGCGCGCAATGGGTCGGCCAGGCGCCGTTCTCGAAGCGCGGCCACATCTTCCAGAATCTCGGCGACGGCACCTACAATCATTCCGGCACGCTGGCGATCCGCTTCGCTTTGTCGAGCGAGGCCAACATCACCTACAAGATCCTCTATAATGATGCCGTTGCCATGACCGGCGGCCAGCCGCATGAAGGCGGCCTGACGGTGGACATGATCGCCAGGCAGGTGCGGGCCGAGGGCGTCGACCGCATCGCCATCGTCACCGACGAGCCGGACAAATATGCCGGCAAGGCTGAATTCCCGGCCGGCGCCACCATCCACCACCGCGACGACCTCGATCTCGTCCAGCGCGAGCTGCGCGACGTCAAAGGCGTCTCGATCCTGCTCTACGACCAGACCTGCGCGGCCGAAAAACGCCGGCGCCGCAAGCGCGGCACCTTTCCCGATCCCGACAAGCGCGTCTTCATCAACGAGCTGGTCTGCGAGGGCTGCGGCGATTGCGGCGTGCAGTCGAACTGCGTCTCGATCCAGCCGGTCGAGACCGAATTCGGCCGCAAGCGCAAGATCGACCAGTCGAGCTGCAACAAGGACTTTTCCTGCGTCAACGGCTTCTGCCCGTCCTTCGTCACCGTGCATGGCGCCAAGATCCGCAAGGCCGAGGGCCTTGCAGGCAAGACCGATCCGCTTGACGGCGTGCCGACGCCGGCCGAGTTCCCGCTTGGCGAGCAAGGCTGGGCAGCGATCATCGATGGCGTCGGCGGCACTGGCGTCGTCACCGTCGGCGCCGTGCTCGGCATGGCGGCCCATCTCGAGGACAAGGGCTGCGGGATGATCGACATGGCCGGCCTCGCCCAGAAGGGCGGCTCGGTGTTCACCCATGTCCGCATCGCCCGCACGCCGGACGACATCCATGCCATCCGCGTTTCGGCGGGCAAGGCCGACCTCGTGCTTGGTTGCGACCTCGTCGTGTCGGGCGCCAAGAAAGTGCTGACCGCGGTACGCGAGGGCCATACGATCTTCCTCGCCAACACCGCCGAGATCATGCCCGGCGAGTTCGCCCGCTCGGCGGATTTCTCCTTGCCGATCGAACGCCTGAAGAAGGCGATCCGCGCCGCCGCCGGCGACGACAAGGCGCATTTCTTCGACGCCACCCGCACCGCCACGGCGCTGTTCGGCAATTCGCTCGGCGCCAACATGTTCATGCTTGGCTTTGCCTTCCAGCATGGCGGCCTGCCGCTGTCGGCCGAGGCTGTCGAGAGGGCGATCGAGCTCAACGGCGAAGCGGTGGCGATGAACATCGCCGCCTTCCGCTGGGGCCGCCGCGCGGCGCACCAGCCGGATTTCGTGCGCGGTCTCGTCGCCCAGCCGGGCAAGGCGGGAGAGACCGCCCCGGTCGCGCAGACCCTGGACGAGATCATTGCCCGCCGTGTCGCCTTCCTGACCGCCTACCAGAACGTCGCCTATGCCAAGCGCTATTCCGACAGGCTGGCGCTGCTGCGCGCCGCCGAGACCCGGGCCGTGCCCGGCTCGACCGCCGTGACCGAGGCGGCGGCCAGGAACCTGTTCAAGCTGATGGCGATCAAGGACGAGTACGAGGTGGCGCGGCTCTATACCGACGGCTCCTTCGCCGCCGAGCTTGGCAAGCAGTTCCAGAGCTATGAAAAACTCGAATTCCATCTCGCCCCGCCGATCATGGGCCGTCGCGGCAATGACGGCAAACCGAGGAAGTCGAGCTTCGGTCCCTGGATGATGAAGGGTTTTCGGCTGCTGGCGGCGCTGAAGGGCCTGCGCGGCACCGCTTTCGACCTGTTCGGCTATGCCGCCGAAAGGCGCATGGAACGGCAGCTTTTGGCGCAATATGAGAGCGATCTTGAGCTCGTCGCCAGGTCGCTGGCGCCTAATAAGGCCGATGCGGCGGTCGCTCTCGTTTCGGTCCCCGCGCTCATCCGTGGTTATGGCCATGTTCGGCAGGCCAGTGCGGAAAAGGCCGCGGGCGAGCGTCAAAGGCTGCTCGATCGCCTGTCGAGCCCGCCGACGCGGGCGGAACTCCAGGCCGCGGAGTGATGGATACGCCTTGTTTACCTGAAGCTTGATTTTCCTGGCCTGTCCGGCATTTGCGGACCCTTGGCACCTCAGTCGAAGTCACTCTTCTAAGCCTTTCTTAAGGCGGGTGTGACATGACAAGGCTTAGCGTTGGGCCGACAATATGGGCAGAACAAAAACCGAGAACATCCCAGCGGATGTTTATATCCAGTTCGTGCGGTCGTTGTTCGACAACGCCCACATGCTGGTGATCGGTGGCGTATGCTACTGGATCCTCGGATTCATGATCTACTTGCGTACGCACAACCCTTTGTTCCTGGGTTTTTCTTTTGGTCTGCTATCCATCAGCCTTTTCCGCTACTCCGGCATTCGCGGCTTCCGGAAGGCGGGCGGCGTAATAGCCAATGTCGAAGAGGCGCGGCGGTGGGAGCGCACCTATATCCTGAAGGGCAGTCTGCAGGGGCTCGGCCTGGGTGCGCTGTGTTTCCTATCGATCTATGTATATCCCGATCCCTTTGCCGAACTGGCCGCGACGTCGCTGGCCATCGCAACCTTGGTGACGGTTGTTGGCCGCAACTACGGCTCTCCGCTCATGGTGCGGATTTTTTCCGTGACGTTCATTGGTCCGGCGGCACTCGCGCTGTTGCTGCGCATGGATGTCCCCTCGGTCGTTCTCGGGTTGATGATCATTCCGTTGACTTTCATCACGATCAACAGCGCCGACCACGTCCGCAATGTGCTTTTCTCGGCGGTCATCGGCCACAAGGAAGCGAGGAAGCTCGCGTTAAGGTTCGACCGCGCCCTCAACACCATGTCGCACGGCCTCGTCATGCTCGGTCCCAATGGCCGGGTGGCGGTGGCCAATGCCGAAGCTGCCCATCTGATGTCGCTCAAGTCCGCGAATGCGCTGCTCGGGCGGTCGATCCATGGTCTTTTGATGCGCGGCGTCGCCGGCGGCATGCTGGCGCCGAAGGACTGCCGCTACATCGAGGCCCAGCTGACGCGGGCCTTGCGCGAGGGCCGCGACCGCAAGGTTCTGGTGTCGCTGGCCAATGGCCAGCATTATGAATTCTCGGCCCGCGAAGGCAGCCAGGAACTCGGTGTCATCACCTTCGAGGATGTGACGGCGCGCGTCGAGGCGGAGGACAAGATCCGCTTCATGGCGCGTTACGACAACCTCACCGGCCTGCCCAATCGCGCTTATTTCCACGAACTGGTCGGCGAGGCGATGGCGTCAGGCGATCGCGACCGTTTCTGCGGCCTGGCCGTGCTCGACCTCGACGATTTCAAGAGCGTCAACGACACGCTCGGCCATCCGATCGGCGACGGATTGATCTACGCGGTCGCCGAGCGTCTTGCCGCCGTTGCCGGGCAAGGCATCACCGTCAGCCGTTTCGGCGGCGACGAATTCATGATCTTCTTCGACCGCATCGAGGATGAGAGCCATCTGACCACGCAGATCGACGAGATCTTCGCGGCATTGCAGGGCGAGGTCGACGTCGCCGGCCATGGGCTGCGCATCCAGACCAGTGGCGGTGCGGTATTGGCACGGGTCAGGGACAGCGATGTCGACGCCATGATCGTCAAGGCGGATCTGGCGCTTTACAAGGCCAAGGAGCTTGGCAAGAACGGCTGGCGGCTGTTCGAGGCGGCAATGGACGCCGCGTTCCGCAATCGGCAGCTGATGAAGGCGGATCTGCGCAGCGCGGTGGAAAGCAAGAGCCTGCGGGTCGTCTATCAGCCGATCGTGGCGATGAACACCATGCGCATCGCCAGTTGCGAGGCGCTGTGTCGCTGGGATCATCCCGACCTTGGACCGATTTCGCCGAGCATCTTCATTCCGCTGGCCGAGGAAATGGGCATCATATCCGAGATCAGCACTTTCGTGCTGCAGGCTGCCTGCACCGAATGCGCTAAATGGCCGGATCAGACAAGCGTCTCGGTCAACCTCTCGGCCAAGGATTTCCGCAGCCGCGACGTCATACAGAAGGTTCGCGATGCGCTGGCGAGTTCGGGCCTCGCCGCCCGCCGGCTTGAGATCGAGGTCACCGAAACGGCGCTGCTCGACGACAAGTCGCTGACGCGCCAGTATATCGAGGAGCTGAAGCAGATCGGTGTTCGCATAGCGCTCGACGATTTCGGCACCGGCTACTCGAGCCTGAGCTACCTCCACAAGCTGCCGCTCGACAAGATCAAGATCGACCGCTCGTTCCTGATGGACGTCACCCAGAACTCGCGTTCGCTGGAACTGCTCAAGGGCATCGTCAATCTGTCACGGCCATTGGGGCTTTCCGTGACCGTCGAAGGCGTCGAGACCTTCGAGCAGCTCAAGATCCTGGCCCTGCAGGTCAAACCCGATCTCGTGCAGGGCTTCCTGTTCGGTGCCGCGCTCAGTGCGTCGGGTATCGAGACGATGTCGAATGTCACCTGGCCATTCGCCGCCGACCTGCGTCGCGCCGGCAAACGGACAGCCGTTTAGCTCCGCCATTTCGCCGCGCGTATAATTCCTTTCGCTTCAAGCACCGTCCTTGATATCGACCTCAGGCGACTTGCTCAGGTCATCCTCCCGCTGCGATTTGCTTTTGCGCAATGCCGCCGAGAAGGGTCGTTCAGAGCTCGCTGGGGGAATGGATTGAACTCAGCCGCTGGAACCAAGTGATGCCGAGTTTGGTTGTTAAGGTTAACATAAGGTAAATCAACAACATCCAAATTTCGGCTTGTGTCTCATTTTGACTCGAATAGACGTATTCACAGGCGGAATTCGAGGACAGATGATGGATGCTGCAACGGCTGCAAGGAATGCGTCTGCCGGCGATTCCGTGTTGAATCGATCGATGATGCAACTGCTGGAGCATGTCGATTATCGCCTTATTACCGGAGGCGAGGATTTGGAGGCGATTTACCGGCTTCGCTACAAATCATACCTGCGCTCGGGCATGTGCGGCCCAATCGCCAGCGGGATGTTCGAGGATCGCTGGGACAATCTGCCCAATTCCTACCGGTTCGGTGTCTATTGCTATGGCGAACTGGTCAGCACGATCCGCTTCCATTACATTTCTCGCGAGCATCCGAATTCGCCCTCCGTCGATGCCTATCCGGAGATACTGATCGAGCGACTTGCCCGCGGAGAAACCTTTATCGACGGAACCCGGTTTGCAACCGATCCAGACGCGGCGCCCGCTCCAGGAGTGCTGCCGTTCCTGACGCTCAGGCTTGCCATGGTGGCCTCGCTCTATTTCGGCCAGAACTCGGTGCTGACGCCGGTCAAGGTCGAGCATTCCAATTTTTATTCGCGTTATTTCAATGCGGTGCAGAGGACCGAGGCCAAGGAGTTTCCGGGCGTTCTTACCCGCATCGCCCTGTTCGAAATCCCTGCCGGCGAAAATATGCGCCTGACGCTCGAACGGTTCCCCTTCTTCAGGTCGACGCCCATGGAACAGCGGCTGATGTTCGGCAATCCGGCCATCAACCGGCTGACACCCTTGTCGGTCGTGCCGACCGCGAAATACTATCGCGCCGCCGCCTGAGGCCCTCGTTTTTTGCGAGGCGTCTGGAGCCTTCCGGCCAGATTCGCGTTCTGATGACGGCGGAGCGCCGTCGCTCCGTCTTTGTCATCCCGGCGGCATGCCAGAAGGACCCCGACATGCACATTTCCCAGCTCGCGCTCACACCGCTTATCTCGCTGATTGCCGGCGTGCTGATCCTGATCATGCCACGGCTGCTGAACTACATCGTCGCGCTCTATCTGATCGTCGTTGGACTGCTCGGGCTTTTCCCGCACCTCGCCGGCTGAGGGCTGCCGGGCAGGCCTGCCGCAAAAGCCGCCCTTCGCCGAACGGGCCGGCGGTTTCAATTTTCCCTTGAGGCAGTTGTCGGCTCCAATGCGGCAATAGCGCCATTGCTCTCGGGCCGGCTTTTCGCTATGTGCCAGAAAGATGTCTTCGAAGGGGTATTCCTATGGCTGATCACTCGCCGACCGGTCTTGTCGAACTGGGCGCGAAGATGGACTATGCCGAGCATGACCGCACCTATGCGGGCTTTCTCGCTCTGGCCAAATACGGATCGCTTTTCTGCGGCGCGCTGCTTCTGGCGATGGCTTTCGGCTTTTTCGCGGGCGGCTTCTTCTCGGCACTTATCCTGTTCGCCCTGATCATGGCCGTCGGCGCCTTCATTCTGCGATAGACCTTCCAAAACCCGGTTGCCATTGACGTCGCCGGATATTCCGGCCGACACTTTGCGCAAACAGGTTCCAGCCGAAAGGATCATGCGGTGGGACAGACGGTTTTCATCCCTCGTGAGCTTGAGGCGAACGAGCCGCGTGTCGCGGCTTCGCCCGATACGGTCAAGCGGTTGGCGGGACTTGGTTTCGACGTGATAGTCGAAACCGGCGCCGGCACGAGGTCGCGCATCCCCGACGAAGAGTTCGCCAAGGCAGGTGCCGTCATCGGCAAGGCCTCGGATGCCGGCAAGGCCGATGTCGTTCTGAAGGTCCGCCGGCCGACGGATGCTGAGCTGAAGAGCTACAAATCCGGCACCGCCGTGATTGCCATCATGGATCCCTACGGCAACGATGCCGCCGTCGCCGCGCTGGCAAAGGCCGGTGTCACCGCCTTCTCGATGGAATTCATGCCGCGCATCACCCGCGCGCAGTCGATGGACGTGCTGTCCAGCCAGGCCAATCTAGCCGGCTATCAGGCGGTGATCGACGGCGCCTCGGAATATGATCGCGCCTTGCCGATGATGATGACCGCGGCCGGCACGGTGCCGGCGGCGAAAATCTTCATCATGGGCGTCGGCGTCGCCGGCCTGCAGGCGATCGCCACGGCGCGCCGCCTTGGTGCCGTTGTCACCGCCACCGACGTGCGCCCCGCCGCCAAGGAACAGGTCGCCTCGCTCGGCGCGAAATTCCTTGCCGTCGAGGACGACGAGTTCAAGGCGGCCGAGACCGCCGGCGGCTACGCCAAGGAAATGTCGAAGGAATACCAGGCCAAGCAGGCGGCACTCACCGCCGAGCACATCGCCAAGCAGGATATCGTCATCACCACGGCGCTGATCCCCGGCAGGCCGGCGCCGAAGCTGGTTTCGGCGGCGATGGTCGCCTCGATGAAGCCGGGCTCGGTGCTCGTCGACCTCGCCGTCGAACGTGGCGGCAATGTCGAAGGTGCTCAGCCGGGTCAGGTGGTGACGACGGCCAATGGCGTAAAAATCGTCGGCCACCTCAACGTGCCAGGCCGCGTCGCCGCATCGGCCTCGCTGCTCTATGCCAAGAACCTGTTCGCCTTCCTCGAGACGCTGGTCGACAAGACCACCAAGACGCTGGCCATCAAGCGCGATGACGAACTGGTCAAGGCCACCATGCTGACCGATGGCGGCAAGGTGGTTCATCCGGCCTTCGCCAAGGCGGACCAGCAGCCTTATGTCGAACCGGCCGCGATCCCGGCCACGACCATGGTCGCCGATGCCTCGGTTGCGCCCAAGAAGGCCGCACCTAAGAAAACCGCCGCATCCAAATCGTCCTCGCCCAAGTCGAAAGGCACCGCGTGATGGATCAGACCCTGCAGAAAGCCCTCGACCAGCTCGACCAGGCCTCCGCCGCTGTCCGGCTGGCGGTGCAGAATCTCGCCAATGCGCCAGGCGGCGCCGAGGCGGCGGGTGATGCCGCGCATGCTCTGTCCGGTGGCGCAATCGATCCCTTCGTCTTCCGCTTTGCCATATTCGTGCTGGCAATCTTCGTCGGCTACTATGTCGTCTGGTCGGTGACCCCCGCGTTGCACACGCCGCTGATGGCCGTCACCAACGCCATCTCATCGGTCATCGTCGTCGGTGCGTTGCTCGCCGTCGGCATCGCCGCTTCCGGTGTCGCCGCCGGCTTCGGCTTCGTCGCGCTGATGCTGGTCTCGGTCAACATCTTCGGCGGCTTCCTGGTCACCCAGCGCATGCTGGCCATGTACAAGAAGAAGGACAAGTAGAGCGCCATGAACGCCAACTTCGCGTCCTTCCTCTATCTCGTCTCCGGCGTCCTGTTCATCATGGCGCTGCGCGGCCTGTCGCATCCGACCACCAGCCGCCAGGGCAATCTCTATGGCATGGTCGGCATGGGCATCGCCATTGCCACCACGCTGGCGCTGGCAACCCCGTCCGCGGGCCGCTTTGGCCTCATCGTGCTCGGCCTTGCCATCGGCGGCGGCGTCGGCGCCGTCACCGCGCGCCGCATCGCCATGACCTCGATGCCGCAGCTGGTCGCCGCCTTCCACTCGCTGGTCGGTCTCGCCGCCGTCATGGTCGCGGCGGCGGCCATCTATGCGCCGGAAAGCTTCGGCATCGGCACCGCCGGCGACATCCATGCCCAGGCTCTGATCGAGATGAGCCTCGGCGTCGCCATCGGCGCCATCACCTTCACCGGCTCGGTCATCGCCTTCCTGAAGCTCGATGGCCGCATGTCCGGCAAGCCGATCATGATCGGCGGCCGTCACTTCATCAACGCGGCCCTCGGCGTCGCGCTCGTCGTGCTGATCGTGCTTTTGGTCACCACGGAATCGAAGCTGGTGTTCTGGCTGATCGTCGCCGCCTCGCTGGTGCTCGGCATCCTCTTGATCATCCCGATCGGCGGCGCCGACATGCCGGTCGTCGTCTCGATGCTCAATTCCTATTCGGGCTGGGCGGCGGCAGCACTCGGCTTCACGCTCGGCAATCTGGCGCTGATCATCACCGGCGCGCTGGTCGGCTCGTCCGGCGCGATCCTGTCCTACATCATGTGCAAGGGCATGAACCGAAGCTTTATCTCGGTCATCCTCGGCGGTTTCGGTGGTGAAACGGCGGCAGCGGCCGACGACGGCATCGAGCGCACGGTCAAGCAGGGCTCGGCCGACGATGCCGCCTATCTGATGATGAACGCCCAAAAAGTCATCATCGTGCCGGGCTACGGCATGGCGGTCGCCCAGGCGCAGCATGCGCTGCGCGAGATGGCCGACAAGCTCAAGGCCAACGGCGTCGACGTGAAGTATGCCATCCACCCGGTTGCCGGCCGCATGCCCGGCCACATGAACGTGCTCTTGGCCGAAGCCAACGTTCCCTATGACGAAGTGTTCGAGCTCGAGGACATCAATTCGGAATTCGCGCAGGCCGATGTCGCCTATGTCATCGGCGCCAACGACGTCACCAACCCGTCCGCGCGCGACGACAAGTCGTCGCCGATCTATGGCATGCCGATCCTCGACGTCGACAAGGCGCGCACCTGCCTGTTCGTCAAGCGCTCGCTCGGCTCCGGCTATGCCGGCATCGACAACACGCTGTTCTACAAGGACGGCACCATGATGCTGCTCGGCGACGCCAAGAAGATGACCGAGGAAATCGTCAAGGCCATGGATCACTGATCCAGCCGATATGCGGAAATAGCAAAGAGCCCGGCTTTGGAGCCGGACTCTTTCATTTCTGGCGCAGGGCCGCGTTCAGCGGTTGGTCAGGAAAACCGCTTCCTCTTCGTCGCGCTGCCTGCCGCCGAGTGCGGCCGCCGCACTGGCGATGAAGGCGCCGATGATCAGCGACAAGGCGCCGAGCAGGGCAAAGGTCGCGCTGGCCTTCCTGGCGGTGTCGGCCGCCTGCTTGGCCTTGACCTTGGCGTCCTCGACCTTGGCGACCAGGGCATCGACGCGGGCCTTGGCGTCGGGCTCGGAAAGGCCGGTACGGGCGGCAACCAGCTGCGAGAGATAGGCTTTGTCGTCGGCCGAAATCTCGCCCGTCGCAGCACTGGCGACGAGGATGCGTGAGGCCTGCCCAACCGCGGCCGCATTGCTGTCCGCACTGGCTGCCGCGAGCTTGCTTGGATCGGCCGGCCTGAACAGCGAATCCACCAGGTAAGAGGTCGCATTGTCGGCGGATGCGCCGCCGGCATTGGCTGGCGCACCGGCCGTTGCGCCGGTAGCGGCGCCCGAAGCGACGGTCGACACCGCCTGCACGCCTGTACCAACTGCTGCGGAGAGCGCCGAGCCAAGCACGCCGACGACCAGCAAGGTGGCCAGCGCCCAGGCAAGGAAGCCGTGAGCGGTGTCGCGGAAATAGACTTCATCGGTGTGGATGCCGACCCATTTGGTGCGCAGGCGTCCGGCAAGGTAGCCGCCGACGCCGGAGGACAGCCACTGCACGATGACCAACCAGACCGCGGTCGATACCGCGAAGGTGGTGATCGACGCGCCAGAGCCCGACCAGGGCGAAACCATGCCGAGCCCAAGCCCGGAGCCGAGCAGCATGAGGATGAAGGTCAAGGTCGAGGCCGCGAAGGCGCCGGCAATGATCGGACCCCAGCTGACGGCCGTAGCGGAGGATTCTTCTGAAGCGGACAGATCGATAGTCGATACGGTGGGCTGCATCAACGCCCCCTACCGTACGAACAGCATGATGAGGATGATGATCGGGATCGGAATACCGAGCAACCAGAGCAAAATGCCACGTCCCATGAAGACCTCCTGTCAGGAATTGTGATCGATGTTGTCACAATGTCCCGAGAGACCTTCCGTTCCGCAGGGCCATAAAATGATTTTGTTTGCCGGCGATGGAACAATTGGCGCGCAGTGGCGCGCCAATTGCCAGATACCGAGATCAAATATCCAGATTGGCCACCGACAGCGCGTTGTCCTGGATGAATTCGCGCCGTGGCTCGACCTCGTCGCCCATCAGCCGCGAGAACAGGCTGTCGGCATCGGTCGCATCGTTGACCTTGACCTGCAGCAGCGAGCGCACGTTCGGGTCGAGCGTGGTTTCCCACAATTGTTCGGCATTCATCTCGCCGAGACCCTTGTAGCGCTGCATGGTCAGGCCCTTGCGGCCGGTCGCAAAGACCGCGTTGAGCAGCGCCAGCGGCCCCGAGACGGTTTCGGACACATCCTTGCGGCGCAGCACCGGCGGCGCCCCGTAGACCTCGGTGAGGCGCTGCGCGTAGCGGTCGAGCTGGCGGGCGTCGGCCGAATTGATCAGCCCCATGTCGAGATGGGCGTACTCCTTGACGCTGCGCACGGTGCGCTCGAAGACATAGCCGCCGCTGCCGTCATTCGAGGTCGACATCCGGCCGGTCCAGCCGCGCTCGGTGTCCTCGGCAATGATGTCGAGGCGTTGCGCGATCCGCTCCGCCATGGCGTTGGCACGGCCCAGATCGCTAAAGACGTCGGGGTTGAGCCCGCCGGCGATCGACGCCTGTTCGACCACGCCCCTGTTGTAGCGCGTGTGCAGGCCGTTGATGAGCTGGCGCACCGCCAGCGCATCGTCGACGGCACCGCGCAGATCCTGCCCGGTCCGCACCTCGCCCGAGCCCAGCGTCAGCGAAGCTTCCTCCAGCCCGGACTCGATCAGGAACTCCTCGAAGGCGCTCTCGTTCTTGATGTATTGCGAACTCTTGCCGCGCGTCACCTTATAGAGCGGCGGCTGGGCGATGTAGAGATGGCCGCGCTCGATCAGCTCCGGCATCTGCCGGAAGAAGAAGGTGAGCAGCAAAGTCCTGATATGGGCGCCGTCGACGTCGGCGTCGGTCATCAGGATGATCTTGTGGTAGCGCAGCTTGTCGGCGTTGAATTCGTCCTTGCCGATCGAGGTGCCGAGCGCCGTGATCAGCGTGCCGATCATGTCGGAGCCGAGCATGCGGTCGAAACGCGCCCGCTCGACATTGAGGATCTTGCCGCGCAGGGGAAGGATGGCCTGGTTCTGGCGCGAACGGCCGCCCTTGGCCGAGCCGCCGGCCGAGTCACCCTCGACGATGAAGATTTCGGATTTCGCCGGATCGCGTTCCTGGCAGTCGGCCAGCTTGCCGGGCAAGGACGTGACGCCGAGCGAACTCTTGCGGGTGATGTCGCGCGCCTTGCGCGCGGCTTCGCGCGCCGCCGCGGCCTGGATCACCTTGTCGATGACCACCTTGCCTTCGGTCGGATGCTCTTCCAGCCAGGTGCCGAGCGCCTCGTTGACCAATCCCTCGACCACCGGGCGGACTTCGGAGGAAACCAGCTTGTCCTTTGTCTGCGAGGAGAATTTCGGATCGGGAACCTTGACCGACAGCACCGCCGTCAGCCCTTCGCGGCAGTCGTCGCCGATCAGCGAGACCTTTTCCTTCTTGGTCAGGCCCGAAGACTCGCCATAGCCGGTGATCTGGCGCGTCAGCGCGCCACGGAAACCGGCCAGATGGGTGCCGCCATCACGCTGTGGGATGTTGTTGGTGAAGGCCAGCACGTTCTCGTGGTAGCTGTCGTTCCACCACATCGCCACTTCGACGGTGATGCCGTCGCGCTCGGCCTTGATGGCGATCGGCTTCTCGATCAGCGGCTTCTTGACCCGGTCGAGATATTTGACGAACTCCTCGAGACCGCCATCGTAATGCAGTTCATGCCGCACGATATCAGCGTGGCGGGCGTCGGTCAGAATGATGCGCACGCCGGAATTGAGGAAGGCGAGCTCGCGCAGCCGGTGTTCCAGCGTACCGAAATCGAACTCGACCATGGTGAAGGTCTCGGCCGACGGGAAGAAGGTGATCGAGCTGCCGCTGCGACCCTCATAGGTGCCCGGCTGCTTGTCCTGCTCGTAGCTGCCGGTCGCCTTCAACGGCGCATCGGCATTGCCATGTGTGAAGCTCATTTCGAAGATCTGGCCGTTGCGGCGGATCTTGAGCTTCAGCCAGGCCGACAGCGCGTTGACCACCGAGACGCCGACGCCATGCAGGCCGCCTGACACCTTGTAGGAGTTCTGGTCGAACTTGCCGCCCGCATGCAGCTGCGTCATGATCACTTCGGCCGCCGAAATGCCCTCGCCGGTGTGGATATCGGTCGGAATGCCGCGGCCATTGTCGATCACCGTCACCGAACCATCGGGGTTGAGCGTCACGGTGACGAGGTCGGCGTGCCCGGCCAGGGCCTCGTCGATGGCGTTGTCGACCACCTCGTAGACCATGTGATGCAGGCCCGAACCGTCGTCGGTGTCGCCGATATACATGCCGGGGCGTTTGCGGACAGCGTCCAAGCCCTTCAAAACCTTGATGGAATCGGCGCCGTATTCGGCTTCGGCGCCGTTGGTGTTCTCGGTCTGGTCGCTCATGAAAACCTATTGTCTAGATGCCGCTTGTACAGCGCGAAAAATCGGCCCCGAATCGCGCGTCTGATATAGCGTAGATATAGGCGCTAAAGGCGGTTTTTCCAAGGTTTGCGGGCATTTCCGGCCCAAATCCCGGGCCGGCAGCCGGCTATTTTTTGCGGGCGTTGAATTTGGCGAGAAGGCCGCGCAAATATTTGATCGTCGGTTTGTCTCTTGGCGCCAGCCGGCCGGTGCGGTCGAGCTCCAGCGTCAGGTTCAGCGCCTTGGTCAGCGCAGCCTTCGGATCCTTCGCGACATACGCATAGTTGATGTAGGCCTGCACCAGATCAAATTGCCAGGTGGCATTGTTCGGATCAGACTGGGCCAACTGCTGGCGGATGCCGAGGCTGGCTTCGAAGGCCTTCTTGGAGCCCTCGAAATGGTGCTGTTTGACCTCCAGCATGCCGATTTCCGAGAGCGTAATCGACAGGTCGCGTTGCCAGTCGGAATTGGCGGGATCAAGCTTGGCCAGCCGATCGGCAATGGCAAAACTGTCTTGATAGTTTTGCAGTGCGCCGCTGACATCGCCCTGGGCGTCAAGCACACCGGCAACTTTTTCCAGGCAGACTGACAGGTCGCGCTGCCACTCGGTGTTGCCAGGGTCATCAGCGGCAAGTTCACGCGCTACGGCCAGCGCTTGCTGATAGGAAGCCAGCGCCGCCGGCCAGTTCTCCTGGTCGTTGAGCGCGTTGCCGACCTTGGCGTAATTGATCGACAGGTCGCGCTTCAAGTCGGTATCGTTGGGGTCACGGCGCACCAGTTCCTCGGCGATGGCCTGGCTCTTATTGTAGGCCACGAGCGCACCTGCTGCGTCCCCGCGCTGGCGCAGCAGGTCGCCGATCCTCTCATGGCTGACAGAAACAGCCCGCTGGCGCTCGGAGTCATCGGGTTTGTTCTCGACCAGCACAAGCCGAATTCTCAGGCTCTCTTCAAAGGCCGCCTGGGCGCTGTCCAACTGTCCGGCGGTCCGGGCAAGGTCGCCGATTTCATCATAGGTTATGGTCAGGTCGCGAAGCAGATAGGCGTTGTTAGGCTCGGCATCGGCCAATTTCTGCTTGATCGACAGGCTTTGCTGGTAGGCCTTGGCCGCCGCACCCACATCGCCCTGCGTCGCCAGCACGTTGCCGATCTTGTCATTGGCCATGGCAAGATCACCGAGCCAGCCTTTCTCGTCCGGCACGCTTGCGGTCAGGTCCTGCAGCATGTCCCGGGCCGCCTCATAATGCTCCAGGGAAGTCGGCAGGTCGCCTTGCACCATCTCAGTGTTGGCGAGCTTGATGTGGCTGATGGCAAGATCGCGCTTGACGCTGGGGTCGGTTTCCTGACGCGACCGCTGCTCGAGGTTGGCCAGCAGCGCGGTAAAGGCGCGGCCGGCCGCCTCGACATTCCCCACTGTCATATAAAGGATACCGAGTTCCTCCAGCGTGCGGCTCTGGCGGTCGGCCTGTTCCAGGTTGAGCGCGGTTTGCCCGGCCTCGCCATAGAGCGCCAGTACCGATTCATAGTCACCAATGGCCGTGGCGTAGTCGAGGTCGGCGCGCGCCGCGCCACCGGATAGGAAACGCGTCGCTGCCCCGGACAGGGTGCGGCTGACGAAATTGACCTTCAGCGCCTGGCGCGAAACATTGTCGATGTCGGCCGCTTTGGCCAGAAGAGCGCGAGCGCCGTCGAAGGCGCCCAGCGAAAGCTGTTCCTCCGCTTGCCGGCGCAGTTCCGTCACTTGCGGATCGTCGGAGGCGAGTGTCTTCATTTCGCTGCGCACCTTGACGAAGGCGTCGGCGGCCTCGCGCAGCCGGGCGTTCAGGCTGTCGGCGGAGAGATGGCTGGTGTCGGAACTGATCAGCGCGCCATAGAGAGGCGCCAGCGGCATATCGGCATCGCTGGCGATCTGTTCGACCTCACCGCGCATTTCGGGGGTCACGTCGGCCATGGCGAGCAGCAGCCGCTCGCGCTCTGGCAGCTGTTCCTTGGCCGCGGCGGCAAAGAACAGTTTCGGCAGGCCGCTTTCGACATAGGGCAACTGCTTGCCGCGCGAGAGGTCATAGACCTCTTGCTGCACCAGCGTCAGCACCGAGCGGATCTCCAACCCGTCCGTGCCAAGATATTTGGTCAGCGCCGTCGTGAAGGGGGAGTTCTCTCCGCTTCCATCGGCGGCCGTCTCCCCAGGTGCGGCCGAAAAGGCGAACAGGATATTCTCCGCGCGGCCGACGCGGCCGAGGCCCGGCTTGACCTTGTCGGCGACATCCTTCGCCAGCGAAGTCGCGCCACGCCCTTCGCCGGCGCTTGCCGAGAAAGGATCGCTGCGGCAGGCGTCGAGCACGATCAGCCCGACCTTGGCGGTCGCGGCGACGGCATCGCGCACCTCCTCCAGCGGCAGGCTGGTCTTGTTCAGTTGATCGAGCGAAGATGCGTCGGCGTCGACCGGCAGCAACCGGTTGTCGCCTGAGATTTCGACGCCATGGCCGGAGAAATAGACCAGCGCGACATCGGCGCCCTTGGCATCCTCGCGAAAGTCGTCGAGCGCGCGCCGCATGCGCCGAAGGTCCCGGTTGGTTTCAAGCACGACCTCGAAGCCGAGCTTCTTAAGTGCGGCTTCCATCGCCTCGCCGTCATGGATGGGGTTGACCAGCGGCCGGACCAGCCGATAGTCGTCCTCCGCCATGACCAGCGCCACGCGCCGTTCCGCCACCGCGGTGGCGGTGGTCGCAATCATCAGCAGCAAGGCAAACAGCAAGCGCAAGTCGAACCGCCCCCGGCTCAGTCCTTTGCCGACCATTCCACCTCTTTATGGCGCGGGCAAGCCGGGGCGTTTGGCCGAGGACGGCTTTCAGGCAGCGCGCATGGGTTTCAACGCCTCGCTCCAGCGCAACAGCTCGTCCAGCATGGTCCTGGCACCGCCGGTCACCTGTTCGCTGGCGTTGAAGGCGCCGTTCTCGTCGAGCAGCTTCTGGTACATCGGCAGTGCGACGCCTTCCGGGATCGGCATGATCCCCACCGACGTCAAAAGCGGCTTCAGCGCCTGCGCCGCGCGCAGGCCGCCGGAGACGCCGCCATAGCTGAAGATGGCGGCCGGCTTGTACTTCCATTCGCGCAGCAGATAGTCGATCGCGTTGACGATCGCTGGCGCCGCGAAATAATTATACTCCGGCGCCACGAAGACGAAGGCGTCCGCGGCGTCGATCGCCTTCGACCAGGCCTTGGTGTGGTCGTTCTGATAATTGCCAAGCCTCGGATGATGCGGCTCGTCCAGCACCGGCAGATGGAACGCGGCGATGTCGGTCAGCACCGGCTCGAACTTTCCGTGCTCGCGCGCGAATGTCTCCAGCCACTCGGCAAAAACCGGACCGGCGCGGCCGGGCCGCGTGCTGCCGATGATGATGCTCAACTGGTGCTTCATGGCGGGGCTCCCTTGTCAGGCGGTATCTCTTGGTGACTGTCACTACGGCAGAGCGTCCTGGCGGACAAGGCGGCACGCTCGGCGGGGCGGTCACGATCGGATGAACGGAGCGTCTGCTTCGCGTTGCGAATTGCCTGCCGTCCGGTCACATGGACGCCTGGATCGCCGGCCACTACATTGATGCGAGCAGCGGAGCACTTCATGGACACTCAGCCCGCCCCCTTTGTTCCCCCCGCGCCGAAGCCGCGCACGACGCCGCCTTCGACGCTGGAGATGATCCGCATCGTCTATCGCAATCCGCTCGAATTGTGGGGTGAGCAAACCTATAACGAGCCATGGATTTCCGCGAATGGCGTTGGCGGCCATCTGATCGTCGCCAACGATCCCGGCCTCATCCGCCATGTGCTGGTCGACAACGCCAGGAACTACAAGATGGCGACGGTGCGCCAGAAGATCCTGCGGCCTATCCTGCGCGATGGCCTGCTGACCGCCGAGGGCGAGGTGTGGAAGCGGTCGCGCAAGGCGATGGCGCCGGTATTCACGCCACGCCACATCTTCGGTTTCGCCCAGCCGATGCTGAAGCGCACCAGGGAATTCGTCACCCGCTACGAAGAGGGCGGCATATCAGACATCGCCCATGACATGACATTGCTCACCTACGACATCCTGGCCGAGACGCTGTTCTCCGGCGAGATCGCGGGCGAGCCGGGCAGTTTCGCCAACGAGATCGACCGCCTGTTCGAGACCATGGGCCGCGTCGATCCGCTCGACCTGTTGCGCGCGCCCGACTGGCTGCCGCGGCTGACCCGCATACGTGGCCGCAAGACCATGGCCTATTTCCGCAAGATCGTCACCGATACGGTAAAGATGCGCGAAGAGAAGTTCAGGCGCGATCCCGATGCGGTGCCGCAGGATTTCCTGACGCTGCTGCTCAAGGCCGAAGGTCCCGACGGGCTGACGCGCTCGGAAGTCGAGGACAACATCATCACCTTCATCGGCGCCGGTCACGAAACCACGGCGCGGGCGTTGGGCTGGACGCTTTACTGCCTCGCCGAATCGCCATGGGAGCGCAATCGGGTCGAGAAGGAGATCGATGAGGTGCTGGCGCGGGAACCCGATCCGACGAAGTGGCTGGACGCCATGCCGCTGACCCGCGCCGCCTTCGACGAGGCGCTCCGGCTCTATCCGCCGGCGCCGTCCATCAACCGCGAGCCGATCGAGCCGGAAATGTGGAAGGATCTGTATATCCCCAAACACGCGGCCGTTCTGGTCATGCCCTGGGTCGTCCACCGCCACAGGAAGCTGTGGGACAGGCCCGATGCCTTCCTGCCTGAGCGATTCCACCCGGGCAACCGTGAGAAGATCGACCGCTTCCAGTATCTGCCGTTCGGCGCGGGGCCGCGCGTCTGCATCGGCGCCAGCTTCGCCATGCAGGAGGCGATCATCGCGCTCGCCATCCTGTTGTCACGCTTCCGCTTCGACACGACGGCTGAAACGAAACCCTGGCCGGTGCAGAAACTGACCACGCAGCCGCAAGGCGGGCTGCCGATGCAGGTCACGCCTCGCTAGGCGTACCTTTCAGGCGGTTGTGGTGAATCAAGCCGCGGGCTTGCGCTGCTGGAACTGGCCGGCGGCGCGGAAGCGCCAGAGGTAGCTCGGCAGGATCGTCGCGATCGATTGCGGCTGGATGCCGAGCCCGGCGAGCGTCCGATTGGCCTTGGCGGCGGCTTCCGAAACGATGTTGTGCTCGCGCAGCTGCATCACCTGGTCCTTGGTCAGCAGCGGATTGGGCAACAGGCCGAGGATCGAGGCCTGGATGTTGGCCACCCACCACGGCACCGGCACCAGCAGGCGCTTGCGCTCGATCACGGTCAGCAGCTCTTCCATGCACTCCTTGAAGGTGAGCACATTGGGGCCGCCAAGCTCGTAGACCTCGCCGCGGTTGATCTTGCCGTCGACCGAGCGCGCCACCGCTTCGGCGACGTCGCCGACATAGACCGGCTGGAACTTGGTCTGGCCGCCGCCGATCAGCGGCAGCACTGGCGAATAGCGCGCCATGTTGGCGAAGCGGTTGAAGAAACTGTCTTCCGGTCCGAAATTGATCGACGGCCGGAAGATCACGGCGTCGGGGATCGTCTCCAGCACGGCCTTTTCGCCAAGTGCCTTGGTGCGCGCATAATCCGATTCGGAGTCTGGATCGGCGCCAAGCGCTGAAATATGGGTCAGCCCGGCACCGACCGAGCGTGCCGCCTCGGCGACGGCGCGGGAGCCGAATTCGTGCACGGCGGAGAATTTCTGCCGGCCGGTCTCATGCAGGATGGCGACGAGATTGACGACATGATCGGCGCCTTGCACGGCGCGGTCGACCGACCAGCGCACGCGCACATTGGCCTGCACCGGCTGGATCTGGCCGACATTGCCCAGCGGCTGCAGATGGCCGGCAAGATCGGGCCGCCGGCAGGCGACCCGGATGCGGTAGCCACGCTTGGCCAGCGCGCGCACGACATGGCGGCCGACAAAGCCTGACCCGCCAAAGACGACGACGAGCTTTGGAGTCTGCAGGATTTCGGTCATGGCTGGCTCCGGCGCACTTTCCAGATGGCTTGGCTGAAGCCGTTTCATAGTCGGTTTTGTGCCAAAGGCAAAGGGTGACGCGTCGTCGCGTCATCCCTGTTTCACGTCTGTTGGAACGCCTTGCCGATGCGGGCGTCGACCGAGTGGCGGTTGCCGCCGCGAATGACGAAGAAGAGCAGGATCGCGGCCCACAAAAGCGACCTCAGCACCCGAGAAACCCTGGCCCATGGTTATCCAGTGGAACCGGACGGTCGCCAGCGGCACGAAACGCAGAAAACCCCGCCGAAGCGGGGTTTTCCGGGTGAAGCTCATGTCGAAACCAGGGTCCAACGAGGCAGCCTGACCTGAGACGGTATCAGCGTGGCGTAAGACGCCCGCCCCAGCCCTGGACGCATTCGACAGAAGACACCGACCGGGCAAACCCGACCCGGACAGTCATTGGTCGCCGCGACATGCAGGAAGGTTCACAAGGGCGCAAAAAAATCGCACCGCCGAGGCTATGTGAACAAGTCGTCAGCCGCCGTTGCGGGAAACCGCCGCTGCCCGCCTGAGCGCCTGCGGCGGCTGGCCAAAGCTCCTCAGGAAGGCGCGGCGCATTCGCCCGGCATCGCCGAAGCCGCTCTCTTCCGCGATTCGATCGAGCGACGTGTGGCCTGTTTCCACCGCGATCCGCGCGCTCTCCAGGCGAATTCGTTCCACGGCCTTGGCCGGAGTGGTGCCGGTTTCTGCCTTGAAGGCACGCGCAAAATGCCGCGGACTCATGGCGGCACGATCGGCGAGGCACTCCACGGTCAGCGGTTGGGCCAGCGCGGTGCGCATCCATTCGATCAGTTCGATGAAGCGGCCCGTCCGTCCGCCGAGTTCGACAAGCGCGGAGAATTGCGACTGGCCTCCGGGGCGGCGTTGATGAACGACAAGCTGCTGCGCAACGCGGCGCGCTATGGCCGGGCCAAGATCGTCCTCGATGAGCGCCAATGCCAGGTCGATGCCGGCCGAAATGCCGGCCGAGGTCCACACGCTGCCATCCCTGACGAAGATCCGCTCGGCATCGAGTTTCACGGCGGGGTAGCGACGTGCGAAGTCGTGCGTGCTCCACCAGTGGGTGGTGGCGCGCCTGCCATCGAGAAGTCCAGCTTCGGCCAGCAGATAGGCGCCTGTGCACACGCTCGCCGTGCGCCGTATGCCCGTGCGGCGGAGCCAGGTGACGATCTCCTGCGCGGCAGCCATGGAGCGAATGATTTCGCCACCGGAGATGATGGCGGTGTCGAGCGGCTCTTCCATCGACAAGGGCCGGGCCGCGAGCCGCATGCCGGACGAGCTTTCGATCTCGCCGCCGCCGGGCGCCAGTATATCGAGCGTGTAGCTCCCGGCACAAAAATCCTCCGCCAGCTCAAAGGCCGCCGCCGGGCCGGCCGCATCCAGCAATTGGAAGCCGGGGTGGATGATGATGCCAACCTTCCGCGTCATGGCAGTTTTTGCACGATATATGTCATTTCAGACAAGTCCTACCGCAGCTAGGTTGATGGTCAAGCGTTTCGATCGGAAGGACTGGATCCATGAACTTGCGTATCGTGCTGTGGAGTGGTTTCGGCGTCGTGGTGGCCCTTCTCGCATTGGGTGGCGCATGGCTGCTGTCGCTGCCGGCGGCATCCCAGGCTGCCGTTCAGCCGGCAATCGATGCCAAGGAGGCCACCGCAACGCTTGCGGCATTGAAGCCACCGAAGCGCCAGCGTCCCCTGATCGCCATCATCGGCATCAACGACGGCACCGAAACCACCGATTATCTCATGCCTTACGGCATCCTGCGGCGGGCTGACGTCGCTGATGTCATGGCTCTGGCAACACTGCCTGGACCGATGAGATTGCACCCGGCCTTGCAGATCGAGCCCGATGCGACGACGGCGGCATTCGATGCCGAGCACCCGGACGGCGCCGACTACGTCATCGTCCCGGCCATGATGCGCGACGACGACGCCGACGTGCTGAAATGGATCACGAGCCAGGCGGCCAAGGGCGCCATGGTGATAGGCATCTGCGCCGGCGCCAAGGTGGTCGGCGCCAGCGGGTTGCTCGACGGCAAGCGGGCGACGACCCACTGGTATTCCGTCGGCGAGCTCCGCGAAAAACATCCTGCGATCCGCTATGTCGCCGACCGGCGCTTCGTCGTCGATCAGGGTGTCGCGACGACGACGGGGATCACCGCGTCGATGCCGATGATGCTGACCCTGATCGAGGCCATCGCCGGCCGCGACAAGGCCGAAGCCGTCGGCCGTGATCTGGGCCTGGCGCACTGGGATGCGCGGCATGACAGTGGCGCCTTCAGGTTCACCCGCCCGTTCGCGCTGACGGCGATTGGCAACACGCTTGCCTTCCTCGATCATGAGCAGCTCGGTATCCCGCTGACATCAGGCATTGACGAAGTGTCGCTGGCGCTGGTCGCCGATGCCTGGTCGCGAACCTTTCGCTCCGGTGCGATCACATTCGCCGGCAAGGACAGCGCGATCGTCAGCCGCGACGGCTTGCGGATCTTGCCTGACCAGATCGCCACCGAATGGCCGGTGGACCGGCTGGTTCCGGCAATGGCCGATCCTCGGCCGGCGAGGGCGCTTGACCAGGCGCTTCAAGACATCTCGGCTCGCCACGGTGCACGCACGGCCGACTTCGTCGCCATGCAGCTCGAATATCCCCGGTGACAGGCACTGTTGATGGCCCGGCACCGGCCAGGCATTCATTCGTCGCAATTCAGGCCGAATAGCGCTCGGCGAATTCGGAAATACGCTGCACCACCGCCTTGGGCGCGGTGATGCCGCGCGCCTGCGCCTTCTCGGCGGCTTCCGCCCGGGCGCGGCCCGGCACATGCACGCCGAAGCGGCGGCGCAGGCGGTCGAGCTGGTCCTTCATGCGCTGTTCGAAATCCGGATCGAGCAGCTTGGGCTCGATAGCCAGCACGAACAGGCCGGTGCCGGGGCTGTCGGGCCCGCCGGTGAACCAGGGCGCATCGAGCGACCAGTTGGCCCCGGAAATGCCCGCAGCCAACACTTCGACCATCAGCGCGATGTTGGCGCCGCGCTGGCCGCCAAAGGCAAGCATGGCGCCCTTCATGGCGGCGGCCGGGTCGGTGGTCGGGTTGCCGCTGGCGTCCAGCGCCCAGCCTTCGGGGATTTTCTTGCCGTCTTCGGCCGCCTTGCGGATGTTGACAAAGGCGGTGGCGCTCGATGACTGGTCGATGACCAGAGGCGCGCCGTCGGCGGCGGGCGCGGCAAACGACATCGGATTGGTGCAATAGACCGGCTTGACCGAGCCCGAGCCGGCAAGAACGGCCGGGCCGTTGGTGGCGGCGAAGGAGACCAGCCCCTGTGCCGCCAGCCTGCCGGTGAAATAGCCGAGTGCGCCGCATGTATAGGCGTTCTTTTGCGAGAAAATGGCGACGCCGAACAGTTTTGCCGCTTTGGCAAGGTCGTCGATCGTCCGGTCGAAGCCGGTATGCGCCAGTCCGCCGCGTGCGTCGGAGAGATAGACGGCCAGCGCCGGCCTTGTGATCACCGGATCGGCATTGCCGTCGATGCGCCCGGCCTCAAGCGCTTCGAGATAGTCGATGAAATGCGACAGTCCGACTGTCGAAAGCCCTTCCGCCTCGGCGGCGATGATCGAGGCGGTGAGCGACTGCGCCGCCTCCTCATTGGCGCCGGCGCCAAGTGCGGCCATCCGGCACAGTCCTCTTGCCTGGTCGAGACTGAGTTGCATCGCAATCGCCTTTAGTGAGTAGTGAGTAGGGACTAGCGAATAGCAGAAACGAGCGCCTTCGGACTACTCACTACTCACTACCCCTAAAATCCTAGCCGACCTTGACCGGGATCCGCGCCTCGATCCGGCTGAGGGCCAGGACCAGAATGCCGGTGATCGCCATATAGATCAACGCCAGCAGCAGCAAGGGCTCGTAGGTGAGATAGGTGTCTTGCCGCACCTTGCCCGCGACGGCGAAGATGTCGATCACGCTGATCGTCGCCACCAGCGGCGTCGACTTCAACTGCAGCACGGTTTCGCCGGTCAGCGTCGGCAGCGCCCGGTAGAAGGCCTGCGGCAGCCAGATGCGGCGGAGGATCTTCCAGCGGCTCATGCCGAAGGCGCGGGCGGCTTCCAGCTGTCCCTGGGGCACGCCGGCAAAGGCGCCGCGCATCACTTCGCCCTCGTAGCCGGCAAAGGACAGGGTGAGAGCCAGAACGCCATACGGCCAGGCCTGCCGCAGATACGGCCACATCCAGGAGTCGCGGATCCATGGATATTGCGGGAACAGCGAGCCCAGCCCGTAATAGAGCAGCCACAGCTGCAGAAGCAGCGGCGTGCCGCGGATGATGGTGCAGAAGACTTTCGCCGGCGCAGCGACCCAGATCGAACCGGCGGCTTGCGCCAGCCCGACCGGCACGGCGATCAGGAAGCCGAGCGCGCAGGTGACGGCCAGGATCCACAGGGCGCGCCAGATGCCCATCAAGCCCATTTCCCAATATTGCGGCAGCCAGTCCCAGCGCATGAAAAACGCGGCCGACAGCACCAGCCCCAGAGCGATCAGGATGAGGACTATGCGATGCGGCTGCAGCCAGAGCGAGGCGCGCGCCGCCGTGTTGATGATGGCTGCTTCGCCCGCCATCAGCGTGCCTCCTTGATCGAAGGCATGCCCCGCCGCGCCCATTTCTCGGCACGGCCAAGCAGGAAGTTCGAAAACAGCGTCACCGCGAGATAAAGCGCGCCGGCGGCGAGATAGAAGATCAGATAGGCCTTGGTGACGCCTGCCGCTTGCCGTGTCGCCAGCGTCAGCTCGAAGAAGCCGACGACGGCCAGCAGCGCAGTGTCTTTGGTCGCGATCAGCCACAGATTGGCGAGGCCTGGAATGGCAAAGGGCAGCATCGCCGGCAGCGTGATGCGCCGCAAGAGAAGGCCGGGAGACATGCCGAAGGCGCGGGCGGCTTCGATCTGGCCCTGCGGGATGGCCAGGATCGCGCCGCGCATGACCTCTGTCGAATAGGCGCCCTGGCAGAAGCCAAGCACGGCTATGCCGGCCACCAGCCCGCTAATATCGACACGCTGGTAACCCATCGCGGTCAGCACCTGGTTTATCAGGTCGGTGCCGGCATAGTAGAGCAGCAGGATCAGCACCAGTTCCGGCACGGCGCGCACCACGGTGGTGTAGACCGCTAGCAGGTCGCGCACGACAGGCCCGCCATAGAGCTTGCCATAGGCGCCGCAGGTCCCGATGAGCAGGCCGACGATCGTGGCGCCGACGGCAATCTCGAGCGAATGCAGCAGCCCGAGCATGAGTGTGCCGCCCCAGCCGACGGGCGCGGGCGAGAGGAGTTCGATGATACCGGCCGCCGAGGCCGCAAGAAACGCGTCGATCAGCTTTGCCCCCGGATTGCTGGCTCTATCCGCCGACGCCAGCGGCCGGCGGCAAGCATGCGTGGGAAGGATAGGCCGGAGAGCATGACTTTGGTGTCATGCCCTCCGGCTCATGCGAGGGGCGTCAGTTCGACTGCGTCGAGCCGCCGTAAATGTCGAAATCGAAATATTTCTTCGAGATCTCGTCATACTTGCCGTTGGAACGGATCGCCTTGATGCCGGCGTTGATCTTTTCCTTCAGGCCGGTGTCTTCCTTGCGCACGCCGGCGCCGACGCCCGGTCCGAGCACCTCGTCATCCGGAGCCACCATGCCCTTCAGGTCGCAGCAGGCCTTGCCCTGGTCGGACTTCAGGAATTCGCCAAGCGCGATGGAATCGGCCTGCACCGCATCGAGGCGGCCCGCGGCAAGATCCTGGTTGGCTTCGTCCTGGGTCTGGTATTCCTTGATTTCGGAAGCGGTGGCGCCGAAGTGCTTCTTGGCGTAGACGGCGTGCACGGTCGACACCTGGACGCCGACCACTTTGCCCTTGAGGTCGTCAGGCGTGGCGCCGAATTTCTGGTCCTTCGGTCCGATGATCGCCGTCGGCGTGTTGTAGTACTTGTCCGAGAAGTCGATCGTCTTCTTGCGCTCGTCGGTGATCGACATCGACGAGACGATGAGGTCGATCTTCTTGGTGGTCAGCGCCGGGATGATGCCGTCCCAGGCGACAGGCGTGATGACGCAGTCGAGTTTCTCCTCGGCGCACACGGCGTCGATGAAGTCGATCTCCCAGCCGACCCATTTGCCCGAGGCGTCCGGCGAGGTGAAGGGCGGATAGGGCTCGGCCGCGACGCCGATCTTGACCGGATCGGCCTTGGCCACGCCCATGGCGGCGACGCCCAGCAGCAGTGCCGCGGCGAATGTTTTCAGAACAGTCTTCATTTCAAACTCCCAGTTTGTTGTTGGTTCCCGGTTTTCTTCCGTCCCGGCCTGTCGCTAGCCGATGTTGCGGATGAACTGCTTGAGCCTTTCGGATTTCGGTGCGCCGAAGATCTGCTCCGGCGGGCCTTCTTCCTCGACCAGCCCGTTGTAGAGATAGACGACGTGGGTCGCGACCTCGCGGGCGAACTTCATCTCATGGGTGACCAGCACCATGGTGCGGCCCTCGCGCGCCAGATCGCCGATCACCTTCAGCACCTCGCCGACCAGTTCGGGGTCGAGCGCCGAAGTCGGCTCGTCGAACAGCATGACGCGCGGATTGATGGCGAGCGCGCGGGCAATCGCGGCGCGCTGCTGCTGCCCGCCCGAAAGATAGGCTGGATAGACGTCGCGCTTTTCGGCAAGCCCGACGCGCGCCAGCAGCTTTTCGGCCTGGGCGATCGCCTCGTCGCGCTTGACGCCGAGCACATGCACCGGAACCTCGATGACGTTTTCGATCAGCGTCATGTGGCTCCACAGGTTGAAGTTCTGGAACACCATGCCGAGCTTGGAGCGGATGCGCTCGATCTGCTTGCGGTCGGCCGGAACGGTGTGGCCATGGCTGTCCGCCTTGAGCTTGATCTCCTCGCCATTGACACGGATGATGCCGCTGGTCGGATTTTCCAGGCAGTTGATGCAGCGCAGCAGCGTCGATTTGCCCGAGCCCGAGCCGCCGATGATGGCGATCACCTCGCCGTCGCGCGCCGACAGCGACACGCCCTTCAGCACATGCAGCTGGCCGAATTTCTTGTGCAGGTTTTCGACATGGATGGCTTCGGCGGCGCCACTCTGCGCCTTGCCGGATGAGACTGCGGCAGCTTCCACCGCGCTCACCGGCTGGCCTCTGCATCGTCGGCGGCAGTTCGTCGAACGTCTATCCGGCTAATCAACATATACGCTGTACTGCCCCGCTCCAGACTTCAGCATGGACCCAACGGCGCGAGCCCGTCAATCCCGCTCATTACGGCACTTGCGAGCTTGTTGTGCAAGTGTATAAATAGCCCTCCATGAAATTTTCTCGGTTTTTTTCAGCCAAAAAAGGGCTTCGATGAGCGCTTTCGGATCACAATCCATGGCAGCGCCGCTGCGACGCGTGCTGATGCGGTCGGCGGCCAACGCGATGCGCGACGCCGACAGAGCTGCCTGGCACTATGGCCCAGGATTCAATCCAGCGAAAGCAGCATCGCAGCACGCGGCGCTTGCTGAACTGGTGGCGGTCTCCGGCGCTGAAATCGAATGGATCGAGGACAAGGCCGATGGACTTTCGGATTCGGTGTTCACGCACGACCCATCGCTGATGACCGACCGCGGCGCACTGATTCTGTCCATGGGCAAGCCGTTGCGCGCCAGTGAGCCCTCGCTGCATGAGGAGACCTACAGGAGACTGGGCATTCCGATCCTCGGCCGCGTCGAGGCCCCAGGCCAGGTCGAAGGCGGTGACTGTGTATGGCTGGATGCGCGCACGCTGGTGATCGGGCGCGGTGTCCGTTCCAACCAGGATGGCATCCAGCAGGTTTCCAACCTGCTGACGCCGCTGGGCGTTTCCGTCTACGGCTTTGACCTTCCGTTGTGGCAGGGCGAAGAGGCCTGCCTGCATCTGATGTCGGTGATCAGCCCGCTGGCCGACGACCTCGCTCTGGTCTATTCACCGCTTTTGCCGGCCCCCTTCTATCAGATGCTGAAGGCGCGCGGCATTCGTCTGGTCGAAGGCGATGCCGAAGAGTTCGCGGCTTCCAACGGCCTCAGCCTGAACGTACTGCCGACCAGCCCGCTCAAGGTCATTGCCGTTGCGGGCTTTCCAAAGACCAAAGCTGCGATGGAATCCGCCGGCTGCACGGTCGAAATCTTCGAGGCGGATGCGCTCTGCATCGCCTGCGAAGGCGGGCCGACATGCCTGACGCGGCCGATCCTGCGCCAATGAATGCGCCATCCCGCCGCAGGTTCCGTCGCGAGGGCGAGGAGCGGCGGCGGCAGGATCTGATCGAGGCAACTCTGGACAGCGTCGCGGAACATGGTCTGCAGGGCGCCACCTTGCGCACCATCGCATTGCGAGCCGGTGTCACCGCTGGCCTGATCCGGCACTATTTCCCCGGCAAGGAGGAACTGCTGCAGGAAGCCTATGCCGCGCTCATGGGCCGCATGACCGAGCAGGCGAAAGCGGCGTTGGCCATGGAAGATGCCTCGCCGCGCCAGCGCCTTGCGGCTTTCGTCACCGCCAACCTCAACGTGCCGATCATCGATGCACGGGTGTTTTCACTCTGGGCAACCTTCATCGGCCGCGCCGGTGCGGATCCAAGCCTGGCTCGCGCCCACCGCGAAGGCTACCTTGGCTTTCGCAACGAGGTGGAAGCCGTTGTGGCCGAGGTGCTCGCCGCCGAACGGCGCGAGCCGGATGCAGGCCAGCTGCGCCACCATGCCATCGCGATCAATGCGATCATCGACGGGCTCTGGATCGAAGGCTGCCTTGCCGGCGAGATGTTCTCGCCGGGCGAACTGGCGGCGATTGGCATCAAGACTGTCGAGGCCGAACTGGGCCTCGCGCCGGAAAGGGAAGATAATCAATGACAACACTCGGCGAAGCCCTGATCACGCTGCTTGAAGCGCATGGCGTAGATACCGTCTTCGGTATTCCGGGCGTCCACACGGTCGAGCTCTACCGTGGCCTGGCGCGCTCGAAAATCCGCCACGTCACGCCGCGCCATGAACAGGGTGCCGGCTTCATGGCCGACGGCTATGCCCGCGCCAGCGGCAGGCCAGGCGTAGCCTTCGTCATCACCGGGCCGGGGCTGACCAACACCATCACCGCAATGGGCCAGGCGCGCGCCGATTCGGTGCCGATGCTGGTCATATCGGGCGTCAATGCCACGCCCACGCTGGGCAAGGGGCTGGGCTTCCTGCATGAGCTGCCGGACCAGCGCGGCATGATGGAAAAGGTGGCGCTGTTGTCGCGGCGCGTCACCGAGGCCAGCGAATTGCCTGACGCACTGGCGCAGGCCTTCGCGCTGTTTTCATCTTCGCGGCCGGGCCCGGTGCATATCGAGATCCCGACCGATGTCATGGTCAAGCCGGCTGACGATATCGCGGCGCTGTTGAGCAACGCGGCGCCCCCGACGCCGGATGGCGCGGCCATTGCGAGCGCCGTGAAGCTGGTCGCCGCTGCGCGCCGGGCGCTGATCCTTGCCGGCGGCGGCGCCAAGCGGGCCGAGACGGCGCTGCGGCGCCTGGCCGAGACACTGGGCGCGCCGGTCGTCGAGACCACCAATGCGCGCGGCCTGCTGCACCGTCACCCGCTTTGCGTGCCGGCAAGTCCAAGCCTGAAAGCGGTTCGCGCCCTGATGGCCGAGGCCGATCTGGTGATTGCCGCCGGCACCGAATTCGGCCCGACCGACTATGACGGCTATGGCGACGGCGGCTTTGTGATGCCTTCCAACCTGATTCGCATCGACATCGGCGCCGACCAGCTCGCGCGCCGCCCGGTGACGGTCGGCATCCAGGCCGACTGCGCCGAGGCGATCGAAGCCTTGCTCGCCGCGATCGGCCCCGCTCATCCTGCCGCCCCGGACGGCGAGGCGCGCGCCGCCGCCGCACGCAAGGCGGCGTTCGCCGAGCTGAGCCCGGCCTATGTGGCACAGGTGCATGCCGTGGAAATGATCCGCGATGCCTTGCCCGGCGCCATCGTCGTCGGCGATTCGACGCAGCCGGTCTACGCCGCCAACCTCTACTATGATCACGACCGCCCAGGCGGCTGGTTCAACGCCGCCACCGGCTTCGGTGCGCTTGGCTACGGCCCGCCGGCGGCGATCGGCGCCGCCCTTGCCGTACCCGACGCGCCGGTTGTCTGTCTGACCGGCGACGGCGGCTTCCAGTTCACCTTGCCCGAACTCGGCGCGGCGCTCGATGCCCGGGCGCCGGTCATCTTCGTGGTCTGGAACAACAGGGGTTACCGTGAGATCGAGACCTCGATGCTCGACGTCGGCGTCGAGCCCGTTGGGGTCTCGCCGGCGCCGCCCGATTTCTGCAAGCTGGCCGAAGCCTATGGCATATCAGCCGAACGGCTCGCCGGTATCGGCGCCTTGCCACGGGCCCTGAAGCAAGCCCGGGCAACCGGATTGCCTTGTGTCATCGAAATCACGGTCGATTGAAGGCTTCAGCCCAGCGTTGATCTTCTCGTCCGCACCGGATCCTTCGTCGGCTCGCCTGTTGTGCCGCAACGGCCGCATGGCTGACGCCATTGCTATAATATGCGTAGTGACGCATGCAAAGACGCGACGGCTGCCATGTCGAGATATCAATTGAGTGATCGCCCGAAAGGCGCGACGCTTCGCGTCGGGGCGGCACAACAAGCGACACAATCATAAAAATACGACAGGAGCGGTCCAGGATGACGGAAACACTTCAAGGCAGGCATATCGTTGTGACCGGTGGGACCGGCGCGCTCGGCGGTGCGGTGGTTGGCCGGCTGCTGGAACAGGGCGCCATCTGCCACGTGCCGAACGCACACGCCGCGGCACCCCAGCATTTTCCTTTCGCCGACCATGAGAACGTCAAGCTGGCGCACAATGTCGACCTGTCGGACTCCGCCAAGGTCGAAGCCTTCTATGCCCAGGTTCCTGCCTTGTGGGGCTCGATCCATCTCGCCGGCGGCTTCACCATGGCGCCGGTGGAAAAGATCGAATCGGCATCCTTTGCCGAGATGATGGACACCAACGCCCGCACCACCTTCCTGTGCAGCCGCGCGGCGATCCGCTCGATGCTGGCGTCGGGCACATCAGGCCGCATCGTCAACGTCACCGCGCGCGCCGGGCTCGACCCCAGGCGCGGCGCCGGCATGGTCGCCTACACCGCCAGCAAGGCTGCGGTCGCGGCGATGACGGTGGCGATGGCCGAAGAGCTCAAGGCCAAGGGCATCCTGGTCAATGCCGTGGCCCCGTCGACGCTCGACACGCCGGCAAACCGCGCCGACATGCCGGATGCCGATTTCAGCAAATGGGTCAGCCTCGAAGCGGCGGCCGAAGCCATCGCCTATCTCGCCTCGCCGGCCAACCAGGCGATGAGCGGGACGCTGGTGCCGCTCTACGGCCGGGCCTGAGCGGCGAGCGTCGAAGCCGGGCACACGGCATCCGATCCATCGGCATTGCGATAACTGTAGATGCGCAGCGGCGATGAAGCTCTCGTCGGGCACTCCCGCAACCATGCCGGCGGGTGGCCTTCAATCAGCGCCGCCGCGAATGGATAGGCGGCTTCCAGGCCCGGCAATGGCGGGCCTCGCCAGGCGCAGATCGCGACATGCGTTGCCTTGGACGCATCGAGTATCGCGCGGGGGTCGGCGGTCGCCGGATCGAGGAAGCGATAGCTGCGCTCGATGCCCTTGGCCGACGGATGATTGGGGATCGTCACCACCTTGGGACCTTCGGCAAGGGCAACGAAACGCGAGCCGATCAGCGGTGGGGAAAGAACGACGGAGCCGGACGGCCAGCCCTGTTCCGGTTCAAAAGGGCTGGAATAGCAGCCGTCGGCGAGTTCGGCGGCGGGAACGGCCGCTTGCGCCGGTTTTACCGACAAATGGTACAGCACCATTGCTCCGGACAAAATGAGACCGGGCAGGATCAGTGCGTATCTGTGCGATGCCGCCGGCACCGGAGATTTCAGATAGCGACCCAGCCTCGCATTCGGCAGGAGGCTCGCCAGGGCGAAGATGAGGCCGATGCCGGAAAAGATCGCAAGGTAGCGATAGTAGCGGATATAACCGATCGCAAGCGCCAGCGAGAGCAGCGAGAACAGCGCCAATATGACGAGAGGCCGGCTTCGGCCTTCCGGCCTGGCACAGATGACGACCGGCGCAAGCGCGCCGATAAACAGCAGCGCCATGCTGAGAAAACTCATCGACAGGACGACATCGGGGCGCCGAAACAGGCTCAATTCCTGGAGAATTCTATTGATCATGTTGTCGCGAACATAGGCGTCGATCGAGGCATAGGGGCTGGCCAGGCATTGCGGGAACAATACCGCCAGCACCGCCGCGCTGGCCGCCGCGAACACCAGCAGGATTGCCGTGCGCATCGGCCACCCTCCACGCCGGCCGGCAAGCAAAGGCACGATGGCGAATGAAAGCCCGGCCGCGGCCAATGCCGTCACATGCGGCGTCGAATAGGTGTCGCATCTGACCGCGGCGTAGGCAGAAGGCGGCACGATCGCCGCGAACAGGCCGATCGCGCCGGCGGTCAGGGCCAGCCCGAAATCGACGATCCTCTTTTCACCGCCCTCGCGGTCGAAGATCCAGTCGAAGGCATAGACCGCCGTCACCAGCGCGTAGAACGGCGCGAATTCGGCGCTGACGGCAATTGCCAGGGCCGTGAGCAGCCCGTTGACGAAAGCCGAAAAGCGGTTCTGCGACATCATCAGAACCAGGGCCACCAGCAGAAGCAGGATTTGCAGATTGTGATAGTCGATGCGTCCCGGGGCGAATTCGAAAAAGGTCCGCGCGGCAAAGATCAAGGCCAACGGCAATGCAACGGCCGGATAGGCAAAGCCGATGGCGATCAGCAGCCGGTTGTAGAAATAGAGCGCGGGCACAAGCAGCAGCAGCGGGACGGCAAGGCTTGCCAGCATCAGAGCCGGCTCGAAGCCGGCAAAAGGGGCGAACAGGCGCGCGAAGGCGGCGTAGGGCAGGTCCACGATCCACGGCCAGTGTGAGACATAGGGCTCGGGCTGGACGATGCCGGGCAGCGTGCGGTCGAAGACGTTTCCCGTTTCAAGCAAGGTGCGGATTTCGTGCAGCTTGAGGAGATCGTCCGCGTCATTGTTGAGCTGGAAGCCCAGGAACCACAGGGCGGTCGTCAGGATCGCCATTGCGCAAAAGCAGAACAGGACAGGCGAGCTGGTGTAAAGGCGCAGCAACCGCGAAGGTTGCACAGCGGCATTGTCGGCAACAGTGCTCATGGAAGTATTCCGTTGGACCACCGGCAAATACGCGAGGAAGTTTATGTTCCCGTAAAGAAAAAGACCCGCCGGATCGCTCCGGCGGGTCTTTTCATAAGGCTGCACGCGAGGCGTGCCGCCGATGACTGACGTCTTAGTTGCCCTGCTTCTTCAGCGCGGCACCCAGGATGTCGCCCAGCGAAGCGCCGGAGTCGGTCGAGCCGTACTGGGCGACCGCTTCCTTCTCTTCGGCGATTTCCAGCGCCTTGATCGAGACCTGCAGCTTGCGGGTCTTCTTGTCGAAGGCGATGACGCGGGCGTCGACCTTCTGGCCGACGGTGAAGCGCTCGGGGCGCTGCTCGTCGCGGTCGCGGCTGAGGTCGGAGCGCTTGATGAAGGTCTCTATGCCGCTGTCGACCAGCCGCACTTCCAGACCGCCATCCTTGACGCCGATGACTTCACAGGTGACGACGGCGTTCTTGCGCAGTTCGCCCGAGGTCGCCGCTTCGCCGACCGTGTCGCGGGCCAGCTGCTTGATGCCGAGCGAGATGCGCTCCTTCTCGATGTCGACGTCGAGCACCTGCGCCTTGACCATGTCGCCGCGATTGTACTCTTCGATGACCTGCTCGCCCGGACGGGTCCAGTCGAGGTCGGAGAGGTGCACCATGCCGTCCACGTCGCCTTCCAGGCCGATGAACAGGCCGAACTCGGTCTTGTTCTTGACCTCGCCCTCGACCTGGCTGCCGACCGGATGGTTGCGCGCGAAGGCTTCCCACGGATTCTCAAGCGTCTGCTTGAGGCCGAGCGAGATGCGGCGCTTGGCCGGATCGACCTCGAGCACCACCACGTCGACTTCCTGGGTCGTCGACAGGATCTTGCCGGGATGCACGTTCTTCTTGGTCCACGACATTTCCGAAACGTGGATGAGGCCCTCGATACCCGGCTCCAGCTCGACGAACGCGCCGTAGTCGGTGATGTTGGTGACGGTGCCCTTGATCTTCTTGCCGATCGGGAACTTGGTGCCGATCTCCGACCACGGATCGCTCTCGAGCTGCTTCATGCCGAGCGAGATGCGGTGGGTTTCCTGGTTGATGCGGATGATCTGCACCTTGACCGTCTGACCGATGTTGAGGATTTCGGTCGGATGGTTGACGCGGCGCCATGCCATGTCGGTGACATGCAGCAGGCCGTCGATGCCGCCGAGGTCGACGAACGCACCGTAATCGGTGATGTTCTTGACGACGCCTTCGACAACCTGGCCTTCTTCGAGGTTCTGCACGATTTCCGAACGCTGTTCGGCGCGGCTCTCCTCGAGCACGGTGCGGCGCGACACCACGATGTTGCCGCGGCGGCGATCCATCTTGAGGATCTCGAAGGGCTGCGGGTTGTGCATCAGCGGGGAGACGTCGCGGATCGGGCGGATATCGACCTGGCTGCGCGGCAGGAAGGCCACGGCGCCGTCGAGGTCGACGGTGAAGCCGCCCTTGACCTGGTTGAAGATGACGCCTTCGACGCGCTCACCCTTGGTGAACTTCTCTTCGAGACGGACCCAGCTCTCTTCACGGCGGGCCTTTTCACGCGAAAGCATGGCTTCGCCAAGCGCGTTCTCGATGCGCTCGACATAGACTTCGACGGTGTCACCGACCTTGAGGGTGGTGTCCTTGCCCTTGACGCCGAATTCCTTCAGCGGCACGCGGCCTTCGACCTTGAGGCCGACGTCGATGATGGCCATGTCCTTTTCGATCGCGGTGATCGTGCCCTTGACGACCTGACCTTCGCCGGAGTGGCCGGTGGTGAATGATTCTTCGAGCAGGCTCGCGAAATCATCGCGAGTGGGATTTGCAGCTGACATTGTTTCTCCTGGAGTGCCCCGCATCTCTGAGCGGGACGGGCGCCGTGGGTTAGCGTTGCGTTGGCCTGCCGGCGTTCCGGGCTTAAAAAAGCCCTGGGCCGCATTTTAAGCGGCAATTCCGGCGCATGAAGAATGCTGGCAGGCTGGTTCGTGCCCGATATGGGTATTTTCTGCGCTTCCGGCAACGGAAACGCGACAGAAAACCCGCATCAAGCCTTGTTTCTCCTGGCCAGCGCGTCGTCAACGATCGCCATGGCCGCGAGAAACGCGGCTTCTATAGCCATTTCGCTGGTATCTAGCAAGTGCGCGTCCGCCGCCGGCTTCAAGGGCGAGTCGGCACGGCCCATGTCGCGCTCGTCGCGGCGCACGATGTCGGCGAGGATTTCAGCAAAGTTGGCGGTGCCGCCGATGCTTTCGATCTCGGCCAGCCGGCGCTTCGCCCGCACCTCCGCGCTCGCCGTCACATAGAGTTTGATGTCGGCATCGGGGCACACGACAGTGCCGATGTCGCGCCCGTCCAGCACCGCGCCCGGCGGCGTCCTGGCGAAGGCGCGCTGCTTTTCGACGAGAATGCGCCGCACGGTAGGATACACCGCAACTTTCGAGGCGGCCTCGCCGATGGCATGCGCCGACAGCACCGCCCGGTCGAGCTTAGCCATATCGACCTGGCGCGCCGCGGTCTCGGCCGCCGAGACATTGTCGAGCGGCAGCGCGTGCTGGATGAGCGCATGGGCGACCGCCCGATAGGTGAGGCCGGTGTCGAGCAGGTTCAGCCGGTAGTGGTCGGCGAGCCGACGGGCCAGCGTGCCCTTGCCGGCGCCGGCGGGGCCGTCAATGGCGATGGTGAAGAAGCCTGTCATATGACGTGGTGACGCGAGTGCTTTGCGCCATTGTTGATTAAACTCAGCCGCAGTGATCTCCAAGGCCTCAAATTCTCTGTCCGAGTTGATCTCTTCGACATTTGGGAAACCTTCAGTGGAATTTCTTGTCCCGCCAATTTCAAGATCATCTGATCCGTCTGCGGCTTCGCCCCGAAGGGCGAAGCCGACCGAGCCATCGGCATAGAACTCTATGGTCCGGTTCTGAAAAGTATCGTCCGCGATTTCATACCAAAGGTGAGATGGCTCCTCTGCCCTCTCATGTTTCCAATGGACATAGACGTACTTCATTCAATCTCCGCCCCAAGCCCCGTCATCAGCCCCATGAACTCCGGAAAGCTCGTCGCGATCATCGCCTGGTCGTCGATGGTGACGGGCTTTTCCGTCGCCAGCCCCATCACCAGAAAGCTCATGGCGATGCGGTGGTCGAGATGCGTCTTGACCGTCGTATCCAGCCCGTTGGGATGGCCGCCGAGGCCCTTGCCGCCCGGCCTGCCGCGCACGGCCAGCGACGCCTCGCCCTCGGTGCAGTCGACGCCGTTGATCTTCAGTCCGTTGGCGACGGCCGACAGCCGGTCGGATTCCTTGACGCGCAACTCTTCCAGCCCCTGCATCAGCGTCTCGCCCTCGGCGAAGCTGGCGGCCACAGCCAGCACCGGGTACTCGTCGATCATCGACGGTGCCCGCTCCGGCGGCACGGTGACGCCCTTGAGTTCGGAATAGCGCACGCGCAGATCGGCGACGTCCTCGCCGCCGGCATTGCGCGGGTTCAGGATGTCGATCTGGCCGCCCATTTCCTGCAGCGTCAGCAAAAGCCCGGTGCGGGTCGGGTTCATCAGCACGTTTTCGATCACGATGTCCGAACCCGGCACGATCAGCGCGGCGACCAGCGGGAAGCCGGCCGAGGACGGGTCGCCGGGCACTGCGATCGTCTGGCCGGTCAGTCTGCCCTGGCCTTCGATGAAGATATGGCGCACGCCGCGCTCGTCGGTCTCGACCGACAGGTTGGCGCCGAAGCCTTTGAGCATCTTTTCGGTGTGGTCGCGCGTCATCACCGGTTCGATGACGGTGGTGATGCCTGGCGTGTTGAGGCCGGCGAGCAGCACCGCCGATTTCACCTGTGCCGAGGCCATTGGCACGCGGTAGGTGATCGGGGCAGCGTGCTTGGGGCCATGCAGCGTGATCGGCATGCGGTCGCCGGGCGTCGCCTTCAGCACCTGCACGCCCATCTGGCGCAGCGGCTCCAGCACGCGGCCCATCGGCCGGCCGGACAGCGAGGCGTCGCCGATGAAGGTGGTTTCCATGTCATAGGTGCCGACGAGGCCCATGGTGAGCCGCGAGCCGGTGCCGGCATTGCCGAAGTCGAGCGGGCCTTCCGGCTGCAGCAGCGCGCCGTTCCCGGTGCCGCGGATCACCCATTCGGCGCCGCGCTTCTCGATATGCGCACCCATTGCCTTCATGGCCGCGCCCGTGCGCATCACGTCCTCGCCCTCGAGCAGGCCGGTGATGCGGGTTTCGCCGGAGGCGAGGCCGCCGAACATGAAGGAGCGGTGCGAGATCGACTTGTCGCCCGGCACGCGCGCGGTGCCGGAAAGGGCTTGAGATTTGCGGGCGGTGGCCGGCTTGGCAGCGGCGGCGTGAGACATGGAATTTCCCTGGACGGAATGCCGGCGTGCCGGCGCTTTTCATTTGTTGCGGCGGTCTCGTATCACGGCGGGGCGAAATGGTCATCCCCATGGTCGTCACTTGCCGCGAGGCCTTTCAGGACTTGGTTTTGTGACGCCGGCTTTTGGCTTTGACAGCGCCGCAAACAGTGGTTAAGGGGACCACTCTTTTATTGACGAGGCTTGCCGTGGCAAAAACCGAACTTGGCACAAAGCGTATCGACCCTGAGACGGGTCGAAAATTCTACGACCTGAACAAGGACCCGATCGTCTCGCCCTACACCGGCAAGACCTATCCGCGTTCCTATTTCGAGGAAGGCAAGATCGCCGCCCTCGAGGAGGAAGAGGAAGTGGCCGAGAAGGAAGTGGACGCCGAGGACGAAGAGGGCGTTGAAGTCGTCTCGCTCGAAGAGGCCGACGACGACGTCAAGGGCGACGACCTGCCCGATCTCGGCGATGACGAGGATGTCGACCTCGGCGATGACGAGGATGACACTTTCCTTGCCGACGAAGAGGAAGAAGACGACGACGTTGCCGACATGATCGGCGTCGGCGACGACGACGACGAGGTCTGACAGGCCTGAGACGTAAGCGTTTGCAGGCTTTCTCGGCCTGTGAACAAAAAGCCGCTCATCAAGGCTTGATATCTGAGAAAGGCGGGGTTAGAAGCCGCCTGCACTAACGGCGCGGTGTTCCAACCCGCGCTGATCTCTTCGCCGGAAACGGCGCCGGCTGACTGCCGGGAGTGGGGCCATAGCTCAGTTGGGAGAGCGCTTGAATGGCATTCAAGAGGTCGTCGGTTCGATTCCGATTGGCTCCACCAAACAGTCTCCTTCAATCCGCCAGTGACTGACGCCAGCGAGCCCCGCCAAGATCAGGCCCGGTTCGGCCGATCGAAGAGAATTTCCAATTTCAACGGCGGATTTGGAATAAACTAACTCTACAGAGTTTGTAGAATAAGCAAAGTGCGGACGATCTGTTTCCCGGACAGGATTCCGCCATGCCCGCCTCTCTGCGCCCGCTTTCAACCTCGTCAGGCACAGCCAGCCATCGCCACCAACTCGCGGGAGGCAGGCCATGACCGGCGACGTTCCGGACCGCATCAAGGTCCTCTGGTTTCTGCCGACACATGGCGACAGCCGTTATCTCGGCACTGCCGAGGGCGGCCGGTCGGTCGATCTGCCCTATCTGACGCAAGTGGCGAAGGCCGCCGACACGCTGGGCTATTACGGCGTGCTGCTGCCGACCGGGCGGTCGTGTGAGGATTCCTGGGTGATCGCCTCGGCGCTGGTGCCGCTGACCGAGCGGCTGCGTTTCCTGGTCGCCGTGCGGCCCGGCCTGCAATCGCCGACGCTCGCCGCGCGCATGACCGCCACGCTCGACCGCATCTCAAACGGCCGCCTGCTGATCAATGTCGTCACCGGCGGCGATCCGCTTGAAAACAAGGGCGACGGCATTTTCCTCTCGCATGCCGAGCGCTACGAGGTGACGCAGGAATTCCTCCAGATCTACAAGCGCGTGTTGAGCGGTGACACGGTCGAGCACCGGGGCAAGCATTTCCACATCGAGGACGGCAGGCTGCTGTTCCCGCCGGTGCAGGCGCCCTACCCGCCGCTCTATTTCGGCGGCTCGTCGGATGCCGGGTCGACAGTGGCGGCGCAGGAGATCGACAAATACCTGACCTGGGGCGAACCGCCCGCCGATGTCGAGCGCAAGCTGGACGCCGTGCGAGAGCTTGCCGAAAAGGCCGGCCGAAAACTCTCCTTCGGCATTCGCCTGCATGTCATTGCACGGGAAACCACCGAGGAGGCCTGGGCCGCCGCCGACCGGCTGATCAGCCGCCTCGACGACGCGACCATCGTTTCGGCCCAGAAGGTCTTTGCCCGCATGGACTCGGTCGGCCAGGCGCGGATGAGCGCGCTGCATGGCGGCGACCGCGCCAGGCTCGAGATCGCGCCCAATCTATGGGCCGGCGTCGGCCTGGTGCGCGGCGGCGCGGGCACAGCCCTGGTTGGCGATCCCGATACCATCGCCGCGCGCATCGATGAGTATCGCCGCCTCGGCATCGACACCTTCATCCTGTCCGGCTACCCGCATCTGGAGGAAGCCTATCGTTTTGGCGAACTGGTGCTGCCGAAATTGCCGACCGATCATCCGGTCAAAGCCGCCGGCTCCTCCGTCAACACCGGCCCGTTCGGCGAGACCATCGCCGGCGACCATCTGCCGAAGTCGCTCGCCAGCGCCTCGTGAACGCGCTGCCTCCGGTCCGCCGACTGCGCGTCGCCATCATCGGCGGCGGTTTTTCCGGCGCGGCGCTGGCATGGCATCTTGCGCAGGCGCATCGGCCGGAGCGCCTGTCGATCTCGGTGATCGAGCCACGCCGGGCGATCGGCGGCGGTCTCGCCTATTCCAGCGAAGAGCCGTCGCACCGGGTCAATGTCCCGGCCGTCAGAATGAGCATGGCTCCCGATGACCCGCAGCATTTCGCGCGCTGGTTGGCCGGCTCCGGCGAACTCGATCGTGACGCGGACGCGATCTGGAAGAATGGCGACGCCTATCCACGCCGGCGTGTGTTCGGCTGCTATGTCGCCGAGCACCTCGCACCCCATCTGGCGTCAGGCGCGGTCCGTCATGTCGGCGGTCTCGCCACCGGCGTGACGCCGGACGCCAATGGCGCCGGCTGGATTGTGCAGACCTCCGCCGGACCTGTCATCGCCGACATTGTCGTCCTCGCCGCGACGCATCCGGCCCCGGCAATCCCGGCAGCGCTTGCTTCCGTGGCCGAAGCGCCGGGTTTTGTCGCCGATCCCTACGCAGCGTCGGCACTTGCCGGGATTGGGCCGGACGCTGCGGTGCTGATCGTCGGCTCCGGGCTGACCTCGGCCGATATGGTCGCGGAACTCGATCGCCGCGGCCATCGTGGCCGCATCCTGGCGCTGTCGCGCCGCGGACTGCGCTCGCGTGGCCATCCCGATGTCAGAGGCGAACCCTTTGGCGATTTCGCATCGGCGCCGGCCACCTCGGCGCTCGGCCTGCTGAAGAGCATTCGCGCGACGCTGGCTGCGGCGCGCAAGGCCAATGTCAACTGGCAGTCCGTCTTCGACCAGCTGCGCCTGCAGGGGCCGGTCCTGTGGGCCGCCCTTGCTCCATGGGAACGGGCAAGGCTGGTCCGCCAGCTGCGCGTGTTCTGGGACGTGCATCGCTTCAGGATCGCCCCGCAAATTGCTTCCGTGCTCGACCGCCGCCAGGCCACCGGCACTTTCGACATCATTGCCGCCAGGCTTGTCGCGTCGAACGACGAGGGCGAGAACCTCGCGGTCAGCTTTCAGCGGCGCGGCCAGACACGGATCGAGACGGCCCGCTTCGATGCCGTCATCAACACGACAGGGCCGGCCCATGGGCAGGCGCTTCAGCTCAATCCGGCGCTGCGCTCCCTGGCCGAGGCCGGGTTGATCAGGGTCGACGCCCACGGCCTCGGCATCGAGACAAATCTCGACAGCCGCGCCATCGGCCGGGATGGCAAGGCGATCGCCGGGCTTTTCGTCGCCGGTCCGCTGGCGCGGGGCACCTTCGGTGAACTCATGGGCCTGCCGGAGGTCGCCCGCCATGCCCAGATGGTCGCGGCCGAGATCGCAAGGCTGGTCGACAGGTTTCCGTCCACCTCGGCGGTCGGCGCCAATGCCGGCGACGTTGCGATCGCGCGCTGACGAGCTGAAGCCGGCCTCGCCGGGCAAAATTGGTATTTCCGTCCCAAGCAGGCGTCAAAAAAGGAAAATCCTACTTTGTATATATAATCAGTAGACATAATAAATATCGGCGAAATCCGGCCACGCCGGACCGATCAACGACACGGCCTGAAGGGGAGACAGTTCATGGCACACGCAGGAACCGACGCGGTCAAATTCGCCTACTGGGTGCCGAATGTTTCGGGTGGCCTGGTGATTTCCAACATCGAGCAGCGCACCAACCATTCGGCCGAGTATAACCGCAAGCTGGCGCAGATCGCCGAGAAGGCCGGCTTCGACTATGCGCTGAGCCAGATCCGTTTCACCGCCGGCTACGGCGCCGACGAACAGCATGAATCGGTTGCCTTCAGCCATGATCTGCTGGCCGCCACCACGACGCTGAAGGTCATCGCGGCGATCCTGCCCGGCCCCTGGAATCCGGCGCTGGCCGCCAAGCAGCTCGCCACCATTAGCTACCTGACCAATGGCCGTGTCGCCATCAACCTCGTCTCCGGTTGGTTCCGCGGCGAGTTCCACGCCATTGGCGAGCATTGGCTCGACCATGACGAGCGCTACCGCCGTTCGGAAGAATTCATCCGTGCCTTGCGCGGAATATGGACGCAGGACAGCTTCACCTTCCGTGGCGATTTCTACCGCTTCAACGAATATTCGCTGAAGCCGAAGCCGCCGCAGCCTCTGCCTGAGATCTTCCAGGGCGGCTCCTCGCGCGCCGCGCGCGACATGGCCTCGCGTGTCTCGGACTGGTATTTCACCAACGGCAACACGCCGGCCGAAATCGCCAAGCAGGTCGACGACATCAGGGCCAAGGCGAAGGCCAACAACCATTCGGTCAAGGTCGGCGTCAACGCCTTCGCCATCGTCCGTGAGACCGAGGATGAGGCCAAGGCGGTGCTCGCTGAAATCATCGCCAAGGCCAACCCCGAAGCGGTCAACGCCTTCGGCCACGAGGTCAAGAATGCCGGCAAGGCCTCGCCGGAAGGTGAGGGCAATTGGGCGAAATCCTCCTTCGACGATCTGGTCCAGTACAATGACGGCTTCCGCTCGAACCTGATCGGCACGCCACGGCAGGTCGCCGAGCGCATCGTCGATCTCAAGCACGCCGGCGCCGATCTCATCCTGCTCGGCTTCCTGCATTTCCAGGAAGAGGTCGAGTATTTCGGCAAGCACGTCATCCCGCTCGTTCGCGAGCTGGAGAACGCCGAACAGGCTGCATCGCTGGCAGCGGAATAACCCTTTTAAAAGGCAGGCCGGTCAATCCGGCCTGCGCACCAATGAAGGTTCCCAGGCGCGCTCGATCGATCGGGCGGCAACGGGGATTCGCGCGCCCGCTGAAGCAATCGAGGACGATTGGAATGCCGTTGGCCAGCTATGCCCTTGGAATGATGGACGCCTCGGTCTATGCGCCGGAAGTCTTTGCGCGCGGCCTGCCGTCAACGCTCCAACCGTCCGCCGTTGGCGTCGTGCCGGCAGGGTCGATCGCGACCGCCCCCGCTCCGTTGCTCTCCCTGCAAGGCATCGGCCTGTCGTTCGGCGGCGTCGTCGCCCTGGCCGATATCGACCTGTCGGTGAACCCTGGCGAGATCCGCGCCATCATCGGCCCGAACGGCGCCGGCAAGAGTTCGCTGATCAACGTCATCAGCGGCGTCTACCGGCCGGATCGCGGCCATGTCCTGCTCGATGGCATCCGTTATGGTCAGGTGCCGACGCAGCGGCTGGCGCATCTCGGTGTCGCCAGGACGTTTCAGAACCTGGCTCTGTTCAAGGGCCTCAGCGTCCTCGACAATGTCGCCTCCGGCCTCGCCTACAAGGTCCGCTCCAATTTTGCCGGCCAGATCCTTGGCGTCGGCCGCTCTCGCGGCGAGCAGCGCGACTCCTTGAGCCGCGCCGACCAGATCCTCGAATTCCTCGACCTCACCACGGTCCGCGATCGTCTCGCCGGCACACTGCCTTACGGGCTGCAGAAGCGGGTCGAACTGGCCCGCGCTTTGGTCGCCGAGCCGCGCCTGCTTCTGCTCGACGAACCGATGGCAGGCATGACCGCAAGCGAGAAGAGCGAGATGGCAGGTTTCGTGCGCGCCGCGCGTGACCGCTTCGCCACCACGGTCGTGCTGATCGAACACGATGTCGGCGTCGTCATGGGCCTGTCCGACCGCATCGCCGTTCTCGACTACGGCCGCAAGATCGCCGACGCTACGCCTGACGAGGTCAGGAACGACCAGCGCGTCATCGATGCCTATCTCGGGGTCGCCTCCGACAATGAGGACGGGGCAGGCATATGATCGCCGATTTCGACTACCAGTTCTTCATCGAAGTGCTCGTCGGCGGCTTGCTCTCCGGCGTCATGTACTCCCTGGTCGCGATCGGCTTCGTGCTGATCTACAAGACATCAGGCGTGCTGAATTTCGCGCAAGGCGCGCTGCTCCTGTTCGCGGCACTCACCTTCGTCAGCCTTGTCGAGCGCGGCGTTCCCTTCGCCTTGGCGCTGCTGGCCACCTTCGCCATCATGGTGGCGATCGGCATCGCCATCGAGCGCACGGTGCTCAGGCCACTCACCAACAAGCCGCCGATCACGCTCTTCATGGCGACGCTCGGCCTGTCCTACATCATCGAGGGCGCCGCCCAGCTGATCTGGGGCACGCAGGTCCATGGCCTCGATCTCGGCATCGAGGACGTGCCGCTGGAAGTCGGCGGCGTGCTGATCAGCCAGTTCGACATCTTCGCCGCCGTCGTGGCCGCCGGCATGGTCCTGCTGCTGTCGCTGTTCTTCCGTTACACCCGCATCGGCCTCTCCTTCCGCGCCGTTGCTGACGACCAGTTCGCCGCCCTCGCGGTCGGCCTTAGGTTACCGCTGATCTGGGCGACCGTCTGGGCCGCCGCCGGCCTTGTCGCGCTGGTCGCGGGGATGCTGTGGGGTGCGCGCCTCGGCGTGCAGTTCTCGCTGTCGCTGGTGGTGCTCAAGGCGCTGCCAGTGCTGGTGCTCGGCGGCTTCGATTCCATTCTCGGCGCCATCGTCGGCGGACTGCTGATCGGCGCCAGCGAAAAGCTCGCCGAGGTCTATATCGGCGACTATTTCGGCGGCGGTATCGAAAGCTGGTTCGCCTATGTCGTGGCACTCGCCTTCCTGCTGATCCGCCCCTCCGGCCTGTTCGGCCAGAAGCTCGTGGAAAGGGTCTGAGCCATGACCGCGATCACAAGCAATTTCTCCGCTGCGCCGGTGCTGCCGAAATGGATGGCGCCCGTCCTGCTGCTCGCCTTCGCCTATGGCGTGGTACCGCTAATCGGCTCGAGCTATCTGTTCGAAGCCATCCTGCTGCCGTTCCTGGCCCTTGGGCTTGCCGGCGTCGGGCTGAATATCCTCACCGGCTATGCCGGCCAGGTCTCGCTGGGCAGCGCCGCCTTCATGGCGGCTGGCGCCTTCGCCGCTTACAATTTCAACTTGCGCGTTGAAGGCCTGCCGCTGATCGGCAGTATCTTTCTGGCCGGCATCGTCGCTGCCGCGATAGGCATCGTCTTCGGCCTGCCCAGCCTGCGGCTGAAAGGGTTCTACCTCGCGGTTTCGACGCTCGCCGCGCAGTTCTTCGTGCAATGGGCGCTGACCAAGTTCAGCTGGTTCTCCAACGACTCGGCGTCCGGCGTCATCGACGCGCCAAAACTCTCGATAGCCGGCTTCGCTTTCTATGGCGCCGTCGGCCGTTATCTTTTCGCGCTGACCATCGTCGCCTTCCTCACCTTCCTTGCCCACCGTCTGGTCACATCGCAGACTGGTCGCAATTTCATCGCCATCCGCGACAATGAAACCGCCGCCCGCATCATCGGCATCCCGGTGCTGAAGACCAAGCTTCTGGCCTTCGCCATCTCGTCCTTCATCATCGGCGTCGCCGGCGTCATCTGGGCCTTCGCCTATCTCAGGACCGTCGAGCCGGCCGGCTTCGATCTCGACCGCTCCTTCCAGATCCTGTTCATCATCATCATCGGCGGCCTCGCCTCGATCCGTGGCGCCTTCTTCGGCGCCGCCCTGATCGTCGTCTTTCCGCTTGGCTTGTCGCGCCTCGGCGGCTTCCTGCTCGGCGATGTCTTCGACTCGGGCGTGCTCGACATGAGCCAGCGCATCGTGCTCGGCGCCCTCATCATCCTGTTTCTGATCCTCGAACCGGACGGGCTGGTGGCCCTGTGGGACAGGATCCGAAGACGGCTCCTGTTCGCCTGGCAGTCGACATGAGCCCTGCGGGCAACCCGCATCGAACTGAATCGGAAAATGAACCAGAGGCCGAACCAAGACGGCCCATACCGGGAGTATCTCGACCATGACCTTCCTCAGCACAATCAAGGCGGCGGCGCTGTCCGCGGCGATGATCGTGTCGGTGGCCTTGCCCGCCGCCCACGCCGACGAACAATATTTCCCGCTGCAGAGCTATCGCGTCGGGCCTTACGCGGCCGGCGGCACCGGCTTCTTCGGCGGCTTCATCGACTATCTCAACCTCATCAACATCCGCGATGGCGGCGTCAACGGCGTCAAGCTGACCTGGGACGAATGCGAGACCCAGTACGAGGTCGAGCGGGGCGTCGAATGCTATGAGCGCCAGAAGAGCCATGCCGGCGCCGCCGCCTGGAACCCGCTCTCGGTCGGCATCGCCTATGCCATGATCGACCGCATCACCGCCGACAAGGTGCCGCTGATCACCGTCAACCACGGCCGCACCGATTCCACCGACGGGCGCGTCTTCCCTTACGTCTTCCCGCTGCTGCTCAACCCCTACAGCGAGACATCAGGCATCGTGAACTACATCGCCGCCAAGGAAGGCGGCATCGACAAGCTCAAGGGCAAGAAGATCGTTGTGCTCTATCACGGCTCGCCTTACGGCAAGGAGACCATCCCGATCTATGAATTGCTGGCGCAGAAATACGGCTTCGCCGTGCAGCAGATCGAAGTGCCGCATCCCGGCAATGAGCAGCAGTCGCAGTGGCTGACCATCCGCCGCGCCAAGCCGGACTTCGTCGTCCTGCGCGGCTGGGGCGTGATGAACCCGGTGGCGCTGAAGACGGCTGTGAAAGTCGGCTTCCCCGTCGACCATATCGTCGGCAATGTCTGGTCGAATTCGGAAGAGGACGTCATCCCGGCCGGCGATGCCGCCAAGGGTTACACCGCCATCACCACCCAGGCCTCCGGCAACACCTATCCGGTGGTGCAGGAGATCGTGAAGACCGTCTATGGCGCCGGCAAGGGCAACCTTGAAGACAAGTCGCGCATCGGCTCGGTCTACCACAATCTCGGCATCGTCAACGGCATCCTCAATGTCGAGGCGATCCGTGTCGCGCAGGAGAAGTTCGGCCACCGCACGCTGACCGGCGACGAAGTCCGCTGGGGCTTCGAACACCTCAAGCTCGACCCCGCCAAGGTCGAGGCGCTCGGCGCCAAGGACCTGTTCCACTCGATCAATGTCAGCTGGGACAATCACGAGGGCGAAGGCTACGTGACCTTCCAGCAATGGGACGGCAAGAAGTGGAATGTCGTCTCCGACTGGATCGCGCCGGACTGGGCGCTGCTGCGGCCAATCATCGAGAAGTCGGCCGAAGCCTATGCCGCCGAGAAGGGCATCAAGCTGCGCACCGCCGATGATGCCAACGCCGTGACCACCAACTGAACAGTCAACGCCGGGCGCCACGGAACGCGGCGCCCGGTCCTTAAGGTTCTCGAACCGCGGAAGAAGAGCCCATGCCGGACAATGACGTCATCCTTGCGGTGGACACGATCCATGCCACCTACAACCACGCCATCACGGCGCTGCATGGCGTCAGCTTCGAGATCCGGCGCGGCGAGATCCTGGCGCTGCTCGGCGCCAACGGCGCCGGCAAGACCACCACGCTGAAAGCCGTCTCCAACCTCCTGCCGGCCGAGCGCGGCCAGATCGCCGCCGGCACCATCCGCTATGACGGCGCCGATGTGTCGCGCCGCAAGCCCGGCGATCTCGTACGCGCGGGCCTGGTGCCGGTGCTGGAAGGCCGTCACTGCTTCAAGAGCCTCACCGTCGAGGAAAACCTGATCGCCGGCGGCATCGGCCGCAGCGGCCGCCGCGCCGAGATCAATCAGGATCTGGAGCGGATCTACGCCTATTTTCCTCGGCTAAGGGAAAAGCGCCGGACATTGTCCGGCCTGACCTCGGGCGGCGAACAGCAGATGACCGCGATCGGCCGGGCGCTGATGTCGCGGCCGCGCCTGCTGGTGCTCGACGAACCGTCGATGGGGCTCGCCCCGCTCATCGTCCAGGACATCTTCCAGACGCTGAGGAAACTGAACCGCGAGACCGGCCTGTCGATCCTGGTCGCCGAGCAGAACTCGGCCGTTGCGCTGCGCTATGCCGACCACGCCACGGTGCTCGAAAACGGCGTCTCCGTCCTCGCCGGCGCGGCCGCCGATCTTCGCCAGCGCGAGGATGTACGCGCCTTCTATCTCGGTCAATCGACCGCCGGCCAACAACCATCGCCGGCTGCCAAGCCAACCCATCTCCATGCCGTCGCCTGAAACGAAATTCGAAGGAGCAGCAACATGACCGTCTCGACCGTCAAGACAGACCAAGCCTCCGCCGCCGTGCCGCCGGTCGCAAGGCCATCGGCGCCGGCCCACATCATCCGGGATGACGCCGAAGCGATCGCGGTCGCCCGCGCGCTCGCCGCCGAATTCATCAAGGACTCCTCCAGGCGCGACCGCGAGCGGATCTGGCCGGTCGCCGAACTCGACGCCTTCTCGCAGAGCGGCCTGTGGTCGATCAACGTGCCCAAGGCATTCGGCGGGCCGGAAGTGTCCTACGCGACGCTGGCCAAGGTGATCGAGATCATCTCGGCGGCGGATTCCTCGATCGGCCAGATCGCACAGAACCATCTCGGCGTCATCGCCGCCATCCGCACCGTGTCCGACGCGGACCAGCAGAAGCTGCTGTTCGCCGAAGCGCTGAAAGGCACGCGGTTCGGCAACGCCTTCTCCGAGTTCGGTTCCAAGCGCGCCGCCGACTTCGAAACCCGTTTCACCGATGCCGGCGACCATGTCGTCGTCAATGGCCGCAAATTCTATTCGTCCGGCGCGCTGCTTGCCCATCTGGTGCCGATCGTGGCGCTCGATGACGAGGGCCGCGCCTGGTATGCGATCGCCGACCGTGGCGCGCCGGGCCTGACCGTCATCGACGACTGGTCGAGCTTCGGCCAGCGCACGACTTTGTCCGGCACCGTCATCATCGACAACGTCAAGGTGCCGAAGACGCATCTCGTGCCCGGCTATAAGGGCTATGACAGACCGACCGCCGACGGCGCCATCTTCCAGATCATCCAGGTGGCGGTCGACACCGGCATCGCCCAGGCAGCGATCGACGAGACGGTTCACTTCGTCCGGACCAGGAGCCGCGCCTGGATCGACAGCGGCGTCGACAATGCCTGGGATGATCCCTACACCATACAGGCGGTCGGCGACCTGACGCTGCGTCTGCACGCGGCGCAGGCGCTGCTGGAAAAGGCCGGCCTTGCGATCGACAAGGCGGTGGCCGAGCCGACGGCCGAGACGGTGGCGCACGCGCAGATCGTCACCGCTGAGGCGAAGATCCTGTCGACCGAGATCGCGATTGCCGCCACCAACAAGCTGTTCGAACTGGCCGGCACCCGCTCGACGCTGGCCGAGCACAATCTCGACAGGCATTGGCGCAATGCCCGCACCCACACGCTGCACGATCCGGTACGCTGGAAATACTCGATCCTCGGCAAATATTTCCTCAATGGCGAAAATCCGCCGCTGCACGCCTGGAGCTGATTTCCCATCGGCGGGCCGGGTGGCCCGCCACCTCAAACTTCGACATCCAAGAGGCCACTGCCATGTCAAACCCCACAGTCGTCGGCTTTTCCGGCAACATCACCCGGCCGTCAAAGACACGCGCCTTCGTCGATCTCGTCACCAGGGACATCGCCGTCCGCCATGGCTTGTCGGCTGTTACCTACGATATCGAGGATGTCGGCCCTTCGCTGGGCACGGCGAGATGGGCGCGCGACCTCGACAGCCAGGCGCAGCCGATCCTGGCTCAAATCCTCGCTGCCGATGTGCTGGTGGTCGGTTCGCCGACCTACAAGGGCAGCTATACCGGACTGTTCAAGCACTTCTTCGACCTGATCGATCCCTCGGCGTTGCGGGGCAAGCCCATCGTGCTGACCGCGACCGGCGGCGGCGAGCGCCATGCCTTGATCGTCGAGCATCAGCTGCGGCCGCTGTTCGGCTTCTTCGAGGCCTTCGCCTTGCCGACCGCCGTCTACGCCACCGACAAGGATTTCATCGAAGGCGTTCTGCGCTCCGAGGCGATCCTGAAGCGCGCAGCGCAAGCGGTGGACGAGGTCGGCTTCGTGCTCGCCAACCGCTCGGCAGGCAGGGTCGCCGCCGAATAGCGGCCCGACGGCAGCGGATTTTCACCGATCGGAATCGGCACCGGTGGTGCCCTCGCTTACGTGCAATTTACGACCGCCCGCTACAAAGTTCCTGTCTGATTCGTCCGGGACAGGAACACAATGAGCAAAGCCCTCACGACCTTCGCACTCGTCGCCGTGCTGACCGCTCTGCTCATGGCGCTGAGCCTTGCGGTGGCCCGGCATGGTTACCCCTATGGCGCGATCGGCGTCAGGCGGCTCGACGGCATCGCCGATGCCGGGACCTTCATTCCGCTCGCTGCCGTCTTTTTCTTCAGCGCGCTGTTGATGATGGTCCTGCCGATCCGCGCGGCCAGCATCGTGCTGACCCATGCCGCCGACGCGATCTTCTGGACGGTGATCGTGCTGTTTGCCACCATCGTCGGCGGCCTTCTCGCCCGATGGGCCTTCGGTCAGGGCAGCGCTCTTATGGCATTGCTGAACTGGCGGTTCCTGTTTGCCGTGGCTGTCGTCGGTTGCCACTTCGTCATGAACGAACTGCGCCGCAACGTGCTGTTGCGCAGCCTGTTTTTCGTGATCTTCGCCGCCGCGACGCTCGCCTGCCTGTTCTGGTCGTTCACCCTCTAGAAAGCGGAAATAGTCGTTCCCATGTCGGGCTGCCGGGACGCTGCACCGCTTGTCGCCGTGCATCCCGCACGCCGCCATTTGCGCAAATTTACAATCCGTGCAGCCGCCGTTCCCATAGTCTGGCTCCATCGAAAAGGAACAAGGAGCTGCGAGGATGCACCGCCGCGAATTTGCCAAAAGCCTCGTCGCGGCGGCTCTTCTCGGCGGTCTCGCCGATCGCAGCGCCGTCGCACAGGAGAATACGACAATGGCCAAGCCGACGCCGTTCAAGATTGCCATGTCCGATGACCAGCTCGCCGATCTCAAGGCCCGCCTGAGCCACACACGCTGGCCGGATGAGCCCGCCGGAGCCGGATGGATGACTGGCACCAATCTCGACTACATGAAGAAGCTGACCGACCACTGGCTCCATGACTATGATTGGCGGAAGGCCGAAGCGGGCCTGAACGCATTGCCGAACTACAAGGTTGATATCGAGGGGGTCGACCTGCATTTCGTCCATCAGCCGTCGAGAAAGAAGGGCGCGACGGCGATCCTCCTGCTGCATGGGTGGCCGGACAGTTTCTACCGCTATCACAAGGTCGTGGACGCGCTGGCGGAGGAATTTCACGTCGTCGTGCCGTCCATTCCGGGAACCGGCTTCTCCGGCAGAACGGCTGTCCCGGCCGACAAGGTGGCCGACATTCTTGCTCACCTCATGAATGACGTCCTGGGTTACGGCAGCTTCATCGTGGCTGGCGGCGATCTGGGGTCGGTGATCGCCATGTCGCTGGCGCAGCGTCACCCGGACAAGCTTATCGGCTCCCATCTGACCGATGTTGGCTACCCGGACCAGACCACGGATTTTGGCTCCCTCAGCGGGCCGGAGCAAGGTTATGCCGGGGCGATCCAGCAATGGTTCTTCATGCATGGCGCCTTCAATCTGGCCCAGGCGACAAAGCCGCAGAGCCTTGCCTTCGCCATGAACGACTCACCGGTCGGACTTGCCGCATGGATCATGAGCTTCATGGCCGGGATGGGGGTCGGCGATGAGGCTGATGCCCGATTTGGCCGCGACGAGCTTTTGACCAACATCATGATCTACTGGCTGACGGAAACGGCGGCATCCTCCTTCCGCATTTACAATCAAAACGCGATGCAGCCGCCGACCATCAAGGGAAAGAACACCGGGGTGCCGGTGGCGGTGGCGACTGAAGCGCCGATCCCGGGCGGCGTTCGTTTGCCGCGTGAATGGGCGGACCGCCAGACCTCGGGAAATGTCGTGCAATTTCACGATATGGAAAAGGCGGGCCATTTCGCCGCGTGGGAAGATCCCGCATTCTATGTCGAAGACATCAAGCAATTCGCCGCGCTTGTCACGAAATAAGCGCTGCCGCGAAACTCTGATGCCGGGCGGAACTCTCGCCCGGCATCAGATCTTGTGGACTGCATCGAGGTTTGAGGGCAGGGAACCCATGATCTTCTTTATGGATTTGATCATGTGCGGTTGATCCGTATAGCCAAGATCGAAAGCCACGGCCGCGGCACTATCGCCGGCTTTCAAGCGCCGAACCGCTTCCTGCGCGCGGCGGATCAATTGGAAATCCTTCTGCGTAATACCGGTGGTGTTCTTGAAATGCTGCTGCACCGAGCGTTTGGAGGCGGCCTTGGGCTTCTCGGTAAAGGCCCTGGCCACGACGTCGTCGGACGCAAGCAGCCTTGCCGCGATCATTTCATCGACAAGAACTTCGGCGTTCAGGAATGTCGGTAGCGGCAGCTTCACGCCATCCAATGAAAATTCGTCTTCCTCCACATCCAGGAAACGGACCGCCGCGCCGGTTCGCACCTCTTTGTCATGCGCAAGATAGACATGGGCGGCAAATGAGATGACAACCGAGTGCTCACCCTCGACATATGGCACGTCGACAGGCTCGGTCGCCTGACCGCTCAAGAACACCACGGAAATCCCGTCCGGCGCGACGCTGCGGAGCAGATCCCACGAGCCGTCCGGTGTGGCTTTGTAAATCCCGTCGCTCAAACACACAGTTTGCCAGACCGTATCGATCCAGGGGTGGGGGGATGACCGGCTCGTATGCTTTTGGACCATGATCGGCATTGCTCCGGCAACTGCGAATTCGATTCATGAACGGAGATTACACAGTCGAATCCTTGCGCGACGGCGTCCAGCCCTTGCAAGCGATTTGCGCAAGATGCGCCCTCGCCGACCCGGGGGCGGCAGTCAACCAGGGGATGTCCGGCGCTGTCTTGGCCGGCTAATTCCGGGATCCGGCGGCGATGTTGGCGGCGGCCGTTTCCATCCATGTCCAGAGATAGGCGGCGAGGCCACGATCGACATGGATGCGCAGGCCGCTCTGATGGCGGTACACGATGGCGCTGATGCCGGCGAAGGAGAGCGTTGCACTGGCGCTTGGCTGCCTCCGGTCGAGCGTCGTCCCGCGCGCGACGAAAGCATCAAGTACCGGGCCATCGACCTCGAACACCTGCAATCCGGCGCTGATTTCCGTCACGGCGAATCCCTGGCTGAACCACCCGGTGGCCATGCCGATGGGGATGGTGGAGACGGCAAGCAGGCGGTCGCGCGCCAGGCGGACCGAATAGCGTATGCCTTCCGCCAGGCCGAATGCCCCGACGGCCGGCCCATCGAAGCCGGAAGCCCCGGCCCATGCCGCGAGGTCGCCGCTGACCAGGCGTTGGTGCAGCCCGGTAACGGCGCCTATCTTGAGCTCCGGCACTTCGATCGTGGCGTTGCGCCAGTCCGGCGCGACGGACCATTTTTCCGCGAGATCACGCATGGAGCCGCTCTCCTGCCGGGTCGAAGGCGCAAGGCGCGGTAATCATTGCCGTCCTGACTTTGCCGAGATGCTGGATTTCGATCGTCTCACCGTGGCGCGCCGCGCCGCGCTCGATCAGGCCGAGCGCGATCGGCCGGCCAAGCGTCGGGCTGTGGTAGCTGGAAGTGACAAAACCCTGGCTGTGCAGCCTGCCACCCTCTCGCTTGATGCCATGCGCGCCGGTTGGCAGCGGCGCTTCGCCAGACGGCACCGTCAGCCCGACAAGCTGCAGGCGGTCGCCGCGCGAGGCCTCCTCGGTGAACAGCGATCGGCGGCCGACATATTCGGTCTGGCGTCTGACGCGGGGCCCTTCGCTGCCGAGGTCGTGCGGCAGCGTGGTGCCGTCCGTGTCCTTGCCGATGACGATGAAGCCTTTCTCGGCGCGCAGGATCATCAGCGCTTCGAGGCCGATGACGACGGCATCGAATGCCTGCCCGACCTGGCGCAAATGCGCCCACAAGGGCTCGGCGCGATCGGCGCGGATCGAAATCTCGTAGCTCCTGTCGCCGGTGAAGCTGACGCGGACGATGCGGACAGCGTCGCCGCCATAGCTGCCATGGCCGATCGCCATATGCGGCAGATCGGCATCGTCGAGCGAGAGGCCAAGATCGACTGTTTCGAGCAGCTTGCGGGCGTTCGGTCCGGAGACGGTCAGCGTCGCCATCTCAGATGTGGCATTGTGGATATAGACAGCGTCACGGCCAAAACGGTCCTGGCGCCATTCCTCCAGCCGGGCGTGCACCGCCGCGACATGCGAGGACGAGCAGGAGACGACGAAGCGATGCTCGTCCAGCCGCACCAGCACGCCGTCGTCGAAGACCACGCCATTCTCCGACAGCATGAAGCCGTAGCGGCAGCGGCCGGGCTTCAGCGTCGACATGGTGTTGTAGTAGAGGAAATCGACGAATTCGGCTGCCTTGGGACCGATCACCTCGATCTTGCCCAGCGTCGAACCGTCGAACAGCGCGACCGATCGGCGCGCGCGCAACGCTTCGTCCTGGATGGCGCGATCCGCATCGGTGCCACGGCCGCCATAATGGGCCGGACGCAGCCAGCCGCCATATTCCTGGAAGACCGCGCCACTCTCGCGATGCACGCTCTCCAGCGGCAGCCGGCGCACCGGCGCCATCAATTCACCGGCGCGCGCGCCGGCAAAGCTTGCCAGCGGCACCGGCGTGAAGGGCGGACGGTAGGTTGTGGTTCCGACTTCCGGCACGGCGCGTCCGGTAATCCCTGCCATCAGCGCCAGGCCGGGCAGGTTGGAGGTCTTGCCCTGGTCGGTCGCCATGCCGAGCGTCGTGTAGCGCTTCAGATGCTCGACCGAGACGAAGTTCTCGCGCGCCGCCAGCTCGACGTCCTTCACCGTCACGTCGTTCTGGTAGTCGATCCAGATGCGCCCTTTCGAGCCGGGCACCGGCCACGCTGCGACTATGCCGCCAGTCGCCTCCGGTCCCGTGCTGAGCGGTAGGGCGGCCTTCGTTTTGCCGAGCGAGGCAACGGCCTTCTCCGAACTGGCGAACACCTCCGACAACGAGACCGAACCTGCTGCCGCACCGGCGACTGAAATGCCATCGACGGGATCGCCCGGCAGGAACGCGGCGCGGGCCTCGCTCCAGGCGAGCTTGCCTTTGGCCTGGCCGAACAGATGGATTGTCGGCGTCCAGCCGCCCGAGACCAGCACGCAGTCGGCGTCGAGCCTGGTGCCGTCATCCAGCGTCACGCCCTCGACGCGCAGCCTGCCCTTGGCGGCGGCAAGCGCGCGCCCTTTCACCAGCCGCGCCTTGGCCGTCGCATTGGGCATGCCGTCACGCCTGATGTCGACCAGCGTCACGTCGGCGCCAGCCTCGGCCAACGATGCCGCGACCTCGTAGGCACTGTCATTGTTGGTCGCGACGACAACGCGCCGGCCGACGAGAACCGCATGGCGCCTGAGATAGGCGAGTGCCGCATCCGCCGACAGGATGCCCGGCAGGTCGTTGTTGGCGAAGGGCAGTGGCCGCTCGATGGCACCGGTCGCCAGCACGATATGACGCGGCCGGACCCGCCACAGCGTGTCGCGCCGGCCATCGAAATGACGCTGGTTCAGCCCGACCAGATTGTGGTCGTAAATACCAAAGGCGGTGGTCGCGGGCAGGATCAGGTGGCCGCCGGCGGTAAGCTCCGCAACCGTTTCCTCGATCCACATGGAAGCGGGCTTGCCGTCGATCTCGCAGGCGCGATGGCCGAGCGATCCGCCCGGTTTGTGCTGGTCGTCGACCAGCGTGACGCAGAGGCCCGCGCCGGCAGCCAGCCTGGCCGCCGCCAGTCCGGCCGGCCCGGCGCCGACCACCAGCACGTCGCAATAATGGTTGATCTGGTCCGCCGTGCCCGGCGAGGTCCAGCCGATGTCGACCTTGCCCAGCCCGGCCATGGCGCGGATGCGCGGCTCGAACATGTGCCAGTCCGGCCACATGAAGGTCTTGTAGTAGAACGCCGCCGGAATGAAGCGCGAGAAGCGGTCGAGGAAGGCGTTGCGGTCGGTCTGCGCGTTTGGCGTGGCATTGACGCTTTTCGCCACCAGCCCGTCGCGTGCCGGTTCGGTCGTGGCCCGCGTGTTCGGCGTCGCCTGCGGGCCGCCGATATCGACCAGTGCGTTCGGCTCCTCGACGCCGGCGCCCCAGATGCCGCGCGGCCGGTGGTATTTGAAGCTGCGGCCGACGATCGCGACGTCGTTGGCGAGCAGTGCCGAGGCAATGGTGTCGCCGGCAAAACCGTCCACGCTTGCGCCGTCGAAGCTGAAACGGATCGGCCGCGAGCGGTCGATGGCGCTGCCGCCCGTGGCAAGACGCGAGGCGGTCATGCCGCGCGCTCCCCGCCAAGCGCGGTCGACGACAGTACCTTGTGCGTAACGGTATCACGCTCCATGACGAAGAACTCGCCGCAGCTCGTGTGAACCCAGATTTCGCGCGCCGTGCCTTTCGGGTTGGCGCGCAGATAAAGATAGTTGGCCCAGTGCTCGATGGGCACCTCGGCGCCATCCGGCCTGGCGTTGCCGGCATCGCCGCCATAGTGGAATTCGGTCTCGTCGCGCGGTCCGCAGAACGGGCAAGGAAAGAGCTGCATCAAGAAACCTCTAATGCGCGATGCCGGAGCCGGCCGCTTCGTCGATCAGCCGTCCGCTGGCGAAGCGATCGAGATCAAAGGGACGGCTGATGTCGTTGTGCTTGCCGGTCGCCAGCAGGTTCGCCAGCAGCGTCCCGCCGGCGGGAATGGCCTTGAAGCCACCCGTGCCCCAGCCGCAATTGAGGAACAGGTTGGGTAATGGTGATTCACCGATGATCGGCGAGGAGTCCGGCACGACGTCGACGATGCCGGCCCACTGCCGCATCAGCTTCAGCTGGCCGAAGATCGGGAACATCTCCAGCAGGCCGGCGATGACGGTTTCCAGCGTCGGCAGATTGCCGCGCTGCGCGTAGGAGGGGACGCGGTCGAGCCCGCCGCCGATGACGATCTCGCCCTTGTCCGACTGGCTGACATAGACGCCGCAGCCTGGCGACAGCACCACCGTGTCGAGGATCGGCTTCACCGGCTCGGAGACGCAGGCCTGCAGCGCATAGGAATTGATCGGCAGCCTGAAGCCGGCCTTGGCCGCCAGCACCGAGGAGTGGCCGGCCACCGCCATGCCGATGCGCTCCGCGCGGATCGTGCCGCGCGTCGTCTGGACGCCGCGGCAGCGGCCGCCCTCTATGATGAAATCGGTGATCTCGCAGTTCTGGATGATGTCGACACCAAGCCGGCTCGCCGCCCGTGCATAGCCCCAGGCGACCGCGTCATGGCGCGCCGTGCCGGCCCTGCCTTGCCAGATGCCGCCGAAGACGGGGAAACGCGCATCCGGGGAGAAATTATAGATCGGCGACACGCGCCGCACATCTTCTGGCGAAAACAGCTCCGCATCGATGCCGTTGATCTGCATGGCGTTGACGGTGCGCGCGCCGATCTCCATTTCGGCGGTCGAGTGGCAGAGATTGACCATGCCGCGCTGCGACAGCATGACGTTGTAGTTCAGGTCCTTCGACAGGCCTTCATAGAGCCGGTGCGCCAATCCATAGAGCTCGACGCTTTCCGGATAGTAGTAGTTGGAGCGCACCACGGTGGTGTTGCGGCCGGTGTTGCCGCCGCCGATCCAGCCCTTTTCCAGCACCGCGACTCTGGCGATGCCATGGTTCTTGGCCAGGTAATAGGCCGTCGCGAGCCCATGGCCGCCGCCGCCGATGACGATCGCGTCGTAGGACGGCTTCGGCTCGGGCGAGCGCCATGCCTGCTTCCAACCGGTCTGGCCGGCCAGACCCTCCTTGAACAGCGACAGGGCGGAATAGCGTCTGGTCATGGTGTGCCGGAGGCGCCTGACTTCGGGCAAGGAGCTTGGATCATGGCAGGATCTTCCGCAGGATGGCAGCGGTTCGTTCGGTCATGCCCGCATCGCTTTGCCCAGTGGATCGTAGGGCGACGAAGCGATGACGTGCGCACTTCTTTCGACGCCGACGATATGGGTTGTCAACTCCGTATCGATGCCCGCCGCACCGCGATCGACAAGCGCCATGGCAAGGCTCTTGCCGATCGTATGGCCATAGCCGCCGGAGGTGACGAAGCCGGCAAGCTTGCCTCTGTTCCAGACCGGTTCGTAGCCGCTGGCGTCGGCATCCCCGGCGTCGATTTCGAGCGTCACCAGCGTGCGCCCGGCGCCGGTCTTCTGCTCTTTGAGCGCGGCTTCACGGCCGATGAAGTCACCCTTTTCGAAAGCGATCCAGCGGTCCATGCCGGTCTCGGCAGGCGTATAATCCTGGGTGAACTCGCGCGACCAGATGCCAAAACTCTTTTCGAGCCGCAGCGCGTTCACAGCGCCGAAGCCGTATTCGGTCACGCCGAGGTCGCTGCCTGCCGCCAGCAGCGCGCGGCGCAGCCCGGCATGCTCATTGGCCTGGCAATGGATCTCGTAGCCGAGCTCGCCGATGACCGACAGCCGCCCGACCTTGGCCCGCACCAGGCCGACATCGAGCGTCTTGCAGGCAAGGAAGCCGAAGGCTTCGTGCGAGACATCCTGGTGCGTCAGCCGTTCGAGCAGCCGGCGCGCATTGGGGCCGGCGAGCGAAAAGCCGACGACGGCGTCCGAAATATCACGCACGGTGACGCCGTCGCCGAGGTGCTGCTCGAACCAGCGCATATGCCATTGACGCAGATAATAGGACCCCATGATCCACCAGGAGCCGTCGCCCCAGTTGAAGACGGTGAGGTCGCCCTTGAGCTTGCCGTTTTCGCCCAGCATCGGCGCGAGTTTGGCGCGGCCGGGCTTGGGCAGAGCGCAGGCGAGCAGCTGGTCGAGCCACGTCTTCGCTCGCGGTCCTGAGATCTCGCAGCGCGAGAAAGCGGTGATATCGAGCAGGCCAACCCCTTCGCGCACCTTGCGGCATTCCTGGCCGACGATGTCGAAGGCGTTGGAGCGCTTCAGCGTCGGTGTCTCGACGAAGCCCTGCGGGGCGAAATAGAGTGGCACTTCCATGCCCCAGGAATTGCTCCAGCTTGCGCCGGCGGCCTCCATGGCGTCATGCGCGCCGGCCGTCTTCAACGGCCGTCCCGCCGGCAATTGCTCGTTGGGATAGCTCATGACGAAACGGCGCGAATAGAACTGCCCGGTCGTCTGCTTGATGTATTCGCGGTTGGAGGCGAAGTCGCCGTAGCGGGCGATGTCCATGCCGAAGACGTCGGCTTCCGGCTCGCCATGGATCATCCACTCGGCGAGCGACTTGCCGACGCCGCCGCCTTGCAGGAAGCCGGCCATGACGCCGCAGGCCACCCAATAATTGGGAACGCCGCGCACCGGGCCGACCAGCGGATTGCCGTCGGGCGAGAAGGTGAAGGCGCCATTCACCCAGCGCTTGATGCCGGCCGTCTCCAGGCAGGGATAGCGGCTGAAGCCGAGCGCCAGTTCGTTGGCGATACGGTCGGTGTCCTCCTGGATCAGCTCGATGCCGTAGTTCCACGGCGCGCCGTCCATGTTCCAGTGCTTGTGGTTGATTTCGTAGATCCCGAGCAGCAGGCCTTTCTGCTCCTGGCGCATATAGGTGAAGCCTTCGAGGTCGACGATCAGCGGCAATTCCCGGTCGAGCGCCTGGATCTCGGGCAGCGCCTCGGTGACGAGGTAGTGATGCTCCATCGGAGAAACCGGCAGGTCGATGCCGGCCATCCGGCCGACCTGCTTGGCCCACAATCCGCCGGCATTGACGACGTGCTCGGCAATGACAGTGCCTTTCTCGGTGACCACGTCCCAGCTGCCGTCGGCGCGGCGGTTCAGCTCCAGCACACGGTTGTGCTCGATGATCTCGGCGCCGCGCTTCCTTGCCGCCTTGGCGTAGGCATGGACGACGCCCGAGGGGTCGATGTGGCCCTCGCGCGCAGCATAGAGGCCGCCCAGCATGCCGTCGGTGTTGAGGATCGGGCAGCGTTGCCGGATTTCTTCGACGCCGACCAGATGGACATCGTCGATGCCCATGGTCTGGAAGATGCGGTAGGAGGCTTTCAGCCATTCCCAGCGTTCCGGCGCCGAGGCGACCGAGATGCCGCCGGTCATATGCATGCCGATGTTCTGGCCCGACTCTTTCTCGACCTCCGACAACAGGTCGATCGTATAGGCCTGCAGCGCGGCGATGTTGGGATCGGCGTTCAGCGCATGGAAGCCGCCGGCCGCGTGCCAGCTCGACCCGGCGGTCAACACCTCGCGTTCGATCAGCGCGACATCGCTCCAGCCGAACTTCGCCAGATGGTAGAGCACCGAAGTCCCAACCACGCCGCCGCCGATTACGATCGCCCTGTATTGGGATTTCATCTTGCCGCACTCCATCGGGTTATGGCGGCGCAGCCTAGCGGCATTGTACACATGTGTCTAGTACGTTGCTAGGTTGGCCCGGAGCAGGCTGGCGTGCTGGCTATGGGGGTGGATGCCCTACGGACCGCGTCCAGAAAACTGCCACGTCAAGTCGGCCGGTGACTATCGTCTACCGTTTTCCGGAAAGCGTCTTCTCGACGTATCGCGCGAAGTCCTCGACATCTTCTGCCGGAGGCTCCTGGCCGGTGAAGCTGCGCAGGTAGGAGGCGACGTGCGTGAGACGGGTGCTCATCGGCTCGTTGAGCTCAAGTGAGTAGTAGCCGATCTGCATGAAATAGAGGACGCGAGCGCGCACGAATGCGTCCTCTTCCTCATAGCCATGACGCTTGAACATGTCGCGTATGGCATTGACGCGCTCTTCGTCGGCCTCGTCCAGCGCGCGCCGGATGGCGGGTGAGCGCCGGGCCCAGGCCCTGATCGCGAAGTCCAGCCGGGGATCGAACAGCCTTTCGTCCACCCAGCATTCGAAGATGCTCATCACGCCGCGGATGACGGTCGCGGAAGGTCGCGAAGCGCGCTCGACGATAAATCTTGTATTGGTCTGCCGCCAATAGTCCAGCAACTGGTCGAGCAGATCCTGGCGGCTTTTGAAATACCAGTAGAAGCTGGACCGCGAGACATCGAGCTGCTGGCCAAGCGTCAGCACCCGGACGCGCTCGACGCCGTCCGAGATCAGCGTTTCAAGCGCCAGCTTCAGCCAGTCTTCACGCGTGGCCTTGATGTTGCCGGTGGCGCCGGCGCGCTGGATCGTCGTTTCGAGTGCTGCCATCTGTACGACGCATGACACGCCGCATCAGCCAAATCAAGGCTATGGACATAGGCGTGCAGGGCAATTCGCCTGGTCGGGAATAGCGCTCTGCGGATACCGGCTGGGCTGACTGCAACGGCTGACCCGGGGACTTTTGTCGCGGCTGTTCGACCAGTGCGTGCTTTCCCACAAGGCATTTGTCTGGCAAATACCAGTTCACACAGATGCCGCCGCGCGGCCAACCAGCAGGAAAGACCAGATATGGCACAGTTTCGAAAGAACCTCATCGATGGCGAATGGGTCGGCGATGCCGGCTCCCGCAACATCAACCCATCGGATACCGGCGACGTCGTCGGCGAATATGCCTCGGCGGGGATCGAACAGGCCAAGCAGGCAATCGCGGCGGCCAAGGCCGCGTTTCCCTCATGGTCCCGCTCCGGTCCATTGGCCCGCCACGCGGTGCTGAAAAAGGCGTCCGACGAGATCATGGCGCGCAAGGACGAGATCGGCCGCAATCTCGCGCGTGAGGAAGGCAAGACGCTGGCCGAAGGCATTGGCGAGACCATCCGCGCCGCCCAGATATTCGATTTCTTTGCCGGCGAAACATTGCGCCTGACCGGAGAGATGGTGCCGAGCGTGCGGCCGGGCGTCGGCGTCGAGATCACCCGCGAGGCTGTCGGCGTGGTCGGCATCATCACGCCGTGGAATTTCCCCATCGCCATCCCGGCCTGGAAGATCGCGCCGGCGCTCGCCCATGGCAACACCATTGTCTTCAAGCCGGCCGAGCTGGTTCCGGAGAGCGCCTGGTCCATCGTCGACATCCTGCACCGCGCCGGCCTGCCCAAGGGCGTGCTCAACCTGGTCATGGGCAAGGGCTCGGTCGTCGGCCAGGCGATGCTTGACAGCCCCGACATCAATGCCATCACCTTCACCGGCTCGGTCGGCACGGGAAAACGCGTCGCCGCCGCAAGCGTCGAGCACATGCGCAAGTTTCAGCTCGAAATGGGCGGCAAGAACCCGCTGGTCGTACTCGACGACGCCGATCTTGCGGTCGCCGTCGATTGCGCGCTCAACGGCGCCTTCTTCTCGACCGGCCAGCGCTGCACCGCCTCGTCCAGGCTGATCGTGACCGAAGGTATCCATGACCGTTTCGTCGATGCGCTGAAGGAGCGGATGAGCAAGCTGGTGATCGGCGATGCGCTCGATGCGCAGACCCAGATCGGCCCGGTCGTCGACGCGACCCAATTGAAGCAGGACGAGGACTATATCGCCATCGGCGTCAGGGAAGGCGCCACGCTCGCCTTCGGCGGCGAACGGCTCGACCGCAAGACGCCCGGCTTCTATCTCAGCCCGGCCCTGCTGACCGAAGCCACCAATGCCATGCGCAGCTCGCGCGAGGAGATTTTCGGCCCGGTCGCCAGCGTCATCCGCGTCAAGGATTATGACGAGGCGCTTGCCGTCGCCAACGACACGCCTTTCGGGCTCACCTCGGGCATCTGCACCACGAGCCTCAAGCATGCCACGCACTTCAAGCGCAATTCGGAGGCCGGCATGGTGATGGTCAACCTGCCGACGGCGGGCGTCGATTTCCATGTTCCCTTCGGCGGCCGCAAGGGCTCGAGCTATGGCCCTCGCGAACAGGGCCGCTACGCCATGGAGTTCTACACCACGGTGAAGACCGCCTATACATTCGCAGGCTGATCGGGCGCCGGCCTGCCAGGCCGGCGAACCTTCACCGGGAATCGGCATGAGGCGATGACATTGCAGGACCTGACCTGGCTCAACCCGCCGCCGCATCACGCCATCGACGGCGATGCGGTGCGCGTGCGCACCGGCAAGGAGACCGATTTCTGGCGCGAGACCTTCTACGGTTTCTGGCGTGACAACGGCCATTTCCTGCGTCGGCCGGTCGAGGGCGATTTCACCGCCGAAGTCACCGTCACGGGCGACTACAAGGTGCTCTATGACCAGGCCGGACTGATGGTTCGGCTCAGCGAAACGCACTGGATCAAGGCCGGCATCGAATACACCGACGGCCTAGCCTATTTCTCCGTCGTTGTTACCAACGACACATCGGACTGGTCGCTGGTCGCCATTCATGCCGGTCCGAACGGCGTCAGCATCCGCCTGACCCGCCACGGCGAGGCGATCCGCGTCCAGTATCTCGACGCTTCGGACGGTCACTGGAAGCCGGTGCGGCTCGCCTATTTCCCGATCTCGAAGACGGTCGATGTCGGCATGATGTGCTGTTCGCCGCAGCGCGAGGGCTTCGAGGTCACATTCTCCGGATTTTCGGTCGGCCCGCCGATTTCACGGGAACTCCACGACTGACGTTCCGGCCGGGACCGGGACATTGCGGCCGCGATGGTGTCTGGGCTAAGCGTTGCCGATGGGCATGTCGCGTTGGCGGGCAAAACTCAAAAAGGCGGTCCGTTCCGCGGCGCTGAGATTTCTCGGCGTTCCTCCCGTGCTGTGGTCGCAAGGCATCGCTCACTTCTGCGACTTCGCCGGACCCGATTGGTATCGCAACGCGCCGACCGAATCGACGCAGAGCGAGGCCTTTTTCCGCGACCATTACAGTGGCGCGCACGGCATCGTCTGGGTGCGGCTGAGCACATTGGCCAGGGACCGGCGAAACTGCGACCTCGATACGTTTGCTCGGGTCGTCTTGCCGACCATCAAGGCTCCCTTCATCCTGCTGACGACCGACGGCGATGCCTCGGTGCCGTCGGACTTGGCGCAGGACACCGTCGGGCGGCTTTTCGCCAACCCCTATCTGGTGTCCTGGTACAGCCAGAACTGCGATGGCGTTCATTCCCGGATCAAGCCGTTCCCGATCGGACTGGACCTTCATACGCCACGCTCGCTTGCGACACCCGCCGGCCTGGTGCGGCAACTGCAAACCCTGCGCGACCGGCAAGGCAGCGCGGATCGCCGTCCGCCCAGGATATTCTGCGATTTCAGCATCAGCAGCGGCTCGAACGAGCGTCGGGAATTGCTTGAGGCCCTGGACGGATGCCCTCACGTCGACTTTCTGAAAAGACGCGTTTCACAGCGCGGCATCTGGCAGCTGTATTCGCAATATCCGCTCGTGCTTTCGACCACGGGAAACGGCCTCGACTGTCACCGCACATGGGAGCTGCTCTATCTCGGCTGCATCGTGGTGACCAAGACCTCGCCGCTCGACCCTCTCTACGAGGGTCTGCCGGTCATCATTGTCGACGATTGGCACGAGGTCAGGGATCCGGAAGCACCACAGCGCTGGATCGGCAAAGTCGCGCATCTGACGGAGCGGGAATATCTGTGGCGACGTCTGAGGCCACAGGCCTATCTGGAGCCCCTCAGGCAGGAACTTCGGCAGGCCGCCGCTTCACCAGGGAACGTGTAGGATCTCCAGCTTCGGCAAACCAACCGGCCGGATGCCGAGGTCGTTGGCGAGCACCCCAAAGGCTTCGGTCTCGATCAGGTCGCGGTAGGGAATTTCGGGGAAACGAAGGCCGCCGCGATGCAGGGCGGCATCGACCAGAAGCATGGTCCCGCCGACCGCGTCGAGGCCGATGATGTCGAGATGCCTGACATCGCTCAGGTGATAGCGGTATGGCGTCTGCTTGGGAGGCTGGTGCAGACCGCCGCGTATCTCGCGGTAATAGCGATAATCCCTGGTCTGCCGTCGGATAATGAAATTGTTCAGGTCGAAGCTGCTGCCGCCGGCGATCTTGACGCAGTTGGGCACCGCTATGCGATGTCCGGTGGCGATCAGTCTGTTCACCACATCGCCGGGAAAGCGCCAGACGTCTATATCGATCCATAGCGCCCAGTCGTCGTCTTCCTTCAGCCCGTGATCGATGAGGTAATTTCGCACCTTGGCAATGGCGCCGCGCCTCACGCGTTGCATCCCAGGCTTGGCCCGTTTTGCCCTGTCGAGCCTGGTGCCGACCTGTCTTTGCAGAAGCACAATGTCGCGATATTTGCCGGCCAGTCCCGCCCTCGCGGCCTGCAGCCGTTCCCAGCTGCCATCCAGGCTGTCGCCCTCGCAGAAGACCAGCTTGATCCTGTCCTTGGGATAGTCGAGCCCGTCCAGCGCATCGAGAAAGGGCTGTATGAGGTCGGCGGCGTCGCGAAGCGGCACCAGAACGGCTATGTTCTGGCCCGAAGGCGGCGGCGCCGCCAGGACAGCCTTGTCGACGCCGGCTTTGGCCACGGCCTCGTCCAGATACGCCCCGCGCGTCAGCTGGTACCGAAGCCGATAGGCCCGGTTGCGCAGCCTGGTCGTCCATTTCGGTGGCGGCTCCGGAATCCACCATGTGCCGGCCCAGTGATGGATCGACAGCGCTGCCGTGCCGCCGCCGCCCTCCGTGCTTCCGGCCGATGTCACCGGCGCGAACAGGCCGGAAGGGTGAATGGCAAAGGCTTCCTGATCGCCGTAGCCGCGCTGGGCGGAGGTCAAAAGGCAGGGACCGGTCGCGTCGAGCACGTCCTTGGCGCCAGCGAGTCCTGGCATCATCGACAACAGATGCATCCAGAACGGATGCCTGGGCGGGCTCGCGATCGTCCCGTTGAACAGCAGATAGGGAAGTCCCCGGAAATCCGCCTGGACGGCCGCATGCGACGCCGGCTCCTTGCACAGCACGATCCGGGTCTCGTCCATGATCGGATCGAACGGTGCGACGCATTCGCAGTCGATGTCGGCATAAATCCCACCAAAATGATGCAGCAGCATGTAGCGGGCCGCATCCGACCGCTGCACGCCCTTCGTGTAACCGCAGAACATTGACAGGAAATCAGGGTAGTGCTCGGCCACGAATTCGAGCAGCATGCGATCGCTCCAAAACATCACCGTCCAGTGCGGATTGTGCCGTTTCCAGCTGTCGGCATATGCCTGGAAGCGCGCGGGAACGCTGTCGGTCTTCCATGTCTGGTGCAGGATCGGCGGGATCATCGGCGGCTCACAGGTGACGTGATGAGGGATGGCTGGTCATTTGCCGTCATCGTCCAGTGCAAGCCCGGCGCGGATCGCATCGCGCATCGCTTGCGGGCCAAACCGTGCCCATACGGCTTGATGCGCGCGCAGGCGCTGCCTTGCGCGGCGCTCGGTGTCGAGACACAGGCCAATGGCCATCTCGGCAAGCCCTTCGTCGGTGGCCGACAGCAGCACCTCTTCGTCCTCGATCAGGTCCAGGCCCTCGGCCGCCAGCGGCGTCGCGATCACCGGCACTCCCCAGGCCATCGCCTCCAATATCTTGATGCGCGTGCCGCCGCCCGCGTGGAGCGGTATGATGCTGAGATGCGCACCGGACAGAAGTGGCGCCACGCTTTCGGGATTTTCGATCAGTTCGACGCCGGGCAGTCCGGCCAGCGCCCGCACGGCCGCGTCCGGGCCGCGTCCGGCGAGAACGAGCCTGGCGCCAGGCAAGGCCTGCCGGATGCGGGGCACTATGGCACGGGCCAGTCGCCCGGCGGCATCGACGTTCGGCGGGTAGCCGAGATGGCCGATGAACAGGATCACCGGAAAGCTGCTGCCGGTTGCGGCCTCAGTGGGCAGCGCCTGTGGAATGTCCTCGATGTTGGGAATCCCATTCGCAACGACATCGATCGGCACCTTGCGCCGGTAAAGGCTCATCAGCTTGTCGCGGTCCTGGTTCGAGCAGACCCAGACCCTGTCGACAATGGCGAGCGCCTTTCTTTCGAGACGCCTGATGCCAAACGATGCCGCCATCGCGGCAAGGCGCGATCCGGCCGTTTTCGCGTCGCCTATTTGCCCTGCCAGGTCGGACTCGACATTGTGCATATCGAGGATGAGCTGCCTCGCCAGCGGCCTCAATGGCCGCAGCAGCTTGAACAGGCCGATGCTCTCGACCACGACGGTGTCCGGTCGGAAGTCCCGAGCCAGCGCCTCCAACCGGGCCAGGGCGGCGCGCGAAACGCGATGCTCGGCCCTCATGCGCCACCACCCGATCGAAGCCGAACGCGCCTCGCCCTCGATCGAAAGCGTTTCGGTGCGGATCAGCGGATCGGCCGCGGCCATGGCGGCGGCCTTGGGTCGCACTGAAACCAGGCAGGCCGACCCGAATCCGTCCGCCATCACGGCATTGCGATAGGTGCGCAGATCCGCGCCCGAGGTCGGCGGAAACGCCGGTTCGTGGGAGACGACCAGCACGCGTCGCCCGGTGTTGTGCACCGCCTTGGTGATGTCCGGTCGCGCTCCCATGCGGTTCAAGGCGAACGCCAAAGGCGTCGCACCAAGAGCTGCGCTGCAGGCTCAATCCCAGACGACATTCACCAGGCCCCGAAGCCACAGAAATCAGCTTCGACTTGTTTAACCGAATGGCGCTTTCGTCAAGCGTCGGATTGTCCGTCTTGCGAGGGCGCGCGATGCATGCCGCCGGGGCCGGGCCACCAGGCTCATCGCCTCGACCAGGCCAGCCAGCGCGCCGCCAGGCGCCTGCGCAAGGAGGTGAACCGGGTTCGCCTGTAGGCGTCGCCCGCCATCTTGATGCCTTGTGCCTGCGTCGGGAAGGGATGGATGACGTCGGCCAGGGCGTGCAGTCCCATGCCCGACCTTATGGCGAGCGTCACCGCATTGATCATCTCGCCGGCATGGGCGGCGACGACCGTCGCCCCCAGGATCCGGTCGGATCCCTCCCGGACATGGATCTTGACGAACCCTTCCTCCTCGCCGTCCATCACGGCGCGGGCGACATCATGCATCAGCACCGTATAGGTCTTGACCGGAATGCCGTTCTGCCGCGCCTCGATCGGATAAAGCCCGACATGGGCGATCTCCGGATCGGTATAGGTGCACCAGGGAACGACGAGCTCACTGAGCCTTTCGCGCCCGCGAAACAGGGCATTGCGCACGACAATGCGTGCCGTTGCCTCGGCGGTATGGGTGAACTTGTATTCCAGGCACACATCGCCCGCCGCATAGATGTGCGGATTGGTGGTCCGCAGGTGATCGTCCACCTTGATGCCGTCGGCATCATACACCACCCCGGCCTCTTCCAGGCCGAGACCCCGGACATTGGCAGAACGGCCGACGCCGGTGATGATCTCGTCAACGGCGATCGTTGTCGTGTCGCCGTCCCGCAAAAGGTCGGCGAGCTTCTTGCCGCCTTCCCTGCGCACCGCCACCACCTCGGTGTTCAGGCGCACCTCCACCCCCTCGCGTGCCAGCGCGTCCGAAAGGATCTGCGCGGCGTCGCGTTCCTCGCCGGGCAGGAACATCGGATCGTTCTGCGCCAGGATGACCTTCGCGCCGAGCAGGCAGAAGGCCTGCGCCGTCTCGCAGCCAAGCGGCCCGCCGCCGATGACCAGGAGCCGCTCGGGACGTTGCGTGAGGTTGAACATGCTCTCATTGTCGAGATAGCCGGCCTCTGCAAGTCCGGGGATCGCCGGCCCGCTCGGATGCGCGCCGGTCGCGACCAGGGCCTTCTTGAAATGCAGCGTCTTGCCGGCGACTTCAACCGTGTCCGGTCCGCCAAATCGCGCTTCGCCGAAATAGAGGTCGATGCCTTCTGAAGCAATGACCGCGGCCGAATCGGCGCGGCTGAGCCGCTGCCGGATCTGCCGCATCCGCATCATGGCCCGCTCGAAGTCGACGGGAAGACGCGTCGGCGTGTCGCCGCCGAAATTCTCGGCATCGCGCATGTCGGCATAGAGCCTGGCCGTGCGGATGATCGACTTCGACGGGACGCCGCCGACATTGACGCAGGCACCGCCGATCAGCCCGCGTTCGATCAGCGCGACCTTTGCGCCAAGGCTTGCGGCGTCACGCGCCGCGGTCAGCCCGGCCGGTCCGGCGCCGATGACGACGAGATTGTAGGGACCGTCGGGCGTAGGGTTCTTCCAATGCGGCGGATGCCCGCTCCGGATCAGTTCGACGTCGTTGCGGTCGACCGGGAAGATAGCGGCCTTTGTCTGCTCATGCGCCATCGTAAGCTCCCGATGCGGAGCCTGCCGGCTGCCCGAGCCAGCCGCCGGCGAAGCCGGCTTTGCCCAGGCCGCGGCGGATGTGCGGATTGGAGCGCATCAGCTCCCAGATCAGCCGCGAGCGGTGGTTCTCGATCATCATCACCACGATGCCCTGGTCCAGCCCGTAATGGCCTTCCGACACCCAGCCGTCGCTGCCGAATTTTCGCCGGTTGGCCAAGGTCGGATTGAAGCCGCTCGGCAGGCGGAAATTGTCGATCACTTGGGGATAGCGCTCGCCGAGATGGCGCAGGGCGGCCAGGCAGATGTCAGGCGCGAACGGCAGTGACGCGGGATATGACCATGGCGCGATCGTCCCATCATCCGGCCCGAACGGCGCGCCACGGGCGGCATAGCCGGAAAACCGGTGCCTTCGTCGCTCCACACTGGCGCGGAAGCCGCCCGGCCCGTCTCCAGCCGAAAGCCCCCAAAGGTTCTCGCCATAGCCGTCGAAGCCATAGGGGTTGTGACGGGCATACTCGCGGTGGAGATAGGTCGAGCGGCGGCTGTTTTCGAAATAGTCCGAGCCCTTCTCGCGCATGAAGGCGTCGCGGATGCCGGCGAAATCGATCCAGGCATGCGAGAACTGGTGCATGAACAGCGGTCCGCCATAGAGCACGTCATGGCCGTAGATGTTTTCCCACTGGTAGGTCGCCGTCCAGGCTTCGTAACTGTCGTCGGAAGTCGGGCTGTCGGGCGAGGCCATCGACAGCACGTAGAGGATGGTCGCCTCGTTGTAGCCTTCCCAGCCATAGTGGAGAAAACCGCTCTTCGGCTTCCAGCCTTGCCGCAAGGTCGGGCTGCTGCCTTGCGCCCAGCGCCAGTCGACACGCCGGTAGAGCGCTTCGGCCAGCCGCCGGATCTCGGCTTCCTTCTCATCCCCGCCGGAGAAATAGGCGCTGGCCACCAATATGCCTGATATCAGCAAGGCAGTGTCCACCATCGACAGCTCGCAGCGCCAGACGCGCAGCCCGGTGCGCATGTCGAGAAAGTGGTAGTAGAAGCCCTTGTGGCCGGTGACGTCGTCGCCACCGCCTTGCGGGCTGGCCGAGAAGAAACGCAGCGCCGCAAGGGTGAACTCCACCGCCGCCGCGCGCGTCATCCAGCCGCGTTCGACGCCGATCGGATAGCAGGAGAGGGCGAAACCGACGACGGCGATGCTGGCCGGCGAATTCGGCCGCGATGTATCGGCGACCAGCCCGTTGTCTGGGTTCACATTTTCCAGAAAATAGCCGAAGGCCGCGCGCTGGTAGCGGTCCAGAAGTTCGTCATCGGACAGCGTTGCAGGATCTGCTTCAGGCAAGCGATGCGATCTCCAGCCTGATGGTCGCGACCTCCGTCGATCGCGCGGCGCCGGTATGGCGGCCATGGGCCATCGCCAAATTGTCTCGTTGTGTCATGGCTTCCCGCAAACCCTGTTCTGTCGCCGCCCATTCAAACGCCGGCGACTATACGCCTGTCCAGTTCCGATCGTTGCCTCGTCACGCGGAATTGTAGTTGCATCGGCCAATGTGGAGATGTTCCGGCTGGGATCAATAAGTGGCGCGGCCGCCGGAGACGTCGAAGACGGCGGCGGTCGTGAACGAGCATTCTTCCGATGCGATCCAGCAGATCAGCGCCGCCACTTCCTCGACCTCGCCGAAGCGCGCCATCGGAATCTTGGATAGCATGAAGTCGATATGCTCCTGTTTCATCTGCTTGAAGATCGCGGTGCGCACGGCCGCCGGCGTCACGCAATTCACCGTCACCTTGGTCTTGGCCAGTTCCTTGCCGAGTGACTTGGTCAGGCCGATCACCGCCGCCTTTGACGTGCTGTAGGCGGAAGCATTGGGATTGCCTTCCTTGCCGGCGATCGAGGCGATGTTGACGATGCGGCCATAATTGCGCTCGAGCATGTGCGGCACCAGCGCCTTGTTGCAGTAGAAGACGCCGTTGATGTTGATGTCGATGACCTTCTGCCAGTCCTCGGTCGAATAGGCCCAGGTCGTCATGTTCGGCCCGGTGATGGCCGCGCTGGTGACCAGGATGTCGACGCCGCCAAGCGCTTCGATCGTTCGTGCGGCGGCGCCTTCGACGCCGGCAGCATCGGCGACGTCAATGGGAACACCATGCAGGCCAGGGATGAGAGTTTTCGCCTGTTCGATCTGGGCCGGATCACGGTCCCAGACGCTGATGCGTCCGCCTTCCGCGACAATCCTTTGCGCGACCGCCAGGCCGATGCCCGAGGCTCCGCCGGTGATGACGGCCGACCGGCCAGCGAAGCGTCCTGCGAAGTTCGGCATATGGTCTTCCTCCCAATCGGTGGCGAATGTGAAGTCAATGGCAGCCAAGTTCAAGGCGGGATCGGGCTCGCCAAACGGGATAATGGTAGGCCAGCAGGGAGCGCTATCGGTGCTGAAAAAACTGCAAAAACAGCTCCCGCTCGGTGGTGATGTCGAGCTTCTCGTAGATGCGCCGGCGGTGGTTCTTGACGGTGCCGACGGTGATGCCGAGACGCTCGGCGATGTTGGCTGTCGGATGACCGGCGAGGATCAGCTGCACCAGTTCCCGCTCGCGCAGCGACAGTTCCGGCCACAGGCTCGTCGGGATGGTCGGCTTCTGCTGCGGCGAAGCGCCGGGGCCGGTCGGGGCCGAGGTGCGCGAAAAGTCGCTGCCGCGCGCCTTGATGTCGAGCGCATGCAGCGCCTCGAACACCGGCAGCCGCTCGTCCAACAGGGCGATCTCGCTGTCCTTGAACGAACCGGTCGAGCGGTCGAGGAAGATGCCGAGGCACCAGTCGCCGCCATCGGCCAGCATGATGCCGACCTCATCGCAGATTTCCGACTGCGCCAGGAAGCCGGCTATGTACTGGCCGCGCCTGGCTTCCTCGTCGGCCAGTCCCTTGAGAGGCAGGATGCCGAGACGGCGCTCGCGTCGCCACGAGGCGTAGAACGGGTCGAAGACGTAGTAATTGTCGAGATAGCGCCGCACCATCTCGTCCGAGAAGCGCCGGTGCTTGACGAATTCAGGAGTCTTGGTCGCCGAGTAGCGGGTGACCGTCACCAGGTCATGCGCAATGTCGGCGCCGATCAGGTCGATCAGGCAGTCGACATGCCGGTCGGTGCCGGTGGCGGCGATAGCCCTGGCCAGCGGCGCCCAGATGTTGCCCATGCGCATGCCCTTTTCTCGGCGAACCGCGCCGTGCGGTCATTGTGTCTTTAGGCATATGGCGCGATCCGCGCGATCGAATCTAGCCTGCGGTCATTCTCGAAGAGGGAAGGCGACCCGTGGACCAGATCACTACCAACCCCATCGTCATCGGCATCGACGCCGGCGGCACCATGACCGACACGATCCTTGTCGATCAGGACGGCCACTTCAAGATCGGCAAGTCGGCGACCACGCCGAAGAACGAGGCCGAAGGTTTCCTCGCGTCGGCCGAGGACGCGGCCGACGCCTGGGGCATTTCGCTGGAGCAGCTGTTCTCCGGCGTCAACGTCGTGCTCTATTCCGGCACCGGCATGCTCAACACGCTGCTGTCGCGAACCGGCCGCCGCCTCGGCCTGATCACCACAAAAGGCCTGGAAGACATGATCCTGATGGGCCGCGGCCTGCAGGCCTGGGCGGACTATTCCTACGCCGACCGGCTGCACGCGGTGACACACCAGCATCCCGATCCGTTGGTGCCGCGCCGCCGCACCCATGGCGTCACCGAGCGCATCGACCAGTTCGGCGACATCATCCTGCCGCTTTACGAGCATGAGGTCGCTGCCGCTGCCAGGAAGCTGATAGCCGACAAGGTCGAGGCGATCTGCATCATGACGATCTTCTCGCACGTCAATCCGGTGCACGAGAAGCGCATTGCCGAGATCTGCCGTGAGGAGATCGCCAAGGCCGGCGCCGACATCCTCGTCTACACCAGCCATGAGGTCCGCCCGGTCATCCGTGAACAGTCGCGGCTGAATTCGGTGCTGATCGAGGCCTATGCCACCTCGCGCGGCCGCAAGCAGCTCAAGGGCATCGAGGACGTCTCCAAGAAATACGGCTTCAAATATGGCGTGCAGACGCTGCTCTCCTTCGGCGGCCTGACCTCGATCAATCATCCGCGCCTGCATGAAACGATGATCTCCGGCCCGATCGGCGGCATTCTGGGCGCGGCCTATGTCGGCAAGCTGATCGGTAACGATTCGCTGATCTGCTCGGACATGGGCGGCACCTCCTTCGACATGGGCGTCATCACGCGCGGCCAGACCCGGATCGAGAACGAGCCGTTGATGGACCGCTTCAAGCTAAACGTGCCGACGCTGCATCTCGATACGATCGGTGCCGGCGCCGGCATGATCCTCAAGGTCGATCCGCTGACCAAGAAGGTCTCGCTCGGGCCGGAAAGCGCCGGCTCCGATCCCGGCCCGATCTGCTTCGCCAAGGGCGGCACCGAGCCGACCATCGCCGATTGCGACGCCATCCTCGGTCGCCTCAATCCATACTATTTCCTCGGCGGCAAGGTCGTGCTGCAGGTCGAGAAGGCCAGGGCCGCCTTCGAGGAAAAATGCTCGCGCCTGCTTGGCGTCGGTGTCGAGGAAGCCGCCGAAGGCATGATCGACATGCTGGAGGCCGACGCCAACAACGCTTTGCGCCGCGTCATCTCAGGCCAGGGCATCCACCCCTCGGAATTCACCCTGCTCTCTTATGGCGGTTCGGGTCCGCTGCATCTTGCCGGCTGCTCCAGGGGCATCGGCTTCAAGGACATCATCACCTTCCAGTTTGCTGCCGCCTTCTCGGCCTTCGGCTGCACCACCGCCGATTTCATGCGCCGGCATTCGGTGTCGACGCAGCATGACATTGGTGCGCGGGCCAGCGACGACCAACTGGTCGCCTTCGGCAAGAAGGTCACCGCCGTCTGGGACGACCTCACCGAGGCGGCGGTCGACGAGATGATCGTGGACGGCCATGCACGCGAAAAGATCAAGACCGTGCCGTTCCTGATGATGCGCTACACCGGCCAGCTCGAGGATGTCGAGGTGATGGCGCCGCTGCCGGCCATCCAGTCGGCCGACGACATGCGCAGGGTCATCGACGAGTTCGAGGCGGTCTACGCCAAGGTCAACCATCGCGTTTCGCGCTATGGCGAAGCCGGCTTCTCCATCACCGAGCTTGGCCTCATCGCCACCGCCGACAAGGTCAAGCCGGTGCTGCTCAAGCGCCCGCTCGGCAAGTCGGATCCGTCATCAGCGCATAAGGGCGTTCGCGAGGCCTATATTGGCGGCCGCTGGCACAAGGCCAATCTCTACGAGATGGACCTTCTGCAGCCCGGCCACGAAGTCGTCGGCCCGGCCATCATCGAACACCCCGCCACAACGCTCGTCGTTCATCCGCAGGACCGTGTCCATGTCGATGAATGGACGCTGCTGCACTACACCCACGCTTGAGAAGGGCGAACGCCATGCTGGACAAACCCGCCTCCGCGCTGCGCATCCGCGAGCGGCTGATCGAATCCGAACGGCTCATGGAAGAGACGGGCTGCTATGACGGCATCACCGAATTGCAGCTGCGCAACCAGGATCCGCTGAAATTCGAGACGCTGCACACCAAGCTGCGCGCCTATTGCGTCTCGGCGCGCGAAATGGCCCGCCGCATCTCGGCTTCGCCGGGCGTGCGCGAGGTCGGCGAAATGGTCGTCGCCATCTACACACCGGAAGGCGACGCGATCGCGCTGTCCAACGGCATCATGGTGCATGTGCACACGATGAGCCGCTTCATCAAATGGATGATCCGCAACGGCTACGAGGAAAACCCTTGCATCCGCGACGGCGACATCTTCGCCAACAACGATGCCTTCATCGGCACCGTTCAGGTGCCCGACGTCATGGACGTCGTGCCGATCTTCCATTCGGGCAGACTGGTCGGCTGGGCTGGCGCGGTCTGCCATGAACTCGAGGCCGGCGGCATCACGCCGGGCGGCGACGTGGCGCTGGCCCAGGAGCGCTTCACCGAGGGCCTGTTCGTCTGCGCCGAAAAGGTCGGCGAGAACGACGAAATCCGCCGCGACTATGTCATCCGCTGCGAGCGCAATCTCAGGATGCCGATCTACTGGGTGCTCGACGAGAAGGCCAAGGTCGCCTCCTGCATCGACATGCGCGAAAGCGTCAAGGCGCTGATCGACGAGATCGGCCTGGACTACTGGATGCAGGTGTCGAAGGAGTTCATCGAGGAGGGCCGCCGCGCCCAGCTCGCCCGCACGCGCCAGCTCACCGTGCCCGGCATCTATCGCGGCCACACCTTCTACGGCCATGTCACCAAGGGCAAGCCGGGCTACCAGCCGCTCGGCGATCCCGACTGGCTCTACAACATCCCGATCGAAATGGAGATCACCACCGACGGCAAGATCATCATGGACTTCGAGGGCACACAGCCCTGGGGCTATCATTCGATGAACTGCACGCCTGCGGGCATGGATGGCGGCATGTTCGTCACGCTGACCCAGCACATGAACTTCGAGGGCCTGGTCAATGACGGCGCCTGGATGGCGACCGAGCTGAAACTGCCGCACGGCACCTGGACCAACCCCGACAACGAGATGGTGGCGACCGCCACCTCATGGGCCTTGCTGCTGCCGGCCTATGGCGTGTTCCAGCGGCTCTTGTCGCGCGCCTTCGTCGGGCGCGGCTTTGTCGAGGAGGCCTTCGTCGGCCAGGTCAACAGCCCGATGATCGAGATGGGCGGCACCAGCCAGTACGGCAAGCTGTTCGGCATGGCACATTTCGAGTGCGCCGCCGCCGGCTCCGGCGCGCTGGCGATCAAGGATGGGCTCGACACCGCCTATGTCGGCTGGAACCCGGAATCCGACATGGGCAATATTGAAATATGGGAACAGAACATGCCGATGGTCTATATCGGCCGGTCGATCGTTGCCAATTCCGGCGGCGCCGGCAAATATCGCGGCGGCTGCTCCTTCGTGTCGACCTGGCTGGTCAGCAAGACCGATCATCTCAGGCTGGTTACCTCGGAGCATTCCTCCCGCGTGTTCGACAATGGCGGCATGTGCGGCGGCTATCCGGCGCCGACTTGCCAGAAGCACCGCGCCGTACGCGACTCAAATATCTTCGAACTCGCCGAAAAGCGGGCGCCGCTTGCGCATCACACCGGCACCAACCCGCACCGCTCGGAACTCGAACTGCGGCTGCAGGGCGAGCATGTGACGATGGAAGGCCCCTACATCACCGCCCCGCACAAGACCGGCGACGTCTTCACCCATTCCTACAATGGCGGCGGCGGCTATGGCGACGTGCTGGAGCGCGACCCGCTCAAGACGGCGGCGGATGTCGAGAACGGCTATCTCACCAAGGAAGCGGCCGAAGGTATCTTCGGCATCATGCTGGATGAGGACGAGGACGGCTATCCCGTCGCCAACCTCGAGGCCACCAAGCGCCACCGCGCCGAAATGCGTGCCAGGCGGCTGGCCAGGGCAAGGCCGGTCTCGGAGTGGATCGCCGCCGAACGCGGCCGTGTCGAAAAGAGCGATTTCGCGCCCGAGGTGAAGAAGATGTATGCCAGCGCCATCAAGCTGTCGTCGCGCTTCACCAGGGAATTCAGCGATTTCTGGAACGTCGACGCCAAATCGATCTTCATGCCGGGAGCAAAGCCATGACCTCGTACAGCAAGGAAGTCATCGCCGATCTGGTCGCGGGCACTTTGCCCTGGCCGCAGACGCGCCGCGTCATGAGCGCCTACAAGGATGACGACCGCTTCTTCAAATATGTCGCGGTGCTGCAGGACCGCGTCGGCTGGAAGGACCCGATCCTGCTGCCGGTCTCGGATCACCTCTTCATCTGCCAGAGCGGCGACGAGCGCGTGACGCGCTGCGAATGCGGTCACTCCTTCGGCGACTATCGCAAGAACTGGAAGCTCAAGGCTTCGATCATCGTGCGCAACACCGAGGAGACGCTGCGCGAGATCTATCCCAACAGCGATATCCCCGATCCGCAATGGATGGAGATCCGCGAATTCATCTGCCCTCAGTGCGGCACCATGCACGAGGTGGAAGCGGCCGCGCCCGGCTATCCCATCGTGCACGATTTCCAGCCCGATCTCGAAGGCTTCTATCGCGAATGGCTGGGCAAGCCGCTTTAGGGGGAGCTGAACCGCGTCGACAAAGACTGCGGAACCTGATTGCCTGCCCCAACCATTGGAGAAGCACGCGATGACAAACCTTGCAGGGCGCGGTGCCATCGTTACCGGCGGCTTTTCCGGAATGGGTTTCGCCATTGCCGCGGCCTTGGCTGAAGCCGGCGCCAATGTCGCCGTCGGCTCCTACATCGCGCCTGCCGGCGCCGACAGATCCGACGCCGCCTATTACCCCGGCACCGACGAAATCGGGCGCGTGCGCGCGGCCCTGTCGGCCCATGGCACCAGGGTGCACGCTGCTCACCTCGATGTCCGCGACAGCGAGGTCACCAACCGTTTCATGGCCGAAGCCGAGGCCGTCATCGGTCTCGCCGATATCCTGGTCAACGCGGCTGGCACCACCGCCGAGCAACCGGTCTGCGGCCATTCCGACGCGCTGTGGGACAAGATCGTCGACACCAACCTGACCGGCGCCTTCCGCGCCACCCGTGCCGTGCTGCCCGGCATGATCGGGCGCGGCTGGGGCCGCATCGTCAACATCGGCTCGACAGCGGCCTCCGTCGGCTGGAAGGACAACCCCGCCTATTGCGCTTCGAAAGCCGGCCTGCTCGGTCTCACCCGCTGCGTGGCGCTGGAGGGGGCGGCGCATGGAGTCACCTGCGTCATGATCAGCCCAACCTGGGTCGAGACCGAACTGATGCGCCGCAACGTGGCGCAAGTCGTCGAACGCGAGGGCAAGGGGCGCACCGCGCAGCAGGCGATGGCCGAGATCGCCAGGGGCAACCCGCAGCAGCGCATGCTGCAGCCGCAGGAAATCGCCGCGCTGGCCGTGTTCCTGTGCTCGGACCTGGCCAAAGGCATCACCATGGAAAACATCCAGATCACCGGCGGGGCACTGTGGTAGCGTGTTCGCGGTCGCGGCCCTCACGGAAGGGGCGGTATGGATAAAATCCAACCGACAGGGAAACTGGCGGGCGAGCCACCGGCTGATCTCTCTCCGTTCGCGCCTGTAAGACAAGGTGACCGGATTTGCCATTGAGCATGCGGTGCGATAGGTTATATTGCACTGCACAATGGAGATGCCGTTTATTGCACGCCCCTGTTTGCGGATATGCCGGCCGGTTTGCGGCCTGCCGGACTTGCTGGTCTTGGGCCGCGCCGACGGGACTCTGAGATGAAAATTCCAAAGTCCCTCCTGGTCGATCCCGAGAAGAACTCGGTCTACGGCGCTTTTGCCGTTGCCGTTTCGATCTGGGCGTTCTCCTATTCCGTCATTTTCGGCCAGGTGCTGATCCTGGCCTACTACGCCGTCTGGCTTCCGCTCATCCTGGTCGACTACCGGCGCTTCCTGCGGCAGCTCTCCAGCGCCTGGCTGCCGCTGCTGTTCGCGGCCTATATCTGTTTTTCCATCTTCTGGTCGCAGGCGCCCGGCGTCACCGCCAGAACGGCGGTCCAGTACCTGTCCCACATCGCCTGTGCCTATGTCGCGGCGCGCACCGTCAGCGTGCGGACCCTGACGCTCGGCGCCCTGGTCGGGATATTCTTCGTCATGCTCTATTCGCTCAAGGTCGGGGCCTATTCCGAGGACGTCCTTGACGGCACCTACAATTTCGTTGGCGCCTTTGCCTCCAAGAACCAGATCGGCTTCGTCGGCTCGCTCGGCATCTATTTTTCCGTGGTGTTCCTCGCTTTCCTGCGGCGTGGCCGGCTGAGTTTCATGCTGACTGTTCCTGTCGTGCTGTTGTCGGCCTACCTGCTGGTCATTTCGCATTCCGCCACGTCGATGGCCTCGATACCGGCGGTCCTGGCGCTGATCGCGCTTCTTGCCATGACCAAGCTTTTGTCACGGCGCTATCGCCGGGTGATCTTCGTGGTCGGCGCCGGCCTGATCGTCGTGGTGGCCTTTGTCGCCCTCAATCTCGGGCTTATGGACTTCGTGCTTGGCCTCTTCGGCAAGGATTCGACGCTCACCGGGCGGACCTATCTGTGGGAGCAGGGCTGGAATGCCGCGCAGCGCTCGCCGATCCTCGGTGTCGGCTATGCCGCTTATTGGGTGCAGGGCTTCGCCGAGGCCGAGCGGCTGTGGAACGAATTCTACATCACCACCCGCACCGGCTTCCATTTCCACAACACCTATGTCGAGGCGCTTGTCGAACTCGGCTTCACCGGAGCGGTGATGATCTCGCTGATCATGCTGCGCACGCTCTACGGCCATGTTTCGACGGTGATTTTCAAGGCATGGCAGGCCGAGTCGGTGGTGCTGTTCGGCGTGATGGTGTTGCTGCTCATCCGCTCCTTTGTCGAGGTCGAGGTGCTCAACCCCTACATTATGGGCTCGTTCCTGATGTATTTCAGCTACTTCAAGCTGGCGCGGCTGCCGGTCACCCGCACGCGGTGGTCGCCGGCCTTCGAACCGGCGGATGCGCCAAGGGGCGAGCCGGCCTGGCCACGGCATGTCGGCCGTCCGGCCGCCGCCGATCAGGTGTGAACGGCCGTCTCGCGACCGGGTTCGCCCCCATGTCGGACGCAGGGGATCAGGCGCCCCCGCACGCCATGCGGCCAGTCGATCGCAGGACATATAGACGCCTCCAAACAGACCCGGTCCCTTCAGGCCGTGAAGATTGAGCGGCAAGGTTTTGCGGTCGTAGACGACGCGGATCGCAATGTCCGTCGCGAGGGGCTGTGCCAGCGCCACGCGCAGAAGCCCGCGCACGCTCTGGTCGCGACCGAAGACGCGCGTCTCCAGCTGGTGCGACGACGCTTCCATCTGGTTTGCGAGATCGAGGACCTCCTCGCCCGCAAAAGGCGCCTATGTCTTCATCACCGGTCGGAGGCAGTTGGCCGCTCGACGAGGCCGTCAGGCTGATTGGCCGGAATGTCACCGGCGTGCGCGGCGACGCGGCCAATCTCGACGATCTCGACCGTCTGTTCGACACGGTCAGGCGGGAAGAAGGCAGGATCGACGTCCTGTACGCGAGCGCCGGCATGGGCGAAGCCGTCCCGCTGGGCGAGATTGCCGAGCAGCATTTCGATGCGACCTTCGGCCTGAATACGGGCGGCAAGCTGTTTACGGTTCAGAAGGCGTTGCCGCCGTTCACCGATGGCGGATCGACCTTCATAGGTTCTGGTCGCCCGGGCCGTCCCTGAGAGCCCACGCGGCCTGGGTCATGATCCGGGTCCGGACGCGAGGGCTTCGGGTTTCCGCCTGGCATCGCCGCGGAACAAATAAATCGAGACGATCGCGGAGCGGCCCTGCGTTCCGTGAAACGATGAGCCGCTCGGAGAGGCGCCCGACCTATTGGCTGGCCAGCGGCGCCAGCTTGACCTTGATCACGTCACCGGGCAGCACCGGTGTTTCTTCCTTCGCCGCGATTTCGCTGGTCTTGCCGTCGACATTGCGAACCAGCGAATAAAGCAGCGTAGGCTGCTGGCCGTTGGTGATGGCGGCTGTCGTGGCCGGATCGCTGGCTTGGGCGATCAGGCCTTTCTGCATATTAACCTTCAGCGCGGCCTCGTTCAGGGAGGCTTCGGTCTGCTGCCGATCGGCGGCGAGGCTCGAGCTCAACGTGTTCTGGGCATCGATTGCGTCCTGCGTCGCCTTGCTGATAGCCTGCTTGGCGGTGAGGATGGCCGTCTCGTAGTCGAGGATCTTGCCCTGCAGGTCGGTGACGGACTGCTGCGAATCCAGGAGCCTGGCATTGGCGACCAGACCCTTTTGCGCCAGCGGACCGATGCTGGTGAGCTGCTGCTGCGCCAGGTCGACCTGCTTCTGCTGGTTGACGATCTTCTTCTGCAGCGATTCGATTTCGGCCTGAAGGACACTCTTGAGATCGTCGAGCGCCTCGAGCTTCAGCTTCAGCGCCTTCTGATCCGCCGTCAGGATCGTCATCTCGTCGGCGACGATGGTCGGCAGCCGCGGATCGCCCTCGACCTCCTTCGGTGCTTCGAAACTTGCCTTGCCGGCCAGATCGGCATCGATGCGGGCGCGCCTGACGAGCAGCCGGACGCGCTGGTCGTCGGAGATATCGAAATTGCCCTTGGCGGTGACCAGGTCCTTGCCGAGTTGGGGGCCGTAGTCGGCGCTGCGCCTGATGCCGCCGGCGACGCTGATTGCTTTCAGCACCGTAAGATCGGGCACGAAAGGAAACTGGCCGGGGTTCTGCACTTCGCCCGAAATATAGAAGGGCCGGAACTGCGCCATCTCGACCGAGGCCTCGGGTTTGTCCGACAAAGCGAGCTTGTGCTGCAGCGCCTCGCCGATCGCCGCCGCGACTTCCGCCGTGGTCTTGCCGGCCGCCGGCAACTCGCCGACGAAAGGCACCGACAGCGTGCCGGCCGGTCCGACCGTATATTCGCCGTTGACCGCCGACCAGTCGCGGAACGTGCCTTCGACGGTCTGCCATTCGGCGATGCGGATGTTGAGCTTGTCCTGCGAGCCGAGCTGATATTCGCCTGACATGGCGACCTGGGGAAGGAAAGCGAGCGATATTGCAAGGCAGGTGGCCATAAGCCGAGAGCGGCCGGAAAAGCGGCCGCTGCCAAAGGCTTCGAACATGTCTTTTTTCAACTGAACGTTCCGATCCGTTTTAGCCCCATCGCCCGATGAGCTTGCCGCCGGATGCCTGGTACTGGCGGTCGGTCAGTAAGAGCCGCGTGACATCCAGACGGCCGGCACGGTCTTGATGATGATGCGCACGTCGCCGAACAGCGACCAGTTCTCGACATAGTGGCGGTCGAAAGCAACGCGGCTGTCGTAGGAAACGTCGTTGCGGCCGCTGACCTGCCACAGGCCGGTCAGGCCGGGCCGTGACTTCAGATAGTAGACGGCGGCGCTGCCGTAGATTTCCAGCTCGTCGCGCACCACCGGGCGAGGACCGACAAGGCTCATGTCGCCCTGCAGGATGTTGATGATCTGCGGCAATTCGTCGAGGCTGAGCTTGCGCAGCACCGCGCCGACGCGGGTGACGCGCGGGTCGTTCTTCAGCTTGCGGGTGGCAATCCATTCCGCATTGGCCTCCGGATTGGTGGCGAGGTAGGCGGCCAGCACCTTGTCGCCGTCCGGAACCATGGTGCGGAATTTCAGGCACGGGAAAATCCGCCCGCCGCGCCCGATTCGCCGATGGCCGTAGAAAATCGATCCACCGTCGGAAAATTTGACCAGCAGCGCTATCATGATGAACAGCGGGCTGAGAGCGATCAAACCAACCAGTGAACCGAAAATATCGAAGCTGCGCTTGATGAGGCCGCCGATCGGCGGCGGAAAATCGGTGTCAGCCTGCGAAAAGCCCGCCGTGGCCGACTTGGCAATATCCCTCATGCGGAAACTCCATGCGTTGAACGAATGGTTCACCACACGATACCAAAAAAATGTTGCAGCGCAACACACAATTTCCTGGCCCATTGAAATAGTCACGTCATGAATTGACTAAATAATAAGCTAGCGATGCACATTTTTCAGGATGTTTAGCACATTTGTGACAATAAATGGGCAAGCGTAAAAAAATGCGGACCTTTTTGGGGCGAATCTGGGGCAAGGCGTTCTCGCAGGCCCTGAATGGTACATATTAGAGCTTTAGGAAGGCGCGAAGTTCCCGACTATTAACATAAAATACTACATAATATTGGGAATTGTACTGAAACGAGTCGGCGGCTGCAGGTTGAGTGAATTGCGGTGGTGTGCATTGCAGCATGGCAGAGTCGATCGCGCGAGCTCAATCAAAAATATGTGCGGTTGCCCTTGCCGCCTTCTGCTCGCCTTAATAGAATTGCAAATTATACCTGTCAGAGTGGCGACAGGTTGAAAGGCCGGAAGCAACCGGTCGATAGCGGGCACCTTTACAAGCCCGCATGACAAGGGACGGCGCTCGGGTGGGGCTATCGTTTGATATAACCCGGGCCGGTTTATGGGCTGTTGGGTATGTCGCTTCCAAAATTCATCGTTGGGATGATTTTCGCTCTTGCAATCGTCGTCGCCTGGTCATGGCTTGGCGGCGCTTCGCTGGGCACGACGCTGATGCGCGTCATCATTTGCGCCGTGATCATCCAGGCCGGCTATTTCGTCCTGGTCTATGCCATGATCGCCAGGAGTGCGCCGACGCAAGCCGACAGGCTTCGCGAAGCTGAGAGAAAGCTGAGTTCGCCCGACGTGACCGAAGGCGAGAAGCTGGGCAACGCCCGGCGCAGCCTGCACTAGTTCCTGCAAAGGATATCCGCGGCCTCAGGCCACATTGGCGGGTTCGGTTTCCGACTGTTCCCCTGACAGCATCCTCGACAGCCGGCTCGCCGGCTTCGCCTTCAGCCGCTGATACTGCCCGACTTCCACGACGCGGCCGTCTTCCATCGCCACCACCCAGTCGGCGAAGGCGATCATCGATGGCCGGTGCGCGATGGTCAGGATGGTCATCGCACCGCGCAATCCGTCAATCGACCGGGCGATCAGCGACTGGTTCTGCCAGTCGAGCGCGCTGGTCGCCTCGTCGAGGATGAGCAGCGACGGCTTGCGCAGCAGCGCACGCGCCAGCGCAATGCGTTGGCGCTCACCGCCGGAGAGCCGCACGCCGCGGTCGCCGACCACCGTGCCGAGCCGCTGGTCGAGCCGTTCGACGAAGTCGCCGGCATGCGCGGCGCGCAGCGCGGTCCACAGATCGTCGTCGCTGGCCCGCGGCGCGGCCAGGCGCAGGTTTGCCGCGATCGTGTCATGCAGCAGGAACACGTCCTGCGGCACATAGGCCACCTGATCGCGCCAGCGCCGGCGATTGCTGGCATCGATCTCGACGCCGTCGACCAGGATCCTGCCTTCGGTCGGCTCGAGCAGGCCGAGCAGCATGTCGGCGATCGTGCTCTTGCCCGATCCCGAAGGGCCGATCAGGGCCGTGACCTTGCCGGCCGGCAGGCCGAAGGTGATGTCGCTCACCACCGCCTTGCCGGAGCCGTCGCCGTAGCTGAAGGAGACGCCGCGAATATTCAGCCCGGTATCGAGCGACAGCTTGCCGGCATTTTCAGATTCGGCATGGCCCGGTTCGCGCTCGGCGTCGAAACGGGCCTGCAGGCTGCGCATGGCCGTATAGGCGGGCAGGTTGATCAGCACTTGCTGGGCCTGGGTCTGCATGTCCATGAAGCGCGGCGCGATGCGCATGAAGACGAGGAGCAGCACGACAATCTCGGCCAGCGACAGGTTGAAGCGGACCAGCGCTACATAGATGAACAGGCTGAGCCCCACGACGCTCGCCACCTGGAACACCGCGGTGCCGATCGAACTGTTTCTGACATAGTCGATGTTGTCGGCCTTCATCTTTTCCAGCGTCGCCTGCAATTGCGCGAAATAGCTGGCCTCGACATTCAGGCTCTTGGCCACCTTGATGCCGCCGAGGAATTCCGAGACCGTGCGGTACTGATCCTGGCGATTGCTGGTCAGGATGCGCCCAAAAGCGGTGGCGCGCGCGCGAAACGGCTGCAGCGCTATGAACATCACGATGCCGATGACGACCGCAAACGCCGTCATGACCGGTGAGATGAACATCGAGATCACGAGATAGCCCACCAAAAGCACTGCGATCTGCACCAGCATCAGCAGCGAGAAAGCGGCGCCCTGGACGCGATCGATGTCGCCGGTCAGGGCATGGTCGAGATCCGAACTGCGCATGCGCGAGAATACGCCCCAGCGCGCTTTGCCGATGCTCTCGAACAGGTTCATGCGCAAACGGTTGATGAAATCGAACAGAAGCCTGGCCATGTAGACCGACTTGAAGCGGTTGAACGCTGCCTGCACGGCAACGAGCCCGACCAGCGCGCATAGCACCGTCGTCAGTTGCAGCGTTCCGTCCGGCACCAGCCAGCGCACGAAATCATTGTTCGGCAGCCGCACCGCGAAATCCTGGTCGGCACGCCCGACCAGGTGCAGCAGCGGCACGAGCAGCAGGATCGAAATGCCTTCCGTCAGGCTGCCGAGGATCAGGAACAGCAGCGCCGTCCAGGTCCGCCGCCCGCCGATCTGGGCGATGACGGCGCCGAACGCGGCGACATCGCGAAACAGCGACAGGCGAAGGATCGAGGATTTCGACATGATTGCGCTCACCGCTGCCGAAAGCTGGCCGCCAGATCGCTTTCGATCAGCGCCACGGCCTCGCCAATCCTGTCGAGGCCGGTCGGAACTTCCAGCCGGAACACGCCGACATGGTTAGCGATTGCTGAACATTGGCGAAGATGCAGCGCCGCGAAATCGCCGGACAGCGCCGCGCGGCCGAATCGCGTCACATAGGAGAACTTGATGATCGCCGGCAGGGCGGCAATGCCGGGCAAGGGCGTGATCGCGGCCTTTGTGCCGCGCTCGAGGACATAGATCCCGGTCGCCGGCACCATGCCGCCGGAGAAGGCGCCATGCAGGCGATGCTGCATCTTCTCGATCGCCGGATGCACTTGCGGCCGCAGTTCAGCCTGGCCGAGCGAGATCGCGGCCGCGGCGTCGGCGGCAAGCTTGATCTGGGGAAAGCCCGGAACGATCATCGGTGCGTCCGGCCTGGCGAGATCGACCGCCACGACATCGTCGGTAAGCAATTCATGACCGGCCCGGATCAGCGCGCTTGCCGTGGTCGATTTGCCGGCGCCCTTGTCGCCCATGAAGATGGCGCCGCTGCCGGCCACCGCTATGGCGCTGGCATGCAGGACGAGCAGGCCACGCTGGTGCAGCAGCAGCGCCATCACCGGCCCGAGCAGCGGGAAGGCAAGCAGGGCGTCGTCGACCCCGGGCGCCGGCTCGATGTCGATGCGGCTGGCATGGCTGATCAGGAAGGCGCCGACGGCATGCCACGCCAGATATTGCCGGTCCGGCTCGAAGCGGAAGATCGTCGCGGCCTCGGACGAAGGCTTCGGCATGTCGATCGTGCCGATGGCGATCAGGATATCCGCTGCCGCTGGCTCGGCGGGCTCCAGCTCAGGCAGTGCCACGTCGGATGCGATGATCAGGCCGTAGGCCTGGTAGTAACGCTGCTCCCGCATCATCCCGCCATGGGGAGGAGGATCGCCGGCAGATGTGGCGAGCGGCTGGTTGCGAGGCATCATGCGGGGCTCCCGCCGTGCTGGACTTGCCGCAGCCACAGTGACAGCGAGGCCGAACGCCAGACATACTGGACGTCCAGCGGCGCTGGCTGATCGGGTTGGCGCATCAGCCGTGCATAGGCGGCGCTCACCTGCGGCAGGTTGACATAGGGCGCGATACGGCCGGCATCCGAAACCAGCAGCTGCTCCAGGAGGTCGCGGTGGTTGCGCACCATGCCGTTGACGAGATTGGCGGTGAAATCGATCTTGTCGCGCCGCCACTGCACCGCCGCCGGCAGGATGCCCTCCATGGCCCGGCGCAACACATAGCGTCCAAAGCCGTGGCTGAGTTTTTCCTCGCCCGGCAGCGCCAGGCAGAATTCGACCAGCGGCTTGTCCCAGAATGGATAGCGCGGCTCGACGCCGAAATTGGCCGCCGCTTTGTCAAGCACCTCGAAAGAGTGCGGCACATAGCCGTTGGACAGGATCCAGCGATGGCTCAGCGCGTCGCTGGCCTGGACGCCGGGCGGCATGTAGCCGGCCCGATGGAAGCGGTCGATGAGTTCTGTCCGCCTGGCCAGGTCCGGATTGATCAGGTCGCGCCAGCTGCGGCCGCGCTGCATTTGCGTAGGCTTGCGTATCCTGTTCAGAGCGTGGTTCGCCAGCTGTCTTGCCTTGGCGATGCGCCAGGCCGGTCCGTAAAGGGTCAGGAACTGGAAATAGAGGCCGAGCGTGCTGCCGCCATAGGTGTTGGAGGCGCTGCGGACCTCGCGCCAAAGTTCCAGCCACCGGCCGCCATTGGCAAGCTCGTGCAGATGGCCGTGGCCCTGCGAGACGACCTCGTCGCCGCCATGGCCGTCGAGCAGCACCTTGATGCTTTTGGCGCCCGCCGTCCGGTAGATGCCGCGGGTCAGCGTCAGGCCCGGCGCCAGGAAGGTGCCTTCCTGTTCCTCCAGCACTCGCTCGAACTCGGCGAAAGGCGCATAATTGCCGACGGGGATCAGCGTCGGATCGGTCTTCCGCTGGTCGAGCACCGCATCGATGAAGGCCCGTTCGTCCATCGACGAGCCCTTCTCGAAAACCAGCGAAAAGGTCGGCAGCTTGGGTTTCTGCTCGGCGGCGTTCTGCAGGCCAGCGACACAGGCGATCGACGAGGAATCGAGGCCACCGCTCAGCATCGCGCCGACCGACTGGCTTCCGCGCATGCGGTTGCGCACGGATTGCGAAAACAGATGCGCGAATTCCTCCGCCGCATCCGACCGCACTGGTCGCGCCGACGGTTCGATCTGCCAGTACCGGCGCAGCACCACCTGTTGCGCGGTGACAGTCAGGCTGTGGCGCGCCGGCAGGCTGAAGATATCGCTGTAGGGCGTGGATTGCGGGTCGTCGGGAAGCCCGGCCAGGAATCCCGAAATACGGTGCTCGCTGATGTGTGCGCCGACCCCGTCAAGCCCAAGCATCGGCCCGATCTCGGAGGCAAAGGCAAAACGCTGGTCCGCCGCGTGATAGTAGAATGGCTTGACCCCGAAATGGTCGCGTGCGCAAAACAACAGCTGCCGCTCGGCATCCCAGATCGCAAAGGCGAAATCGCCTTGCAGGTGCACGGGGCAGGATTCGCCCCAGCGCAGATAGGCCCGCATCACCAATGTCGCGTCCGCAACCGACTTGTCGCGTATGCCGAGCCTCGCCATCAGCTCGTCGCGATTGTCCAGACGGCAATCGGCGGTGATGGCGAGCTTGCCGCCGGCCATCGTCAGCGGGCCGGGGCCGGCTTCATCCGTGGTGTTGAGCCAGGCGTGGCCAAGGGCGATGGCGCTGTCCAGCCACCACGAATTCCCGTCGGGACCGCGATGGCGCATGCGGGCCAGCATCCGCTGGATATCGGTCGCCGCGTCCGCCGGCGTGGGGGCCTGTCGCAGCAGGATTCCGGCCACGCCGCTCATCGGCTGCCGTGGTCGACCAGATGCGCGAAACCATCGACGGAGCCGCCAAGCACGACATGGTTGTCGCTGACCAGCCAGGCATGCGCCTTCAACTGCTCGCCCGTGCCGCGTTCGATGCCGATGCGGATGTTGGAGGCATTACCCTGGCGCGCGAGAATGTATTGGCCAGAAAGCGCCTGGGTGAGGCAGGTGGCGCGCGGCACGAACCGTGCGGCGGCGGCAACCCCCCAGGCGACGAGCCGCAGCTCGCCCATGCTGGCGCACTGGCGCGCGTTGAGCCGGGTCACCATGCCGCGAACGCGGTTGTAGGAGAACAAGGTCAGCCCCAGCCGGACGGTCGCGACCACCAGCAGGCAGTGGCAGAGAAAAAGGGCTTCCGAGCCGCTCAGCGACAAAACCCTGGCCAATCCCCTTCCGGGCCGGCGGTTCGCCGGCCTCGGTCTTTGCTCCGTCGCAGGTCTCTGTCGCGAGATCATGGCCTTCTGCGGAACCTGCCTAGACAAGTGCCTCATTGTGCAGCCTCGCAAGTCCGTTTTCGGCGAAACCCTTCAGCAAGGCATCGACGTCGGCCTTGCAGCGCTCGGCGTCGACATTGTAGCGCGCAAGCACGGCGCTATGGATATCGGCGATCGACTTCGGCTGCTGGATCTGCTCCCAGATGAACGCGCCGACGCCGTTGAGGCTGTAATAGATATTGGATTTCAGGTTGAGAAGCGCGAGGCCATCGCCGAATTCACAGGCCACCGCATCCCCGGTGGCACATACGCAATCGTGCTCGGATGGGTTCCAGTTCATGCCAAAACCTCGTTAGCAACTCTACGCGTCGTCAGTTCAAGGGGGAAAGTCGGGGATTTTCATCCCCGGCTCCATTTACGATCTTCAATCCTGGAGGCCCAACGTCACTCCCCCAGAACCAAGCTAGTCTCAGGAGAACGTCAGATCGCCAATCGGGGTGTGCGCCGGAAACGACGCGTCGATTGCCGTGCTGCCGCCACCGCCCTGGGTGATGGTTTCGATCGAACCATGTACCGTCAGGCTTGGCGTTTCGTACTCATGCTTTTCAACATTCTGTTCCATTTTACTCTCCAATGAGGACTGGAAACGGCCTGTCGAGTGCCGTCAGCACTTTCATGCTGCGATGCAATAGCTGCATAGCAACATTTATGAGTCAAGCCGGATTTACTTCTGGTTAATCAATTACGGGTTGCGGGCGTCACCATGCGTGTGCGGAATGCTTAAGATTCCGCCTCTGTCGAGCTGAAGCCCGGTGCAGTCTGCCTTCAGCACTGGCGATTCTTTAAGCAATTGAATTTGCTTGCATAAAAATTCCATAGCGATGGCGCTTTTTTAGGCATGGCTAAAAAATGGATTTTCTGTTGGCCAGCCGGTGTCGATGATCAGCTGAAGCGCCTCGATTGGGTCGGAATTTCAAGCCGTATGTTGCGCCGCTTCGAGGAAGGGCGGCAAACGCTCTGGTTGCAAAATTTCGCGCTGCGAAAGGAAAGACTTTACGGCGTCGAGGTTTTTGAGGATGCTTTGTTTCGCACCTGCAGCATAAACGTCGTGCAAACCGCATTTTGGAGACCATGCGCTCAATGGCCTTGCCGGAAAGTTCCTATGAACGACTGCGCGCCGCCGACTGTGCCGACGAGATTGCCTATGTGCAGGCCTGCCTGCGGTTGTATTTCTCGGGCGCGGCGGCTCCGGCCGGCGATGTGTCGACGCCGAACCTTTCCGCAACCACCGTCGCCGATATCGCCAGGCTGAACAAGGTCGCCACCTTCGTTCTGAAAGCGCTGTCGCGCGCCCCGGTGGGCGAAAGGCCTGCCGAGCTTTTCCAATGGCTCGACACCTATCGCCGGCGAACGGTTTCGATGAACGCCGCCTGTCTCATGGATTCGATGGCGATCCATCAGGCGCTGCGCGACAGGCGGATCGATTTCGTCTTTCTCAAAGGTCCCTTCCAGCAGCATCTGCTCTACGACGACCATTTCATGAAGCCTTCGGGCGATGTCGACATCCTGGTTTCCCCGGCCGGCTTCTCGAGAGCGCGCGATGCGCTGCGCTCGATCGGCTATGAGGTCTCGGGCAAGTCACGCTCCGTCTGGTGGGTACGCTTCCTTGGCGAACAGCATATGATCCGTGGCAACGGGCCGTCCACGGTCGACCTTCACTATCGCCTCCAGCAGCCCGGTTCGCCCAGTCCGCGCGATGCCGACGGCTTCCTGCGGCGCAAGCGGCTGGTCGAGATCACCGGCGCCGAAGTGCCGTTCACGTCGGCCGCCGACACGTTGATGCTGTCCTGCATCAGCGTCGCCAAGGCACTTTTCAACCACGAACCCTGCGCCGGCTATGTCTGCGATATCAGGGCCAGCGCCAACCGTCTTGGCGAGGCCGATCAGCAGCGCGTGCTGGACGCGGCGGTGAGCCAGGGGCTGGACGACACGCTGCTGCTCGGCCTGCGCGCCGCCGACGTGCTGCTGGGCGCCACCGGCACGCTTCTGTCGGAGCGGGCCAAGCCGATCCTGTCGCGTATCGGCAATGAGGACCTGCTCAACATGGTCATCGCGCCATGGCTGTCGTCCTTGCGATGGCCGCAGCGGCGAACGGTGTTGTGGGAATTGTGCGGCAGGGCTCCCGTCCGCTACCTGGCCGAGGTCGGCTGGGCAGCGTCGGCGGATATAAGTCGCCGCATCTTCGAGCGGCCGGCCAGCCCGTGATGGCGGTGGCGTTGCAATACGTACAGGGCGAGGGCAAATCGGAACCTGTGCAAGAGGCTAACCCATGTCGATGACGAAATCAGAGGTCTGCGTGATCATCGCGGCCAAAAATGCGGCACGCACGATCGCGGTCGCCATTGCGTCCGCGTTGCGCGAACCCGAGGTGGCGGAGGTCGTCGTCGTCGACGACGGCTCCACCGACAATACGGCCGAGGTCGCCCGCTCCGCCGACGACGGCAGCGGCCGGCTCAAGGTCATGCGCCTCGACGTCAATCGTGGCCCCTCCTTCGCCCGCAATGCCGCGATCGCCAGCTCGAAAGCGCCGTTCATCAGCATTCTCGATGCCGACGACTTCTTCCTCGAGGGCCGGTTCCGCAACCTGTTTGCCGCTGCCGACTGGGATTTCGCGGCTGACAACATCATGCTCATCAGGGATGATGCGACGAGCGACGTGACCAAGATCGTCGCCCCGGATTTCGCCGCCGATCCGGAATTCCTCGACTTCGAGCGCTTCGTCGAAGGCAACATCTCCCGGCGCCGCGTGCAGCGAGGCGAGCTTGGCTTCTTGAAGCCGGTGATCAGCCGCGCTTTCCTCGACCGGCACCGATTGCGCTACGACGAAAGCCTGCGGCTGGGCGAGGATTACGAGCTCTACGCCCGCGCGGTCGCCCACGGCGCGCGGTTCAAGGTCATCCGTTCCTGCGGTTACGGCGCCATCGTGCGCGCTGATTCGCTCAGTGGCCGCCACAAGACGCAGGACCTGAAGCGGCTGGCCGACGCCGATCTGGCGCTGCTGGCGATACACAGCCTGCCGGAAGGCTCCAAGGCGGTGCTGCGGCGGCACGAGCGGCATGTGCGCGACAAATACCGGCTGCGCAATTTCCTCGACGTGAAGGCCGAGCGCGGGCTGGCTTCGGCGGCGGCCTACGCCTTTGCAAGTCAATCCAACCTGGTCCCCATCGTCCAGGGCGTGGCCTCCGACAAGCTGGAGGCACTGTTCCGGCGCGTTGGCCTTGTGTCCAGGCAAAAGCGCGTGCCGCCGCTGCGTTTCCTGATGGCCGGGACCAGTGCGGGCAAGGAGCGGTAAGGGGCGGGGAATGCCCGCTTCACCCGCCGAAAGCACGCACACCACGCAAACCATTTCCACCGGATTTATGAGTTTACGAATTGGGTGGTTGCCTCACGGCTCCGACGATGGCAGTCTATGTTGCGGTGCAGCAAATTGAACGACCAACCGAACTGGCCCCCGATCGGATTGGTCCGACGTCTCTCCCGTCAAAAGGAGTTGGACAATGCGGTACGAGCTTTTCAGCCCCACTTGCGGGGATTGGCCAGTGGTCGGCAGGTAAGCCGGCGATGACAGGAATTTAAGCCCATGGCCTCGATATTTGGCTTCAGATCAAGGGATCCTGCCCGCGACCGGCAGGCCGACATAGCACGCCTCGACCGTCTGGCGAAACTGTTCGAGCAGATCGCCGCCGAGATCAAGGCCGAGAAAACCGGCCTGGAGAGCCGCTACCGCAAGACGGCGACCAACGCGGCCTTTCTGGTCGAAGCCATGGAAAACGGCTCCGCTTCCGAGAAGCGCTCATCCGAAGTCAGCGCGCTGACGCAATCGATCCTGAATTGCGAGCGCCGCATCGCGGCATTGTCGCGTCAGGACGGCCTGATGAAGGAGCTCCGTCATTCGCTGGATATGGTCTTCGACGAGGATGGGGCTTCCGATTCGGCCGACTTCGCCAGGCCCGCGGGCGCCGGCCGCGCGTGACGATCAAGGCGTGAGACTACTTCAAAGGCATGATGCAAGCTTCAAAGGTATGATGCAGACAGGAGAGGGAATTCGGGAGGGTCAAGAGGAGGCCAAGGTTGGCCCGTTTGGAAGCGGTTCAAACGTCGACTTTGGGTTGGGGACGCACAGCACAAAGGTGAGTTTGGTATGAATTTGGATTCGAAAACCACGTCCACGACAGCGATTGAGGCAACCTCCGTCGCGCACGGGACCCGGCAAGCCGACCTGCGGCGGTTGGGCTTGATCGGCGGGTTGCTGCTGGCTGCTCTCGGCAGCCTCTTTGCGGCTCCCTCCCATGCGCAGGATATCCAGTCCGCTCCCTCTTTCGTCGATGATTTCAAGAGCTTCGATAAGTCGCGCTGGTATGTGTCCGATGGCTGGAACAACGGCAGTCATCAGAATTGCACCTGGTCGAAGGGGCTGGTCGACCTTTCGGACGGTGTACTGTCGCTCGGCTTCGAAAAACAGAAGCTGAAGGATCGCGAGTTCGCCTGCGGCGAGATCCAGACCAAGCAGCGCTTTGGCTATGGCACCTATGAGGCGCGGCTGAAGACCGACACCGGCTCCGGCCTCAACGCCGCCTTCTTCACCTATATCGGCCCGTCGGACAAGCAGCCCTGGGACGAGATCGACTTCGAGATCCTGACCAAGGACACCTCCAAGGTGCAGGTCAACGCCTATATCGACGGCAAGGGCAAGAACGAGAAGCTGGTCGAGGTGCCGGGCGGCACCGACAAGGCCTTCAACGATTACGCCTTCGTCTGGGAGAAGGACAGTTTGCGCTGGTACGTCAACGGCCAGCTGGTGAACACCATCACCGACCCGGCGAAGCTGCCCAGCCATGCGCAGAAGATCTTTTTCAGCCTTTGGGGGAGCGACACCATGAAGGGCTGGATGGGCGCGTTCGCGGATCCGGGCCGCAAGCTTTCGCTGCAGGTCGAACGCGTTGCCTTCACCGCGCTCGGCGAGCCATGCCAGTTTCCGGAATCGCTCGTATGCAGCGTAAAAGAGTTGGGAAAGACGAATTGAACCGGCCGGATCGAAAACGGGTCGCGGCCATGGATGGGAATGAAACCGAATGAACTTGACGGTGTTTGGAATTGGCTATGTCGGCCTCGTGCAGGCGGCGGTCCTTGCCGAGGTTGGCCACCAGGTTGTTTGCGTCGACATCGACGAAAACAAGGTGGAGCGCCTCAACCAGGGCTTCGTCCCGATCTTCGAGCCAGGCCTCGAAAGCATCGTCCGGGAGAATCACGCCGCCGGCCGCATCAAATTCACCACCGATGCCGCAGCCGCCGTCCGGCACGGTGAAATCCAGATGATCGCGGTCGGCACGCCGCCCGGCGAGGACGGCTCGGCCGACCTCAAATATGTGCTGGCGGTCGCCGAGACCATCGGCCGCGAGATGGACACCGCCAAGATCGTCGTCGGCAAGTCGACCGTGCCGGTCGGCACCTGCGAAAAGGTGAAGGCAAGGATCGCCGAGACGCTGAAGAAGAGAGGGCGCGAGGACCTGAGCTTCGACGTCGCCTCCAATCCCGAATTCCTCAAGGAAGGCTCGGCCGTCGCCGACTGCATGAAGCCCGACCGCATCATCGTCGGCACTTCGAGCGAGGGGACCGAGGCGGTGATGCGCGAACTCTACGCGCCCTTCAACCGCAACCACGAAAAGATGATCGTGATGGACGTGCGCAGCGCCGAATTCACGAAATATGCCGCCAACTGCATGCTGGCCACCAAGATCAGCTTCATGAACGAGATGGCCAATCTGGCCGAGCAGCTCGGCGCCGATATCGAGGAGGTGCGCAAGGGCATCGGCAGCGATCCGCGCATCGGCTACCACTTCATCTATCCGGGTCTGGGCTATGGCGGCTCATGCTTTCCCAAGGACGTTCGCGCCCTGATCAAGACCGCCGAGGGCGTCAAGTTCGACGCCAAGCTGCTGCGCGCCGTCGAGGAGCGCAACAATGACCAGAAATCCGTGCTGTTCGACAAGGTGAACCGCTATTTCAAGGGCAATCTCAAGGGCAAGACCTTTGCGTTGTGGGGGCTGGCCTTCAAGCCCAACACCGACGACATGCGCGAGGCGCCGGCGCGTGTCCTGATGGAAGCGCTGTGGAAGGCCGGCGCGACCGTACAGGCTTACGATCCCGAGGCGATGCAGGAATGCCAGGCCATCTATGGCCTGCGCGACGACTTGCTTTTGTGCGGCACCAAGGAAGCGGCTCTGCGCGGCGCCGATGCGCTGCTCATCGCCACCGAATGGAAGAGTTTCCGCGCCCCGTCCTTCGATGCCTTGAAGGACGCGCTGACCACGCCGGTCATCTTCGACGGCCGCAACCTCTATGACCCTAAGGTCGTGGCGCGCCATGGCATCGAATATCACTCGATCGGCAGAATGGCGGCATGAGAGCGAGCGTGGGAAGCAAGAAGAATTTGGCACACGCGCCTGGCGCGGAAAGGAGTGGTGGCTGATGGTGCTGGACGTAAAGCCAGAGCAAATCACCAAGGATCATTTCGATCTCATCGCGATCGGTTCCGGTTTCGGTTCGGCCTTCTTCCTGCACGAGTTCGCCAAGCGGCGTAAGGCGCGCATCCTGATCCTGGAATGGGGTCGGCACAACACGCATGAATGGCAGCTCGGCCAGAACGCCAACACCGACATCGACGACGAGACGACCTACAAGACCAACTCCGACAAGCCGTGGAATTACACGATCGGACTGGGTGGCGGGACCAACTGCTGGTTCGCGCAGACGCCGAGGTTCCATCCCAACGACTTCAGGCTGAAAAGCACCTATGGCATCGGCAATGACTGGCCGATCAGCTATGACGATGTCGAGCCGTTCTATTGCGATGCCGAAGAGATCATGTCGATCTCCGGCGATCCCGACATGGCGGCGATGCTGCCGCGCTCGAAACCATTTCCGCAACCGCCGCACCGCATGTCGACGCCGGACAAGATGATGAAGGCCGCCCAGCCCGGCCAGCACTTCGTCATGCCGACCGCCCGCGCCCGGGTCCCGACCGCGCAGCGCACTTCGTGCTGTGCCAATCTGCGCTGCTGGCTGTGCCCGGTCGACGCGAAATTCACCGCCAACAATGGCCTTATGCATGTCTTCGAGCATCCCGACGTTTCGGTCTGCCTCGGCGCGGAAGTGCGGCGGCTCGATCACGTCGGCGGCACGGTCCGTTCGCTCACCTTCATCCATGACGGCAAGGAGTATCAGGTCAGCGGCGACCTCTTCATTCTCGGCGCCAACGCGATCCAGAGTGCGGCGATCATGCTGCGCTCTGGCCTGGGAGACGAATTCGTCGGGCGCGGCCTGCATGAATCCTATGGCTGGAATTTCGAGGTCTATCTCGACGGCGTCGACAATTTCGACGGCAGTACCATCACCACCGGACTGAATTTCGGCCTCTATGACGGTGCGCACCGGTCCGAGCACGCGGCTGCGCTGGTCTATTTCGAGAACCGCTGGCAGCACGGGATGCGCCCCGAGAAGGGGCGTCTGCGGCAGACGCTGCCGCTGGTCGTGGTCACTGAAAACCTGCTCGATGACGAAAATTTCGTCACCCTCGACGAGGACCACAATGCCTTCGTCTCCTTCAAGGCGCCGTCGGACTATGCGGTCAAGGGCATGGCCCGGGCGCTGGACAAATTGCCCGAACTGCTTGCCCCGCTCCCGGTCGAACGGCTCTTCGACCGCGGCATAAGGCCGACGGAATCGCACGTCCAGGGCACGCTCAGGATGGGCACCGGCCCGGCTGATTCGGTGATCGACAGCAACATGATCCATCACCGGCTGAGAAACCTGGTTGTCGTCGGCACCAGCACCTATCCAAGCTGCTCCTGCGCCAACCCAAGCCTGACCGCGGCGGCTTTGTCCCTGCGGGCGGCGAGCCGGATCGCGTGAGGGGAGCGGGCCGATGATCGAAGTCACACGGCGCTCCGCACTGGCCATCCTGGCGGGTGGCGTTGCCTCGACGGGCGTTGCCTACGCCGCCGTTTCCTCGTTTTCGGACGAGGATCTGGTTCGCGTCACGCTGGAAAAATACCTCGGCACGCTGAACATGCGCATCGAGCATCTGCAGCAGTTCGTGCTGGAGTTCCGCAACCGGAATCCCTGGATATTCCCGAGCCAAAAGCTGGGCGATGCCGTCACCTTGCTTGAAAAGACGAAGCTCGGTGGGGCGCGCGGGTTGCTGCCACGGCAGAAGCAGCATGATCTCAGGCATTTCGATCGCTGGGCCGTCGCCGAGTTCCATATGCTGACGGACTACGCCTGGCGCAGTTCGCCCGACGATCCGATCCGGTTCACCGGATGGAACTCATGCACCAATCCGTTCGCGACGCTTGATCCGCCACAGAGCGCTTGAGGCGCCTTCGACGCGGTTGTTCATCGGCCGCATGACTGAAACGCGAAAGACCAGGAGCCAGGATCATGAAAGTCCTCTTTGCCAGCGGCAACGGCTATCCGCCCGAGTTCGGTGGCGGCGTCCAATCCAGCACGCATCATCTGGTGCAGCAGCTGATCGAACATGGCCATGAAGCGTCGGTGCTCTGCGCCCTGTTCGGCGACGGCATGTTCGGCTTCAAGGCGCGCGCCAAGATGAAGCTCATGCGGCAACCGGCGGTCGTCGACAGCTTTCCCGGCTACCCGGTGATAAGGACATGGTTTCCCTGGGAGGCGGCAGGGTTTGCCGTGAAGAAACTGAAGCCGGATGTGACGGTGGTCCAGTGCCACAAATCGGTTCCGCTCGGCAAAGCGCTGCAGGCCGAGGGCGTGCCTCTGGTCGTCTATCTCAGAAATGTCGAGTTCCACGAGCTGGGCGGCGATTTGCGCGAGTTGGGTTCCGCACTCTACATCGCCAATTCGGAGTTCACCGCGCGCAGCTACAAGAGGGAATACGGCATCGAGGCGACGGTCATTCCGCCGACCATCAACCCGATGCAGTACAGCACGCCGACCACTGGCCAGTTCGTTACCCTGATCAATCCCTATGAGGAAAAGGGCTTCGAGCTGGCGGTGCGCATTGCCGGCGCCTGCCCGGAAATCCCGTTCCTGTTCGTTGAAAGCTGGAAGCTGGAGGACGACCATCGCGCGCGCATCGAGGAGACGATCGCGCCGCTCGGCAATGTCACGCTGGAGAGCCGCACCAACGACATGAAGACGATCTATGGCCGCACCAGGATCCTGCTTGCGCCCTCCAAATGGGAGGAGGCCTGGGGCCGCGTCGCGTCCGAGGCGCATTGCAGCGGCATCCCTGTCGTCGGTTCGCGGCGCGGCGGCCTGCCCGAAGCCATCGGCCCCGGCGGCACGGTGCTCGACTATGACGCGCCGCTCATCGACTGGGTCGCGGCCGTCAGGCAGCTGTGGAACGACAACAAGGAATATGAGCGGGTTTCAAACCTCGCGCGCGGTTTCGCGGCCCGTCCGGAGCTGGATCCCGATCGCCAGTTCGTCACCTTCTTCTCGATACTGGACCGGGCGGTGCGGCAGCGCGCGCGCCAGGCGGCGTAGCCAGCGCTCGGCAAGCCAGCCGATCAGGCCGGGCGCTTGACCCGGCTTTTCAGCGTTTCGTAGCCGCGGGCGCCGAGCAGGGCGCGGGCCAGGGCCTTGGCGGCGCCTTTGCGGCCTTGCTGCGAGTTGATCTGCCGCAGCCTGGCCGGCAGGTTGCGCGCCGCCTGGCCGAGTGCCGGCAGCGACAGCGCGTCGGGGAAGCTCACCATATGGGTTTCGACGCACAGCACCGGCTTGCCCGACAATTCCGTGATCTTCAGCGCCTGCGCATGCTCGCTTTCGATGAACAGGATGGCGTTGGATTTGCGGTAGAAATCGGCCTTGAAACTGCCATGCGCGCCGAGCCGCTGGCGCTCCGCCTTGCTCGGCAGGTCGAGCATGATCAGCTGGTCGTACAGGATCCCGTTCCTGGCCAGCCACGCCTCGGTCAGCGCGCGGTATTTCTCCAGCCGGCTGGTCACCAGCCAGCCGATCCTGTGGGTTGGGGCATGAAGCGGCCGCGCTTCGCTGAGGAACTTCTCATAGGCCGGACCATCGTCGTTTTCCGCCTCGGTCGGATCGAGGCACAGCACGCCGTCAATGTCGACGCAGCATTGCGCCAGGAATTTGTGATGCATGAAATTCCACTGGAACATGCGCGGATGCGGCACCACCTCGAAGACGACGTCGGTTTCCGGATGCTTCGGCTCCAGGCCGAACACGGCGGCATAGACGAAATCACCCTCGATGCCGGCAGCCTCGATTCGGGCACGGGCATCGCGCATGGCATTGCCACCGGCGATGCTGTCGTCGATCACCAGCACCTTGCGCATGTCAGAGACCTTGCGGTCGAGCGCGGCGCGCCGCTTGGTGACGCCGGACGTATAGACCCGGCCTTCCAGGAAGGAATCCAGGTCGGTCATCGGAATGTTTGCCGCAAGGCTGACCAGCGTCGCCGCCAGCACGCCGCTTCTGGGCACGCCGACCACCAGGTCGATGTCGCGCGGCAGCCGGTGAAGGTTGCCGACGATGGTGTCGTTCATGTCGGAGATCGATCGGTAGTGCATGGATCAGACCTGATGTTCGAGTGGATATTGGGTAGCCGGCAAAGGCGCCGAAATTATTGCGCCTCGCGCGGCGTTGCCGCCGGCTGCCTTGCCGGCAGCATTTTCACGGCCTCGCGCAAGGCTTCGCGGCCGGATGCGAAGATCAGCGCGATGGCAATGGTGATGAGGTAGGCAAGAATGGCGCCGCTGGCCAGGGCGACGACATGCTGTTGCGGCAGCATCGGCTTGATCAGCCAGACCGCCGCCAGCGCCAGATGCGCGCCGAGCACGAACGGCGTTGCCGCGCGCAGCACATGGCTGGCCCGCAGCGGTCCGCTCCTGCCGACATAGAGCCACAGGAACGGCGTGCGCAGATATTCGCTAATGGCATAGGCGATCGCCACGCCGAGCGCGCCATAGGGCAAGCCGAGAGCGAAGGCGAGTACCGATGTCACGGCGGTGATGATGCCCCAGCGCATGAAGTCGCCGGAGCGGCCCTGGCTCACGAAAAGCCAGCCCGCAGGGTTGTTGAGCGGCTGCAGCAGCCCGGCGAAGCCGAGCGCCAGGAAGATCGAGGCGCTTGCGCGCCACTGTTCGCCGAGCACGAAGGGGATCAGCACATCCGACATTGCGGTGGCGAAGGCGACGCCGGGCAGCGCCACCAAAAGGATCAGCGGCATGACGCGCAGATAGGCGCTGCGGTAGCGGTCGGGCTCGTCCTTCAGCCGGGACAGCGCCGGCACCATGACCTTCGACAGCGGATTGGTGATCTGGCTGAGCGGGAACAGAAGCAGCTTGTAGGCGCGGTCATAAAGGCCGAGCTGCTGCTCGCCCCAGTATTTGCCGATCAGCACATTGTCGAGGTTGCGGGCGAAGAAATTGGCGAAGTTGAAGCCGGTGATGCCGGCGCCGAAATTGATCAGTTCGCCGATGCCGGCGACCTTGCGCGGCAGGCTGGGCCGCCAGCGCGAGCTTGCCCAGTAACACAGCGTCGGCAGCACGGCGCCGGTCAGCGTGCCGGCGAACAGTGCCCAGTATGAGCGGTCGATGAAGGTCCAGGCGATCGACACGGCCAGCCCGGCAACCGCGCTGGCGACATCGATGACCGCCAGGCGCCCGAACTGCATGCGTCTCGTCAAAAGCGCCAGATGCTGGGCGCCAAGCCCATAGGCCATGATCTGCAGCCCGAACGCGGCGACCAGCCCGGCCACGCGCGGCTCGCCATAGAAGGCCGCTACCAGCGGTGCCGCTCCCGCGAGCACGCAGGCCAGGATGGCACTGACCGCGACATTGATCCAGAAGAGGTAGTTCACCTCCTCATGGCGGATGCCCGTTTTCTGGATCGTCGCCTGGGTCAGGCCGAAATCCTGGAACAGCGCGATGAAGGCCAGCACCGGCGCGCACATCGCCACGACGCCGAAATCCTGCGGCGACAAGAGCCGCGACAGCACGATGACGGATATGATCTGGGTCGCGACCCGCACCGATTGCGACATCGCGGTCACCACCGCGCCGCGCCCGACCGATTTACGCAGCGAGCCTTCCGGCGGATCGAATGGGTTGGCTTCCAAATTCAGGATTCCTGATTTTTGCGCGGATTTCCGAACCCTGAAAATCCACGCCCGCCGCCAGCCCCAAACTACGGCAATAATTTTGCAGTGCAACAGAAAATGTCCATCGTCGCGCCAAAAATGTTGCGATGCAGCAAGAGCTGTACTAGCATCCCTTTGGGTGGGGTCAAACAGCGGTCGAGTTTTCATGCTGCATGTCTTGTACCTGGTGCACGATGTTTCCGATCCGGCGGTTCGCCGACGGATCACAATGCTCAGGACAGGCGGCGCCCGGGTCACCCTGGCGGGCTTTCGCCGCACCGCGACCCCGATTGCCGATATCGAAGGATTGCAGCCGATCGACCTCGGCGCGACGCGCGACGGCCGATTCGCCCAGCGCCTGGCGGCGGTGGCGAAGGCGAGCGTTTCGATAGGCTCGAAGCTCAAGGGTGCGCCGCGGCCCGATCTCATCATTGCGCGAAATCTGGAAATGCTGGCGCTGGCGCGCCGCGCCAGGTCGGCTTTCGGCGCCACGGTGCCGATCGTCTATGAATGCCTCGATATTCATCGCCTCGTGCTCCGCGACGACATGCTGGGCAAGGCGCTGCGCGCCACCGAGCGCCATCTGGCGCGCGACGTGAAGCTGCTGGTGACCAGTTCGCCCGCTTTCATCGCCAATTATTTCAAGCCCTTCCGCCAGGTCGCCGCACCCGTCGAGCTGGTCGAGAACAAATATTTCGAGGCAGCGGCCATTCTTCCCGGCGAGCGTGAGTCGATGGACGCGCCTGCCGCCCCGCCATGGCGGATCGGCTGGTTCGGAGCGCTGCGCTGCCGGCGTTCGCTCAAGCTGCTGGCTGATTTCACCCACCGCATGGATGGACGTTTCGAGATCGTGCTGCGCGGGCGGCCGGCGCTGTCCGAGTTCCCGGATTTCCACGCCTTCGTCGACGCCGAGCCTTGTCTGTCCTTTCGTGGACCCTACCGCAATCCGGAGGACATGGCGGCGATCTACCAGGACGTGCATTTCTCATGGGCGATCGATTTCTTCGAGGAGGGGCAGAATTCGGAATGGCTGCTGCCCAACCGCCTCTATGAAGGCTGCCGCTTCGGGGCGGTGCCGATCTCGATGGGCCATACGGAAACCGGACGGTTCCTCAGCCAGCAGGACATCGGCATCCTGTTGCCCAAGCCGACGCCCGACGCGCTCGAAACCGCACTCGGCAAGATGGACGAGCAGCGCTTCGGCAGGCTGAAGGCGCGCGTGCTTGCCCGCAATCCGAGGACGTGGAGCTACGATCGCAGCGATTGCAGCGCGCTGGTCGAAAAACTGCGCCGCCTGACCACCATGCGCGAGCCCCTCGCGACCGCGGCCCTGGCATAGGATGGACATCGCCCGATGACGCAAGCGCTTCCCTCCAGCCTTATCGTGATCCCTTGCCTGAACGAGGCAGCCCATATTGGTGCGCTGCTCGGCCAGCTCTGCCCGGCGGCGGCACGCCTTGGCGCCCGGATCGTCGTCGCCGATGGCGGCAGCACCGACGGCACGCTGGCCATTGTCGAGCAGATCGCCGCGAAGGACCCGCGCGTTATCCTGCTTCACAACAAGCGCCGCATCCAGAGCGCGGCGATCAATCTCGCCGTCGGCACTTTTGGCGAAGGCGCGGAGTATCTCATCCGCATCGACGCGCATGGCGGCTATCCCGACGACTATTGCGACCGGTTGCTCGAGGAAGCACTGGCCACATCAGCCGATTCGGTCGTGGTCTCGATGCTGACCAGCGGCAGCGGTGCCGTGCAGAAATCGGTTGCGGCGGCGCAGAATTCGAAACTCGGCACCGGTGGTTCCAAGCACCGCCACCTCTCCGCCGGAGAATGGGTCGACCACGGCCATCACGCACTGATGCGGATATCGGCCTTCGGTGCTGTTGGCGGCTATGACGAGACGTTCAGCCACAATGAGGATGCCGAGCTCGACTACCGGCTGCGGCAGGCCGGCTACAGGATCTGGATGAGCGGCAAGACGCAGATGGTCTACTATCCGCGCGCCTCGCTCAAAGGCCTCTATTTCCAGTATCTCGGCTACGGTCGCGGCCGCGCCAAGAATGTGCTGAAGCACCGCGTCATCCCGAAGGTCCGGCAGATGGTGCCGCTGGCGGTCTTCCCGGTGGTTCTTCTGGCGGCCTTCTCCTTCGTGCACTGGATCGCGGCCGTGCCGCTGCTGATCTGGGCTTCGGTCTGCCTGGGCTACGGCCTGGTAACGGCCATTCGCCAGCGCAACGCCGACATCGCGCTGGCCGGCGTCTCGGCCATGGTCATGCATTTCGGCTGGTCCGTCGGCTTCTGGCTGCAGCTTCTCGGCCTCGGCGCGCGACGCGGGGTGGCGTGATGGTGGTTCAGGCCAGGAACCGCAGCATCGACATCGGCGTGTGCACGTTCCGTCGGCCGGAGCTGGCCGACACGCTGCGCTCGCTCGCCGCCATGGAGATGCCTGAAGGCTTCGACGTCAGCGTCATTGTCGCCGACAATGACGACACGCCGAGCGCGCAGGCATTGGTGGCGGCGCTGTCGCAGGAATTGGCGCTGCCGGTCCGCTACCGGCATGCGCCCGCGCGCAACATCTCGGTCGCCCGCAACGCTTGTCTCGATGCCAGCGAGGCGGATTTCCTTGCCTTCATCGACGACGATGAGACTGCCTCCGCCCGTTGGCTGGTCGAACTGGTGGCGACAGCCGAAGACAGTGGTGCAGCAGCCGTGCTCGGCCCGGTGCGGGCGCTCTACCGGCCGGATGCACCCGAATGGATGCGCCGGGGCGATTTCCACTCGACCTTGCCGGTCTGGGTGCGCGGCGAGATCCGCACCGGCTACACGTGCAACGTGCTGCTGCGCATGCGATCGGACAGCCTGCGCGGCCGCCGCTTCAGCCTGGCGCGCGGCCAGACCGGCGGCGAGGACACCGAACTCTTCGACCAGATGGTCAAGGCCGGCGGCCGCATCGCCTTCGCTCAAGAAGCCTGGGTGGATGAGGTGGTGCCGCGCTCAAGGGCGGCGTTCGACTGGCTTGGCCGCCGCCGTTTCCGGGTCGGCCAGACGCATGGTCACCTCCTGGGCAGCAATGCGCGTGGCATCGGGCTGATCAAGCATGTCGGCCTTGCCGCGGCAAAGGCGGCCTTTTGTTTCGCCGCGGCCCTTCCCGTGGTCGCCAGCCCGGTGCGCAGGAACCGCAGCGTGCTGCGCGGCATCATGCATGTCGGCGTCGTCAGCGGCCTTGTCGGCGTCCGCGAACTCCGCCTCTACGGCCAGACCTCGTCTGGGGAAGGAGGCAAGCGTGCAGCCTGACGTTTCCCCAACCGCCGATATTTCAGTCCCCGACGTTTCCTTTGTGATCGCCGCCTACAATGCCGAGGCGACGCTCGACCGCGCGATTGCCAGCGCCATCGCGCAGAAGGGCGTCAGTGTCGAGATCATCGTCGTCGACGACCAGTCGCGCGACGCCACGTTCGATGTGGCACGGGCTTATCCCGGGGACATTGTGCGCGTCGTCGCGCTTGCCAAGAATCGCGGTCCCGGCGGCGCCCGAAACGCCGGCCTGGACGTCGCTCGCGGCCGGTGGGTCGCGGTGCTCGATTCCGACGATGCAGTCTTCCCCGGCCGCATCGCCGCCATGATCGGCCGCGCTGAAAAGGCGGATGCCCAGATCGCCGTCGACAATCTCCAGGTCATCCGTGAGGACGGTGTCGTCGAGGATGCGATGTTCCCGCGTCAGTATCTGGAAGGCCTGCGCGAGATAACGCTCGCCACCTACATCGCCGGCAACGTCGTCTTCGAATCGAAGTTCAACCTCGGCTACCTCAAGCCCATCTTCCAGCGCCGGTTCCTGGATGAAAACCAGCTTCGCTATGATGAGAAACTGAGGATCGGCGAGGACTACATCCTGTTTGCCGAGGCGCTCGCCAAGGGCGGCAGATGCGTGGTCGAGCCGGAGATCGGCTACGCCTACCATATTCGCAGCGGCTCCATCTCCCGCGTGCTCGAGCTTCACCATGTCGAAGCGATGCGCAAGGCGGATGCCGTATTCGCTCAAACCCATCGGATGGACGAGGCGGCCCAGGCGGCCTTTGCCCGGCGCGGCCGCAGCCTGCGCAAGGCAGCCTCCTTCCTGGCGATGGTTCAGCACATCAAGGCGCGGTCCCCGCTCAAGGCGATCCGGACGGCGCTCAGCGACCCGGCGGCGGTCAGGCATATGGGCATGCCGATCGCCGTGCGGTTGCGACGAGTAGCGGCACAGTTTGCCGTGGGGGCGGGGAGGTGAAGATGCAGGCACATGGAGGGGTTTTTCGTGGCCTGTGAATGGACTGAAGTCGATCTCCTCAGAAGGAATTTGCGATGAAGAAAATCAGGAAGGCCGTGATACCGGTGGCGGGGCTTGGAACAAGGTTCCTGCCGGCGACCAAGTCGATGCCTAAGGAAATGCTTCCGGTGGTCGACAGGCCTGTCGTGCAATATGCGGTGGACGAGGCCTTCGAAGCCGGCATCGAGCACATCGTGTTCGTGACCGGCCGCAACAAGGCGGTCATCGAGGACTATTTCGACCTGCATCCGGAATTGATCGGAACCCTGGAGCAGACCGGCAAGAAGACCCAGCTGGAGGCGCTCGAAAGCATGCTGCCGGTGGCCGGCGCCACCTCCTTTATCCGCCAGCAATCCCCGCAGGGCCTCGGCCACGCCGTCTGGTGCGCCCGCGAGGTCATCGGCAACGAGCCCTTCGCCCTGCTTTTGCCGGACATGGTCTCCTTTGGCGGACGCGGCTGTCTCGCCGAAACCGTCGACCTCTATGAGCGAACCGGCGGCAACGTCATCGCCGTCGAACGCTGCGATCCGAGCGAGACCAACAAATACGGCATTGTCGGCCGCGGTGCCGAAATTGGCGGCGGTTTCGAGGTCACGGCCATGGTCGAAAAGCCGGCCCCGGCCAACGCGCCGTCGAATTTCTACATCAACGGCCGCTACATCCTGCAGCCCGAGATCTTCGCGCTGCTGGGCAACCAGCAGCGTGGCGCCGGCAACGAGATCCAGCTGACGGACGCCATGGTCCGCCTGTCGAAGGACCAGCCGTTCTTTGCCCAGCCTTTCCTGGGCCGCATGTTCGACTGCGGGTCCAAGGAAGGCTTCATCCAGGCCAACATCGCCTTCGCGCTCGCGCGCAACGATATGAAAGGCCCGGTTTTCGAGATGCTTCAGGAGTTCGTCCGGTCGCATGAACGCCAGGAAGAAGCCGCATAATGCCCATCTTTCGGGAGTATTGCCGGATGGCTGGCGGCAAGGGGCCGACAGGCCCCCGTCGTCTGGCATGAAGCTTGCGTTGCTTTTTTGGCAATGCTCCCGATCGTTGAGGCGCCTGCAAGCCCAAGCATGATCCCGGAGAGTGTCTCCCGGTTTCCGGAAAGATCATGCTTAAAACTGAGACAGGTCATGATCCGGAAGTTTTCGGAAAAGATCATGCCCAAACAAAGAGATAGAGCCTCAACCCGGTGATCGGGAACGCAACGGGCTCTGGGATTGGACCGACGATGAATTATGCCAACTTTCCTCTCGACAAGAGGATGCCATTGCCGAATTCGGATGCAGGAAACGGCGAAGACTTCATCGATATCGAGCGGCTGCTTGGCATGGCTGCACGGCAGGCCAAGGTCGTTGCCGTGTGCGCCGCCATCGGTCTTTTCCTGGGTATGCTCTATCTGCAGACAACCCCGCCTAAATATGTGTCGGTCTCGAGCGTGTTGATAGACGAGGGCCTGAACAAGATCGTCGACGACATTTCGGCGGCGTCGACGACCATGCAGACCGATTCCGCCATTCTGAGCCAGATCGAGATCCTGACCTCGACGCGGCTCGCCGCGGTGGTCGTCGACAAGCTCAAGCTCGACCAGAACGAAGCGTTCATGAACCCACCGCAGTCCGCGCTTGCCCAGGGCGTCGGCCTGATCCGCGGCCTGATCCAGTATGTCCGCCCCAGCCCGCCCATCCCGGGCATGGGTGACATCAGCAAGCTCGACCCTGCCACCCGCAATGCGCTGATCGCCACGTCGAGCCGCGACTATGCGATCCTCAAGCTGCAGAACGAGATCCAGGCGGATCGCGTCGGACGAAGCTACGTCATCGCGCTTGGCTATCAGGCGACGGATCCGGGCCTGGCGAAAGCGATCACCAAAGCCTATGCCGACGCCTATCTCGCCGATCAGCTCGATGCCAGCTTCGACGCCACCGAGCGCGCGGCGGTCTGGCTGCAAGGCCGGCTGACGGAACTGCGCGAGAGCTCGCAGCAGGCATCGCTGGCGGTCGAAAAATTCAGGGCCGAACACGGCCTGTCCGCCAACAGCGATGGCCAGCTGATGAGCGACAAGCAGCTTGCCGACCTCAACGCCCAGCTCATCGTGGCGCAGGCCGACACGGCGCGCGCCAGCGCCCGCTATCAGCAGTACAAGTCGATCGTCGACAGCGGCTCCGACAACGCTTTCAAGGATGCCGCCATATCGAGCGATCAGCCGAGCAGCTCGGTCATTTCGGCGCTCAAGACCCGCTACCTCACCGTCGCCAAGCGGCAGCAGGATGTCGAGGCGAATTTCGGTCCCGACCATCCGCAGGCCGTGGCGCTTGCCAAGGAAAAGGCCGACATATCGAAGCAGATTTTCGGCGAGTTGAAGCAGCTCACCGAAAGCTATCGCAACGAATATGAGGTGGCGCTGGCGCGCGAGACCGCGCTCAGGGCCAATGTCGCCGCCGCGCAGGGCAAGAGTTCCATCGACAACCAGTCGCAGGTGCAGTTGCGCGACCTCGACCAGAAGGCGACGGCGCTCACCACGCTCTATCAGACGTTCCTCGGCCGCTATGAGGAAGCCGCGCAGCAGCAATCCTTCCCGGTCGGCAAGATCCGCATCATTTCGGATGCCTCGACGCCGCTTTCCGCCTCGAGCCCGCGCACCGTCATCGTGCTCGGCCTGTCGCTCGTGCTCGGCGTGCTGATGGGCGCCGGCTTCGGCGGCCTCAACGAGTTCAACGAGCGGTTCTTCCGGACCGGCGAGGAGGTTCGCGACCGCGTCGGCCTCAAATTCCTCGGCTATTTGCCGACCATCGGCAGCAGGCCCGCCAAGGACGACAAGCAGGCCGAGGCTCTGCCGGATGCCAAGACGGCGAGGTCGCCGGCGGCCATCGAAAGACGGGCGCGCATGCGTGTCAGCATCGACGCGCCGGCGTCGATGTTCTCCGAGACGCTGCGCAGCGCCAAGATCGCCTTCGATGTCGTGATGGAAGGACAAGGCAGTCGCGTCGTCGGTGTCATCTCGGTGCTTCCCGGCGAAGGCAAGTCGACGGTCGCGGCCAATCTCGCCGGGCTGCTCGCCGCCAACGGCGCCAGGACGCTGCTCATCGACGGTGACTTGCGCAATCCGGGCCTCAGCCGCAGCCTCGGCATGGAGGCCGAGCAGGGGCTGATGGAGGCCGTGGTCAATGGCCAGACCTGGCAATCCGTCGGCAAGATCGACCGGCAGACCAAGCTCGCCATCATCCCCGCCGTGCTGCGCGGCAACTTCTCGCACACCAGCGAGCTGTTGTCTTCGGCCGGAATGCGGCGCTTCATCGAGAACGCCAAGGAGACGTTCGAATACATCGTCGTCGATCTGCCGCCGCTCGGGCCGGTGGTCGACGCCAAGGCCTTCGCGCCGTTGGTCGACGGCTTCGTGCTGGTCACCGAATGGGGCCGCACGCCGCGCGCCATGGTGCGGTCGATGCTGGAATCCGAGCCCTATGTCGCCAACAAGATTGTCGGCGCGGTGCTGAACAAGGTCGACCTGAAGAAGCTCGCCAAATACGGATCGTTCGGCGCGTCGGAAAAATTCTTCGACAAATATTCGAGCTACTATCTCGACAAGTCTGAAGTTCGCAGCAAGGCAGCGGTATAGGCAGCGGCTACCTGGATTTCCGTCTCGACCCAGGTCGCTCGCTGGGGATGTCCGCTTGCAGGCACTTGTCCACTGCAAGCGTCGCCGGCGACCTGCCGGGTGTCATTCGCGCGATGTGGACAGCCCCGCGAGAAGCGGAGCGTACGCGGCGAGCCTGCGGGATACGAACTCGGTGAAGAGCCGCACGCGCTTGGTCCTGCGTGCCTCTCCGTGCGTGAGAAGCCAGAGTGTCCCATGCATGGGCAGGTCGGTGCCTGGCACCCTCGCCAATAGAGGGTCGGCATCTCCGACGAAGCACGGCAGCTTCGTCATCCCGATCCCTTGCTGCGCCGCTACGATCTGCGTCTCGGCGTCCGGGGTCCTGAACGGAACTCCCATGGTATGAACCTCTCCCTCGATCGCCCAGTTCGGGAGTCCATGATCGTCTATGGCGATCCACCGGATGGGATCAGCCCCGCCCGCACGCCACGCGGCTAGTCGATTGCGAGACATGTAGACGGCGCTGAACAGCTCTGGTCCCTTCAGTCCGTGAAGATTGAGCGGCAGGGTCTTGCGGTCGGTGACAATGCGGATCGCGACGTCGGCCTCTCGGTTGGTCAGATTCGCCACCTCGCCGGACGACTGAATTTCCATCTCGATGTCCGGATGCAGACGCGCGAAGTCGGCGAGATCCGGCATGAGGAGGTGCGTGGCAAGGAACGGCGGAAGCGTCACTCGCAAAAGCCCGCGCGCGCTCTGGTCGCGCCCGAACACGCGCGTCTCCAACTGGTGCGACGACGCTTCCATCTGGTTTGCGAGATCGAGGACCTCCTCACCCGCGGCCGTCAGGCGATAGCCCGAAGGCAGCTTTTCGAACATGTGCGCCCCGAGGCGGCCCTCAAGTTGGGCGATGCGTCGTAGCACGGTCGCGTGGTTGACGCCGAGGCGCTTGGCGGCGGCCCGCACCGAGCCTCCGCGTGCGACGGCAAGAAAGTAGCGAACGTCATCCCAGTCGATCATGGTGCAATCCCGCACCGCACGGTGCGCCTTCCAAAGCTCTAACCTATCGTACAACATTACAGGGCGGTTATCGCAATATGTCGATGAGCTGACCTTTCGAACGGCGGAGCCTTATCGTCGCGGCTGCCGTTGATAGCAGTACCGGATCGATTTCGCACCACCGATGTGCGCACTTCCTCACTCAATGCCTGACCCGGGCAGACCCATCTTCAGGGCTTCGGGGCGTTCCCGAATGAGCAAGGCGGAAGCCTGGAAGGAATGCACGTCATGACCAGACTGAATGGAAAGACCGCCGTCATCACCGGCGGCGCTACCGGCATCGGCCGCGCGGCGGCAAAGCGATTCATCGAGGAGGGCGCCTTCGTCTTCATCTTCGGCCGCCGACAGGAAGCGCTCGACGCCGCCGTGGCGGACCTCGGGCCCAATGCACGCGCGGTGAAGGGCTCGGTCTCGGATGAGGCCGACCTCGACCGGCTCTACGCTGCGGTGAAGGCCGAGCGCGGAAGCCTCGACATCGTCTTCGCCAATGCCGGGGCCGGAGGCCCGCTTCTGCTCGGCCAGATCACCGCCGAGCACATTGACGAAACCTTCGACACCAATGTGAAGGGTACGATCTTCACGGTCCAGCAGGCGTTGCCGCTGATGGGCCCGGGCGGTTCGATCATCCTGACCGGATCGAGCGCCGGCACCACGGGCGCCCCGGGATTCACGGCCTACAGCGCGAGCAAGGCGGCCGTGCGCAACCTCGCACGGACCTGGGCCGAGGATCTTAAGGGCACCGGCATTCGGGTAAACGTGCTGTCGCCCGGGGCGACGGCGACCGAACTGGCGAAGGAAGCGCTGGGCGAGGAGGGGCAGAAGGCCTACGGCGCGATGACTCCGCTCCAGCGCATGGCCGATCCCGCGGAGATCGGGGCCGTGGCCGCCTTTCTCGCGTCGTCGGACAGCAGCTTCATGACCGCCAGCGAGGTCGCCGTCGACGGCGGCCTGGCGCAACTTTGACCCCAGCGCGGTCCGTGCCTGGCACGCGCGCAAAGAAAGACAGAGAATTATGAAAAAACTCGAAGGCAAGATCGCAGTCATCACGGGCGGAAGCAGCGGGATCGGATTGGCCACAGCCAAGCGCTTCGTAGAAGAAGGAGCGCACGTCGTGATTACCGGGCGAAGAGAGAAGGAGTTGAAGGAGGCCGCAGCCTTCATCATGAGAAACGTTACGACGGTCGTGGGCGACGTGTCGCTCTTGGAAGATCTGGACCGCCTCTATGCCCTTGTGAAGGAGAAACACGGTCACATCGACATTCTCTTCGCGAATGCGGGCGCGGGGACAATCGCACCGCTCGCGGTCGCTTCTGAAGCACATTTTGATCAGACCTTCGATGTGAACGTGAAGGGTCTGTTCTTTACGGTGCAGAAGGCCCTTCCCCTGTTCAAAGACGGCGGTTCGATCATCCTGAACTCTTCAGTGTCGAACGTGTTGGGGCTTCCGGGGTTTAGTGCCTATGCGGCGAGTAAGGCGGCTGTACGCAACTTCGCGCGCGCTTGGACACTGGAGCTCAAAGACCGCAAAATCCGCGTCAATGCAATGAGTCCCGGAGCAATCGAGACGCCGGCTTTGGAGACAACGACTGGCCTTACCGCTGAGCAAGCCGAGCAAGCGGCCGCCCAGTTTGCGTCACAGATCCCAATGGGTCGCAGGGGCAAACCAGAGGAAATCGCGGCTGCCGTCACGTTCCTCGCCTCCGATGAAAGTTCTTTCATCACTGGCGTGGATCTCGCCGTCGACGGAGGCATGGCGCAGGTCTGACCGACCCCGGCGTTAAAACAAGATCGGAGAAGCATTATGACCTATTCAATTATCGGCTTCGGCAACATCGGCAAGGCCCTGGCCAAGACGTTTACCCGCAAGGGCATCGAAGTATCCGTTGCAACCACGCGCGACCCGGAAAGCTTTGCATCCGCTGCGGCCGCGATCGGACCCACGATCATTCCCAAAACACTGGCGGAAGCCGTCAAGGCGGACATCATCTTTTTGGCAGTTCGTTTCGAATCGCACCCTGAGGTCGCCAAGGCGCTCGCCACCTGGCGGGGAAAGACCATCGTGGATGTGACCAATGCCTACGGCGTGCCTCCTGAACAACTGGGGGGGCAGCCTTCTTCCAAGTTCGTCGCACAGGCATTCTCTGGTGCAAAGCTGGTCAAGGGTTTCAACCATTTGGTTGCTGCCGTCCTTGACCAGGACCCGGCCGTGCATGGTGGCAGGAGAGTCGTGTTCCTGGCGAGCGACGATGACGCTGCCGCGGCGGAAATTGGTGCGCTCGCGGAAAAGCTCGGTTTCGCGCCCATCAAACTCGGCGGGCTGTCGGAAGGTGGGCTGCTGGTCCAGGCGCGCGGAAACAGCTGGGGTCAACTGATCTTCAAGGATTTGGTCAAGTTCGACTGAGGAACACCACGTGCCCTCCGGCAGGGCCACGATGCACGGATCGGATCGAGCGGATGCGATCCGTGCGAAATGGAGAAATTCCCATGAGTATCGAGAAGAACATCCAGACCGTGAAGGACTTCTTCGCCGCGATCGGCCGCGGCGACAGGGAGGCTCTGCTGGCGCTGGTCGCTGAAGACATCGAGTGGATCATTCCGGCCGAGGACTGGCCGCTGGCCGGAACGCGCCACGGACACGCCGGACTGGCGGATTTGCTCGAGACGGCATCCAAGTCGATAGAAACGACCACCGAACCCCGGGAATTCGTGGCGCAGGGGGACCGGGTCTTCGTCGTCGGCTTCGCGAGGGGAAAGATCAAAGCCACGAACAAGACGTTCGAGGACGACTGGATCTTCGCGATCACCGTCCGGGGCGGCAGACTGACCAACATCCGGGAATACGTCGACACGCAAGCACTGGCGCGCGCCGCGCAGATGGGCGCGGCCGGGCCTTTGTAGGCCGCGCACTCGTCGAATGCCCAACCCTAAAGGAGATTCCGATGTACGACCAATCCAAGCTATCCGAGTTGATCGAGTTCGCACGTGTGGATGCGGGCTCCACCGTCATCGACGTTTACCCAGGCGACGGCGACTGGACGCGCCTGTTCTCCGACGTCGTGGGTCCCGAAGGACGGGTCTACAGCTTCGTGCCGGCCGAAGTCGCCGACTTCAAGAACGATCCGGTCGGCCGCATGCGGACGCTCGCGAAGGAACCGGGCCGAGAGAACGTCGAAGCTGTCTCGGCGGACCTCGTGGCGATGCCGAAGGTCACGCAACCCGCGGATGTCCTGTGGCTGCACCTGTTCTACCACGATCTTCACACCGCGCTGATCCAGAAGAAGGGCGCGACGGCGGCCGACTTCAATCGAGCCGTCCACGAGCGGCTGAAGCCCGGCGGGTCCTACGTCATCGTCGACCACGCCGCCGCCGCTGGGTCGGGCACGAGCGATACCCAGTCGCTGCACCGGATCGACCCTGCCTTCGTCCGCGAGGAGGTGGAGGCAGCCGGCTTCGTACTGGATGCGGAAAGCACCATGCTCGCGAACAGGGACGACCAGCACTCGATCAAGGTCTTCGATCCCTCGATCAAGGGCGAGACCGATCGTTTCGCCTATCGGTTCGTGAAGCCTTGACCGGTCCCGGCGCCGACTTCATGTCGACCCCCGACGAGGCGACCCTGCTTGCCGCCACGAAGTCGGCTTTGGATGAGCTCGTCTGATGAGACCACGCGACGATGGCAGCGAAGGCCGCTGAAGCATCATTGGATGGCGGCTAGGCCGGCTTGAGCCGATAGCGGAACACCGTGTGGTCAAGCAGCAGCCGGATGCGCGGTTCGGCCTCGGTCGCCACCAGCCAGCTTGCCGCGATCATGGTCGCGCCGACCACTGCCATCGACACGAGATAAGGCACTCCGGCGCGAACCATCGCGCCTAGCATTGCCGCGCCGACGACGTCGTGGATCAGGTAGAGCGGATAGGTCATCAGGCCGATCCGGCGCCAGCCGCTCCAACTGAGATCGAGCCGCAGCGACCACGCCATCAGCGCGATGGCGACGAGGAAGATCAGGATCGGCGGCGCATAGGGCATCACGGCATTGACCTTGATGCTGTGGACGTCGACCGAACTTGCGATCTGCAGCACACCGCCGCCGAGGAACAGCAGGCAGAAGGCCAGGCGCGAGGCCGTCAGCGCCTTGAACCGCATCAGCCACAGCAGCACGCCGACGGCGAAGAAGCAGCCATGATGCACCAGAGTGAGCTGCAGCAGCCGCGTCTCGGCGAAGTCGGCCCAGCCGAGCGGATAATAGAGGCACCAGAACAGCGTGCTGACCAGGCCGATGACGATGGCGACCGTCTCCATCAGATGGAAACGGCCAAGCCGAAGCAGGACCCAGACGATGGCATAGAAGGCGATCTCGATTCCGAGTGTCCAGTAGACGCTGTCCACCCAGGGACCATAGGGGACGAACAGACCGGTGCGGACCAGCCTGACCGCCGCATCGGTCGGCCAGCTCAGGCCGATGGCAAGAAGCAGCACGGCGGTGACCGGTGCGCAGATCCAGACCGCCGGCGCCAGCCGTTTGACCCTGGCCTCGAAGAACCGCAGCGGCGTCGATTTCTCGGCGCTGAAGGCGATCACGAAGCCGCTGATGACGAAGAAGATTTCGACGCCGACCCAGCCGGACCCGACCCAGGCGCCTATACCAGGCTGCGCCGGCACGCCACCGGTGGCCTGCGCCGAGATGCCATCGGGATAGGCCCACACCCAGAAGCCATAGTGGTAGACCATGACCAGAACGGCGGCGAGAAACCGCAGGATGTCGACGCCGCCGAACGTGATTTTTTGCTGAGCCATACCGCACCGTCGGATGGCCCCCCGGCAGACACTGTAGGGTGGCTTGCTGCATTGCACAACAAAAGTATTGCTTGCCGATCAGGATAGGGCCGGCCGCAAGGAAAGCTGCGCGGGAGCGCTCCCGCGTCAGCCTCAAATCCCGATCCCGCGCGCCTTCATCGCAGCGGTGATCTCGTCGAGGATGGCCGGGTCGTCGATGGTCGCCGGCATCGCCCACGCTTCCTTGTCGGCGATCTTCTGCATGGTGCCGCGCAGGATCTTTCCCGACCGCGTCTTGGGCAGGCGCTTGATCGTCACCACGGTCTTGAAGGCGGCGACCGGGCCGATGCGCTCGCGCACCAGCGCGACGACCTCCTTCTCGATGGCGCTACCATCGCGCGCGACACCGGCGTTCAGCACCACGAAGCCGAGCGGAATTTGGCCCTTCATCGCATCGGCGATGCCGACGACGGCGCATTCGGCGACATCGGGATGGGCGGCCAGCACCTCTTCCATGGCGCCGGTCGACAGCCGGTGGCCGGCGACATTGATGATGTCGTCGGTGCGGGCCATCACGTAGAGATAGCCGTCCTCGTCGATCATGCCGGCATCCGCCGTCTTGTAGAAGCCGGGAAACTCGTCGAGATAGGCTTGGCGGAAGCGGGCGTCGGCGTTCCACAGCGTCGGCAGGCAGCCGGCCGGCAGCGGCAGCTTCACCACGACATTGCCGAGTGTCCCGCGCGGCACGTCGTGGCCGGCATCGTCGAGCACGCGGATGTCGTAGCCCGGCATCGGCACGCCGGGCGAGCCATATTTCACCGGCAGCAGGCCGAGCCCGGCCGGGTTGATGGTCATCGGCGAACCGGTCTCGGTCTGCCACCAATGGTCGACCACCGGCACGCTGAGCTTCTGCTCCGCCCATTTGATGGTTTCGGGGTCGGCGCGCTCGCCGGCGAGGAACAGCGTGCGGAATTTCGACAGATCGTATCTGGCAACGAACTCGCCTCGGGGGTCCTGGCCCTTGATCGCCCGGAACGCCGTCGGCGCGGTGAACAGCGCGACCACGCCATGGTCCGAGATCACCCGCCAGTAGGTGCCGGCATCAGGCGTGCCGATCGGCTTGCCTTCGAACAGGACGCTGGTGCTGCCATGCAGCAGCGGTCCGTAGACGATGTAGGAATGGCCGACGACCCAGCCGACATCGGACGCCGCCCAGAACACTTCACCCGGTTTGACGCCGAATTCGTTTTCCATCGTCCATTTCAGCGCAACCATGTGGCCGCCATTGTCACGCACGATGCCCTTGGGCTGGCCGGTCGTGCCTGACGTGTAGATGATGTAGAGCGGGTCGGTGGCCAGTACCGGCACACAGTCGACATTGGCGCCGGCCGCCCGCTCGCGCGCGACGGCGTCGGCATAGTCGATGTCGAAATGTTCCTTCAGTTCGCAGCGCAGCTGGTCGCGCTGCAGGATCAGGCAGGCGTCCGGCTTGTGGCGGGACATCTCGATCGCCTTGTCGAGCAGCGGCTTGTAGGCAACGATCCGGCCGGGCTCCAGGCCGCAGGAGGCCGAGATGATCAGCTTCGGTTTTGCATCGTCGATGCGGGTGGCCAGTTCATGCGAGGCAAAGCCGCCGAAGACGACCGAATGCACGGCGCCGATGCGGGCGCAGGCGAGCATGGCGATGGCCGCTTCCGCCACCATCGGCATGTAGATGATGACGCGGTCGCCCTTGCCGATGCCCCGGTTCTTCAGCACCGAGGTCAGCGCCACCACCTCGCGCTTCAGCTCGGCGTAGGTGAATTTTTTCACCGTTCCGGTGATGGCGCTGTCATAGATCAGCGCGATCTGGTCGGCGCGTCCGCCGGCGACATGACGGTCGATGGCGTTATAGCAAGTGTTGCAGGTCGCGCCGGTAAACCAGCGGCCATAGACGCCGGCGTTGGCGTCGAACACCTTGTCCCAGGGCGAATACCAGTCGATGGCGCCAGCCGCGTCCGCCCAGAATTGTTCCGGGTCGCGTTTCCAGCCGTCATAGACCTCATGATAGCGTGACGCCATCCGCACCTCCCAGGAACCCATTGCCGTCTTTGCCAACAGCCTATGCTGTTTTTTCCGGCGCTGTCTTCCCTGATTTTCGTATGAACCCGTTCCGGCTTGACCCCTCGCGCGCCGTATCGTGAAGTGAGGTCTTCCCGGGGAGGGATCTGAGCGATGCGCCATCCAGCTCCGATCAAGGCAAATCGGTGTTTGCGCTGGCGACCGGCGCGGTGCTTGCGTTCGCCACCGCAACCGGCCTGGCCGGAGACGCCGCCGCCAGGCGCATCACCGGCTTTTCGCCCGATGGCCGCTATTTCGCCTTCGAGCAATACGGCCAGCTCGATGCCGGCACTTCGGCGTCCGGTTATTCCGAAATCGACATCATCGATACGCGCAGCGATGAATTCATTGGCGGCAAGCCGATCGTGATCGTCGACGCATCCCAGGGGGGGCGCGACCGCCGCTTCATCGCCGTGACCGGACGGCCTCGTTGAGAGGCCGGCCGATAGCCGCCTAACAAGCGGTATTCATTGGGCGAAATGCCGGCTGCACTAGATCGGCAGGGCCACAAGCATGAGGCCTACGCCGCCGAAGATCAAAATGGCTGCCGCCAGCGCTTTCCGATGACGTTCGAAAGTCGTCGGAGCCCGCTCCCAATTGTAACGCATACGCTATCTCCCCAAAACCCCGGGAGTCCTTACCTTACTTAGGGGAAGAAAAGCAACGGTCCTGTCCGTCAACACACTTGCCTGGAGCGGCAGGGCGACGACTATTTCTGGGATGATTTTCGGCGGGGAACGGATTATGGCGCATTTTACCCTCGGCGGGACCCTGTCATACGCAAGGCAGCTTGAGCCATCCCCCGGGTCGGCCGATAGACAGCGCCCCACCACCGCGCTATCTCATTTCGGGGTTCTTGCAGGTTGGCTGGGGTTGGTGATGGAAATTGTCTCTGGAACGATCTTGCGGTTGGCGGACGATGCCTCGGTCCAGCATGTCGGCGATGGTGCGGTCGTGCTTCTGGCGCGCAGCGGCCAGCTCTATACCTGCAACGGCACGACCGAAGCCTTTCTCGACAAGATCGACGGTGCGCGCAGCCTCGATCAGATCATCGGCCTGCTTTGCGAGGAGTTCGAGGTCGACAAGGATACGCTCGACGAGGATATGGCGGCATTGGCCGCCGATCTGGTCTCGGAAGGTATTCTTGCCGCCCCAACCACTTGATGGCTGACGGTCGGCTCCTGCGTGCCCTGTTTCGCTGCCATCTCTGGGCAAGCGCGCGGCTTATGCCGGTCCTCATCGCCGGGCGCAGCTTCGAGGACGTGCTGAAATGGGCGCCGCTCGCCTCTTCGACGCCCTATCGCGGCCTGCCCGCCGCCTACATCGTCGCCCGCGTCAGCCGTGCCGTGCGCCATCCCTGGCTGATGCGCGACCGCAGATGCCTGCGCGAAGGCCTGCTCGGCCATCGTTTCCTGCGCCTCGCCGGCTTCGATCCGGAGCTGCGTTTCGGCGTCGACCCGAAGTCGCTGCAGACGCCGCGCGTCTCGGCGCATTGCTGGGTCTGCCTCGACGGCAGGCCGGTGGTCAGTGACAGCCTTCCCGGCATGGTAGAGATCTATCGCCACCATGCCGATGCCTCGAAGGGGCGCGCCGCTTGACCAGGCCTTCAGCCTGCTATGGCCTCAACGGCCAAGTCCTCGGCATATCGGCCGAACGCCCCGAGCTGTGGCGCGATTTCGACAGGATGCTGGGCATCCTGCGCATCGAAGGTACCGTCGAGCCGGGCTTTATCCTTGATATCGCCGAGGCGGATGTTCTGGACGAGAACCCCGGCGGATTGCTCGTCTTCGACGGCGAGATACCCGAAGATGGCTATTGCCGCATGGCGACCGACGGCGGCATCATCCATCTCGTCTTTCCAGGGCGCCAGACCGTCGCCATCAATGACGATGAAGGTTGGGCGAAACTCCGGGTTCGCCCTGGTACGAAAGCCGCCTGGACGCCGTCGATGCTGGTGCTGGACGCCGCACTCGACGCCGGCGGCCAGCATATGCTGCACACCGCAGGGCTGACACTGCCTGGCCACGATGCCGTCGTGCTGATCCATGCACCGAGCGGTACCGGCAAGACCACCACCTCGCTGGCGCTAGCAACGCAAGGCTTTGGTCTCTGCTCCGACGATGCCATGATCCTGAACGTCGCTTCGGGCAAGCCCTTGGCCTGGGGTCTGCCGCGCCAGGTCAAGATCCACCAGAAGACCGCCGAAATGATCCCCCAGGTTGCGCCGTGTCTCGGCCCTGTATGGGACAGGAATGGCGAGCAGGCCGTCTCGCTGGAGCAACTGAGCGAGATCGTCGGCATCGAAAGCCCGGTCGCCAGGCCGGTGGCGGCCCTGCTGCACCTGGCGCGGTCCGCCGACAGCGAGACCCGGCTGTTGCCCATGGCCCGGACCGACGCGATGGTGGCGCTGGCGGTGGACAATGTCCGCACCGGCATGACCGGTCTGCTGCCGTTGCAGAAGCGCCGGCTGGCAACGATCGGCAGACTGGTTTCCTCCGTGCCGACCTTCACGCTGGAGGTAGGCGCGCGCCCAGCCGACGCTGCGGCGCTGATAAGCGCCACATTGGCCAAGCAGGACTGAATCGGAGCTTCAGGCTGCGTACGGCCTGGCTTTCGTCAGCCGCTGGATCCAGCGGAAGGCATCGCGGCGCAGGCGTGAGCCGATCTTTTCCCGGGAATTGACCCGGAGCAGCGTGTTCGTCGTGATCAGCCTTTTGGCCAGCCTTATCGAGAGGTCGGGCTTGATGCGCCCCGCGAGTTCAAGCGCGCGGCCCTCGCCGAACAGCTCGCCGGTCACATTGAGCACGATCGCCAGCTCGAGCTCGATGCCGGTCATGCGGGCGGCGTCGAGCAGGCGGGCTTCCGCCTCCGTCGATTGCAGCGCCCGCACGCCTTGCAGCACGTCGACGCAAAGCTGCAGGCGATGGAATTTATGGCCGCCGGCGGCGTGCACGATGGCGATCGTCAAAAGCGCGGCCGGCGTGTCCGCCCCATCGCCGTCGATGATGGCCAGCTCGCGGAAACCCAGCGACAGGCGCCGCCGCATGCCGGTGTCATGCACCAGGTCGCCATGCAACTCGACCAGCAGGCTCGAATTCTCCTTTTCCAGCCATTTGAATTCCTGCAACTGGTAGGATTCGGCCTCATTGCTGCCGAGTGCGAAGCCGCATGCCGCGATCACCTGGTTTGCCCGCGCCAGGTTGGCAGGCTCGACGAGAATGTCGATGTCGGTGAACGGCCGGTCGGACACGTTGCGATAGAGCTTGCGCGCAAAGACCGGTCCCTTGACGATCCGCGCCGGAATGCCTTGCGCCGCCATCCCCTTCAGGATGCGGTCGCCATGATATTGCAGCAGCATCGACTGGCCGGTGCCGATCGTCGCCTTGTCGCGCAGATCGTCCAGCTTCTCCCGCAAGTCGGCATCCTGCGGCAGATGCGCGTCGCCACGCTCCTGCAATTTGCGCAGCATGATCGGCAGCACGCCGTGGAATTCGGCATTGTCGAGCAGCGCCGACAGTGCCTTTGCCGACAATTTTTCGCCGACTGCCACGGCCGCCGGGTCGGCGAAGCGCAGCAGTAGACTTTCTTCGGCGGAAGTGAGGGTCGGCAGCATCAACCAGGACAAATGTTATCGCTAAATGAATTGTCCGGGATGGTTGCAGAAAAGCGCGGCCGAAGCCAGCCTCACATGCCCCAGCGCAATGCCGCCGTGTGCACAGGCGCGTCCCACCAGCCGGTCATCTCGTCATCGAGCATGGTGAGCGTGATCGAGCAGCCGGCCATGTCGAGCGAGGTGACATAGCTGCCGACCAGCGAACGGACTATCGTCACGCCGCGCGTCTCGAAAATCCTCCGCGCGCTGTTGTACATCAGATAAAGCTCCATCAGCGGCGTGCCGCCGAAGCCATTGACGAACAGCAGCGCCGGTCCTTTCGCTTTGTCGCCCAGATCGCCAAGGATGGCGGTGCAGATCTCCTCGGCGATCGCGTCGGCGCTTATCAACTTGTCGCGCCGGCGGCCTGGCTCGCCGTGGATGCCTACGCCAAATTCCATCTCGCCGTCGCCTATGTCGAAGGTTGGTTTGCCGGCTGCGGGCACAGTGCCGCTGGTCAGCGCCACGCCCATCGAGCGGGTGGCGGCGTTGACGCGCTCGCCCAGCGTCTTCAGCAGCGGCAGCGCCAGGCCATGCTCGGCCGCCGCGCCGACGATCTTTTCCACCACCAGCGTGCCCGCCACGCCGCGCCGGCCGGTCGTGTAGGACGAATTCTCGACGGCGACATCGTCATTGGTCACCACCTGCAGGACGCCTTCAGACATCTCGGCCGCCATGTCGAAATTCATCACATCGCCCTCGTAGTTCTTGACAATGAACAGGCAGCCGGCGCCGGTGTCGACGGCTTGCGCCGCCGCCAGCATCTGGTCCGGCGTCGGCGAGGTGAACACCTGGCCGGGGCAGGCGGCGTCCAGCATGCCATGGCCGACAAAGCCGGCATGCAGCGGCTCGTGGCCGGAGCCCCCACCGGAGATCAGCGCCACCTTGCCCGGCCGCAAGGTCCTGCGGCGGACGAATTTGTGCTCCTCGCCAAGCACGAGGATATCGGCATGCGCCGCCACGAAACCGTCGAGGCTCTCGGTCAGCACCGTGTCTACCGCGTTCATAAATTTCTTCATGGCGTCCTCCCAAACAGCCCGGCAAGGAATGGTCAGCTGCCACCCTTGCCGGCGATGCTGGTGATTTTCTGGATGAATTCGTTGATCGCACGATCGAGCGCCGCATTCTGCTTGTCGTCGCCGAAATCAGGCACGACGAGCGACACATGCCGCGTCTTGCGCATGCCCGCGGCGATCGACATTTTCCCCGGATGCGCCTGATGGTAGGCGGCGAGGAACTGATCCCGCTCGGCCGGACTGAAATGGCATACGGAAAAAATAGCCGGCAAATGCTTCGACGGAATCGGCACCGTATAGGCCGCGCTTGAAATCTGCGTCACAAAGCTGCGGTGCTTGCCGAGCGCGTCGGCCAGGCGCTGGCGCATGCCGGACGGTCGCTGGTCGATGACCTGTGACAGGATCGTCTTGTAGGCGCGGATCGCCTCTTCGGAGCCGGGTTCGGGTTTGATGTCAACCATGCCGGCGCCTAGACCGAAACATCTGCGATGGCCGCCTTGGCCATGGCGAGTTGTGCCGGCGCGACGGACAGATCGCGCAGGCCGGCTTCAAGCAGCGAAGGGATCGCTGCCGGATCGCCCCCGGCATCGCCGCACAGGCTGACAGGAATGCCGTTTTCCCGTCCAAAGGCGGTGACCGAGCCGATCAGCCGCAGCACCGCGGGATGGCGGACCGAATTGAGATGGGCCACAGCAGCGTTATCCCGCGCGGCCGCCATCACATATTGCGTCAGATCGTTGGAGCCGATCGAGAAGAAGGCGACGCCGGCGAACGCTTCCGGCGCGATGGCCACTGACGGCACCTCGACCATGATGCCCAGCGGCGGCATCTTGAGGGCGACGCCGCGCGCGGCAAGGGCGGCATGCTCCTCGGCGAACAGGGCGGCTGCGCGCTCATACTCATCGGCCATGGCGATCATCGGAAACATCACCTTGAGATTGCCGTGTGGGGCGGCGCGCAGCAATGCCCTGATCTGTACGCGGAAAATGTCGAGCCGCGCCAGCGACAACCTGATGCCGCGCAGCCCAAGGAACGGATTGCCTTCCTCGACGGTGAAGCCCGGCACCGGCTTGTCGCCGCCGGCGTCGACGGTGCGGATCGTCACCGGCTTGTCGCCAGCCCATTCCAGCACCTTGCGATAGGCGCGATATTGCGTCTCCTCATCCGGCAAATTCTTGCCGAACAGGAACTCTGTGCGCATCAGCCCAACCCCGTCGCAGGTCGCGATGTCGATGCTGTCGACATCGGACGGATCGGCGATGTTGACCTGCACGCGCACCGCCGTGCCGGCTTTGGTCACCGCCGGCCGCGCCAGAAAACGCTGCGCCATGCCCTGGCGAGCGGCGAAGGAAGAGGACAACTGCCGGAACGCGCCGATCTCCGCCGGCGAGGGCGCCAGCACGATGCTGCCATGCTCTGCGTCGAGCAGTGCCATGCCGGCGAGACTGGCAAGTGTTTCGCGCAGCCCCACGACCATCGGCACGCCACGCGAGCGCGCCAGCATGGCGACATGGCTGGCCGTGCTGCCCGCCTTAAGCGCGATGCCGCCGCCATGGCTCCAGTCGGTTTCGAGAAAGCGCGTCGGCGCGATGTCCTCGCCGCAGAGGATGGCACCGGTAGGTGCCGTGCTGTCGACGTCCTCGGTCAGGGCTCGCAGCACCTGGTCCCGGATATCGCGCAGGTCCGTGGCGCGGGCACGGAAATAGTCCTGGTCGGAGGCCTCGTAACCGGCAATCTCGGCGTCGAGCGCCTCTCGCCATGCCACGTCGGCGGTCCGGCCGGAAGCGATCGACGTGAAGGCCGGCCCGCTCAAGGCGTCGTCTTCCAGCATGGCAATGTGGAACTCGAGTATGCCGGCGGCGTCGCTGTCGGCGGCCTCCGCCATGGCCGTAAGCCGGCTCACTGCCATGCCGATCGCGGCTTCCAGCGACGTCTTCTCTTCCGCGGCAGTGGCTTTGCCTGCGTAGACGACGGGCGGACGGTCGAGGTCGAACAGCGGCCCCTCGGCATAGCCGGCCGAGGCCGGAACGCCCTCAATCCGCATGGCCCGCATTCCCAGCGGGACGGCGAAGCAGCGCGCCAGCCTCACGCCGAGCGGACATGACCGGCGTCCTCGTCGAAATCGCGCTGCACCAGGTCGATCAGCGCGCGCACCGCATCATCGGCGCCGCTGCCGCTGGCCCTGATGTGCAGCACCGTGCCCTTCGGCGCTTTGGCTGCCATCACCTTGACGATGCTCTTGGCGTCGAACCACGGCCCGTTGGCGGCCAGCGCGATTTCCACGTCGGCGGCAAACGTCTTGGCCAGCTTGGTAAACTTCACCGAGGGGCGCGCGTGCAGGCCCACATCGTGGGTGATCAGGACGGTCGCTTCGGCGGCTGCGGACATTTTTCAGAAATCCCGTTCACTCACGACGGCGACAATTCATGCGCCGTCGCAACCACTTCCTTCAGCGAAGCGCCGCCGGAGGATTCGGTCGCGGCCATCACCGCGCCCTCGACGATCGGTGCGTTGCAGACGATAATCTTCTGCGCACGCGGTTCGCCGATCATCTCCACCGCCATTTCCGAGTTGGTCTCGGCGCCGCCGAGATCGACAAGGATGGCGACACCGGCTTCCGACCAGGCCTTGTCGATGGCGCCCATGATCGCTTCGACATTGGTGCCGAGCCCGCCATGGCCGTTTCCGCCGCACCATGCAAGCGGCACTTCCTCGCCCACCATCTGGCGTACCATGTCGGCCGTGCCCTCCGCGACCAGCGGCGAATGCGACACGATCACGATCCCGACATTGCTCATGCGCTTTCCCCGATCGATTGCCCCACCGAGCGCACCAGCAGCGCGGTCGAGCGCGCGCCGGCATCCATATGGCCGATCGAGCGCTCGCCGAGGAACGAGGCGCGGCCGCGCAGCGCCTTCATCGGCACCGTCGCTTCGGCGGCGTCGTCGGCGATGTCGGCGATTTCCGCCGCCGTCTTTCCCCCGACCAAGGCATCATGCACAGGCTGTAGCACATCGAGCATGGTTTTTTGTCCGATCTGCGACTTGCCGCGCGCGGCCACCGCTTCGATCGCCTTGCCGAAGGCAGCGGCCAGGTTGTTGCGATCGGGATCCGCCGCGATCTCCTTGCCCAGCGCCATGAACAGCGTGCCGAAGAGCGGGCCGGAAGCGCCGCCCACCGTCATCACCAGCTTGGTGCCGATCGCCTTCAACGCGTCGGGCAAGGGTTTGGCGGCGAACGCATCAGCCTCGGCCCGCACGGCCTCGAAGCCGCGCTTCATGTTCAGCCCATGGTCGCCGTCGCCGATTGCCTGGTCGAGCGCCGTCAATTCCTCGGCGTGAGCGGCAATCGTATCGGCGGCCACCGCGATCAGCCTGGCAAGGTTCAATGCCGCCATGTCGCCCAAAATCCCGGTTTCCAGTCTGCCGGCAGTAACGAAAGAACGGTCATTCGACAACTGCTGCATGCGTCAGGCCGTGACGAGCAGCGCGGCGGCGGCCGCGAACACCTCGGCCACCGCATGGGCGCCGGGGTCGACCACGCCCTGCAATTTGGTGCCGATATAGGCCGACCGTCCGGCCTTGGCCTTCTCCATGGCGGCCGTCTCCACGGCGCCGCGCCGGGCGGCGGCTGCCGCCTCTTCCAGCCCGTTGGCGTCGAGCGCTTTCAGCGCGGGCTCCAGCGCATCGACCATGGTGCGATCACCCGGTTTGGCGCCGCCGTAGAAAGTCATCCGCTCAAGTCCGGCAAGCAGTGCCTTGGACAAGCTGGCGCCGCCGCCGAGGGCCTGTGCCGCCGCCGTGAAGAAGATCGACAACAGCACGCCGCTCGAGCCGCCCATCGACGCGCTCAATATGTCGCCAATCGCGCCAAGCGTCGCCGCGGGGTTCGCCAGAGGCAGCGTGTCGAGCCGCTCGAGAATGCTGCGCGCGCCGGTCGCCACTGTCGAGCCCGTGTCGCCGTCGCCCGCCTTGGCGTCGAGCCCGTTCAATGTCGCCTCGAGCGAGATCAGTCTTTCGCAGACCGTGACGATCAGGCGCCTGGTGCCGGCATCCTGGCTGGCCTTGTGCGCCGCACTTTGTCCCGCTGCTTTCGCCATAGGCACGATGACAGGTGCCGCGACCGGTTTGGCCGGCATCCAGGCATGCGGGCCGACCGGCGCCAGCAGGGCGGCCTCGCGCGCCGCGTCGAGCCGGATCAGCGACAGCGAGAAGCCGTTCATGTTGAGCGCCGTCATCAGCGGGCCGGGGCCGATCGTCAGCGTGACGGTTTTAGCTAGCGGCGAGGCCAGCACCGCATTGGCAACCAGCGACATTTCAAGTGGCGGCACCGAGCCGAGATTGTTGATCAGCAAGGCATGGCTGGCCTTTGGGTCGAGCCGCGCCGCCAGGCGCTCCGCCATGATCGCGACCAAACTGTCGACGCTTTGCAAGGCAATCCGCTCGACGCCCGGCTCACCATGAATGCCCAGGCCAAGTTCGCCGTCGTCCGCGCCAAACCTGTCTTCATGCGGCAGCCCGGGGATCGAGCAGGACGACAGCGACATGCCAAGCGAGACGATGTCCTTCGCCGCCGCCCGCGCCGCTGCCGCGACATCGGCCAGATCACGGCCGGCCTCCGACAGATGGCCTGAAATCTTGTGCACGAACAAGGTGCCGGCGACACCACGCGGCTGGTTGATGTCAGGCAAAGCTATGTCGTCGGCAACGATCACCATCTCGACACGAAAGCCCTCGGCGCGCGCCTTCTCGGCGGCCAGACCGAAATTAAGCCGGTCGCCCGTATAGTTCTTGACGATCAGCAGGCAGCCGGCCGGGCCGGTGACCGCGCGGATGGCAGCGAGCACCGCTTCGACGCTCGGCGAGGCGAAGATCTCGCCGGAGACCGCCGCCGTCAGCAGTCCCTTGCCGACAAAGCCGGCATGCGAAGGCTCATGCCCGGCGCCGCCGCCGGAAACGACGCTGACCTTCGACTTGTCACAATCGGCGCGCAGCACGACCTTGATCTCGGGATAGCCGTCGAGGCGCGCGAGATCGCCTGAGCCGATGGTGCGTAACAGGCCGTCCAGTGCCTCGGTGACGATCGTTTCCCTGCGATTGAAAAAGTGCTTCATCGAATTCGTCCCGTATTCGCGATCGTCAATCAGATGCGGCGTTGCCCCTTTGGTGGGAAACACCGAAACCGTTCACATCAATCTTTGTCCATCGGCGCCGAAATAGAGCGGCGAGCGGTAGCGGATCAGCACTTTGTCGCCTTGCGCCAGATCGGTGTCGGGGTCGGTCAGTGTCACCAGTTTCTTCGGCCCCACCGTCACATGCAGATGGTTCTGGTCGCCGAGGTGCTCGACCCAGTCGACGATACCGTCGGCTTGGCCATTCCTGGCCTTCTCGATCGTCAGATGTTCGGTGCGCGCGCCGATCGTCCTGGTGCCCGCCGGCGCGCCGCCATCGGGCAGCAGGCCGGTCGGCAAAAGATTGATCGCCGGCTGGCCGAGCCTTGCCGCGACATGCAGGTTTGCCGGCTCCGAATAGATGGTTCGCGGCGAGCCGATCTGCACCAGCACGCCGTCGGCGAGGATGCCGATGCGGTCGGCCATGGTCATCGCCTCGATCTGATCATGCGTGACATAAAGCATGGTCGCGCCGAGTTCGGACTGGATGCGCTTCAGTTCCAGTCGCAGGTCCGCCCGCAGCTTGGCATCGAGCGACGACAGCGGCTCGTCCATCAGATAGATGGCGGGCTTGCGTACCAAAGCGCGGCCGATGGCGACGCGCTGCATTTCGCCGCCCGAAAGCTTGGTCGAGCGATTGGCGAGCTTGTGATGGATGCGCACCATCTTCGCCACGTCCTCGACCCGCCGGCGGATCTGGTCCTCCGGGATTTTCCGCGCCGGCGAGCGCAGCGGGAAGGCGAGATTGTCGTAGACCGACAGATGCGGATAGAGCGAGTATTGCTGGAACACGAAGGCCGTGTCGCGCTCGGCCGGCGACAACGTCGTGGCGTTGTGGCCGCCGATTTCGATCGTGCCGCTGTCCGGCCGTTCCAGCCCGGCGATAAGCCGCAGCGTCGTCGTCTTGCCGGCCCCGGTCGGCCCGAGCAGCACGACGAATTCGCCGTCCGCTATATGCAGGTCGAGACCGTTGACGGCGACATGCTCGCCAAAGCTCTTGGTCACGTTCTTGATGTGCACGTCAGCCATGCTGCGCTCTCCCCTGGGAGGCGGTGTCGTGGACCGCGGTTCTCACCGCGCGGCCCGATCCCTTGTCGAACAGCGATAGCCGCGCGCTGTTCAGCGCCAGGCCGACATGGTCGCCGGCATTGAGCCGGATTTCGGCCGGCACCCGCGCCTTGATGATGCCGTCGGCCGTCTCCACCGCGACGATCTGCGTGGTGCCGAGATATTCGGTGCCGTAGATGGCGCCGCGCAGCTTCGAGGCATCGTCGAAACGGATGTGTTCGGGCCGGATGCCGAGCGCCATGTCGCTTGGCGCGATATCCTCGCGCACCTCCGGCACCGCGACCTTCGCGCCCTGGACGACGATCTCCTTGGCGCCCTTGGCCAGCCCGCCCCCAAACCCCAGGAAATTCATCGGCGGCGAGCCGATGAAGTCGGCGACGAACATGGTCGCCGGGCGGTCGTAGATTTCGCGCGGTGTGCCGAACTGCTCGATGACGCCGTGGTTCATGACAGCGATCTTGTCGGCCATCGACATCGCCTCCATCTGGTCGTGGGTGACATAGACTGTGGTGGCGTGAATGCGGTTGTGCAGCTCGCGCAGCTCGTGGACCATGAGGTCGCGGAACTCGGTGTCGAGCGTGCCGAGCGGCTCGTCCATCAGGAAGCATTTCGGCCGCCGCACGATGGCGCGGCCGAGCGCGACGCGCTGGCGGTCGCCGCCGGCAAGGCCCGAGACGGATTTGTTGAGCAGATGGTCGATGCGCAGGAGCTTTGCTGTCTCCTCGACACGTGCGCGGATTTCGGCCGACGGCATGCCTTGCGCCAAGAGCGGAAAGCCGATGTTCTTGCGCACATTCATGTGCGGATAGAGCGCGAACAGCTGGAAGACGAAGGCGATGTCGCGCTCGCGTGCCCGCAGCATGGTGACGTCCTCGCCGCCGAGCAGGATCTGGCCGCTGGTCGGCAGTTCGAGCCCGGCGATCATGCGCAACGTCGTCGTCTTGCCGCAGCCCGATGGTCCGAGCATGACGAAGAACTCGCCATCCTCGACGACGAAGTTGGAATCCTGCACGGCGACGAAATCGCCGAAGGCCTTTCTCAGGTGCTGAACACGGATCTCGGCCATGATTATTCCGGGAACTTCGAGACGATGATGAACATCACGGTGCCGGCGAGCATGGTGATGAACGAATAGGTAAAAAGCGACAGCGCGAAGGGCTGGAACAGCATGAGGAAGCCGATCGCGATCAGCGCCGTCGCGATGTTTTCCATCAGGCCGCGCCGGGCCCAGGCCGGCCAGCGCGATTTGCGTTTAATATGATTGGTCATGCTCATTTGCGCACCGCGCCAAAGGTGATGCCGCGCAGCAATTGCTTGCGAAGCAGGATGGTGAAAACCAGGATCGGCACCAGGAAGATCGTCGTGCCGGCGGCGACCGCGGGCCAATCCTGGCCGCCTTCGCCGATGATGGTCGGGATGAAGGGCGGCGCGGTCTGTGCGGTGCCGGACGTGAGCAGCGAGGCGAACGCGTATTCGTTCCAGGCAAAGATCAGGCAGAAGATGGCGGTCGCGGCGATGCCGGTCGTCGCCTGCGGCAGCACGGTGCGCCAGAATGCCTGCAGCCGTGTGTAGCCGTCGATCATCGCCGCTTCCTCATACTCGCGCGGGATCTCGTCGATGAAGCCTTTCAAGAGCCACACCGCCAACGACACGTTGACCGCCGTGTAGAGCAGGATCATGCCGAGCGCGGTGTCCGACAAGCCAAGCTCGCGGTACATCAGGTAGATCGGGATGGCGACCGCGATCGGCGGCATGAAGCGCGTGGACAGGATGAAGAACAAGAGGTCGTCCGCCAGCGGCACCTTGAAGCGCGAGAAACCGTAGGCCGACAGCGTGCCGAGAAAGACCGCGCAGAAGGTCGAGCCGAAGGCGATGATCAGCGAGTTGAGGAAGCGCGGCAGGAAGTTGGACGGGCCGGCGATCACCATGTTGCGCTTGCGTACGGTCTCGTCGCAGAAGCCGGTCGCCGGCCCCAGCGAGTTGATGTATTCCGGCGTCTGCCGCGTCCGCGTCGTGAACAGGTTGCAATAGCCTTCGATACTCGGCTGGAACACGATTTTTGGCGGATAGGCGATCGAGTCCGGCGGCGTCTTGAAGCTGGTGGCGAAGATCCACAAGAGCGGCACGATCGAGATCAGCGCATAGGCGACGATAATGGTACCGGCGACGCGCTTCGACGCGGCACTTGGGGCGACGACGGAATGGGCTGATGTCAGGCTCATCTCTGCTTCACCTTGTTGAGCGCCTTGACGTAGATGTTAGCCAGGCCGAACACCGCGACGAAGAGGATGATGGCGAAGGCCGAGGAATAGCCGGTGCGCCAGCTCTCGAAGGCCTGCCGCTTCAGCGTGATCGAGGCGACCTCGGTGGTCGAGCCTGGCCCGCCGCCGGTCAGCAGATTGACCATGTCGAACATCTTGAAGTTCTCGATGCCGCGAAACAGCACCGCCAGCATGATGAAGGGCAGCGCCATCGGCAGCGTGATCGACCAGAACTGCCGCCAGTTGGAGGCGCGGTCGACCTCCGCCGCCTCATAGATATATTCGGGGATCGAGCGCAGGCCGGCGAGGCAGATCAACATCACGTAGGGCGTCCACATCCAGGTGTCGACGATGACGATCGCCCACGGCGCCAGCTGTACGCTGCCCAGCATCTCGAAGGAGGAAGGCGGCACACCCGTGAAGAAGGCGACAATGTAATTGAAGAGGCCGGTCTGAGGTTGGTACAGGAAGCGCCAGAAATTGCCGACCACGGCGGGCGACAGCATCATCGGCACCAGGATGATGGTGGTCCAGAAGGCGTGGCCGCGGAACTTCCGATCGATCAGCCAGGCCAGTGTAAATCCGATCACTGTCTGCAGCAGGATGGTCCAGAACACGAAATGCGCCGTCGTCTGCATGGCGATCCAGATGTCCTGGTCGCCGAGGATGCGTTGGTAGTTGGCAAAGCCGAGGTTCTTCACCACTTCGTTCGGCCGGTTGGCCCGGTAGTTGGTGAAGGACAGATAGATCGCCCAGAACAGCGGGAAGATGTTGATGGCGAGCAGCAACAGGATCGTCGGCGAGATGAACAGCCAGGCGAGGCCCTTGTCGCTGATGCCGCGGACCCTGCGCGCCAACGGTTCCGGGGTCGCCCGGGCAACGTTCTCCGCGGTCCGATTGAGCATGGTCATTCCTGCTTCGGTCACGTGCTCGTCTCGATGATGGAATTTATCTGAACTGTGTCCCGTGCCAAGGGCGGCACGGGACACTCGGCCATGGCTCGGGAGGAGCCTTACATCTTGCCGTCGTCCTGGAAGGTCGCTGTCCAGTCCTTGACCAGGCTGTCGAGCGCTTCCTGGGCGGTGCCCTGGTCGGCCACGACGTAGTCATGGACGCGCTTCTGCATGGCCTGCAGCAATGTGGCGTAGCTCGGCTCGGCCCAGAAGTCCTTCACGATCTGCATCGATGCGAGGAAGTCGGGGGCGAAGGGGGCGCTCTTCGGGAAGGACGGGGCTTCCACCACCGCCTTCAGCGCCGAGTAGCCACCGATCTCCCACCATTTCTGCTGAACGGCCGGCTGGGCGAACCACTTGATATACTTCAGCGCGTCGTCCTTGTGGTCCGAGTAAGAGACCACCGAGATGCCCTGGCCGCCAAGCTGGGTAAAGTGGGCGTCAGGGCCCGCGGGGTTGGGGAAGAACCCGATCTTGTCGCCGCCGACGTTCGGGTCCTTGTACAAGCCGGGGAAGAACGCGAACCAGTTCATCTGCATGGCCACTTGACCTGACTTGAAGGCGTCAAGCCCTTCCGACATATAGGCGTCTGTCATGCCTGGCGCCGTGCAGCACTTGTAGAGATCCTTGTAGAACTCGAGGCCCTTCACCGCGCTCGCCGAATTGACGAACCCCTTCATATCGTACGGCTTCTTCGGATTCTCATATTGGAAGCCATAGTCGTAGAGGACGTTCGTCACGCCCATGGTGATGCCTTCTGAGCCCCGCTCGGTGAAAATATAGGCGCCGTAGACCTTCTTGCCGTCGATATCGCGGCCTTGGAAAAACTTGGCGATGTCCTTGAGCTCGTCATAGGTCTTGGGCGGCGCCAGATCGCGTCCGTATTTCGCCTTGAACTCGGTCTGCAACTCGGGGCGCGAGAACCAGTCCTTGCGATAGGTCCAGCCGACCGCGTCGGCCATCGCCGGCAATGCCCAGTAGTTCGGCGTGTTCTTCGGCCACTCCGAATAGCCCAGGACCGTGGCCGGCACGAAGTCGTCCATGCTGATCTTCTCCTTGTCGAAGAAGTCGTTCAGCTTGACGTAGTGACCGTTCTCGGCCGCACCGCCGATCCACTGGCTGTCGCCGATGATCAGGTCGCACAATTTGCCGTGCGAGTTCAGCTCGTTGAGGAAACGGTCGGCGTAGTTGGTCCACGGCACGAATTCGAATTTCATGCCGATGCCGGTCTGCTTGGTGAAGTCCTTGGACAGTTCGACAAGTGCGTTGGCCGGGTCCCAGGCTGCCCAGCAAAGCGTCAGGTCTTCAGCGTGCGCGGCGTTTGAGACGGCTGTCGACGCAACCATTGCCGAGGCCAGCCCCAACGCTATTTTCAAGCTCGATTTCATGCCTTCCTCCCATTTGCGAAACGCGCCCGGATGACGGTTTCAAGAGCCCTCGACCTCTCTCCTCAGAGGCCTAAACATGGCGGCGCCGGAGCGCGGCAGATGTTTAGTAATTTGTTTAGTGATGCAATTTTTACTAAACAACGCAAGCGAATTCGTTGCTGCGTCGCAACATGACGAAACGGATGATTGAAATCGTTGGGAAATGATCGCCGGATGTTTCTCCGGCAGCCGCTCAGCCGGCCTCGCCGATGAGGTTCGTCTGTGGCGTCACCGGCCGAACCGGCGGCGCGGGCGGCAGTAAGGCGCGTATGTCGGCGAAGGGAAATGTAGGCTCGAAGCGAAAAGCCTCGGCCAGGGAACCGGGGACAGCGTTGCATTGGCCGGCGCGAAATTCATTCTGGATGCGCGCCCTCTCGACATATTGCTCCGGCCGCTGTGACCGGTGCATGCGGATCCCCTGCGACTTGATATCCCGGTAGGCGGAAATATCGACATAGTGCGTCGGCGAGAATCCGGTGCCGCCCATCGTATCGGCATGCAGCACCGGGACCGCGAACGAGGCCGCGATGCGCACGCCGTCCGACAGCGCGCGGTGGTCGGCGTGATAGTCGTTGGGCGCATGCGTGATCACCAGGTCCGGCCCGGTCTCGCGGATCAGCGTTTTCAGCGCGCCGATGAGCGTGGCATCGGCCACCAGTTCGCCATCGGGAAAGTCGAGGAAGCGGGGCGTTGCACCAAGCAGCGCTGCCGCGGCCGTGGCTTCCTCGCGGCGGACGCGGGCGAGAACGGCGGCATCACTCTTGCCGCCCCTGGCCCCATCCGTGGCCACGGCAAAAGTCAGTTCTGCGCCTTGCGCGGCATAGGCGGCCATCGTACCGAACATGAAGATCTCGATGTCGTCCGGATGCGCACCGAGCGCCAATATTTTCAAGCCACTCTCTCCCGGAAATGGAAAAACGTGCCGAACGGAATCCTGCTCGCCCTGATCGCCTATGCAAGCTATTCGGGCAGCGATGCCGTTATCAAGAGCCTGGGCGGACAGTTCACCGTCTTCGAGATCGGCTTCTTCGTCACATTGTTTGCCGGCTTTTTCCTGTTCTTCACCCGCCCGGCTGGTGAGCGCTGGCGCGATTTCTGGCGCATGAAGCGGCCCTGGGCGGTGCAGGCGCGCGCCTGGGCCGGCATCGCGTCGGGCGTGCTCAGCGTCTACGCCTTCACCCACATTCCACTTGCCGAAGTCTACGCGCTGATCTTCCTGGCGCCTTTGCTGGTCACCATCCTGTCCACCGTCATCCTGAAGGAAAAGGTCGGCCCCTGGCGGTGGCTGGCCGTGGTCGCCGGCTTTGCCGGGGTGATGCTGGTGGTGCGGCCGGGTTTTCGCGAATTGAACCTCGGTCACCTTGCCGCCTTCGTGAACGCCTTCCTCGCTGCGGCCAGCGTCATCCTGCTGCGCTCGCTCGCGCAGCAGGAAAAGCGCACCTCGATGCTCGGCGTGCTTGTCGGCTATGGCCTGCTGTTCAACGGCGCCGGCGCCGCAGCCACCTCGTTCACTCTGCCGAATGCCATGCAGTTCGTCTGGCTGGCGATGGCCGGCGCCTTCACCGCGGGCGGGCAATTCATGCAGCTGCTCGCCGCCAAATACGCTCCCGCCAACCGGATCGCGCCGACGCATTATTCGCAGATCGTCTGGGCGGTGATCCTCGGGGCCTTGTTCTTCCAGGAATACCCGGACTGGCTGACACTGGTCGGCCTCGCGGTCGTCGGCGGCTCCGGCCTGCTGACCATGGTGCGCGAGGAGGTGCGGCTCGGCACCGTGCGCTGGAACCCGTTTGCGCGCACCCGGCTTTGAGACCACGCCGGTTGCACGGCAGCCGTGACCGCTGATATGCGGACGCGATGACGACAAGATCCCTGCCGGAACTTCCGGTATCCGCTGTGCTTCCGGCGCTGAGCGAAGCGCTGGCCGAACGCAACAGCGCCGTGCTGGTGGCGCCGCCCGGCGCAGGCAAGACGACGCTGGTGCCGCTGGCCCTGCTCGATGCGCCGTGGCTCGGCACTGGCAAGATCATCCTGCTCGAACCGCGCCGGCTCGCCGCCCGCGCCGCCGCGCGCCGCATGGCGCAATTGCTGGACGAGGAGCCCGGCGCGACCGTCGGCTATGCCATGCGCATGGAAAACCGCACCTCGGCCAAGACCCGCATACTGGTCGTCACCGAGGGCGTTCTGGCGCGCATGATCCTCGACGATCCCGAACTGCCCGGCGTCTCGGCCGTCATCTTCGACGAATTCCACGAACGTTCGCTCGACGGCGATTTCGGCCTGGCGCTGGCGCTCGACGTGCAGGGCGCGCTGCGGCCGGATCTGCGGCTGCTGGTGATGTCGGCGACACTGGACGGCGCCCGCGTCGCGAAACTCCTGTCGGGCGCGCCAGTGATCGAAAGCGAGGGCCGCGCTGTCCCCGTCGATATCGGCTACGACGAACGGCCGGCCGGCGTCCCGATCGAGGATGCGATGGCCAAGGCGATCCGCGCCGCCCTTGCCGATGAGAGCGGCAGCGTGCTTGCCTTCCTGCCTGGCCAGCGCGAGATCGAGCGCACCGCCGAACGGCTGGCCGGCAAGGTCGGCGCCGACACCGACATCGTGCCGCTCTATGGCCAGCTCGACGGCAAGGCGCAGGACGCGGCGATCAGGCCGGCGCCGGCGGGCCGCCGCAAGGTGGTGCTGGCGACGTCGATTGCCGAGACCTCCATCACCATCGACGGCGTGCGCGTCGTCATCGATTCCGGCCTGTCGCGGCTGCCGCGCTATGAGCCGGCAAGCGGCCTGACGCGGCTGGAGACGGTGCGCGTCAGCAAGGCATCCGCCGACCAGCGCGCCGGCCGTGCCGGGCGCACGCAAGCCGGCGTCGCCATCCGGCTCTGGCGCGCCGAACAGACGGCGGCGCTCCCCGCCTTCACGCCGCCGGAAATCCTCGAAGCGGACCTTTCAGGCCTGCTGCTCGACTGTGCCGCCTTCGGTGTGGCCGATCCGACCGGCCTCGCTTTCCTCGATCCGCCGCCGGCGCCGGCGCTCAACGAGGCAAGGGTGCTGCTGCGCGCGCTCCATGCCATCGACGAGGCGGGGCGCCTGACGGAAGCGGGCGCTTCGATGCGCAAGCTCGCTCTGCCGGTGCGGCTGGCGCATATGGTCGCCGAAGCTGCGCGGAGCGGCCATGCCGGCGAGGCGGCCATGCTGGCGGTGCTGCTCACCGAACGCGGCCTTGGTGGCGACGGCGCCGATCTGGAGCGGCGGCTGATGCGCTTTCGCGGGGAAAGATCGCCCCGCGCCACCGCCGCGCGGCAACTCGCGGAGAGGCTGGCCAGGCAGGTGGGCGGGACGAAAGACAGCGAAGCCGCACCGGCCGGCTCTCTTCTCATCAACGCCTGGCCGGACCGCGTCGCCAAGGCGCGCGGCGAGCGCGGCCGCTTCGTGCTGGCCAATGGCTCCGGCGCCATGCTCGATGCCGCCGACCCGCTGGCGGGCGAGCCGTTTCTGGTCGTCGCCGACCTGCAGGGCAAGGCGCAGAACGCCCGCATCGCGGCCGCCGCGGCAATAAGCGAGGACGACATCCGCGCCACGCTGGCCGACCGGATCGAAACGCGTCGGCAAACCAGCTTCGACCGAGAGCGCCGCGCCGTGCGTGTGCGCGAGACGGTGCGCCTCGGCGCCATCACGCTCGCCGAACGCATGCTGCCGGCTCCTTCAGGCGCCGATGCCGACCGCGCCATCCTTGACGCCTTGCGCGAGCACGGGCTGTCGCTGCTGGGCTGGAGCAAGGAGGCCGAGACGCTGCGCCAGCGGCTGTCCTGGCTGCATCGTGGCCTCGGCGCACCCTGGCCCGATATGTCGGATGAAGCGCTGATCGAGCGCCTCGACGACTGGCTGCTGCCCTTCCTGTCGGGGGCGGCTTCCCTGGCCGCAATCGATCCTGGCGTCGTCTCGGCCGGCCTGGCCTCGCTCGTGCCGCACGAGCTGCAGCGCAAGGTCGATGCGCTGGCGCCGACGCATTTCGACGCCCCGTCCGGCAGCCATGTACCGATCCGCTATGACGGTGAATGGCCTGTTCTGGCCATCCGCGTGCAGGAGCTGTTCGGCCTCGACCGCCACCCCGCGATTGCCAACGGCACCGTGCCGTTGACGCTCGAACTGTTGTCGCCGGCGCACCGGCCGATCCAGACCACGCGCGACCTGCCCGGCTTCTGGCGCGGCTCCTGGGCCGACGTGCGCGCCGACATGCGCGGGCGCTATCCCAAGCATGTCTGGCCGGAAAATCCGCTGCTTGCCGCCGCTACCGCCCGTGCCAAGCCACGAGCATGATCCCAAAAAGTGGGACCCGGTTTTTGGAAAAGATCATGCTCAAACAAGAATTGGAGCTCCAATCCGACTCCATCGAATTGGAGCGGGACCTAGCGCTCCTCCTTTCCCGGCTATAATCCTTGGCCATGATCAACATCCTGAACGCGCCTGATTTTCAGCAAAGCCAGCGGCTGCGCCTCAACACGCTGATCCGGCTGCGCTGGCTGGCCATTGTCGGCCAGAGCGTGGCGGTCCTCGTCGTCGCCTATGGGCTGAAATTCCCGCTGCCGGTCAGCCTGTGCTTCGCGCTGATCGCCTGTTCGGCCTGGATGAACCTGTTCCTGGCCTTCCGGTTTCCGGCGGCGCACCGGCTCACCCCGTTCGCCGCCTTCGGCATCCTGATCTTCGACAGCCTGCAGCTTGCCGGGCTGCTCTACATGACCGGCGGCCTGACCAATCCGTTCTCGCTGCTGATGACCGTGCCTGTCGTCATTTCGGCGACGTCGCTGCCCCTGCGCCTCACCGCCATCCTCGGCGGGCTGGTGATGCTGGCGGCGACCTTGCTGGTCTTCGTCCATCTGCCGTTGCCCTGGTATGAAGGCGCGCCGCTGGCCATGCCTTTCATCTATGTCGCCGGCATGTGGATGGCGGTGCTGTCCTCGATCGCCTTCACCGCCATGTATGCCTTCCGGGTGGCCGCCGAAGCGCGGCTTCTGGCCAACGCGCTCGCAGCCACCGAACTGGTGCTGCAGCGCGAGCAGCACCTTTCAGCGCTCGACGGCCTTGCGGCGGCGGCGGCGCATGAGCTCGGCACACCGCTCGCCACCATCACGCTTGTCGCCAAGGAGATGGAAAAGGCGCTCGGCAGCGACCCGAAATATGGGGAAGACGTGAAGCTGCTGCGCTCGCAAAGCGAACGTTGCCGCGAAATCCTCAAGCGCCTGACCAGCCTGTCGTCTGAAGGCGAGGCGCATCTGTCCCGCTTGCCGCTGACCTCGCTGGTCGAGGAGGTTACCGCGCCGCATCGCGATTTCGGCATCTCGATCAAGCTTCGCCCGGGCGAACGCACCGGGCCGGAGCCGGTCGGGCGCCGCAACCCGGGCGTCATCTACGGCCTCGGCAATCTGGTCGAGAACGCCGTCGACTTCGCCCGCAAGAGCGTCACCGTGCGCTGGAGCTGGGATGAGGCGGCCGTCACCTTCTCGATCATCGATGACGGGCCTGGCTTCCCGCCCGAAATCATCGACCGCATCGGCGAGCCCTACATGTCGACGCGCCAGGGCACCGAGGCCGGCGGCGGCCTGGGGCTTGGCCTGTTCATCGCCAAGACTCTCCTCGAACGCTCGGGCGCCACGCTCGACTTCCGCAACTCGAGTGGCCTGGGCGAGGGCGCCGTGGTGCAGATTTCGTGGCCGAGATCGGTCTTCCTGAACCCGGAAACGGCCCCGGCCACCATGTTTGACACTGCGTAAATTGGACAATAGCGACGCAAAACTATATCTGCGTAAAATTAAGGCAGCAGGAATTCTTACGACGATGACAGGCGATGAAAATATTGGCGCAATGGTTGAAGGCGAGGACACCTCGCTTCTGATCGTCGATGACGACAAACCGTTCCTCACGCGTCTGGCCCGCGCCATGGAAACCAGGGGTTTTGTGGTCGAGACCGCCGAGAGCGTCGAGGAGGCCGTGGGCAAGGCCCGCGCCAATCCGCCGGCCTATGCCGTGGTCGACATGCGGCTTGGCGACGGCAACGGCCTCGATGTCGTAGCCGCCATCCGCGAGAAGCGCGAGGATTCCCGCACCATCATCCTGACCGGCTACGGCAACATCGCCACCGCGGTGACCGCGGTGAAGCTTGGCGCCGTCGACTATCTGTCGAAGCCTGCCGACGCCGATGACATCTTCGCCGCCCTCACCCGCACCTCGGGCGAGCGCGCCGCGCCGCCGGAAAACCCGATGTCGGCCGACCGCGTGCGCTGGGAGCATATCCAGCGCGTCTACGAAATGTGCGAGCGCAACGTCTCCGAAACCGCGCGCCGGCTCAACATGCACCGCCGCACGCTGCAGCGCATACTGGCTAAGCGCGCGCCGCGCTGAGAGACTGTTTGGAAATCCGGTCTGGCGGCTATCTGATGGCGTTTTCTGCGCATCCCCGTTCTACTGCGTGCAGTGGAACTGAGCTCACGGACCAATGTCCGCTGCGTTACGGGTCTCGAAACCATCATCATATGACTCACCAGAACGAATTTCGAAATAGTCTCTGAGACGCTGAGGCATAGTTCGATGCTTGCCTGACAGAAGCAGTTTGAGCATCATCGCGAATGACGCCGGCCGACAGGCGGCATGACGGAGGCGACATGCAGGATTTGAAGCAGCGGCCGGTTTCCGTCTTCCGCGAATTCCTCGACGGCGAGGCGGCAGGCGGCATCATCCTGATGGTGGCGGCGGCACTCGCCTTGATCGTCGCCAACTCGCCGCTCGCCGAAACCTATTTCTCCGTTCTCCATGCCTATCTCGGCCCGCTCAGCGTCTCGCACTGGGTCAATGACGGGCTGATGGCGGTGTTTTTCCTGCTCGTCGGGCTGGAGATCAAGCGCGAGATGCTGGACGGCCAGCTGTCGACCTGGCCGCGCCGCGTCCTGCCCGGCATCGCGGCGGCCGGCGGCATGGTGGTTCCCGCGCTGGTCTATGTCTTGATCAACCGCAACAATTCGGCCGCGCTCTCCGGCTGGGCGATCCCGACCGCCACCGACATCGCCTTCGCGCTCGGCGTGCTGTCGCTACTCGGCAGCCGGGTGCCGGCCTCGCTGAAGGTCTTCCTGACCGCGCTCGCCATCATCGACGACCTCGGCGCCGTCATCATCATCGCCATCTTCTATACGAGCGGCCTGTCGCTCGCCTATCTCGGCGCCGCCTTCGCCGTCATTGCGGTGCTTGTCGTGCTCAACCGCATGCGGGTGATGACGCTGGTGCCCTATCTCGTGCTCGGCGCGATCCTGTGGGTGCTGGTGCTGAAATCGGGCGTCCACGCCACGCTTGCCGGCGTCGCGCTCGCGCTGACCATTCCGCTCGAGCGCTCCGCCGGGGTCGGCCATGATCTCGACCATTCGCCGCTGCACCGGCTCGAGCATGGCCTGCACAAAATCGTGCCCTTTTTCGTCATCCCGATCTTTGGTTTCGCCAATGCCGGCGTTTCGCTCGCCGGCCTCAGTTTCGGCGCGCTGATCGAGCCGCTGACGCTGGGCGTCGCCGCCGGCCTGGTGGTCGGCAAGCTGGTCGGCGTGTTCGGCTCCTCGGCGCTTGCCATAAGGCTTGGCCTGGCCGACCTGCCGGCTCATGCCGGCTGGTCGCATATGATCGGCATCTCGCTGCTCTGCGGCATCGGCTTCACCATGAGCCTGTTCATCGGCCTGCTTGCCTTCGCCGGCGATGTGGCCCTGCAGGACGCGGTCAAGGTCGGCATCCTCGCCGGCTCCTTCGTCGCGGCCATCCTCGGCGCCGCCGTGCTGCTGATGGCGCCGGCGGCGGGTGGAGCGGAGGAAGAGACGGAGTAGGGGCGTGGTTCGTGGTTTTCTCCCCCCTGCGTGGGATGAGGAAACCAAGTCCTGCGAACTACTCGCTTTCCCCCTCCAGCGCCGGCACCGAGACGCCGGCCAGCTCCGCCGCCAGCAGCCGGGCCGCACCGGCGCGCGCGATCCGAAGCATCAGTGCCTTGCGCGTTGCCGCCGCAATGCGGTGCTCCGGCGCCTCGCGCAGGATCTCGGCGCCATAGCCGTCGGAGAGGATGAAGCCGCACTCCTCCGGGAAGATCTCCGCCGGCACGCCGGGATGGGTGGCGAAGAAGAAGCGGTCGCAATGCAGACGGTAGTCGGGCCATTTGCGGTCGACCCGGAAATCCTCGATCGAGGATTTGACCTCGATGATCCAGATGTCGCCTTGCCGGGTCAGCGCCACGAGGTCGGCGCGGCGGCCGGTGGCCAGCGACAGTTCAGGCAGCACATGCGCGCCCATCGCCATGAGCAGCCGCTGCACGCCACGCCGCACCAGCATGGCGCGTTCAGACTGGCGACCGTCGATGAGGGGGTTGATTGCGATAGGGGAAATGATCGGCATGGCAGGCACCATGCCAGATTTTGTTCACGGTTTGAACTCTTTTGTGGTGGGCGATTATCTGGTTAACAAACCCAAATGAAACTGCGATAACGATTCCAAGGAGTTATCGCTGTGTCCGTTCTGTCCCGCCCCGAATTCCATGACGAAGCCAAGGCTTTCGAGCATGTCGAATCCATACTGTGGCCGAACGGTCCCGTTTGCCCCAAGTGCGGTAGCGTTGATCGCCACTACGCATTGAAGGGCGTTCGCACCAAGCCTTCCAAGACGCTTTCGCGCTATTGCGTATCAGATTCACATGAATCCGTCTAGGTTTATCGCCATGTCCAAGGAAAAGTCTCAGATCGAGAAGTTCCGCGATGCCGCGCGCGAACTGAAAACCGATCAGTCAGACGCCGCTTTTGAGGCCGTGGTGGACAAGGTCTCAAAGGCACCAAAACTCACCAATGAGCAGATAAAGGAATTGGTGCGCAAGAAGCGTGAACGAGAATGAGCTTTGAGCACCTGGGACGCAGCTACGGAATATACATGCAAAGTGACGTAGACCGGGACGGCATGGCGCTAGAGTTGATGGACGAAACCGAGCGCCCTCATTCACTCGTATTGGAGGTGTTCTACGCTGACGCGGATGGGGCTATGACGCTCACTGCATTTCGAGAAGCCATCCCTCTCGCGCTTGTCGAGATGGTCGTATCGCAAGCCCGGCTTAAACTTCCTCCGGCTAAGTTTGGTTTGTCAACCAGATAATCGCCTTGTGGTGGGGCCGCGCCGCATATGGCGGCAAGGCCGCGTTAAGTGAGATAGGCCATGCCATTTTTTCAAGCACGTCCATTTCAATGCCGTTTACGTCCTTTTCAACCTCAATTCCAAGGTCGTGGTGCGGGACGTGACCGGTAAGGATGCCGCCTTCATCCGGTGGCTTGAGGTTGGATCGAAGTAGCGGGCGACGGATTACTTTTCCCGCCGACAGCCTCCGCTAACCGAATATCCAAGTAACCCATCATAGCCATGACTAGAGCGAATATGCGCATGAGCATAACCGGTCTGATCCGGAATCTCTGTTGCAGGAAAAAGCAAACGACAAATCCCATGCCTGCGGGTACTACCGCAATTAATAGTATCGCGTCGACAGCTCGCATTTAGTCCCTTTTCCCCGAGTAGAAGCTAAGTCATAGCGCGAACGGCCGCTGCGTGGAGGGGGCCGTTACATGGTCATGTAGCCATTCCCCTACCGCTGTAGGCCCATCTCGAAATTAACTCGTGCCCTTAGGCACGAAGAAACACGTCCATCTGAATCTGTGGTAGGCTTCGAACTTCATATGGGGAATGATCGTTCGATAGAACGTCATTAAACGCTCACAGATATGGTAGTGGTCATCAAGGGAGGCTTGGGCGCGCTCCTTGGGGATAAACCACTCCGACTCTTGTGGCTCATTCAGATAGGCAAGACGGGGAAGGCGGACGTAATAGCCGTCTTTGGTCTCCCTCACCGCGCGAGAGTCTATCGGATGGCAATCTTTGTTGCCGCAGCAATCGTATTGCAGAACCGGATCTTTTTTGCCGGTATACCAATCGTGGGCATCTGCGTCGCCGGGCAAGAGAAGCCATGCCAGCGCAATCCATCCTCGTGGCTGTCTCAATGATACCCCCTCGCTTTTGAGGGGTATAGTATATTAGCTATGACTAATTGTCAGTATGCCGGCCTGTCAGGCATACATTCCTACCGATGACCGGGTTCGTCAAAGATATAATCGCCTTGTGGTGGGTGATTATGTATTTTGCGAACGTGCGTAATCGCCAAGGAAGTCGTCTTCATTCAATGGAACGAACCGGGCCAGCGCGGCAACCCTGAAGGATGCCGACGACATGCCGGCGACTTGGGAAAGAGTGGCATACGGCTTTTGAAGCGTCCAAGGCGGAGAGATGTCGCCGGCGTCAATTCACCCACTCCAAAGTCCTCGTCAGACCCGGCAAATTCAAAGGATGGCTGTACGCCAATTCACTCCATGCTTCGGGGCACACGAGACAGCTCTACGTCCAGGAGCCGGCTGGATACGAAACTGGCGAGACGGGAAGCGGACAGCGAGATGAAGCGAATGCCAACCGTCTTGCGGCAGCATCAGTGGTAATCGGTAGGAAGGACGTCGAATCTATCCAGCGGACCGGTGCGGCCCCTGCGGCTGGGAATCAGTTCGATTCACGCTGACGAACTCTTTGTTTTTCGAGGAACCGCTTGGCGTGTTCCCCCCACTCCGCAGCCGTGGTTTTGTGCTCTTGAACGTAGGTGCCGAAGGCCTTGCGCAGAGCATCCAGGTCCAAAGCCCAAAACTGCTTGTCTTTGTCGTCGTTCAACATGGCGTCATCAAGCCCATTGAGCTGACGGTATGCCCATCAAATCAAGCCTTCAAGAACCGATCCTGACTTCTTTTGGGTGTATCGGCCCTGTCGGATGGTCATCCCGTGAAACAGCACGGGCAGGTTCTGCTCTCTACAACTGGCCAGCCTGTCGGCGGGACTTCAGTCTCAATTGAGCTGTAGCTAATACGCGTATAGCTTAGGCAGTGCGGAGACGATCCCAAAAGCCTGACCCGCAACGACCCGGCACGACCCCACGTCCCCCCGACTTGCGAGCGTGCCGGGTCGTTCCTACAGGGCATGGCAAGCGGCGCACCCAAGGCGCGATCGCTCACGGAACGACGGGTCTGTCAAATATGCAATCGCTCCATGCCGGCCGACTGCAGGGTCGGCAAACCTCGGCCTGGCCCGATGAGGCCCACCGCGATCGCGCAATATCCAGCTGAGGGGCGGTCTGGTATTCATCCTTGCCGAGTGGCCCTATGTCGTGGTGATCAACTTGCGTTCTTCACTAGAGAGCGGCAGGACTAAAGTCTTGCGTGCCGGTGTGCAAAGGTCCGAGGGGACCTTTTAGGTTCCACAAATGTCCTTTGGACGTTCCGTTACTTTAGTTAGTCGGCATATAAAGGATGATGTCGGGGAATATGGCCGGCGGAATGGCCGGCGCAGTCAGGCTTTGGGTCTAAAGGGGGGCTGCACCGGCCATTGCGGGTCTGGGCTTTTGGGTGTGTTTGTCCCGCATCGATCAGCCTATATGTATATTAGCAATCGCGCAAATGAGACTGAAGTCCCTGGTTCCATCGGACCTGGCCGGACGTCCTCATAATCTTGATCTTCGCCAGCCAGCCTTCCGGGCTTCCTGTTCCGAACAGAACCAGCGTTCGCCCTTCCACAGGCTGATCCGGGTCTCGTTGTAATATTGCTGCCCGGGAACGTGATAGATGCGCTCGCCCGTATTGTAGCTGATGTTGCCCTTGATGTTGCAGCCCACGAGAGGCGGCCCGGCCTTGACTGCTATCAGGCTGGCAAGGATGGCGATCGCCGCGGCAATCAATGTCCACCAGATGGTGTTGCGCGAGGGACGCCAGCGCCGACGACGCCTGGCACGCCTTCGCCAGCGGTCGGAACGATTGTCGTAGCGAGACTTGTCCACTCCCCCTCCCGACGGGAGAATGCGGCCGTTGTGGCGATGAGTCCATGAGTATTGTCTAATTTACTGGCGCGCCGTCCCGGCCGGCATAAGGCGAACAACGGCGCCCAATGCGGTGCCTGACGAAAGCCAACTCACTCCGCTAGGGTCAGCTATGGTCTCGCCGAAACGGTCCTGCCGCCAGGCGCCGCGGCCCCTGCCATGTCATCCAGGATCGGGCAATCCGGCCGTTCATCGCCATGGCAAGCGTGGATCAGTTTCTGCAGGGTCGAGCGCATCGACTGCAGCTCGCGCACCTTCTCCTCGATCGCCGTGACATGGGCGGCGGCGATCTCGCGCACGTCGGCGCTGGCGCGGCCGCGATCCTGGTAGAGCGCCATCAACTGGCGGCAATCGTCGATGGAAAAGCCGAGGTTGCGCGCGCGGCGCAGGAAGGTCAGCCGATGGATGTCGTCACCGGAATAGTCGCGGTAGCCGTTGGCGGCGCGCGCCGGCGCGATCAGACCGATCTCCTCGTAGTAGCGGATGGTCTTGGCCGGCAGGCCTGAACGATGGGCGGCGTCGCCGACATTCATGGCGTTGTCCTCGTTTTTGCGGAGCCTGCGAGTCAGGCCCATTGAATTTCCTTCACAATCCGGTGAAGGCTGTTGCTGAAATACCATAGTGATACGCTTACCAGCACGTAAGTCCCAGCATATAGGCATCGTGCGCTTGGCAAGCAAAGCAAATGCCAGCATGAATGATGGCAAGAAAGCGGTCGACTCGTGCCGCTGACGTTTGGGCAGGGCACCGGATCATCTCATGCGCATGAAGTCGCTTGCAATAATTGCCGCTTTGGCGCTGTCCACGGCCATCTCCGGCTGCAGCACCATCGGCGGGCAGATCTTCTCCAACGACTACGGCGCAGTGACCGACGCTGGCTACCAACTGCCGCGCATCCCGATCGAAAAAGTGCCGAGGCAGTATCACCGGCAGGAAGTGAACTACGACACCAAGGAAAAGCCGGGCACCATCATCGTCGATACGCAGAACAAGTTCCTCTACTTCGTCGAGGGTGACGGCCTCGCGATCCGCTACGGCATCGGCGTTGGTCGCGAAGGCTTCGAGTGGCACGGCACCGCCCATATCGCGCTGAAGCGCGAATGGCCGACCTGGACGCCGCCCCGCGAAATGATCAGGCGCCAGCCCGAACTGGCGAAGTTCGCCAATGGCATGGAACCGGGCCTGAAGAACCCGCTTGGCGCGCGCGCCATGTATCTCTTCAACAAGGGCGGCGACATGGGCTACCGCCTGCACGGCAGCCCGGAATGGAATTCGATCGGCAAGGCGATGTCGTCCGGCTGCATCAGGCTGATGAACCAGGACATCATCGATCTCTATGACCGCGCCTCGGTCGGCGCCAAGGTCATCGTGATGTGAGGATCAGGATCCCTCGCGGGATCATGATCAAACGGGAAGACAAGTTTCGTACGCGGACCGTCTAGGCAACAACGGACGTCCCAAACAGAAAACCGGGCAATTCGGCCCGGTTTTTTGTTGTTTACGATTGAGGTTGTGCTGGCAACGGGAGAGGTCAGGCGACCTGTTCGACCTGCTGCACCTCAGGCACGAAATGCCGCAGCAGGTTCTGGATGCCGTGCTTCAGCGTCGCTGTCGATGACGGGCAGCCGGCGCAGGCGCCCTTCATATGCAGGAACACCGTTCCGTTCTCGAAGCCGCGGAAGGTGATATCGCCGCCGTCCTGGGCCACCGCCGGGCGCACCCTGGTGTCGAGCAGTTCCTTGATGGTGATGACCAGTTCCTCATCCGCCTTGTCGTAGAACTCGCCGGTCTGGCTGGTCTCAGCGGCCGGCCCGCTTTTCGCCATGACAGGCGCGCCGGACATGAAATGCTCCATGATGGCGCCGAGGATCGCCGGCTTCAGGTGCTGCCAGTCGGGACCGTCCTTGGTCACGGTGATGAAATCGTAGCCGAAGAAGACACCGGTGACGCCGGGGATTTCGAACAGCCGGCCGGCCAGCGGCGAGGCCGTTGCCGCGCTGTCGGCGTCGCGGAAGTCGGCGGTGCCTTCCAGCAGCACTTCCTTGCCAGGCAGGAATTTCAGCGTCGCCGGATTGGGCGTCGATTCGGTCTGGATGAACATGGCCGTCTCCGTGCCCGTTTCGGGCAGATAGTTTGGAATAGTTCTAAATAGGCCTTATCGGCTGGACATTCAAGCGAAACGCATCGCCCGAACGGCTGGCTGCCGGAATGTTTTTGCTGGCTGGGGACAGAATCCCGGGCGGGCTTCAGGCGAGGCTGTCGATCTCCTCGTCCGACAGATTCTGCGGCACCACCGTGACCGGAATGGGGAAGGCGGCGCCCTTGCCGGCCACGGCACCGACCAGCGGCCCAGGACCTTCCTTGCCGGCGCCGGCCGCGAGCACCAGAATGGCGATGTCCTGGTCTTCCTCGATCAGTTTGTGGATCTCATCCGTCGGCTTGCCTTCACGCACCACCATCTCCGGCTCTATGCCGAGCTTCTGGCGTACCTTGTTGGCGTAGCCGTCGAGAGCCGCGCGCGCCGTGGCGTTCGCCTCCTCGCGCATGATCTTCTCGACGCCCAGCCAATGCTGGAAATCGTCCGGTACGATGACATAGAGCAGCACCAGCGTGCCGTTGGTGCTTTGCGCCCGCTTCGAGGCGTAGGCGACGGCGCGCTCGCACTCGGGCGTATCGTCGATGATCGTCAGGAATTTCCTGCGATGACCGGCTTCGCGGCTGAGGCGTTTGGAGACCATGTCTATCTACTCGGTGCTATTGCGGCCGCAATCTGCCACCGCAGCGGACCGGCGGCAAGCCGCCGGCTCCTGGGCCGGTATCTCTTGGGCAGATATCCTGGGGCCAGATATCTTGCGGCCAGTAGGTGCGGTGTCCTGACGACAGGGATCAGCCCTGCAGCAGGCCGACAATATCGCGCACCGTCTTCATCGTCGCTTCGGCGAGCACGCCGGCGCGTTCGCCGCCGTCCCTGAGCACCGCGTCGACATAGGCGCGGTCGCCTTCGATGCGGCGCATCTCGCCGGCGATCGGCGCCAGCTTCTCCACCGCAAGGTCGGCCAGCGCCGGCTTGAACACGGAAAACTGCTGGCCGCCGAATTCCTTCAGCACGTCGGCCTTCGACATTTCAGCCAGGCCGGCATAGATGCCGACCAGGTTTTCCGCTTCCGGCCGGTTTTCCAGCCCGTCGACTTCGCTCGGCAAGGCCTCGGGATCGGTCTTGGCCTTGCGGATCTTCTTCGAGATCGTGTCGGCATCGTCGGTCAGGTTGATGCGCGACAGGTCCGACGGGTCCGACTTCGACATCTTCTTCGACCCGTCGCGCAGGCTCATGATGCGCGCCGCCGGGCCGCCGATCACCGGTTCGGTGATCGGGAAGAAGCCGTTCACCGTCTCCTCGCCGACCTGCATCTCGACGCCGACGCCAAGCCGGGCGATGCGATCGGAAAAGTCATTGTTGAATTTCTGGGCGATGTCGCGGGTCAGCTCCAGATGCTGCTTCTGGTCCTCGCCCACCGGCACATGCGTGGCGCGATAGAGCAGGATGTCGGCAGCCATCAGCGAGGGATAGGCCAGCAGGCCCAGCGAAGCATTCTCGCGGTCCTTGCCGGCCTTGTCCTTGAACTGCGTCATCTTGTTCATCCAGCCGATGCGCGCGACGCAATTGAAGATCCAGGCGAGCTCGGCATGCTGCATCACCCGCGACTGGTTGAAGACGATGTGCTTCTTCGGGTCGATGCCGGAGGCAAGGAAGGCGGCGGTGATCGAGCGCGTCTGGTCGGCGAGGTCGTCATGAACGAGCTGCGCGGTCAGCGAATGCAGGTCGACGACGCAGTAGATGCAATCGGACGTGTCCTGCAGGGCGACGAATTTCTTGATGGCGCCGAGATAGTTGCCGAGATGCAGATTGCCGGTCGGCTGGACGCCGGAGAAGACGAGTGGCTTGAAGGCGGACATGGGTTTCCTCGTGGCTTGTGGAGGGCCGTATAAGCATGATTCCAAAAAGTTGCAGACTTTTTGGAGCCAATCACGCGGCTGGAAACCGCGCGCGGCGAAAGTCTTGCGACGGCGCGCTTATGGACGAAGGGTGAAAAACCGGCAAGAGGTATCAGCGGGCCGGACGGAACTTTGCGAGCAGCCGCGCGCCCTTTGCAACAATGCTTTGCCACCCCAGCGGGGTCACCTCTATGTCGGCAACGCCGATGCCGTTGCGTCCCGCGGGTCTTTGCAATCTGGTGAGGTGAAGCTCCAGGATCGTCGGATCGTCCCTTCGCAGCGCCGTTTCAAACGTCGCTTGTGCTTTCCACAGATTGCCCTCCTGGCGCACCTTGCTAAGGCGTGCCGCAGCCGGCTGGCCGTTTACGGACAATTTGAGCTTGGTCAGCGCCTCGCGCAGAGGGTGCCGGATGTCCAGGCGAATCCGCGCCTTGCCGGCATATTTGAACGGCACAAGCAGCTTTGGGCGTGGATTGCAGCCGACCCACAATACCCAGTCGTCGCCGGCTTGGTGCGGAAACCAATCGAGCGCTTTCGGCGAGTTGTCCTGCTTGATGACCTCGCGCCGCCTGAGGTTGCGCAGATCCGGGCGGACGACGCCCTTGGCCATCGCATTCTGAGCCGAAACCTGACCATTTTCATAGCGCTCGTAGTCCGGATGCACGACGACCATGTAACCGCCGGCTGCCTTGGCCTTGGCCAGCTCGGACGCCAGATAGTCGTTATATCCCGGCCGGGCCATTCGCCGGACCATTCGTTCCTGCTCGTCCGACGTGTGGCTCGTGTAACTCAGGTAGCGGTGGCCGGCCGCGAACTTCTGGACAGTGACCCGCTGTGTCGAGACGAAATTCATCCCGGACCTTGCCGCCCGCAAAAGGAAATCCGCGTCAACGGGCGCCGTGATCTCTTTGGGATGGCGCCATTTCCCAATTCGATCGGCGACGTCGCGTCGGTGACCGAAACTGGAAGGCGGGAAGAAGTGCTTGAGAGCCGTGTCCGATTCGTCGAAAATGCCGGTCACCCACCGAAAATTGCTTGCCCTGGGGCCGTGAAAGATCGCGCCGCTCACGACAAAGTCCGGCTGCGGGTTGTGCCCGAAAAGATCTGCCAGTGCCTGGAGATGGTCCGGAGCCCAGATGTCGTCATGACCGAGATAGGCAATGTATTGCCCACGCGACATCTCCATGCCCGCATTGTTGGGAAAGGCTTGGCTGCCGCCGCGCTCGGGCAGGTTCAACCAGCGGATTTGCGGAGACGCGAGCGCCCGGACAACATCCGCTGTATCGTCCGTGCAGCAATCGCCCACCACCAACAGCTCGAAGTCCCGGCAGCTTTGGCGCAGCACCGATTGTATCGACGGAAGAATATGCCTGCCGCGATTGTAGGTGGCCATGATGACGGAGAACGTGGTCATGTCATTCGAATTTGTAAGGGACGCCTGGATGATCGAAGGGGATTCGTGATTTGTCCGGATGTTTGGGATCGTAGACGGCTGTCGGCATGTTGATGAATGTCGCGGTGCTCTTGCCCCGATTCTGAATCCCATGAACGACATAGGGCGGAATCGTCAGCAGGATCTTGTTCGCCGCGCCGACGTCGAGGATCTCCAGCTTTTTGTATGTCGGGCTATCCTCGCGCAAATCGTAGAGTACGGCCCTGAGGTCGCCATTTGTGTAGGCGAGCCGGTCGAACTGTCGTTTGTGATAGACCCATGCCCTGATCGATCCCGCCTCGGCCGATACCTGATAGACATGTGGCGGCGGGGCTATCGGCTCCAGCAGTGCCGACATGAGGACCGTAAGCTCGCCACGCTTGTCGCCCCTTGTAACCAGCCGCTGGATCCGCACGCCCGGCATGGGATTTTCACTGGGAATGTCCTCCAGAAGCGGAAGGTCGTCTCCCCAAGGCTGGTCATCAACAAAATCTTCGAGTGACAGTGTTCCCATCGAGCCCTCCAACGGTAGTGTCAACGCAACTCTAGGTTTGTCCTGCTTTCAGTCGGCGCCAAAGGCAATACACGAAGAGGCAATGGCGCCTCGGCACTCGCATATCCACAGGGTCCAAGGCGGTCGCTCGGCCTCAGCCGCGGCAGTATCGAGAGTCCGGTGATCGTCAGCCGACGGGCGGCGATCCCTTACGCCCGATGTTTCTCCGGATCATGCCGAAATCGGCGCCGCCGGTGGCAAAGGCGGTGACGAAGTAGAGCACCGCCCCGCCGGCCACCAGCGCCAGCAGCGTCGTTGCCTTGACGACCAGCGGCGAGCCGGGACCAAGCCTGACGGCAAGCCAGTGCTCGGCGAAATACAGCGCCACCGCCATCACCGCCGCCGACAGCACCAGCCGGGGAATGCGCTTGAGGAGCGGCACGTCGCGGCCCCAATGGCCGCGCCGGATCAGGACCGCAAGCAGCATCAGCGCGTTGACCCAGCCGGCCACGGCCGAGGCCACTGCAATGCCGGGTGCGCCCATCTTGGGAAACAGCGTCAGCGCGGTGGCGACGTTCACCGCCACCGAGATGGCGGCGAAGATCATCGGCGTGCGCGTGTCCTCGCGGGCGAAATAGCCCGGGGTGAAGGCCTTGATCAGCACGAAGGCCGGCAGGCCAAGGCCGAATATCGCCAGGATCGCCGCCACGGTCGGCGTCGAATGGTTGGCGGCGAACGCGCCGCGCTCATAGACCAGCCGCACGATCGGCTCCGCCATCACCCAGAGCGCGGCGGCCGCCGGCAGCGTCATGAACAAGGTGAACTCGACGGAGCGGTTCTGCAGATTGGCGGCCTCGATGAGATTGCCCGATTTCAGCGCCCGCGACAGCTCGGGCAACAGTACGATCGCCACCGCCACGCCGACGACACCGAGCGGCAGCTGATAGACGCGGTCGGCATAGGCCAGCGAGGACACCGCGCTGTCCTGCGCCGACGCGATCGCCGTGCCGATCAGCTGGTTGATCTGGGTGATACCGCCGGTGATCGCCGCCGGCAGGGCCAGGATCAGCAGGCGCTTGACGTTCGGCGTCATCTTCGGTCGGCGGAAGCCGATCGAGATGCCGGCATTGCGCACCGCCACCCAGACGATGGCGAGCTGCACGAGCCCCGCCGCCAGCACGCCCCAGGACAGGCTGAAGCCGACGGCATGCGCATCCAGCCCGCGATACCAGGCATAGCCAAGCACGCTGATCAGGATGATGTTGAGGAAAGCGGGCGCGATCGCCGCCGCGAAATAGCGGCGCAGCGAATTCAGCATGCCGGCCATCATGGCCGCGAGCGACATGCAGATGAGATAGGGGAACATGATCGTCGCCAGCAGGACGGTCGTCTCGAACTTGCCCGGCGTGTCGGCAAAGCCCGGCGCCACCAGGTAGCGCACGATCAGCGGCATCGCCAGTTCCATGGCGATGGTCAGCGCCAGCAGCGCCGAGAACAGCACGCCGAACACTTCCTCGGAAAAACGCTTGGCGCCGTCGGTGCCGTGCGTTTCGATCTCCTTGGCAAACAGCGGCACGAAGGCGGCGTTGAAGGCGCCTTCGGCGAACAGCCGGCGAAAGGTGTTGGGGAACTGGAAGGCGGCGTTGAAGGCGTCGGCCACCGGTCCGGTACCGAGCGCCGCCGCCATCAGCATCTCACGGCCGAAACCGAGCGCGCGGCTCATCAGCGTGCCGGAAGCGACGGTGGCGAATTTCTTGACGAGGCTCATGCGTTCGAAGACTGCCTTAGAGCAATTCCAGGAAAAGTGTGAAACGGTTTTCCCGGGAAAAGCGCGTAGCGCTTTCCCTTCGGAATTGCGTTAGAAAAAGTTAGAGCGGTTCGCCGTTTCCATGAAACGGTGAACAACTTTGGAGAGGGGGACAAGGTGAGGATGGCAGTCACTCGGCCGCCGCCTTGGACTTGCCGCCGCGCTCGGGCGTGATGCCTTCGAGCGTCGCCATCAGCCGGTTGCGGATGGTGGCGATGCGGGACGGGCTGTCGATCTTCTGGCCGGTGAGGTCCGTGACATAGAAGGTGTCGATGACCTTTTCACCGAAAGTGGTGATGTGCGCCGATGCTATGTCGAGCGACAGGTCGGACAGCGTGCCGGTGATCTCCGACAGCAGGCCCGGGCGGTCGAGCCCCTCGACCTCGATGACTGAAAACCGGTTCGACAGCGTGTTGCGGATTTCGGCGCGTGGCGGGATCTTGAACACCTTGGCGCCGCGCTTTGGCTTGGTACGCTTCTCGATCATCTCCGGCAGCCAGCTCTTGCCCGACAGCACGTCCTCGATCAGCCGGCCGACGCGCTCGGCGCGCCGGCGTTCGTCCTCGTCACGGTCGAATTCCCGCGAGATCAGGATGGTGTCGAGCGCGCGGCCGTCGGCGGTGGTGAAGATCTGCGCATCGACGATATTGCCGCCGGCACCGACGCATGCCCCGGCAATGACCGAGAGAAGACGGGGATGGTCCTGCGCCAGAACGGTGATTTCGGTCACAGCCTCGAACTGGTGGGTCTTGACCATGGTGGCGAGTTTCTTGCCGGCCGCGTCGGCCTCGCGTACGAATTCGGCGTGGCGCAGCTGATCCGGCAGGTCGACGGTCAGCAGGTAGTTCTCGTAGTGCAGCCCGACATAGCGCTTGCGGTCCTTGTCGGGCCAACCGGCGAGCGCCTCGGCCAGGCGTTCGCGCGCCGCCGCCGTGCGCTGGGCACGCGACACTTCCGAGAAACCGCCGGTCAAAAGCAGCTCGGTCTCGTAATAGAGCGTGCGCAGCAACTGGCCCTTCCAGCCGTTCCACACACCCGGCCCGACGCCCCTGATGTCGCAGACGGTGAGGATCAACAGCAGCTTCAGGCGCTCGACCGACTGCACGATCGAGGCGAAATCCTCGATGGTCTTGCGGTCGTTGAGGTCGCGGGTCTGCGCCGTCATCGACATGACGAGGTGGTTCTCGACCAGCCATGCGACGGTTTCCGTGTCTGCCACCGACAGCCCCATATGCGGGCAGATGCGCCGCGCGATGCGGGCGCCGGCCTCGGAATGATCTTCCGGCCTGCCCTTGGCGATGTCGTGCAGCAAGACGGCGACATAGAGCGCCTCGCGGCTCTTCTTCAGGCCGGGCATCAGCGAATGCGACAGCGGATGCACCTTCTCGCCGTCGCCGCGCTCGATCTCGGCCAGCACGCCGATGCAGCGGATCAGGTGTTCGTCGACCGTATAGTGGTGGTACATCGAGAACTGCATCATGGCGACGATCTTGCCGAAGTCGGGGATCAGCCTGCCCAGCAGCCCGGCCTCGTTCATCCGCCGCAGATTGAGTTCGGCATTGCGGTCCGAGGTCAATATGTCGAGGAACAGCCGGTTGGCCTCTTCGTCGCGCCGCAGCGATTTGTTGACTAGGCCGAGCGAGCGGGTGAGCAGCTTCAGCGCATCGGGGTGGAATTCCAGCCCGTGCTTGTCGGCGAACCAGAACAGCCTGAGCAGATTGACCGGATCGCGCTCGAACACCTGGTCGTCGGCGATGTTGATGCGGTGGTTGTCGACAATGAAATCGGACGTGCCGGCAAGCTTGCGCTTGCGGCGCTGGAAGGTGAGGAAGATGCGGTTGAAGCCGGGAACGTGCTTGGCCTGTTCCTCCTCGAGCGCGGCGCAAAAGATGCGGGTCAGGTCGCCGACATCCTTGGCGACGAGGAAGTAGTGCTTCATGAAGCGCTCGACCGCCGACAGGCCGGGATGGGTGGTGTAGCCGAGCCGCTCGGCGATCTCGCGCTGGATATCGAAATGCAGCCGCTCCTCGGCCTTGCCGGTGAGGAAATGCATGTGGCAGCGCACCGCCCACAGGAAGTCCTCGGCCTTCTGGAACTCGCGGTACTCGGCCTCGGTGAAGACGCCCTTTTCGACCAGTTCCTCGCCGGTGCGCACCCGGTAGAAGTACTTGCCGATCCAGAACAGCGTCTGCAGGTCGCGCAGGCCGCCCTTGCCGTCCTTGACGTTGGGTTCGACCAGGTAGCGGCTCTCGCCGGCCTTGGCGTGGCGCTCGTCGCGCTCGGCGAGCTTGGCCTGGACATATTCCGGGCCGGTCGTGCGCACCACCTCATGGTCGAAGCGCAGCATCAGCTCGTCATAGAGCTTGCGTTCGCCCCACAGGAAGCGCGCTTCCAGGATCGAGGTGCGGATGGTGATGTCGGTGCGCGATAGTCTGAGGCACTCATCGATGTTGCGTGTGGCGTGGCCGACCTTCAGGCCCAGATCCCACAGCATGTAGAGCATGTATTCGACGGTCTGTTCGCCCCACGGCGTCTGCTTGTAGGGCAAGAGGAACAGAAGATCGATGTCGGAGCCCGGCGCCAGCGTGCCGCGGCCATAGCCGCCGACCGCGACGACGGCCATGCGTTCGGCCGACGACCGGTTTTTCACCCTGTAGACATGCGTCGCCGCGAAATCGTAGAGCGCCCGGATCAGCTCATCCATCAGATGCGACAGCCGCTCGGCGCACGCATTGCCGCCGCCATCCTCCTTCAGCAGCGCCTCCGCGACCTTTCGGCCCTCGGCGAGCCGGGCCTTGAGAAGCAGGAGAACGCCGGCGCGTGCGGCGGGTCCCGAACCATCACCCGCCGTAGCCGCCGTCAGCGCGGTCATCTCGCGGCGCAAGGCTTGGCCGTCGATCAGTTCATCGAGCTTCAGGGAGATTTTCGCCATTGGTACCGGTTGGCCTTGCCTTTTGGGCGGCGTCTATAGCGCGTTTTCGCGGCGCTGGGTATGGGGCGGGTCGACAGTCCGGACCACGACCTAGTCGTTCGTCCCGATCGGATCGAAGGGGACTATGATATGTCGCCGGAATCGACAGAAATCGACGACCCACCGCATGGTTCGTCCGGCCTCTTTCATGATTCTCTCGCCGACCGGCTTTCTGGTTTTTGCCGCGGGCCCGGACGTGCCCAATACAGCGAGCCGCTCTTCGGCGAGCAGGCTTGGCAATCGGTCGCCGACGAACTGGTCCTGCGCGCAAAGCGCCGGGACGAGCTGGTAGATCGTCTTGCTGGACGAGGTCGGGAATGCCGGGGTGAAGATCAGATCATCGGCGGTCACATTGATCTTTTCGGTCGCCTCGAGGAGATCGCGCGCCGCCTCTCTGGAGATGATGTAGCCTCCGGTTCCCGGATGGTTCTTGTAGAGCCTGAACGCCGAAAAACCGTGACCGGCAGCAACCCCTCGCCGATCGATCAGGGTTCTCTTGAAGTACGTCTCCAGCTTGACGACATCGGCATCCGCCGGGATCCAGCCACTGTCGGAAAGCAGTGGGCCGGCATCGGCCGAAAAAACCACGTCATCCTCGAAGATGGCGCCAAAGCGGGCCTCGTCCTGCACGAGGATCGACCAGCAGGCGCGGTGGCTGTGCAGGCAGGCGATCTCGCTGCCCAGCAGGCGCCGGGTCCCATAGATCGGATGCTGCGGCTGCTGCTCGAGTTCGGGGTGGCTGCGCGCGTCGACCGCCGCGACCCGTTCGAACTTGATACCGATACGGTCGAACTCGGCAGCTATGTGGGCAAGCCTATTCGCGGACCGATCGAGGTTTATGACCAGGCACTTCATTGTAAAACGGTCCAGCGGGACGGGGGCAAGCTTTACATTGGCAAGGGAAATCTTCGCCCAGGCGCGCGCTTGTGTACGGTTTTTGCCATCCGGTCAATCGGCGGCTCCGAAACGCGAAAAATCAGAACAGGCCTTGACCTTCCAGTTACTGGAAGCACTACCTCCGCATCGGACAGACGCACAGAGGCATTTTGGAATGACGCATTCAGACCATGATCACCACGCCCATGGCGCGCACGACAGCTGTTGCGCGCCGAAGGGGGCCGATGCGGAGGCCGTGCTGCGCGATCCGGTCTGCGGCATGACCGTGGACCCCGTCGCCGGCAAGCCGACATCGGAGCGTGACGGCCGCCTCTATCATTTCTGCAGCGAGCGCTGCCGTTCGAAATTCCAGGCCGAGCCGGAACAATATTTGACGGCCACCGACCCCGTCTGCAGCATGAGCGTCGACCGCGCGACGGCGAAGCATTTCGTCCGCCATGAAGGCCAGGGCTTCTATTTCTGTTCCGCCGGCTGCAAGGCGAAATTCGAGGCGGCACCGCAGGCCTATCTCGGCGACAGGCCGGCGCTACCGCCCGCGCCCAAGGGCACGCAGTACACCTGCCCGATGCATCCGGAAATCGTCCGCGACAAGCCCGGCTCCTGCCCGATCTGCGGCATGGCGCTCGAGCCGATGGGCGTGCCATCGGGAGATGAAGGGCCCAATCCCGAACTGGTCGATTTCACCAGGCGCTTCTGGGTCAGCGCGGTCCTGTCGATCCCGCTTCTGATCGTCGCGATGGGGCCGATGGTCGGCCTGTCGTTTGAGGGCTGGGTCGATGACCGCACGAAGGTCTGGATCGAGCTGGTCCTGGCAAGCCCGGTGGTGCTGTGGGCCGCCTTTCCCTTCTTCCACCGTGGCTGGGAGTCCGTCCTCAACAGCAGCCCCAACATGTGGACGCTGATTTCGCTCGGCGTCGGCGCGGCCTACCTCTACAGCGTCGTCGCCACGCTCTTCCCCGACATCTTCCCGCATCAGTTCCGCGGTCATGGCGGTGCTGTGCCGGTCTATTTCGAGGCCGCCGCCGTCATTGTCGCGCTGGTCTTCCTCGGCCAGGTTCTGGAACTGCGTGCCCGCGAAAAGACCGGATCGGCGATCCGTGCCTTGCTCGATCTGGCGCCGAAGACGGCGCGGCGTATCGCCGAAGACGGTTCGGAGACCGACGTGCCGCTGGACAGCGTCAAGGCCGGCGATCGCCTGCGTATCCGGCCGGGCGACGCCGTGCCGGTCGACGGCACCGTGCTCGAAGGCCGCTCCTCCATCGACGAATCGATGATCACGGGCGAGCCGCTGCCGGTCGAGAAGGCCGAGGGCGATGCTCTCACCGGCGGCACGCTCAACAGGCAAGGTTCGCTGATCATGCGCGCCGAACGGATCGGCGCCGAGACCACGCTGGCACGCATCGTCGAGCTCGTCGCCAAGGCACAGCGCTCGCGCGCGCCGATCCAGGGATTGGCCGACCGCGTTTCCTTCTACTTTGTCCCGGCCGTCGTCCTTGTCGCCGTCGTGGCCTTCATCGCCTGGGCCGTATTCGGTCCCGAGCCCAGCCTGATCTTCGCCATCGTCTCGGCGGTCTCGGTGCTGATCATCGCCTGTCCCTGTGCGCTTGGCCTCGCCACGCCGATGTCGATCATGACCGCCACCGGGCGCGGTGCGCATGCCGGCGTGCTGATCAAGGAAGCCGCGGCGCTCGAACGCTTCGCCTCCGTCGACACGCTGATCGTCGACAAGACCGGCACGCTGACCGAGGGCCGGCCGAAACTGACGGACGTCGTCGCGGCAAACGGCTTTTCCGAAGGCGAATTGCTGGGGCACGCCGCGAGCCTGGAGAAGGGCTCGGAACATCCGCTGGCCGAGGCCATCGTCGAGGGCGCCACGGCGCGCGGTGCAACCGTCACCGACGCCGGCGATTTCGAGGCGGTTACCGGCAAGGGTGTTTCGGGCACTGTGTCGGGCAAGGCCGTCGCGCTCGGCAATGCCGCGATGATGGCCGATCTCGGCGTCGACGTTTCTTTCCTTGCCGCCAGCGCGGAAGCGCTGCAGGGCGACGGCAAGACGGCGATGTTCGTCGCTGTCGGCGGCAAGCTGGCCGGCATCGTCGCCGTCGCCGATCCGATCAAGGCGACCACCGCCGAGGCGATCAAGGCGCTGCATGACAGCGGTTTGCGGATCATCATGGCGACCGGCGACAATGAGCGCACGGCCAACGCAATCGCCAAAAGCCTCGGCATCGACGAGGTTCGCGCCGGCCTGTTGCCGGAACAGAAGGCAGCCCTGGTCGAGGAACTGCGCGGCAGGGGCGCCGGCGTCGCCATGGCCGGCGACGGCGTCAACGATGCGCCGGCCCTAGCCAGTGCCGATGTCGGCATCGCCATGGGCACCGGCGCCGATGTCGCGGTCGAAAGCGCCGGCATCACTTTGGTCAAGGGCGACCTCAACGGCATCGTGCGGGCTCGCACGCTGGCTCAGGCGACGATCGGCAACATCCGCCAGAACCTGTTCTTCGCCTTCCTCTACAATGTGCTTGGCGTGCCCGTCGCCGCCGGCGTGCTCTATCCGCTTACCGGCATGCTCTTGTCGCCGATGCTGGCGGCGGCGGCGATGAGCCTGTCTTCGGTCTCGGTCATCGCCAATGCATTGCGGCTGCGAACGTTGAAACTCTGATCCAAACCCCCAAATACGAAACCTAATCAACAGGAGATCATGAATGACCTTGGCCAAGAAACTCGTGCTTTTGCTGATGGCGGCCGGAATGCTGCTCGCCGTCTTCCTCGAAAGCGTTCCGGCGCAGAGCGAAGAGATGAAACACGACATGGCGGGCATGTCGATGGGGGCGCAAAGCCCTGCCACCGTTGGTTACAAGAAGGCGATGGACAAGATGCACAAGGACATGATGGTCAAATACACCGGCAATGCCGATGTCGATTTTGTCAGGGGCATGATCCCGCACCATCAGGGTGCCATCGACATGGCCAAGGTCGAGCTTGCCAACGGCAAGGACCCGGAAATCCGCAAGCTCGCCGAAGGCGTCATCGCCGCGCAGGAAGCCGAAATCAAGCAGATGCAGGACTGGCTTGCCGCGCATCCGGTGAAGTGAGCCTTTCGCGGCGGGGAGATTTGGGCGAGAACGCCTCTTGGTTTTCTCGCCCGCCTTGTGATGCGATTCGGCCTCAAACGGAGCCTGCCATGCCCTCGACCATCAGAACCACCACGCTGCCTTCTGGTGAAGCCATCCAAGTGCTCGGCCAGGGCACGTGGAAGATGGGTGAGGATAGGCGTCGCCGTGCCGATGAGGTCAACGCTCTCAAACTCGGTCTCGATCTTGGCATCACGCTGATCGACACCGCCGAAATGTATGCCAGCGGCGGCGCCGAGGAGGTGGTGGCGGAGGCCATTGCCGGGCGCCGCGCCGAGGTCTTCGTAGTCTCGAAAGTTCTGCCATCGAACGCGTCGCGCGCGGGCGTGCAGCGCGCCTGCGAGAACAGCCTCAAGCGCCTGCGCACCGACCGCATCGATCTCTACCTCCTGCATTGGCCGGGCAGCGTGCCTTTGGCCGAGACGGTCGAAGCCTTCGAGGCCTTGAAGAAGGCCGGCAAGATCCGCCATTGGGGCGTCAGCAATTTCGACACCGAGGACATGGAGGACCTGGCCGGCTTGCCCGGTGGCGGCAACGTCCAGACCAACCAGGTGCTGTACAATCTGGTCCGGCGCGGCCCCGAATTCGATCTGGCGCCCTGGAGCCGCAAGCGCGGCATCCCCTTGATGGCCTATTCGCCGGTCGAGCAGGGCGCGCTGGCGCGCAATGCCAGGCTCGATGCCATCGCCGCCCGCCACAATGCGACCGCTGCGCAAATCGCGCTGGCCTGGGTGATGCATCAGGACGGCGTCATCGCCATTCCGAAAGCCAGCAGCCAGGAACATGTCCGCCAGAATTTTGCGGCGCTCGACATAAAGCTTACCTCGCAGGACCTCTCGGATCTCGACAGGGCCTTTCCGCCGCCGACGCGCAAACGCGGCCTGGAGATGATCTGACTATTTCCCCGCCAGCCCCTTCAGCCGGTAAAGCGCTTCCAGCGCTTCCCGTGGTGTCATTTCGTCGGGGTTGATCTCGCCCAGGGCGGCGCCGAGCGCGTCGCTCTTCACCGGCCTCAGTGCTTCCCGCTTCACCGCCACGGAAAACAGCGGCAGGTCGTCGACCAGCCGGTTGGTCTTGCCGGAAACCTCGCCTTCCTCCAGCTGGTGCAGCACCTGCTTGGCCCGGTCGACCACCGCTTCCGGCAGGCCGGCGAGCCGCGCCACCTGCACGCCATAGGAGCGGTCGGCCGCACCCTTGCCGACCTCGTGCAGGAAGACGACGTCGCCCTCCCATTCCTTGACCCGCATGGTGACGTTGTGCAGTCGTGCCAGCTTGCCGGCGAGCGAGGTCATTTCGTGGAAATGGGTGGCGAAGATCGCCCGGCAGCGGTTCTTCTCGTGCAGATACTCCACCGCCGCCCAGGCGATCGACAGGCCGTCGAAGGTGGCGGTGCCGCGGCCGATCTCGTCGAGGATCACCAGCGCCCGTTCGCCGGCCTGGTTGAGGATGGCCGCCGTCTCGACCATCTCGACCATGAAGGTCGAGCGGCCGCGCGCCAGATCGTCCGAAGCGCCGACGCGCGAGAACAGCCGGTCGACGACGCCGATATGGGCCGATGCCGCCGGCACGAAGGAACCGGTCTGGGCCAGGATGGCGATCAGCGCGTTTTGCCGCAGGAACGTCGATTTACCACCCATGTTCGGGCCGGTCAGCAGCCAGATCGCACCGTTCTTGGCGCTGCCCTCCGGCGACAGGTCGCAATCATTGGCGACGAACGGCCCGTCGCCCGAACGGCGCAGCGCCTGCTCGACCACCGGATGCCGGCCGCCTGAGATCTCGAAGGCGAGGCTGGAATCCACCACCGGCCGGCACCAGGCTTCGCTTTCCGAAAGCAGCGCAAGTGCCGCCGACACATCGAGCGCTGCCAGCGCGTCTGCGCCGGCGCGGATCTTTTCCGCCTCGCCGACGGCTTGCGCCGTCAGCGCATCGAAGGCCGCCAGTTCGATGCTGAGCGCCCGGTCGGCGGCATTGGCGATCTTGGTCTCGAGCTCGGCAAGCTCGGTCGTGGTGAAGCGCATGGCATTGGCCATTGTCTGGCGGTGGATGAAGCGCGCCTTGGCGCCATCGCTGCCGGTCATCACCGCATGGTGGTTGGCGGTCACCTCGATGTAGTAACCGAGCACATTGTTGTGCCGGATTTTCAGCGAGCGGATGCCGGTCTCCTCGATCAGCGAGCGCTCCAGCCCGGCGATCACTTTTCGCGATTCGTCGCGCAACGCCCGCATCTCGTCGAGTTCCGGGTGGTAGCCGCCGCGCAGGAAACCGCCGTCGCGCTTCAAAAGCGGCAGTTCCTCGCCCAGCGCCTGCATCAGGTGCTGGGCAAGCGCCTGCGGCAGCGCCTGGATGGCGGCCATCGCCTCCGCCAATTCCTGGGGCAGGGCGGTCGCGGCGAAGATTTCGACGATGGCGCCGGCGGCCTCGAAGCCGGCGCGCAGTGCGCCGAGGTCGCGCGGGCCGCCGCGGTTGAGCGCCAGCCGGGACAGCGCGCGCGGCATGTCGGCGACGCTTTTCAGGCTCGTCCGCACCGCCTGGCAAAGCCGCGTTTCGGTGCGGAAGAACGACACCGAGTCCAGGCGCGCGCCGATCGCCGCCGGGTCGGTCAGCGGCGCCATCAGCCGGTCGGCAAGCAGCCTTGCGCCGCCGCCGGTCACCGTGCGGTCGATCGCCTTGAACAGCGACCCCTCGCGGCTGCCCGACAATGTGCGCAAGAGTTCGAGATTGCCGCGCGTCGCCGGATCGATGAACAGGGTCGAGCCCTGTTCCTCGCGCTCGGGTCGCGACAAAGGGGGCCGCTCGGCCTTCTGCGTCTTCTCGACATAGGCGATGGCGCCGGAGATCGCCGACAGTTCGGCGCGCGAAAACGTACCAAAGCTGTCCGGCGTCGCCACATCGAAGAAGCGGGCGATGCGCCCGGTGGCCGAAGCAGAATCGAACAGCGATGGCGGCTGCGGATTGGCGACGCGGCCGAGCACGTCGAACACCGGCCTCAGTTCGGGATCATGGAACACCGGCTCGGCGACGATCAGCTCGCGCGGGTCGACACGGAAGATGTCGGCGAGCAGCCGGTCGGCCGTGGTCTCGGCGACACGGAAGGCGCCGGTCGAGATGTCGATCCAGGCAATCGCGAAGGAATGGTCGGCCCCACCCTTCACCCGCCCCAGCGCCATCAGGAAGCTCGATTCCGACGGCGCCAGCAATTTGTCCTCGGTGATGGTGCCCGGCGTCACAAGCCGCACTACGTCGCGGCGCACCACCGATTTGGAGCCGCGCTTCTTGGCCTCGGCCGGATCCTCGATCTGCTCGCAGACGGCGACGCGGAATCCCTGGCCGATCAGTTTCTGCAGATAATCGTCGGCCGCATGCACCGGCACGCCACACATCGGGATATCGTGACCCTGGTGCTTGCCGCGCTTGGTCAGGACGATGCCCAGCGCGCGGCTCGCCTTTTCGGCATCGTCGAAGAACAGTTCGTAGAAATCGCCCATGCGGTAGAACAGCAGCGAATCCGGGTTCGCCGCCTTGATCTCGATGAACTGCTCCATCATCGGCGTCACGGCGGCCGTGCCGGGCTGCGGCGGCGTCATCACCTCGGGGTCGTCGGGCTCGTTCGGGCTATGCATGTTCATGGCGCGGCACGCTAGCAGATGTGATGGCCGGGTTTAATGCCGGGGCTTCGAAAAGCAGGGGAAGACCGAGGCGATCGTTTGCACGCAATTGCGCTTCGGCCTGCGATTCCCGCGCGCTGGCGGTTTACACGCGGCGGCGCGTGGTCTTAATTCGGACCGAAACAAAGCACCCGCTTCAAGGAGGTGCTGCACCGGCGAGGAAATCAAAAGCATCATGGCCAGGAAAACCGAGAACAACGGTCCGTCCGTCAGCGCGCAGGAAGCGCTGGAGTTTCACGCGATGGGCCGGCCCGGCAAGCTGGAGATCGTCGCCACCAAGCCGATGACGACGCAGCGCGATCTGAGCCTCGCCTATTCGCCTGGTGTCGCCGTGCCGGTGCGCGCCATCGCCGAGGACCCCAGCCGCGCCTTCGACTACACGACGCGCGGCAACATGGTCGCCGTCATCTCCAACGGCACCGCCATCCTTGGCCTAGGCAATCTCGGCGCCCTGGCCTCCAAGCCGGTGATGGAAGGCAAGGCGGTGCTGTTCAAGCGCTTCGCCGATGTCGATTCCATCGATCTCGAGGTCGACACCGAGGATGCCGACGAGTTCATCAACTGCGTGCGCTTCCTCGGTCCCTCCTTCGGCGGCATCAACCTTGAAGACATCAAGGCGCCGGAGTGCTTCATCATCGAGCAGCGCCTGCGCGAACTGATGGACATTCCGGTCTTCCACGACGACCAGCACGGCACCGCCATCATCTCGGCCGCCGGGCTGATCAACGCGCTGGAAATCACCGGCCGCGACATGAAGACCACGAAGATGGTCTGCAACGGCGCGGGCGCCGCCGGCATCGCCTGCATCGAACTGATGAAGGCGATGGGTTTCGCGCCCGAAAACATCATTTTGTGCGACACCAAGGGCGTGGTCTTCCAGGGCCGTACCGAAGGCATGAACCAGTGGAAGTCCGCGCATGCGGTGAAAACCGAGGCGCGCAGCCTTGCCGAGGCGCTCGACGGCGCCGATGTCTTCCTCGGGCTCTCGGCCAAGGGCGCGCTGACCACCGCCATGGTGCAGTCGATGGCCAAGAACCCGATCATCTTCGCCATGGCCAATCCCGATCCGGAAATCACGCCGGAGGAAGTGGCCGAGATCCGCACCGACGCCATCATGGCGACCGGGCGTTCGGACTATCCGAACCAGGTCAACAACGTGCTCGGTTTTCCTTATATCTTCCGCGGCGCTCTGGATGTGCGGGCGACCACCATCAATGAAGACATGAAGATCGCCGCGGCCCGCGCGCTCGCCGAACTGGCGCGCCAGGACGTGCCTGACGACGTCGCCGCAGCCTACCAGGGCAACCGGCCGAAATTCGGCCCCAACTACATCATCCCGGTGCCGTTCGACCCGCGCCTGATCTCGGCCATTCCGCTGGCGGTGGCCAAGGCGGCGATGGAGTCGGGCGTCGCCCGCAAGCCGATCCTCGATCTCGACCGCTACGCGCAGGAACTGTCGGCCCGCCGCGACCCGATCGCCTCGACCTTGCAGCGCATCTACGACCGCGTGCGGCGCCAGCCCAAGCGCATCGTCTTCGCCGAGGGCGAGGAGGAACAGGTGATGCGCGCCGCCGTTTCCTATGTGAACCAGAAGCTCGGCACCGCCATCCTGCTTGGCCGCGACGATGTCATCAAGGAAAACGCCAAGCTCGCCGGCATCGATCTGAACAAGCAAGGCATAGAGATCATCAATGCAAGGCTGTCGCGCCGCAACGGCATCTACACCGACTATCTCTACGAGCGCATGCAGCGCAAAGGCTTCCTGTTCCGCGACTGCCAGCGCCTGATCAACAACGACCGCAACCACTTCGCCGCCTGCATGGTGGCGCTGGGCGACGCCGACGGCATCGTCACCGGCGTGACCCGCAATTATTCGACTGCGCTCGACGATATCAGGCGCGTCATCGACGCCAAGCCCGGCCACCGCGTCATCGGCGTGTCGATCGTGCTGGCACGGGGCAAGACCGTGCTCGTCGCCGACACCGCCGTGCACGACATGCCGAACGCCGAGCAGATCGCAGACATCGCCGAGGAGGCAGCTGGCTTCGCCCGCCGCATGGGCTACGAGCCGAGGCTCGCCATGCTCGCCTACTCCACCTTCGGCCACCCGCAGGGCGAACGCTCCGAACGCGTCCAGGAAGCCGTGCGCATCCTCGACAAGCGCCGCGTCGATTTCGAGTATGACGGCGAAATGGCCGCCGATGTCGCGCTCAATGCGCGCGCCATGGCGCAGTATCCGTTCATCAGGCTCACCGGCCCGGCCAATGTGCTGATCATGCCGGCCTTCCACTCGGCCTCGATCTCCACCAAGATGCTGCAGGAACTCGGCGGCTCGACGGTCATAGGCCCGCTGCTGGTCGGCCTCAACAAGCCGGTGCAGATCGTCTCGCTGAACGCCAAGGACAGCGATATTGTCAACATGGCGGCGATCGCGGCTTATACGGCGGGGACTTGAGACTAGGGTTTCTCGATTAGCCTAGCTCGCTAACTGGTTAACTCCTCGAGGCACGTTATTGCTGCATACATATTCTGGCCGACTTGCAAACGAAGTTCTGCCTCAACAGCCTTGCTACGTCGCCTGTGAGCAAGACCAACCCGAGTCTTGTTGATCATCGCCAATGTCGTTCCAATTACCGCGTCTTTATGGGTTTGATTCTGAATAAGTGCGAAAGCGTCTTTAAGTTGACCAAGCGTCATGGCGTCAACTTCTTGGGAGGTAAGATTTACCGTTTGGTTGCGCCTCCTCTTCGTCACTATTGTATGGCCGGCGTCTATCGCTTGTTTGAGATATTCTCTGGCATGCTGCTCAACCTCAGAGTAAGCATGGTTGAGCCCATCGCGCCAGTCGTTCTCTTGGACCTTACGAAAGGCAGGAGCGAGCAGAGGGCGCACCGACTTCGGCAGGTCTCTCAATTCTGGCAGCTCGACATGTACAGCCAAATCGGTAGGGGGGCGAATGACCATCAAATTCTGGTCGTTATGGACACAGAGCCCAAGCCAATTCTTAACAACAAAATCCATGGTTTCTTGATCAACGCCTGTTAGGCTACGAAGTACAGCGCAAAAACGAGTATCAACTGTCTGTGATTTGCAATATCTTACCCAACGCTCTGTTCGTCCCATATCAAGCGCAGACGAGACTTCCACTATTACAGTCTCATGCCCTCTTCGGCAGACAAGCGTAGGTGTGAATGGAAAGCCGATCTCTTTCGTTTCGAGAGTTACTTCAAAACCCTCATTGCCGAAATGTGTCTCCGCGTCGGCTGCGACGTGAAGAAGCTCGTCTCCTACCGTTTTAAAATTATCGGCGGGCATTGCTGAGAACATGCCGAATGGTTTCGCTTAGCAGGCGTAGGCGATCTTCCAGCGCAGTCCCGAGCTCATATGATCGGGATAGATGTTCCTGAAGGCGATTGTTCACTCGTTCGGCGAGCTGTTCAGTCCCGTGCTCAAAATCGACCCTTTCCACAGAGTCGCGAAACGCATTGTTTACTGTGTATGTTGGGTCGCGAATTAGTCGGATCGCCACTTTTCTTGCTTCAGACCGTGGAATTTCATGACGCTGGACCGCGCGGGCAATCCGGGGCAGCATTCTTGGCTCAACAGTGCTCGTTAAGGTCTTGTTGATAAATTTTTCTACAAGTGAATCGGTTAAGCTCACCTGCTCGTCATCAGTGATGACGTCTTGCCTCATAAGCGCGTCGGCGCCGCGAACCGACTCAAGAACGTGGTCCACGGTTAAGACTTGAAGCGGGCGCGGTTTTTCCAGCTCGGCGAGAAGTTGATCCTTATACCGATTAGGTAGAGCCAAGATGTTTCGGTAGCGGCGTACCTCGCCGCGAGATAGCGACGCTGCCGCAGCCAAATCTTGTTCAGAAGGAGGTCTGCCAAGTCGCTCTGCTAAAGCGCCCTCTAACTTCTCCAATTTTATTGCGGTCGGTAACGGGTCCCAGTCGCTTCTTGTTTTGTGAATAGCGAACATCATCATAATGTTCGTAACGGCATCAGGTTCCGGCTGAACAATCGCCGGTACCGCGGACAATCCCAATTTGAGAGCGCACCGCCACCGACGTTCACCATCCAATATTATGTATCTATCCCCGCTTTGATAGATCGTTAGGGGGACGAGAATTCCTTGACTAGCGATGCTCTCCTGCAACGCAAGCAACTCATCCTCTCTAAATATGAGTCGTGGGTTCTCGGGGTTTCGGTCAATCTCAGCGGGATCAACAAGACGAATACTATCAGCTGCGTCCCTAGCCATATCCGTCCTACGTGTTGGCCGTCAAAAGCACTTCCCCAACACTACCTCTAAATTTTGCAGAAGACGATAGGGTTGATGATCTCTCGAATTCGGTCTTTTTGAACTCTGGATAAAGGGCAACTACATCCACATGATTGGCGTTGGAAATAACGATTTTGACCCCCAGCAATCTCAATCGTTCCGCCTCCCTAGCTAAACGAATTTGATCATCCCAACGAAATAATTTCTCATTCCAGTCTCGAAATCCGTTGTTGTTATGCGTCGTTACATAGGGAGGATCAAAATATACGAGATCATCGCGCTTGGCGTCGCTGGTCGCGGCTGTGAAGTCACCGCATTTGAGCACTATTCTAGGATGCGCCAATGCTTTAGAGCATGCCCGCAGGTTTTTTTCATCAAAAACAACGTCACTTCGCGGTGCTCCGTATGGGACGTTAAATTTGCCCTGCGCGTTGACACGATAAAGACCGTTCCAGCAGGTTTTGTTTAAATACAAAAATTCTCCAGCCCGGATAACGCTGTCTTTAGATCTATTTTCTCGAATCTCGTAGAATAGTGTTTTGTCAGGTTTGAGTGGGGATAGATATTCTATAAGTTCGCCGACATTGAGTCGAACAGCCTTCCAAGTCTCGATTAACTCTGAACTGGCATCGGATAGGGTCGCGTGATTGGGCTTCAGATGAAAAAATAAGGCCCCCGCGCCGAGAAACGGCTCGTAATACCTACCAAATGTTTTAGGAAGTACCTCCGATATGCGCGGAAGAAGCGCTTGCTTTGAACCTGCCCATCGAAGAAACGGACGCGGAAGTGCGCTAAACCGGCCTAGAGCCGAATACACACCCCCACGATGGATCGGCGGGTTTGATGCTGGAGAATCCATCAGGGTCGGGCACCTTTGTCGCACTGCAAGTGCAAAATTCCAAGGAGCTAGGCTAGGTCGAGGCTCCTTAATCTGGGTCAGTAAGCACGGATTACAAAGCCCATGCAATCATACGTTTCGGCTGCAGCGAGCGTTCTTAACAGCTACCGCTCAGTCAGCTGTCACGACCTAGGTCTTTGAGCGAGTCTAAGTGAGGGAATCTGGCGCATATGTCCTCGCCTGCTGTCGTCTCCAAGATTGTGCATGACGATCTCCGCCCACAACCACTCCTGGAACCGCTCGATTCCCCGCCGATCCACGGTTGCCCGGCTTCTGTTGCAGGCAATGGTTTCCCGGAATTGTTTGACGGTTACAACGTCGTCGCCAGTTGGCTGCTAGGCAGCAGGTCCTGCGCAATAACGTTGTCGACCAGCGGCCGCCACCGCAATTGGCCGCTTCACGGATGACCAGAGTTGGGTCGCGGAAGGCTGGGCCAGATAGCGCCCCCTCGTCAACCCGGCGGCCTATACGGCCGGGACTCGAGGAGCGGTCCCCACAAGGAGCGAAAATCCACGATCCGGCTTCCGAACGCGCCGGCGCTCAAAACGCCGTCGCACCCCGCCCATAACAGATTGATAAGATTCAGCTGATATACGGAAACCCTTGCCGGCATGCCGTAACGGCATCCACGGCGCGCTCAGACCGCTAGATGGGGGTGCGGCCATGAAGCATGACGGAGTTTCCGTATCCGCGGTCGGCCCGGTGGTCCACCACGATGAGCGGCTGGACGCCTTGCTCAGCATCACCGGCCGCATGGACGGTTATCTCTACCGCTGCCGCAACGACGCGTCCTACACCATGCTCTATATCAGCGACGGCATCTTCACCGTCAGCGGTTATCGGCCGAGCGATTTCATCCACAATGCGGTGCGCGACTATGTCTCGGCCATCCACCCGGATGACCTGCCGTCGGTCTATGCCGCCGTCGACGCAGCGCTCGAGGCGCGCTGCAACTGGAACGTCGACTACCGCATCGTGCCCAGCGTCGGCGAAGCGCTGTGGGTCCGCGAGATCGGCGGCGGTGTCTGGGACGAAGCCGGCGAACTCGAATTCCTGGAGGGCTTCGTCGTCGACATCAGCGACCGCAAGGTCGTCGAGGACCTCAACGCCCAGCTGGTCCTGGATCTAAAGACCGCCAACGAGGAGCTGTCCGCCCAAAAGCGCGAGATCGAGGTGGCCAAGCAGCAGAGCGACCATTCGGCCAACCACGATGCCTTGACCGACCTGCCCAACCGGCGTGCCTTCCACAACGAGCTCAAATCGGTGGTCGCCCGCTGCGGCGCCACCGGCGAGGCGGCCGGGCTGCTGTTCATCGACCTCGACCGGTTCAAGGAAGTCAACGACACGCTCGGCCACGAGGCCGGCGATGCGCTGCTGCAGCGCGTGTCGAGCCAGCTTCGCTCGATCCTGCGCAGCGCCGATTTCGTCGCCCGGCTCGGCGGCGACGAGTTCGCCTTCCTGTTCTCTGCCGACACCGAACTGGCACGGCAGAAGGCCGTGCGCGTCGCCGAACGCATCCTGGAAAGGTTGCGGATCAAGGTTCCGACGCCGAATGGCGCCATCCAGGTTGGGTGCACAGTTGGGGTGGCCATGTATCCGGCGGAAGCGGCTGACTCCGAAGCGCTGATCGCGCTCGCCGACCGGCTGATGTACATCGGCAAGAAGAGCGGCCGCAACCGGCTGGTCACCGCGAGCGAAATGGCGCCGCAACAGCCGTCATCCAGGCCTCGCCTTCGCAAGACGGCGTAGCCATAGGCGCGAACTTATATCGACACTGGAACCGAGGATTGACCGCGCCGGCTTCAGCCCGGCGCGAAAACCCGTGCCGCTTCGACCACTTCATTGATCTGGTCCTGCCGCAGCAGGTCGATCGGAACGCGGCCGTCGAGTTGTGCTGCCGGGCGCGTCAGCCACAGCCAGGCCAGTCGCGGATTGCCGATCAGCGACTGCACGTCGCTTATGCCGGCGACCGGCCTGCCGTCGACGAATTGCGCCAGCGGAAAGACGTGCTTGCGTCCGCCCTTGCGCAAGGCGATGACGTCGCCGCGCCTTTGCCAGCGGTGCAGGGTCGAGCGGGCGATACGCAGGTTTTCCTCCAGATAGGTCGAGCCGGCGACACGGCCGGCCCAGTCCTCGATCAGCATCGATTCGAGGTCGTCGGACCGTGGCGGCGCGGCAAGCGCTTCATCGGCCGGCAAAGCCCCCGGCATATCGGTGACGCCGGCTTCGCTGCGGCGCGCGGCTTCCGCCGCCAGCGCGCGCACGAATTTCGAGGCAAGGCCGGGAAGGTCGGCATGGATGGCGTCGATGGCGCGCTGATGCTTCGGCGACAGCAGAGTGACGGCGGATGCTATGCTGCCGGCGATCTTGCCGACAGAGACCACGGTCGACTGGTTTATGGCTTCGTCATAATGGGCAAGCGCGCGCTCGACGTCTTCCGCGACCATCTCCGCGAAGTCGTCCTGTCCAAGACCGGTTGTCTGAAATCTGCTCATGTACATGTCTTCCAGCTGCGCGCGCTCCTCCCTCGGCCGCGGCCGATTGCTGAATTTCTTACTGCGGGAAACGGAAATCATGGCGGCAACGGATCGCGCCGCCCGACAGCTTGCTGTCCTGCATCTTTTCAACATCCCATCTGGCTGCGGGCGCGCCCCGAAATGTCAGTCACGGGGCGCTCTCGATTCCGTGTAGGAGCGATATGTGACAGCTGCGCGACGGTGAGAAGCGGTCCGCGTAGCGGACGAAAAGCCAATTGCTTGGCTTTTCGAGCTTCGAACGCCCTGAGCCTGCGAAGGGCCGTGGCGCGGCCTGCTGTTCACAACAGAAGCGCCGGGCTTTCAGTTACAGCAGCCCTGCCAGTTCCGCCTCGCGGCGCAGGTTCTGCCTTGGCCTTGGGCCGATCTGCTGGATCACCAGTCCGGCGGCCAGTGAGCCGAGGTCGCCGCAGGTCTTGAGGTCGCGGCCTTGCGTGTAGCCATGCAGGAAACCGGCGGCATAGAGATCGCCGGCGCCCGTCGTGTCGACCAGCTCCCGGATCGCCGTTGCCTGGATGACCACGGTCTCGTCGCCGCGCACGATGACCGAGCCTTTTTCCGAGCGCGTGACGGCGGCTATTCTGCAGTCCTTGCGGATCTTGGCCAGCGCCTCGTCGAAGGACGATGTCTGGTAGAGTGACTTGATCTCGTGGCTGTTGGCAAAGACGATGTCGACCGTGCCCGAGCGCATCAGCTCGAGGAATTCGTCACGATAGCGGTCGACGCAGAACGAATCCGACAGCGTCATGGAAACTTCGCGGCCTGCGGCGTGCGCCAGCCTGGCGGTCTGCCGGATCGCCTCCTTGGCGCGCGGCGGGTCCCACAGGTAGCCCTCGAAATAGGTGACCTTGGCCCCAGAGGCCTTGTCGGCCTCGACATCCTCCGGTCCGAGTTCGACGCAGGCGCCGAGATAGGTGTTCATCGAGCGTTCGCCGTCGGGTGTGACGAAGATCATCGAGCGCGCTGTCGGCGGCTCGCCCGTGAGCGGCTTGGTGTCGAAGGCGACGCCCTGCGCGCGGATGTCGTGCGCGTAGATTTCGCCCAGCGCATCGTTGGAGACCTTGCCGAAGAAGGCGGCGCGGCCGCCGAGGGAGGCGACGCCGGCCGCCGTGTTGCCGGCGCTGCCGCCGGAGGCCTCGATTGCCGGCCCCATGCGGCTGTAGAGCAGTTCGGCGCGGTGGGTGTCGATGAGGTTCATCGCGCCCTTGATGATGCCGTTGGTTTCGAGGAATTCCTCCTCGCACTGGGCGATGATGTCGACAATGGCATTGCCGATGCAAAGCACGTCATAATCCGGCATCAATGTCTCCGCCAAAAACCCGAGCCGGCTTCTTGCCACGCTGGCCGGGCGCGGGTTTAGCGATTCGCGGCGGCTTTGCCTAGAGTATGTTGCTATTCAGCTAATGCCGGCCTGACCCGAATTGCAATGAACCCTGGAGCGCGACACACCAGGCGCTACGACAATTCGACCGTGGACGAAGCATTTCGTCTGGCCGTCGCTTACAAGTTGGCTCTGCCGATCACCCATCACAGGCGAGCCAGTCCCCATGCCTACAAAGAACGACACGACAACCGACCTGGCATTGCTCGGCGTGCTGGCGGTGCTGTGGGGCGCCTCCTATACCTTCATCAAGATCGGCGTCGAGACCATCCCGCCTGTCACCTTCATCGCCGCCCGCACCTTGATCGCCGGCGGCATCCTGTTCGCCATCATCCGCTGGCGCGGACTTGCCATGCCGCGTGACGCAGCCACCTGGCGCCGCTTCGCTTTCCAGGCCTGCCTCAACAGCGTCATACCGTTCACGCTGATCGCCGCCGCCGAGCGCTCGGTCGACGCCGGCCTCGCCACCATCCTCAACGCGACCTCGCCGATCTTCACCTTCCTGCTCACCGCGCTGCTCACCCGCCATGAACCGGTCACGGTGCGCAAGCTCATCGGTGTCGGCGCCGGCATAGCCGGCATCTGCCTCATCGTCGGCACCGAGGCGCTGGGTGGCATCGGTCACGAATTGTGGGCGCAGGTCGCCATCGTCGCGGCAACGATCTGCTACGCCGGCGCCGCCATTTTCGGCCGTGGCTTCAAGGGCCTCGATCCGATGCTGCCGGCGGCCGGTTCGATGCTGTGTGGCGCGGTCATGCTGGTGCCGCTCAGCCTGGCGGTCGACCAGCCCTGGACGCTCACGCCATCGACGGCGTCGATCCTGGCCCTGCTCGGCCTGTCGGTGTTTTCGACCGCACTTGCCTTCGTCATCTATTTCCGCCTCATCCACACGCTGGGTTCGGTCGGCACGACGTCGCAGGCCTATCTGCGCGTGCCGATCGGCGTCGGCATCGGCGCTGTCTTCCTCGGCGAAAGCCTGGGGCCGACGGCATGGCTGGGCATGGCCTTTGTCGTGGCCGGCGTCGCGGCCATGACCATCCCGGTCCGCAAGCCGGCGTTCGCCCGTTAGACGCCCCGATTTACTTGTGTTCGCGACCCGCGCTGCCTATCTCGTGAGCGTCCCGCCTGTCGGCGGTGTCCGCTGACTTGGGGGTTGAAGCACGGTGATTTTCGACGCTGCCCGAATTGCGGCCCTTGAGCTGCTCTCGCCGCCGTTTCGCGCCATGTTCATCAAGACGCTGGGCTTGACCGTGCTGGCGCTGGTCGCCTTGTGGTTCGGCCTGACCAGCCTTGTCGAATGGCTGGCCTTGCCATGGCTCCAGACCTTGCTGCCGGGCATACCGTCCTGGGCCGGCTGGCTGGGCGGCATCATCGCGGCGATAGTGCTTGCCTTCGGCATGGCGCTGCTCGTCGCGCCGGTCACGGCGGTGATCGCCGGCCTGTTCCTTGACGATGTCGCCGAAGTGGTCGAACGCACCGACTATCCCCGCGACCCGGTCGGGCGCGCCATGCCGGCATTGCGCTCGCTGGTGCTGGCGATAAAATTCCTCGGCGTGGTCATCCTCGGCAACATCGTGGCGCTCATGCTCCTGCTGGTGCCGGGCATCAACATCGCCGCCTTCTTCGTCGTCAACGGCTATCTGCTCGGCCGCGAATTCTTCGAATTCGCCGCGATGCGCTTTCGCCCCGAGGACGAAGCCAGGGCCTTGCGCCGGCAGTATGCCGGCACGGTGTTCCTCGCCGGCCTGGTCATTGCGGCCTTCCTTGCCGTGCCCCTGCTCAATCTGGTGACGCCGATCTTCGCCGCCGCCATGATGGTGCATCTGCACAAGGCAATCTCGGCCCGCGAAAGCCGCCGGTGACCGCGGTCGCCATGCGGCGGCCGTTTAATCCGGGGACTTGCCGAACAGCGCCTGCAATTTGCCGAACGGCATGGCGGCGCGGGTGAAGCCGAATGTGCCGTCCTGCTGGATTTCGCGCGTCGCCGTCTCCAGCATGCCATAGGCGAAATTGGTCAGCCACGGCCCGAGCGAAATGCGCTTCACTCCTGCCATTGAGAGATCGGCGATGGTGAAGCCCGGTTTCGCCATGACGTTGACCGGCTTGCTGACCGCCGAACACAAGGTGCGCACCATCTCGACATCGCCGATCCCAGGCGCATAGAGCACGTCGGCGCCGGCCTTCTCGAAGGCCTGCAGCCGCTTGATGGTGTCGTCGAGATCGGACTTGCCCCATAGAAAATTCTCGGCCCGCGCCGTGAAGACGAAATCGCGTTTCAAGGCTCGCGCCGCCTCCACCGCCGCGGCGACGCGCTCGACCGCGTGGGAGAAATCATAGATCGGCCTGTCGGGATCGCCGGTGTGGTCCTCGATAGAGCAGCCGGCAAGGCCGGCCGCTTCCGCCGCGAAAATGGTTTCGGCGGCCCGCTCGGCGCTGTCGCCCTTGCCTTTCTCGAGATCGGCCGAGACCGGCAGGTCGGTCGCCGCCGTCACCTCGCGGCAATGATGGATCATCTGCTCGAAGGTCACCGCGCCGTCCGGTAGGCCGCGCGAAAAGGCAAAGCCGGCGCTGGTCGTCGCCAGCGCCTTGAAGCCGAAGGATCCGAGCAGCTTGGTCGTGCCCGGATCCCAGGGATTGGGCATGACGAAGGTCGAGGCATGCAGGTCGCGAAAGATCTTGCCCTTGTCCATGAATGCTCCCCATCACAAGTGTTTGGGGGCGGATGCTATCGCGCCGCCTTCGGCCGGGCAAATAAATGCGCTTGGTTCAGAAGCGTTTCTCGTTCTCTGCTGCCAATTTCTCTAATGCGTCGGAATCCTTGAGATAGCGCGATGTCTTCTTGTCCCAATGATAGGTGACGGAAATGTCGTGTGACGCCGCATCGGGCGGCGCGTCATCGCAGCTTTCATCGCTCGGCACGGTGCTGTCGGTCACCGTCACCTTGATCGCCGCATAGGGCTGGCCGTCGGCGATGGTCTGGAAAGCCATGTCCTGCTTGCGGCTGTAGGCGCAGAGCCTTTCGTCGAACGTGTAGATCATGTCGATCAGCTCGAATTTGTCGTCGCGAACCATGATCAGCGGCGTGATCACATAGCCCTGGCTCGAATTGAAATGCGTGCTCATGGTGATGAGCATGTCGTCGCCGGCGCCGATCGGAAGCTTGTTCGGTTCGCGGAAATAGGTGCTGCGGTCGACCGCGACATTGGCCGCATCGAGCAGTTTCGGCCTGGCCGTGACGTCGTAGAGCGCCAGCACCGCATAGCCCTCGGCGCTGTCGGGAGAATCGCCAAGGTCGAATAGAATGGCCAGCCGGTCCTTGCCGCCGGCCTTGATGGGAAGCACGGCGGCATTGGGCAGGCTTGTCGTCTCGGGCGGCGAGCCACCGCTATCCGGCCCCTCGATGTGGCGCATTTCGATCGGCGGCCCGCCCTTGTAGAAACCGTTCCCGTCCGTGGCGAGGCTCGGGATGATCAATTTGGCCAGGTCGAGATAGGCGACATCGCCGCGGCCAGGCAGCGGGCTGCCCAGGTCCGGAAAGCTGACGGCTTGCGCGCCGGCCGCGGTCCACAAGAACGGCAGCAGCATCACGGCGAGGATGAAGCGAAAAGAATTCGTTGGCATGAGCGCCCCCCAAGATCAGGCCGCTCACGCTAGAGCAGTTCCAGGAAAAGTGTGAGCGGTTTTCCGTCTGGAATTGCGTCAAAACAAAGAGTTAGAGCGGTTCGCCGTTTCCATGAAACGGTGAAACGCTCTAGCACGGGTTCCAGCACCGCGCAGCCGTGCTGGAACCGGATCAGTGGATCGGCACAAGCCCGGCCAGTTCGCGCATGTCGTCGAACAGGATGCCGCCTGCCTCGATCAGACCATCGCGGTCGGAATAGGGATCGCCATGATAGGAAAACACCCGCATGCCGGCGGCGATGCCGGCCTGCGTGCCGGCGACGCTGTCCTCGATGACGATGCAATCGGCGGGCGCGAAGCCCATTGTCTTGGCCGCATGCAGGAACAGGTCCGGGAATGGCTTGCCGCGCCCGACCATGGTCGAGGAAAACATCGCATGTTCGAACAGCGGCAACAGCCCGGTCTGGCCAAGCGTGATGTGCATCTTCGACACCCGTGCCGAAGTGGCGACGCAATAGGGAATGCCGGCCGCGCGGACCGCCTCGATGAACTCCCGGACATAGGGGATCGCCTCGACGCCATGGGAAAACAGGTCGGGCAGGCCGGCATTCCAGCGATCGACGAAATCGACGCCGAGCCTGACCTCTGTTGTCTCCTCGATCTCCTTCTGCACCGAGGCCATGCTGCGGCCGGAGAAATTCTTGCGGCAATATTCGAAGTTCGTCGGATAGCCGGCCGCGCTCAGCCATTCGGCAAGGCGTCGATTGGCGAGATTTTCGCTGTCGACGAGGATCCCGTCGCAGTCGAAGATAACGAGTTTAGGTACTCGCATCAGGCGGTGCCGGTCGATCCGAACCCGCCCGAACCACGCGCCGTGCCACCGGCCAGCGAACGCTCTTCGACAGCCACTTGCGTCACAGCGGCGAAAACGATCTGGGCGATGCGCATGCCGCGCGTCACGGCAAAATCCTCGTCGCCGAGATTGACCAGCAGCACCTTCACCTCGCCGCGATAGTCGCTGTCGACCGTGCCGGGCGAATTGAGGACGGTGAGGCCATGCTTGAAGGCAAGGCCCGAGCGCGGCCGCACCTGGCCTTCCATGCCTTCGGGTATTTCCAGGATCAGCCCGGTCGGCACCAAGGCGCGTTTCCCAGGCAGGATCAGCAGCGGCCGGTCGTCGGGCACCGCCGCGCGAAGATCCATGCCTGCAGCGCCGGCGCTTTCGTAGGCGGGGAGGGGAAGTCCTTCAGCATGCGGCAATCTGACGAAGCCGACGGTCGGACCGATGACGGAGGAGTTTTGGAAGGCTGCGCGCATAAAATCGATCCTATCGGCGCGATTGCCGATTCGGTCAATTCGCGCGCGCCGCTATCAACGGCTTTCTTTCAGGCATCACTATGACCTGAGCACGCCTTAGCGCACTTCCATTGGAACAACCGTCGTCTCCTTGATCTCCTCCATGACGAAGGAGGCGGACACATCGGACAGTGCCACCTTGGCGATCAGCCGCTGGTAGAGCCGGTCATAGGCCTTCACGTCGGCGACCCGGGCACGCAGGACATAGTCGAGATCGCCGGACATGCGGTAGACGCCGGTGATTTCGGGAAGGCCGGTCACCGCCGCCCGAAACCTTTGCAACCAGTCGGGATCATGATTGGACGTGCGGATCAGGATGAACACCGAAAGGCCAAGCCCGAGCTTGTCGGCATCGACCAGCGCCACGCGCCCGGTGATGACGCCATCCTCCTCCAGCCGCTTGACCCGGCGCCAGCAGGCATTGCGCGACAACGCCACCCGTTCCGACAGCTGGTCGACCGACAGCGTGCCGTCGCGTTGCAATTCGGTAAGCAGTTTCCGGTCTATTTCGTCGATATCAAGCGCCATGTTGGGATGCTTGTCTCATGAAATGGTAAAACACAAGGATATTTTGAGACCGATGAACCGGCGAAGCATGCCAGGATACTCATATCGGCAAGCAAGCGCTGAAGGGGACCTCAATGTCGGTTGCAAGGATATTCACTTCTCATCCGGCTAAGGTTGGCGAAACCTATTTCGGCCATATGGCCTTTGCCGCCTGGTTCTCCTCGCGCCTGCTGCTGGCGGCCAGCGCCGCCCTCGTTCACGCTTTCTTGCCATTTCTCTTCGAGACTACCGCCAGCCGAATCGTCCGCGAGCTTTACGAACGGACGCACAACAGAGGCACACACGCGACCAAGGAGCCGGCGGCTCTTCCGGATCGCGCCTAGAGGACGACAGAAGCGATGTGCCGGTGGGCGGCCTATCTCGGTGAAGCGGTCTTTCTTGAAGACATTCTGACGGCTCCCTGCCACTCGCTGATCGCTCAGAGCCATTGCGCCCAGGAAGCCAAGTCGCCGACCAATGGCGACGGTTTCGGCCTTGCCTGGTATGGCGACCGGCCGGAGCCCGGCCTCTACCGCGACATCCTGCCGGCCTGGTCCGATCCCAATCTGAAGAGCCTGTGCCGGCAGATCAAATCCGGCCTGTTCCTCGCCCATGTGCGGGCCTCCACCGGGGGCGCCACCAGCCGCATGAACTGCCATCCCTTCATCTCCGGCCGCTGGTCGTTCATGCACAATGGCCAGATCGGCGGCTTCGAGAAGATCCGCCGCGCGCTGGAGAATTCGCTGTCCGACGCCGTCTTCGACCAGCGCGAAGGCACCACCGATTCCGAACTGTTCTTTCTGCTGATGATCGACGAGGGGTTGGCCGGCGACCCGCAAGGCGCGGTCTCGCGCGCCACTGCCCGTGTGCTCGAAGCCTCGCGCCGCGCCGGTCTCGAACCGGCACTGAAACTCACCGCCGCCTTCTCGGACGGGCAGGCCCTGCATGCGGTACGCTACGCCACCGACGCCCATGCGCCGACGCTTTACACCTCCTCCTTGCGCAAAGGCGGCGGCCGCTGCATCGTCTCCGAACCTTTCGATCGCGAGGGTGGAGATTGGCAGGCGATCCCGCCATCGAGTTTCGTCACCATGACTGGCGATGGGATCAGCATTCGGCCATTTGCGCCGACGGCGGCGAAGCTGGCCCTAGTCGGGTAAATCCTTCTCCAAGTCGGAAACGCCGCAGGACGGAGGGGCGCAAAGCGCTGATCTCGACAGACGGTCGGCGCAATTTCGATCAAGCACCACCAGGCTCCGAATGCTCAACTCCGCTTGAAGTCGTGTCGCTGTCCGCCATTTTCCAAGCGAGCGCGGCCAAGCCGGAGCATTCGCCATGGACCTTGTCTTCTCCTCGACAGTCGAACTCGCCGCAGCCATCGCCCGTCGCAAAATCTCCGCCGTCGAAGCGCTCGATGCCCATCTGGCGCAGATCGACCGGCACAATGGAGGCGTCAACGCAGTCATCTCGCTCGACAGGGAGGGCGCGTACGAACGCGCCAGGAAGGCCGATGCGGCACTCGCGCGCGGCGGCACGCTCGGGCCGCTGCATGGCGTTCCCTTCACGCTGAAGGACATGCACGAGACATCCGGCATGAAAACCACTGTCGGCTTCCCGCCCTTCGCCGATTATGTGGCGAGCCGCGACAGCCCGGTCGTTGCCAGGCTGAAGGCAGCCGGCGGTGTGCTGATGGCCAAGACCAATGTCGCCACTATGCTGTCCGACTGGCAGTCGAACAATCCGCTGTTCGGGCGCACCAGCAATCCTTGGAACCTTGAGCGCACGGCGGGCGGCTCGAGCGGCGGCGCCGCTGTGGCGGTGGCGGCCGGTATGACGCCGTTCGACGTCGGCACCGACATGCAGGATTCGATCCGCCTGCCCGCCGCGTTCTGCGGCGTCTATGGCCTGAAGCCGACCGAACACCGCGTCTCGCTGGCCGGCGCCTTCCCAAATCCTGACGATGCCGCGCGCAGCGTGCGGCTGATGTCCTGCCTTGGCCCGCTGGCGCGCGGCGTGGACGATCTGTCGCTGATCTATCGAATCATAGCCGGGCCGGATGGACGCGACACCGATCTGGCGTCGGTGCCGGTCGAGACCACGCCGAGGCTCGACCTGAAGACATTGCGCATCGCCTGCGCGCCGTCCTTCCCCGGCTTGCCGGTGGCCGGCAACATCGGCGTCACGGTCGAGAACCTCGCAAGGCAGCTGCAAACGGCTGGGGCGATCGTGGAGCAGGCGAAGCTGCCCAAGCTCGACTTGCACGACGATCTCGCCCAAGGCGGGGCACTGATCGGCATGATGATGGAGGCGGCGCAGCAGGAGCCGCCGGAGCGACCGACACCGGTATCGCGCTGGTTCGAAGCGCTCGCCCGCCGCGACCGATCCATTCTCGCCTGGGACCGGTTCTTCGACGACTGGGATGCGCTGCTCTGCCCGGTCGCGATGACCACGGCCTTTCCGCATTGCGAACCGGGCACGCCGATCAAGGTTGACGGCAAGGGCCAAAACTACTGGATGCTGCCGGCCTATGGCGCCGTCTTCAACTACAGCGGCCATCCGGCACTTTCGATGCCGTGCGGAGAAGATCGCGACGGCCTGCCGATCGGCCTGCAATTGGTCGGCAAACGCTGGTCGGAGGCGCGGCTGCTTGGTGTCGCGGCGGCGATCGAGCCGCTCACCGGCGGCTTTCGCCGCCCGCCGGGCTATTGAGCGAAGCGCGACAACCCATAGGGCGTCAGCAACGGGTCGCGCTCACCATCGAGGATTTCCCTGGCCGTAAACAGGCCAACGGCCGGCGCCAGCGTGATACCTGAATGCATCACCGCGACATAGAGCCCGTCCATGCCCTCGGCTCGGCCGATGATCGGAAAACCGTCGATCGGATTGGGGCGGTAGCCGATGGTGTGGAAATCGAGTTCCAGCCCTTCGGCGTCGCGCAACGCCGCTTTCGTGGCCGCGAACAAGTCGCGTGCCGTGGCTTCGGGGTTCTCGCCGGGATCGCCGCCGGCGAAATCCGAGCCGGCGATGATGCGGCCCTCGGCTGTCTGGCGTATGTGCAGCCTCTCGGCGTGCACCAGGCCGTTGAGCAGCCTTTTGTATGGCCGCGAATGGACGATCAGGCCAGGGGGCGTTTCGATCGGCAGCTTGATGCCGGCCGTCGCGGCAATGTCGGGCGAGCCGACGCCAGCCGCGATCACCACCTCGTCGGCGGCAATCAGCCCATGCGATGTGTCCACGCCGGTCGTCCTGCCATTGGTCTGGACCAGCGCCGAGACCGTGCTCGCAACGACCCGCGCGCCATGCCGTTCGGCATCCGCCAGCAGGGCCCTGGCCGTCGCAACCGGTTCGGCCACGCCTTCCTCCGCGACATAGACGGCGAATTCAGGAGGCTCGGCGAGGTTGGGTTCGATTTGCGCCGCCCGCTCGCGGCCAACGCGTTCGATGCCGTAGCCCCATGAAGAGTGTTCGGCCGCGTAGGCCTCGAGCCGGTCGGCCGGCAGGTCCCAGCACAGGCCGCCGCACCAGGCGAGCGGCAGCCCAGACAGTTCATTCGCCAGTCGCCTCCACTCGGCCATGGCGCGGGTTCGCAGCCGGAAATAGATCTCTGGGTTGCCCCAGCTGGCGTTGATCCAGGCAAAGGAATTGGGTGTCGCGACGCCACCTGGGCCGCTTTCGGAAACGACCGTGACCCGCGCGCCTGCCCTGGTCAGATGCCAGGCGATCGAGGCGCCGATGATGCCGGCGCCGATGACGATCACTTGTTTCGCCGCAGCCATGTTCGCTCCTTTACCTGGTGGTCCGCCGAGGATGCTCTTGCAGTGCCACCCCATTCGTCTCTTGCCAACATCGGACACGGCAAAAATATGTGCTTGACAGTAATACGTACGTACGTATTATTCGGCCATGGCTAGACAATCACTCCGCGAAAAACTCCTCGACGCCGGTTTCCGGACCATCTGGAATTCAGGCTATGCTGCCGCCGGCGTGCGCGACATCGTTGCCGCCGCCGATGCCCGGCCGGGATCCTTCACCAATCATTTCGCCTCCAAGGAGGCGTTCGTCGGCGAAGTGCTGGACCGCTACTTCACCTATGTCAGTGGGCTGGTCGAGGCAGCGCTGGCGCAGGACGGCACGCCGCCCATCGGCAGGCTGCGCCGCTACCTCGACGTCATCACCTCGAAGCTCGAGGCGCATGACTGGGCGCGCGGCTGCATGATCGGCAATCTCAGCCTCGAGACAGCGGTGCACAGCGAGCCGTTGCGCTTGCAACTCGTCGCCATCTTCGAGCGCTGGCGCCAGCCATTCGCCGTTTGCATCGCGGAAGGCCAGGCAGCCGGCGACATCGCCAAGACCTTCGAGGCCGAGGACCTCGCCGATTTCCTGCTGTCGTCCTGGCAGGGCGCCATGCTGCGCATGAAGGTCGAGCGCAGCCCCGAACCGCTCGAGCGGTTCAAGAAAGTCATCTTCAGCACGGTGTTCGCAAAGGAGCCGACCCCATGAGTTCGAAAGCCAACCCGCCTCAGCCCGTCGCCACCGCGCCCAGACGTGCGCAGATTGCCGTACTCGATTCGACCATGTCCTATGTCGAGGCGGGAGCCTCCGGCCCGACCGTGCTGTTCCTGCACGGCAACCCGACCTCGTCCCATATCTGGCGCGACATCATCCCTCATGTCGCGCCGTTTGGCCGCTGCATCGCGCCTGACCTGATCGGCTATGGCCAGTCCGGCAAGCCCGATATCGACTATCGCTTCTTCGATCATGTCCGCTATCTCGATGCCTTCCTCGACGCCCTCGATATCAGCGACGTGGTGCTGGTCGCGCAGGATTGGGGCACGGCCCTTGCCTTCCATCTCGCGGCAAGGCGGCCGCAGCGCATCCTCGGCCTCGCCTTCATGGAATTCATCCGGCCCTTCGAGCGCTGGGAGGATTTTCACCAGCGCCCGCAAGCCCGCGAAATGTTCAAGGCGCTCCGCACTGCCGGTGTCGGCGAAAAGCTGGTTCTGGAAGACAATGTCTTCGTCGAGAAAGTGCTGCCGGCCTCGGTGCTGCGCACGATGAGCGGCAAGGAAATGGACGCTTACCGGGCGCCGTTCCCCACGCCGCAATCGCGCAAGCCGGTCCTGCGCCTGCCCCGGGAAATGCCTATCGAGAACCAGCCCGCCGACGTTGCCGCCATCAGCGCGCACGACCATCGCGCGCTGCGCCTGTCCACCTATCCGAAACTGCTGTTCGCGGGGGATCCGGGCGCGCTGATCGGGCCGCAGGCTGCGAAGGAATTCGCGGCCGGTTTGAAGAACTGCGGTTTCATCAATCTCGGGCCCGGCGCGCACTATCTGCAGGAGGATCATGCCGACGCGATAGGCAGCGCCATCGCCAGCTGGCTCCCGGAGGTCGTTTTGGCGAATCGGACGGGCGAGCTGGCCTGAGGCAAGCCATGGCATCCGGCGGCGTCCGCGCCGCCGGACCGGTCGACAGCCCGGCACTACGCTGCTAGAAGCCCGGCCTGTCACACGGAAATCCCAGAGAATGCCCGAAACAATACCAGAGGAAGTGGCGCGCCGCCGCACCTTCGCGATCATCGCGCACCCGGACGCCGGCAAGACGACGCTCACCGAGAAGCTGCTGCTGTTCGGCGGCGCCATCCAGCTTGCCGGCGAGGTCAAGGCCAAGAAGGACAAGATCCAGACCCGGTCCGACTGGATGAAGATCGAGCGCGAGCGCGGTATTTCGGTCGTCACTTCGGTGATGACCTTCGAGTATGAAGACAACGTCTTCAACCTGCTCGACACGCCCGGCCACGAGGATTTCGCCGACGATACCTATCGCACCCTGTCGGCGGTGGACTCGGCCGTCATGGTCATCGACGCCGCCAAGGGCATCGAGCCGCGCACGCTGAAACTGTTCGAAGTCTGCCGGCTGCGCGACATCCCGATCATCACCTTCGTCAACAAGATGGACCGCGAAAGCCGCGATCCGTTCGAGATTCTGGACGAGATCGAGCAGAAGCTGGCGCTGGATACCGCACCCATTACTTGGCCGATCGGCCGCGGCAGGACATTTTCCGGCACCTATCACCTGGCGTTGAACGCGGTGCGCAAGGGCGACGACGAGAAGGAACGCACGCCGGTCAACGGTCCCGATTCCAACCGCGTCGCCGGGCTGCTGCCAGAGAACGAGCGCGAGGCCTTCATCGAGGAACTGGAACTCGCCCGCGAGGCTTGCCGGCCTCTTGATATTGATGCCTTCCGCGAGGGCCATCTGACGCCGGTCTATTTCGGCTCGGCGCTGCGCAATTATGGCGTGCGCGACCTGATCGAGGCGCTCGGCGCCTTCGGCCCGCCGCCGCGCGCGCAGGAGGCCGACACCCGCAAGGTCGAGGCGACCGAGGACAAGATGACGTCCTTCGTCTTCAAGATCCAGGCCAACATGGACCCCAACCACCGCGATCGCATCGCTTTCGTGCGCGTCTGCTCGGGCAAGCTCGAGCGCGGCATGAAGGCCAAGCTGGTGCGCACGGGCAAGCCGATGAGCCTGTCGGCGCCGCAGTTCTTCTTCGCCCGCACCCGCGTCACGGCGGATGAAGCCTTCGCCGGCGATGTCGTCGGCATTCCCAACCACGGTACGCTGCGCATTGGCGACACGCTGACCGAGGGCGAGGAGATTCTTTTCCGGGGCGTGCCGAACTTCGCCCCGGAAATCCTGCGCCGCGTGCGCCTCGGCGACGCCATGAAGGCGAAGAAACTCAAGGAAGCGCTGCACCAGATGGCCGAGGAAGGCGTCGTGCAGCTGTTCTCGCCCGAGGACGGCTCACCGGCCATCGTCGGCGTCGTCGGCGCCCTGCAGCTCGACGTGTTGAAGGAGCGGCTGAACTTCGAATACACGCTCCCGGTCGAATTCGAGATGTCGCGCTTTTCTGTCTGCCGCTGGATTTCGGCCGACGACAAGGCCGAAGTGCACCGCTTCATCGAGGCGCATCGCGGCGACATTGCCAGGGACCTCGACAACGACCCGGTGTTCCTGGCCCAACACGCCTTCTCGCTGAACTATGAAGCCGAACGCTGGAAAGCAATCCGCTTCGCCACCATCAAGGACTACCAGGTCCGCGACAAGGCGGCGTGATGCCTCTTCCTTCTCCCCGTTCACGGGGAGAAGGTGCCCGAAGGGCGGATGAGGGGCAGCGCCAACCTCACGGATCAATGGCTCCCCGGCCCTTCGCGGGCTCCCAGCCCTCCAGGCGTTCAGCCCCTTCAAAAGGTCCATTGGACCTTTTGATCCGCCAAAGGCGGACCGGGTCTTCACCGTTCGAAGCTCGAAAAGCCAAGCAATTGGCTTTTCGTCCGCTACGCGGACCGCTTCTCACCCCTTCGCCGCCTCCTCGAGCTTGGCGATGTCGATCTTGCCCATCTGCATCATCGCATTCATCGCCCGTCCGGCCTTGGCGCGGTCCGCATCCCCAAGCAGACGCGGCAGTTGTTCCGGCACAACCTGCCAGGAAACGCCGAATTTGTCCTTCAGCCAGCCACAGGGTCCTGGTTCGCCGCCACCCTCAGTGAGCCTGGTCCAGAAATGATCGACTTCTTCCTGCGTCTTGCAGTCGATCGACAGTGAGATCGCCTCGGTGAACTTGTATTGTGGTCCGCCATTGAGCGCCAGGAACGTGACGCCGTCGAGTTCGAACGAGGCCACCAGCACCTTGCCCTCATCAGCGTGGCCCTTGGGCCAGCGAGTCACGCTCAGCTCCTTCGAATTCTTGAAGATCGACATGTAGTGGTTCATCGCCTCTTCGGCCTGGCCGTCGAACCACAGGAAGGTGGTGATCTTCTGCATGCGTCTCTCCTCGGTTTTTCTCTTTGGGGTCATTGGGGAAGGGTCAGGCGGCGCCCTTGGCGGCGTCCTGAAGTGAAGCCAGATAGGCGTCGAGCTGGGCATAGCTCTCGCCCATGCCGCGGGTCATGCCGGTGCCGAGCGCGCCGTCGCGGGCCGCCTGCGAGGCGTAAAGCACCGTCTGCGTCAGCAGCGTTTTTCCGGCCTGTTCGGTGAAGACCACGGTCCCTATGGTTTCGCCACCGGTCCAGTCCTCGTCGAACAGTTCGGTGGCGACGATCCTGGCGGGACGCACGATCTCGCGATAGGCGCCGCTCATGCCCATGCTGCGGCCATCGCGATGCTGCCAGACATAGCGCGTGGCGCCGCCAACCCTGAGGTCGATTTCGCAGATCGCCAGCCGCCAGCCATCGGGGCCGTGCAGCCAGCCCTTCAGCAACTCCGGTATCGTCCAGCAGTCGAAGACCATCGGCCGCGAAGCATCGAAGATGCGGGTGATCTGGACCTCGCGGTCGCTGGGCGTGGTCACCGTCAGCGTGGCGACGGTCGAACCGGGCAAGGTCGTGGTGCTCATGATGGTCCTCCTCCTGTTTGCCAAAGGACGTGCGGCAGGCCGGTGATCCGACACAGGCCGCGACCTTTTTTGGCTATTGGTCGGTACTGTCGGGGGCTTTCTCGGCCTTCATCGCGCCGAGCAACGCATCAAGGCGCTGGAAGTTGCCTTCCCAGATCTTGCGATATCGCTCCAGCCAGTCATTGGCCTCTGCCAGCGGTTTTGCTTCCAACCGGCAGGGCCGACGCTGTGCGTCGCGGCCGCGTGAAATCAGCCCGGCGTTTTCCAGCACCTTGAGGTGCTTGGAAATCGAGGGCTGGCTCATCGCGAAGGGCTCGGCGAGTTCCATCACGGATGCTTCGCCCTGGATGAGCCGGGCGAGAATGGCGCGGCGCGTCGGATCGGCGAGTGCTGCAAAGGTGGCGTCCAGCTGGTTCATCGAATGTCCATAGCCAAAAGGGTATATAGCTGATTGGCTATATAGAAGCGAATGCCGCTCGTCAACGTCCATCCGGATTTCGTGGCGCATTGCAAAAATCTGGCCAGACCATACTTGCGCGTCTATAAAGCCACCGATCCGAATTCAGCTCCGCCGCGCCATTCCTGGGCCGAGGCCAGCCACCAAGGAAAAAACATGCCTGCCTATCGCTCCCGCACCACCACCCATGGCCGCAACATGGCCGGCGCCCGCGGCCTGTGGCGCGCCACCGGCATGAAGGATTCCGATTTCGGCAAGCCGATCATCGCCGTGGTCAATTCCTTCACCCAGTTCGTGCCGGGCCATGTCCATCTGAAGGACCTCGGCCAACTGGTGGCGCGCGAGATCGAGAAGGCCGGCGGCGTCGCCAAGGAATTCAACACCATCGCCGTCGATGACGGCATCGCGATGGGCCATGACGGCATGCTCTATTCGCTGCCGTCGCGCGAACTGATCGCCGATTCCGTCGAATACATGGTCAACGCCCACTGCGCCGACGCCATGGTCTGCATCTCCAATTGCGACAAGATCACCCCTGGCATGCTGATGGCCTCGCTGCGCCTCAACATTCCGACCGTCTTCGTCTCCGGCGGACCGATGGAAGCCGGCAAAGTGGTGCTGGCTGGCAAGACGCAGGCGCTCGACCTGGTCGACGCCATGGTCGCGGCGGCCGATGACAAGATCTCCGACGAAGACGTCAAGGTCATCGAGCGCTCCGCCTGCCCGACCTGCGGCTCCTGCTCGGGCATGTTCACCGCCAATTCGATGAACTGCCTGACCGAGGCGCTCGGGCTGTCGCTGCCGGGCAACGGCTCCACACTGGCCACGCATGCCGACCGCAAGCGGCTGTTCGTCGAGGCCGGCCATCTCGTTGTCGACCTCGCCCAGCGCTATTACGAGCAGGATGACGAGACGGCGCTGCCGCGCAGCATCGCTTCGAAAGGCGCTTTCGAAAACGCCATGACGCTCGACATCGCCATGGGTGGCTCGACCAACACCGTGCTGCACATCCTGGCCGCCGCCCATGAGGGCGAGGTTGACTTCACCATGGAGGATATCGACCGGCTGTCGCGGCGGGTTCCGGTGCTCTGCAAGGTGGCGCCGGCCAAGTCCGACGTCCACATGGAAGACGTCCATCGCGCCGGCGGCATCATGGCCATCCTCGGCCAGCTCGACAATGCCGGGCTGATCAACCGCGACCTGCCGACCGTGCACACATCTAGCCTCGGCGAGGCGCTCGACCACTGGGATATTTCCCGCACTTCGAGCCAGAATGTCCGCGACTTCTTCCTTGCCGCGCCCGGCGGCGTGCCGACGCAGGTCGCCTTCAGCCAGGACCGCCGCTGGGACGAACTCGATCTCGATCGTGAAAAGGGTGTCATCCGTTCGGCGGAAACGCCGTTCTCGAAAGATGGTGGTCTTGCCGTGCTGAAAGGCAATCTGGCGCTCGACGGCTGCATCGTGAAGACGGCAGGCGTCGATGAGTCGATCCTGAAATTCACCGGCCCGGCGCGGGTGTTCGAAAGCCAGGACGCTTCGGTCAAGGCGATCCTCTCCAACGAGATCAAGGCCGGTGATGTCGTCGTCATCCGCTATGAAGGCCCGCGCGGCGGCCCCGGCATGCAGGAAATGCTCTATCCGACCAGCTATCTGAAGTCGAAGGGCCTCGGCAAGGCCTGCGCACTGGTCACCGACGGCCGCTTCTCGGGCGGCACGTCAGGCCTGTCGATCGGTCATGCGTCGCCGGAAGCCGCCGAAGGCGGCACGATCGGGCTGGTGCAGGAGGGCGACACGATCGAGATCGATATTCCCAACCGCACCATCCGCCTCGCTGTCAGCGATGCTGAGCTTGAAGCACGCCGCGCGGCGATGGAAGCCAAGGGCGCCCTGGCCTGGAAGCCGGAGGAAAAGCGCAAGCGCAAGGTAACGACCGCGCTGCGCGCCTACGCCGCCTTCGCCACCAGCGCCGACAAGGGGGCTGTGAGGCACGTGCCGGAGTGAAGGTTTCTTCCTTCTCCCACAGGGGAGAAGGAAAGAGTGTGCTACGGCATCAGCTGATATTCATAAAGCTTCTGGTAAAGCCCGCCTTGCGTGAGCAGGGCACGATGCGGCCCGCTCTCGACCACCTTGCCGCTTTCCAGCACGACGATCGTGTCGGCCTGGTGCACGGTCGACAGGCGGTGGGCGATGACGATCGTCGTGCGGCCTTCGGTCAGCTGCTGCAGGGCGTCGCGGAACAGCGCTTCGGATTCGGCGTCGAGCGCGCTGGTCGCCTCGTCCAGCAGCAGGATTTCGGCGTTGCGCAGCATGGCGCGCGCGATCGAGATGCGCTGGCGCTGGCCGCCCGACAAGAGGCCGCCATTCTCGCCGACATCGGTCTCATAGCCCTTCGCCTGCGCCATGATGAAATCATGCGCGTTGGCGGCCTTGGCCGCGGCGATCACCTCTTCGTCGGTCGCGCCCTGCCGCCCAAGCCGGATATTGTGCATGATGGTACCGGCAAACAGGAACGTGTCCTGGCTGACATAGGCGATCTTTTCCCGCAGTGAGGCGAGCGTCGCATGGGAAATGTCCTGGCCGTCGAGCAGCACGTTGCCGCTGTTCGGGTCGTACATGCGCATGATCAGGTTCAGGATCGTCGACTTTCCGCCGCCGGAAGGCCCGACCAGCGCCGTCATCTTTCCAGGCGCAAGGGTGAGGTCGAACTGGTCGAGCACCGGCGGACCGTTCTGGTAAGCGAAGCTGACGGCATCGAACCGGATCTCGCCCGGTCCGGCCCGAAGCGGCTTTGCATCGGGCTTCTCGGCCAGCGTCAGCGGCTCGTCGGCGAGCTGGAACATCATGCGCACGCCGACAATGCCGCTTTCCAGCGAGATGCGCACGCGCGCCAGGCGCTTTGCCGGTTCATAAGCGAGCAGCAGCGCCGCGATGAACGCCATGATGTTGCCAGGCATCTGGCCGCCCTGCAGAACCAGGAGGCCGCTGACCATGACGGCTCCGGCGATCGCCAGCCCGGCCAGCGTCTCCATCACCGGACTGGTCACCGCTTCCAGCGCGGCAATGTTGTTGGCCCGATCCTCGACGTCGGCCACCGCCTTGTACATGCGCTTGCGCATCAAGCTTTCGAGGTTGAAGGATTTGACCACGCGCACGCCGATAGCGGTTTCCTGCATTACCTGAATGATCTGGCCAACCGAGCGGAACTCCATGGCAGCGAACTTGCGCACGCGCTTCAGGATGCGATTGACGCCATAGATGGCGACGGGCCCGGCGACGAAGCAGATCAGCGACAGCACCGGCTGCTGCCAGACCATGACACCAATCAAGGCAAGCAGGGTCACCAGATCGCGCACATAGGAGGTGACGATCAGGTCGAGCACGTTGCGTGCCGCCTGGGCATTGTTGGTCATGCGGGTGATCAGGTCGGATGACGAGGTCGAATGGTAGAATTCGATGCCTTGCGCCAGGATGCGGTCGTAGATCTTGCGCTGCCGGTCGGCGATGATGGCATTGCCGACCCGGCTCATGAAATAGGCCTGGACGAAATTGGCGAGGCCCTTGAGGATAAAGATCCCGGCGACCGCCCCGGCAATCATGTTGACGCGGTCGACCCGCTTGTCGATCACGAATTCATTGGTGATTTCACGCAGGATCCAGGCGCTGGCGGCGGTCATGCCGGCCACCACCAGCATCGACACGATGGCCGCGCCATATCCGAACATGTGCTCCCGGAAGGATTCCCTGACCAGCCTTGCGACGAGGCGCTGGTTTTCCGTCGAGCGGAAGAAACGAAACAAAGGCTGATCCTTGATAGCGGAATGACGAAGGCGGCTTATAGAGGGAGTTGTCCCCGGATGGAACCATTGGCGGCTTCTGGAAAGAAACCGCTGCGTCATGCTGTCTTTTGGGACACGATGGCAATGTGATTCTTCAGGCGAGATGACAACAGATGGATTTCGACCTTATCGTTCGTGGCGGCACGCTGCCGGATGGCGGGATTGCCGATATCGGCATCAGCGGCGAGACGATCGCGGCGATCGAGCCCAAATTGCAGGGTTCCGCCCGGACCGAGGTCGATGCCAGCGGGAACCTGGTCGCGCCCCCCTTTGTCGATCCGCACTTCCACATGGATGCCACGCTGTCCTATGGCATTCCGCGCATCAACGCCTCGGGCACGCTGCTGGAAGGCATTGCGCTATGGGGTGAGCTGAAGCCGCTTTTGACGCACGAGGCGGTGCGCGACCGGGCGCTGGCCTATTGCGACTGGGCCGTGTCGATGGGCCTGCTCGCCATCCGCACCCATGTCGATGTCTGCGACGACAGGCTGCTGGCGGTCGAGGCCCTGCTCGACGTCAAGAAGACGATCGCGCCCTATATCGACCTGCAACTCGTGGCCTTTCCTCAGGACGGTTTCTACCGCTCGCCGAAGGCGCGTGAGAACACCATCCGTGCGCTGGACATGGGCGTCGACATCGTCGGCGGCATTCCGCATTTCGAGCGCAGCATGGCCGACGGCACGCGCTCGGTGACAGAATTGTGCGAGATCGCGGCCAAACGTGGCCTGATGGTCGACCTGCATTGCGACGAAACCGACGACCCGCTGTCGCGCCACATCGAGCAACTGGCCTACGAAACGCAGCGCCTCGGCCTGCAGGGCAAGGTGGCCGGCTCGCACCTCACCTCGATGCATTCGATGGACAATTACTATGTCTCGAAGCTGCTGCCGCTGATCGCCGAGGCCGGCGTTTCGGCTATCCCCAACCCGCTGATCAACATCATGCTTCAGGGCCGCCACGACACATTCCCGAAGTGCCGCGGCCTGACCCGGGTCAAGGAGATGCAGGCGCTCGGCATCCGCGTCGGCTGGGGCCAGGATTGCGTGCTCGATCCCTGGTATTCGCTGGGCACCGCCGACATGCTCGACGTCGCCTTCATGGGCCTGCACGTTGCCCAGATGTCGAGCCCGGCCGACATGGCGCGCTGCTTCGACATGGTCACCAACGTCAACGCCGCCATCATGGGGCTCGACCATCTCGGCCTCGCCGTCGGCAAGCGCGCCAGCCTCGTCATCCTCGACGCCGGCAACCCGATCGAGGCCCTGCGCCTGCGCGCCGAGCGCATCTGCGTCATCGCCAGGGGCAAGGTGGTGGCGGAACGGACGCGGCAGGATACAAGGCTTTCCATCCCGGGCAGGCCGCCACTGGTCAACCGCAGGCACAAAGCCACCTAGGCCCAGCCGATTCCCGGTCCTGGTCTCGCGATTTGCCGGATTCTTCTCGTCAAAGCCGCTGCTTCCGTCTACGACGCGACTTAAGCGAGGGAGGAATCGGGATCGGCATGACGCAACCCGTTGCGCAGAATTCCACGATCAGGAACGTGCTTCTGGCCGGCATTCTGCTGATGCTGGCCGGCGACTTCCTGTTTGCGCTGAACGATGCGATGGGCAAGTGGCTGGTCGCCAGCTTCTCCGTCGGCCAGGTGGTGCTGATCCGCTCGATCGGCGCCTTCTTCGTTCTCGGGCCGATGATCGCGCATCAGGGCACCGCCAGGCTGTTTCGCATGGAGCGCCCTGAACTGCAGATCTTGCGTGTCGTCATGACCACGCTCGACACCGCGCTCTTCTATGCGGCGGTCGTCTATCTGCCTCTTGCCGACGTCATGAGTTTCTACATGGCGGGGCCGATCTATGTCGCGGCGCTTTCGCACCTGCTGCTCGGCGAAAAGGTCGGCTGGCGCCGCTGGGTGGCGATCCTGCTCGGCTTCTGCGGCGTGGTGATCATGCTGAAGCCTTCGTCTGCCGCGTTCTCGCTGTCGTCGAGCTTCGCGCTTGCCGGCAGCATCGCCTTTGCCTTCGCCATCATCCTCAACCGGCGGCTGCGCGGCACCAGCGACACGAATCTGGTGACATGGCAGACGATCGGCACGCTGCTGGTCGGCGGAGTGCTGACCATCGGCGCCTGGCAAACCCCCTCGGCGCTCGATTTTGGCGCCATGCTGCTGCTCGGCATCGTTTCCTGCAGTGCCCATCTGATGATCACACGGGCACTCAAGCTGGCGCCGGCCTCGACCCTGGCGCCGCTGCACTACACGCTCCTCCTGTGGGCCGTGGTGTTCGGCCTGGTGTTCTTCGGAGACGTCCCCGGTCCGCGCATCCTGATAGGCTCCGGCATCGTCGTGCTGGCGGGCCTGTTCATTTTCCACCGCCAGAAGGTGGTCGACACCACTGTGCCGCCCGAAAACGTGCCGAAGGGCGTGAATTAACGCGGTTCCAGGAAGTGTGAGGCGGCTTTCCGTCCGCAAGCACGGACGAACAAAGCATCCAGCACGTCACGCACGGCTTTTCGAAGCTCAACGTCTAGTGACCGAAGGCTATCATCCAGAATTTTTGGAGGTTCCAGTCAGAAGATCCGATATTTACATCGATATTGTGCGGTGTACGTTGCCCTTTCCAGCGCAATACGGGATTGATTCTTGCCCGGGAGAGGCAAGATCAACGTCTCAAGAAAACTGCGACAGAGGGGGTGATGATGGGTAGTTTTTCCATATGGCATTGGCTGATCGTTTTGATCCTCATCGGCTTGCCGCTGGTGTTTGTTCTAAGAGCAGCGCCAGCCGGTGCGAATCGGTTCGGAGAAATGCCGCATCCGATGAATTTCGGTGAAGCCGTTTCAAGCTTCTTTCGAAATTATGTGAATTTTTCCGGCAGGGCCAGCCGCTCGGAGTTCTGGTATTCCTACCTCTTCATTTTCATAGTCGGCGTCATTCTTTTCATCGTCGATGCCATTGTGAAGAATGAAATCATCTCGTCGATTTGGAACCTCGCCATCCTTCTGCCGACACTTGCCATGACCGCTCGCCGGCTGCATGACATCAACAGAAGCGGCTGGCATCAACTGCTTGCGGGGTTGTTCCCCATCGGCACCATCGCGCTGATCATTTGGTATTGCAAAAAATCTGACGATACGGTGACGTTGACTGAAATTGAGAGGGTTTTCAGGTAGACTGGAGCCCTTAACCTATACGCACAGCCGCCAGGTGTCGTGAGAACTCCGGCGTTTCCATCAACGCCTTGCAGCGGGCGAAACGGCCGTCGGCATAGGCGCGGAAATCGTCGACGGGATTTTCGTTGGCAAGCTGGATCAGGCCCCACAGTGTCCAGAGCAGATCGCACATGGCCTTGTAGATGACGACGCGTCCGCGCTCCGCCGGCCGCGCCTCGCCGCCGAAATAGGCGCGCATCAGCTCTTCGTCCTGGTCCGCATCGAACTTGCCTTCCACGCTGAGGTCGCCGAGATCCCAGAGCGGGTCATTCATCCCTGAATATTCCCAGTCGACGATCCACATCCGCTCGCCTGTATCGAGGAAATTCTCGCACAACGGATCGCAATGGCAGGCGACGAGGGGGAGCGGATGGGCGGCCAGGGCCGAGCGCACGCTGCCGGCCTCGCGTACCACGTCGTGATAGCCGGCAGGCAGGGCGACGTTCTTGGTCGACAGCACCTTGAGATAGTCGTCGATCATCGAAAACAGCTCGAAGCGGAAGGGGAACACCGCACCGGATGCGTGCAGCTTGTGGAAGGCTTCGCCGGCACGGGCCGGACTGCCCGGCCTCTCCCTGAATTTCTCCGGCGACATCGTCACAGCGCCGGCGATGAAGCGCGTCACCATCACGCCGGCGTCGGCATGTAGCACTTCGGGGCTGACGCCGGCTTTAGCCGCCTCGCGCGCGGCCATCGCTTCGTTGGCGCGGTTGATATATTCCTCGGTGCCTTTGCCTGGGATGCGCAGGCAGAGATCGCCGGCTCTGAAGACGAGATTGGTAAGGCCGCCGAGCCGCTCCAGCGGCCCGGTATAGCCGGCCAGCATGGGAATGGCGGTCAGTTTTGCCCGCGCCTCGTCTGTCGCCATGCCCGCGCCCCCGCCGTTATTTCTCACCGCAACGGTTCCACAATTTTCGCCGTTTGGCTATCATCGGATCGAAGGCAACTCGATCAGGCGACACAGCAGCGATGACGGACGGTAAACATTTGGACGCGCTCAGCGCGGCCTACGCAGCCAAGCGCCCGGAAGAGGTGGCCGCACTCTATGACCGCTGGTCGCAGACCTATGACGCCGACATGTCGGCCGCCGGTTATCGTCATCCGACAATCTGCCTTGCTCTGATCGCCCGCCATCTGCCGCGGGGCGCGGCGCCGTTGCTCGATGCCGGCGCGGGCACCGGGCTCATTGGCGAATGGCTCGATATATCAGGCTATCCGCAAGTCGAGGCGCTGGACATCTCGCAAGGCATGCTGGACCAGGCCGCCCGCAAGGGCGTCTATTCCGCACTGCACTGCCTCGCGCTCGGCGGCGCGCTGCCTTTTGCCGACGATGCCTATGCCGGGATCGTCTCGGCCGGCGTCTTCACCTCAGGCCATGTCGGCGTCGAAGGGCTGGACGAGCTGATCCGCATCTGCAGGCCGGGCGGGGTGATCGTGCTGACGGTGAAGAACACGCTGTGGGACCAGGGTTTTGCCGCACGCATCGCCGAACTCGAAGCACAAGACGTCGTTACCCGCGTCGAGGAAACGCGCCCTTACGTCTCGATGCCGGGCGAGGCCGACACCGTGCCCAGCCGTGGCCTCGTCCTGCGGGTGAACTAGCTAGGCCTTTACCTTCTCCGCTGTCGGATCGTACATCGGCTCGAGATGGATTCTGGCCGGCGTCCGCTCCATCGCGACAACCAGCTCATAGTCGCCCGCGGCGAGGAAATCATCGCTCACCCCCTCGGCGTTGCGCACATAGCCGTAGCCGATGTTCTTGCCCAGCGTGTAGCCATAGCCGCCGCTGGTCAGATAGCCGACCGGCTCGCCATTGCGCAGGATGGTCTCGCGGCCGAGGAGCACAATTTCGGGACTGTCGACCGTGAAGCCGGCAAAACGTTTCTTCAGAGGCGCGCCGCCAGCCGTCTCCAGCGCGCGCCGCCCGACGAAATCGGTGTTCTTTCTGAGCTTGACCGCCCAGCCGAGCCCGGCTTCCTGCGGCGTGTCGTTGGGCGTTATGTCGGAACCCCAGGCGCGGTAGCCCTTTTCTAGCCGCAGCGATTCCAGCGCCCGGTAGCCGACCGGGCGGATGCCGTGCGCCTTGCCGGCCGCCATCAGCGCATCGAAGACTTCGCCGGTCGCCGCGATCGGCACGTGCAATTCCCAGCCGAGTTCGCCGACATAGGTAACGCGAAGCGCCCGAATCGCGTGGCCGGCGATGGCGATCTCGCGCACATGGCCGAATGGGAACGAAGCATTCGACACATCGGCATCGGTCACCGCGGCGAGCACGCCGCGCGCCCGGGGACCCATCAGCGACAGCGTGCCGAAATCCTCGGTGACATCGGTCAACTCCGCATCGAGGCCTTCGCCGATATGGTCGCTGATCCAGGAGGCATCATGCGTGCGGAAGCCGGTGCCGGTGACGATGTAGAATTTTTCCTCGGCCAGCCGTGCCACGGTCAGGTCGGCCTCGATGCCGCCGCGCGTGTTGAGAAGCTGGGTGTAGGTCAGTCTTCCGACCGGCTTGCTGATGTCGTTGGCACAGATCCAGTCCAATGCCTTGGCGGCGTCAGGCCCGCTCAGTTCATATTTGGCGAAGGACGACTGGTCGAAGATGCCGACCTTCTCGCGCACATGCCGGTGCTCGTCGCCGACCGCCGAAAACCAGTTCTGCCGGCCCATGGAATAAATGTCCTGCGGCTCGACGCCTTCCGGCGCGAACCAGTTCGGCCGCTCCCAGCCGAGCTTCGAGCCGAACACGGCGCGCTGCTGCTTCAGCCTGTCGTAAAGCGGCGAGACGATGCGCGGCCGGCCGCTGGCATACTCCTCATGCGGGAAGCCGATCGTGTAATGCTTGCCGTAGGCCTCCAGCGTGCGCTCGCGCACCCACTGTCGGTCGCGGTGCAGGTTGGAAAAGCGTCTGATGTCGACCACCCACAGGTCGAGCGGCGCCTCGCCGTCGACCACCCATTGCGCCAGCACCCAGCCGGCGCCGCCACCAGATGCGATGCCGAAGGCGTTGAAGCCGGCGCCGACGAACATGTTGGCGCATTCCGGCGCCGTGCCGAGGATGAAATTGCCGTCCGGCGTGAAGCTTTCCGGCCCGTTGATCATCTGCTTGACGCCGACGGTTTCCAGCGCCGGCACCCGCGCGATCGCCTGCGTCATATGCTGCTCGAAATGGTCGTAGTCGTCGTCGAACAGGCGGAATTCCCAATCGTTGGGCACGTCGCCGCCGGGGAGATCGGTCGCCCAGGCCTGCGGGTTCGGCTCATAGCCGCCCATCACCAGCCCGCCGACCTCTTCCTTGAAATAGGTGCGCCGGTCAGGGTCTCGCAACGTCGGCGCGTCGGTCGCCAGGCCGTCGATCTTCTCGGTGATGATGTACTGGTGCTTCACCGGCTGCAGCGGCACGTTGATGCCGGCCATGGCGCCGACCTGCCGCGCCCATTGCCCCGCGCAGTTCACCACCTTGTCGCAGGCAATGTCGCCTTGATCGGTCTTCACCGCCGTGACGCGGCCATTCCTCATCTCGAAGCCGGTGACGCGGACATTCTCATAAAGCTTGGCGCCATGCATGCGCGCGCCCTTGGCCAGCGACTGCGTGATGTCGGAGGGGCTGGCCTGGCCGTCGGTCGGCAGCCAGGAGGCGCCGACAAGGTCGCCGGTTTCCATCAGCGGCCACATCGCCTTGACCTCGGCCGGGGACAAAAGATGCATGTCCATGCCAAAACTTTTCGCCGTGGTCGCCAGCCTTTTGTACTCGGTCCAGCGGTCGGCATTGGTGGCGAGCCGCAGGCAGCCGGTCATTTTCCAGCCGGTGGCAAGGCCGGTTTCGGCCTCTAGCCCCTTGTAGAGGTCGACCGAGTATTTGAGCACCCGGGTGATCGAGGCAGACGAGCGCAATTGCCCGACCAGGCCGGCAGCGTGCCAGGTCGAGCCCGAGGTCAGCTTGCCCTGTTCGAGCAGCACGACGTCGGCCTTGTGGTCGCGCGCCAGATGATAGGCCGTCGAGCAGCCGATGATGCCGCCGCCGATGACGACGATGGCGGCCTGGCTGGGCAAGGTCATGATTTCAGGATCCCGTATTTTGTCCGGTAGTTTTCCAGCGCCGCGTCGAGCCGCACCAGATTTTCCTCGGTGTAGGCGACGTAGTCGATGCCGGGTGCGTCGAGATAGAGTTCCGACACCATGCTCCACATCGCCTCGCGCAACAGCGAGGCGCATTGCATGGCGGCGTGCGAGCGGCGGATCGCCGCGTCCGGTTCCTTCATGAAATAGGCGGTCAGGAAGGCGAAGGATTCCTCGTCGCTCATGCCGGCATTCGAGGCGACACCGGCAAGGTCGAACATTGCCGTGTTGAAGCCGGCATATTCGAAATCGATCAGCCACAGCCTGTTGCCGTCGTCGAGAATATTGGCCGGCAAAAGATCGTTGTGGCCGAAGACGATCGGCAGCAGTTTCTGCGCCCGCTCCAGCTCGTCGGCCAGCGTCAGCAGGCGCGGCAAGTCGTTGCGCTTGCGGCTGTTGCCCTCCTCGAGCGTGCGCGCATAGTCGCGGATGACGTGGAACACCCAGAACATGAAGCCGGCGCCGGAGACATGGTTCGGCATCTCGCGATGGAAGGATCGCAGCAGAGCCGCCACGCGGCCGAGATTGGCGCGCACGTCTTCGGCGAGGAAGGTCTTGGCGCCGAGAAACTGCGTCACCAGGATGCCGGGTTCGGAATAGTGCACGGCGGGCGCGAAGCCTGCCGCATGCGCCGCCCGCGCCGTCATCACCTCGCGCTCGCGGAAAACATGGTGGAAGGGGTAGTCCTGACCGAAGCGCACGACATGTTTGCCGGCAGCGTCGCTGACCACATAATTAGCGTTGCTCAGGCCGCCAGGCAGGGGGGCGATCTCGATGGCGCCGGTCCAGCAGGGCAGGGCGCGGATGCGATCTTCGGCAATCACGGGATCATCCCTGGTTTGCTGGGCTTCGACTAAAGCGCGTCGCGTTGAAACGGATCCATGCGACGCGCTTTAGGTCTTTGTTTTTATGCATGTCGTTCTCCCAAAACCGAGGTCACTTTTGGGCGACATGCATGAGGCGCCATGGAAAGCGCGACGAGAGCGTGGAGAAACGCGAATAACCTCGTCGGTGCGAGACGCCAGGATCGGTATCCCGCACCGCACCGACGAGCCCCTTGGCCAGGATTTTGATCCCGGCATCCGCCCCCGCGGATCTGAAAATTCCTTGCGCCAGACATATTCAAGACTGTCTGGCCAGTGAGTTGCGGCTCTGCCATCGCCCTCCCGTTGCAGCTCCGAACCCCTGCTAATGCTCGGATTTCACGCCAGGGTTGCCCGGTTGTCAATAAAAAGATGTGACTTTTTTTGGGTGTTTTGCCCGAAACCAAAGGTCAATCCCTTTAAAAGCGCTTGAATTACCTTAAAACCGGTCAAAAGCCTAAAGCCGGGAAACCCAATGGTCCACTCCAAACGCCACGGCGAGATCCTGCGTCTGCTGCAGGAAGAGGGAACCGTCACCATCGCCAGCCTGGCCGATCGGCTGGGTGTTTCGCTGGAAACCGTTCGCCGCGACGTCAAGCCGCTCAGCAGCGACGGCTCGGTTCTGAAGATGCACGGCGCCATCGGCCTGCCGTCCATTGTCGGCGAGGCGCCGTTCGAACGGCGCATGCGCGAGAATGCCGATGCCAAGCGCGTCATTGCCCGCATGGTCGCGGCCACCATCCGTGACGGGGAATCGGTCATGCTCGACACCGGCACCACAACCTCGTTCCTGGCCCGGGAACTGCTCGGCCATCGGCGCCTGACGGTGGTCACCAATTCGTCCGACATCGCCCGCACGCTGGCCACCATCAACGGCAACAAGGTCTATATGGCCGGCGGCGAGTTGCGCAGCGATTCAGGCGCCGCGTTCGGCACTTCGGCCATCGAGTTCGTCAGTCGCTTCTCGGTCAGCCACGCCATCATCTCCACAGGCGCCGTCGACGCGGTGACGGGTGTCATGGACTATGATCTGGAAGAGGCCGAATTCGCCCGCATGGTGTTGTCGCGCGGCCAGCGTTCGCTCGTCATCACCGACCACACGAAATTCGGCCGTCAGGGCCTGGTCCAGGTCTGCGGCTTCGACGGCTTTTCCGAACTCGCTACCGACCGGTCGCCGCCGCACGACATAGAAGCGGCGCTGGCACAGGCCGGCGCGCAGCTCAGCATTGCCGGCGGCGAAGCCGGGTTCTAGCCAAAGACGAGCGACTGGTGGGCGCACACGCCCGCGAAGGTTCCGCCCGATACGGCGAAGGCGATGTTGTGCATCGCGCGTGCCGCGTCGCCGGCGGCATAGACGCCGGGAATTGTCGTCTGCTGCCGGTCGTCGACTGCTATCATCGGGCCGAGCAGGCCGTCCGTGAAGCCGCAGCCGAGCTGCTCGGCCAGCGGGCTCGCCATCGTGTTGCGCGGCGCGGTGAACATCGCCCTGACGCCAGCTTTTCGGCCGCCGTCGAGGTGGACGATCAGGCCGCCGGAGCCGTCTCCCCTGAGTTCGCTGACGGTCGCGGGTTCGAACCTGACATTTTTGCTCTCCAAAGCGAGCATCTGCTCGGCGTCGGGTTCGATCTGGCCGTTGCCGAACAGCGTGACGTCGCCCCAATCGGCGATCAACTGCGCCTGATGCAGGGACATCGCGCCGGTCGCCAGCACGCCAAGCGGCCCGCCGGAAACCTCGTAGCCGTGGCAATAGGGGCAGTGCAGCACGCTCTTGCCCCACTGCTCGGCAAGCCCGGGAACCTTCGGCAGGATGTCGCGCACGCCGGTGGCCAGCACCAGCCGCGCGGCACCGAATGTCTCGCCGCCATCGGTGGTGATCTCGAAATCGCTACTGCTGTTGGCGACGGCTTTGTCGGCGCGTGCCTGGGCAAACCTGGCTGTGGGATAGGCCAGCAATTGTCGCCTTGCCTCGTCGAGGATGGCGCCGGGCGCGCGGCCGTCCTGGCCGAGGAAGCCGTGCGAATGCGCGGCAAAGCGGTTGCGCGGCTGGCCGGCGTCGATCACGAGCACGTTGCGCCGGGCCCGCGCGGCCTGGATGGCGGCTGACAGGCCGGCAAAGCTGCCGCCGACGACTGCAAGATCATACTGCATGGCTGGAAACTCCAATGAGGTCGTAACGGCGGCGGAAGTCGGCGGTCAGGTCGGCCAGCGTGATGCGGCTGAGCTTCTCCGCCAGCAGCTTTTCGGCCGCGATGCGAAAATCGTCGAGCACGGCGATCACCGCCTGTTCGACAAGGCAACCCGGGCTTTCCGGCTCGGTGCTGAACGGCAGCAGCGTCTCGCCAAGCGCGGCGCTGATCTCGGCCAGCGAAATGTTTTCGGGCGCGCGTCCCAGCAGCCAGCCGCCGCCATGCCCGCGCGACGAGGTGACGATGCCGGCGTCGCGCAATCCGGCGATGGTGCGACGCACCACCACCGGATTGGTGTGGATGAAGGTGGCGAGCTGCTCGGAGGTCAGCGCGTGCTCTGGCTTCTCGGCCATGTGGACGAGAATGTGCAAGGTGGAGGACAGTCGGCTGTTGCGTTTCATGTAACTTAATTAGTTACGATTTCGGCGATTTCAAACACACCGACGCAATTTTGTCGTTAAGGACGGTGCTATGTCGGCAAGGCGCGAAAACTCATCCGGAAGCAGGCGCCGCTCGGCTTGCCGTCGAGGATCTCGATGCGCCCGCCATGCAACTGCATGATCTCCTGCACCAGGTTGAGCCCGAGCCCGGCGCCGTGATCCTGCGGGCGCAGCCGGTAGAAGGGCTCGAAGATGCGTTCGCGCTCGGCTGGTGGCACGCCGTCGCCTTCGTCCCGCACCTCGATGACGGCGGGAGCGGTGACACTGACGGTGATCTTGCCAGCCCTGCCGCCATGCTCGATGGCGTTCTGGACGATGTTGGTCACCGCGCGCTCGATCGCCGTGCGGTCGCCGGTGGCAAAAACGGTTTCCCGTTCCGGCTCGAACGACATCTCGTATCCGGCTGAAAACGCCATCGGCGCCAGATCGACGATGACGCCGCGCGCGATCGTCACGAGATCGACTTTCTCGAAAGGCGAGGTCTGCCGGTCGAGGCGTTGCAGGTCGAGCAACTGGTCGGTCAGCGTCGAAAGCCGTGCTGCGTCCTGCAGCAGCCGGGCCCGCTCCGGTGTCGCCGGCAGCGAGGCCAGGCGCGTGTTGAGGATGGCGACCGGAGTCCGGAGCTCATGGGCGGCGTCGGTCAGGAAGCGCTTGTGGCGCTCGTAGCCCTTGTCGAGGCGCGCAAGGGCTGCATTCACTGCTTTCACCAGCGGTGCCACTTCCGTCGGCACGTCCTTCAGCGGCAATTGCACGCCGCGCTGGTCGATGTCGATACGTTCGGCCTCGGCGGCCGCATGGCCAAGACCCGACAGCGCGCCGCGCACCACCCAGGGCGTCGCAAACAGCGTGGCCAGCGCCATGAGGCCGGCAAGCGGCAATATGCCCTGCAGGAAGAATGCCGGCGCCTGCCCGAGCAGGCGCAGCAGCGAAAGCCCGCCCTTGGTGCCGGTGAAGATTTGGACGTTGCCCGCGGCCGTCTCGGTCCAGCGGATCTTTGCATCTGGCGGCGCGCTCTCGCCGATGGAATGGTCGATACGCGCGTCGCTGATCGTGTCCATCAGCCCGGCGAAAGGTTGGAAGATGGTCGGAACCGTACCTTCCTGCAGCCGCTGTCCCTGCTTGTCGCGGATGATGAACCAGAGGCCGGGGACGTCGGATCGCAGCTTCGTCAGATCCGAGGTCTCGCGCAGCACGAGCTTGCTGCCCGCGTCACGCGCCACCGCATCCGCCAGCACGTCCATCGTGCCGTCCTCATAGTCGTGCGGAATGAGGCCGGTGGCGAGCAACGCACCGAGAATGCCGATGATGATCAGCGTCAGCATCGCGCATTGCAGCAAGGCGATGCGCAGCACCAGGCTCCATTTGAGCGAACGCGGGCGTTTGAGGCTCATTGCTTGAGGCTCACGTCGTTTCGCGCAGCAGATAGCCGACGCCGCGAATGCCGTTGATCGTCACCCCGGCATCGGCGTCGGCAAGCTTGCGGCGCAGGCGTGAGACATGGGTGTCGAGCGCATTGGACTGAATCTCGTCGTCGAGGCCGAACACCGCTTCCATCAGCGCCTCGCGCTGCACCATGCGCCCGGTGCGCCGCATCAGCGCTTCCAGCACCAGCAATTCACGTCGCGGCAGGCTGAGCGGCTCGCCGCGGATCGCCGCCTCGCGATGTCCGACATCGAGCACCAGATGGCCGGCGCGGATGAATTGCGACTGCATCGGCGCCGGCCGCCTGAGCAAGGCGCGCAAGCGGGCCAGCAGTTCCTCGAAGGCGAACGGCTTTGCCAGATAGTCGTCCGCGCCCATGTCCAGCCCATCGACCTTGTCTGATGTGTCGCCCCTCGCCGTCAGCACCAGCACCGGCGTCGTGTTCGCCGCCGAGCGCAATCTCGGCACCAGCGACAGCCCGTCGCCGTCAGGCAACTGGCGGTCGAGCAGGATGGCGTCGTAGCTGTCGACGGCAACGAAGCCTTCCGCCTCGAGCAACGTGCCGGCGTGATCGACCACCATGTCGTGGCGCTTCAGCGCGGCACGCAGCGCCGAGGCCATCTCGGGCTCGTCTTCGACCAGCAAGATCCGCATCCACACTCCCCGGCAACGAATACACCGCATCGGGCGCTACCGCGCCAACATTGCGTAGACATGGCAAAGCCGAATGGCTCGAGGCCGGCAAGTTCTTTCTTTGCGTCCAAGCTATTGCGCAATGTCTATGCAATCCAGCCACGGCAAACAGCGCCGGTCGGCAGGAACCGCCCATGCCGGCGTCAAGGCGTCGGGCTCGACGATGCAACAGGTTCGGGTCCGACGCCGAAACGAAATCAAGCGGCCGCGCCAAATTGGTTGGCGTGCCGTTGTCCGGGATTGAGGTTGCTTATGCCTGCACATGATGCCTTGTCTTTTCTCATGGCGTGGACCGTTGCGCCGTTCAGGGTCGGCTCCGTCACGCCGTCCAGTTCCACCCTGGCGGCATTGATGACACGCGATATCGGTCCCGAGACAGGCCCGGTGCTGGAGCTCGGTCCCGGAACCGGCCCGTTCACACGGGCGCTGCTGTCACGCGGGGTGAGGGAAGACGATCTAACGCTGATCGAATCCGATCCGGATTTTGCCGCGCTTCTCATGCGCCGCTTTCCCGCCGCCCGGATCGTCGAGATGGATGCCGTCGGTCTGCGCCATCTGTCGCTCTTCCCTGGGCCGGTGGTTGGCGCCGCCGTCAGCGGGCTGCCCTTCCGCCTGATTTCGCCGCGCAAGACACTTGCCATTCTCGAAGGCGTCTTTGCGAATCTGCGCCCGGGCGCGGCGCTCTACCAGTTCACGCTCGGCCGGCGCTGCCCGTTCGACCAGTCGCTTCTTGACCGGCTCGATCTCGAAGTCACGCGGGTCGGCCATACCTTTCGCAATTTCCCGCCGGCGACGGTCTATCGCGTCACCAGGGTCAAGACGCTCGGGACCTATGACTGGCGCTTCGCATGACGGGTCCGTTGTCGGCCATTCTCGGCTTCGGCCTGTTCGGTGTCTTCTGCCTTGCCTTCACCGAGAAGATCCTGCCGGTTCCGCCCTCGCATGTGCTGCTGCTGTTCCTCGGCATGACGGCGGCGCCGGATAGTTCGATGCTGGCGATCCTGCTGGCGGTGACAACACTTGCCTCCTTCGCCGGCTGCCTTGTCTGGTATGGCGTTGGCCGCCGGATCGGATTCGACCGTGCCGACCGGCTGATCGAACGGGTTGGCAGGTATGTCTTCCTGCGCCCGGCAACCTACCGCAAGCTTGGCCAGGCCTATCGCCGCAATCATGTCCGGGTGTCGCTGCTGGCGCAGTTTATCCCGACGGTCCGCAACTATCTGCCGATCGCGGCCGGCGCGCTTTGTCTGCCGGCACTGCCCTTCGCGATGGCGACACTGCTGGGCGCCACCATCTGGAATGCAGGCTTCCTCCTGACCGGTTATCTCTTGCGCGGCAGTGGCCAGGATTCCTTCACGGTGGGCTTGCGCATCATCGTCATTGTCGTGGCGCTGGAGACGGCCTTCATGCTTGCATTGCGCTATGGCCCCGCATGGCGGCGGCGCATCAGGCTGGCGCTCGGCTGAGCGCATGGCACCAGTCTCCGGTCATTGGATAAGTTCCGCCATCGGCTTTCCTTCGCCCGGCCGCCGGTGTTTAGTCCGGCCATGGCCTTCACCATCCGCCAGCTGCAGTTCTTCATCGCCGTTGCCGAACAAGGCACGGTGTCGGGCGCCGCACAGAACCTCTCCATTTCGCAATCGTCGGTCACCGAAGCGATCAAGGAGCTTGAAAGCGATCTCGGCGTCGAACTGTTCGAACGCCATCCGCGCGGCCTCAACATCACCCATAAGGGCCACCAGTTCCTGCGCCACGCGACCAAGATCCTTGCCGACGTGTCCGACGCCCGCCGCTCTTTTTCCGGCGAGCAGGCTGTGGCTGGAGGGCGGCTGCAACTCGGCGTCACCTCGCTGGTCGCCGGCTATGTGCTGTCGGATCTGCTTTCCCGCTACCGCCGCGCCTATCCGGGCGTCGAGGTCTCGGCGATCGAGGACAATGGCGACTACCTCGAACACCTGCTGATTGGCGGCAAGCTCGACATCGCCGTCATGGTCACCTCCAATTTGCGCGATCGTACGGCGCTGCAGTCGGAAATCCTCGAAGTCTCGGCCTACCGCCTGTGGCTGCCGCTCGGCCATTCGCTCGTCGGCGCCGACATCATCAGCATTGGCGATATCGCCGGCGAGCCGCTGATCATGCTCACTGTCGACGAGATCGAGGAGAACACGGGAAAACTGCTGACGGCGATCGGCGCCAAGCCTCATGTCGCCTTCCGCACCCGTTCGGTGGAAGCCGTGCGCAGCCTGGTCGCCACCGGCGCCGGCGTGGCGCTGCTGCCCGATCTCGTCTATCGGCCATGGTCGCTCGAAGGCGACCGCATCGAATCGCGCGATATTTCGGGCTCCTTGCCGGTGGTGCAGGTCGGCATGGTGTGGCGGCGTGGCTCCAGCCTGCCGCAGGCGGCGCGCGATTTCATCGGCCTTGCCCAGTCGCAGCGCACGGTCCGTCGCTAGAGCAATTCCGGGAAAAGTGTGAGCGGTTTTCCCGGGGCAGTTCGCCGTTTCCGTGAAACGATGAACTGATCTAGCTTGGCCTACTCCAGGCGGACGTTACCAGGCTCGCGCTTGCGCCTTGTGACGGAAACCGCCTCTGCCTTGAACGGCCCGATCGGAGCAACGTCGAAGCGGCCGGCGCCTGCAAGCCTGATGGCGCGGCGGAACGTCGGGCACTCCATTGGCCGGGCGGCCGGACATCTGGCGGCGTGACGCAAAGCCTCCCGGATCGCGGTGAGGCGCTGGATGGTGCGGTCCAGTTCGTCCGCCTTGGCATCCAGGCGCCCTCGATCCATTTTGTCCAGGCCGTCGCGCGTCAGCATCGCGGAAATCTCGTCCAATGCGAATCCACCGGCGCGTCCGAGCGCAATCAAGGCGAGCCGTTCCAGGACGGCCGGGTCGAACAGGCGGCGCAGGCCGCGACGACCGGTCGAGGCGATGAGGCCCTCTTCCTCGTAGCAGCGAAGTGTCGAGGCGGGCACGCCGGTGCGGCGCGACACTTCGGCAATGTCCATGTCTTTCACGCTTGACCTCAAGTCGGCTTGAACTCGTAGAGTGCTCGCGGCGAACAGTGAGAGCAACACGAAAGCGAGGTCCGTTATGCCGCAATCCGCACCGCCAAACACACGCCAAGCCGCGCTCTGGAACGATGTCAGCGGAAAGGCCTGGGTCGAGATGCAGCCGATCCTCGATGAGATACTGGCGCCGTTCGAGCGGCTGGTGGTCGACGCCGGCTATCCCGGGGAAGGGGGTAATGTCCTTGACATCGGCTGCGGCGCCGGCGCTACAACCCTGGCGATGGCGCGCCGCGTGGGCAACGTCGGACGATGTGTGGGGCTCGACATCTCGCAGCCGCTTGTCGCCCTGGCAACGGAACGCACGAAGCTGGGAGAGGCAGAAAACGCAAGTTTTGAAGTGGGCGATGCCCAGACATATGCGTTCGAATCGGGGCACTTCGACGCTGTTATCTCGCGCTTCGGTGTCATGTTCTTCGATGATCCCGTGGCCGCGTTCGCCAATATAAGAAAGGCAGCGAGGCGCGGTGGCAAACTCGCCTTTGTTGCCTGGCGCAGTCCGCTCGAGAATGATTTCATGACGACCGCCGCGCGAGCGGCTGCGCCGTTCCTGCCGCCCGCACCCGCGCCGGACCCCGACGCGCCGGGTCAGTTTGCCTTTGCCGACAGCGCCAAGGTGAAGCGGATCCTGGACGCGAGCGGCTGGGCTTCAATCGAAGTCGAACGGGCGGACCTCCCGTGTCGGATCGACCAACGCGATCTGATGACGTATGCCACCCGGCTAGGGCCGCTCGGCGCCGCGCTGCGCGAGGTTGACCGGGCAACGGCCGAAAAGATCACTGCGGTGTTGCCAACCGCGTTCGCGCCTTTCGTTGAGGACGGTGAGGCTCGCTTTAACGCCGCCTGCTGGCTGGTGACGGCGCTTGCCTGAAGCGGTGGCCGTCTATCGGAAAAACCGATATCGCCTTTCTGATAAATGAATTTGCGAAACCGGAATTTTCCAAGCACCTTCGGTTTCAGGGACCAAAGCCGCCATCAGAGCGGCATCAAGTCCATAGTTCGAACTAATATTTTTCAGTCCGCGCGTGATCTGGCGAAAACCGGAGCGGTTTCGGGGGCATGCGCCAAAATGGGAGATCGATGATGAATTCATTCCTGAAGTCATGCACGGCGCTGACGGTCGCGCTGACCTTCTCCGGTCAGGCCATCGCCCAGGTCAAGGAACTCGGCAAGGGCGAGGGCCAGGTCAACATCGTTGCCTGGCCGGGCTATATCGAGCGCGGCGAGACTGACAAGGGCTATGACTGGGTCACCGCCTTCGAGAAAGAGAGCGGCTGCAAGGTCAACGTCAAGACCGCCAACACGTCCGATGAGATGGTTTCGCTGATGAACGAGGGTGGCTTCGACCTCGTCACGGCTTCGGGTGATGCCTCGCTGCGCCTTGTCGCCGGCAAGCGCGTGCAGCCGATCAACACCGATCTTATCCCGAGCTGGAAGACGGTCGACGACCGGCTGAAGGACGCCCCCTGGTTCACCGTCGACAAGGTGCACTACGGCGTCCCCTACCAGTGGGGACCGAACATCCTGATGTACAACACCGAGGTGTTCAAGGAAGCGCCCAAGAGCTGGAACGTCGTCTTCGAGGAGATGAAGCTGCCGGACGGCAAGTCCAACAAGGGCCGCGTCCAGGCCTATGACGGCCCGATCCACATCGCCGACGCCGCCAACTACCTGATGTTCCACAAGCCGGAACTCGGCATCAAGGATCCCTACGAATTGAATGAGGACCAGTACAAGGCAGCCCTCGAACTGCTGCGCGTCCAGCGCACGCTGGTTGGCCGCTACTGGCATGACGCCGCCATCCAGGTCGACGATTTCCAGAATGAAGGCGTCGTCGCCTCCGGATCGTGGCCGTATCAGGTCAACACGCTGGTCGCCGCCAAGAAGCCGGTTGCCTCCACCGTGCCGGAAGAGGGCGTCACCGGCTGGGCCGACACCACCATGATGGAAGCCGACGCCGCCCACCCGAACTGCGCCTATATGTGGCTCGAACATTCGCTGTCGCCGAAGGTGCAGGGCGATGTCTCGGCCTGGTTCGGCTCGCTCCCCGTGGTGCCCGCCGCCTGCAAGGGCAACGAGCTTTTGACCGATGAAGGCTGCAAGACCAACGGCTACGACAATTTCGACAAGATCAAGTTCTGGAAGACGCCGGTTTCGAAATGCGCCACCCAGAACGACCAGTGCGTGCCTTATTACCGCTGGGTGTCGGACTATATCGGCGTCATCGGCGGACGGTGATTTCGCTTACCCTCCCCTTGTGGGGAGGGTCGACGCGCAGCGTCGGGGCGGGGACAGCGCGGACGTTCATGCCGGAACCCAGCCCCGGCCCTTCGCGAGGCTCAGGGCGTTCGAAGCTCGAAAAGCCAAGCAATTGGCTTTTCGTCCGCTTTGCGGACCACTTCTCACCCCACCAGGGGGGAGGTAGGGCGCCGCGCGACTTCGCGGCCCGCCTCAGTGCGGTGCAGGCGACGTCAAAAGATCAACCGGCAACAGACTGACAGTCCCATGACATCAGCCGTCTCCTTCCAGAAAGTCTCGCGCCATTTCGGCAGCGTGCGCGCCGTCGACGCAGTCGACCTCGACATTGCGCAGGGTGAGTTCTTCGCCATGCTCGGTCCCTCCGGTTCCGGCAAGACGACATGCCTGCGTCTCATCGCCGGTTTCGAGCAGCCGACTTCGGGTTCGATCTCGATCTTCGGCGAGCGCGCCGAGGGCGTGCCGCCCTATCGCCGCAACGTCAACACCGTCTTCCAGGACTACGCGCTGTTTCCGCATCTCAATGTGCTGGATAACGTCGCATACGGGCTGATGGTCAAGGGCGTCGGCAAGGCCGAACGGCACAAGGCGGCCGAGGAAGCCCTGTCGCTGGTGCGGCTGCCAGGCTACGGCGCCCGCCGCCCCGGCCAGCTTTCCGGCGGCCAGCGCCAGCGCGTTGCGCTCGCCCGCGCTTTGGTCAACCAGCCCAAGGTGCTGCTGCTCGACGAACCGCTCGGCGCGCTCGACCTGAAGCTGCGCGAGAACATGCAGGAGGAGCTGAAATCGCTGCAGAAGGCGCTCGGCATCACCTTCGTCTTCGTCACCCACGACCAGGGGGAGGCGCTGTCGATGGCTGACCGCGTCGCCGTCTTCAACGACGGCAGAATCATGCAGATCGGCACGCCGGAGGATATTTACCAACGGCCGAGAACCCGCTTCGTCGCCGATTTCGTCGGCTCCTCCAACGTGCTGCCGCCGGATTTCGTCCAGCGTTATTCCGGCCAGCACCGTTGGGGGAGTCTGCGCCCCGAATCCATTCGCGTCAGCCGCGCCGCGAGCGGCGAGGGCGTCGCTGCCCGCCTCGTCTCGACCAATTATCTCGGCGCCACCACCAGGCTGGCGCTCGATGCCGATGGCTTGAAGCTGCATGCCGTGGTGCCGGCCGGCACGGCGCTGCCTGCCGAAGGCGAGGCGGTGATGCTCACCTTCAATCGCGAGCACCTGCACCTGATGGACGAGCCGGCATGAGCGTCGACGTCACCATGCCGCGCGCCACGGCCCCTGCCATCCTGCCCGGCAGCGGCGGCATGCGCGGCGCGCTGTCGGACCTGTTCTGGCGCCGGCCTCAATTGCTTCTGCTGCTCATGCTTTTGCCGCCGGTGCTGTGGCTCGGCATCGTCTATATCGGCTCGCTCTTCGCACTGCTGGCGCAGAGCTTTTTCTCCATCGACGAGTACTCCGGCCTCATCAACCGCCAGTTCACGCTGAAGACCTATGGCGATCTGCTCCAGGCCGCCAATCTCGACATCATCCTGCGCACGGTCACCATGGCGGCACTGGTCACGCTGGCCTCGGCTGTCGTCGCCTTTCCGATCGCCTACTATGCCGCGCGCTATGCCCGTGGCCGCTGGAAGGCGCTGTTCTATCTCGGCGTCATGCTGCCGCTGTGGTCGAGCTACCTGGTCAAGATCTATGCCTGGAAGCTGATCCTGGCCAAGGAAGGCATCCTCACCTGGCTCTTCGCCAAGCTGCATTTGCTGTGGCTGCTCGATGGCTGGCTGTCGCTGCCGGTCGTCGGCGGCAACTCGCTGTCGGTGTCGTTCACCGGCACCTTCATCGTCTTCGTCTATGTCTGGCTGCCCTTCATGATCCTCCCCGTTCAGGCGGCGCTCGAGCGCGTACCCGGCAATCTGGTCGAGGCCTCCTCCGATCTCGGCGCTTCGCCCGGCCAAACCTTTCGCAACGTGCTGTTCCCGCTGGCGCTGCCCGGCATCGTCGCCGGCTCGATCTTCACCTTCTCGCTGACATTGGGCGATTACATCATCCCGCAGATCATCGGCACCTCGCGCCTGTTCATCGGCCAGGCCGTCTATTCGCAGCAGGGCACCGCCGGCAACATCCCGCTCGCCGCCGCCTTCACCGTGGTGCCCATCGTCATCATGGGATTCTACCTCTGGGGCGCCAAGCGCATGGGGGCCTTCGATGCGCTCTGACCGTGGTCAATCGGCTCCGCTCGGCCTGAAGATCGCCGCCGCCTGCGGCCTGCTCTTTCTGCATCTGCCGATCCTGCTGATCTTCGTCTATGCCTTCACCACCGACGAGAAGAGTTTCATCTGGCCGCCGCCGGGGCTGACCACGCAATGGTTCGCCGTCACGTGGAACCGGCCCGACGTCTGGGAGGCGCTGTCGCTGTCGGTGCGCGTCGCAGCCATCTCGACTGCGATCGCGCTGGTGCTCGGCACGCTGTGTGCGGCCGCCGTCTCGCGGACGAAATTCTTCGGCCGCGAGACGATCTCGCTGCTGGTCATCCTGCCGATCGCGCTGCCCGGCATCATCACCGGCATCGCGCTCCGCTCGGCCTTTTCGCTCGCTGACATCCCCTTTTCGTTCTGGACGATCGTGCTCGGCCACGCCACTTTCTGCGTGGTCGTCGTCTATAACAATGCGGTCGCCCGTTTCCGCCGCACATCCGGTTCGATGATCGAGGCCTCGATGGATCTCGGCGCCGACGGTTTTCAGACCTTCCGCCACGTCGTGCTGCCCAACATCGCCACCGCGCTGCTTGCCGGCGGCATGCTGGCCTTCGCTTTGTCTTTCGACGAAGTCATCGTCACCACCTTCACCGCCGGCCAGCAGCAGACCGTGCCGATCTGGATGCTGGAGGAACTGATCCGCCCGCGCCAGCGCCCGGTCACCAATGTCGTGGCCATGGTCGTGGTGCTGGTGACGCTGCTGCCCATCCTGTTTGCCTATTACCTCACCCGCGACGGCGACCAGATCGCCGGTTCGGGCAAATAACGTCAGTTCGTAAGGGAGAGACGTCCATGGACACCCAGATGCTGATCGGCTCGAAATTCGAGAACGGCGCAGAGACCGAGGAGCCGATCCTCAATCCGAAGACCGGGGCGACCATTCTCAACCTGCCCGAGGCCAGCCAGGCGCAGATCGAGGCGGCGGTGGCGGCCGCCGAGAAGGCGTTCGTCTCGTGGTCGCGCACGACGCCGGCGCAGCGGTCTGGCTATCTCCTCAAGATTGCCGACCGCATCGAGGCCGAGGCCAAGGAGTTCGCCGCGCTCGAGGCGCTGAACTGCGGCAAGCCGATCAATGCTGTGCTCAATGACGAGATTCCGGCGATCGTCGACTGCTACCGCTTCTTCGCTGGCGCGGTCCGTTCGATGCCGGGCGTTGTCGCTGGCGAATATCTGCCCGGCCACACCTCGATGGTGCGACGCGACCCGATCGGCATCGTCGCCTCGATCGCGCCCTGGAACTACCCGCTGATGATGATGGCCTGGAAGCTGGCGCCGGCTATCGGGGGCGGCAACACCGTCGTCTTTAAACCCTCGGAGCAGACGCCGCTGACGGCGCTGAAACTGGCCAGGATCCTGGCAGACATCCTGCCCCAAGGCGTGGTCAATGTCGTGCTCGGCCGCGGTGACAGCGTCGGCAACGCGCTGATCAACCATGCCAAGATCAACATGATCTCGATCACCGGCGACGTCGCCACCGGCAAGAAGGTGCTGCAGGCGGCCGCCAAGTCGGTCAAGCGCACGCATCTCGAACTCGGCGGCAAGGCGCCGGTCATCGTCTTCGACGACGCCGACCTTGGCGCGGTGGTCAACGGCCTGCGCGCCTTCGGCTATTACAATGCCGGCCAGGATTGCACCGCCGCCTGCCGCATCTATGCCGGCAAGAAGATCTACGAGAAGCTCGTCGCCGATCTGTCCTCGGCGGTCTCGACCATCAAGTACAACCAGCCGGACGACACCGAAAACGAGATCGGTCCGCTGATCTCGCGCCGCCAGCGCGACCGCGTTTCAAGCTTCGTCGAACGCGCCTCGGAATTGAATCATATCGAGATCACCACCGGCGGCAAGCCGGGGGAGGGCACCGGCTTCTACTATCAGCCGACCGTCGTCGCCGGCGCGCTGCAGGAGGACGAGATCGTGCGCCGCGAAGTGTTCGGCCCGGTCGTCTCGATCACCCGTTTCACCGAAGTCGACGAGGCGGTGAACTGGGCCAATGACAGCGACTATGGCCTGGCGTCATCCGTGTGGACCAAGGACGTCTCGCGCGCCATGGCGACGGCGGCGCGCCTGCAATATGGCTGCACATGGATCAACACCCATTTCATGCTGACCAACGAGATGCCGCATGGCGGTCTGAAACAGTCCGGCTACGGCAAGGACATGTCGCTCTATGCACTGGAAGATTATACCGCCGTGCGGCATGTGATGGTGGCACACGCGTAGCGCATTCCTTCTCCCGTTCACGGGAGAAGGTGGCCCGAAGGGCCGGATGAGGGGCGGCGCAAACCTTGCGAAGGCTGGCTCCGCCCCTCATCTGCCTGCCGGCGTCTTCTCCCCATGAACGGGGAGAAGACCGCTATTCGACGATGCGATAGATGTTCCACAGGCTGCTGCCCGACACGACATAGGGCTCCATCTCCTTGCCCCATCTGGCGTGTGCGTCGATCTTGCCGATCTTGGCGAACATCGCCTCCAACTGGGCCAGGCTTTCGACCTGGTGATGCGTTTCGATCGTCGCCTCGCGTGCGCCGATCGATCCGGTCATGATCTGGAACTTCAACTCGGCGAGGCCGACCTGCGAGCCGATCTCGCGTTCCCATTTCTTCAACAGGTCGAGCACGGCCTGTTTATGCCCAAACTTGGCGTCGATCTGCCATCTGGCGCTGAACATGGCTGCCTCACTCGTCCCAGGCCTGCACGACGGTCTGCCGCGCGATCCGCCCGTTCTTCAGCTCCAGCATCGCGGCGGCGAACACTTTCGTGCCGTCCGGATAGGCGCAGGCCTGCGTGAAGGCCAGGCTGTCGCCATCGGCGATCGTGGTGTCGACCTTGTGGGTCATCGCCCGGCTGCAGATGTCGTCCCAGAAGGTGGCGATCGCCGCGCGCCCGCGGACTTCGCGCGGCTTGCTCGGCGGGTTGTTGCGGTCGATCACCCGCACCAGCGCGTCATCGGCATAGAAGCTCGACAGCATCTTGCCGTCCCGGGATTCGATCGCCTTCTTGATTGCCGCGCCATCCACGGCTTGTGTCTTGGTCAGCATTTCATCCTCCATGTGCCCGTCTTCACGATCGGGCGGTTGATATTCAGCAGGCGCTGCCCGACGCTCACCGCCAGGCAGGGATTTTCACTGCGACTTCGCCTTGACGGCCGCGAAGACGTCGTCGGTCTGCTTCTTGAAAGTGGCGAGATCGACCTGGCTGCCATTGAGCATCGTCGACCAGTGGCGCACGATCGCCGCCATCGCGATCGTTTCCTTGATTTCCTCGTCGCTCGCGCCATTGAGCTTGGCCGCCTCGGTGTGGAAATAGATGCAGTACTGGCAAGGTATCTGCGCAGCCACCGCAAGGCCCATCAGTTCCTTGGTCTTGCCGTCGAGCGCGGTCTTGGGGTTGAGCTGTACGCCTTTGATTTCCGCCCAGGCGCCGGCGATCGCCACGTCGGGCAGTGTCCTAAACATGTCCGGCACCGAGCCGAGCGTCGCCTGGATGTCCTTGTAGGCGGCTGTCGCCGACGCATCCTCGGCCTTTGCGGGAGTGATCGTGAACAGCGCGCCAATGCCTGCCGCGATCACAGATGATCTGACGTTCAGTTTTGACTTGAGCATTTCATCCTCCGTTCGCAGTGCCCTTCCCGGCGATATCCACCTTGGCCTGCATGAGGGAATTGATAGCGCTTGCATCGGCGCGCCCGCTTCGCCCGAAAGCGCCATGGCCCTCATGGCCCATCCGGGCCAGCGTGCCGGACCGAGAATACCGCCGCCGCCGCTCGCGACGGCAGGTCGAGCTTGAGCAATATGTTGGCGACGTGGCGCTTGACCGTGTGTTCGCTCAGCCTGAGTTCGGCTGCAATCGCGGCATTGCTCTTGCCGTCGGCGATCAGGCTCACCACCTCGCTTTCCCTCGCAGTCAGCACGGCCGGTTCGGTCGCTTTGGTCCTGGCGCGGCAGTCAGGCTCCAGATGCTGTTCCGACATTGCCCGCACCAGCGCCATCGGCTCGTCCAGATCGTCCAGCGTGACCCGGCTGGCGTCTTCGAAATGCAGGCCCGAGCCGGTTGCCAGATCGGCGACCAGCCGCGACGCTAGGATATCGCCCCGGCTGGCGTGCGCGGCGATCTGCATCGTCACGCGGGCCGTCAGCCCCACTGGCGGCCCGCGCAACTCGATCTCCCCGACATGCGCGCCCTGCGCGCTGGCCACGCCGATCCCTTGCGCTGCCTCGCGCAGCGCCGCCGCACAGCGTATGGCGCGCGCCGGTCCATCGAAACGCGAAATCATCATCTCGCCCTGCGTACCCAGCGCTCGGCCGCCATGGCGCCCGACCAGCAACCGCCAGGTTTCCTGGAAGCGCTCGCTGCGTTCGCTCCACATACGGTCGCCCATCCGCGTCGTATCGTAGATACGCGTCACCAGAAGTGCCGCCAGCACGCGGTCCGCTTCGGCGACGGCGCGCTCGCCGGTCAGGAACTCCTCGATCAGGTCGGCGACCCGGTCGACATCGCCGGTCCAGATCGGATGGTCGCGCCCCGGAATCTCGACCAGCCGCGCATTCGGGATTTTCTTGGCCAGGAAGCGGCTGGCGTCGGGATCGACCCGCGCATCGTTGCGGCGATGGATCAGCAGCGTCGGCGCGCTGATCGCCGCCAGCACACCACGCACGTCGATTTCCGCATTCATTCGCGCCAGTGCCGCCGCTGCCGTCGGACTCGCCGACAGCCGCTCGAAACGCGCCCACCACTGGGTGAAATGCGCGTCGTCGACCCGGCCCGGCGCGAAATTCGGCAAGGTGGCTCCGGTTCCCCAGGCCGTCTCGGCCGTGGCGATGAAGGCATTGAGGCGTTCGGGCGGCATCACCCATTTGTGGAAATGCGCATAGCCGCCATAGAGCGCCAGCGCCCGCGTCCGCTCGGGATAGGTGGCGGCGAACAGCATTGCCATCGGCGCGCCTTCTGAAGCGCCAAGCAGCGCGGCACGACCACTGCCGGCGGCGTCCATCACCGCGCGCACATCGTCCATGCGCGTTTCAAGACTGGGCAGGTTGTGCGCATCGACACGGTCGGAAAGGCCGGTGCCGCGCTTGTCGAACAGGATCAGCCGCGAGAACGCCGAAAGCCGCCTCAAGAGCCTTGTATAGCCCTCGTCTTCCCAATGCAGGTCGAGATTGGAAATGAAGCCCGGGACAAAGACAAGATCAAACGAACCCTGGCCGACCACCTGATAGGCGATCCGCGCCTCGCCACTGAGGGCATATCGGGTCTCGATCGGCCTCACGAGTTTCTTCCGCCCGGCCTGACGATTTCTGATCGTCAACCATAGCAGAGCCGCGCCAACAGCGGCAGCTCAAACTTTAGCGAAAGTGAATGTAAGCGTGGACGGCCCGTTGCGGCTACTTTTGCGACGCCGCGACGTCGGCCGGGAAGGGCTTGAGCCCGAGCTTCAGATCGGCCTCGGCTGGCGTGATCGGCCGCTTGATCCTGGCCGATGCGGCCACGACGAGTTCGTCGAAGCCTTCGCCTGCGTCGAGCAGTTCGAAGAACTGCCGCCGCATCCTCGGTTCCCAGAATTTGTTGATGTGCTCGGCGACGCCGGCAACACCTTCCTCGCGCGACTTGGAATGGAAGAAGGCCGCGATCTGGTTGGCCATGCGCACCAGCTTTTCGCGGGTGCTGGTGATGTGATCTTCGTCATGCGACATGCTGGGCAACTCCCAAAACCACCCGGTCGGGGTGGGTGAAAACATCGAAATCCTCGCCGCGCACCAGCGCCACCAGTGTCATGCCGGCCTCATCGGCCGTGCGGATGGCAAGCGCGGTCGGCGCCGAGACGGCGATGATGAAGGCGGAGCCGATCGCCGCCGTCTTCTGCACCATTTCCACCGACACGCGCGACGTCACCACGACGGCGCCCGACGCGCCGTCGATGCCGGCCTTGGCCAGCGCGCCGGCCAGCTTGTCCAGCGCATTGTGGCGGCCGACATCCTCGCGCGCCATCACGATGCCCTTGCCGGGAATATAGAAGCCGGCGGCATGCACGGCTCCGGTTTCCTGATGCAGCGGCTGCACCTTCGACAATAGCTTGACGGAGCGGACGATGTCGTCGGCATCAAGCGTAAGTTTTGACGCACCAACGGCGTCGACGGAGCGCATCGCTTCCTCGATGGATTCAATGCCGCACAGCCCGCAGCCAACCGGCCCGGCAAGCCTGCGCCGCCGCGCCTCGAAGCGTGTATTGGCCCGGTCCTTCAGCCGGATCTGGATATCGACGCCGGCGCCATGATCCTCGACCTCGATCGCCTCGATTTCTTGGGGGTCGGCAATGATGCCTTCCGTCAGCGAGAAGCCGAGCGCGAAATCCTCGAAATCGGCGGGGCTCGCCATCATCACCGCATGGGTGGTGCCGGCAAAGGAAAACGCCACCGGCGTCTCCTCGGGCACCATGCGGTTGGCAACAGCCGTACCGCCGGCGCGGTGCGCCAGCCGCGATGTCTCGGTCGTTGCTTTGCGGCGCGCGGCCACGGCTACTCCGCTGCCTGCAGCGAGGCGATGCGGCGGCTGTTCCTGGCCTGCTCATCGTACTCGCGCTGCCAATCCGACGGGCCGTTCGAGGCACCGACCTGCACTGCCGTCACCTTGTACTCCGGACAGTTGGTCGCCCAGTCCGAGAAGTCGGTGGTGATGACGTTGGCTTGCGTGTCCGGATGGTGGAAGGTGGTATAGACCACGCCCGGCGACACCCGGTCTGTGATCAGCGCCCGCAGCGTCGTCTCGCCGGAACGGCTGGTCAGCCGCACCCAGTCGCCATCGCGCAGGCCGCGGTTCTCGGCGTCGTGCGGGTGGATCTCCAGCCGGTCTTCCGAGTGCCACATGACGTTGTCGGTGCGCCGCGTCTGCGCGCCGACATTGTACTGGCTGAGGATGCGGCCGGTGGTCAAAAGCAGCGGGAAGCGCGGCCCGGTCCTTTCGTCCGTCGCCACATATTCGGTGCGGATGAACTTGCCCTTGCCGCGCACGAAGCCGTCTATGTGCATGATCGGCGTGCCGAGCGGGGCCTTCTCGTTGCAGGGCCACTGCACGGATCCGACCCGGTCGAGCAGCTCGAAGGAGACATTGGCGAAGCTCGGCGTCGTCTGGGCGATCTCGTCCATGATCTGCGACGGATGCGTGTAGTTCCAGTCGAGCCCGATCGCGCGGGCAAGCTCCTGCGTCGCTTGCCAGTCGGCATAGCGCGCCTTCGGTTCCAGCACCTTGCGCACCATGTTGATGCGGCGCTCGGCATTGGTGAAGGTGCCGTCCTTTTCCAGGAAGGTCGAACCCGGCAGGAAGACATGCGCGTAGTTCGCCGTCTCGTTGAGGAAGAGATCGTGCACGACGACGCATTCCATGGCGGCGAGACCGCCCGCGACATGCTTGGTGTCGGGGTCGGACTGCAATATGTCCTCGCCCTGGATGTAGATGCCCTTGAAGGAGCCGTCGACGGCGGCGTCCAGCATGTTGGGGATGCGCAGGCCGGGTTCGTCGTCCAGCTTCACGCCCCACAGGCTCTCATAGATGTCGCGCACGGCTTCGCCGGAGATGTGGCGATAGCCGGGCAGTTCGTGCGGGAAGGAGCCCATGTCGCACGAGCCCTGCACATTGTTCTGGCCGCGCAGCGGGTTCACGCCGACGCCCGGCCGGCCGATATTGCCGGTGGCCATTGCAAGGTTGGCGATCGCCATCACCGTGGTCGAGCCCTGGCTGTGCTCGGTGACGCCGAGGCCGTAATAGATCGCGCCATTGCCGCCCTTGGCGTAGAGCCGCGCGGCGCCCCGGATCAGTTCCGGGTCGACGCCGGAAAGCTTGCCGACGATCTCGGGGCTGTTCTCCGGCAACGCAACGAAGGACGCCCAGTCCTGGAACTCCGTCCAGTCGCAGCGTTCGCGGATGAAGGCTTCGTCGAAAAGCCCTTCGGTGACGATGACATGCGCCAGCGACGTCAGCACCGCCACGTTGGTGCCGGGCTTCAGCGGCAGATGATAGTCGGCCTCGATATGCGCCGACTTGACCATCTCGGTGCGGCGCGGATCGAGCACGATCAGCTTGGCGCCCTGGCGCAGCCGCTTCTTGAGGCGCGAGGCGAACACCGGATGGGCGGAAACCGGATTGGCGCCGATGACGACGGCGACGTCGGTGAATTCGACGGAGTCGAAATCCTGCGTGCCGGCCGAGGTGCCGTAGGTCTGGCCGAGCCCGTAGCCGGTCGGCGAATGGCAGACGCGGGCACAGGTGTCGACATTGTTGTTGCGGAAACCCTGCCGCACCAGCTTCTGGACGAGATAGGTCTCCTCATTCGTGCAGCGCGAGGAGGTGATGCCGCCGATCGAGGTGCGGCCGTACTGGTACTGGATCCGGCGGAATTCCTTGGCCGTATGGGCGATCGCCTCTTCCCAGCTCACTTCGCGCCACGGGTCGGAGATCTTCTCGCGGATCATCGGCGACAGGATACGGTCCTTGTGGGTGGCGTAGCCATAGGCGAAACGGCCCTTGACGCAGCTATGGCCGTGGTTCGCCTTGCCGTCCTTGTAGGGCACCATGCGGATGACTTCGTCGTCCTTCACTTCGGCCTTGAACGAGCAGCCGACGCCGCAATAGGCGCAGGTGGTGACGGCCGAGCGTTCCGGCATGCCCTTCTCGAGCACCGTCTTCTCGCGCAACGCGTCGGTCGGGCAGGCCTGCACGCAGGCGCCGCAGGACACGCATTCTGAAGCGATGAAATCCTCATGCATGCCGGCGACCATGCGCGATTCGAAACCGCGGCCCTCGATGGTCAGCGCGAAGGTGCCCTGCACCTCCTCGCACGCCCGCACGCAGCGCGAGCAGACGATGCACTGCGCCGGATCATAGGTGAAATAAGGATTGGATTCGTCGCGGGCGATGTAGTCGACCGCCAGCGAACCATGGCCAGGCGCCACGCCGTCTTCCTGCTTGACGTGGTTGCGGCCCTCGACGCCGTAGCGGTTCTCGGTCAGGCCGACCGACTTCGCCACCGTGTCGAATTCGCTGGCGCCGGTGCCGGCCTTCTCGTTCCAGCCGGTCGGATGGTCGGAGACGTAAAGCTCCATGACGCCGCGGCGGATGGCGTCGAGCCGATCGGACTGCGTGCGCACCACCATGCCTTCACCGACAGGCGTCGTGCAGGACGCCGGAGTGCCACCACGCCCTTCGATCTCGACCAGGCAGACGCGGCACGAGCCGAAGGAGTCCAGCATGTCGGTGGCGCAGAGTTTCGGAATCTCGACTCCGCCTTCCATCGCCGCGCGCATGATCGAGGTGCCTTCCGGCACGGTGATGCTGCGGCCGTCGACGTTCAGCGTGACCTGCTTTTGCGCCCGTGACTCCGGGGTTCCGTAGTCGATCTCTTCGACCAGCGATGGGAAGTCGGCCTTGATGTTCATCTGCCAGCTCCTATTCAGCAGCCACGCGCGCCGGCGCGGGCTTGAAATCTTCGGGGAAATGCGTGATCGAACTCATCACCGGGTAGGGCGTGAAGCCGCCCAGCGCGCACAGCGAACCGAACTTCATCGTGTTGCAGAGGTCGGTGACCAGAGCGAGGTTCTTTTCCGGCTCGATGCCGGCGGCAAGCCTGTCGATGGTCTCGACGCCGCGCGTCGAGCCGATGCGGCAGGGCGTGCACTTGCCGCAGCTTTCGATGGCGCAGAATTCCATGGCGAAGCGCGCCTGCTTCAGCATGTCGGCGGTGTCGTCGAACACGGTGATGCCGGCATGGCCGATCAGCCCGTCGCGCTTGGCGAATTCCTCGTAGTCGAACGGCGTGTCGAACAGGGCGCGCGGGAAATAGGCGCCAAGCGGACCGCCGACCTGTACCGCCTTCACCGGACGGCCAGTTGCCGTGCCGCCGCCGATGTCGTCGACGATCTCGCCGAGCGTCAGGCCGAAAGCGGTCTCGAACAGGCCGCCCTGCTTGACGTTGCCGGCGATCTGGATCGGGATGGTGCCGCGCGAGCGGCCCATGCCGAAATCCTTGTAGAAGGCCGCACCCTTATCCATGATGATGGGCACCGAGGCCAGGCTGATGACGTTGTTGATCACCGTCGGCTTGCCGAACAGGCCCTGGATGGCCGGCAGCGGCGGCTTGGCGCGCACCACGCCGCGCTTGCCTTCCAGGCTGTTCAGCAGCGAGGTTTCCTCGCCGCAGACATAGGCGCCGGCGCCGACGCGGATTTCCATGTCGAATGCGTTGGGCGAACCCAGCACGTTGACGCCGAGCACGCCGGCCTTGCGGGCGATTTCGACGGCCTTGTTCATTGTCGCCACCGCATGCGGATATTCCGAGCGGATATAGACGAAGCCCTTGGTCGCCCCGGTGGCGACGCCGGCGATCGTCATGCCTTCGATCAGCACGAAGGGGTCGCCTTCCATGATCATGCGGTCGGCGAAAGTGGCGCTATCGCCCTCATCGGCGTTGCAGACGATGTATTTGCGCTCGGATGTCGTATCCAGCACCGTCTTCCACTTGATGCCGGTCGGGAAGCCGGCGCCGCCGCGGCCGCGCAGGCCCGAATCCGTAACCTGCTTGACAATGTCGGCCGGTGCCATGGCGACGGCGTTCTGCAGCCCCTTGAGCCCGCCTAGCGACTTGTAGGCGTCGAGAGACAGCGGGTCGTTGATGCCGCAGCGGGCGAAGGTCAGCCGGGTCTGTTTGGCCAGGAACGGGATCTTGTCGGGCGCGCCGAGCCAGCGCTTGTGGTGGCCACCGGTGAGGAAGCCGCTGTCGAACAGGCTCTTGACGTCGGAAGGCTTGACCGGTCCGTAGGCGACGCGACCGTTGGCAGTCGCCACTTCGACCATCGGCTCGAGGAAATAGGCGCCGCGCGATCCGTTGCGCACGATCTTGGCCTCGATGCCACGCTCTGCGAGTTCCTTGGCGATCGCCTTGGCGACCTTTTCAGCGCCGAGCGCCAGCGCACCGGAATCGCCGGGAATGTAGATGCGGGGGATCATGAGCGCACCTCGGCAAGGATCTCGTCGATCTTCTCGTCATCGAGCCGCCCGATCACCTCGCCGTCCAGCATCGCCGACGGCGAACAGGCGCAAAGCCCGAGGCAATAGACCGGCTCGAGTGTAACCGATCCGTCGCGGGTGGTCTCGTGGAAACCGATGCCCAGCAAGTGCTTGATCTTGGCGGCGACGGCGTCCGAGCCCATCGACTGGCAGGCTTCGGCCTGGCAGAGCTTCAGCACATGCCGCCCGGCCGGCCGGGCACGGAAATCATGATAGAAGGTGACGACGCCGTGCACCTCGGCCCTGGAGAGGTTCAGCCCATCGGCGATGACCGGCAGCGCCGCCTGCGGCACATGGCCGAATTCTTCCTGGATCTCGTGCAGGATCGGCAGCAACGGGCCTTCGAGGCCCTTCAACTCTTGGATAATCGCCGCCGTGCGCGATGCGATCTCGGTACTTGCAGGCTGCATCGTCATGCAGCGCCCTCCCTGGTCGGTAGCGTTCTAGCGCTAAGTCGTTACAAAAACAGAGGAAACCAGCGAAATCAATAAAGCTGATCCGTCGCTTGATAGAAATCTTCTATCGAGCACGCTCAGCCGCCATTCTCTACCCTAGCGGTGGGCGCGGAAATCGTCTGCCAGCGCCATTGCCTCGTCCAGCAGCGCCTGGACCAGCGGCGTGTGCGGCTCGCGCGGCGCGGCCACCAGGCCGACCGTGTGGCTGGCGTCGGGCTCGACGATCGGAATGGCCCGGATCGGTTCTGAAAAGCCGAATGTTTCCGCAAGGTTGAGCGGCATGATCGACGACCATTTGCCGGTGCGGATGTGCGAGAACAGCACGATCATCGAGTTGGATTCCAACGTCGGCCGCACCTGAACGCCGGCCTCGGCCAGATGCTGGTCGATGATACGGCGGTTCTGCATGTCCGGCGTCAGCAGGCACAGGGGCAACCGGCTGATCTCGGCCCACGTCACTTTGTCGCGGTCGGAGTAGGGATTTCCGACCGCCGTGATCAGCTGATAGCGCTCGTCATAGAGCGGCACGCTGGTCACCCGCCCGAGCGGCTCGTTGTCGAGATAGGTGATGCCGGCGTCGATGTCGAAATTGCCGAGCAGCGACAAGACTTCGATCGAGGTGCGCGACAGCACCGAGAAGGTGACGCCCGGATGCTTTTCGCGAAACGGCGTCGTCAGCCGCGCCACCATGGCCAGTGCCGTCGGGATGGCGGCAATGCGGATGCGCCCGGAAAGGCCATGGCGCGCCGCGCGCATCTCCTCGCGCATGGTCCTTGTATCGCCGACGATGCGGCGCGCCCAGACCAGCACCTGCTTGCCCTCAGGCGTCAGCCCCTGGAAACGCGACCCGCGATTGACCAGCATGACGCCGAGCTGCCCCTCCAGCTGCTTGAGGCCGGCCGACAGGGTCGGCTGGGTGACCCCACAGGCTTCCGCCGCCCGGCCGAAATGCTCTTCCTTGGCCAATGCGATGAAGAATTCGAGTTTGTCGATCATGCCATCCTTCCGGTCGTCACGCGCAGGGTCGGGGAAATTCTCCTTTGCCGCAAGCACCACGCGTAATCGTTCCGCATCCACATCTTTCAGCCGGCTTACTGTTTCCCGCGGCGTCCTGCGGCGCTATGTCAATGAAACGGTCGTGAACCGGGCGCGATGGGAGACTGACATGCTGGGCTGGTTCCGCAAGCTGCTGCCGCGCGAAGATCGTTTCTTCGAGCTGTTCGAGCGGCATTCCCGCACCGTGGTCGGGGGCGCGGAAGCGCTGCAGCAGCTTCTCCAGGGCAAGGACATCGATCGCTGGTGCCAGAAGATCGTCGATCTCGAGGATGAGGCCGATCATATCACCGCGGAAGTCCTGCTTGCCGTGCGGCGCTCCTTCATCACGCCTTTCGATCGCGGCGACATCAAGGATCTGATCCAGTCGATGGATGATGCCATCGACATGATGCACAAGACCGTCAAGACGGTGAGGCTGTTCGAGAAAAGGGAGTTCGATCCGCTGATGCAGGAAATGGGCGCCGTCATCGTCGACGCCGCCCGGCTGGTCGCGGAAGCAATCCCGCTGCTTGCCAAGGTCGGCGCCAACAGCGCACGCCTCAATGCCCTTGCCGAGGAGGTGATGCGCGCCGAAGGCCGGGCCGACGATCTGCATGAGCAGGGCCTTAAGGATCTGTTCAGGCGCCATGGCCGCGGCGACGCGATGGCCTATCTCATCGGCAGCGAGATCTATGGCCAGCTGGAGAAGGTGGTCGACCGTTTCGAGGACGTCGCCAACGAGATCAGCGGCATCGTCATCGAGAACGTCTAGGCGATGGACGTCGCGATCGCTTTCCCCCTGCTGGCCGGCCTCGTCGCCGTCGCGCTATTCTTCGATTTTCTCAATGGCCTGCACGACGCGGCCAATTCCATAGCCACCATCGTTTCCACCCGCGTGCTCCGGCCGCAATATGCGGTGCTCTGGGCGGCCTTCTTCAACTTCATTGCCTTCATGTTCTTCGGCCTTCATGTCGCCGAGACCGTGGGGAAAGGCATCGTCGACGTCAGCATCGTCACGCCGGCGGTGATCTTCTCGGCCCTCGTCGGCGCCATCGTCTGGAACATCGTCACCTGGATCGCCGGCATCCCCTCGAGCAGTTCGCACGCGCTGATCGGCGGGCTGGTCGGTGCCGGCGTCGCAAAAGGGGGCATTGGTGCCATCGTCTGGTCGGGACTTGGCAAGACGGTCGCCGCGATCGTGCTCTCGCCGGCGACCGGTTTTGTCCTGGCGCTCGTCCTGATCCTGGTGGTTTCGTGGCTGTTCGTGCGCCAGACGCCGTTCGCCGTCGACAGCACCTTTCGCGTCCTGCAGTTCTTTTCCGCCTCGCTCTATTCGCTCGGCCATGGCGGCAACGATGCCCAGAAGACCATGGGCATCATCGCCGTGCTGCTCTATTCGCAAGGCATGCTCGGCGAGAAATTCTACGTGCCGCTGTGGGTCGTCCTGACCTGCCAGTCGGCGCTGGCGCTTGGCACGCTGTTCGGCGGGTGGCGGATCGTCCACACAATGGGTTCGAAGATCACCCGGCTCAACCCGATGCAGGGCTTCTGCGCCGAAACCGGCGGTGCCATCACGCTGTTCGCCGCCACCTGGCTCGGCGTTCCCGTATCGACCACCCATACGATTACCGGCGCCATCATCGGCGTCGGCGCGGCCCGCCGCGTCTCGGCCGTGCGCTGGGGCATCGCCGGCAACATCGTCATTGCCTGGATCGTCACCTTGCCGGCGACGGCGGCGATCTCGGCCCTCACTTATTTCGTCACGAACCTGGCAGGCTGACGCGGAGCGCCGAAGCCTATTTGTCGACGAGGTTCAGGATGTTGCCGTCCGGGTCCTTGAACCAGGCGACCTTCATGCCTTGGCCGACATGGATGTCGCCCTTGATCGTCAGGCCGGGCATTTCGTAATGCTCGAAGACAACGCCTTTCGATTTCAATGATTTGACGACAGTCTCGATCTGGTCGCCCACCGTCCACGTCACTGCCGTCGCCTTGTTGGTACCGGCGAATTGCGAATGGTAGACATTGATGAGCGTGTCGCCGCTTTTGTAGACGACAAGCTCGCCGCCCATGTCGTCGACCTGCTTGAGGCCTAGCGTGCCTTCATAGAAGGCCTTTGCCTTTGCCAGGTCCCTGACGGCGAGATTGGCCGTTGCGTTGCTGTTTTCGAGCATGACCGTCTCCTTCCCGGACCATCGTGTCCTCATCCAGGCAACCGAAATAGGGCACGCCGCCCGTTTGGCCATCGGCAATCGGCCGGAAGCGTCATCCGGCGACAGCATCGGTCGTTTTCCGTGGCACGCTGCGCAAGCCTTTGCGTCACGGCTTGGTTCTCGCCGGAAACTGCACTATCTGGATGCCAAACGCCGAGGAAAGATCATGTCCGTCACCAAGGAAATCGTCACCGAGCGCCTGAAGACGGTCAACGGGCCCGACTTTACCGGCAACATCGTCGACCTCGGCATGGTTTCCGAGATTTTCATCGCCGATTCGAAAGTGTTCTTCTCGATCACCGTTCCCGCCGCCAGGGCGCAGGAGATGGAACCGCTGCGCGCCGCCGCCGAGCGCGTCGTCAAGGCAATTCCAGGGGTTGCCGGCGCCGTGGTGGCGCTGACGGCGGAAAAGAAGGGCGGCGGCATGGAGGCACCGGTCCCAGCGCGCCCGGCGCCCAGGCCGGCACCGCCGGCGGCTCCGCAGCGCCCCGCGCCGCATGCCCCCGCTTCGCACAGTTCGGGCAAGCGCGGCGTACCCGGTATCGAGGCGATCATCGCCGTTGCCTCGGGCAAGGGCGGCGTCGGCAAATCGACCACCGCCGTCAACCTCGCGCTCGGCCTTGCCGCCAATGGCTTGCGCGTCGGCGTGCTCGATGCCGACATCTACGGCCCGTCCATGCCGAAGCTGCTCAACATTCACGGCCGGCCGCAGACGGTTGACGGCAAGATCCTGAAGCCGATGGAGAATTACGGCCTCAAGGTGATGTCGATGGGCTTCCTCGTCGATGAGGAGACGCCGATGATCTGGCGCGGGCCGATGGTGATGTCGGCGCTGACGCAGATGCTTCGCGAGGTCGAATGGGGCCGGCTCGACGTGCTCGTCGTCGACATGCCACCCGGCACCGGCGACGCGCAGCTGACCATGGCGCAGCAGGTGCCGCTGGCCGGCGCCGTCATCGTCTCGACACCGCAGGACCTGGCCCTCATCGACGCCCGCAAGGGGCTGAACATGTTCAAGAAGGTCGACGTGCCGCTGCTCGGCATCGTCGAGAACATGAGCTATTTCATCGCCCCGGACACCGGCAAGCGCTACGACATTTTCGGCCATGGCGGCGCGCGCCGCGAGGCCGAACGCCTCGGCGTCACTTTCCTCGGCGAAGTGCCGCTGGAAATGGGAATCCGCGAAAGCTCGGATGCCGGGGCGCCGGTGGTTGTCTCGAAGCCCGATAGCGCCGAGGCCAAAACCTATCGCGACATCGCAGCCAAGGTCTGGGACAGGGTCAATGAGGAACGCGGCGCGGCCGAAGCGGCGGTGCCGAGCATCGTCTTCGAGTGACCCCGCAACAGGGGGGTCAGCCGCCGACCTTCTCGCCGAAACTGGAAAAGAACTGCCCGGCCAGTTTCTTCGACGTCGATTCGATCAGCCGGCTGCCGAGCTGGGCGATCTTGCCGCCGACATCGGCCTTGGCCGCGTATTTGAGCACCGTGGCATCCGGCCCATCCTCGGTCAGCGTCACGTCGGCGCCGCCCTTGGCGAAGCCGGCAATGCCGCCCTTGCCTTCGCCCTGGATGGTGTAGGAATGCGGCGGCTTGAGATTTTTCAGCGTCACTTCGCCGTTGAAGGTCGCCTTGATCGGCCCGATCTTCAGCACCACCGTTGCGGCCATCTCGGTCGGCGACTTCATATCGAGGCTCTGGCAGCCGGGAATGGTCGCCTTCAAAACCTCGGGATCGTTCAGCGCTTCCCAGACTTTTTGCAGGGGTGCGGCAATGCGTTCCTCGCCTTCGATCACCAAAGCCATCAAGAACCTCCCGGAAACAATGGTTCAAAGCCCTAGCGCAGAGGTGCTGTTGTGTCTATCGCACCAAAGTGCGGGTTGGGAACGCGCGTGCCCCTTGCTTGCATTGACGCGTTGTCATATCGATTTGTCATACAAATACGGAGACCGTGATGGCCGGCGCCCCCACCAAGAAGAAAAAATTCCGCTCGCAGGAGTGGTTCGACAACCCCGACAACCCCGGCATGACGGCGCTCTATCTCGAGCGCTACCTGAATTACGGGCTGACGCGCGCCGAACTGATGTCGGGCAAGCCGCTGATCGGCATCGCCCAAACCGGCTCGGATCTGTCGCCTTGCAACCGGCACCATATCGAGCTTGCCAAGCGCGTGCGCGAAGGCATCGTCTCGATGGGCGGCATTCCCTTCGAATTCCCCTGCCATCCGATCCAGGAAACCGGCAAGCGCCCGACCGCGGCGCTTGACCGCAACCTTGCCTATCTCGGCCTCGTCGAGGTTCTCTACGGCTATCCGCTCGACGGTGTCGTGCTGACCATCGGTTGCGACAAGACGACGCCGGCGCTGCTCATGGCGGCGGCCACCGTCAACATCCCGGCCATCGCGCTGTCGGTCGGCCCGATGCTCAACGGCTGGCACAAGGGCAAGCGCACAGGCTCCGGCACCATCGTCTGGGAATCGCGCCAGCGCCTGTCGGCCGGCGAGATCGACTATGACGAGTTCATGGACATCGTCGCCTCCTCGGCGCCCTCCACCGGCTACTGCAACACGATGGGCACCGCCACCACGATGAATTCGCTGGCCGAGGCGCTCGGTATGCAGCTGCCGGGCTCGGCCGCCATCCCGGCCCCTTACCGCGAGCGCGGGCAGATCGCCTACGAGACCGGCAAGCGCATCGTCGACATGGTGCATGAGGATTTGAAGCCCTCGGACATCATGACGCGCAAGGCCTTCGAGAACGCCATCGTCGTCAATTCGGCGATCGGCGGCTCCACCAACGCGCCGATCCATCTCAACGCCATTGCCCGCCATCTCGGCGTGCCGCTCGACAATGACGACTGGCAGGAGATCGGCCTCAAGGTGCCGCTCATCGTCAATCTGCAGCCGACGGGCGAGTATCTCGGCGAGGACTATCATCACGCTGGCGGCGTGCCGGCCGTGGTGGCCGAGCTGATGAAGGGCGGGCTGTTGCCGCACCCCGATGCGCTGACCGCCAATGGCAAGTCGATCGGCGACAATTGCAAGGCGGCGGTCGTCGAAAACGCCGACGTCATCCGCAGCGTCGACAAGCCGTTGAAGGTCAATGCCGGTTTCATCAACCTCAGCGGCAATCTGTTCGATTCGGCGATCATGAAGACCAGCGGCATCTCGCCGGAATTCCGCGAGCGCTATTTGTCCAACCCGAGGGATCCCGAAGCTTTCGAAGGCAACGCCATGGTCTTCGACGGGCCGGAGGATTACCACGCCCGCATCGACGATCCGGCGCAAGGCATCGACGAGCACACGATCCTGTTCATGCGCGGCGCCGGCCCGGTCGGCTATCCCGGTGGCGCCGAGGTCGTCAACATGCAGCCGCCGGCCTACCTCATCAAGAAGGGCATCCATGCGCTGGCCTGTATCGGTGACGGCCGCCAGTCGGGTACGTCGGGCTCGCCGTCGATCCTCAACGCCTCGCCGGAAGCCGCCATTGGCGGCGGACTGGCGCTGCTCAAGACCGGCGACCGCGTCCGCATCGACCTGAACAAGGGCACCGCCAACATTCTGGTCAGCGACGAGGAGATCGCCAAGCGGCGCGCGGCGCTGCAGGGCAATGGCGGCTACCACTATCCGCAGCACCAGACGCCATGGCAGGAAATCCAGCGCGGCATGGTCGACCAGTTCGACCAGGGCATGGTGCTGAAGCCGGCGGTGAAATACCAGGATGTCGCTCACACCAGGGGCGTGCCCAGGGACAATCACTGATTGCTCCGGGGGACAATCACGGATTGCTCCGGGGACAATCACTGACACTGAATCGACGGCGGCCTGGTCAATCGGGCCGCCGTTGTTTTCCCTTCAGCATGGTTCGTCCCGGTCGAGGCTGGTCACGATCCTTGACAAGCGCTCCCAACAAATCCACCATTGTAGCCAAGGGGTGCATCGCGACGACCCCGTGAGGCGTCAGCCCAACGTTCGCGTCCAGGCTTCTCTATCAGGAGGTGGACGCCATGCCGTCAACAACCGCTATCACCGTATCGCAACTGTCCCGTCTGGTCGGCTTGCCGGGAGCCCCGGTAATCATCGATGTTCGCATCGATGAGGATTTCGACGCCGATCCGCGCCTGCTGCCGGCCTCGATCCGGCGTGACTTCAAAACCGTTTCGACCTGGGGGCCTGATTTCGCCGGCAGGCCTGTGGCGGTCGTCTGCCAGAAAGGCCTGAAGCTCTCGCAAGGTGTCGCCGCATGGCTGCGCCATGAGGGGATTCCCGCCGAATCCCTTGAAGGTGGGTTCGATGCCTGGCGCGAGGCAGATGGGCTCTTGGTCAGCACCCACAAATTGCCGGCGCGCGACGAAAAGGGGCGCACCGTGTGGGTGACGCGGGCACGCCCGAAGGTCGACCGCATCGCCTGCCCCTGGCTGATCCGGCGTTTCGTCGATCCTCATGCGGTCTTCCTGTTTGTCGAGGCGGCCGAAGTGCCTGCTGTCGCCGACCGCTTTCAGGCCGTGCCTTTCGACATCGACAATGTGTTCTGGAGCCATCGTGGTGAACGCTGCACCTTCGACACGATGATCGAGGAATTCGGGCTGGAATCCATCGCACTCGACCGCCTCGCTGCGATCGTGCGCGCGGCCGACACCGCAAGGCTCGATCTGGTGCCCCAGGCGGCCGGCTTTCTGGCCGCCTCGCTTGGCCTGTCGCGGATGTTCCGCGACGATCTGGAACAACTGGAAGCAGGCATGCTGCTCTACGATGCGTTCTTCCGCTGGTGCCGCGACGCCACCGAGGAAACGCACAACTGGCCCAGCGCAGGTAAGCCGTCATGAGCGCCGTTGCGCCTGCACACAAGTCGGGGAACGTCGAGGCGCCGGCTGTGCCGACCTTTGCCGAAGCCGTGAAGCTCTGGGCGAAGATCGGACTGCTCAGCTTCGGCGGGCCGGCGGGACAGATCGCCCTGATGCACAGGGAACTGGTCGAGGAGCGGCGCTGGATCGGCGAACAGCGTTTCCTGCATGCGCTGAACTACTGCATGCTCTTGCCAGGCCCGGAAGCCCAGCAACTCGCCATCTATATCGGCTGGCTGCTGCACAGGACGATCGGCGGCCTTGTCGCCGGCATCCTGTTCGTCCTGCCCGGCGCGCTCGTGATGCTGATCCTGAGCAGCCTCTATGTGCTCTATGGCGACATGCCGCTCGTCGAGGCGCTTTTCCTCGGGGTGAAGGCGGCGGTGCTTGCCATCGTCATCGAGGCGGTGATCCGCATCGGACGGCGCGCCCTGAAGAACCCGGCCATGGTGTCGATCGCGGTCGTGGCCTTCATCGCCATCTACGCGTTGAATGTGCCGTTCCCGCTGATCATCCTGCTTGCTGGCCTGACAGGATGGCTGGGAAACCGCCTCGCTCCGGGCCTCTTCTCCGGTTCGGCGCATGGCAAGGGTGATGGCCCTGATGTCAAGGGCGCCGTCGACCTGATGTTCGAACGCGGCGAACTGACCCATGTCAAACCGACCAGATGGCATGCGCCGCGCACTGTCGCGATCTGGCTGCCGATCTGGCTCGGACCTGTTCTCCTGATCTGGTGGTTCACCGGTTCTGCCAGTGTGTGGACGGAGATCGGCCGGTTCTTCAGCCTGATGGCGGTCGTCACCTTCGGTGGCGCCTATGCGGTGCTGGCCTATGTCGCGCAGGCAGCCGTCCAGTCCTTCGGCTGGCTGGCTCCCGGTGAAATGGTCGATGGGCTTGGACTTGCCGAAACGACGCCTGGCCCGCTCATCCTGGTGCTGCAGTTTGTCGGCTTCATCGCGGCGTTCCGCCACGCCGGCTCGCTGAACCCATTGCTTGCCGGATCGCTCGGAGCGCTGCTGACCTTGTGGGCGACCTTCACGCCCTGTTTCTTCTGGATATTCCTCGGTGCCCCCTATATCGAGGCCCTGCGCGGCAACAGGGCCTTGTCGGCGGCGCTCGGCGCGATTACCGCCGCTGTTGTCGGTGTCATCATGAATCTCGCTTTGTGGTTTGCCTTGCACGTCGTTTTCCGAGAGGTGCACGCAATGAGCCTCGGCATGAACGTGCCGGTGCTTTCGTCGATCGACTGGCGTGCGGCGCTGCTTTCCCTGGCCGCGATGATCGCCATCCTGAAGCTGAAGATCGGCATGCTGCCGACGCTCGCCGGATCAGCCTTGGCTGGCGTCTTGCTGCTGGCGGCGGGTGGCTAGATGTCTGCCTGCTTTGTATTCCGCTTTCCGACCACTTAAGTGGTTGGAAACGGATTGGAACATCATGGCGCAACGACGCTCCTCCCTCGGTTTTCTCGGCATGTTCGGCCGCTCGGGTGATCTGAGGCAGCTCGATACCGCCTTGCGCGGCGCCGACCTGCATCCCGCCCTCGTGCCGGAGGGCGTGAAACTCACAATCGTCAATCTGATGAAGGATCGCTGGCCCGACGAGCCGCCGCCGCAGGCCTATCCGGACGTGGCGCGGCTGTTCAGCTATTGCATCGCCGGACCGGAAACCTTCGAAAGCGCGCATGGCTTGCAGCAACGGCAGGACGTCGAGCGCCGGATCGAGGCCGCGGTGGAAGCCGGCGACAGTTTCGACGCCCAGATCGTGTTGATGGCACTGCACGCCAAGCTGATCAATGCAGAGGTCGTCGAGCGCTACGGGCTGGGCACCGACTAGGGCATGTTGATATTCAGGCGATGATGCCGGTCTGCAAACCGGCTATCCACCCATATTGGCGCGCGGCAGCTTGATCATGTCGCCGAAGCGGGCGCGCAATTTGTCATCGAGCAGCTTTGGGACATGGCGTGGGAAACGCTTGGCAAGGATGCGCTTCTTCTCGATGATCGCGCGCTGCAATATGTCGGGCCGACCCTTCTCGTTCCATTCCTTCGGCGAAAACCGGTCGCCGACGGCTGGATAGAAATACTCCGTCTGCATCAGCCGCAGCGTCTGCTCGTTACCGAGATAGTGGCCCGGCCCATTCAGGCAGACTTCGGCGATCGTGTCGATCGACAGCGCCTCGTCGGTCACCTCGATGCCGCGCACGCAGCGCAGGCAATGGCCAAGCATGTCATTGTCGATGATCAGGCTTTCCAGGCAGAAGCCAAGCAGCGAGGCATGCATGCCTGCCGATTCATAGACCAGGTTGAGCCCGGCAAGGCCGGCCATCACGTCGGTGATGCCCTTTTCGTAGCCGGACTGGATGTCGGGCAGTTTCGAATCCGTCATGCCGGCGGCCGAACCGCCCGGCAGATCGTAGAACTGCGCCATCTGCGCGCAGGCCGCGGTCAGCACCGCCTGCTCGGCCGAGCCGCCCGACATGGCGCCGGTCCGCAGGTCCGACACGAACGGCCATGTGCCGAAGATCGCCGGATGTCCCGGCTTGATGGCGTTGACATAGACCAGGCCGGCCAGCACTTCGGCCACGGCCTGCACCACGGCGCCGGCAATCGCCGCCGGCGCGGTCGCGCCGGCCTGGCCGGCCGACAAAAGCAGGATCGGGATGCCGCCTTCGACGCAGGCCTCGAGCACGCCGCAGGCGTCCTCGGCGAATTTCATCGGCGGCACGACGAAGCAGTTGGAGTTCGACACGAACGGCCGGGCGCGGAAATTCTCCTCGCCGCCGGCAATGGCATAGAGCATTTCGAGCGCCGGCTGCACGTTCTCGCGCACCGTGAACGAGGTGCCGACATGCTTGGACGTGCCCATCACGCAGGCATAGAGCGTGTTGAAGTCCATTTCGAGCGGATCGGGAATGTCGCGCGGCACCATCGGCCGCTGGAAGAAATGGATGTTGTCGAGCCCGTCGACGATGCGGGCGGCGTCATAGATGTCCTGCAGCAGCGATTCGCGGTATTCGCGCTTCTCGACATCGACCAGATGGACGGCGGCACCGGCCGTGCCGTAATGCACGCGCTTGCCCTGGATCACCATGTCATGTTTCGGGTCCTGGCCGTGCAAGGTGAAATTGCGTGCCGCTTTTTTGATGGTGTCGAGCACCAGCGCGCGTGGGAAGCGGATGCGGCCATCGTCGCCATAGGTGGCGCCGGCCTTGGTCAGTGCCTCGATGCATGAGGGGATGGCATTGGCGAAACCGACCGTTTCCAGCAGCGTCAGCACCGCCTCGTGGATGCGTTCCTGGTCGCTACCGCGCAACGGTCCGTAGCTGCCGCCCTCGAGGCCGGCGCGCACCGGCCTGATGTCGTCGGCGAGCGGCGCTGCCCGCATGGCACGGCGCGCTTCGCGTCCACCGGAGCGGCGCGAGCGCTGATCCGCCGCCGCTTCCTGCTTTTCAAGAACCACTGACATGGAGGCACTCCACTTTTTCACGGAAACAGGGCGGCGGTTGGTCCACCATCGGCTGCTTCTTCCCCTTTGTGCCACGACTATGCCGCCGGCATTGGCACAGACCATGGGCCAGCGGGTGTGGTTGCATATGCCAGCGCTAAAGGAAACGGAGCCGCGATCGTGCGGCTCCGCTCAAAGGATCGGGTACGTGGATCAGGCGGCGGCGGGCCTTCGTCCGGCGGCGGTGGCCAGTTCGCGGATGCCTGGTTCGATGTGCTGCAGGGCGATCGAGGAAATGCCCAAACGCATGAAACGTGAGGGCTTTTCGGTGCGGTCGAAGAAACGGTCTCCCGGCTCGATGATCACGCTGCGCGAGGCCGCGGCCTCGGCCAAACCGCGGGAATCGGTGCCGCGCGGGCCCTCGAGCCAGAGCGACGTGCCGCCGGCGGAGTCGGTCGAGCGCCATTCCGGCAGGAAAGCGGAAATCGCATGGACCAGACGCTTGCGCCGCTCGTCGAAAGCGCTGGACAGACGTCGCACCAATGCTTCGTGATGGCCGAGCGACAGGAAGAGCGCCACGGCACGCTGGTTGTTGGCCGGCGGATGGCGCAGCATGAAGCGGCGCAGTGCCCTCAACTCCGAGATTAGTCCAGCAGAGGCCACGATGTAGCCAAGCCGCAGGCCGGGAGCCAGCGTCTTCGACATCGAGCCGACATAGACGACGCGGCCGGAACGATCGAGGCTCTTCAGCGCCTGCTGCGGCGCCTCGTCGAGAAGCTGGCTGTCATAGCCGTCCTCGATGATGATCTGGTTGTGCCGGTTGGCGCGCGCCAGAAGATCCTGCCGCCGCTCGGCCGACAACGGCACCATGGTCGGGCAATGATGGCTGGGCGTGACGAAGACGAAGCCGGAATCATTGGGGATAGAAGAGGTTACGATGCCGGACTGGTCGACCGGCACAGGCTGGATGTCGGCGCCCGCAAGCCGGAAGATCGAGCGTGCGTCGGGGTAGCCCGGGTCTTCCATCGCCACCTTCGAGCCCTTGGTCATCAGCAGCGAAGCCAGCATATAGAGCGCGTTCTGGGCGCCAAGCGTGACGATGATCTCGTCCGGATTGGCGAAGATGCCGCGCCGGGGCAAGAGCCGCGCCTGGATCTGCTCGATCAGCAGCGGATCGTCGCGGTCGACCATGTCCGACGCCCAGTTGCGGATTTCGAGCACCGCCAGCGCCATGCGGTTGCACTCGCGCCATTCGGCGGTCGGGAACAGCGCCGGATCGAACTGGCCGTAGACGAAGGGATAGGACGACTTGATCCAGTTCTCATGCTTGGCCGGCGGCGGCATGTCGCTGGCGGCGATCTGCCGGCGTGCCTTCCAGTCGATCTCATTGGCCTGGTCGGGCGCCTTCTGGTGCGGCTTGGCCGGTGTCGCCAGCACGTCGGGATTGACGAAATGGCCGCGCCGCTCGCGCGCCACCAGGAACCCCTGGTCGACGAGCTGCTGGAAGGCCAGCACCACCGTCCCGCGTGCGACCCCGAGTTTTTCGGCCAGGATGCGGCAGGAGGGAAGCGGCATCGAAGCGGCGATCTGCCGGTCGAGAATGGCGGCCACGATGGCCTGGCGGATCTGCGCCTGCAGGGTTTGGCCGGATTCGGCCGAAATCCGGAACAGGCCGGACCAGATGGCCGTGTCGTTGCGCTGTGGCATGGGAAATCTTCCTCGGATGGCCAGCCATTTTCATTTGGCTGGACCAGTCGAGTGTATGGGTGGCACAAGGGGTTGCGCCAATCAATTTTTCTGATCTTTGGGATTTATGCCAGTGATCCTTCAGCCGAAATCGGCTCTGCGGCCGCCCGAAGTGACACATTGTGTCATCGCATCGTGATGCGATGCGGCATCACCGCGTATTGACCGCACGGAATTCGGCTCAATAGGTTTGTCGCGACGACACGCGCCGGAAACATCCGGTCTGATAAAGTACGTCGAAAAACGCCAGGAGCTCCCCGCCATTGGATAAGTCAGCCTTCCAGAAACAGCTTGCCGCCTTGCGCGATCATCGCGCTGCGGCACCTGCCAGCATGCGCCAGGCCTTCGCCGCAGATCCGCAGCGGTTCCAGACATTCTCCGCTACCGACGGCGACCTTTTGCTCGACTGGTCGAAATGCGCCGTCGACGCAACCACCATGGACTTGCTGGAAAAGCTCGCCGGCGCCGCCGATCTCGAAGGCCGCCGCGCCGCCATGTTCGCCGGCAAGAAGATCAACATCACCGAAGACCGCGCCGTGCTGCACACGGCGCTGCGCAATCTCAGCGGCAAGGGCGTCACTGTCGATGGCCAGGACGTCAAAGCGGACGTCCTTTCCGTGCTTGACGCGATGGGCGCCTTCGCCGATGCCATCCGTTCCGGCAAGGCTGTTGGCGCCACCGGCAAGAAGATCACCGATATCGTCAATATCGGCATTGGCGGTTCCGACCTTGGCCCGGCCATGGCGACGCTGGCGCTGGCGCCCTATCATGACGGGCCGCGCGCGCACTATGTCTCGAACATCGACGGCGCCCATATCCATGACACGCTGAAGGGCCTGTCCGCCGAAACCACGCTGTTCATCGTCGCCTCCAAGTCCTTCACCACGGTCGAGACGATGACCAACGCGCAGACGGCGCGCGATTGGGTGCAGAAGGCGCTCGGCAAGCAGGCGGTCGGCAAGCATTTCGCCGCTGTCTCGACCGCGCTCGACCTTGTGGCCAAGTTCGGCATCGAGCAGGATCGCGTCTTCGGTTTCTGGGACTGGGTCGGCGGCCGTTATTCGGTTTGGGGCGCGATCGGCCTGCCTGTCATGATCGCCGTCGGTCCAAGGAATTTCCGCGCCTTCCTCGATGGCGCGCACGAGATGGACGAGCATTTCCGCACCGCGCCGCTTGCCGGGAATCTGCCGGCGCTTCTGGGGCTGGTCGGCTGGTGGCATCGCGTGATCTGCGGCTATCCGGCCCGCGCGGTCATCCCCTATGACCAGCGCCTGTCGCGGCTACCAGCCTATCTGCAGCAGCTCGATATGGAATCGAACGGCAAGGGCGTCACCCTTGACGGCACGCCCGTGGCGACGCCGACCGGGCCGCTGGTCTGGGGCGAGCCAGGCACCAATGGCCAGCACGCCTTCTTCCAGCTCCTTCACCAGGGCACGGACTTCATCCCGGTCGAGTTCCTTGCCGCGGCCGTCGGCCATGAGCCGGAGCTCAAGCACCAGCATGATTTGCTGCTTTCCAATTGCCTCGCGCAGTCGGAAGCGCTGATGAAGGGTCGCACGCTGGACGAGGCGCGCGCGCAGATGCTGGCCAAGGGCATGAAGCCGGCCGATGTCGACAAGATAGCGCCGCATCGTGTCTTCTCCGGCAACCGGCCTTCGGTGACCATCCTCTATCGCAAGCTCGATCCGCGCACTTTCGGGCGGCTGATCGCGCTCTATGAGCATCGCGTCTTCGTCGAGGGCACGCTGTTCAACATCAATTCCTTCGACCAGTGGGGCGTCGAGCTCGGCAAGGAACTGGCGACCGGCCTGCTGCCTGTCGTGGAAGGCAAGGAAAGCGCCGCAAACCGGGACGCCTCGACCAGGGGCCTTGTGGAACGCATCCACCAATTGCGTGGTTCGGAGTGACTGACTTGGCAGACATCAAAGGCATATTGTTCGACAAGGACGGGACACTTGTCGACTTCAACGCCACCTGGCTCGGCGTCGCCGACTTCATGGCCATGGACGCCTCCGATGGCGACCGCTGGAAGGCCGACAGGCTGCTCGCGGCCGCCGGCTTCGATTTCGCCAACCGCCGCTTCAAGCCCGATTCGATCTTTGCCTCGGGCACCAACATGGACGTCGTCGAGCTGTGGTTCCCGCGTCTGTCCGACGAGGACCAGATGCTGGCCGTCGCCCGCTTCAACGAGATCACCTCGGTGCAGGGCTCGGCGATGGCGGTTGCGCTGCCGGGCATCGTCGACACCTTGGTGGTGCTGCACAAAAGATCCTACCGGCTTGGCGTCGCCACCAACGATTCGACCAGCGGCGCGGAAAAGACCTTGGCCACGCTGGGCGTCGCCCAGCTGTTCGACGCCGCCTATGGTTATGACGCGGTGGCCAATCCCAAACCCGCGCCCGACACCATCCAGGCCTTTTGCGACCTCACCGGCCTGAAGCCGGCGGAGATCGCCATGGTCGGAGACAACCGCCACGATCTCGAAATGGCGCGCGCCGGCGGCTGCGGCCTGGCGGTGGGCGTGCTCTCCGGCACCGGCACGCGCGAATCGCTGGCAGGCATTGCCGACGTCGTTCTCGATTCCGTCGCCGACCTGCCGGACTTCCTGTCGACGCGGGTCAAGGAGACGGTTTGATCGCTCCCGCCAGGGCAGGTGCGATCTCGGCCTCGAAACGAAAGACGCCGCTCGGCTTCAGCGCGGCGTCTTTTGCCTCGCCGAAATCCGGCACCTGATATTCGGCGAGCAGCCGCAGCCGGGACAGCGGCAAGTCATGGCGGCGGGGATCGCCGACCAGCACTTCGATGCCGGCCGCCAGGCAGCGATCGAGGAACGGGGTGACCCTCAGGGCAACCTCGTGGCCGTAGAACACGTCGCCCGCAAGCACGAGGTCGACCGCCGGCGGCGGACCCGTGGTGATGTCTTTGTCGACAATGGTGATGGCGACGCCGTTGGCCGCCGCGTTGAGGCCGATAGCGGCAACCCCGTTGCGGTCGATCTCGGCGGCGATCACCTCGCTTGCACCGACCTTCGCGGCGGCGATGCCGACAATGCCTGAACCGGCGCCAAGGTCCAGCACGCCGCGGCCCGCCACCGTCTCCGGATGGTCGAGGATGTGGCGTGCCAGCACGGCGCCGCCGGCCCAGGCATAGGCCCAGTAGGGCGGCTGCGGTTCTGGCGTGTCGTCCGCGTCAATATCGTCTTCAGGGTCTACGAGGCGTCTCAACCCGCTGCCCGGGTGGGCGGTGTAGAACCGGATTTCGGGAAGCGCGGGCACCGGGACCAGGCGCATGTTCGCCTTGATGAATTCCGCGGGGTCGAGGCGCGGGCGGCGGCTGGGCGAATCCCTACTTGGCGCCTCGTCGCCGACGGCATCTTCCGCCACTAAAGCGCGCTGCTCCTTAGCGCATTGTTTTGATGCATGTCGTTCTCCCAAAACCGAGGCACTTTTGGGCGATGTGCATCAGGCGCGCAGCGCCCGCCGCAGAATCTTGCCGACCGGCGTCTTCGGCAATTCGGTCCTGAACTCGATATATTTGGGCCGCTTGTAGCCGGTCAGGTTTTCGCGGCAAAAAGCGGCGATGGCTTCCACGGTCAGGGCTGGATCCTTCTTGACGATGAACAGCTTCGGCACTTCGCCCGAATGCTCGTCCGGCACACCGATCGCCGCGACTTCGAGCACGCCTGGATGCATCGCCACGACCTCCTCGAGCTCGTTTGGATAGACGTTGAAGCCCGAGACCAGGATCATGTCCTTCTTGCGGTCGACGATCTTGGTGTAGCCGCGCTCGTCCATGAAGCCCATGTCGCCGGACTTGAAGTAGCCGTCCTTCGTCATCACCTTGGCGGTCTCGTCGGGCCGGTTCCAGTAACCCGCCATCACCTGCGGTCCCCTGATGCAGATCTCGCCGACTTCGCCCAGCGGCAAATTATTGCCGTCATCGTCGCGGATGGCGATTTCCGTCGACGGCAGCGGCAGGCCGATCGTGCCGGTGAAGTCACCGGAACTGAACTTGTTAGCCGTCGCCACCGGTGATGTTTCCGAGAGGCCGTAGCCCTCAGTGACAGGGCAGCCGGTCAATGCCTTCCAGCGTTCGGCGACGCCCTTCTGCACCGCCATGCCGCCGCCAAGCGTCAGCACCAGCGGCTTGAAGTCGAGTTTGCGGAAGTCCTCATTGTTGAGCAGCGCGTTGAACAGCGTGTTGAGGCCGGGAAAGATGTGGACCGGATACTTCTGGAGTTCCTTGACGAAGCCTGGAATATCGCGCGGATTGGGAATGAGCACGTTGCGAGCGCCTTGCTGCATGCCCATCAGCGCGTTCACCGTCAGCGCGAAGATATGATAGAGCGGCAGCGCGCAGATGAAGTTCGGGTGCGCGGGTTTCGGCTTGATCGTATAGGCGTCTTCCATCCACTGCGCGTTCTGCACGACATTGGAGAGCACATTGCTGTGCAGCAGCGTGGCGCCCTTCGACACGCCCGTGGTGCCGCCCGTATATTGCAGGAAGGCGACATCGTCGGCCGCAACCTTGGCCGGCTTGAAGCCGAGGCCGGCGCCGGCCTTCATCGCCGCGTTGAACTTGACATGCCCGGGCAGCGACCATGCCGGCACCATCTTCTTCACGCGGCGCACCACGAAGTTGACGATCGTGCCCTTGAGGCCGCCGAGCATGTCGCCCATGGCCGCCACCACGACATGCTTGACCGCGGTCCTGGCGATTACCGCTTGCAAGGTGTTGGCGAAGTTCTCCAGGATGACGATGGCTTGTGCACCGGAATCCTTGAGCTGGTGCTCCAGCTCCCGCGGCGTATACAGCGGATTGATGTTCACCACGACATAGCCGGCGCGCAGGATGCCCATCATCGCCACCGGATATTGCAGAACGTTGGGCATCATGATGGCGACACGCGCGCCCTTTTGCAGTCCCTTCGATTGCAGATAGGCACCGAAGGCCGCCGACAGCTGCTCGACATCGGCGTAGCTGATGGATTTGTCCATGCAGGTGAAGGCCGGCTGGGCGGAAAACTGCTTGCAGGCGGCGACCAGGAAATCGCCGATCGAACTGTAGGGCAACGCCCCGATCTCGGCCTGGACATTTTTCGGATAGCTCTTGAGCCACGGCTTTTCGGGCAGGCCGGCGGCAAGTTCCGTGAGCGTCTTCGGCAACCGCTTGGTGGCAGCCGTCGCCGGTTTCGATGGTGGCGCCGCCTTTGCCGGCGATGCGGCCTTCGCTACCCCAGTCTTTGCGACAGGAGTCTTTGCTGGAGTCTTCGTCGGAGAAGTCTTCGTTGCGGAGGTTTTTGCCGGAGCGGCTTTTGCCGCCGGCTGCGCGACGGCCTTGGCGGTGGCCGCCTTGGCCGCCGATGCAGTCTTGGCAGGCCTTGCGCCTGTCCCAGCGGTCGCGGCCTTGGCGCCAGCTTTGCCTTGCCCGTCGGCGGCGGCTGGTTTCGAGACCGCCTTTGCCGACGCTTTCACCGGCGCCTTTGATGCTTTTGCCACCCGTTCCTCCTCGACAATTCCTGTTCGCCCGTTTCGGTCGCCCATGCCGCGCCCGCCTCCGAATTGACAGAGACGTCCTCCGTGCCGCCAGCATATCCATCTATGTATTGCCTCTATCGGCGGTGGTGCAAGTCTTGCCCTTGCGGCAAGCCGCCGAAAGATTTGCCGTCGAAAATCTTTCCCGCCGGCGACACTTGGAACCGGCATCTTTCCGCACCGATGATCGGATGAAGGCGGACGCGGCATTCATGTCGCCAGATGCCAGATCAATAAAAAAATGCGGTCGTTAATAATCTCGTGAGTTGAAAAAACTGCTAATTTTTTCTGCCATTTAGCAAAATGGCGGATTTTTTTCCTGCTTCCCGCGGGGTAAGCAAACGGGGTGTTCCAAAGCCGGAAAAACGGTGCTTATATGCGCGCTTCGCGAGCCTGATAGAGGGGCTTGGAAGAACATCAGGGAGTGCTCAATGAAAAAGAAACTCGCTTTTGCGGCCGCTTTGCTGGCCGCAAGCGTTCTGAGCGGCATGGCCAATGCAAAGACGCTCGTCTATTGCTCGGAAGCGTCGCCCGCCAATTTCGATCCGGGTACCACGACCGGCGGCAACGACTTCGATGCCTCGTCGCGTACCGTCTATTCGCGTCTGGTCGAATTCAAGCATGGCGGCACCGAGGTCGAGCCCGGCCTTGCCGACAAGTGGGAGATCTCCGACGACGGCCTGGTCTACACCTTCCACCTGCATCCCGGCGTGAAGTTCCAGACCACCGACTATTTCAAGCCGACGCGTGACCTCAACGCCGACGACGTCGTCTTCTCCTTCGACCGCCAGTTCAACAAGGCGAACCCCTGGAACGGCGACAAGTATCTGCCGAACCTGACCTGGGACTACTACACCGGCATGGACATGCCGAAATACGTCGCCAAGTGGGAAAAGGTCGACGACCTGACCGTCAAGCTGACGCTGACCGAGCCGAACGCGCCGATGCTGGCCAACCTGGGCATGGACTTCGCCTCGATCGTGTCGAAGGAATATGCCGACCAGTTGGCGAAGGACGGCAAGATGGCCGATTTCTCGACCAAGCCGATCGGTACCGGTCCGTTCCAGTTCGTCGACTACCAGCTGGATTCGGTCATCCGCTACGCGGCCCACCCGGATTATTTCAAGGGCAAGGAGAAGATCGACGATCTCGTCTTCGCCATCACGCCTGACGCGACCGCGCGCATCCAGAAGGTGCTCGCCGGCGAGTGCGATATCGCTCCCTATCCGAATCCTGCCGACATCGGCACGATCAAGGCCAACAACGACGTGACCCTGATGGATCAGGCCGGCCTGAACATCGGCTATATGAGCTACAACACCACCATCCCGCCGCTCGACAAGCCTGAGGTGCGCCATGCGCTCAACCAGGCGATCGACCGGGAAGCGCTGATCAAGTCGCTGTTCCAGGATGCCGGCGCCACGCCTGCAGAAAACCTGATCCCGCCGACCATGTGGTCGTGGAACAAGGATGTGAAGGCGGACGCCTACAATCCGGAAGCGGCCAAGAAGGTGCTTGAGGCTGCCGGGCTGAAGGAAATCCAGCTCTGGGCTTCCGATCGCGTTCGTCCCTACAACCCGAACTTCCAGCGCGCCGCCGAACTGATCCAGGCCGACTGGGCCAAGGTTGGCGTCAAGGCCGAGATCGTCAACTACGAGTGGACCAAGTATCGCTCGGAAGGCAAGAAGAAGGACCGTCCCGGTGCGTTCCAGATCGGCTGGACCGGCGACAATGGCGATCCGGACAACTTCTTCGCCACCCTGTTCGCCTGCTCCGCCATCGGCGTCTCGAACTACTCCAGCTGGTGCGACAAGGATTTCGAGGACCTGATCCAGAAGGCCAAGAAGACCAGCGACCAGGCCGAACGCACCAAGCTCTATGGAGAGGCGCAGGTCGTCTTCCAGAAGCAGGCTCCGGCCTTCCTGCTGGCGCATAGTCAGGTCTACGCGGTCGTGCGCAAGAATGTCAGCGGTTTCATGATGGACCCGCTCGGCATTCACCGCTTCGACGGCGTCGACAAAGCCGAATAAGATATTGAGTGGGACGGCGCTCTAGAGCGCCGTCCCCTTCGCCATGCTCAAATATATTCTTCACAGAATTGCACTTTTGATCCCGACGCTCGTCGGCATCACTATCTGTGCCTTCGCCTTCGTCAGGCTGCTGCCTGGCGATCCCATTCTTGCCATGGCCGGCGAACACGGCGTGGCGCCCGCGCGTTACGAGGAACTCAAGGAACAGTTCGGCTACAATCTGCCAATCTGGCAGCAATATGCCCGCTATGTCGGCGAGGTCGTGACCGGTGATTTCGGCGTCTCGATTTCGTCCAAGCGCCCGGTGCTCGAAGAGTTCAAGACGCTCTTCCCGGCGACGCTGGAATTGTCGTTCTTCGCCATGATTTTTGCCATGGTGCTCGGCATTCCGGCCGGCATCTTCGCGGCCGTCAAACGCGGCTCGTGGTTCGACCAGTCGCTGATGGGCACGGCGCTCGTCGGCTACTCCATGCCGATCTTCTGGTGGGGCCTGCTGCTGATCATCTTTTTCTCCGGCTATCTCGGCTGGACGCCGGTTAACGGCCGCATCGACCTGCAGTACTTCTTCAAGCCGATCACCGGCTTCATGACCATCGACACCTTGATCTACGGCAAGTGGGATGCATTTCGCTCGGTATTGCGCCATCTGGTGCTGCCGACAATTGTGCTCGGCACCATTCCGCTGGCTGTGATAGCGCGCCAGACGCGCTCCGCCATGCTCGAGGTGCTGGGCGAGGACTATGTACGGACGGCCCGAGCCAAAGGCCTCTCGTCGGCCCGGGTCATCGGCGTGCATGCCCTGCGCAATGCACTGATCCCGGTGGTCACCACCATCGGCCTGCAGGTCAGCACGCTGCTCGCCGGCGCCATCCTTACCGAAACGATCTTCTCGTGGCCGGGCATAGGCAGGTGGATGGTCGAATCCATATCCAAGCGCGACTATGTTGTCGTGCAGTCTGGCCTGCTCTTGATCGCGCTTATCGTCATGGCCGTGAATCTGATCGTCGACGTGCTCTACGCCGTCATCAACCCACGCATAAGGGCGGCGTGATGAGCCAGTCGACCGAAATCGCCCCGATGGCCGCCGGCAACCCGGATCGCCTCACCGGACTCAGGACCTTCTGGTATTATTTCTCGGTGAACCGGGGTGCCGTGATAGGCCTGTTCATCTTCATCCTCCTGGTGCTGGCGGCGCTCTTTGCGCCGCTGCTGGCCCCCTACGCGCCGGACGTCCAGGACAAGACCGCATTCTTGCGGCCGCCAGCCTGGCAGGCAGGCGGCAGCTCGCAATATCTGCTCGGCACCGACCCGGTCGGGCGCGACATCCTTTCACGCCTGCTCTACGGCGCGCGCTTCTCGCTGCTGATCGGCGCGGTCGTGGTCTCGCTGGCGCTCATCGGCGGCATCACGCTCGGCCTGCTGGCCGGCTATTTCCGCGGCTGGGTCGACGTGGCGATCATGCGCGTCATGGACCTCATCCTTGCCTTCCCGTCGCTGCTGCTGGCGCTGGTGATGGTCACCATCCTGGGTCCCGGCCTGTTCAATGCGATGCTCGCCATCGCGCTCGTCCTGCAGCCGCATTTCGCGCGCCTTGTGCGTGCCGCGGTGATGGCCGAGAAGAGCCGCGAATATGTCGTGGCGGCGAAGGTCGCCGGCGCCGGCCATGTCAGGCTGATGCTTCGCACCATCCTGCCCAATTGCCTTGGACCGCTGATCGTCCAGGGCACGCTGTCGTTCTCCAACGCCATTCTCGAAGCAGCCGCCCTTGGCTTCCTCGGCCTTGGCGCCCAGCCGCCGACGCCGGAATGGGGAACCATGCTTGCTACGGCGCGCGAATTCATCCTGCGCGCCTGGTGGGTGGTGACGTTCCCCGGCCTGGCGATCCTGATCACCGTGCTCGCCATCAATCTGATCGGCGACGGTCTGCGCGATGCGCTCGATCCGAAACTGAGGAGGTCGTGATGGCGCTGCTGGACATCCAGAACCTCGTCGTCGAATTCCAGACCGCAGCAGGTATGTTCCGGGCGGTCGATGGTGTTTCCTTGCATGTCGACGAGCGCGAAGTGCTGGCGATCGTCGGCGAATCCGGCTCCGGCAAGTCGGTCTCGATGCTGGCGGTGATGGGCCTTTTGCCATGGACCGCCAAGGTCACAGCCGACCGCATGAGCTTCAATGGCCGCGATCTTCTGAAGCTGAGCCCGGCCGAGCGGCGCAAGATCGTCGGCAAGGACATGTCGATGATCTTCCAGGAGCCGATGGCCAGCCTCAATCCCTGCTTCACCGTCGGCTTCCAGATCGAGGAGGTGCTGCGCTTCCACATGGGCATGGACAGTGCGCAGCGCCGGGAACGCGCCATCGAACTTCTGCGGCAGGTCGGCATTCCGGAGCCGGCGGAACGGTTGAATTCGTTCCCGCACCAGATGTCGGGCGGCCAGTGCCAACGCGTCATGATCGCCATCGCCATAGCCTGCAATCCGAAGCTGTTGATCGCTGACGAGCCGACCACCGCGCTCGACGTCACCATCCAGAAGCAGATCCTCGATCTCCTGGTTTCGCTGCAGGCCAAATACGGCATGGGCCTGATCATGATCACCCACAATATGGGCGTGGTGGCCGAGACCGCCGATCGCGTCATCGTCCAGTACAAGGGCCGCAAGATGGAAGAGGCCGACGTGCTGTCGCTGTTTGAATCGCCGAAGAGCAATTACACCCGCGCGCTTTTGTCGGCACTGCCGGAGAACGCCGTCGGCGACCGGCTGCCGACCGTCTCCGACATGCTGTTCGAGCCGGCGCCGTCGGGAGCCGCAGCATGAGCATCAAGGTCGTCGAAGGCAAGAATATCGTGCGCGACTACCATGTCGGTGGCGGGCTGTTTCGCGCGCAGCGCACCGTGCATGCGGTCAAGGGCGTTTCCTTCAGCGTCGACAAGGGCAAGACGCTGGCCATCGTCGGTGAAAGCGGCTGTGGCAAGTCGACGCTCGCGCGCATCATCACGCTGATCGACCCGGCGACGTCGGGTGAACTGTTAATCGACGGCAACAAGGTCGACATCGCCAGGGGCGGATTGACCAAGGAGATGCGCCGCAAGGTGCAGATCGTTTTCCAGAACCCGTACGGCTCGCTCAATCCACGCCAGAAGATCGGCGACGTGCTGGGGGAACCGCTGCTCATCAACACCGGCAAGCCGGCCGAGGAACGGCGCGACCTCGCCATGAAGATGCTGAAGAAGGTCGGCCTCGGACCGGAGCACTACAACCGCTACCCGCATATGTTCTCGGGCGGCCAGCGCCAGCGCATCGCGATTGCCCGCGCACTGATGCTCAATCCGAGCCTGCTGGTGTTGGACGAGCCGGTCTCGGCGCTCGACCTCTCGGTTCAGGCGCAGGTGCTCAACCTGCTCGCCGACCTGCAGGACGAGTTCCAGCTGACCTATGTCTTCATCAGCCACGATCTGTCCGTGGTGCGCTACATCGCCGACGACGTGATGGTGATGTATTTCGGCGAGGCGGTCGAATACGGCTCTCGCGAGGAGGTCTTTTCCGACCCCAAGCACAGCTACACGAAGACGCTGTTCGCCGCGACGCCGCGCGCCGACGTCGCCTCGATCAAGGCGAGGCTGGCGAAGAAGAAGGCGGCGGCCTGAGACTGCTGGCCGCAGCCGTCAGGCCCCCCTCGTCGATCAGGACAGCTTGGCAATGATGGCGCGCAACGCTTCGCCGAATTTGTGCACTTCCTCGACCGTGTTGTAATGCACCAGCGAGGCGCGGATGGCGCCGCTGTCCATCGACAGATTGAGGCGCTTCATCAGCCGCGGCGCGTACATGTGGCCGTCGCGGATGCCGATCTGCATCTCGGCCATTTCCTCGACAATGCGTTGCGGTGACAGTTTGCCGATGTTGAAGCAGAAGGTCGGCACGCGCTCGTTGATGCGGGCCTCGTCGGCGACACCATAGATGGTCGCGCCGCAACCTTTCAGCACGGCAAGCATCTCGCGCGCCAGTACCAGCTCGTAGTCGCGGATGGCGCCCATGCCGGCGACGATGTTCTCGCGCCGCGAGCGGTTGTTGGAGGGGGCCAGATTACGGCCGATCAGTTCCAGATACTGCACGGCCGCATCCATGCCCGAGACATTCTCGTAGATGAAGGTGCCGGCCTCGACCTTGTAGGGCGGCTCGTCGGGGATGAAATCTTCCCGAAAAGTCGGCAGCCGCTTCAGCGTGTCGAAGCGGCCCCAGAGGAAACCCATATGCGGCGAGAAATTCTTGTAACCGGAGCAGACGAGATAGTCGCAATCCCAGGCCTGCACGTCGATCAGCCCGTGCGGCCCGTAATGCACGCAGTCGAGGAACACTTCCGCGCCGGCCGCATGCGCGATCTCGGCAACGGATGCGACATCGACGATCGAGCCGATCGAATGCGCCGTCACCGTGCAGGCGACGAGGCGGGTGCGGTCGGAAACCAGGGGCTTGAGATCGTCGACATGCAGATTGCCGTCCTCGCGCATGCGCCACCATTTGAATCTGGCGCCGGCGGTTTCCAGAGCCAGCCAGGTCGCGATGTTGGCGTCATGGTCCATGTCGGTGATGATGATCTCGTCTCGCTCCTGCAGCATCTGGCCGATGCCGAGGCTGACGAGGCGGATGAACGAGGTGGCGTTCATGCCGAAGCAGATTTCCGCCGGGCTGTAGGCGTTGATCAGCAGCGCCACGCTTGTCCGGGCATCGGCGACCGACTGGTCGACGGTGACGCTGCGGCCATAGCGGCCACCGCGCTGCACATTGTGCGAAACCAGATGGTTGGTCACCGCGTCGAGCACGCTCTGCGGGATCTGCGCGCCGGCGGCATTGTCCATGAAGATGAAGTCGCCAGCCCGCTGCAGGGCGGGAAACATGGCGCGGATGGTGTCGATGGGGAACGCGGCGGCGTTTGCATTGTCGGTTTGGTGCTTGTTCACGGGCAGGCTCCTGCGAAGAATTGGCGGTGGAGATCGGTTGGCTAGGTCAGCGCGCCTTCTCGGTCTTGAAGCGGTCTTCAAGCAGGCTGACGAGGCGCACCATCGGCCAGAGGAAAATGAGATAGACGAGTGCGGCGCCGATCAGCGGCGAGGGGTTGGCGTAGAGCGACTGCGCGTTGGTCGCTTCCTTCAGGAGTTCCGGCAACGCCACGGTGGAGGCGAGCGAGGTATCCTTGAACATCGAGACGCAATTGCTGGTCATCGGCGGGATGACCACGCGGATGGCCTGCGGCAGCACCACCTTGCGCAAGGTCAAGAGGAAGGGCAGGCCAAGCGCCTGCGACGCCTCGAACTGGCCTTTCGGAATGCTCTCGATGCCGGAGCGGAACACTTCCGCCGAATAGGCCGACATGATGAAGGCGAACGCCGTCACGGCGGAGGCCCAGGACGACAGGCGGATGCCGAGGAAGGGCAGCGCGTAGTAGATCAGGATCAGCACCACCAGTACCGGCAGGGCGCGGAAGATGTCGGTGTAGCCAACCGCCAGCCAGCGCACCGGCTTCGGCGCATAGAGCCGCAACAGGCTGATCACCAGACCGATGGGAATGCCGATGCCGATGCTCAAAATGCCGAGCAGCAGCGTGTTCAGGAAGCCGCGCAGCAGCGCCGGCAGGCTGGACATGATGACGTCGGGATTGAAGAAGGTGTCGATCAGCGACATGGGAGCGTTCCCGAACCCCAAGCAAAGGGGTGCTCAAAGTTAAAACCAATCGACCTCGCCTATCGCGAGACGGCCCGCGCGGCAGCGGCGCCGGAGCAGGAAATGAATCGTGCCGGCCTGGTAAGCCGGCACGATTTCAGTGCTTCTCCGCTCAGGCCTTTGGCAGCGGCATTTCCTTGACCGTAGAGGAATCGGCCGGCGCGTCGCTGCCGAACCACTTCTTGTGGATCGCGGCCAGCGTGCCGTCCTTCTTCATCGCCGTCAGCGCGTCATTGAGCTTGCCGAGCAGCGGGTGGTCCTTGGTCATCATCAGGCCGTACTGTTCGCCGGTCTTGATGCGCTGCTTGACCTTCAGATCCTTCATCTTGGTGAAGGAGTATTCCATGCCCGGAATGTCACTGACGGCGGCGTCGACGCGGCCGGCGCTGAGGTCGAGCAAAAGGTTCTGCTGCGTGTCATAGCCCTTCACGTCGCTGAAGCCGTCGGCTTCCTGATGCGCCTTGACCCAGGTCTCGCCGGTCGAGCCTGACAGCACGCCGACGATCTTGCCCTTGAGGTCGGCCTCGGTGTTGACAGCGCTGTCGGTCTTCGTGGCAATGCCCATGTCGGAATCATAGTAGGGCTGGGTGAAGGATTGCGACTTCAGCCGCTCGGCCGTGATGGTGATCGACGAGATGGCGACGTCGATGCGCTTCGAGGTGGTGGCCGCGAACAGCGCCTGGAAGCCGAGATCGGCGATATCGGTGGTCATGCCGATGCGCTTGGCCGCTTCGTTGACGATATCGACTTCAAAGCCTTCAAAGGTGCCGCTCTCGTTCTTGTACTCGAAGGGCGGATTGGTCGGATAGGCGCCGACATTGAGCACATCGGCAGCGTAGGCGGTTGCCGGGCCGGCGGCGATGCCGATGGCGGCGGCGAGCAGGATGAGATTGCGACGTGTCAGGTTCATTTGTTGTTCCCTCTGGGGTATCCCCTCTGGTTGTTGATCGGGCGGGCTCGCCCCGCACGGTTTCTTGCCGTCCCACCTCCCAGCGGGGCGTCAATTCATGGCAGCGACCATAAGCGCTTCGCGATGGTCTCTGTATGCGGATCACGGATTTGGCCGCGCACGCCGCCGAAAGCACAGCGCTCGCTGGATGATGACTGGGGCAGCATGAACGACAAGGACCGAACCCCCCGAAGCACCACGATGGACTGGCCGGCAACCCCTGCGGCACGGCGTCATCGAACTTGAATGCTATCCAAAGTGGGGCACATTTCAAGGCGAAAGTTTTAAGCTTAAAAAGCTTGGCTTGCGTGTTGCTCCGGCGATACGCTTTTTTGTCTGGCTGCGCCTGTTTATGCCAATTCGTCTCGCGCTGCGGCAGCGTTGGCCGCGGCGCCGGCGCCAAGAAACATCGTGTCGCTGGCCAGCACGAAGAAACTCGCGCCGATGGCAGCCCACCGGCCGATGGCCTCTGGGCTAGCGCAAAATATGCCGGATGTCTTTCCATGTGCGATCGTCGCGCTGATGATCGTCCGGATCGCCGCATTGAGCTTGTCGGCGCCTTGCGGTCCGATCGCGTCGATCGACACGGAAAGGTCACCGGGGCCGACGAAGATCAGGTCGACGCCGCCGACGGCCGCGATCGCTTCGATGTTGGCGAGCCCCTCCGCTGTCTCGACCTGCACCGCGACGACGGTTCTGTCATTGGCGTCGGCAAGATACTCGGGAATGCGATAGCCATAGCCGGCGGCCCGGCCGGGCCCGACGCCACGCTCGCCCAGCGGCGGAAAGCGCGAGGCTTTGACCGCCATCGCCGCCTGGGCGGCGGTCGAGACGCGCGGCACCAGCACCCCTTGCGCGCCGCTGTCCAGCGCCGCCTGGATGGCTTCCGGCGCATGGCCGGGAACGCGCACCAGCGCCGGCACACGATGCATGTCGGCCGCACGCACCATGGTCTCGATCATGTCACGCGAGATCTGCGCATGTTCCCAGTCGATGCAGAGGAAGTCGAGGCCCGACAGCGCCATCACTTCGACAGCGACCGGATGGGGAATGGCGGCAAACGAACCGACGAGGTTTGCCTTGCCGATGCATTTCTGGCGGAATTCGCTCATGCCGATCCCCTTTTTGGCGTCGCCCAAATTCATATCCGCAATCGGCGGCGAGGCGAAGCTATTTCATGCTTGAAATATTTTGCCGCGGGCCTAGCGTATAGCCTCCCGCCGCGAGTTCCCGAAATGATCAAAGCGCATCCCCTGCACGGCCCGAACAAACTGAAGCTCGGCGTCTTCTCGACCAATGCCGATGGCGGGCTTGCCATCACCGATGTGCCGGAACGCTGGACGGCAAGCTGGCAGGACAATCTGACGGCGGCGCAAATTGCCGACCGCGCCGGGCTGGAGTTCATGCTGCCGATCGCGCGCTGGCGCGGCTTTGGCGGCCGCAACAAGGTGCGAGAATGGTCGTTCGAGACCTTCACCTGGGCGGCGGCTCTGGCGGTGGCCACCGAACAGATCGGCCTGTTCATGACCGTGCACGCGCCGTTGGTGCATCCGCTCTATGCCGCCAAGGCGCTGGCGACGGTCGACCACATCAGCCAGGGCCGCGCCGGCCTCAACATCGTCTGCGGCTGGAACCCGAAGGAATTCGGCATGTTCGGCACGCCGCTGGTCGAGAAGGGTTATGACCAGGCGGCGGAATGGATCGAGATCCTCGAAAAGCTCTATGCGTCGGCCGAGCCGCTCGACTACGAAGGCACCTATTATCGCCTGAAGGAAGCGGTGAGCCGGCCGGGCAGTGTGCAGCTTCCGCGTCCGGTGACCATGAACGCCGCCTTCGGCGGTCCGGGCCGCGATTTTGCCGCCGCCCGTTGCGATTATCTGTTCACGACCTTTTCCGAGATGAGCGATGCCGGCAAGCATGTCGCCGACATCCGCGAACGGGCCGAAAAGGTCGGCCGTGATGTCGGCGTCTACACCGTGGCGCATGTCGTCTGTCGCCCGACGATGGAAGAGGCGCAGGCCTATTACACGCGTTACGCGGTCGATCTGGCGGACCATGACGCGGTCGACGCCCATATGGCCGGCAAGAAGGAATTCTCGCAGTCGCACGACCCGCACGCCTATGACCGGTACCGCCAACGCTTCGCCGGCGGCGCCGGCACCTATCCGCTGATCGGAACGCCGGAAACGATCGCCGCCGACATGGCCGCCATTGCCGGGCAGGGCTATCAGGGCATCGCGCTCTCCTTCGTCAACTACACGCAGGAGTTGCCCTATTTCTGCGACCACGTGCTGCCGATCTTGAGGAAGGCGGGGCTTCGGGTGACTTAGTCCGGACGAACGAGTTCGTCGGGTATCACAGCGGTCGCCTGGATCTCCACCTTGGCGCGGTCCTCGACAAGCGCCACCACCTGCATGGCGGCCATCGCCGGGAAATGCCGGCCGATCACCTCGCGATAGGCTTCGCCGAGACCCCTGAGGTTGGCGAGGTACTCGGCCTTGTCGGTGAAATACCAGGTCATCGAGGTGATGTGCCGCGGCTCGGCACCGGCCTCGGCCAGCACCGCGACGATGTTTTGCAGCGTCTGCCGCACCTGGCCGACAAAGTCATCGGTCTCGAATTGGCACTGCCCGTTCCAGCCGACCTGTCCGCCGACGAAGATGAGCCGCCCGCGCGCCGCGACGCCATTGGCGTAGCCGACCGGCTTGGCCCAGCCTTCCGGCTGCAGAATCTCATGCATTTGAAGCCTCCCGGTATTCCTGAAAACCAAGTCTCAAAATCGAATGCCCGTCAGTTTCCCGCCGTCAGGCCGCGCCCATCACTTGCCGCGCGATGACCACTTTCTGCACGTCGGACGCACCCTCATAGATGCGCAGCGCACGGATCTCGCGATACAGGCTTTCGACGATGTGGCCTTTGCGGACGCCGTCGCCGCCATGCAGTTGCACCGCTCTGTCGATCACCTCTTGCGCCTTGTCGGTGGCGAACAGTTTTGCCATCGCCGCCTCGCGCGTTACCCGCGCCGCGCCCATGTCCTTGGTCCAGGCCGCGCGATAGACCAGAAGTGCCGCCGCATCGACGTCGAGCGCCATGTCGGCGATGTGGCCCTGCACCATCTGCAATTCGGCCATCGGTGCGCCGAACAGTTTGCGCTCGGCCACCCGTTTGATGCTCTCGTCCAGGGCGCGGCGGGCAAAGCCGAGGGCTGCAGCGCCGACAGTCGAGCGGAAGACGTCCAGCACCGACATGGCGATGCGGAAGCCATCGCCCGGTTTGCCGATCAAGGAGGAAGCCGGGAGCCGGACCTGATCGAAGGACAGCCGCGCCAGCGGATGCGGCGCGATCACTTCCAGGCGTTCGGCAATGCCGAGGCCCTTTGCGTCCCCAGGCACGATAAAGGTCGAAAGCCCCTTGGCGCCCGGCGCCTCGCCGGTGCGGGCAAAGACGATGTAGAGGTCGGCGATGCCACCATTGGAGATCCAGGTCTTTTCGCCTGATAGAACATAGCTGTCGCCGTCGCGGGTCGCCGTCATCTCGGTGTTGGCGACATCCGACCCGGAGCGCGGCTCCGACAGGGCGAAGGCCGATATCGCCTTGCCGGCCCGCGTCCTTGCCAGCCATTGCTGCTGGTCCGCCGTTCCGAACAGGCTGAGCGCGCCGGTGCCCAGCCCCTGCATGGCAAAGGCAAAATCGGCGAGCCCGTCATGGCGTGCGAGCGTCTCGCGCGTGATGCACAAGGTGCGCACGTCGAGCGGGCCGGGATTGTCGGTGTCGACAGCGGTCGGCTTCAGCCAACCATCCTGGCCGAGTTTTTGCACCAGCTCGCGGCAGGCGGCATCGACGTCATGGTGATCGACGGGGAGGTTCTTTTGGCACCACGCTTCCAGGCTTTCGGCCAGTTCGCGGTGGCGGTCTTCGAAGAACGGCCAGTTGAGGAAACTCTTGTCAGCCATCAATTCCCCTCGAACACCGGCTTTTCCTTGGCCACGAATGCCTTGTAGGCGCGCTCGAAATCGCGCGTCTGCATGCAGATCGCTTGTGCCTGGGCTTCCGCCTCGATCGCCTGGTCGAGGCCCATCGACCATTCCTGGTTGAGCTGCGTCTTGGTGATGCCGTGGGCGAAGGTCGGGCCGGAGACGATGCGCGCTGCCATGTCGAGCGCATCCGCCTCGAGGGAGGCCGCATCGACCAGCCTGTTGTAAAACCCCCAGCGTTCGCCTTCCGCCGCCGTCATGGTGCGGCCCGTATAGAGCAGTTCGGCGGCGCGGCCCTGGCCGATGATGCGCGGCAGGATCGCGCAGGCGCCCATGTCACAGCCGGCAAGGCCGACGCGGGTGAACAGGAAGGCCGTCTTGGCCTCCGGCGTGGCGATGCGGATATCGGAACTCATGGCGATGATGGCGCCGGCGCCGACCGCCACGCCATCGACCGCCGCGATGATCGGCTTGCCGCAATTGAGCATCGCCTTGACGAAATCGCCGGTCATGCGGGTGAAGGCGAGAAGCTGCTTCATGTCCATCTTGACCAGCGGGCCGATGATGTCGTGGACATCGCCGCCGGAGCAGAAATTGCCTCCATTGGAGAGGAACACCACGGCGTCGACATCGTCGGCATAGACGAGGTCGCGGAACGTATCGCGCAACTCGGCATAGCTGTCGAAGGTCAGCGGGTTCTTGCGCTCCGGCCGGTCGAGCCGGACCTTGGCGATCCTGCCCTCGACCTCCCAGAGGAAATGCTTCGGCTTCAGCCCGGCCATCCCGGTCATTCGCGTCCCTCCCAGTTGCTGCGGAACGAAGTCAGCATGCCGGTAAGCCTGCGGGCATCCTCCTCGCTGACCTTGCCCAGCAATTCGCCGATCCAGCCCTCATGCGCGGCAGCAATGATGGCAAAGGATTTGGTGCCTTCCTCCGTCAGCCGCACCATGGAGGTGCGGCGGTCGCCATTGCGGCGGGCCCGAGCGACCAGCCCTTCTGAAACCAGCCGGTCGACAATGCCGGTGACATTGCCGTTGGAAACCAGCAGGAAGCGCGACAGGTCGCTCATCAGCATGCCTTCCGGCACGCGGTAGAGCGCCGCCATCACGTCGAAACGCGGCAGCGTCGTATCGAATTCCTTCTTCAGGCGCTCGCGCAGTTCGGCCTCGATCGTGCGCGAGGCACGCAGCAGCCTGATCCACAGACGCAGTCGGTCCTTGCCGGGTCCCGACGGTGCGGGCAGGGGGCCGGCTACCATGTTTCGCCTCCTGAGATGGAAATTGCCTGTCCGGTGATCGATGCCGCCGCATCGCCGCACAGCCACAGCACGGCGGCGGCGACTTCCTGCGGCTGGATGAAGCGGCCCTGCGGGTTGGTCGAGGCAAGGCTAGCCCGCGCCTCGCCGGCCGAGCGTCCGGTCTTTTCGACAATACGCTGGATGGATTCTTCCAGCATGTCGGTCTCGACGAAACCCGGGCAAACCGCGTTGATGGTGACGCCGGATTTCGCGGTTTCCGCCGCCAGCGCCCGCATCAACCCGACGACACCATGCTTGGCCGCCACGTAAGGCGCGACATAGGCATAACCTTTCAACCCGGCCGTGGAGGCAATGAACACGATCCGTCCCGCCTTGCGCGCGGCCATGCCGGCCAGCGCCGGCTTCACCGTCAGGAAGGCGCCGGTCAAATTGACGTCGAGCGTCTTCTGCCAGTCGGCGAGCGTGGTCTTGTGCGCCGGCGTGCTGCCGGCCATGCCGGCATTGGCAATGACGATGTCGATGGCCCCACGCGCGGCTTCCGCCGCCTGGTAGAGCGAGGCCATGGACGCCTCATTGGTGACATCGGCGGCGATACCGAAAATGCCTTTGCTTTCGCCGGCCACCTTGGCGAGCTCCGCCTCACGCCGGCCGCAGATGGTCACGTCGATGCCGGCACCAGCCAGCGCCAGCGCTATGGCCCGGCCGACGCCGGAGCCGCCGCCGGTGACCAGCGCATGCTTTCCGGTGATCGCTGACGCCGCCGTCATACTTTCAGTCCCGCTGCCGCGTCGCGCTCCGCCAGACGGTAGAGCTGGTCGCGTCCGGGCAGATAAGGATCCGGCCATTTTACGCCGCGGTCGCCGAGCGTCACCGCCGCGTGCAGTGTCCAGTACGGGTCGGCAAGATGCGGCCTTGCCAACGCCACCAGATCGGCGCGGCCGGCCATCAGTATCGAATTGACATGGTCCGGCTCATAGATGTTGCCCACCGCCATCGTCGCCATGCCGACCTCGTTGCGGATGCGGTCGGAAAACGGCGTCTGGAACATACGGCCATAGACCGGCTTCGCCAGCGCCGATGTCTGCCCGGCCGAAACGTCGCATATGTCGACGCCGGCTTCATGCAGCAGCCGCGCGATCTCGACTGCGTCGGCCGGTGTGACGCCTTCGATGCCGACCCAGTCATTGGCCGAAATGCGCATCGAGATCGGCTTTTGTGCCGGCCATGCGGCGCGCACCGCATGGAAGATTTCGAGGGGATAGCGCATGCGGTTTTCCAGCGAACCGCCATACTCATCGGTGCGCCGGTTGGTGACCGGCGTGATGAAGGACGACAGGAGATAGCCATGCGCGGCATGGATCTCGAGCATGTCGAAGCCGCAACGGTCAGCCATCTCGGCCGAGGCCACGAACTGGTCTCGCACCAGATCCATGTCGGCGCGGTCCATCGCCTTCGGCACCTGGTTTTCGGCCGACCATGCGACAGCTGATGCCGCCATGACAGGCCAGTTGCCCGACGCCAGCGGCACGTCGGTGCCTTCCCAGCCGAGCCGGGTCGAACCCTTGGCGCCGGAATGGCCGATCTGGGCGCAGATCTTGGCCTCGGTCTCGGAATGGACGAAATCGACCAGCCGCTTCCACGCCACCTCGTGCTCGGGGGCGTAGAAGCCGGGACAGCCGGGCGTGATGCGGCCTTCCGGGCTGACGCAGGTCATCTCGATATAGACGAGCCCGGCGCCGCCCTTGGCGCGCTCGGCATAATGGGTGAAATGCCAGTCGGTCGGGCAGCCGTCGACGGCCTTGTACTGCGCCATCGGCGAGACGACGACGCGGTTCTGCAGCCTCATGTCGCGCAGCTTGAACGGCGCGAACATCGGCGCCCGGCGCAGCCTGTTGCCGCCGGCGCCCGCCTGGCGCTGGAACCATTCTTCCGCGCCGCCCAGCCATTCGGCATCGCGCAGCCGCAAATTCTCGTGGCTGATGCGCTGCGAGCGGGTCAGCAGCGAATAGTTGAACTGCACCGGATCGAGGCCAAGATAGCGTTCGACCTCCTCGAACCATTCGAGTGAATTGCGTGCCGCCGATTGCAGCTTCAGCACCTCGGTGCGGCGCGCGTCCTCATATTTGCGGAAGGCGGCATCGAGGTCCGGCTCCGTTTCCACATACTCGGCCAGCGCCACCGCGCTTTCCAGGGCGAGTTTGGTGCCGGAGCCGATCGAGAAATGCGCCGAGGCCGCGGCATCGCCCATCAGTGCAAGGTTTTTGTACGACCAGCGCTCGCACAGCACGCGCGGGAAATTGATCCAGGCCGAACCCCTGATGTGGTTGGCATTGGTCATCAGCGCATGGCCGCCGAGATGCTTGGCGAAGATGCGCTCGCATACCGCGATCGATTCCTGCTGCGTCATCGCACCGAAGCCGAAGGCCGCCCAGGTCTGCTCGCTGCACTCGACGATGAAGGTCGCCGTCTCGCTGTCGAACTGGTAGGCGTGCGCCCACACCCAGCCATGCTCGGTCTTCTCGAAGATGAAGGTGAAGGCGTCGTCGAATTTCTGCTTGGTGCCGAGCCAGACGAACTTGCATTTGCGGGTGTCGATGTCGGGCTTGAAGATGTCGACGAAAGTGTTGCGCGCCCTCGAATTCAGCCCGTCGGCGGCGACGACAAGGTCATGAGTCTCCATGTAAGGCTTGGGATCGGCGATATCGGTCTCGAACATCAGCTTGACGCCGAGCTCGCGGGCGCGGCGCTGCAAGAGGATCAGCAACCGCTTGCGGCCGATGCCGCAAAAACCATGGCCCGACGAGACCGTGCGCACGCCGTCATGAATGACGGCGATGTCGTCCCAATAGGCAAAATGCTTCTTGATCCAGACGGCGCTGACCGGATCATTCTTGGCGAGGTTCTCAAGCGTTTCGGCCGACAGCACGACGCCCCAGCCGAACGTGTCGTCGGCGCGGTTGCGCTCGAACACCGTCACATCATGCGCGGCGTCCCTGAGCTTCATCGATATGGCAAAGTAGAGGCCGGCTGGGCCTCCGCCGAGAACCGCAACCTTCATCCGTGCGATCTCCTCTTCGCTTGCTGCCTCATGAGTATCGCGCCGGCGGTAAAATATTTCAAGCTTAAAGTTTTATATCGAAATCATTGTGCTGATGCCGGCTAGAGCGCTTGCGGGTCGTCCCGCAAGCGCGCCAAAGGATCACTTCTCCGGGTTCTTCGGGCTCCACAGCACCGTCTCGGCACCCTTCTCATAGGCCATGCCGTCGGGATAGCTGATCGCTTCCAGTTGCAGCCCCCAGGGCGCCTGGAAATAGAGAATGGTCTGGCCGGCGGCGGGTCCTTGCTTGACCGGCAATGGCCCCATGCGCGTCTTGACGCCCTTGCCGTCGAGATAGGCCTTGGCGGCGGCGACGTCGTCGACATAGAAGGCGATGTGGAAGCCGCCAATGTCGCTGTTCTTCGGCGTCAGATCCTTCTGGTCGGGCGCTGTGTATTTGAACAGCTCGATGTTCGATCCATAGCCGCAGCGCACCATGGTGATCTGCTCGATGACTGCCTTCGGATCGACGCCCAGAAGATCCTGCATGAAGGTGCCCTTGTCGTCGGCAAATGGGCCGAACGACATAGCCTTCTTGCAGCCGACCACCTCGGTGAAGAAGTCGACCGCCTGCTTCATGTCAGGAACGGTGATGCCGGTGTGGTCGTGGCCGCGCATGCCGGGGATCGAATCCGCCGAGGCAATGCCGGCGCTGCCAAGGACAGCGGCGGCGAGCGCTGCATTTCGAAGTATCGTCTTCATGTCAGTCCTCTCCATTTGGCGGGACCTGGGTCTTTGCGGTCGCATGTCCGAAACCCGCTTTTCGGCATGCGTATGCATTCATGTCGGGGCCTTGGCGGCGGCCGGAATGTCCAGCCAGCCGGCGTCGATTTCGGGCAGCGGAATGGCTGCGATGAGGTCGCGCGTGTAAGCCTCTCTAGGATTGTCGAATAAGGCGTCGGTGGCGCTGACCTCGACGATCACGCCTTCGCGCATGACGATGACTTGCCGGCACAGCCGCCGGATGACCGACAGGTCGTGGCTGATGAAGGCGACGGTCAGGCCCATCTCCGCCGCGAGCTTCTCCAGCAGCGTGAGGATCTGCGCCTGCGTCGAGACGTCGAGACCGGAGACGATCTCGTCGGCCAGCACGAATTTCGGCGACAGCGCCAGCGCGCGCGCAATGCCGACGCGCTGGCGCTGGCCGCCCGACAGTTCATGGCGGTAGCGACTGGCAAAGCTCTGCGGCAGCCCGACCCGCTGCAGCGCCTCGGCGACGCGCGCCTTCAGATTGTCGCCAAGGCCGTTCTGCCTGAGCGGCGCGGCGATGATGCTGGCAATGGTGCGGCGCGGATTGAGCGACGACATCGGATCCTGGAAGATCATCTGCAGGTCGCGGCGCAGCGGCCGCAGCTCCGCTTCCGGCAGATGGGTGATGTCGCGACCCTCGAAGCTGATGCTGCCGGCGCTCGGCTCCAGCAGCCTGACCAGCGCGCGCCCCAGCGTCGACTTGCCGGACCCGGATTCGCCGACAATGCCGGTCACCGAGCCCTTCGGCAGGTCGAAGTCGAGCCCTTTCAGGATCTCGGCCAACGGCGCGCGGCCGATCAGCGGCTTGCGCGTCATGTCAGGCAGCGCGACCTTCAGCCCGCGCACGGAAAACAGCGGCTCAACCATGCGGCCGCCTCCACGCCAGGTCTGCTGCCGCGATCTCGGCGGCAAGCCCAGCCAGCACCGCTTCGTCCACGGGTTTCAGCGAAGCAAACGGGTCGGTGTAGCGCGGCGTCGCCGCCATCAGCGCCCGCGTGTAGGGGTGCTGTGGGGCGGCGAAGAGCGCGGCCGCATCGGCCTCCTCCACCACCTTGCCGGCGTAGAGCACCGACACTTTCTGGCTGATCTTGGCGACGACGCCGAGATCATGGGTGACGAACAGGATCGCTGTGCCGTGCTCTCGCTGCAACGCGGCGATCAGGCGCAGGATCTGCTTCTGCACCGTGACGTCGAGCGCCGTGGTCGGCTCGTCGGCGACGATCAGCCGGGGCTCGGCGGCGAAGGCGGCCGCGATCAGCACACGTTGGCGCATGCCGCCGGAGAGCTCATGCGGATAGCTCTTCAGCACGCGCTCTGGGTCGCGGATCTGCACCTCATCCAGCAACTGCCGGATGCGTGTATCGGCCTTCTCGCCGCTCCAGCCGAGGATGCGCACCAGCCGGTCGGTCATCTGCGGGCCGATGCGGCGCGACGGGTTGAGCGCGGTCAGCGGATCCTGCGGGATCAGCGCCGTGCGGGCGCCGACCAGCGTGCGCCTTGCCTTGGGCTGAAGCCTGCCGAGGTCTTCGCCTTCCAGCAGCATGTCGCCTTCGACGATGCGCACGGTCGACGGCAACACGCCGAGCACCGCCTTGCCGATCATCGTCTTGCCGGCGCCGCTCTCGCCGACCAGCGCGCGGACCTCGCCGGGCTGCACGGAGAGCGACACAGAGCGCAGCACGCGCTGGCCGTTCGGCAGCACGGCGCTGAGGTTGACGATGTCGAGACAGGCGCTCATCGCAGCACCGGATCGAAACGCGCTTTCAGCGCTTCGCCGAACTGGCTGAACGACAGCACGGTAAGGATCAGCGTGATCAGCGGAAACACCAGCACCCACCAGGCCTGGTGGATCGACAGCCGGCCCTCGGCGATGATGCCGCCCCAGGTCGGATCGTCGGTCGAGATCGACAGATTGACGAAGGACAGGATCGCCTCGACGATGACGGCGATGCCCATTTCCAGCGACAGCAGCGCCACGATCGACGGCACCACATTGGGCAGCACTTCGCGCAGCATGATGCCGATGCGGCCATAGCCGGCGATGCGGGCGTTCTCGACATAATCCATGCGCGACTGGCCCATCGCCTCGGCGCGGATCACCCGGCAAAAGCGCGTCCAGTCGATGATGGCGATCGCCAGGATGACGGAACTGAGGCCGGTGCCCAGCACCGCCACCAGCAGGATGGCGAACAGCACCGGCGGAAACGCCATCCAGATGTCGACGATGCGCGAAATGATGCGGTCGGCCCAGCCGCCGAAATAGCCGGCGATCAATCCGAGCGTCGAGCCGACGAGGCAGGCGGCGATGGCCGCCGCGAAAGCGACGATGAAGGCGATGCGGCCGCCGAAGATCAGCCGCGAGAGCAGGTCGCGGCCGAGGCTGTCGGTGCCGAGCCAATAGCCAGGCTCGGCGCCATCGAGCCACAAAGGCGGCAGCCGCTCCAGCATCAGATCCTGCGCCAGCGGATCCTGCGGCGCGACCAGCGGCGCGAAGATCGCCGCCAGCAGCGCCAGCAGCAGCCAGCCGCCGGCGAGCCACAGCCTGGGGCTCAGTCCGCGTCGTGAGGCCCTATCCATGACGCAGCCTCGGATTGAGCAGCGCATACATCATGTCGACCACGAGATTGATCAGCACGAACAGCAGCGCGAAGACCAGCACGATGCCCTGGATCAGCGGCAGGTCGCGGTTGATGACGGCATCGATCGCCATGTTGCCGAGGCCTTCATAGGAAAACAGCCGCTCGACGATGACGGTGCCGCCGATCAGGAAAGTGAACTGCACGCCGACCAGGGTCAGCGTCGGCAAAGCCGCATTCTTCAGCGCCTCGCGCAGGATGACCTGCGTCTCGGAAAAGCCCTTCACCCGCGCCAGCACGACATAGTCGAGGTCAAGCACTTCCTTCAGCGACTGTTTCAAGAGCTGCGAGATGATCGCCGCCAGCGGCAGCGCCAGCGCGACCGCCGGCATCAGCATGTGTTTCAACAGGTCCCAGGTCAGGTCGAAGCGCAGCCGCAGCAGGCTTTCGAAGAAATAGAACTGGGTGACGAAGGGCAGGTCGAGCTGCGGCGACACGCGGCCCGAAATGTCGAAGATCGGCACCAGCACGCCGAACAAGAGGATCAGCACCAGGCCCCACAGGAAATCGGGAATGGAGAGCGCCGCGCCGCTGGCGATGTCGATGCCGGCTTCCACCGCCGTGCCGCGTTCGCGCGCGCCGAGAACGGCCGTCGTGCCGCCAAGCGCCACCGCCATGATCAACGCGACGATGGCCAGCTCCAGCGTCGCCGGCAGCCGGTTGAAGACGAGCCCGAGCACGTCCTGCCGCAGCGAAATCGAGGTGCCGAAATCGCCCCTGACGACGCCGGACAACCAGATGAAGAATTGCTGCACGATGGTCTTGTCGAGCCCGTAGAGTGCGCGCAGCCGGGCGATGTCGTCATCCGTCGCGCCGGGCGGCAGCATCATGGCGATCGGATCGCCGGGCGCGACGCGGATCACGACGAAGACGACGACGGCCACGCCGAACAGCGTGATCAGCATCGTCAGAAGACGGATCAGGAATCGTTGCAGGAGCATGTAAATCTTTGCAGGAGCCCACTGGCTCGTATGCCTGGTAGAATATGCGCGCCGTCGCTATGGACGGCGCGCGGCAAGCCAGGCCGATATCAGGCCGGGGTCATCAGGGCCGGCAGCAGCGCACCGGAAATGTGCTGCACGACATTGACCTTCTTCGAGTGCACGATCGGCTGTGCGTACTGGATGAGCGGCAGCACATAGGCCTGTTCGGCGATGTACTTGTCGACCGCTTTCCAGCCGGCGATGCGCTTGGCCTCGTCCTTCTCGCCCCACAGCGGGCCGATCTTGGCGTCGAGGTCGTCGGTCTTCCAGGACGAGTGCGGCGAGGGCCCGAACATGGCGAAGCCGGTCGACGTGGTCGGATCGCCGATGGAATTGCCCCAGTTGTAGAACGCCGCCGGCGCCAGCTTGTGGGCGGCGCGCAGTTCGTAGTGCTTGGCGATCTCGTAGACCTCGATCTCGGCTTCGATACCGACCTTGCGCCACATGCCGACGATCGCCTGCACCATCTCGTAGTCCTTGGGCTTGAAGCCCTTGGTCGTCTGGATGGTGAACTTCGCCGGCTTCTTGGTCGAATAGCCGGAGGCGGCAAGCAATTCCTTGGCCTTTTCCGGATTGTGCTCGACCTTGATCGACGGATCGTAGGCGGCATATTCCGGCGTCTCCAGCGTGTCGATCGGCTGGCCGTAGCCGCGCAGCAACCGCTTGACCAGAAGCTCCTTGTCCACTGCCATGACCGCTGCCTGGCGGACATTCTTGTCGAGCATGGCGTCCTTGTTGTTGAAGAAGATCATGCCGATGTCGGAGACATTCTTGATCGAGCCGGCAAGTCCGTCCTTGGCGATCAGCCGGTCATATTCCTCATAGGGGATTTCGAGCGTCACCTGCGAGGAACCGGATTCGATTTCGGCGACACGGCTCGCCGCGTCGGTGACGAACTTGATCGTCACATTCTCGAAAGCCGGCTTGCCGCCCCAATAGTTTGGATTGGCCTTCAGCCGCAGGAAGGCGTTGCGCTCGAATTTCTCCACCATGTAGGGGCCGGTGCCGATCGGCGCCTTCTCGAAACCTTCCGCACCCACCTTCTCGTAATAGGCCTTCGGCAGGATGTAGCCGGTCAGGAACGACATCCACTTGAAATAGACCGGGTCGAACTGCACCACGTCGCCGGTGATCTTGTTGCCGTCGATCTTGAAGTTGTTGACGTTCTTCCAGACGAACTGGATCGGGTTTCCGGTCTTTTCGTCGCCCGCGCGCTGCAGCGACCAGACCACGTCCTCGGGTGTGAAGGGCGAACCGTCATGCCATTTCACGCCTTCGCGCACCGTCATCGTCACCTTGGTGCGATCGTCGTTCCAGCCCCATTCGGTGAGCAGGCCTGGCGCGAAGGATAGGTCTGGCTTTTGCGGGATGATCTGGTCGAACACCGACTGGTAGAGACCCTGGATCGTCGGATTGACGGCCGAGGGTCCGGTTGTCGGATCCCAGGACGGCAGGTTGACATTGTAGGCGATGGTCAGTTCACCGGCGGCGGCCTTGGCCATTTTGGGCAGGCCAACCGCGGCCACGCCAAGTGCCGCGGCACTGTATCCCAGCAATTCGCGTCTGTTGATTTTCATGGTCGTTCCCCTTGTTGGTTATTGTCTTTGCGCGGCACTATCCGTTCGTTGGTTCAGGCTTCGTGGGCAGCAGCGCCTTGCCTCTCGTCGCCTCGATAAAATCGTCGGAGCCTACCTCCCGCCAAGCTGTTGCGCGAGCATGAAACCCGAGGCCGCGCCGGTGCCGGCGCCCGGCCATGTCGCGGCTCCCGTGAGATGCAGATTGCCGACCGGCGTGTTCCAGCCGGCATAGCCACGCGCCGGGCGGAACAAAAAGTTCTGCGCCAGATGGTGGCTGCCGCAAACCTGGTCGCCGCCGACAAGGTTCGGGTTCTCGCGCTCGAGGTCGATGGGCGAGAACACCGAGCGGCCAAGGATTTTGCTCCGCAGGCCGGGCGCATAGGTCTCAATGATGCCGAGCACGCGCTCGGCGTAGGTGTCCTTCACCTTGTCCCAATGTCCGGCCGCGATCTTGCCTGCGGCATCGCCCAGGATCTCGGCAGGCAGCATGCGCACCTGCACCCACAGCACATGCTTGCCCTGAGGCGCGCGGGTCGGATCGATCGCGGTCGGTTGGCCGACGACCAGCACCGGTTCGTCAGGCAGGGTGCCGGCCATCGCCTGCTGATAGGTGCGCGACATGGCGTCGAGCGACGGCGACAGATGCACATAGGCGAACTGCCGCAACTCGGCGCCGGCACGCCAGTCCGGCAGGTCGTCCAGCGCCAGGTGGATCATCATCGTGCCTGGCGCGTACCGAAACTTTTTCATCGCCGTGTCGAAGCCGGCATTGCCGGAACCGCCGGACAGCAGCCTGCCGGCCAGTGCCTTGGGCGCGACGCCGGCGATAACCGCTTTGGTCGCGGTATGCGTTTCACCAGAAGCGAGCCGCACCCCGGTCGCCTTGCCGGCGAAAATGGTGATCTCGGCCACCTCGGCGCCGGTGACGATCTTGCCGCCGGCGGACGTCACCATGCCGGCCAGCGCCCGGATGATGGTATCGGCGCCGCCCTTGCCCAGCACCATGCCGAAGCTTTGGTTGGCCATCGATTCCAGATAGGGGAATACCGCGCCGCCGGCGATGTCGGGTGCGAAGTCGAGATGCATGCCCCAGGTGGCGAGCGTTGCCCGCACATGCGGCGACTCGAACGTCTCCTCCAGCCAGGCGCGTGGCGACGACAGCAGCAGCCGGCCGGTGTCGAGCGCGCCGGACATGCCCTTCTTGCGCCACAGGTTCCACGCCGTGCCGGCCAGCGCGCGGGCGCTCATTGGCGAACCCAGCAGCCGGAACAGATGTTCGGCCTCGGCCGGGAAGGCGGCAACCAGCCGGCGCCATGCTGCTGCGTCGGCGGTGGAGAAGGCGGCCATCCGCGTGGCGGTTTTTTCCAGGTCGTTGCTGACGCCGAACCAGCGTCCGTCCGGAAATGCGCTGGCGAAACAGTCGGCGACCGGGGCGAATTCCAGTCCCTGTGCTTTCAATTCATTTGCATATTTCCGGTGGAAGGCAGAGCCGGCAAACAGGCTCAGATTCATCGCGCCGAAATCGTGCCGGAAGCCCGGAAGGGTGAATTCGCGGGTCTGGACGGCGCCGCCGATTGTTGCGTTGCGCTCGAAAATCCCGGTTTTCCAGCCTTTGAGCGCCAGATGCGCGGCGCATGCCAGACTGTTGTGGCCCGCCCCGACAAAGATGGCGTCGAACTCGCTCACGCCCCGTTCCCATTTCCTTTATGCTTAAAGATAATTGCAGATGCATATGTTTTCGTCTAGTAGGATATTAACGGCCGAGACGAGCCTTGATCATCATCGAAAAGAGGGAACAGAAGACCATGGACACCCAAAAACTCCTCGGCGAAGTCGCCGGCCAGTTGCTGTCAGGCGCCATCAAGGTGGTTGACCTTTCGGCGCAACTCGGGCCTGACACGCCGCTGATCAAGCTGCCGCCGGAACTCGCCGTCGACACGCCGAAGGTCGAGATCCATTCGATCTCCCGCTACGACAAGAACGGTCCGTGGTGGGCGTGGAACTGGCTGAAGCTCGGCGAGCATTCGGGCACGCATTTCGATGCGCCGCAGCACTGGATCACCGGCAAGGACTATCCGGACGGCGCCACCGACACCATTCCGGCGCAGAATTTCGTCGGACCGGTCAATGTCATCGACTGCTCCAAGGAAGCCGCCGCCGACCATGATTTCCTGCTCACCGTCGACCACATCAAGGCGTGGGAAGCCAAGCATGGCGCCATCAACGCCGGCGAATGGGTGGTGATGCGCACCGACTGGTACAAGCGCAACGGCTCGGAAGCCGAGTTCCTCAATGCCAACGAGACCGGCCCGCATACGCCCGGCCCGACGGCAGAAGCCATCCAGTATCTGATCGCCAAGGACATCAAGGGCTGGGGCTCGGAGACGATCGGCACCGACGCCGGCAAGGCCGGCGGCATGGAGCCGCCATTCCCGGCGCACACGCTGATGCACAAGGCCAATCGCTACGGTCTCGCCAGCCTCTGCAATCTCGACCAGCTGCCGCCGAAAGGCGCCATCCTGATCGCGGCGCCGCTCAAGATCGAGCACGGCACCGGCAGCCCGATCCGCGCACTGGCGCTGGTGTCGGGAAAATAGAGCGAGGGGGGTCTTCGGGAGAAGATCATGCGCCCGACGGTCGAGAGCAACTGTCAATGAAAGCGCCCGATCACATCATCGTCGGCAGCGGCATCAACGCGCTGGTCTGCGCGGCGATGCTTGGCGGGAAGGGCGCCAAGGTGCTGGTACTGGAGCGTAACGACCGCATCGGCGGCTGCATGCGCACCGAGGAGATCACCGCGCCCGGCTTCATCCATGACGTGATGGCGACGACCTTCGTGCTGTTCATCACCTCGCCGGCCTTTGCCGCATTGGGCGGCGACCTTGCCCGGCACGGGCTGGAGTTCTGCCACACCGGGACGCCGACCGGCGTGCTTCGGCCGGACGGCAGCAACGCCGTGCTCAGCACCGACCGCGCCGCCAATGTCGCCGCCCTCAATGCGATCGCGGCGGGTGATGGCGACCGGCACGCCGACGATGTCGGCGGCATCGAGCGCAATGCCGGCCTGCTGTTCGGCCTGCTCGGCGGCAGCCTGTGGTCTTACCCGACGGCCAAGCTTTTGGCCGGCGATGCCTGGCGGCGCGGCTCGCGGGGCCTTGCCGCCTTTCTCGGCGAAGCACTTGTGCCGGCGCGCGGCTGGCTGGAAGGCACCTACCAGTCCGAGACCGTCCGCGCGCTTTGGGCGCCTTGGGTGCTGCATGCCGGGCTTGGGCCGGAAGATGCCTTCTCCGGCCAGATCGCCAAGGTTATCGCCTTCGCGCTCGAAGCCGCAGGCGCCCCGATCGTCAAGGGCGGGGCGAAGAACCTGCTGTCGGCCTTCGAGGCATTGATCGTCGAGCGGGGGGGCGTCATCTCCACCGAAGCGGACGTTGCCTCCATCATCCAGGCTGGTGGTCGCGCCACCGGCGTGCGGCTCGCCTCCGGCGAAACGGTCCATGCGAAGAAGAGCGTCATCTGCTCGGTCACGCCGACGCAGCTTTATGGCCGGCTGCTGGGCAGCGAGGCACCCAAGGCCGATGCCGAGGCGACCCGGCAATACCGCTACGGCAAGGGCAATTTCCAGATCCACTATGCCCTGGACAGACCACCGGCATGGCGCGGCGAAGGGTTGGACAAGGTGGCGCTGCTGCATCTGACCCCGGGGCTCGATGGCGTGTCGAAAGCCTGCAACGAGGCGGTGCGCGGCTTGCTGCCGGACGTGCCGACCATCTGCGTCGGCCAGCCGCACGCGCTCGACCCGTCGCGCTGCCCGCAAGGCAAGGCGATCCTGTGGCTGCAACTGCCCGAGGCGCCTCGGCACATCAAGGGCGATGCCGCCGGCAAGCTGCAGGCCCCGGCTGACGGGCAATGGACCGACGCATTGCGCGAGGCCTATGCCGATCGTACCGAGGCGATCCTTGCCAGCCATATCGATGGCTTCAAGGACAGCGTGATTGCGCGCCGCGCCTATTCGCCGGCCGATCTCGAAGCGATGAACATCAATCTGGTCGGCGGCGATCCCTATGGCGGGTCGTCGACCATCGACCAGTCCTTCCTGTGGCGGCCGTTCAAGACCAGCCGCAACCACCAGACCGGCATCAAGGACCTCTACCATATCGGCGCCTCGACTCATCCGGGCGCGGGTCTCGGCGGCGGCTCCGGCTTTCTCCTGGCAGGGAGGCTGTGATGGAGCAGAAGGTGGCGGAAAAGCGCCAGCGCATTTCGACGCTGGGCCAGATCGGCCTGCAGCAATTCGCGCCCTATCTGATGAACCGCATCATGGGCCGCTACAACGCCACCTTGCGCGACGATTTCCGCAAGCAGGGCCTGACCATTCCGCAGGTGCGCACGCTTGCCGTGCTGTCGGTCACCGACGGCGTCACCGTCAACGATCTCTCGGTCTACACGGTCATCGAGCAGTCGACCTTGAGCCGCACGCTCGACACGTTGGAGGGGCAAGGCTTCGTGCGGCGCGAGCAGGGTGTCACCGACAGCCGCATCCGCCATGTCTTCCTGACCGATGAGGGCCGCGCCGAGTTCGCGCGCGCATGGCCGGCCATGCATGACGCGTTCGAGGCGATGTTCGACGACATCGACGACGCCGAATATGCGGCACTGATCGCCACGCTCTTGAAGATGCTCAAGAACATTCGCAAGCACGACATCTAGACGTACGCGCCGGCGGCATCGGCCGGCAACGGAAGGTTGGAAAAATGGCCGAACGGTCTTTTGCCAAGGAAGTTGAAAAACTCCGGCTCGGTGCCGGCGAGGAGTTTGCCGGCGAGGGCATCCTCGCCATCACCAAGGCGCTGCTGCAATGCGGCGTCGGCTATGTCGGCGGCTACCAGGGCGCGCCGATCAGCCACCTGATGGATGTGCTGGCCGACGCGCAGGATATTCTGGGCGAACTCGGCGTGCATTTCGAGGCGAGCGCCTCGGAAGCCACCGCCACCGCCATGCTGGCCGCCTCGGTGCACTATCCCATCCGTGGTGCCGCGACCTTCAAATCGACCGTCGGCACCAACGTCGCCTCCGATGCGCTCGCCAATCTCGCCTCCGGCGGCGTCACTGGCGGCGCGCTCATCATCGTTGGCGAAGACTATGGCGAAGGCTCCTCGATCATGCAGGAGCGCAGCCATGCCTTCGCCATGAAGAGCCAGGTCTGGCTGCTCGACCCGCGCCCCAACCTGCCGTCGATCGTCAAGGCGGTGGAGGACGGCTTCGAGCTGTCCGAGGTTTCCAACACGCCGGTCATGCTGCAGGTGCGCATCCGCTGCTGCCATGTCCACGGCCATTTCATCGCCAAGGACAACAAGCGCCCGCCCATGACAGTGGCCGACGCGCTGGAAGCGCCGCGCCGCGACACCGGCCGCATCGTGTTGCCGCCCGCCTCCTTCCTGCATGAGAAGGAGAAGGTGCAAAAACGCTGGCCGGCGGCGGTGGACTTCATCCGCAAGAACAGGATCAACGAGTTCTTCGGTTCGGATCACGGCTCGGTCGGCATCGTCATGCAGGGCGGCATGTACAATTCCGTCATCCGCGCGCTGCAGCGTCTCGGCCTTGCCGACACCTATGGCGAGACGGACGTGCCGCTCTACGTGCTCAACGCCGTCTATCCCTTGATCGACGACGAGTTCCTGTCCTTCTGCGAAGGCAAGCAGGCCGTCCTGGTGGTCGAGGAAGGCCAGCCCAACTACATCGAACAGGCCTTTGCCGCGATGCTGCACAAGGCCGGGCGTGGCTCCAGGCTGGTCGGCAAGGAATATCTGCCGATGGCCGGAGAATATACCGGCCAGGTCATGCTAGACGGCATCGGTGCTTTCCTGCGCGCCGAGGCGCCGCATCTGCTGCCGGGCGAGGTTCGCGCGCCCAACAAGGTCGGCGACGGCGTCGACACCGCGGACCTGATCAATGTCGTGCCGGGCCGTCCGCCGGGCTTCTGTATCGGCTGCCCGGAGCGGCCCATCTTCGCCGCGACCAAGCTGGTCGAACAGGAACTCGGCAAACACCACATCGCGTCCGACATTGGCTGCCACCTGTTCTCGATCATGCCGCCCTTCGAGCTCGGCGCCACCACCATGGGCTATGGACTGGGGCCGGCTTCTGCTTCGGCGTTCAATTCACCCGACGCCAAGCGCCGCTCGATCTCCTTCGTCGGCGATGGCGGCTTCTGGCACAACGGCCTGACCTCCTCGATCGGCAATGCCGTGTTCAACAAGAATGACGGCGTCATCGTCATCGTCGACAATTTCTACTCGGCCGCCACCGGCGGGCAGGACATACTGTCGTCGCGCGCGGGCAACAAGACCAAGTCGACCAAGCATCCGATCACCGAGGCGGTGAAGGGCATGGGCGTCAAATGGCTGCGCCATGTCGACCGCACCTACGATGTCGGCAAAATGCAGGACACGTTGCGCGAGGCGCTGACGACGGAGGAGAAGGGGCCGAAGGTCATCGTCGCCTCGTCCGAATGCATGCTCAACCGCCAGCGCCGCGAAAAACCGCTGGTCGACAAGGCGATCAAGGGCGGCGAGCGAGTGGTTAAACCGAAGTTCGGGGTCGACGAGGACATTTGCACCGGCGACCATGCCTGCATGCGGTTGTCGGGCTGCCCGTCGCTGTCGGTGAAATCGCTCGACGATCCGCTGCGCGACGATCCGGTGGCATCGATTGACCAGAACTGCGTCGGCTGCGGCAATTGCGGCGAGGTGGCGGACGCGGCGGTGCTTTGCCCGTCCTTCTATCGGGCCGACGTCGTGCACAATCCAAGCCGCTGGGACCGTTTCCTGGAAAGCGCGCGTCGCGCGGTGATCAGCCTGATGCAGCGCCGCCGCGAAAGCCGGCGCCTGATCTTCGCCGATGCTTGACGCTGTCCCCCCATTCCGCGCCAAGCCCGGCGCCCAGGACGACGAGCGCGTCATCAAGCTCGCCGTGCTGGCGGTCGGCGGCCAGGGCGGCGGCGTGCTGGCCGACTGGATCACCGATGTCGCCGAGCGCAATGGCTACGTCGCGCAGTCGACCTCGGTCGCCGGCGTGGCGCAGCGCACCGGCGCCACCATCTACTATGTCGAGATGGCCCGCGACACCGGCCGGCTGCCGGTCTTCGCTCTGTCGCCCTCGCAAGGCGATGTCGACATACTGATCGCCGCCGAATTGATGGAAGCCGGCCGCGCCATCATCAGGGGTTTCGTCACGCCCGAGCGCACCACGCTCATCGCGTCCTCGCACCGCATCGCCGCCGTGTCGGAGAAGATCGAGCCGGGCGACGGCCGGGCCTCGTCTTCCAAGGTGCATGCGACGGCGGAAGCAGCATCGAAGCGCTTCATCGCCTTCGACATGGAAAAGATCGCAGCCGACAATGGTTCGATGATCTCGGCCAGCCTGCTTGGCGCGCTGGCCGGATCGGACGCGCTGCCGTTTACGCGCGAAAGCTATGAGCAGGCGATCGGTGCCGGCGGCCGTGGCGTCAAGGCCAGCCTCGCCGCCTTTGGCGCCGCCTATGACCGCGCACGCGGCACGGCCGCGCCGGCGCCGAAGCCGGCAGGGCCGGCCATTGTCGAATCCGCCCTGGGTGCGGGGCGCGTGAGCGGCCCGCAAAACCTGCTCCAGGGTTGGCAGGCGCTCGCTGCCCGCATCGACCTGATGCCCGTGGCGGTGCGCGACATGGCGTTGCGGGGTCTGAGGAAGGTCGTCGATTATCAGGACATCGCCTATGGGCGCGAGTATCTCGACCGGCTCGACCGGGCCGTCGCGATGGACAGCGCCGACCATGCATATGCGCTGTCCATCGCCGCCGCCAAGCATCTCGCCAATGCCCTCTGCTACGACGACATGATCCGCGTCGCCGATCTGAAGACGCGCTCGACCCGCGACAAACGCGTGCGCAAGGAAGTCGGCGTCAAGGATGGCTCGATCCTGCAGGTGACCGAATATTTCCATCCCCGCATCGAGGAGTTCTGCGGCACGATGCCGGCGGGGCTGGGAAGCTATATCGAGAGCCGGCCGAAGCTTGCCGCCTTCCTCGACCGCCGCATCAACCATGGCCGCCGCATCCGCACCGACGGCTTTGCCGGCTTCGCCGCTTTGTGGTTCATCGGCGGCCTGCGCCGCTGGCGGCGCGGCCTGCTGCGCCACAAGGTCGAGACTGCTCATCTCGAGCGCTGGTACGCGCTGGCGCTCGCCCATGTGCCCCAGGACTATGCGCTCGCCGTCGAAATCCTCAATTGCCGCCGGCTGATCAAGGGCTACAGCGACACCCATGTCCGGGCGCAGTCGAAATTCGACCGCGTTCTGTCGGCGCTCGCCATGCTCAAGGGCCGCGACGATGCCGCCGACTGGATCCGCCGCCTGCGCGAGGCGGCGCTGAAGGACGAAAAGGGCGACATGCTCGACGGCGCACTGAAGACGGTGGCGACGCTCGGACCAGGTCCGGTAATCGGGTCGCCCTGATACACTGACAGACGTCACCCCGCTATCACACCGTTCAAACAGTCGTGAACGTCGTTCAATTTCCACTTGAACAATGTTCAAAGCGTGATAGAGGGCACTTATGAACGATGTTCATTTTCGACAGGCCGAAAGCCACGGTATGGACATCAAGCACTGCAAGGAAGTTTAACCAGCTCAAGACTATCACTGAGATCGAAACCGCGCCTGCAACCCGCAGGACCCGTCGGCACACCGTCGTAGGGGTTCGCCAAATGGAAATCGCCATGAACACGCATCTGATGTTGTCTCGGCGCTTTGCGCCTCTGTTCTGGACGCAGTTCCTGTCCGCCTTCAACGACAATTTCCTCAAGAACACGCTGGTGTTCCTGATCCTCTTCACGCTGGCAGCCGGCCAGGCGGCCTCGCTGGTCACGCTCGCCGGGGCCGTCTTTATGGCGCCCTTCCTGCTCTTGTCGGCGCTTGGCGGCGAGATCGCCGACCGCTTCGACAAGGCCCTGATCGCGCGCCGGCTCAAATTCGCCGAGATTGCCGCCGCGGGTGTCTCCGTCGCCGGCATCGCGCTGTCGTCTATTCCTGTGTTGATGACGGCGCTGCTGATGTTCGGCATCATTTCGGCGCTGTTCGGGCCGATCAAATACGGCATCCTGCCCGATCACCTCGAGCGCAAGGAACTGCCCAAGGCCAACGCCTGGATCGAGTCGGCCACATTTGCCGCCATTCTCGGCGGCACTATCGCCGGCGGCGTCGTGTCGGCCGATGGCATAGGCGTTACGGTCTTCGGGCCGATCATGATGGCGTTGGCCGTCGGCTGCTGGTTCGTCAGCCGCTATATTCCACCCACGGGTTCGGCGGCGCCTGGCCTCGTCATCGACAGGAACATCTTCCGCTCGACATGGCGCCAGGTCAGCGAGTTGCGGACCGACACGCGGATCTGGCGCGCCGGCCTGATGACCTCGTGGTTCTGGCTGATCGGCGCCATCGTGCTTTCGATCCTGCCGACCTTGATCAAGGATTCGCTCGGCGGCAACGAGATCGCCGTCACCGTCTATCTCGCTGTCTTCGCCGTTTCGATCGCCATCGGCTCGGCGATTGCCGCATGGATGTCGCAGGGACGCATCGTGCTTCTGCCCGCACCGGTCGGCACGGCGTTGCTGGCGCTGTTCGGTCTGCATCTGGCCTGGACCATCTGGAGCATGCAGCCTTCGCCGAAGGCGGAAACCCTCGGCCTGTTCTTTGCCGGGCCAAACACGATCCGTGTCGCGATCGACCTCGCCGGCATGGCCATCGCCAGCGCCTTCCTCGTGGTGCCGACCTTCGCCGCCGTGCAGGCCTGGTCGCCCGAAGCGCGTCGCGCCCGTGTCGTCGCCGCGGTCAGCATCGTCAATGCCGGCTTCATGACCGTCGGCGGCATTATCGTCGCCGTGATCCAGACGAAAGTTTCCACCGGTGGCATCCTGTTCGGCCTCGCCGCCGCCAACGCCGTCGCCGCCTGGCTGATGCTGAAATTCCTGCCGACCAACGCCTTCCGCGATTTCGTCTCCATCCTGTTCCGCGCCTTCCTTCGCCTGGAAGTCGAGGGCATGGAGAACCTCAAGTCGGCCGGCAAGGCGCCGATCCTGGCGCTCAACCATGTCAGCTTCCTCGACGGCCCGCTGGCGCTGACGCTGACCGATGAGGAGCCGGTCTTCGCCATCGACTACGCCATCGCCCAGGCCTGGTGGATGAAGCCGTTCATGAAGCTCGCCCGCGCCTTGCCGCTCAATCCGGCCAAGCCGATGTCGACCCGCACGCTGATCAAGATCGTGCAGGGCGGCGACCCGCTGGTCATCTTCCCCGAAGGTCGCATCACCGTCACCGGCGGGTTGATGAAGGTCTATGACGGCGCCGCCATGGTGGCCGACAAGACCGGCTCGATGGTCGTTCCGATCCGCATCGACGGGCTGGAGAAAAGCCCGTTCTCCCGGCTGACGTCGCAGCATGTGCGCCGCCGCCTGTTCCCGAAGGTCAAGGTGACCATTCTGGAGCCGGTCAAGCTCGAAGTGCCGCCGCAACTGAAGGGCCGCAAGCGCCGCGCCGCTGCGGGTGCGGCACTCTATCAGGTCATGTCGGATCTCGTCTTCCGCACCCAGGACATCGACAAGACCGTGCTGGAAAAGGTCATCCTGACGGCGAATGAACGCGGCATGAAACGGCTCGCCGTGCAGGATCCGGTCACCGGCTCGCTGAGCTATGGCAAGCTGCTGACGGCGGCCGCCGTGCTCGGCGAGAAATTCCAGAACCTTTATGCCGATCAGCAGACGCTCGGCATCATGCTGCCCAACGCCAACGGCTCGTGCGCCACACTGCTTGGCGTGATGTCGTCCGGCAAGGTGCCGGCGATGATCAACTTCACCGCGGGCGCAGCCAACATCCTGTCCGCCTGCAAGGCGGCCGAGGTGCGTACGGTGCTCACGTCCCGCGCGTTTGTCGAGCAGGCAAAGCTCGGCGCGGTGGTCGAGGAAGTCGGCCGGTCGGTCGACATCGTCTGGCTCGACGATCTGCGCAAAACCATCGGTCTCAAGGACAAACTGCTCGGCCTGCTGCGCAAGTCGACGCCGCGCGCGCCGCGCAAGCCCGACGATCCGGCGGTGATCCTGTTCACCTCGGGCTCGGAAGGCACGCCGAAGGGCGTCGTGCTCACCCACCGCAACATACTGGCCAATGCCGCGCAGGCGGCCTCGCGCATCGACTTCCACTCGGGCGACAAGGTGTTCAACGTACTGCCGATCTTCCATTCCTTCGGCATGACGGCCGGCACGGTTCTGCCGCTGATCTCGGGCGTGCCGGTCTTCTTCTACCCCTCGCCGCTGCACTACCGCATCGTGCCGGAACTGATCTATGCGTCCAACGCGACGATCATCTTCGGCACCGATACGTTCCTCAGCGGCTATGCCCGCACCGCGCACCCCTACGACTTCCGCTCGATACGCTATTGTTTTGCCGGCGCCGAACCGGTCAAGGCGGCGACGCGCATGACCTACATGGAGAAGTTCGGGGTGCGTATCCTCGAAGGCTACGGCGTGACCGAAGCGGCGCCGGTGATCGCCATCAACACGCCGATGTACAACAAGTCCGGCAGCGTCGGCAAAATCATGCCCGGCATGGAATACCGCCTGGATCCGGTACCCGGCGTCGATGAAGGCGGGCGTCTCTACGTGCGCGGCCCAAATGTCATGTCGGGTTATCTGCGCGCCGAGAAGCCGGGTGTGCTGGAACCGCTGGAGGATGGCTGGCATGACACCGGCGATGTCGTCTCGGTCGACGAGGGCGGCTTCATCACCATTCGCGGCCGCGCCAAGCGTTTCGCCAAGATCGGTGGCGAGATGATCTCGCTCGCCGCCGTCGAGGCGCTGGCGGGTGAAGTGTGGAAAGGCTCGTTGTCGGCGGTCGCTTCCGTGCCGGATGCGCGCAAGGGCGAGAAGCTCATTCTCATCACCGAGGCTTCCGGCGCCACACGTGCCGAATTCCTGGCTTTCGCCAAGGCCAATGGCGCCATGGACCTGATGGTGCCCGCCGAAGTGCGCGTCGTCCCGAAAGTGCCGGTGCTCGGCTCCGGCAAGCTCGACTTCGCCGGCGTGACCAAACTGGTGCGGGGGCAGGATGCGCCGGCCGCCAAGGTCGAGGCCGCCTGATCGATGCCGCGAGACGATGCCGCGCTGAAAGTCGCGGCGTCGCTTGGCGAGCGCTCCGTCCGCTAACGAATATGTGATTGCACCACTCACCCGGCATTCAGCCGGGCGGGTGGTATGTTGTCCCTTGGAATGTCAACCATGGAGGACACGATCATGCTCACCAGATACATTCTACCGATTGCTATCGCCGCGGGCACATTGATGCTGTCGAGCGTCGGCACGCAGGCCCTGCCCATGGCAAAGCCCAATGCCGGCTCGTTGCCAGTCGAAAGCGTCGGCTGGAGATGCGGCCCCGGCTGGCACATGAACCGGTGGGGAAATTGCGTGCCCAACCGTCGTCGCGTGATAATAGTCCGACCGGGACATTGGCGGTATCATCACTACCATCGCTGGCACCACCGCTGGTGATCAAGGAGCGGATCGACGGCGTTCGCCCCAAAGCGGTGTTGGGCGTTTCCCCAAAAGGTGGCGTCTCCTGTGACGCCACCGGCTTCTTCAAGCGATGAGGTCCCGCATCGGCTTCACCGCAGCGGACTCCGGAAACACCTTGTCGCCGAGCACCGCGGCGGACAGGCCGAACTGGTCGGCGAGCAGGCCTTTCAGCACCGCCCTGACATCGCTGGTCGGCGCAAGGTCGCGTTGTTCGTAGAGCTGGGCCGGCTTCAATCCCGGCCAGTCGGCGATGACGCGGCCGCCCCTGATCGCGCCGCCGGCGAGCAGCGCCACCGTGCCGGTGCCATGATCGGTGCCGACCGTGCCGTTGATCCGCGCCGTGCGTCCGAATTCGGTGATGGCGACGATCGCCGTGTCCTTCCAGCGCTCGCCGAGACCCTTCTCGAATTCATCGAAGGCGCCGTCGAGGCCGCCGAGCAGCGTGGCGAGCCGGCCCGTGGCGCCGCCTTCGTTGACATGCGTGTCCCAGCCGTCGAAGGCAAGCGCCGCAACACGCGGCCCGTCATCGGCCGCAATGAGCTTGGCCGCACCTTGCGCGGCCTGCCGCATGCCGGCGGCGCTGTCGAGGCCGCCCCTCGGCTTCATCGCACCGCCCTTCGGCTTCGTCGCGTTGCCGCCGATCTGGTCGTCGAGCGCCATGCGGTCGGCATCGAGGCCCTTTTGCAGGGCCACCGCCAGCACCGGGTCGCGATGCTGGTAGAGGTCGAGGACCCGCGCCGCGAGGTCGCCTGCCGGCGCCGGCAGCGATTGCGGCGCCCAGCCGAGCACGGGAGCCGCGCCGCGGATCACCAGCGGCGTCGACGGTCCGACGGCCAAGCCGCCAAGCGTTGCCACGCGCTCGCCCGCCGGCAGGCTCTCCAGCGCCCGGTTGAGCCATCCGGTGGCGACATGGCCGGGACCGGCAAAGCCGCTTTCCAGCACGTCCTGGCCGTCGAAATGCGAGCGCTCGCGATAGCCGGTCGCGGCGGCATGCACCACCGCCGCCTGCTTGCCCTTGAACAGCCTGGCGAAGACCGGCATCGCCGGATTGACCGCGAAGAAACCATCGAGCGGCAGCGCCGCGTGCGGGCCGGCGAGCGACAAGGCGATGTCGCCATGCAGGCCGGCATAGTCGGGATCGCCGACCGGACCGACCGCCGACAGGCCGTCGAGCGCGCCGCGCAGCACGATGACGATCAGGCGCGGATCGCGATTGTCGGCGGCGCGGGCAAAGCGCGGCAGATAGGCCCAGGCAAACAGCGCCCCGCCGGTCATCAGCACGGCGCGGCGGGACGGGTGAGGCGTTTCACACAGCAGGCTCATGACTTGGTCTCCATCGGAGTTGTCGGCACCGGACTTGTCGCTCGCGCTATCGTCTCTGGAATTCAGGCGCCATCAGCAGCAGCGCCAGGCCTTGCTGCTTGGACTCGGCACGGGCGACCGCTTGCCGCGTTTCCGGCGAGGCGGAGGGACCGATGACGGCGTCGAGCATGTCGTTGGGATTGCCGATATCCTTGACCTGGCGGGCCGCCTGCCAGGCGATGTCGAGGCGGATCTTCATGCCTTCGGCAGAGGCCCAGCTGTCCGCCTGGTCGGAAAAGCCGTTCGGCCCCGGCGGCTGCCAGAGCGGCTCGCCGAGCGCATTGAGCCAGTTGAGCGACTGGCCGGGATCGTTCGCCGGGCCGGGGCCGGCAGCCCGGCGGATGGCGGCGATATAGTCGAATGGCGAGCGCATCTTGGCCAGCGGCGTCGACCATGCCTCCGGCATGTCGATGAGGGTCGCCGCCAATGCCCGGAGATTGCCGTCGCTCTTGGCGAAAACCTTGGCCAGGCGTGCAACCGCCGCGGGCGGCGGGTCGTCCGCTATGAAATGACGGGCGAGTTCCGTGGCGATGTGCTGCGCTGTCGCCGGATGGCTGGCGATGTCGTTGAGCGCCGCCTCGGCCTGTCCCATGCCGCTGGCTGGATAGGTCTTGCCCAGCAGCACCGCATCGCCCGGCTCATGTGCATTGGCGTTGAAGACGGAACTGCCGGGTTCGCCAAGTCGACCTTCGCGCCCGGCCATCGTCCAGCCGGTCAGGATGCGCGCGAAGCTGGTCACGTCGGCCTGGGTATAGCCGCTGCCGACGCCCATGGTGTGCAGTTCCATGATCTCGCGGGCGAGGTTCTCGTTGAGGCCGCGCTGCCGGTTCCTGCCGGCACGCGAGTCCGGGCCGATCGATTGCTGGTTGTCGAGATAGAGCAGCATTGCGGGATGCCGCTCGACCGCCATCAGCATGTCGGCGAAGCGGCCGAGCGCGAAGGGGCGGATCGCTTCCCGTTCGAAGGCGCCGGCGCTCGCCCGCACGATGTTGTCCTTCGCCACGGAGACGCAGAAATGGTTCGACCAGAAATACACCAGGCGTTCGACGAAGCCTGCCTCGGCGCGAAAGGCCTTGTCGAAGCGCGCCTGGGCTTCCACGCGAAACAGCGTCGCCTCGACCGGCGGCGCGGGTTTGGCCGGGGCCGCGGGCGGTGGCACGGGTTGGGCAGGCGCAACCCGTTCCGGTGTGGCCTGGGCGCTCGCCATTGCGGGCTGCGCCGTGGTTGTGGCCATGCGCTCGCGGTCGAGCTTGCGTTGGAAGTTTGCCGCCATGCTGGCCTGGATGGCCGGCGTGCTGCCCGGCAGGCTCGCATAGGCCGGATCGTCGAGCGAGATCATGGCGATGTCCGGCTGCCGCAGTTCCGCCTTCAGATAGCCGCGCGGGTCGTGGGTCACCCTGTCGCGGTCGCCGGGCCTCGCGCCGAGCCCGAAGCGGTTGAGAGCGACGAGCACTGGATCGGGCGGGGAATTGGAGGCCGGGATAGCCAAGTCAGCTCTCCATTGCTGGGGCTTCCCGCGCGCGGCGCCGGAAGCCCGTTCGAGCCGTTTCCTGTTCAACCGAGGTCGCGGGGCTGACGAAATTGTCAGCCCCCGAGGCCCTTACCAGTCTTACCAGTGATGCCAGCGGTGCCAGTGACGGTGCGGATGCCACCCGTAGAAGGCCGGGCGATGCCAATAGTAACCGGGGTAGACGACCACGCGATTGGGGACGCAGCGCCCCCAGGGATTGGGATGCCAGCCAGGCCCGCAACCCCAGGCGACGTGCTCGACCAGCGCCGGGGCGGCAAGCGGCGCCAGCGGCATCGCCGAGGATGCCGCGACCGTGGCAACCGTTCCGGTCATCGCGAGAGCGGCGGCGGCCGCGTATTTTGTCAGATAGTTCATGACCATGCTCCGAAGTTGTCCGAGGTTGAAACCTGTCGGCGCCAGATGGCCCGGCAGGCCTTGCCCTTCATTTCGTTAAACGGGCGCCGTCGGCATTTCCGTCGGTCGTCACGGCGATTTTTTTGGCGGTGTCGACGGCTGCGGCCCGGCGCGCCTCGAGAGCCCTTCCGCCAGCAGGCTGCGATCCTCGGCGGAGCCTGCCGCCGCGAACTCGATGATGCGCTGCTCCAGCCGCGTGCGCACGGTGACGTCGGCATTGCGGGCCCGCTCAAGGGCGGCCGCCAGGGCCGCCGTGTCGAGGACGGGCTGCCGCAGCAAATCCGCCGCCTCGCGCCTGGCCTGCTGGCCGTCGCGAATGACGTCGCGCGACTCCTGGCGGACTTCGCGCAGCGCCTTGCGGAACAACGTGCGCTGCTGGTCGGGAAGCCGGCCGCCGGCTGCCTCCAGCGAATAGCCCGGGGCCGGCTTGCCGCGTTTTATCCAGACGGCCCCGCCGGCAAGCGCACCGGCCAGGAAGACATTCAGCACCACCGATGCGATGAGGAGATTACGGCCGGTGCTCATAGGTCTTCCTCGATCGTGTCAGGCCCGGCATCGCCGAACGCGGTCGCATTGGCGTCGAGCACATAATGGTCGGGCTGAACCTCGGGCGTGACGACGGTCACCAAGGCCAATCCGGCTACGGCGCCGGCCAGCCCAATGCCGGCAAGCCCAAGCCCCAGCCACCAGAAGCGCTGACGACGGCGCCGGACGACGTACCGGTCGGCGGTCCGCAGGATCGTGTCGTGCAGCGCCTTGCCGGGGTGCGGGACGCGATAACCGTCGAGAAGGGCGTCAAGCGCGCCGGCGTTTCGCGAAATGGCTTGCCCCGTCTCGCTTGAAGCATAGGCGATGGCTGCTTCGCGCTCGGCTTTCGGCCAGCGCCGTGGATCGCTGCCATAGGCCTCGGTGAGCGCCGCGAAACGCCTGGCGTCCATTGCCTGGCCATCCTCGATATCTTCAGCCATCTGTCTTCCCCTTGCGCCTTGGTGCCGCGTGCCCACGCGGGTTGGAAACGAGGCCGGCCGGCCCCCGCCGGACGCCCGCGAGGCGCGGTGAATGTCCGACATTCATGGTCGCGCTCTTCTCAGTCATGGACGCCATCCCTGGCCAGGATCATGTGCAAGGCCCGCCGGCCGCGCGAAAGCAGGCTCTCCAGCGCATCGACGCTGATCTCCAGGGTCGCGGCCGCCTCTATGTTGGACATCTCCTGATAGTAGACCAGGATGATCGCCTCGCGCTGGCGTGGCGCGATGGCTTGCAAGGCCTGCTCGATCCTCTGCGGCTCTTCGCGGGCGTCGGGAAGTGGGGAGGGGTCGGCCATGTCCGGCAAATCGTCGGTCACCAGTTCGCGGCGCCGGCGCAGCCGGTCGTAGCAGAGGTTGAGCGTCACCCGATGGATCCAGCTGTCGAACCGTGCATTGCCGCGCCGCCAGCTCGAGGCGTGGCGCCAGATGCGCACGAAGGTCTCCTGCGCCACGTCCTCGGCCTCCGCCGCGTCGCCCAGCATGCGAACGGCGAGCGAAAGGATGCGCGGTAATTTGCGCGCGACGAGCGTCTGCACGGCCGCCGGGTCGCCGGCACCGACCCGGCGAACCAACTCCTCGTCCGGATCGGCGCTCATCGGCTGGCGCACTCCCGATATCCATCACGTGTCATGGCCTCTTTGGTCATTGCTCCGGCTTGGCAGCGGATTTGTGGCCTGGCATCTCGTCGGCCGTCAGGACGCCGTCACCATTCTTGTCCAGCCTGGCAAAGCGCTTGGCGAAGAACGCATCGAGCTCGGCGCGATCGATGAAGCCGTCATGGTTCGAATCGATGCGCGCGAAGGATTTGGCCGCATCGCCCTTGATGTTGCGCTTGGCCTGGAAAGCCTCCCACTCCAGCAGGCTGATCTTGCCGTCGCCATCCGTGTCGGCGGCCATGATCGCCTTCTCCCGCCGCTTCTGGAACTTGGCCAGCGTGATGTCGGACCTTGCCTTTGGCGCGCTTGGGGCGGCAGCTGGCGGCGTGGCGCCGGGAGACGTGGCGCCAGGAGGCGTAGCAACTGGGGGCTGCGTCGCCGTCTGAGCAAGGGCTGCAACGGTCAGCAGGCTCAAGGCGGCGGCAAGGATCGAACGGCTTATCATGCTTTTAGCGTCTCCGGTTGGCGCGTCGGCCACGGCCCATGCCGTGGTCACGCTTCAGCCGTTAAACGCCGCGACGGGCAAAATCCGTCGGTCGCCTTTGACGATCACCCGATTCGGCGATGCCGCCCCGGTGCCGGTGCCAAAAGCAGCGGCCACAATACCCCATCCGGCGTCATCCGAACTCACGCCGGCCGGCCACCGCCCCTGGCGAACGGGCTAGGTCGATGGGTCGGCGGCGACCAGTTGGTCCGGTTTGAAACCCGCATGTTGCGGAATCCAGACATCGCCCTCGCGGTTGAACCAGTGGCACAGATACATGCCGGAAGCGGCACCGTCGCTGACCGTCATCTTCGGCCCTCCCGACTTCAGCTTGACGACGTCTCCGGTCTTGAAAGTATTGGGCATTTTCGACCTCCCATGCTGAGGCCCACGAGTTTCCCACCAAACCCGAGTCGCGACAATGGCGGATATGGGACGCCACTGCGCGATCCACCGCACAGCCAGAGGTCAAGTGCCGGTAGCGGCATAGGAAGGACAGCAAGAAGGGAAGGAACTGGTGCCGCTTGCGTGACTCGAACACGCGACCCCCGCATTACGAATGCGGTGCTCTACCAACTGAGCTAAAGCGGCCCGGGAGGCCAAGGCCTCCAAGATGGGCTGGGTGATAGACTCAACCGGCCGCGAATTCAAGATGCCACTTGGCAAATCATGCACGAGCGCCCGCCGCTATCGAAACCAGGGGTTCGCACCTCCCCGCGCACGAGAATCGCCGGCACAAGCCGATTTTGTTTGCCGGAATAGCGCCAAGATGGACTTTGGACGGCCCGTCGAGGCAGAATGCGGCCGCCCGCCCGTTGATTGATTGGTCGCCTACGGCTAACCATCAGCGAAGTTTGGGCAATTTGCAGAGGGATCCCGCTTGGACGCGATCGAAAAAGCGATCCGGAACGCCTTGGAGAAGGGCAACGCCGAGGACCGCGCGTTTCGCGAGAAGGTCTATCGGTCGGCCTTTGCCGCGCTCGACCGTGCGCTCCAGGCCAATCCCGGCGTGACCGTGGAAGTCGCCATCAAGCGCCGCAAGGCGATCCAGGCGACGATCACCGAAATCGAATCCGAGTTCCTGCCGGCGGTGCCGGATGTCGGCCTGGAGGTGGACACCCCGGCGGCCGAGCCCGCGGCCACCGCGGCGCCCGCGATCGAGATCGGCGGCGACCAGGCGCCATCGCCCGCCGTCACCGTCGACAGCCCCGCGCAACCTGCATCCGACGCACCGCGCTCGCGCGTGCTGCCGGTCGTTCCCGACATCATGCCGGACGCGACCCTTGCCGGCGTGCCGGCCATCGACATGTCCGCTCCCGCTGCATCCGGTGCTGCCACGGAAGTGGCGCCCGATCGCGATGAGCGGCGCATTCGCGGGCGCCGCCTGCCGTTGACCGCCATTTTCTTCACCGTCACCCTGCTAGCGGCGATCGGCATCGGCGTGTTCTTCGCCATCCAGACCGGCGTGTTCAAGACGGCGGCGCAGCTCGATACGGCGCCGCCCGAGGCGCCGCCAACCGTCGAGGGCGACGATTTCACTCCGGCCGACGGTGCCAACGCGCCGGCCAAGCCTGGTGCCGCGGACCAGTCGCGTAACTGGATCAATGTGTTCTCGCCGGCAGACCCCACGCATGTCGCTGCCCCGTCGGACGCCAAGGCTTCGGTGATGAAGGACGACACCGGTCCGTTCCTGCGCATCCAGTCCGGCCCCTCCGGTTCGGCGATCGCCTTCGATGTCGGGCAAGGCGTGCTGGAGAAGCTCGCCGGCAAGCACGCCGTGTTCGACATCATCGCGCGTGCCGAGGAGGGCAAGGACACGCAAATCTCCGTCGACTGCAATTTTGGCGAGCTCGGCGATTGCGGCCGCAAGCGCTACGCGGTCGGCCAGCAGCGCAACGAATATCTGTTCGACGTGCAGTTCCCCAACAAGCATCCGGGCTCGGCCGGAACCATCGCCGTCAATTCCGATTTCGACAAGCAGGGCAAGGCGGTCGACATCTACGAGATCCGCGTCTCGATCGAGCCGTAGGGCTTTAGCGATCGAGCAGCGCCTGCAGCGTCTCGATGCGGTCGGCCTCGTTGGCCGGCTTGTCCCAGCGCAGCCGTGAAATGCGGGGAAAGCGCATGGCGACGCCGGATTTGTGCCGAGTCGAACGGTTGAGCCCCTCGAAGGCGACTTCCAGCACCAGGCCATTGTCACGGTCTGCCCGCACCGAACGCACCGGCCCGAAACGCTCGACCGTGTTGTCCCGGACATATTTGTCGATCTGCTTCAGCTCCTCGTCGGTGAAGCCGAAATAGGCCTTGCCGACCGGCACCAGTTCCTCCTCGCCCTCGGCTCCGGACCAGACGCCGAATGTGTAGTCGGAGTAAAAACTCGAGCGCTTGCCGTGGCCGCGCTGGGCATACATCAGCACCGCGTCCACAGTGTGCGGATCGCGCTTCCACTTGAACCACGGGCCTTTTGGCCGGCCGGCGACATAGGGCGAATCCCAGCGCTTCAGCATTACGCCTTCTATGATCGGGTGCGGCGGCGCGCGGCGCAGGTTCTCCAGCGCCTGCCAGTCCGTGAAGGTGACGAAGGGCGACAGGTCGAAACGGCCGGGGTCGAGCGTTTTCATGAAGGCTTCGAGGCGGCCACGCCGCTCACGGAACGGCAATCCTCGAAGGTCTTCGTCGCCGAGCTGAAGCAGGTCGTAGCAGCGCATGAAGGCCGGATATTGCTGCTGCATCTTCGGCGTCACCGTCTTGCGGTTCAGCCGCTGCTGCAGGTCCGAGAAGGTTCCTGTCGCCTCTCGCGGGTCGCCGACGAGCAATTCGCCATCCAGCGTCGCGGAAAAGTGCATGGCGTCGGCGAGGTCGGGAAAGGCGCCGGAAACATCGTCGCCGGTGCGCGAATAAAGCCGGCGGACGCCGCCTTCCGCGACCGCCTGGACGCGGATGCCGTCCCATTTCCACTCGGCGGCGTAGTCCGCCGGATCGAGCTTTTCGAGATCGCCGTCGCCGACCGGGTTCGACAGCATCACCGGGCGGAACAACGCCATCGCCGTGTTGCGGGGTTTTTCGGCCTTGCCCTCCAGCCAGGCGAACAACGCCGTATAGGGCGGCGACAGCCCGTGCCAGAGCTCCTCGATCTCGGCGACATCGACCTTGCCGAAATCCGCCAGCGCCTGTTTGGCCAGCCGCGCCGAGACGCCGATGCGCAGGCCGCCGGTGACCAGCTTGATGATGGCGAAGCGTGCCGAGATGCCGGCGCTGTCGAGCAAGCTGGCCAGCACCTTCGGTCCGTCGGAGCGGCTTGCCGCCTGCAGTTTTGCCACGACCTCGCCGAGCGTCGGCTCGCGGTTGGGGATCTTGCCAGGCGTCTGCGGCCAGACCAGCGACACCGTCTCGGCGAGGTCGCCGACATAGTCGTAGGAATAGCCGAACAGCACGGGGTCCATGCGTTCGGTGACCAGCATGCGCAGCATCGCCGGCTTGACGGCGGCTATCGTGAGGTCACCGGTGATGGCGGCCAGCGCCAGCCCGCGATCCGGGTCCTCAACGGTCCGGAAGTAATCGACCAACAGCGTCAGCTTGCCGTTGCGCGACGGCGTCAGCACCAGGCGGTCGAGAAGCTCGGCGAAGCGGTTCATGCCTTCAATCGCCCTCGTCCTCATAGCCCACCAGATGCAGCGGCCGGGCGGCTATGCCTTCGAGCTCGCACCAGCGCACCAGGGCTTCCTCGCGGCCATGCGTTACCCAGATCTCCTCGGCGCTGGTCTCCTTGATGGTAGCGGTGAGTTCGTCCCAATCGGCATGGTCCGAGATGATGAGCGGCAGTTCGACGCCGCCTTGCTTGGCGCGCTGGCGGATGCGCATCCACCCCGACGCGAAGCACGAGATCGGATCGGGAAAGCGCCGCGCCCAGCGATCGGCGAAGGCCGATGGCGGACCGACGACAATGGCGCCGGCAAAGTCCCCCTTGCCGCCCTCGACCGTTGCCGGCTCGAGGATACCCAGGTCGATGCCCTGGCTCTGATAGTATTCGCTGAGCCTGGCCAGTGCGCCATGGATGTAGAGCGGCTTGTCATAGCCGGCGTCGCGCAACAGCCGCATCACCCGCTGCGCCTTGCCCAGCGCGTAGGCGCCGACCAGGTGCGAGCGTTCGGGAAACTGCGCCGCCGATTTCAGCAGGCGCGCGATCTCTTCCGTGTCGGGCGGATGGCGGAACACCGGCAGGCCGAAGGTCGCCTCGGTGATGAACACGTCGCAGCGGATTGGTTCGAACGGCGCGCAGGTCGCGTCCTTTTGCCGTTTGTAATCGCCGGAGGCGACGATGCGCGTACCCTGATGCTCGACCGATATCTGCGCCGAGCCCAACACATGGCCGGCCGGATGGAAGCTGACGCTGACACCATCGAGAGCGATCGTCTCGCCGAGCCGAGCCGCTTGGGTCGTTCCGGCAAAATCCTCGCCATAGCGCAGGGCCATAATGTCGAGCGTCTGCTGCGTCGCCAGCACCGAGCGGTGGCCGGAACGTGCATGGTCGGAATGGCCGTGCGTGATCAGCGCCCGGTCCACCGGCCGCACCGGGTCGATGAAGAAATCGCCCGGCGGGCAGTAAAGGCCTTCGGGCCGGGGATGAAGCAGGTCGCTGGCGCGCATGGTCCCCAAGATAGGATATAATTCCGCTGCGGGAAGCCTGTTGTCGGAGACTGCTGACTCCTGGACATGGCTGCTCTACAGAGATGGCGACCCGGCAGCCATCCGCCGGCGGAACCACCATCATGAAACCGCTTCAGACATCGTCCGGCGATTTGAACGCCGATCGCCGTGCCGACTATGCCGAGATGCTCTTTGCCTCCGGCGATCATACGGCCGCGGCCGAGCTGCTGCTCGGCGCACTGGAGCTGGCGCCGCGATGGGCAATGGGCTGGTTCCGCCTCGGCGAGATGCAGGAGGCATCGGGCAGACTCGACCTGGCGGCGCAGGCCTGGGCGATGTCGCTGAAACTTGATCCGGCCGATCGTCAGGGCGCGGCCCTCAAGCTGCAGCTGATCGGCAAGGCTCCGCTTGCCACCGCCCCACCCAGCGCTTTTGTCGAAGCGCTGTTCGACCACTATGCCGAGACATTCGAGGAGATGCTGGTCGGCAAGCTCGACTACCGCTTGCCCGATTTCCTCGAGCAGATGATTCGCAAGGCAAGGCCGGGTCGCTTCCGCCTGGCGCTCGACCTTGGTTGCGGAACCGGACTGATGGGCGAGAGACTGAGGCCGATTGTCGACCGGCTGGAAGGGGTCGATATCTCGTCCAGGATGCTGAAGAAGGCGCGGGCGAAAGGTATCTACGACACGCTGACAAAAGCCGATCTGCAAGGGTTTTCCCATTCAGGCGAAAAGCCCGATCTGGTGACGTCGGCCGATGTCCTGATCTACATCGGCGCGCTCGATGGCCTGGTGGGCACCCTTGCCGACCTGCTCGCCGAAGGCGGCCTGTTTGCCTTCTCCGTGGAGGCGCTTGCAGACGACGGCGATTTCGCGCTGCAGCCCTCGCGGCGCTACGCCCATTCGCAACCCTATGTCAGGCGGATACTCGAGGCCAACGGGCTTACGATCCTGGCACTGGAGCCAACGATCATCCGGCAGGATCGCCGCGAGCCCGTCAGAGGGCTGGGCGTTGTGGCGTGGAAGCCTCATGCCGTTTGAAGCGTGCAGGATCATCGCGCGGCGGTGCTGCCACGGCTCGGTGCTGCTGCGAAAAAGTCCGATTTGCGTGCGCGACTGATATTTGCGATCTGATCGCATCAGGGCGGGATACCGGGAGGAGCATATCGGATGCGCTGGAACATGATGATCTTGGCATCTTGCCTGGCAACAGCCGGCTGCGTCGGCAATTCGATGTCCGAGCGGCAGGACGCCAACGTAGAATCCTCACTGCAATACGACACCGTGCCGTGCGATCAGTTGCTGGCGCAGCGCAATGGCCTGGCGCAGCAATACAACCTTCCGGTGACCGCGAAGCCGACCTTCTCCAATCCCGCCATGGGTTTCGGTCCGTTCACGCCCGACATGCGCTCCAAGGCCAAGCGCGACAGCGACAAGGCGTCGGGCGAGATCGACGCCATGAACCGGTCGATCGAGCGCCGCGACTGCGGCAAGCCGGACAATCAGAAGAAGAAGTTCGCCCTGCCCAGTTGAAGACACGCTGTTGGGCGGGGAACTCATCGTGGACGGCGTTCTGCATCCGCATAGGGGCACTGTCGGATGAAACTATCGGACCTTGGCGATCGCATCTGCATTCTGGGACCGTCCAACAGCGGCAAGTCGACCCTGGCCGACGCGATTGCTCGCAAGCGTGGCCTGGAACCCGTTCATCTCGATTTGCTTCACCATCTGCCCAACACCGACTGGGAGCCGCGTCCAAAGGCCGAGTTCATCGCCTTGCATGACGCCGCGATTGCCGGCGAGCGCTGGGTGATGGACGGAAACTACTCGATCTGCATGCCGCAACGCTTCCGGCGGGCGACGGGAGTGATCCTGCTGGATATCTCCATACCGGCAAGCCTGCTGCGCTACTTCTGGCGAACTCTGTTCCAGAAAAACAGACGCGGAGCCCTGGAGGGAGGGCGCGACAGCGTCAAATGGGACATGATCCACCATATCGCCGTGACCACGCCGAAAAACCGCCGGAGATACCAGGCGATGTTCGAGGAGCTCGATTTGCCAAAGCTGCAGCTGTCCTCGGTGGCAGCGATCAAGCGGTGCTTCAGGCAGTGGAATCTGGCCAGATAGGAATCCTGGTCAATATCCCGCCTTGCGGTCCACCAGATTCTCGAGCCTTTCGCCGCGCTCGAAGGCGTCCATCTGGCGCAGCATGGTCGGCGCCAGGTGCATGGGATCGGAGGTTGCCGCGGCGTGCGGCGTCACGAACACCTTCGGATGGCTCCACAGCGGGCTGGTCTTCGGCAGCGGTTCGACCTCGAACACGTCGAGGCTCGCCTCCTTCAGCGTGCCGTCGTCCAGCGCCCGCACGATGTCGGCATCCTTCTGCAGGCGGCCGCGGCCGGCATTGATCAGCACCGAGCCGCCGAGGCCGTTGCGCTTGCGCAACTCCTTCAGCACGCCGTAATTGATGATGCCTTGCGTGTCCGGCGTCAGCGGCAAAAGCACGACAAGGATATCGGTCGCCTTGAGGAAGGGGATCAACCCGGCCTCGCCGGAATAGGTGGCCACCCCCTGCATCGGCCGCTCGGTGCGCGACCAGCCATTGACCGCGAAGCCGAGCGACAGCAGCACCGAGGCCGCGGCGCGCCCGAGATTGCCAAGGCCCATGATGCCGACGGATATGTCGCCGGCCGGCCGCTGCGGCGGCTCGTGCCAGATCTTCTTTTGCTGCTGCTGCCGGTAGAGCAGGCCCTGGCGATGATGATCGAGCACCCGCCAGACGACATATTCGGTCATGTATTGCGTGAGGTTGTCGGCGACGACCTTGACGATCGGCACGTCGGGCAGGCCGGGATCGGCGAAAATATGGTCGACGCCGGCGCCGATGGAGAAGATGGCGCGCAGATTGGGCAGCGACGACAACAAATTGGGCTTCTGCTTCCACACCACAGCATAGGTGATCGACGGATCCATGGCGCCGTCCGGCTCCAGCACCACCTCACGCTCGGCCGACAGCAGCTCGCGCCAGCGCTGCGGATGAAAGCCGGTGACGGCAAGCAGGATGCGGCCTTTTTCCATCGCGGTTCGTCTAATCCTCTTTACGCAAATTACTCGCTGACGATGCCGACCGGCGCCGTCTCTATCTTGAAGGCGGCCGAGATCAGCGCCCGAGTATAGTCGGTTTGCGGATTTTCAAAAATCTGCTGGGAAGGGCCGGCTTCGACGATCTGGCCATTGCGCATGACGATGACGTCATTGGCAAGCGCCCGGATGACCTTGAGGTCGTGGCTGATGAAGAGATAGGCGAGGTCGTGCTTGGCCTGCAGATTGCGCAGGAGGTCGACGACCTGCGCCTGCACGCTCATGTCGAGCGCCGATGTCGGCTCGTCCAGCATGACGAAGCGCGGATTGAGCACCATGGCGCGCGCGATCGCCACACGCTGGCGCTGGCCGCCGGAAAACTCGTGCGGATAGCGGTTGCGCGTCGCCGGATCGAGGCCGACCTCCTTCAGCACGTCCGCCACCTTGTCGTCGCGTTCATCGGGCGACAGCTTCGGCTCGTGGATCTTCAGCCCTTCCTCGATGATCTCGGCGATCGACATGCGCGGGCTGAGCGAACCGAACGGATCCTGGAAGACGATCTGCAATTCGCGCCTGAGCGGCCGCATGGCGTTGAAGGTGAGCTGGTTGATATCGCGGCCGTTGAACCGGATGGTGCCCGTCGACGAGATCATGCGCGCCAGCGCCAGGCCGAGCGTCGTCTTGCCCGAACCGGATTCGCCGACCACGCCCAACGTCTGGCCGGCGCGCACGGTGACATCGATGCCGTCGACCGCCTTCACATGGTCGACCGTGCGGCGGAAGAAGCCCTGCTTGATCGGGAACCAGACCTTGATGTCCTTGCCGGTCATGACAGGCTTGGCATCGGTATTGGCCGCCGGCGGCTTGCCCTTCGGCTCTGCCGCCAGAAGATGCCGCGTATACGGGTGCTGCGGATTGGCGAAGATGTCCTTGGTCGGTCCGGTCTCGACGATCTTGCCCTTGGTCATCACGCAGACCCGGTCGGCGATCTTGCGCACGATGCCGAGATCGTGGGTGATGAACAGCATCGACATGCCCTTGCGGCTTTTCAGGCCCGCGAGCAGTTCGAGGATCTGCGCCTGCACGGTGACGTCGAGGGCCGTCGTCGGCTCGTCGGCGATCAGGAGTTCCGGTTCGTTGGCCAGCGCCATGGCTATCATGACGCGCTGGCGCTGGCCGCCGGACAACTGGTGCGGATAGGCGTCGAGCCGCTTCTGCGGATCGCGGATGCCGACCTCGTTGAGCAGCTCCAGCGTGCGCGCCTTGGCCGCGCGGTCGGCCATGCCCTGGTGCAGCTTCAGGATCTCGACGATCTGGTGCTCGATCGTGTGCAGCGGATTGAGCGAGGTCATCGGCTCCTGGAAGATCATGGTGATCTTGTTGCCGCGTACTTGCCGCAACTGCTTCTCGCTCATCACCAACAGGTCGGCGCCCTCAAACAGGATTTTCCCCGAGGGGTGGCTGGCGCTGGGGTAGGGCAGGAGTTTCAGCACCGACAGCGCCGACACTGACTTGCCGGAGCCGGATTCGCCGACCAGGGCGATTGTCTCGCCCTTGGCGATGTCGAAGGAGATGTGGTCGACGGCGACGGACTGGCCACCGCCCTGGGCGAAGGCGACACTGAGGTCCTGTACGCTGAGCAGGGGCGGTTGGCTCATTTGAACGTCTTGCGCGGATCGAAGGCGTCGCGCGTCGCTTCGCCGACAAAGACCAGCAGCGACAGCATGAGCGAGATGACGACGAAGCCGGATATGCCTAGCCACGGCGCATTGAGATTGCGCTGCGCCTGCTTCAGCAATTCGCCGAGCGAGGCCGAACCTGGCGGCAGGCCGAAGCCGAGATAGTCGAGCGAGGTCAGCGTCGAGATCGACCCCGAGAGCAGGAACGGCAGGAAGGTCAATGTCGCCACCATGGCGTTGGGCAGCAAATGCCGGAACATGATGGTGCGGTTGGGCACGCCGAGCGCCCGCGCTGCGTTGACATATTCGAAGTTGCGGGCGCGCAGGAACTCTGCCCGCACCACGCCGACCAGCGCCACCCAGGAAAACAACAGCATCAGCCCGAGCAGGATGAAGAAGCCCGGCGGCAGGATGGCGGCGACGATGAGCAAGAGGTAGAGCACCGGGATCGCCGACCAGATTTCGATGAAGCGCTGGAACAGCAGGTCCGTCCAACCACCGAAGTAGCCCTGCAAGGCACCGGCGCAGACGCCGATCAGGGCCGAGCCGGCGGTCAGGATCAGCCCGAACAGCACCGAGATGCGGAAGCCGTAGATGACGCGCGCCAGGACGTCGCGCGCCTGGTCGTCGGTGCCGAGCCAGTTCCAGTTGCCGACGATGCAGGCCGGGTCGGCAGCCCCTTGCGGATACTGGTTGCAGCGCATCTTGGCGTCATATTCCCATGACGGTTTGGCCGGTGCGGCTTCCGGGATGGCATTGTTGACGGTCTGGTAGGAATAGCGGATTGGCGGCCAGATCATCCAGCCATTGGCGTTGATCTCGTCCTGGATCACCGGATCGCGATAGTCGGTGACGGCATAGAAGCCGCCGAACTTTTCCTCCGGGTAGGCGACCATCACCGGAAACAGGATCTCGCCCTTGTAGGAAGCGATGATCGGCTTGTCGTTGGCGATGAACTCGGCAAACAGCGACAGCACGAACAGGACAAGGAAAATCCACAACGACCAGTAGCCGCGCCTGTTGGCCTTGAAGTTCTGCAGGCGGCGCTTGTTGAGCGGCGACAGGAACGGCCGTGGCATCCGCTCCGGCACCACGCCGGCAGTGACTGATGCTTCCGACATCAGATATCTCTCCGCTCGAAATCGATGCGCGGATCAACCCAGGTGTACATCAGGTCGGACAGCAATCCGACGAACAGGCCGAGAAGCGAGAAGATGTAGAGATTTGCGAACACCACGGGATAGTCACGCTCGACCACCGACCGGAAGCCGAGCAGCCCGAGGCCGTCGAGCGAGAAGATGTTCTCGATCAGCAGCGAGCCGGTGAAGAAGGCCGAGATGAAGGCGCCGGGGAAGCCGGCAATGACGATCAGCATGGCATTGCGGAAGACATGGCCGTAGAGCACCTGCCGTTCCGACAGGCCTTTGGCGCGCGCCGTCACCACATATTGCTTGCGGATTTCTTCCAGGAACGAGTTCTTGGTAAGCAGCGTCGTCGTTGCGAAGGCCGACAGCACCAGCGCCGTCAGCGGCAGGGTCATATGCCAGGCATAGTCGGCGATCTTGGCCGGCCAGGACAACTGGTCCCAATTGTCCGAGACGATACCGCGCAACGGGAACCAGTCCCAGAACGAGCCGCCGGCGAACAGCACCATCAGCATGATACCGAACAGGAAGCCCGGAATGGCATAGCCGACGATGACGACGCCGCTGGTCCAGACATCGAAGGGGCTACCGTCCTTCACCGCCTTGCGGATGCCGAGCGGAATGGAGATCAGATAGGACAAAAGCGTGATCCAAAGTCCGATCGAGATCGAAACGGGCATCTTCTCGAGGATCAGGTCGAGCACCGAGATATCGCGGAAATAGCTGTTGCCGAAATCGAAACGCGCGTAGTTCCATAGCATCATGCCGAAGCGCTCGAGCGGCGGCTTGTCGAAGCCGAACTGCTTCTCCAGCTTCTTGATGAATTCCGGATCGAGCCCCTGCGCGCCGCGATATTTCGAGCTGACGTCGCCGGCGACGTCGAAGTTGGAGCCGCCTGCATCGCCGCCGCCACCGCCGAGGCGGTCGCTGCCGCCCTGATTGGTCAGCTTGGCGATCACCTGCTCGACCGGGCCGCCCGGCGCGAACTGGATGACGGCGAAGGAAATCGCCATGATACCGAACAGGGTCGGGATCATCAAAAGGATGCGGCGCAGTATATAGGCGCCCATCAGGCTTCCTGCCCTCTGCGGACCGATATCTCAGTCTTTGCCAATTTTTGCCGCCTTGCCCTTATCGAACCACCACAGCGCTTCGACCGGAAAGCCGAAATCGGGTTTTTGCTCGGGAAAGCCGAACATGTCCCAATAGGCGCTTCGGTGATTCGCCAGGAACCAACTAGGAATCCAATCGCACCGCGCGCGCAAGACCCGGTCGAGCGCCCGCATTGCAACCGTCAGGCTTTCACGATCCTTTGCGGCTCCCACCGCGTCGATCAGCGTGTCGATCGCCGGGTTTGCGACACCCGGCAGGTTGCGCGAGCCGGAGAGATTGGCAGTCCTGGAATGGAAGAAACCTTCGAGATCGTCGCGCGTCGGTGTCGCACTGAAGGAGAAGGCTGCCGACAGCAGATCGAAATCGAATGTGGCCTGTCTGGCCTGGTATTGCGCCGAGTCCACCAGCCGGATCGTGGCGTCGATGCCGATCGCCTTCATATTGGCGACCCAGGGCGAATAGACCTGAACGAAGGTGTCGTCGTCGACCATGAACTCGGCCGAAAGCCGACCGCCTTTGTCGTTGACGACGAAATCGCCGGACCGTTTCCAGCCTGCCGCTGCCAGAAGCCTTGCCGCCTGGCCAAGCAGCTTGCGATCACGGCCGGTGCCGTCCGATGCGGGCTGGCTCACCGCCGCGCCGAACGCCTCAGCCGGAAGCTGGCTGCGCAACGGCTCCAGCAGCGCCAGCTCTTGCGGCGCCGGCAGTCCTTCGGCGCGAAAATCCGATTTCTCGAAGCAGGACTGCGAGCGTTCGTAGGAGCCATAGAAGAAGTTGCGTCGTGTCCACTCGAAATCGAAGCAAAGCGCAATTGCCTGGCGCACCCGCGTATCGCGAAACTGTTCCCGTCGCTGATTGACCGCCGTTCCCTGCATCGTCGGCCGCTTCTCGGCCGGGAATTCGTGCTTGACCACCTTGCCTGCGGTTAGTGCGGGAAAGTCGTAGGCGGTCGCCCAGACGCGCGAGGTGAATTCCTCGCGGTAGGTGATCTCACCCTTCTTGAATGCCTCGAAGGCGGCAGTGCGGTTCTGATAGAATTCGATGCGGATACGATCGAAATTGTTCTGCCCGCGATTGACCGGGAGGCTGCGGCCCCAATAATTCGCGACCCGGTGGTATTCGATCCAGGCGCCGGCCGAGAAGCGACCGACCTTGTAGGCGCCGGAGCCGAGTGGCGGGTTCATCTGCGAGGAGTCGAACGGATTGGCCGTGTAGAAGGCCTTCGACAGGATGGGGAATTCCACGACGTTGAGCACGGTGCGGGCTGATTGCTTGCCGGAAAAGGTAAGCCGCAATGTGTGGTCGTCGACGGCAACGGCCTCGGCCATATGTGTCAGCGACAATGACAGGTCTGGGTGGCCCTTGTCCTTGTAGAGCGAGAATGTGAAGGCGGCATCTTGTGCCGTCAGCGGTGAGCCGTCATGGAAGCGCGCTTCGGGACGAAGCGAGAAGGTGAAGGAGTTCCGATCGTCCGACAGCGTCACGCCGTCCGCGATCTGGCCGTAGACGGCGTCGGGCTCGTCGAGCGCGCGCACCATCAGCCCGTCGAAACACATCTCCATGCGCGGCGGCGCATCGCCCTTGTCGGTGAAGGAGTTCAGCGTGTTGAAGGTCTGTGTATCCTGGTTGTAGCCCCAGTTTGGCGGGGAGAAATTGAAGATCCCCCCAGCGGGAGCGTCCGGATTGACATAGTCGAAATGCGTAAAATCCGGTCTGTACTTGAGGTCGCCGAAGGCGGAGAGCCCATGCAATTTCACGCCGGTCGCAATGTCGGCGAAGGCTTTGCCCGGCAGCAGGGCGGCAGCAGCGGCGGCGCCGCCCAATGCCAGGAAATCGCGGCGGGGCAGCATCGCCATCGATCGCTGGCCCATCAATTGCCACCCTTGTATTTGGCCGCCAGCGCCTTCTCTTTGTCGAGGTCGATCCACCAGGAATCGATGTCGGCGCCGACATAGGCGGGCTGCTTGTCTGGAAAGCCGAACTTGTCCCAATAGGCCAGCCAGACCGCGGACCGGTGATATTGTGGCACGAGGTAGAAGTTCCACAGCAGGATACGGTCAAGCGCGTGTGTGGCGGCGACAAGGTCGTCGCGATCGGTGGCGAAGATGATGCGGTCGACAAGCGCGTCGACGATCGGGTCCTTGATGCCCATCAGATTGCGCGAACCGGGCGCGTCGGCGGCTTTTGAAGTCCAGAAGTCGCGTTGCTCGTTGCCTGGCGAATCCGACTGCTGGAGAATCCCCGTGACGACATCGAAATCGAAATTGTTGACGCGGTTGATGTACTGCGTCTGGTCGATGATGCGCAACGTGGCGTCGACACCGATCTTGCGCAGATTGGCGATGTAGGGACTGGCGATCACCTGGTCGGTGTCATTCCAGCCGAGGATCTCGAACTTGAACGGAACGCCTGTCTTGGCGTTGACCATCTTGCCGCCCTTGATCACCCAGCCTGCCTTGGCGAAGAGATCGACCGCCTGTTTCAGGTACTTTCGCTCCGCTTGTGGCGAATCGTAGACCGGCAGCTTGAACTCCTGCGTGAAGAGCTCGGGTGGCAGCTTGTCGCGATATTTCTCGAGGATCTCCAATTCCTTGCCTTGCGGCAGCCCGCTCGACGCCAGCTCGGTCCCCTGGAAATAGCTCGATGTGCGGGTGTTGAAGCCGAAGAACAAGGTGCGATTCATGCTCTCGAAATCGAACGGGAGGGTCAGTGCCTCGCGGACCAGCCGGTCCTGGAACAGCGGCCTTCGCTGGTTGAGGACAAAGCCCTGCATCGGCTGTGGCGACTGGGTCTGGAAGTCCTTCTTGATGACGTCACCGGCCTGGATGGCTGGGAAATTATAGGCGGTCGCCCATTTGCGGGAGCTGTACTCGCGGTTGATGTCTTCCAATCCGCCCTTGGTGAAGGCCAGCCAGGCGGCATTGTCGTCGAGGATGTAGGTATATCGGCGCGTGTCGAAATTCTCGCGACCGATCTTCACCGGCAGCTTGGCCGCCCAATAGTCTGGCACGCGCTGCCAGACGATTTCCGAGCCCGGCTTGAAGCTGGCGATCTTGTACGCGGCTGATCCCAGCGGAATTTCCAGCGTCGGCTTGGTGACGTCGCGCTTCTTACCGTTGGCGCCGGTGCCTTCCCACCAGTGTTTAGGCAGCACGGCGAGGTCGCCGATGATCTTAGGCAGTTCGCGGTTGCCCTTCTGGCTGAAATGGAATTCGACCTCGCGGTCGGAGATCGCCACCGCGTCGGTAACGTTCTCGAAATAGCGGCTGTATTGCGGGCTGTTCGCCTTCAGCACCTGGAACGACCAGATCACGTCATCGACGGTGATCGGCTGGCCATCATGCCATTTCGCGCGTGGATCGAGACGGTAGGTCGCCGAGGAATAGTCAGCGGGATATTTGTAGGCATCGGCGATCAGCGGGTGGCTGGTGCTGCCCTCGTCGGTCGCCTGTTCCATCAGCGTGTCGTAGAGCAGGCCCCCGCCGAACCCGACGAGGCCCGCCGCGGGCGATCCCTGGACGATATAAGGATTGAAGCTGTCGAAGGTGCCGAGCAGCACCGAATTCAGCGTCCCGCCCTTGGGCGCGTTCGGATTGACGTAGTCGTAATGCTGGAAATTGGCGCCGTATTTGGATTGGCCGATCAGCGATGAGGTGGTCCGCCACTCGTCGGCGAGGGTCGTCTGCAGTCCGGCCGTCAGAAGGGCCGCCGCCAGCAGCGACTTGAGAAGCGTTCGGCCAACCGTCATGCACTCTCCTCTTCGCGATGCGTGCCAGATCATCCAGAAGGCGATCCTAGATGATTTGGCGCCGGTGAAAACCGCAATGCGCCGGCTTTGTCGCCGCATCCGGCATTTCCCAACAAAAAAGCCGGGCTGAACCCGGCTTTTCTATGAACGCTTTGATGACAATTCGGTTACTTGGCCGGCGCGGCTGGTGCTGCCGGAGCCGCGGGAGCCGCAGGCTTGGCCGGGGCGGCGCCATCGGCAGGTTTGGCGGGCGCGCTCGCGTCGGCGGCGGCGCCAGGTGCCGGCAGCGGCTTGGGATTGTCCGACAGCGTGCGCAGATAGGCGATGACGTTGGCGCGGTCCTCGTCCTTCGGCAGGCCGGCGAAGCCCATGGCCGTGCCCTTAACGAATTTCTTCGGCGAGGTGATGAAGTGGTTGATGTTGTCATAGGTCCACTTCTCGGTGCCGCCCTTGGAAAATTCCTTCATGCCGGCCGAGTACGCAAAGCCTTCATGTTCGGCGACAGGACGATCGACGAGATCCCACAGATCCGGGCCGACCTTGTTGGGGCCGCCCTTTTCGCCGGAATGGCAGGCCTGGCATTTCTTGAAGACGGCGGCACCCGCCTCGACATTGGCGGTCTGCAGCAGGTCGGCGATCGGCTTGGATTCGGCGGCCGGCGCGGCCGCGCCACCTTCGGCCGGCTCGGCTGCCTCGATGGCGAAGCCGGGCTTTTCAGGAGCCGGCGAGGCAAACAGCGCGTCGGACACCAGGCCGACCGAGAAAACGACGAAAACGGTTCCGAGCAATCCGGCGAGCAGTTTGTTGACTTCGTTGGAATCCATACGCCCCTTGCTCCCTTTTCCGGCGGACCGAACCGTCCACTCCGTCCGTCGGTATCGAGACCTGCCCTCCAGAGCCGGTCAAATCGGGCGGAAACTAGGTCTTTTGCTCCGGCGTTGCAACACCTATAAGGGCGCTGCCAGTGAGACCTTTTGCCACTTTTCCCCTCCTCTTTTCGAACGCCTTGCCATCGCGATGTCCACCTTGATCCTGATACCGGCCCGCATGGCCTCCACCCGCCTGCCGGGCAAGCCGCTGGCCGACATCGCCGGCGCGCCGATGATCGTCCATGTCGCCCGCCGCGCGGCCGAAGCCGGCCTCGGCCGGGTGGTGGTGGCGACCGACACGCAAAGCGTCGCCGAAGCGGTGCGTACGCATGGTTTCGAGGCGGTCATGACGCGCATCGACCACGAATCCGGCTCCGACCGCATCCACGAGGCGCTGGCCGCGCTTGATCCCGGCCGCAAGGTCGAAACGATCGTCAATGTGCAGGGCGACCTGCCGACCATCGACCCCGGCATCATCGCCGCGTCGCTCCGGCCGTTCGAGGACGCGGCGGTGGATATCGCCACGCTCGGCGTCGAGATCGTCCGCGAAGAGGAAAAGACCAACCCGAACGTCGTCAAGATCGTCGGTTCGCCGCTGTCAGCCACGCGGCTGAGGGCGCTCTATTTCACCCGCGCCACCGCACCTTGGGGCGACGGGCCGCTCTATCACCATGTCGGCCTCTACGCCTATCGCCGCTCGGCACTCGAGCGCTTCGTCGCGCTGAAACCGTCGCCGCTGGAGCGCCGCGAGCGGCTGGAGCAGTTGCGGGCGCTGGAAGCCGGCATGCGCATCGATGCCGAGATCGTCCGGTCGCTGCCGCTCGGCGTCGACACGCCGGAAGATCTTGAGCGCGCCCGAACCATCCTTTCAAACTGAGACCTCCCTTCGACACCGTGAATCGAGACCTGGCCCATGCCTGAAAAGACCAACAGAATATCCTTCCAGGGCGAGCCGGGCGCCAACTCCGACACCGCCTGCCGCAACGTCTATCCCTCGATGGAGCCGTTGCCATGCCCGACCTTCGAGGATGCGTTCAACGCGGTCGAGACCGGCAAGGCCGACCTCGCCATGATCCCGATCGAGAACACCATCGCCGGACGCGTCGCCGACATCCATCATCTGCTGCCGGAATCGCGGATGCACATCGTCGGCGAATATTTCCTGCCCATCCATTTCCAGTTGATGGTGCTGCCAGGCGTCAAGCGGGAAGAAATCAAGACGGTTCACAGCCACATCCATGCGCTTGGCCAGTGCCGCAAATACATCCGCAAGAATGGCTGGAAGGCGGTCGTCGCCGGCGATACTGCCGGTGCGGCCAAGATGATCTCCGAGGTCAAGGACCGCACCATGGCCGCGCTGTCGCCGGCGCTGGCCGCGACGCTCTACGGGCTCGATATCATCGAGGAGAATGTCGAGGACACCGATTCCAACGTCACCCGCTTCGTCGTCCTGACCAAGAGCAAGCAATGGGCCGAACGGCCGTCGGCCGACACAAAGATGATGACGACCTTCATGTTCCGTGTCCGCAACGTGCCGGCCGCGCTCTACAAGGCCATGGGCGGCTTCGCCACCAACGGCATCAACATGACCAAGCTGGAGAGCTACCAGCTCGGCGCCTTCACCGCGACGCTGTTCTACGCCGACATCGAGGGCCATCCCGACGATCCGCTGGTCAAGCTGGCGCTGGACGAGCTTCGCTTCTTTTCCCGGGAGGTGCGGATCCTGGGCGTCTACCCGGCCAGCGAGTCGCGTGAGCAGTGGAAGGTGGCGGACTGATAGGTGTTGAGCATGATCTCTGGACAAACGGAAACCGTTTTGTCCGAGAAAACCGGTTCCCACTTTTCGGGATCATGCCCTAGATCACCGCGCCCAGCGGCACATAGTCGATCTCGAGAAATTTCTCGACCTCCGGCACCCAGCGGTCGCGTACGAAGGCGACATGATCGGGGTGGTCGTTGTATCTGGTGTAGGCGGCCTGGTCGGCGAACTCCATCGAGAAGCCGAACCGATAGTCGTTCTTGGGGCTGACCTGCCGCAACTGTTCGAAATGGGTGACGCCCCGGATCGCCGAGAGGATCTTCTTGGCGTCGACGAGGAACCGCTTTTCCTCGAGCGAGTGCGGCGCATGCTTCAGCGTGAAGACGACGGTGTGGCGGATCATTTGTCTCTCCTGCAATGACTTTCAGTATTCGCTGTCGACCCAGGCGCGGATGAGGTGATGCGCGATCGCCCCTTTCGGCGGCGTGACCAGATTGTCGGCATGCTCCCTGGCCAGCATCAGGCGCACCTCGTCGCGGCCGAACCAGCGGCAGTCCTCCAGCTCATTGAGATCGGCCTGGATGTCTTCATTGAGCGGCTCGCCGAAGCAGCCGATCATCAGCGAATAGGGGAACGGCCAGGGCTGGCTGGCGTGGTAGACGACGCGGCCGAGCCGGATGCCGGCCTCCTCCAGCGTTTCGCGGCGCACCGCCGCCTCGATCGTCTCGCCCGGTTCGATGAAGCCGGCCAGCGCCGAATACATGCCCGGCGCGAAATGCCGGCCACGCCCGAGCAGGCATTTTTCCCGCGTCGCCGTCAGCATGATCGCCACCGGGTCGGTACGCGGAAAATGTTCGGTGCCGCAATTCGGGCAATGGCGCTTGTAGCCGCCGGCCCGCATTTGCGATTGCGTGCCGCATTTGCTGCAGAAACGATGGCTGGCGTGCCAGGCGAGCAGGGCCGCTCCTTGCGCCATCGCGCCGGCGGCAGCGTCGTCGATCAGCCCTTGCATATAGACGGACCGGTAGTCGATCGCCTTGACGGTCTCGGGCAGTTGTTCGGCTTCGATTCCGACGGGCGTCGCCAGCACCGGCCCCTGTTCGGAAAAGCCGAGCAGCACAGTTCCGGCGAAGGACGGCTTGAAGGGCTCGCTCCCGGCGGCGTCGAACCAGGGATCGAGACTGCCGCTTGTTCCAAGCTTCAGGTGGAGCCGGCCGCCATTCATCAAAAGCAGCCGCGTCGTCGGATCCGCAAGCGCCTTGTCGACCGAATCGTCGGCGCGGTTCTCGGATTGCCGGTCGATCGTGTTGCCGGCAAAGCCGACGAATTGGCTCGGCTCGCGCAAAGGCGCGTCAAACAGGCGGAAGCTCATGCGGACTCTGATGCCTTTGGGATGGACATGCGTGGGGGATGGATGTGTTTTTCGGATGAACACCGGGGAAGGCTTATAGCGCCGCCCTTATCGTTTCGGCAAACCGGCGCAGATCGGAAGGTTGATACGGCTCGCGCAGGCCATACCCCCACACCGGGCCGGGCCAGCCGGGGTCGCCTTCGGACCGTGCGACGATATGGATATGCAGTTGGCGCACGATATTGCCGAGCGCGCCGGTGTTGATCTTGGTGCAGCCGCTCACTTTCTTCAGCGCCTGTGCCACCATATTGGTCTCGAAGGTCAGCATCGCCTGGTCGAGCGGCGTCATGTCGTGGATTTCTTCCGCGCCCGGCCGCTGCGGCACCAAGACCAGCCATGGCCAGCGGCGATCGTTCATCACCCGCAATTCGCACAGCCCAAGCCACATCAACTGCTCACTGTCGGCCTCCAGCCGGGCATCCAGCGTGAATCCGGCCTTCAGGCCCGGCAGCATCGGCGTTTCCCTTGCTTTTCTTGGTTTCTTCAAGCCATGAACGCTAGAGCGGCTGCATCGGGGCTGCAAGTGAATCTCTTGTGCGATCGCGCCGATTTGCCTGCGCTCTTGCATTTCGTCGCGCAATTGCCGATATGGACAGCGGGAGGTTGGTGGTGGACGATCCACTCGCCAACCGGGTCAGGTCCGGAAGGAAGCAGCCCTAACGAGCCCGGAACGGGTCATTGTTCCAGCCTCCCACCTCATCGGCCCTCCTCGCGACATTGACGACGCATTGCAGCGCGGGCGAGACTATGCGCAGGAATCGGCGCCTTTGGGCGCGGCCTTTTGGAGCTTAACGGGCGAATGAGCGAAGCCGGAAATTCGGGGCCAAAAGGCCCGGAGGATGGAAAGGCCGCTGCCTACCGCGTGCTGGCGCGCAAATACCGTCCCTCGAACTTTTCCGAGCTGGTCGGCCAGGAGCCGATGGTGCGCACCCTCACCAACGCCTTTGCCTCCGGCCGCATTGCCCAAGCCTGGATGCTGACCGGCGTGCGCGGTGTCGGCAAGACCACCACGGCGCGCATCCTGGCGCGGGCGCTGAACTACAAGACATCGACCGTCGACCAGCCTTCCGTCGACCTCGCCGTGCTCGGCGAGCATTGCCAGGCGATCATGGAAGGCCGCCATGTCGACGTCATCGAGATGGATGCCGCCTCGCACACCGGCATCGACGACATCAGGGACATCATCGAGCGCGTGCGTTACGCGCCGGTCTCGGCCCGCTACAAGGTCTACATCATCGACGAAGTGCACATGCTGTCGACGCAGGCCTTCAACGGCCTGCTGAAAACGCTGGAAGAGCCGCCGCCGCACGTCAAATTCATTTTCGCCACCACCGAAATCCGTAAGGTTCCGATCACCGTCCTGTCGCGCTGCCAGCGTTTTGACCTCAGGCGCATCGACGCCGGCGCGCTGGTCGCGCACCTCTCCTCGATCGCCGCCAAGGAAGGCATTTCGGTCGACGACGACGCGCTGGCTATGATCGCGCGCGCGGCGGAAGGCTCGGCCCGCGATTCGCTCTCCATCCTCGATCAGGCGATCGCGCATGGCGCCGGCGCCGTCAGCGCCGACGCGGTGCGGACCATGCTGGGCCTGGCCGACCGCGCCCGCATCGTCGATCTGTTCGAACATGTGATGAAGGGCGACGTGGCGGCGGCACTCGCCGAGTTCCGCACCCAATACGACACCGGCGCCGATCCGGCCGCCGTGCTCACCGATCTTGCCGAGTTCAACCATCTCGTCACCCGGTTGCGTTTCGTGCCGACCGCCATGGACGATGCTTCGCTGTCGCAGGACGAGCGCCAGCGCGGCGCCGATTTCGCAAGGGCGCTGTCGGTCCGCGTGCTGTCACGCACCTGGCAGATGCTGCTCAAGGGCATTCCCGAGGTGCAGTCCTCCAACCGGCCGGTCAGCGCCGCCGAAATGGTGCTGATCCGGCTGGCGCACGCCGCCGACCTGCCGACGCTGGACGAGGCGCTGCGATCACTGGACGGGGCAACAACAGTTCAAAATAGCGCTTCGCGCCCGAACGGCGCGCCTGCCGGTCCTGGCAATGGCGGTGGAGCTAGCGCGGTGGCGCAGGCGCGCATGCCATCCGGGTCCGGTGGCGCGCAAACCATGCGGCTGGTCGAGGCCGCGCCCGCGCCGGCCGCCTTCGTCGCGCCGCCCACGCCGGTGTCCGAGCCGCAGCAGGTGCCGGTCAGGTCGCTGGCCGACATTGTTGCCCTTGCCGACGCGCAGCGCGACATCGCCTTCAAGGTGCTGGTCAAGCGTTGCATCCGCCCCGTGCGCTTCGAGCCCGGCCGCATCGACGTCAGCCTGACCGACGATGCGCCCAAGCTGCTGCTCAACGATTTGACGACGAAACTGCGCGCCTGGACCGGACGCAACTGGCTGGTGTCGCTGTCGAAGGAAGAGGGCGGCCAGACACTGGCCGAAATGGAATCGACCAGGCGCGAAAACGCCTTCCTCGATGCCAAGAGCGATCCGACTGTCGCCGCCATCCTGGCGCGCTTTCCCGGCGCCAAGATCATCGACGTGCGCATTCCCGACGCGCCGGAGGTGGACACGACCGAAGCCGAAGTGCCGGTCGAGCCGCCGGCGGATGACGACGAGACCTGATAACCAAGACAAGGATCGGACCATGAAAGATCTTCTCGGCCTGATGGGCAAGGCGAAGGAAATGCAGGCCAAGTTCCAGGCCATGCAGGATGAGATCGCCACTGTCGAATCCGTCGGCCAGGCCGGCGGCGGCCTGGTCAGCGTCACCTTGAGCGGCAAGTTCGACATGAAGTCGCTGAAGATCGACCCGTCTTTGTTCAAGGAGGATGAGGTCGAGATCCTCGAGGACCTGATTCTGGCCGCCCACAATGACGCCAAGGCCAAGGTCGAGCAGATCATGCAGGAAAAGACCAAGGCGCTGACCGCAGGCCTGCCGATCCCGCCGGGCATGAAACTGCCGTTCTGATGCATCTCGCCCAAAACCGTGCAGCGGTTTGGGGCAGTGGCATGCATGAAAGTCGAACCCAGCGGCGATGCGCCATGACCGAAGAGCCGTCCGAAAGACTGATCGAGCAGCGTATCCGCAACAGGATCTACGAGATTCTGGAAATCCTCGCCGATTGCGATGCCGGCGTCGATATTGTCGGTATCAAGGGCTACTTCTACCTGTTCGAGGATTTCGTGCATCGCCCGTCGATAGAGGCCGGCACGTCGGCGCTTTCGAAGGACGAGCGCGCCGTCGTATTGGAGATCGCCGAATTCCTCGAGGCCGCCTCCGAAACAAATACCGATTTCACCAAGGCCGAATTCATCGACAGCGACTGGCCGGGAAAGATCGCGCCGGCGGCCAGGGATGCGCGGGCGCTGTTTCTCAGGCGCGGCCTGTTTTCGGAGAAAGTCGAGGAGCTCGAGCCTGGCCAGCCGGCGGCGATTGCGGCCGGGCGGTAGCGATTCCCGGAAAAACGCAGCGCGATTTTCCCCTCAGCAATTGCGGCGAAACCAAGAGAAAGCGGTTATCGCTTTTGTGAAATGACGGCTCGATCTATCTGGAAAAGCTCAAAATTGTGCCTTTTCAGCAACAGTACGTGGTTAATAACGTTTTGGCCATCATTTTGCCCGAAAGTGTCTCATTCTTGCCGCGGCCTGGGGGCGGGCATCGAAGTGAGAGGGTAACCTGTTGATCGTTACGCGATGGAAGACGCCGCTGTTGCTCGGCGTCATTACGTCTCCCCTGTTTTTGGCTGCCTGCAGCCAGACCACTTCGCACGGCATGTCCGTTGCAGGCCTGACCGATGCCATCACACCGAGTTTCCTGACGTCGCGCGCCTCCAGCCACTCGCCGAAGGACAGGGAGTGCCTGGAAAGGGCGATGTTCTTCGAATCCAACCGCTCGAGCCGCGATGGCATGATCGCTGTCGGCACGGTGGTGATGAACCGGCTGCGCTCCGGCAACCACGGCAGCACCATCTGCCAGGTGGTCGGCGAGCCGGGGCAGTTCGCGCCGGGCGTCATGACCAGGCCGATGAATTCGCGCGCCATGCCCGATGTCGAGGAAGCGGCCGACGCCGTGCTCAAGGGCGAGCGCAAGGCCAAGCTCAAGAATACGATGTATTTCCACACCGCCGGCCTGCGCTTCCCCTACAAGAACATGCACTACACCATGGTTGCCGGTGGCAATGCCTTCTACGAGAAGCGCGGCCGCAACTGGCAGCCGCTGCCCGATGAGCCGATGGTTGCCTCCGTGGCGCCTGAAACTGTGAAGCCTGCCGCGCCGGTGACGATGGTCGCCTCGGCGGAGCCGGCGCGCCCGGCCAAAACGTCCCGCACCGCTCCGGCGCAGCAGGTCTTCATGACCGCCGCCGCGGAACCGGCCCGTCAGCCCAGGACCAAGGCCGCCCCGGTTCAAGAGACCCCAGTTCAAGAGACCTATGTGACCGCGGCCGCCGCTCCCACGGCGAAGTCGGCGCGCGTGACCGTGAAGCCGACAATGGTCGCGATGCAGGAGCCGATGGAAGAGCCGGATGCCGCCCGTTTCGGCGGAACCTTGAACAGCCGCGTCATTTCCTCGGTTCAGGGTGCGCCGCAAGAGGCGGCGATGGGGTTCCAGTCGACGCCTGAGAACACCGACGCCATCGGTGCGATGATCGCCAGCCAGAGCCGACCGCTCGAGGTCAACTGATTCGCATCGCCAACGCTTGGCGTGGCAGTATGGCGACCATGCACGAACGCGGGATGTTCCAAAGCGCTCCGAAAAATCCTAGATCAGGGCGATGTCCAAGCGAATCGCCGGTCCAGAGATCGAACGCCTGATCCAGCTCCTGGCCAAGGTGCCGGGGCTCGGGCCCCGTTCGGCCAGGCGCGCCGCCCTGCATCTGATCAAGAAGAAGGAACAGCTGCTGTCGCCGCTCGCCGCCGCCATGGGCGAGGCGGCCGACAAGGTGCGCATCTGTTCCACTTGCGGCAATGTCGACACATCCGACCCTTGCATGATCTGCACCGATCCGCGCCGCGACGCCGCCACGCTGATCGTCGTCGAGGATGTCTCGGATCTCTGGGCGCTGGAGCGGGCAGCCGCGATGAACGTGCGCTACCATGTGCTCGGCGGCACGCTGTCGCCGCTCGACGGTGTCGGCCCCGATCAGCTCAACATCCGCTCGCTGATCGACCGCGTCGCCGGCGGCGAGGTCAAGGAAATCATCCTCGCCGTCAACGCAACGGTCGAGGGCCAGACCACGGCGCACTACCTCACCGACCAGCTGTCCGGCTTCGACATCAAGGTGACAAGGCTGGCGCATGGCGTGCCGGTCGGCGGCGAACTCGACTATCTCGATGAAGGCACGCTCGCCGCCGCACTGCGCTCGCGGACGGCGTTTTGACGCAATTGGCGGGGATGTTTGCCGAGATGACCGCATTCCTTCGCACAATCTCCTTCGCCTTTGTCGCGACGCTTCTCGGTATCCTCATCGCCACGCCCGCCTCGGCCGCCAAGATCGACGACCAGTTCCACGCCTGGCTGCAGAACGATCTCTGGCCCGAGGCCAAGGCCAAAGGCATATCCAAGCAGACCTTTGACGCCGCCTTCGACGGCATAAAGCCCAATCTGAAGCTGCCCGACCTCGTCATGCCCGGCGAGAAGCCGAAGACGCCGCAGAAGCAGCATCAGGCCGAGTTCGGCTCGCCCGGCGCTTATTTCGCCGAGAAGACGGTTCGTGCGGTGACGTCAGGCGGACGCGCGCGCGAAGCAACCAACGCGAGGACGCTTGCCGCAATCGAAAAACGCTACGGCGTGCCCGGCGAGATCCTTCTGGCGATCTGGGGGCGTGAGACCGGCTTCGGCGCGGCAAAGATGCCTTACGACGCCTTCGAGGTTCTCGGCACCAAGGCGTTCATGTCGACCAAGAAGGATTTCTTCCGCACCGAGCTTTTGGCCGCGCTGGAAATCGTCCAACTCGGCCTTGCCCCGGTCGGCGCGATGAAATCGTCCTGGGCCGGTGCGCTCGGCCAGCCGCAATTCATGCCGACCTCGTTCCTCAAGCATGCCGTGGATTTCGACGGCGACGGCCGCGTCGACATCTGGAACTCGACGCCCGACGTGCTCGCTTCGATCGCCAACTATCTCGTCCATTATGGCTGGGTGAGGGGACGCGGCTGGGGTTTCGAGGTGACCGTGCCCGAGAGTGTCTCCTGCTCGCTGGAAGGTCCCGATCAGGGCAAGAAGATATCCGAATGGGCTGGCATGGGCATCAAGCGCGTCGGCGGCAAGCCGTTTCCGCCGAGCGAACTGAAGGCGGAGGGCTTTCTGCTGATGCCGGCCGGCCGCAGCGGGCCGGCTTTCATCGCCACCCCCAATTTCTATGTGCTGAAGGAATACAACACCAGCGATCTCTACGCGCTGTTCATCGGCCACGGCGCCGACCGCATTGCGCATGGCGACCAGAATTTTTCCGGCGGCTGGGGTCCGGTCGGCGATCTCCACCGCTCCGACATCGCCGCCCTGCAACGGGCGCTGGAAGCCAAGGGCTATGATGTAGGCACTTCCGACGGCCTGCCGGGCTTCAAGACCCGCCGTTCGATCGGCAAGTGGCAGGCCAAGAATGGCCAGGCTGCGACCTGCTTCCCTGATGCCGGCCTGGTCGCCACGCTGAAATAACTCAAGAAATTAACAGATTTTTCTTGTTCGGCGGCCTCGATTGGCTGGCCCGTGCGTCGACGCGCTGCCCGCCGTTCTGCTCCAATGGGCCCGTTCTGTAAATGCTCGTTGCCCGTCACAAAGCGGCCGGATATGCTGTTGACCAATTGGACAAAAACCACGACGGTAAGGGGTTAGAGGCCGTCCTCTGGCCCCGACGAGAATTCTGCAATCCTGAGCCGGGAACTCAGGTCAACAAACCACAAAACAGGGAACAATCACCATGATGATGGAAAAGTTTGCTCTTCGCTCGCGTGCCTTGCTTGCGGGTGCGGCGGTGTCCGCGCTGCTCATTGGCGCAGCACCTGCCTTCGCGGTCACGCCCGCCGACACGCTGGTCGAGGGCTTCGCGATCGACGACATCATCTCCATGGATCCGGGCGAGGCGTTCGAGCTGTCGACCGCCGAGGTCACCGGCAACACCTATGACCTGCTGGTGCGCCTCGACCTCAGCGACACCTCCAAGGTCAAGCCGGATCTCGCGGAGAGCTGGACCGTTTCCGACGATGGCCTGACCTACACTTTCAAGCTCAAGCCGGGCCTCAAATTCGCCTCGGGCAATCCGATCACCGCCGCCGACGTCGCCTATTCGTTCGAGCGCGCCGTCAAGCTGGACAAGAGCCCGGCCTTCATCATCGACCAGTTCGGCATCAGCGGCGACAACGTGACCGAAAAGGCCAAGGCAATCGACGACACCACATTCCAGTTCACCGTCGACAAGGCCTATGCGCCGAGCTTCGTGCTGAACTGCCTGTCGGCCACGGTCGCCTCGATCGTCGACGCCAAGCTGGTCAAGGAGCATGTCGCCGCTGTGACGCCGAGCGCCGATTACAAATGGGACAACGACTTCGGCAATGCCTGGCTGAAGACCGGCTATGCCGGCTCCGGCGCCTACAAGCTGCGTGAATGGCGCGCCAACGAAGCCGTGGTCATGGAGCGCAACGACAACTATCACGGCGAAAAGGCCAAGCTCGCCCGCGTCATCTACCGCAACATGAAGGAAAGCTCGGCCCAGCGCCTGGCGCTCGAAGCCGGCGACATCGACGTCGCCCGCAACCTCGAGCCGAACGACCTCGACGCCATCGCCAAGAACGACAAGCTCACCACCACCAGCGCGCCGAAAGGCACGGTCTACTACATCAGCCTCAACCAGAAGAACCCGAACCTCGCCAAGCCAGAGGTTCGCCAGGCGTTCAAATACCTGGTCGACTATGATGCGCTGAGCTCGACCATCCTCAAGGGTATCGGCGAAATCCACCAGTCGTTCCTGCCCAAGGGCGATCTCGGCGCCATCGACACCAATCCCTTCAAGCTCGACGTTGCCAAGGCCAAGGAATTGCTGGCCAAGGCCGGCCTGGCCGACGGCTTCAGCGTCACCATGGACGTACGCACCGGCCAGCCGACCACCGGCATGGCGGAATCGATCCAGCAGACGCTGGGCCAGGCCGGCATCAAGCTGGAGATCATCCCCGGCGACGGCAAGCAGACGCTGACCAAGTACCGCGCCCGCAACCATGACATCTACATCGGCAATTGGGGCCAGGATTATTTCGATCCGAACTCCAACGCCCAGACCTTCGCCTCCAACCCCGACAATTCGGATGCCGGCAAGTCGCACACGCTCGCCTGGCGCAATTCCTGGGACATTCCTGACCTGACCAAGGAAACCGAAGCGGCACTGCTGGAGAAGGATGCGGGCAAGCGCGCCGATATGTACAAGGATCTGCAGCAGAAGATCCTCGACACCAGCCCCTTCGTCATCATCCATCAGCAATTGGAAGTGGCCGGGCTGCGCAAGAACCTCAAGGGCTTCGCGCTCGGTCCGAGCTTCGACAGCAACTTCGTCGGCCCGGTCTCGAAAGAATAAAGCCGACGGACGCGCCGCATGAGCGCGATTGAAAACGAGAGCGGGCGCGGCAGCGCCCGCGCGGTTGCCATTGCCTCGGCGATCGGCCGCTTCCTGGTCATTGCGGTCACGACCTATCTGGGTCTGCTCGCGGTGACGTTCTTCATCGGCCGTGTCATCCCAATCGACCCGGTGCTGGCGGTGCTCGGGGATCGGGCGCCTCTCAATGTCGTGGAGCGGACGCGCCGCGAAATGGGTCTGGACCTGCCGCTGGTCGAGCAATTCTACATCTATGTGAAAAATGCCCTGAACGGCGATTTCGGCACATCGGTGCTGACCACCAACCCGGTCATGACCGATATTCGGCGCGCCCTTCCGGCAACGACGGAACTGGCGACGCTGGGGACGCTGATCGGTGCGCTGTTCGGCGTGCCGCTCGGCGTGCTCGCCGCCGTCCGGCGCGGCAGTATCATCGACCAGATCGTGCGCGTCATTGGCCTGATCGGCTACTCCGTGCCGATCTTCTGGCTCGGTCTGCTTGGCCTCGTCCTGTTCTATGCCAAGCTGCAATGGGTGGCTTTTCCGGCCCGGCTCGATGTCGTCTACGAATATACCTTCACGCCGATCACCGGTTTCTATCTCCTCGATTCGGCGATGCAGGGTCAGTGGGATGTCTTCTGGGACGCCTTCCGGCACATCATCCTGCCGGCCTCGCTGCTCGGCTATTTCTCGCTCGCCTATATCAGCCGCATGACGCGTTCGTTCATGCTCAACGAACTCGCGCAGGAATACATCGTCGCCGCGCGCGCCAAAGGCCTGTCGGAGACCCGCATCATCTGGGGCCACGCGCTGCGCAATGCGGCGGTGCCGATGGTGACGGTGATCGCGCTCTCCTATGCCGGCCTGCTCGAAGGCTCGGTGCTGACCGAGACCGTCTTCTCCTGGCCGGGCATCGGCCTCTACATCACCAACTCGCTGCAGAACGCCGACATGAACGCCGTGCTTGGCGGCACCATCGTCATCGGCTCGGTGTTCATCGGCATCAACCTTCTGTCCGATCTTCTCTACCGCGTGCTCGATCCAAGGACGAAGACAGGATGAGTACAGACACCATCCAGAGCCGTCGCGACTGGCTGCTCAGCGAGCGGCCGGCCTCGCGCATGCAGGCAAGGCTTGGCCGCGCCTATGTCGCGTGGCGGCGTTTCTCGGCCAATCGGCTGGCTTTTGTCGGCCTGCTGATCATCATCGCCTTGCTGGTCATCGCCGCCCTTGCCGGCGTGCTGGCACCCTACTCGCCGACATTCGGTGATCTCAAGAATTCCCGGCTGCTGGCGCCCAGCGCCGAGCACTGGTTCGGCACGGACGACCTCGGCCGCGATATCCTGTCGCGCATCCTCTACGGTTCGCGCTGGACGCTCTATGTCGTCATCCTGGTCGCCATTATCGCAGCGCCCATCGGCCTGCTGGTCGGCACCGTCGCCGGTTATGCCGGCGGCTGGACCGATGCCATCCTGATGCGCATCACCGACATTTTCCTCGCCTTCCCCAAGCTGGTCCTGGCGCTGGCCTTCGTCGCGGCGCTTGGCCCCGGCATCGAAAACGCGGTGCTGGCGATAGCCATCACCTCCTGGCCGCCTTACGCGCGAATTGCTCGCGCGGAAACGCTGACGGTGCGCAATTCCGATTACATCAAGGCGGTGCAATTGATGGGCGCCTCGCCCTTCCGTATCGTGCTGCGCCACATCATGCCGCTCTGCATCTCCTCGCTGATCGTGCGCGTGACGCTCGACATGGCCGGCATCATCCTGACTGCCGCCGGCCTCGGCTTCCTCGGCCTCGGCGCCCAGCCGCCGCTGCCTGAGTGGGGCACGATGATCGCGTCGGGCCGCCGCTTCATCCTCGACCAGTGGTGGGTGGCCGGCGCGCCGGGCTTCGCCATCCTCATCGTCAGCCTCGGCTTCAACCTGCTCGGCGACGGCCTGCGCGACGCGCTTGATCCCCGGAGCGGTGACCAATGAGCGGCACGCTGCTTGAAGTCGACGATCTGCGGGTCGATTTTCCGACCCGCACCGGCCTGGTCCAGGCCGTGCGCGGTGTTTCCTTCACGCTCGGCCGCGAGCGGCTGGGCATTGTCGGCGAAAGCGGATCCGGCAAATCGCAGACCGGCCGCGCCATTATGGGCCTGACGCCGCCGCAGGCCAGGATATCGGCCAGGAAACTGGCCTTCGACGGCATTGACCTGCTCGGCATCTCGCCACGCCAGCGCCGGGCGCTACGAGGCAACCGCATCGCCATGATCCTGCAGGATCCGAAATATTCGCTCGACCCGGTGATGAGCATCGGCAGGCAGATCGTCGAGACGCTGCGCACCCACGAAAAAGTCAGCAAGACAGAAGCGCGGGAGCGTGCGCTGGCCATGCTGGAAGCGGTGCAGATCCGCGATCCCAAACGCGTCTTCAACCTGCATCCGCATGAGGTGTCCGGCGGCATGGGCCAGCGCGCCATGATCGCCATGATGCTGATTGCCGGGCCGGAAATGATGATCGCCGACGAACCGACTTCGGCGCTCGACGTCACCGTGCAACTCGACGTGCTCGGCATCCTCGATAAATTGGTCAGCGATCGCGGCATGGGGCTGATCTTCATTTCGCACGATCTGCGCCTGGTCTCGTCCTTCTGCGATCGCGTCATCGTCATGTATGCCGGCAAGGTGGTCGAGCAGATCAAGGCCTCCGAGCTAAGCCAGGCCCAGCATCCCTACACGCGCGGCCTGCTCAACTGCATGCCCAGGATCGGGTTCGAGCGCCACCCGCTGCCGGTGCTCGACCGCAAGCCGGAGTGGGCGGCATGACAGCAGCGATCGCCATTGACGGGCTGGAAGTGATCTTCGACCGCTTTCGCGCGCTGAAAGGCGTCAGCCTCGAAGTCAGGACAGGCGAATCCTTCGGCCTGGTCGGCGAGAGCGGCTCCGGCAAATCGACGCTGCTAAGGGCCATTGCCGGCCTCGCGCCGGTCGCCTCGGGCAGCATCACCGTCAATGGCAAGGCGCTTGGCGCCCGCCGCGACAAGGCTTTTTACCGCGAAGTGCAGATGGTCTTCCAGGATCCGTACGGCTCTCTGCACCCGCGCCAGACAGTCGACCGTCTGCTGCAGGAGCCGCTGGCCATCCATGGGTTTGCCGACGGCGAAAAACGCATCGAGCGCGCGCTCGACGAGGTCGGCCTCGGCAACGGCTTCCGCTTCCGCTACGCGCATCAATTGTCGGGTGGTCAGCGCCAGCGCGTGGCGATCGCGCGCGCGCTCATCCTCGAACCGTCCATCCTCCTGCTCGATGAGCCGACCTCGGCGCTCGATGCCTCGGTTCAGGCGGAAGTGCTCAACCTGCTGGAAGAGGTCCGCCGGCGGCGCAAGCTGACCTTCCTGATGGTCAGCCACGACCTTGCCATCATCACCCATATGTGTGAGCGGCTGATGGTGATGCAAAGCGGTGAGGCGGTGGAGAATCTGACGGCGGCCCAACTTGTCGCGCACCGCGTGACAGAGGACTACACGCGCAATCTGTTACGGGCGAGTGAGGGGTTTGTGAGGACCGCCTAAATTCGTTCTTCCTGTGCATAGACCAACCGTCTTCGGGGAATTCCATGGAGGAATGGAAGTTTGCAGATCCACCCAATGTCGCGGTGCTATCGGACAAGAGCATATTTAAACGTGGCGACTGGATCGCATACGTTTCCCATATGGAGGACGATGGCGGTTGGCTGTTCTACAACTGCGACAATCGAGATTGGGAGGAACGCGAAATAATGCTCGTCGGCTTGCAAGAGGTTGTTCGGATTGACGAAAGCATCATGGAATTGGCCGACTTGCCGGAAGGCTGGCACGCCTGGCGCAGCTCAAAATCGTCGCCGTGGCAGCGCGCCAAATCGCGGCCCGTGGGCTTCAATGACAACGATAACCCGGCAAAAAGTTAAGTTGAGCTTTGTAACGGTTCGCCGGCATCCAAAACCGGGGACCTCTCTCTGTCCTTCGGCTCCTTGATCCTGAACCACGTCACATAAAGCGCCGGCAGGAACAGCAGCGTGATCGCCGTGCCTGCGATGATGCCGCCCATCATCGCGTAGGCCATCGGCCCCCAGAACACTTCGCGCGCGATCGGGATCAGCGCGAGGCTCGCCGCCGCCGCCGTCAGTGCGATCGGCCGCATGCGGTGTTCGGTGGCCTCGATGACGGCCGCCCAACGGTCCTTGCCCTCGGCGACGAGATCCTCGATCTGCACGATCAGGATGACCGAGTTGCGGATCAGAATGCCGATCAGCGCCAGCACGCCGAGGATGGCGACGAAGCCAAGCGGCGCGCCGCTTGGCACCAGGGCCGCCACCACGCCGATCAGCCCGAGCGGTGCCACCGCCACCACCAGGAACAGGCGCTGGAAGCTCTGCAACTGGATCATCAGGATCGTGGCCATGACGAACAGCATCAATGGCACCACGGCCGCGATCGGCCCCTGGCTCTTGGCGCTTTCCTCGACCGAGCCGGCGGTCGCGACCGAATAGCCCGGCGGCAGCTTGGCGATGAAGGCATCGACCGATGGCTTCAGCTCGTTGACCACGGTCGCCGGCAGCACGTCGCCGACCAGGCCGGCGCGCACGGTGATCGTCGGAATGCGGTCGCGCCGCCACACCGTCGGCTGTTCGAGCTCGTAACGGAAGTTGGCGACGGCCGCGAGCGGGATCGCCTCGCCGCTGCTGGTCGGCAACTGCATGTTCTGCAGCGTGCCGATCGAGCCGCGTTCGGCATCGCGTGAGCGCGCCACGACATTGATCAGATAGGTGGCGTCGCGCACCTGGGTGATGGTGGCGCCACCGACCGTGCTGTTCAGCGCGCTGGCGATGTCGGAGGAGGTGATGCCGAGCTGGCGTGCCTTGTCCTGCAGCACGTCGACCCTCAGCACGCGCTGCGGCTCGTTCCAGTCGAAGGTGGGTGCGGCGAGCTTAGGATTGGCTGAGATGAGCCCGGCGAACTGCTGTGCCAGTTCGCGCACCATCTGGATGTCGGGACCGCCGACGCGGTACTGCACCGGACGGCCGACAGGCGGCCCGAGTTCGAGCAATTTGACGAAGGCGTCGGTGCCGACGAACTCCTCGCGCAGCAGCTTCTCCAGTGCCGGCTTGACCCGGTTGCGGGCTTCGAGGCTCTTGGTGACGATCACGGTCTGGCCGAAATAAGGGTTGGCCGGCTGCACGTCGTAGGCCAGCACGAAGCGCACCGCGCCCTGGCCGATATAGGACGAGAAATGGTCGATGTCGGGATTGCCGACCAGCGCCCGCTGCTCGAAGCGCTCCATCTGGTCGCGCGTCTCGGCGATCGAGGAATTCTGGGGCAGGTTCCAGTCGATGATCAGCTCGGGCCGGTCGGAGGGCGGGAAGAACTGCTGCTGGACGAGACCGAAGCCGACGATCGAGGCGGCAAACAACAGCACCGTGGCGACGATGGTCAGCCAGTGGTGGCGCACCGAGCCGACAAGGACGCGCCGGAACAGCGAAGTGAAGCGTCCAGGCTGTTCGTGGTGTTTCGTCTTCATCGTCGCTGGCAGGATGGTGACGCCGAGCAGCGGCGCGAACAGCACTGCCACGATCCATGACACCAAAAGCGACACGGCGATGACGACGAACAGCGTGAAAGTGTATTCGCCGGCGGCACTCGAGTTGAGGCCGATCGGGATGAAGCCGGCAACGGTCACCAGCGTGCCGGTCAGCATCGGGAAGGCGGTCGAGGTGTAGACATAGGTCGCCGCCTTGCGCAGATTGTCGCCGACCTCCAGCCGCGCCACCATCATCTCGACGGCGATCATGGCGTCGTCGACCAAAAGGCCGAGCGCGATGATCAGCGCGCCGAGCGAAATGCGCTGCAGCGAAATGCCGAGATAGGCCATGACCGTGAAGGTGATGGCCAGCACCAGCGGGATCGACAGCGCCACGACGAAGCCGGCGCGCATGCCGAGGCTTATGAACGACACTGCGAGCACGATGGCCACCGCCTCGAACAGGGCGCGGGTGAAGCCCGAGACGGCCTCCTCGACGATGACGGGCTGGTCGGCCACCAGATGCACGCCGACGCCGACCGGCAGGTCGGCCAGCACCTTGTTCATCTCCTCATGCAGCGCCTCGCCGAACTGCAGCAGATTGGCGTTGGGCTTCATGCCGATGGCGAGCCCGATCGCGTCCTGGCCGTTGAAGCGGAACAGCGCCGTCGGCGGATCGGCATAGCCGCGCGTGATCGTCGCCACGTCGCTCAGCCGGAAGAAGCGGTCGTTGACGCGCAGGTTGATGGCGCGAAGGCTGTCCTCGGAGGTGAACTGGCCGCCGACGCGCACGCTGATGCGCTCGGGTCCCGACTGGATGACGCCGGACGGCGTGATCGCGTTCTGCGCCTGCAGGCTTGCCACGATCGCCTGCTGGTTGAGGCCGAGGGCGGCGATCTGGCGGGTCGAGAATTCGAGATAAATGGCCTCATCCTGCGCGCCGACGAGATCGACCTTGCCGGCATTGGGCACGGTCAGGATTTTGGTGCGGACATCCTCGACATAGTCACGCAATTGGCGCGGCGTCAGCCCGTCCGAAGTGAAGGCGTAGATGTTGCCGTAGACATCGCCGAAGCGGTCATTGAAGAACGGTCCCTGCACGCCTTGCGGAAACTGCGCCCGGATGTCGTTGACCATGTTGCGCACCTGAATCCAGTTCGGCACGACATCGCGCGCCTTGGTGGTGTCCTTCAGGTTGACGAAGATGACGGTCTGACCGGCGGTGGTGACGGACTTGGTATAGTCGAGGCTGTCGAGTTCCTCGAGCTTCTTCTCGATGCGGTCGGTTACCTGCTGCACGGTCTCCTTGACCGACGCGCCCGGCCAGTTGGCCTGGATGATCATCGTCTTGATGGTGAAGTTGGGGTCTTCCTCACGACCGAGATTGAGGTAGGAAAAGATGCCGGCCACGACGAAGACCAGCATGAAATACCAGACCATGGAGCGGTGGCTTAGCGCCCAGTCGGAGAGATTGAAGCCCTTCATCAGACGCCGCCCTCCGGCACTTTGACCTTCTGGCCTTCGCTCAAGCTGTGGACGCCCGCGGTGACTACGCGCATGCCGGCGTCAAGCCCTTCGGCGACGGTGAAGGTAGCGGCGCCCTTGGCGGCCACCTTGATCTCTTTCGTGCTCACGCTCGATGTCTGAGGATCGACGATCCAAACCTTGTCGGCACCGTTCTTTTCCAGCAGCGCCGACATGGGAAGTTCGATCGTCGGCGCCACCTTGGTCACGCGGGTCGCCGTCACCGTCGAGCCGAGCCGGAAGGCCTGCGGCGGATCGGTGAGCGTCAGCTTGACGCGCCGGGTGCGGGTCGAGCCTTCGGCCTGCGGCGCGATCTCGCGCAGCTTGGCCTGGGTCTCGATCGTCGGCAACGATTGCAGGATGACCTGGAACGGCGTACCGGCGGTGAGATCGCCGGTCAACTGGTCGGGAATATCGACCACCGCTTCGCGCAGATCCGAGCGCGCCACGGTGACCACCGTCTGGCCGGCCGAGACGGTCTGGCCGACCTCGGCGCCGACCGCGGTGACGACGCCGTCGAAATCCGAGAACAGCCTGGCATAGCCAAGCTGCTCCTGCGATTTGGCCAGCGACGCCTTGGCCCGCTCGACATTGGCTTCCGCAGCCTTGCGTGCCTGCTGCGCGGCATCGAAGACGGCCTGCGAGGCGTTGGCCGAGGCTAGCAACTGGCGCTGGCGTTCCTCGCTGGCGGCGGCGTTGGCGAACTGGGCCTCGGCATTGGACAGCTCGGCCTTGGCCGCTTGCACCGACAGCTCCAGCGCGGTCGGATCGAGCGCGGCGATCGTCGTGCCCTTGCTGACGATGTCGCCGACCTTGACGTCGCGCGAGACGACCCGGCCAAGCAGGCGGAAGGCGAGGTCGGCGCTGACCTGCGGCTCGACCGAGCCGGCAAAGCCGAAGGTTTGCGTGGTGCTCGGCTCGACCACCATCGACAGCACCGGCCGGATGACCTCCGGCGGCTTTTCTTCCGATTTCGAGCAGGCGGCGAGCGCGCCGAGCGCGAACAGGCCAAGCATGATGGGCCGCTTCATTGGCTCGCCCCCGATATCTCGACCGTCTGCCCAGGGCTGAGCAATTGCCCACCCGCGGTCACGACGCTCTGGCCCTCATTCAGTCCGCTGGCGATGACGACCGTGCCTGAATCGAAGGCCCGCACCTCGACCGGCGTCGTCGCCACTGCCTTGGTCGAGGGGTCGACGATCCAGACCGCCGGCTTGCCGGCGCTGGATGTCAGCGCCTGCCAGGGCAGCAGGATCGCCTTCGCCGGCTTGGCGCTGACCGAGCCGATGACGGCCGCCCCCAGCGGCATACCGGCCGGCGTGTCGGCAATGCCGACCTTGACCCGGATCGAACCGGAGGCCTGGTCGACCACCGGCGAGATCTCGCGCACCTTGCCTGTCGCCCTCACCTGCGGGTCGGACAACAGCGTGATCGTCACCGCCGGCGAGGCCGGCGTCCTGGCGACCAGCGTCTCCTGCACGTTGAACACCGCATCGCGGTCGCCGTCCTCGGCGACGGTGAAGACGGTTTGCGCCGCTTGCACCACCTGGCCGGTTTCCACCTGGCGTGCAGTGATGACGCCGGGGGCGCCGGCCTTGAGCTCGGTGAAGGACAGGTTCTGCTGGGCGTTGGCGAACGCGCTCTTGGCGGCATCGACGCTGCCTTGCGCCACTTTCAGCGCCTGGTCGGCGGCGTCAAAATCGCGCCTGGTGGTGAAGCCCTGGGCAAGCAGCGTCTTCTGCCGCTCGAAGGCGGCGGCGGACTGGGTCAGCTGCGCCTGTGCTGCATCGAGATCTGCTTGCGCGGAGCGCAGATCGGATTGCTGCTCCTGCGGATCGATGCGGGCAAGCACCGCACCCTGGTCGACATGCTGGCCGACATCGACAAGCCGCTCGGCAATGCGGCCGCCGACCCGGAACGACAGATTGTTCAGCGTGCGCGCCGCGATCACCCCGGTCAGCGAGGTTCTCGGCGCATAGTCGGCCATCGCCACCGTTTCGGTGCGCACCATGATCGGCAGTTTCTTGTCCGCCGCTTGCTGCTTCTGGCAGCCGGCCAGCAGCAATGCGGCTGCGCAGACGCACATTGCCGGGGCGATTGGAAATGACAAAAGGCTGGCGATTCTGACGGATGGCGGCGAGACGGACGATGTCGCGTTCCTGCTCATGGGCTCCCCCAGCCGCGGGTTGCTGATCGCGATGCCTCGCGGATGTCAGGAGGATAATCGATCCCCGGGAAAAGGAAACCGGTCTCGTACGCGTATCGCCCGACTGGTTAAGGACGGGATATTCCCTTCGCAGGCCCAATCGCCCGCCGGTGGTGCCGACTTGAGGAAAACGTGAAATAAGGTCAGAAGACATCTGATCAACGAGGACGGGCGCCGGCCCGATGAAGGATATCATGAAGAATTCAGCCATTTCCGAACGCAAGAACCAGTCGATCTCGCGCGGCGTCGGCATGACCACGCAAATCTATGCCGACCGGGCCGAAAATTCGGAAATCTGGGATGTCGAAGGCCGCCGCTACATCGACTTTTCCTCGGGCATCGCCGTCGTCAACACCGGCCACCGCCATCCCAGGGTGATCGAAGCGGTCAAGGCGCAGCTCGACCGTTTCACCCACACCTGCCACCAGGTCGTGCCCTATGAGAGCTATGTCAGGCTGGCCGAGCGGCTGAACGCCATGCTGCCCGGCAAGTTCGAGAAGAAGACGATCTTCGTCACCACCGGCGCCGAGGCGGTCGAGAACGCCATCAAGATCGCCCGGAATGCCACCGGCCGCCCGGCCGTCATCGCCTTCGCCGGCGGCTTCCATGGCCGCACCTTCATGGGCATGGCGCTGACCGGCAAGGTCGTGCCCTACAAGGTCGGCTTCGGCGCCATGCCGGGTGACGTGTATCACGCGCCGTTCCCGGTGCCGCTGCACGGCGTGTCGGTTGCCGATTCGCTCGCCGCACTCGACCGGCTGTTCAAGGCCGACGTCGATCCGGCCCGCGTCGCCGCCATCATCGTCGAGCCGGTTCAGGGCGAGGGCGGTTTCTACGAGGCGCCGCGCGAATTCCTGACCGCGCTGCGCAAGCTGTGCGACCAGCACGGCATGCTGCTCATCGCCGACGAGGTGCAGACCGGCTTTGCCCGCACCGGCAAGATGTTCGCGATGGATCACCACGAAGTCGCGGCCGACATCACCACAATGGCCAAGAGCCTGGCCGGCGGCTTCCCCTTGTCTGCCGTCACCGGCCGCGCCGAGATCATGGATGCGCCTGGCCCCGGCGGCCTCGGCGGCACCTATGGCGGCAGCCCGATCGGGGTTGCCGCGGCACACGCGGTTCTCGACGTGATCCAGGACGAAAAGCTGTGCGACCGCGCCAACACGCTGGGCGCGCGGCTGAAGCAGCGACTGCAGTCGATCCGCGACGACGTGCCCGAGATCGTCGATATCAGGGGCCTCGGCTTCATGAACGCGGTCGAGTTCAACGACGTCAAGAAAGGCCTGCCGTCGGCCGAGATCGCCAACGCCATCCGGCTGAAGGCGCTCGACAAGGGCCTCATCCTGCTGACCTGCGGCGTCTACGGCAATGTCATCCGCTTCCTGGCGCCGATCACCATACAGGACGAGGTCATGAACGAGGCGCTCGACATCCTGGAAAGCTCGATCCGCGAAGTCTGCGCCGCCTGAGCCACTTTACCTCCCTCGTGGGGAGGTCGGACCGCAGGTCCGGGTGGGGGGCTTGGCGCCGGCCCCACCCCGCTGCTTCGCGGCGACCCTCCCCACAAGAGGGAGGGTAAGGGCGGCTATCCCGCAGCTCTTGCCAGGACGTTTTCTTGAAACGCAGCCAGCGCTGCCTTCAGCCCATCGGGTCCCGTCGCCACCGTTTCCGGCGTCGGCGAGAAGCCGGCGCCCAGCATCTTGCGGCCAAGCATGTGGTCGCCGGGGCGGTTGACGGATTCGATGCCGAGCAGCCGGTTGCCGGCATAGTGGTAGATCGAGAACTTGTTGTCGGGCAGGTCGCCCAGCACGACATGGTTGTCGCCGCCGGCGGTCAGCCCGACCATCTGCAGCTTCATGTCGCCAATATCGGACCAGAACCATGGCACCGCCGAATAAGCATCCGCGTGACCGGTGATCGTGCGCGCCGCGAGCCGCGCCTGGTCGGTGGCGTTCTGCACCGATTCCAGCCGCACATCGCCGCCGGTGAACCAGTGCCGGTAGGAGGCGGCGTCGCCGATGGCGAGGATTTCCGGCACCGAACTGCGCATCTGATGATCGACACGGATGCCGTTGGCGATGGCAAGGCCGGCGTCCTGCGCCAGCTCGACATTGGGCACGGCACCGATGCCGACGATGACCATGCGCGCCGGCAGCCTTTCGCCCGACGAGGTGATCGCGGCGGCGACATGGCCGTTTTCGCCTTCGAGCCTTGCAATCGAGGTGCCAGTCAGGATGCGCACGCCGGCCGCTTCCAGCCGCTGGCGGACATGGCTCGCCACCACAGGGGCAACGGCGCGGCCGAGCAGCCGGTCGACCGCTTCCACCACCGTCACCGTGCGGCCGGCCGCACGCAGCGTCGCGGCGATCTCCAGCCCGATGAAGCCGCCGCCGAGGATGACGACATCCTCGCTCCGTGCGCTCAAGTCCCGGATCAGCCGGGCATCGGCCAGTGAACGCAACGACAAGACGCCGGCCAGATCAGCGCCTGGCAGCGGCAGGAGACGCGGGCGTGATCCGGTCGCCAGGATCAGATGGTCGAAGGCAAGCACGCCACCGCCTGATATCTCCAGGCTGCGGCCGCCGGCATCGATGCGCTCGATGCGGACGCCCGGCCGGTAGTCGATGGCGCTGCCGGTATAGAAGGCCTCGCCCCGAAGCGGTTGCGGTTTGGCCTCGGCATCCTTGATGAAGGTCTTCGACAGCGGTGGCTTATGGTAAGGCAGTTCGTTCTCGTCGCTGGCGAGGATCACCGGCCCTTCATAGCCGTCCTCGCGCAGACTGGCGGCCGCTTGCACGCCCGCATGACCCGCACCGACAATGACCACGCCGTTCTTCATCGCGTCCCAAATCCTGATTCGATCCTAGGATCTCTCGGCAAGTGGCAATTGTCTGGCGCCGCCGCAAGAGAGCGTTTGCGGGTCGCACCCGGAACGGCGGCTGTCAATCGCACAGTTCGGCGGCGAAGCCGGTGCAGCCGAGGTCTAAAGTTGACTGTTGTAGTTTAGAATAATTCTAAACTATTGTTTCAATTGGCTTTTCCCTTAGATTTTCGTTGACTTCCACCGGCGTCGAAGCTTTATGGAAGCCTGCGTGTTGGCGCATCCCTTTGATGTCTGGGCCTTGAACCCGTTCGATTGGAGGCATTTTGGTGTCTTTCTTCCCCGACCCGCGCAACGGCGCGGCTAGCCTTGGCGCTTTTGGCAACGACGTGGCCCGGCGCCGGTCGCCGTGCGCGCCGCTTATGGAATTTCCGAAAAACTGGAGAGTGATAATGACAGCACGATATGGCGGCAGGCTGGCGGCGATTGGAGCCACGGCGCTGCTGACGGCAGCGGTGTTCGTGCTGCCTGCCAAGGCGGAAACCGACGCGAAAGCGGTCATCAAGACCTATTCCGATATCGCGCTTGCCAAATATGAGGATTCGCTGACCACGGCGCAGGCTCTCGACAAGGCGGTCGATGCGCTGCTAGCCAAGCCTTCGGCGGAAACACTCAATGCCGCCCGCGACGCCTGGAAGGCATCGCGCGTGCCCTACCAGCAGACCGAGGTTTACCGCTTCGGCAACAAGATCGTCGACGACTGGGAAGGCGAGGTGAATTCCTGGCCGCTGGACGAAGGCCTGATCGACTATGTCGCCAAGAGCTACGGCACGGAATCGGACACGAATTCGCTCTATACGGCCAATGTGATCGCCAACAAGGAAATCGAGATCAACGGCAAGAAGGTCGATGCCTCGAAGCTTTCGCCGGAATTCCTCTCCGGCACGTTGCAGCAAGCCGGCGGCGTCGAGGCCAATGTCGCCACCGGCTATCACGCCATCGAATTCCTGCTCTGGGGCCAGGATCTGCACGGCACCGGCCCGGGCGCCGGCGAGCGCCCTTACACCGACTATGACCTCAAGAACTGCACCGGCGGCAATTGCGATCGCCGTGCCGAATATCTGAAGTCCGCCACCACCCTTCTGGTTTCGGATCTACGGAAGATGGTCGACGACTGGAAGGAAGACGGCGCGGCGCGCAAAAACCTGGTCGATGGCGAGCCGAACACGGCGATCTCGGTCATCTTCACCGGCATGGGCTCGCTGTCCTACGGCGAACTGGCAGGTGAACGCATGAAACTCGGCTTGATGCTGCATGATCCGGAGGAGGAGCAAGACTGCTTCTCCGACAACACCTACAATTCGCATCTCTATGACGCGATCGGCATCCGCGCCGCCTACCTGGCCAGCTACACGCGCCTTGACGGCACCGTCGTTTCCGGACCTTCGGTGCATGACATGGTCATGGCCGCCGATCCGGCGATCGACAAGGAACTGTCCGACAAACTCGACGTCACCGTCGCCAGGATGGAAGCGATCAAGGCGCGGGCCGAGACCGGCGAAGCCTATGACCAGCAGATCGCCGAGGGCAATGCGGAGGGCAACGCCACGGTGCAGGCCGCGATCGACGCCCTGATCGACCAGACCAAGTCGATCGAACGTGCGGTCGGCTCGCTGAAACTCAACGCCATCGCCTTCGAAGGCTCCGACAGCCTCGACGCACCCGACAAGGTGTTCAAGTAAGCGCCGAAACCTGGAGCCTGGTCCGAAGCCGATAATCGCCTCCGGAATGGGCTCGGGGACCTGAACAAGCCACACGGCGCGAGGCGCCGTCAGCCATCCGAGCACTGTAAATGCTGATCTGCCATTGCAACATCATCACCGAGAAGGAGATCGAGCAGACGATCATCGGGCTGCTGGACCTGGACCCCTGGCAGCTCATCGTGCCGGCCAAGGTTTATCATGCGATGCAAAAGCGTGGCCGCTGTTGCGGCTGTTTCCCAAATGTGGTCGAAACGATCATTCGGGTTACCGAAAATTACCACGCCCGCTCGGAGGCGAGCGGCGTGGACATTGTCTCACACCTGGATCGCGTCAGAGGTCTGCGCGTCCAATACGGGAGCAGAACCCATGAAGGGCGAGAGTCTGATCATCGAGCGGCTTAACGAGGCCCTTTTCCTGGAGCTTGGAGCCGTCAATCAATATTGGGTGCATTTCCGTCTGCTGGAGGATTGGGGGTACACGAAGCTGGCCAAGAAGGAGCGGGCAGAATCGATCGAGGAGATGCACCACGCCGACAGGCTCATCGCCCGGATCATCTTCCTTGAAGGCCATCCGAACCTGCAGTCCGTGGCGCCGCTGCGCATCGGGCAGAACGTCAAGGAAGTGCTCGAATCCGACCTTGCCGGCGAATATGACGCGCGCACGGCCTACAAGCGTTCGCGCGAAATCTGCCATGAGGTGGGCGACTACGTAACGATGAAACTGTTTGAGGATCTGCTGGCTGACGAGGAAGGTCACATCGACTTCCTCGAGACGCAGCTCGACCTGCTCGCCTCGATCGGCGAGGAGAAGTACGGCCAGCTCAACGCCGACGCGGCCAACGAGGCGGAGTAAAGGCATGCGGGAATGCGGCGCCTGCTAGAATTCCCGCGCCGCTTGCGGCGGGCCGACGGCTCGCCGTTTCGCCTGAAAAGACAAGCCGGACTGGCTCGTCGGCGCTGCACCATTTTCGTGTTGGCGCTGACATCGTCCGCCATTGCCGGCGAGCTTCAGCCAACCGGCCTCGCCACCACGCGCAGCGACCTCAATGCCAAGGATCAGGCGCGCGTCACCGCCGTCACCAGGCCGACCACGGATTTCTCCAAACCCGAGCCGTTCGAACTGATGCAAGGCGGCGCCGGCACATCCAGGAAAGACGTCAGCCGCGATTCCTTCTCGCAGTCCTCGGCCAACATCTCTTTCGAGGAAGAGGGCACTTTCAAGCTCGGCAACGCCTTGTTCCGCAAGAACTGGGTGTCGTCGCCATCTTCGACGCAGGCGTCGGACGGGCTTGGTCCGCTGATCAACGAACGCGCCTGCCAGAGCTGCCATCTGAAGGACGGCCGCGGTCGTCCGCCGCAAGGCGATACCGGCACCACCTCGATGTTCCTGCGGCTGGCGCGCGACGCCAGCAACGCCGAGGAAAAGTCAGCCCTTGCCGGCCGCGAACTGCTCAACTTCCCCGACCCGGTCTATGGGACGCAGTTGCAGGAGCTGGCCGTGCCCGGCCTGCGCGGCGAGGGCCGGATGCGCGTCGACTATCAGGAACGTCAGGTGACGCTGGCGGACGGCACGATGGTTTCCCTGCGCAAGCCCAGCTATTCCGTCACCGATCTCGGCTATGGGCCGCTTGATTCGCGTACCACCCTGTCGCCGCGCCTGACGCCGCCGATGATCGGCCTTGGCCTGATCGAGCAGATCGCGCCGGCTGACATTCTCGCCCACGCCGATCCGGAAGACCGCGATAGTGACGGCATCTCCGGCAAGCCGAACATCGTGCGTGACGGGCTGAGTGGCGAACTGACGCTTGGCCGTTTCGGCTGGAAGGCGCAAACCGCGACGATCCGCCAGCAGGCGGCGGACGCTTTCGCCGGCGACATCGGCATCTCGACGCCGGAAGAACCGAAGCACTGGGGCGATTGCACCGCCGCGCAGGCAAAATGCCTGGCCATGCCGAACGGCGTGCAGGCGCGTCTCGGCCCGGTCGAGGCGCCGCCGCCGGTGATGGATCTCGTCACCTTCTATTCACAGAACCTGGCGGTACCGGCGCGCCGCGATCTCGCTGCGCCCGATGTGCTCGCCGGCAAGAAGCTCTTCTACGAGATCGGCTGCGTTTCCTGCCACACGCCGAAATTCGTCACCCGCCGCGATGCGCCTGACAAGGCGCAGGCCTTCCAGCTCATCTGGCCCTATTCCGATTTCCTGCTGCACGACATGGGACCTGATCTGGCCGACGGCCAGGCGGTGGGCGATGCGATGGGCAGCGAATGGCGCACCCCGCCGCTGTGGGGCATCGGCCTCACCGAAACCGTCAACGGCAATTCCTTCTTCCTGCATGATGGCCGCGCGCGCAGCCTGACCGAGGCGATCCTGTGGCATGGTGGCGAGGCGCAAAAGGCGCGCGACCGCTTTGCCGCCGCCAACGCGGCCGAGCGCGATGCGCTGGTCAAATTCCTGGAGTCACTGTGATGTTGAAGCGCTCTGCACTGGTTCTCGCCCTTCCGCTGGCCCTGCTCGGTGTTTTCCCGACCTCGGCGGCGGTGAAAGCCTCCGACATCATCCAGCGGGCGATCGACGGCTTTGTCCGTCCGGCCTATGCCGGCTTGCACCAGCATGCGCAAGCGTTGACGCAAGCAATGCACAAGCTCTGCGAAGCGCCCTCGCAAGGGGAACTCGACGCGGCGCGGGCCGAATTCTCGGCGACGGTCTATGCCTGGTCGTCGGCCGAAATCATCGGTTTCGGGCCGATCAAGGAGAACAATCGGCTGGAGCGCACGCTCTACTGGCCGGATCGCAAGAGCATAGGGCTCAAACAGGTTCAGGCGGCGCTGGCGGACAAGGATCCGACAGCGACCGATCCGAAACAACTGGCCGGCAAGAGCGTCGCCATGCAGGGGCTCGGCGCGCTGGAATTCGTGCTTTTCGGCGACGGCGCCGATGCGCTGACGGGAAAGGACGATCCCTATCGCTGCGCCTATGGCGCGGCGGTTGCCGGCAATATCGAAACCATGGCTGGTGACGTCAGCGCAGCCTGGAACAAGCCGGACGGCTTTGCCGCGCTCTGGGCCAATCCGGGGCCGCAGAACGCGCTCTACCGCGACGGCAACGAAGCGGTCACCGAACTGGTCGGTGTCTTCATCAACGAGCTGGAGATGGTGAGGGATGTCCGCCTGAAAGGGTTCCTTGGCGGCAAGCCGGAGGCGGACAAGCCGAAACAGGCGATCTACTGGCGGTCGCAAAACACCGCCAATGCGCTTGCCGGAAATCTGGCGGGCATCGATGCGCTGTTCGAGGCCTCCGAGCTTGGCGATGCGCTGCCGCCCGATGCGCGCTGGATGGCGGAATCCATCCATATCCAGCTGGTCAACGGCGTCGCCACCGCGAAGTCGATTCAGGGTCCGATCGACAAGACGCTCGCCGATCCGGCGCTGCGCGAGAAGCTCGAGCATTTCGCGCTGATCACCTCCAGCCTGTCGACCCTGATCGGCACCAGGCTGACCGCGGAATTCGGCCTGACCGCCGGCTTCTCGTCGCTGGACGGGGACTGAGCATGCGCATGCCGCTCATCGATCGCCGGGATTTCTTGAGGGCCGCGGGTGTCGGCTTCGCTGCCGCGATGGCGCCGTCTGCCTGGGCGAAGACGCTTGCTGCCGACGCCGTCTTCGCCACCGCTTTCGTCAAGCGCGACGGCGGTTTTGGCGCCGCCGTGCTGTCCGAGGCCGGCAAGGTGCTGCACGCCATCGACCTGCCCGATCGCGGCCACGACGTCACCTTCGATCCCCTGTCGAAGCGTTCGGTGGTCTTCGCCCGCCAGCCCGGCACCTTCGCCGTGGTGTTCGACCACACCGGGCGCGATGCCCCTCAGACCATCGCCAGCATCGCCGGCCGGCACTTCTTCGGCCATGGCGTGTTCTCGCCCGACGGCGCACTGCTCTATGCCACCGAGAACGACTTCGACAATGCGGCCGGCGTCGTCGGCGTCTACGATGCGCGGGCGAAATTCCGCCGCATCGGCGAATTCCCGACCTATGGCGTAGGCCCGCATGAACTCCTCTTGCTGGGTGACGGCAGGACGATCGCGGTCGCCAATGGCGGCATCGAGACCCATCCGGACTATGGCCGCGCCGAGCTCAACATCGCCACCATGAAGCCGTCCTACGTGCTCATCGACCGCGTCACCGGCGACCTCATCGAAAAGCATGAATTGCCGGCTTCCCTGCACCAGCTGTCGATCCGTCACATGGATGCCGACCCATCCGGCACGGTGTGGTTTGGCTGCCAGTACCGGGGGCCGGGCACGGATCGGCCGCTGCTGGTCGGCCGCGCCGCGCGCGGCAAGGAGTTGCAGCTTCTCGACATGCCGCAGGACGTGCTGTCCGGCTTCCGCAACTATATCGGCTCGGTTGCCGCCAACCCCAGTGCAGCCACCGTCGCGGTATCTTCGCCGGAAGGCAATTCGCTTGTCGTGATCGATGCGGCCAGCGGCCGGGTCGTCTCATCGAGCGCGCTGGTCGAGGTCTGCGGCCTGGCGCCGGACGGATCGGGCTTCATGGCAACCACCGGCGCCGGCGAGATCATCGAGGGCAGCGGCGCGACGCTGTCTGAGCCGGACTATGTCTGGGACAACCATATGCTTCGCATCGAACAGGCCTGACAGCGCTGGCGGAACCGAAGCCGCTTAACAAATTATGCTTGCGGTGGCGCGCCCTGGCGGGCACAGGGAAGTTGTTTTTTCGAACCGGTCGTTTCATGAAAGTGCTTGCCATCGACTGTGCCGCCAGCCTCTGCGCCGCTTGCGTCTACGACGCGGCGGCCGGGCGGGAGCTTGGCCGCTCGGGGCTCGATCTCGGCAAGGGTCATGCCGAGCACCTGATGGCCGTCATCGCCGAGGCGCTGAACGCCGCGGCAACCGACTATGCCGGCCTTGGCGCCATTGCGGTCTCCGTCGGCCCCGGCTCCTTCACCGGTCTGCGCGTCGGCGTCTCGACCGCGCGTGGCCTGGCGCTGGCGTTGAAGATACCGGCGATCGGCGTGACGACGCTCGAAGCGCTGGCGGCCGAGGCCGCAGCGGCATTTCCTGGCCACGCCGTGCTGGCGGCGCTCGATGCCGGCCGCGAGGAAATCCATGCGGCACTGTATGACAAAGCGTTAGCTTTAACTTACGGTCCAGCGGTAACCACATTGCCGGAAGCCACAGCCTTGGCAAGGGAGACCTCTGCGGCGCTTGCCGGCACTGCGGCGGTGCAGATCGCCGAATCGGCGGGCCGGGGTTCCGATATCGGGCCTCGGACGGCGACCGCCGATATTCTCACCTACGCCCGTCTGGCCGCCGCCAAAGGCGAGGGCGAAAGGCCGAAACCACTTTACCTGCGCGGCGCGGATGCGAAGCCGCAAGCTGGATTTATTCTTTCGAGGCAGCAAGATTAATGCGCATACCGTTTCTCCAACCCCGCCGCCGGGACTATGCGCTCGAGCCGCTCCGGATCACCGACAGCCCCGCGGTGTCGTTGCTGCACCGTGAGGATTTCGTCCGTCCGTGGACCGATGGCGAGTTCGCCGCCCTGCTCGAGCAGGACACCGTGTTCGGTTACGCCGCGCGCGAGACCGGGCAGGGCGCCAAGCCCCCCGTCGGCTTCGTTTTAGCCCGTCTGGCCGCCGGCGAGGGCGAAATCCTGACGGTCGCGGTGGCGCGCTCGCACCGCCGCCAGGGACTGGGCTGGCAGTTGATGGATGCGGTGCTGCGCGAACTTCACGCGCAGCGCGCCGAAGCGCTGTTCCTCGAGGTCGACGAGACCAATGTCGCCGCGATTGCCCTCTACCGTCGCCTGGGCTTCCGCGAAGTCGGCAAGCGCCCGGATTACTACAAGTCGCCCGATCGCGGGCCTACCGGCGCGCTTGTCATGCGCCGCGATCTTCGCTAGCCAGAGCGGCGCATGACCCCGAAAATCGGATCCGATTTTCGGGGTCATGCGCCAAATTTGAAGTGTTACAGCGCCCTTTGCGCGTCCAAGCGGACGCGCGGCGCTGTAATGACAGGGCCAGGACAGCATGATCGGAAAAATCAGGATTTTCCTGGCCCTGGGCCTTGTGGTCGCCGGTTCGCTGGTCCTGGTGCCGTTGCAGATCCTGTCGATGAAGACCGGCTGGTGGCCGGAAACCGTCATTCTCAAGATATGGCACAGGCTGATCCTCAGGGCGCTCGGCATGCGCGTCCATGTCAAGGGGGCGCTGTCCGACAAGCGCCCCTTGCTGGTGGCCTCGAACCACATCTCCTGGACCGACATCATGGTGCTGGGCTCTTTTGCCGATGTGAAGTTCATCGCCAGGGCCGATATGGAAGGCTGGCCGCTGATCGGCATGCTGTCGAAACTGCAGCGCACCGTCTTCATCGAGCGCGAACGCAAGCGCTCCTCGGGCGACCAGGCAAGCGAGATCGCCAATCGCATGGCCAAGGGCGATGCCATGGTGCTGTTTGCCGAGGGATCGACCGGCGACGGCAATGCCGTCCTGCCGTTCAAGAGCACGCTGTTCGGTGCGGCCTCGATGGCGCTTTCGGAGGGCGCGGCCGAGCAGGTGTTCATCCAGCCGGTGGCGATCGCCTATACGCGCCTGCACGGCGTGCCGCTCGGCCGCCGCCACCGGCCGATCTCGGCCTGGATCGGCGACGAGGACCTGATGCCGCATCTCAAGGTGCTGATGGCGGAAGGCGCGCTCGACGTCGAAGTGCATTTCGGCGAGCCGATCGCCTTCGCCAAGGGCTCGAACCGCAAGGAAACGGCCAGGCTGATGGAAAGCCGGGTGCGCGAGATGATGCAGGCGGCACTCGCCGATCCACGCCCGAGCCGCTAGCCCGAACCCTGCGCCTGCGCATGCACACCGAGAATCGTCTGTTTTTTGTCACGGAAAGGCGTTAGAAGCCGCCGGATGGACTTGAACACGATTGAAAGCGACGACATTGGCAGCGTGGCCGGACAGCCGGCAGTGTGCGCCACGGCAGCGAAGAAGGTCTTCATCAAGACCTATGGCTGCCAGATGAACGTCTACGATTCACAGCGCATGGGCGATGCGCTGGCCGCCGACGGCTACACCGCGACCGATGCCATCGACGAGGCCGACCTTGTGCTGCTCAACACCTGCCACATCAGGGAGAAAGCGGCGGAAAAGGTCTATTCCGAGCTCGGCCGCATCCGCGACATGAAGGCGGAGCGCGCCATTGCCGGCCGCGAACTGCTGATCGGCGTCGCCGGCTGCGTGGCGCAGGCCGAGGGCGCCGAGATCATCAGGCGCTCGCCGGCCGTTGACCTGGTCATCGGCCCGCAGACCTATCACCGTCTGCCCGACGTGCTGGCGCGGGTGCGCGGCGGCGAGAAGATCGTCGAGACCGACTACGCCATCGAAGACAAGTTCGACCATCTGCCGCAGCCCAAGCGCGCCGAGGTCATCAAGCGCGGCGTCACCGCCTTCCTCACCGTGCAGGAAGGCTGCGACAAGTTCTGCACCTTTTGCGTGGTGCCCTATACAAGGGGCTCGGAAGTGTCGCGGCCGGTGGCGCAGATCGTCGCCGAGGCCGAGCGCCTGGCCGAGGCCGGCGTGCGCGAGGTGACGCTGCTTGGCCAGAACGTCAATGCCTGGCACGGCCAGGGCGAGAACGGCGAGGAATGGGGCCTTGGCCGCCTGCTGTTCCGGCTGGCCGAAATTCCCGGCCTGGCGCGGCTGCGCTACACCACCAGCCATCCGCGCGACATGGATGACGAGCTGATCGCTGCCCACCGCGATCTGCCGTCGCTGATGCCCTATCTGCATCTGCCGGTGCAATCTGGGTCCGACCGTATTCTCAAGGCAATGAACCGCCGGCATACGGCCAGGGATTATCTGGCCCTGCTTGACCGCATCCGCGCCGCACGGCCCGATATCGCTTTGTCCGGCGACTTCATCGTCGGCTTTCCCGGCGAGACGGAGGCCGATTTCGAGGCGACGATGGAACTGGTGCGCCAGGTGAACTACGCCTCGGCCTTTTCGTTCAAATATTCGCCGCGCCCCGGCACGCCGGGCGCCGAAATGGCCGATCATGTGCCCGAAACGGTCAAGGACGAGCGCTTGCAGCGCCTGCAGGCGCTGCTGTTGAAACAGCAGCAGGACTTTGGTTCCAGCCTGGTCGGCAGCACCATCGACACGCTGATCGAGAAGCCCGGCCGGCAGGCCGGCCAGAAGGTCGGCCGCTCACCTTGGCTGCAGCCGGTTATTGTTGATGAAAAGGCCGGCGAAATCGGTGACATTATCCAGGTGCGAATCACGAAGACGGGCTACAATAGCCTGTTCGCCGAGTTGGCCTGATGCATGTCGCTCAAAAGTGGTCCCGGTTTGGGACAACGACATGCATCGCCACAGACCTCGGCAGATGAGGAGAGACGGTTGAGCGCAGCAGAGCTGAAGAACCTGCCCCCGGTACCGGCATCTGGGGCTTCTGACATGGCGCACATCGTTCTGACTTTCGACAACAACAAGCTTGCCAGCGCCCTTTACGGTCAGTTCGACGAGAACCTCGCCCGGCTCGAGCAGAAGCTCGGCGTCGACATCCGCTCGCGCGGCAACCAGCTGACCATCAAGGGGTCGGCTTCTGCCGCCGAACAGGCGCGCCGCGCCTTGGACAATCTCTACGGTATTCTGCAGAAGGGCGTCGATATCGGCCAGTCCGACGTCGATGGCGCCGTGCGCATGGCGGTCGCCGCCGACGATCAGCTGACCCTGCCGACGCTGGAGCGCAAGGGTAAAGTCTCCGCCGCCCAGATCGCCACCCGCAAGAAGACCATCTATGCCCGTTCGCTGAACCAGGATGCCTATATGCGGGCGCTGGAGCGGTCGGAACTGGTGTTCGGCATCGGTCCGGCCGGCACCGGCAAGACCTATCTGGCGGTTGCGCATGCGGCGATGCTGCTCGAGCGCGGCATGGTCGAGCGCATCATCCTGTCGCGGCCGGCCGTCGAGGCCGGCGAACGTCTGGGCTTCCTGCCGGGCGACATGAAGGAAAAGGTCGATCCCTATCTGCGGCCGCTCTACGACGCGCTCTACGACATGATGCCGGCCGACAAGGTTGAGCGCGCCATTGCCGCCGAAGTCATCGAAATCGCGCCGCTCGCCTTCATGCGCGGGCGCACGCTGGCGCACGCCGCGGTCATCCTCGACGAGGCGCAGAACACCACGCCGATGCAGATGAAGATGTTCCTGACGCGTCTTGGCGAGAACTCGCGCATGATCGTCACCGGCGATCCGACGCAGATCGACCTTCCGCCGAGCACCAAATCGGGCCTGGTCGAAGCCTTGCGCGTCCTCGACGGCGTGGCCGGCGCGGTCACCGTGCGCTTCAACGATGTCGACGTCGTTCGCCATCCGCTGGTGGCGGAAATCGTCAGGGCCTATGACCGCGACGCCAAACTGGCACGCGGCCTCGGTGCCGAGAATTGATCTTGACGATGCGGCTTCATGCCTGAGGACAATCTATCCGGCGACGGGGGGCCTCCCGTCGACATCGATATATCGGTCGAAGCTGGCGATTGGCCCGATGAGGCAAGCCTGGCGCGGCTGGTCGATCGCGCGGTTGGCGCTGCTTTCGCCGAGACCGGCGTGACGGGCCGTTCCGAACTCAGCGTCGTTTTTTCCGACGACGCCCATATCCGTACGCTCAACGCCGAATGGCGCGGCAAGGACAAACCCACCAACGTCTTGTCTTTCCCGGCTTTTCCGCTCGCGCAGGGTGGCGCGCTGCCGCCGATGCTGGGCGATATCGTGCTCGCCGCCGAGACGGTTTCACGCGAGGCGGCACTGGAAGACAAGCCCGTGCAGAACCATATCACCCATCTCGTCATCCACGGCCTGCTGCATTTGCTTGGCCATGATCACGAGACCGACGCCGAGGCCGAGGAGATGGAGGCCATCGAACGCGCAGCGCTCGCAAGGCTTGCCATTCCCGATCCCTACGCGTAACTACATCTGACAATTGACCGGACGACGATGAACGACAAACCAGAGACTGCCGCCCGCCCCGACGCCGGCAGTGCGCCCAAGGCTTCCGACACGTCGGAAGAGGGATCAAGTCCGAGTACTGGTACCGGCAGCGCAGCCAGCGAGTCTTCGCCTGCCGGACCCTCGCTGTTCGATCGTGTTTTGGGCCTTTTCAGGCAACGCAACGGCACCAGCCTGCGCGAGGAAATCGCCGGCGCGCTGGCCGAGACGGCGAGTGACGCCGGCGCCTTCTCGCCTGGCGAGCGCGCCATGCTCAACAACATCCTGCGGTTGCGCGAGGTGCGCGTCGAGGATGTCATGGTGCCGCGCGCCGATATCGAGGCGGTCGAGATCACCACGACGCTCGGCGATCTCCTGGGCACGTTCGAACAATCCGGCCATTCCCGCATGCCGGTCTATTCCGAGACGCTCGACGATCCGCGCGGCATGGTCCATATCCGCGACGTGCTGGCCCACATCACCAAGCTCGCGCGCGTCAAGAAGGGCCGCACGACCAGGAAGACGCCCGTCGCCACGCAGCTCGATCTTGCCCAGGTCGACCTCGCGCGCACCATCGGCGAACTCAATCTGATCCGCCAGGTCCTGTTCGTGCCGCCCTCGATGCTTGCTTCCGACCTGATGGGCCGCATGCAGACGACGCGCACGCAGATGGCGCTGGTCATCGACGAGTACGGCGGCACGGATGGCCTTGTCTCGCTCGAGGACATTGTCGAAATGGTCGTCGGCGACATCGAGGACGAGCATGATGATGACGAGCCGATGATCACCCAGGCCGGCGACGGTGTCTTCATTGTCGACGGCAAGGCCGAGATCGACGAGGTCGCCAAGATGATCGGCGAGGACTTCGCCGCCGGCGAACATGGCGAGTATGTCGACACGATCGGCGGCATGATCTTCAACACGCTCGGCCGCGTGCCGGCGCGGGGCGAGGTGGTGCAGGCCATTCCGGGGTTCGAGTTCCATGTCCTCGATGCCGATCCGCGCCGCGTCAAGCGCGTGCGTATCGTGCAAAGCCAGAAGGGCGAACGCCGTCGGCGCGCCACGGCGCGCACCGAACAGGCCTGAGTTTCCGCTGCAGATGACGGTGGACGACCCATTCAAGCATTCAAGTCTGGGTTCCGGCGTATTTTACAGAAATCCGCTTGCCGCGCTGGCATGGCTCCAAGCGGCTTTCGGCTTCGAGCGCAGCATGGTGGTGAGCGATGCGGACGGAAACCTCGTCCACGCCGAGATGCGGTTCGGGGGCTGCTATATCATCGTCGATTCCGAATGGAGCGATTGTGCCGCGAGCCCGGCTTCGGTCTCGGGCAAGAACACGCAGTCCGTCTATGTCAGGCTCAAGGACGGCCTGGATGCGCATTGCGAGCAGGCGCGGTCGGCCGGCGCCGACATAGTCCAGGAGCCGGCGGACCAGTTCTACGGCGAACGCCAGTATCGAGCCCGCGATCCAGAGGGCCATGTCTGGACCTTCACCCAGCCCATCCGTTCCGTTCCCCGCGAAGAGGCCGAGCGGTTGAGCGGCCTGCGCATCGACGGCTGGCACCGGTAACGCATGTCGCCCAAACGCGACCTCGGTTTTGCGAGAACGACACGCATAAAACCAAAGACCTAAAGCGTGTCGCATGGATCCGTTTCAACGCGACGCGCTTTTAGAGCGCGGTCGGATCATTGCGGCCGACAGGCCGGCGTTTGGAGCGCGGGCCGCGGCCTGATAAATCTTGCGTCCTGATTCGCGCGACTCGGAAGTATGCATGGAGCGCCTGGCCGGCCGGATAATTCTGCTTTGGGGTTGGCGGCGTGCGCTCGTGGCCTTTCTGGCCGGAGCACTGGCGGTGCTTGGCCAGGCACCTTACGATTTCTTCGCCGCCTGCTTCATCTCGTTTCCGCTGCTGGTCTGGCTGCTCGACGGCGCGACCGGCGAAGCTTCAGGCAGCCTGTTCAGGCGCTTGCGGCCGGCTTTCGCCGTCGGCTGGTGGTTCGGTTTCGGCTATTTCCTTGCCGGTCTCTGGTGGATCGGCTCGGCGTTGCTGGTCGAGGCCGACGACTTTGCCTGGGCGCTTCCCTTCGCCGTGGTCGGCATCCCCTTCGCGCTCGCCTTTTTCTATGGCTTCGCAACCATGGTCGCCCGGCTTCTGTGGAGCAGCGATATCGGCCGCATCGCCGCGCTTGCCTTCGGCTTCGGGCTGACCGAGTGGCTGCGCGGCTTCCTGTTCACCGGTTTTCCCTGGAATGCCGTCGGTTACGCGGCAATGCCGGTGCCTCTCCTGATGCAGAGCGTGTCGGTGACCGGCATGATCGGCATGAACGCGCTTGCCGTGTTTCTTTTCGCGTTGCCGGCGCTGCTGGCCGCGCGCCGGCATCTGCGCCTTGGTGCCGCACTGTTCGTCCTGCTTGCCTCAGCCCATGTCGGTTTCGGCTATGTCAGGCTTGCCGCTCCTGAAAAACCGGCGGAGCACAGTCTGGATGTCCGCATTGTCCAACCGGCCGTAGACCTCAGCGAAAAATGGGATGCCTCGGTGCGCGACCGCATCTTCGCCACCTTGCTCGGCCTGTCCGCCAAGGCGCCGGACGCCGGTCACGGAAAGCCACAACTCATCCTCTGGCCGGAAACCTCGGTGCCGTTCCTCTTCACAGAGCGCCCGGACGCGCTGACGGCGCTGGGCGACATGCTGGCCGATGGCCAAATGCTGATCGCCGGCGTCGTTCGCGAGGAAGGCGGCTCGGCGGCCGGCACCGACAGCCGCTATTACAATTCCGTGGTGGCGATCAACGACAAGGGCGAGATTGCCGACGCCGTCGACAAGGTCCATCTGGTGCCGTTCGGCGAGTACCTGCCTTTTGCCGACCTGCTCAACCGTTTCGGCATCGCGCAGCTTGTCGCCGGGCCGGTGACGTTCGCCGCCGGCAACGAGCGCCACGCCATCACACTGCCGGGCGGCATCCGAGCGCTGCCTTTTATCTGTTACGAGGTGATCTTTCCCGATCTCGCGGCAGTTGACGCTACGTCAGCGCAGCTTATTGTGAACGTTACCAATGATGCCTGGTTCGGGGACACACCGGGACCGTATCAGCATTTCAGACAGGCCCAGATTCGCGCGGTGGAGAACGGATTGCCCTTGCTGCGTGCTGCCAACAACGGCATCTCGGCCGTCGTCGACCCACACGGACGCATCGTCGATGCGTTGGCGATCGATGCTCGCGGAGCCATCGACGTGAAGGTGCCGATTTCTGGACAAGCGGTCGTTTCCTCGGCCCAGCGGCGCATTAACGGAATGCTGATCATGTTGCTGTTTGCGCTGGTGGGGGCACTGTTGAACGTAAGGCAAAGGCTACGGGTGAATTGACAGTCGACACATTAGAAACTCATACTGTATCGCCTGAAAATTTCTCGAAGTCGGTGGATCGTCTGTTGGGGCAGTCGCCTCCGGCTTTTTTTGGGCAGGAAAAAAATCACAAAGCCGAAAAAATTCGGCGAGGAAAAAATGACAGAAGAAAACAAGAAGAAACCCAATCCCATCGACATTCACGTTGGAAGCCGCATCCGGCTTCGCCGCAACATGCTCGGAATGAGCCAGGAAAAGCTGGGTGAGAACCTCGGCATCACATTTCAACAGATCCAGAAATATGAAAAGGGCACCAACCGCGTCGGCGCCAGCCGGCTGCAGGCGATAGCCTCGATACTCGGCGTGCCCGTCGCCTTCTTCTTCGAGGATGCGCCGGGCCAGGAGGCAGCGGCCGGCCGCGGCTTTTCCGAGGATGCGTCAATGGCTTTCGCCGTCGAATTCTGCGGCAGTCCCGAAGGCCTCCAGCTCAACCGGGCCTTCGTCAAGATCGCCGACGTCAAGGTGCGCCGCAGGATCATCGACCTGGTGAAGTCGCTCGCCGCGGACGACCTCGACTGACCCTCGATGCGCCTCGAACCGGCGGCATTCGCCGCCGGTGGTACAAGATATCGACATCGACAGTCGTGCCAGAATGGCGGCAACGCTTGACGAGCGGCGCTTTGCCCCGCTAACACGTGGCGCGCCAAAATCGGCAGCCTGCCGATCGTTTTTCAAGAGGGGACACCCGTGACGCGGCAGAACTACTTCTTCACCTCGGAATCCGTTGCCGAGGGCCATCCCGACAAAGTCTGTGACCGCATCTCCGACGAAATTGTCGATCTGGTCTACCGTGAGGCCAAGAAGACGGGCATGGACCCGTGGAAAGTCCGGGTCGCCTGCGAGACGCTCGCGACCACCAACCGCGTCGTCATCGCCGGCGAAGTGCGCGTCCCCGAGACGCTGCTGAAGAAAGACAAGGCCGGCAACATCCTCAAGGACGCCGCGGGCCACCCGGTCGTGAACCCGGCAAAATTCAAATCCGTCGCCCGCAAGGCGATCCGCGAGATCGGCTACGAGCAGGCCGGCTTCCACTGGAAGACAGCCAAGATCGAGGTTCTCCTGCATGGCCAGTCGCCCGACATCGGCCAGGGCGTCGACAACGCCGCCGATCGCCAGGGCGAGGAAGGTGCGGGCGACCAGGGCATCATGTTCGGTTATGCCTGCCGCGAGACGCCGGACCTGATGCCGGCGCCGATCTACTACAGCCACAAGATTCTCGAACTTCTGGCCGCCGCCCGCCATCAAAACAACGGCGAGGCCGGCAAGCTCGGCCCGGACGCCAAGAGCCAGGTCACCGTCCGCTACATCGACGGCAAGGCCGCCGAGGCGACGCAGATCGTGCTGTCGACCCAGCATCTCGACGCGACCTGGGACTCCAAGAAGGTCCGCAAGGTCGTCGAACCCTACATCCGCGAGGCGCTTGGTGATCTCAAGATCGCCGACGATTGCATGTGGTACATCAACCCGACCGGCAAGTTCGTCATCGGCGGCCCGGACGGTGACGCCGGCCTTACCGGCCGCAAGATCATCGTCGACACCTATGGCGGCGCGGCACCGCATGGCGGCGGCGCGTTCTCGGGCAAGGACACCACCAAAGTCGACCGTTCGGCCGCCTATGCGGCGCGCTATCTGGCCAAGAATGTCGTGGCCGCCAAGCTCGCCGACCGCTGCACCATCCAGCTCTCCTACGCCATCGGCGTCGCCCAGCCTCTGTCGGTCTATGTCGACCTGCACGGTACCGGCAAGGTCGACGAGGCCAAGCTCGAGGAGGCGCTGCGCACGGTGATGGACCTGTCGCCGTCGGGCATCCGCCGTCATCTCGACCTCAACAAGCCGATCTACGCCAAGACGTCGTCTTACGGCCATTTCGGCCGCAAGGCCGGCCGTGACGGGTCTTTCTCCTGGGAAAAGACCGATCTCGCCAAGGCGCTCAAGGATGCTGTCGCGGCCTGAGGCCACGACAGACCCTGCGCTGCCAGATGAGCCCGCAAGACAGGCCAAGCCGTGCGACTGAAGCCTTTTTCGGTCGCCGGCGCGGCAAGCCCGTCCGTCCGCAGCAGGCGGCCGCCCTCGAAAGCGGGCTCGATGCCTATCGGCTCGATCTGACGGCTGATGCGCCGTCGGATCTGCGCGCTCTCTTTGAAATTGATGTTTCGGCCGTCCGGCTCGAGATCGGCTTTGGCGGCGGCGAGCATCTTCTGCATCGCGCCATCGAGGCGCCGACAACAGGCTACATCGGCGTCGAGCCCTTCGTTAACGGCATGGCCAAGATGATGATGGCGGTGCGGGCAAGGCCGCTTGCCAATTTGCGGGTCCATGACGACGACGCCACCCGGCTGCTCGACTGGCTGCCGCCGGCCTCGCTCGACGGCATCGAGCTTCTCTATCCGGATCCATGGCCGAAGAAGAAGCACTGGAAGCGGCGTTTCGTCAGTCCGGTCAATCTCGAGCGTTTCGCCCGCGTCCTGAAACCGGGCTCAAAATTCCGCTTCGCGTCCGATATCGACACCTATGTGAACTGGACCTTGCTGAATTGCAGGGCGCATGGCGCCTTCGCATGGCAGGCAACCGAAGCTGCCGACTGGCATCGCCCCTATGAGGGCTGGCCTGGCACGCGTTACGAGGCGAAGGCCATTCGCGAGGGCCGGCGGCCCGCCTATCTGACCTTTGTCAGGAAATAGGCGCGCGCCGTCGCAAGATTTTCAGAAACGACCGATTCTGTTGAAGATGGCCGGATCCATGCCGAGCCGGCGCAAATCGTCGGCGCGCGGCTTGCGGCCGGCTTCCACCGAGCGCGACGCGGCAACGGCACTGCCGAACGTCGTGAAAAGATCGCCCAGGGCGGAAAATAGGCTGCGGTTGCTCATGATCTTGTCCTTTCGCGCGCCACCGCGCGCCGCTTTTGTTCGTGTCGTGGCTAACAGATAAGAGCGCCCCGCCGGCTCTCACAGAGGGATTGGCGCATGGTGGCCATGCGCCTGGAGCAATGCTGATGCTGTCTGGCCTTTTGCCGAACCGGCACGGCGGGCTTGAAAGACCGGCCATGTTCGTTTATATCAGCCTCAAATTCTTGGTCGGTATGACGAAGAGTGGGTCCACCCGGTCCCGCTCTTTTTTATTACCTGCCGATAGGTTCGAAACGACAGGTACTTGATGACTGCAACGGCAAGCGAAGGTGACGACCGCATCATCCGCGAAAGCGGCATCGATGCGCGCATTGCGCTGATCGTCCAGCCGGTGCTGCGCGGCATCGGCTTTCGCCTCGTGCGGGTACATCTGTCCGGCCAGAACGGGCTGACGCTGCAGATCATGGCCGAACGCGAGGACGGCACCATGACCGTCGAGGATTGCGAAGAGGTCAGCCGCGCGGTGTCACCGGCGCTCGATGTCGATGATCCGATCGAAAAGGCCTATCATCTCGAAGTCTCTTCGCCTGGCATCGACCGGCCGTTGGTGCGCAAATCGGATTTCGTGACCTGGACCGGTCATCTGGTGAAGATGGAAACGTCGGTCATCGTCGCGGATCGCAAGCGCTTCAAGGGCAAGATCGCCGAGGCCGGTGAAAACGACGTGCTGATCGAGCGCGACAAGGCGGCCTATGGCGAGGAACCGACAGTGCGCGTGCCTTACGACGCCATTGCCGAGACCCGGCTGATCCTGACCGACGACCTCATCCGCGATGCGTTGTCGAAGGACAACAGGGCGCGCAAGGAAGCCAAGAAACGCCGCGGCGAACCGGATGACGACGCGCCCGAGGGTGCGGAAGCGGACGCCACGGAAGAACACGAACAGGAAAGTTGATTGAGCTGCCGGCCCCAAGGGTCCGGCAAACAGGCTCGGGAGAAAAAACATGGTTGTAAGCGCCAATAGACTTGAACTGCTGCAGATTGCCGACGCGGTCGCGCGTGAAAAGTCGATCGACAAGTCGATCGTCATCGCCGCCATGGCCGATGCGATCCAGAAGGCGGCGCGCTCGCGTTACGGCCAGGAGACCAACATCCGCGCCGACATCAACCCGAACACCGGCGAGATGAAGCTGCAGCGGCTAATGGAAGTGGTCGAGAAGGTCGACGATTATGCCACCCAGATCGCCATTTCCTCGGCCCGCGAGCGCAATCCCGACGCCCAGCTCGGCGACTTCATCGCCGAACAGCTGCCGCCGATGGATTTCGGCCGCATTGCCGCCCAGTCGGCCAAGCAGGTCATCGTGCAGAAGGTGCGCGAGGCCGAGCGCGACCGTCAGTATGATGAATACAAGGACCGCATCGGCGAGATCGTCAACGGCACCGTCAAGCGTGTCGAATATGGCAACGTCATCGTCGATCTCGGCCGTGGCGAGGCCATCATCCGCCGCGATGAGCTGATTCCGCGCGAAAACTACAAATATGGCGACCGCGTCCGCGCCTATGTCTACGACGTGCGCCGCGAGCAGCGCGGCCCGCAGATCTTCCTGTCGCGTACGCATCCGCAGTTCATGGCCAAGCTCTTCACCATGGAAGTGCCGGAAATCTATGACGGCATCATCGAGATCAAGTCGGTCGCCCGCGACCCGGGCTCGCGCGCCAAGATCGCCGTCATCTCGCGTGATAGTTCGATCGATCCGGTCGGCGCCTGCGTCGGTATGCGCGGCAGCCGCGTCCAGGCCGTCGTCGGCGAATTGCAGGGCGAGAAGATCGACATCATTCCGTGGTCGCCCTCGGCCGCCTCCTTCATCGTCAATGCGCTGCAGCCGGCGGAAGTCGCCAAGGTCGTGCTCGACGAGGACGCCGAGCGCATCGAAGTGGTGGTTCCCGACGATCAGCTGTCGCTGGCCATCGGCCGTCGCGGCCAGAACGTGCGTCTCGCCTCGCAGCTCACCGGCTGGGACATCGACATCCTGACCGAGGCCGAGGAATCCGAGCGCCGCCAGAAGGAATTCGTCGAGCGCTCGGCGCTGTTCATGGAAGCCCTCGATGTCGACGAGATGGTCGGCCAGGTGTTGGCCTCCGAAGGCTTCACCAGCGTCGAGGAAGTCGCCTATGTCGACGCCGGCGAAATCGCCTCGATCGACGGCTTTGACGACGACACCGCGTCCGAAATCCAGACCCGTGCCCGCGAGTACCTCGAAAAGATCGAGGCCGAGCATGACGACAAGCGCAAGGCGCTGGGCGTCAAGGACGAGTTGCGCGAAATTCCCGGCATCACCACCGCCATGATGGTGACGCTCGGCGAGGATGGTGTGAAGACGATCGAGGATTTCGCCGGCTATGCCGCCGATGACCTGACCGGCTGGAAGGAACGCAAGGACGGCGAGACCAAGGTCTATCCGGGCGTGCTGGCCAATCACGGTGTTTCGCGCGCCGATGCCGAACAGATGGTGCTCAATGCCCGTCTCAAGGCCGGCTGGATTTCCGAGGATGAGCTTGCGGCCGAAGAAGCATCGGCTGACGAAGCCGTTGGTGCGTGAGGTGAAACCGCATCGCACACAACCCGCCCTTGGACGAGATGAACGATCGCACCTGCATCGTTACCCGCAAGCAGGCCGAACCGGATGAACTGATCCGGTTCGTCGTCGGCCCGGATTCGGCCGTCGTTCCCGATCTCAAGAGAAATCTGCCCGGCCGCGGTTGCTGGGTGAGCGCCGACCGCCTACATATCGACAAGGCGGCGGCGAAGAACCTTTTTGCCCGCGCCTTCAAGGCACAGGTGGTCGTGCCGCCGGATCTTGGCGGCATGGTCGATGGGCTGCTTTCCAGATCCGCTCTGGGCATGCTGGGTCTCGCCCGCAAGGCAGGCGCAATTTCTCTTGGGGCAACCAAGGTTGAGAGTGCCGTGCGCGGCGGGCTGGCGCTTTTCGTGCTCCACGCGACCGAAGCATCGGACGATGGCGTACGCAAGATCAGCCAGGCGCGGCGGGCGACCGTCCATATTGGCGGCCCTTCCATCCTTGCCTACAAACTTTTCTCCGAGGCCGAGTTGAGCTTGGCATTGGGGGGTACAAATGTGATACATGCTGCCGTCCTCGCGGGAGACGCGGGTAAGGCGGTCCAGAAGCGCATGGTTGCGCTCGACCGGTATCGGGGCGGTACCCCGGACGATCTGGCAATGCTTGCGGCCGTTGCTGACGAAGATGAGGCCGCAGAGGATATGGAATGAGCGATACGAAATCGGGCGACGACAAGACGTTGAGTGTTACACCGAAGAAGACCTTGACGCTGAAGCGCCCCGGCATGGAACAGGGCACCGTGCGCCAGAACTTCTCGCATGGCCGTACCAAGTCGGTCGTGGTCGAGACCAAGAAGCGCAAATTCTCCCTGCCCGGCGACAAGCCGGAGCCGGTTGCGGCCGCCCCTGTGCCCGTCTTCACGCCGAAGCCGCCGGTCGCCGCGGCACCTGTCGTGCAGGAAGCGCCGAAGGCTGCGCCTCCGCCTCCCCCGCCGGCTCCGGTCGAGCGCAGCGGCATGGTGCTGAACGAACTGTCGCGCAGCGAAATGGAAGCCCGCCGCAGGGCGCTGGAAGGGTCCAAGGTCCGCGAGGTCGAAGACCGCCAGCGCGCCGCCGAGGAAGCCAAGCGCCGGGCCGAGGACGAAGAGCGCCGCAAGCGTGAGCGCGAGGAATCCGCGCGCCGCCAGGCCGAGGAAGAGGCGCGATTGCAGGCCGAGGCCGAATCGCGCCGGCGCGCCGAGGAAGAAGCACGCCGCCGCGCGCCCCTGGCCGCGGAACTGGCAACGGCGGACGAAGAAGAAGAGGTCAAGCCGAAGCGGGCTGGCGCCGGCGCGCCTGTGCGCCGCCTGGTCACGCCCGAAGTGGCGCGTCCGGCCAAGCCGACCAAGGGCGAGGAAGATCGTCGCCGCGGCAAGCTGACGCTGAATTCCGCGCTTTCCGACGAGGATGCGCGGGCCCGTTCGCTGTCGTCGATGCGTCGCCGCCAGGAGAAGTTCAAGCGCGCGATGCATAATGAGCCGCGCGAGAAAGTCATGCGCGAAGTGATCCTGCCCGAGACCATCACCATCCAGGAACTGGCGCAGCGCATGTCCGAACGTGCGGTCGATGTGGTCAAGTTCTTCATGAAGCAGGGTCAGATCCTAAAGCCGGGCGACGTCATCGACGCCGACACGGCCGAGCTGGTCGCCACCGAATTCGGCCACACGGTCCGCCGCGTTGCCGAGTCCGACATCGAGGAAGGCCTGTTCAACATCGCCGACAACGCCGAGGACCTTGTGCCGCGTCCGCCGGTCGTGACCATCATGGGCCACGTCGACCACGGCAAGACCTCGCTGCTCGACGCCATCCGCAATGCCAATGTCGTCTCCGGCGAGGCCGGCGGCATCACCCAGCATATCGGCGCCTATCAGGTCGAGAAGAACGGTCAGAAGATCACCTTCATCGACACGCCCGGCCACGCCGCCTTCACGGCGATGCGTGCTCGCGGCGCCCAGGCCACCGACATCGCTATCCTGGTGGTGGCGGCCGACGACAGCGTCATGCCGCAGACGATCGAATCGATCAGCCATGCCAAGGCGGCCGGCGTTCCCATCATCGTGGCCATCAACAAGATCGACAAGCACGACGCCGATCCGCAGAAGGTGCGTTCCGAACTGCTGCGCCATGAGGTCTTCGTCGAATCGATGGGCGGTGAAGTCCTCGACGTCGAAGTGTCGGCGACCAAGGGCATCAATCTCGACAAGCTGCTCGAGGCGATCCTGCTGCAGGCCGAAATCCTCGACCTGAAGGCCAATCCGGACCGCACCGCCGAAGGTGTCGTCATCGAAGCGCAGCTCGACAAGGGCCGTGGCCCCGTCGCCACCGTGCTGGTGCAGACCGGCACGCTGATGCCGGGCGACATCCTCGTCGCCGGCAACGAATGGGGCCGCGTTCGCGCTCTGGTCAACGATCGCGGCGAGCAGATCAAGGAAGCGCCTCCGGCGATGCCGGTCGAGGTGCTCGGCCTTCAGGGAACCCCGCAGGCTGGCGACCGCTTCGCCGTGGTCAACAACGAGGCCCGCGCCCGCGAGATCACCGAATATCGTCAGCGTCTGGCGCGCGAGAAGGCGGTGGCCAAGCATGCCGGCCAGCGCGGCTCGCTCGAACAGATGATGTCGCAGTTGCAGACGAGCGGGTTGAAGGAATTCCCGCTGGTCATCAAGGGCGACGTGCAGGGTTCGATCGAGGCGATCAACGCCGCGTTGGACAAGCTCGGCACCGACGAGGTGCGTGCGCGCATCGTCCATGCCGGCGCCGGCGCCATCACCGAAAGCGACGTCTCGCTGGCGGAAACGTCCGGTGCGGCAATCATCGGCTTCAACGTCCGTGCCAACGTGCAGGCACGTGCCGCGGCCGCGGCCGCGGGCATCGAAATCCGCTACTACTCGATCATCTACAACCTCGTGGATGATGTGAAGGCGGCTTTGTCGGGCCTGCTGTCGCCGGAGCGTCGCGAGACCTTCATCGGCAATGCCGAGATCCTCGAGATATTCGACATCACCAAGGTCGGCAAGATCGCCGGCTGCCGTGTCACCGAAGGCAAGGTCGAGCGCGGCGCGGGTGTGCGCCTGATCCGCGACAACGTCGTCATCCACGAAGGCACGCTGAAGACTCTCAAGCGCTTCAAGGACGAGGTTTCGGAAGTTCCCGGCGGCCAGGAGTGCGGCATGGCCTTCCAGAACTACGAGGACATGCGCGTCGGCGACATCATCGAGTGCTTCCGCGTCGAGATGGTGACCCGGACACTCTGAGTTCGCGTGATTTGTCCATGCCAGGCGGTGGTCGAACGACCGCCGCCAGGAGTTTATTGTGAAATTGCGCATCGTGCTTTTCGAAACCGAATTCGATTTCGGGCCGATGCGTTGACATATGAGACATGCGGCGCGGTCCCATCCCGTGCCTCACGCTTTCAGGATTGAGAAAAAATGCCCCGTCCAACCACATCCAGCCCGTCCCAGCGTATGCTGCGCGTTGCCGAACAGGTGCGCCATGCGCTCTCCGAAACCTTGCAGCGCGGCGAGATCATCGATCCGCTGATCGAAAACACCGTTGTGTCGGTCTCGGAAGTGCGCATGTCGCCCGATCTGAGGGTTGCCACCGCTTTCGTCTCGCCGCTCGGCGCAAAGGACACCGACGCCGTTGTCGAGGCGCTGAACAAGCATGCGAAATTCGTCCGGGGCCGTGTCTCCGGCGCTTTGCGGCAGATGAAGTTCATGCCGGAGTTCCGCTTCAAGCTCGACACATCCTTCGACAATTTCGCCAGGATCAACGATCTGCTGAAGTCGCCCGAAGTGGCACGCGATCTCGATGCGGACGACGACAGGGCCAGGGATGACGGGGCCAAAGACGACAAGGCCAAAGACGACAAGGCCAAAGACGACAAGGACGGGGAATAATGGGGCGCCGCGGCAAGAAGAAGGGCCGGCCGGTCTCCGGCTGGGTGGTGCTGGACAAGCCGGTGGGCATGGGCTCGACCGAGGCTGTGTCCAAGATCAAATGGCTGTTCCAGGCGGAAAAGGCCGGCCATGCCGGCACGCTCGATCCGCTGGCTTCCGGCATGCTGCCGATCGCGCTCGGTGAAGCCACCAAGACCGTTCCCTATGTGCAAGACGGCGCCAAGATCTACCGCTTCACCGTCGCCTGGGGGCAGGAGCGCTCGACCGACGATCTTGAAGGGCCGGTGACGAAGAGTTCCGACCTGCGTCCGGCGGAAGGTGAGGTCAGGGCGCTGCTGCCGAAATACACCGGCGTCATCATGCAGACGCCGCCGCAGTTCTCGGCCATCAAGATCGCGGGCGAACGCGCCTACGACCTCGCCCGCGAAGGCGAGACGGTCGACATCCCCGCGCGCGAGATCGAGATCGGCCGCCTCGAAATCGTCGAACACAACGCCGACCACACCGTTTTCGAGGTCGAATGCGGCAAGGGCACCTATGTGCGCTCGCTGGCCCGTGACATGGGCCGCGACCTCGGCTGCTTCGGCCATATCAGCGACCTGCGCCGGGTCGAGGTCGAGCCGTTCACGTCAGAGGATTTCGTCACCATCGCCGAACTCGAGGCGGCCCGCTTCGGCGCGCCGGGCGAAGACAAGCCCGAGCCTGCCGACGATGCCGATGCAGTTGACGTGCCGATAGACTTCGGCGCGATCGACGCGCTTCTTGTCGACACGTCAGCGGCGCTCGACTGCCTGCCGCAGATCGCCATCAGCGACGATGCGGCGACCAAGATCCGCCTCGGCAATCCGGTCATCATCCGCGGCCGCGACGCACCCGTGGAGGCGGAAGAAGCCTGCGCGACGGCACGCGGCAAGCTGGTTGCCATCGGCGCGATCGAACAAGGCATGTTCAAGCCCAAGCGGGTCTTTGCCGGCTGACGGCTCTCGGCTAACTTCACGTCGACTCTACGCTCGAGGGGACATGGCAATGGCCGAGGCGGTGAAAAAGCGGGCGCCGGTGAGGACGAGGCGGCCGCCGGTCGGCGCTTCGCCGGGCACGCTGATTGCCGATCCGGCGGCGCGACGCTCCGAATTGCGGCTGACCTTGATCTCGCCGCAGAAGTTCAAGACCATCGACAACGCCAGCATCGATGACGTCAATGCCAATTGCGACAAATGGCCGGTCATCTGGCTCGACTGTACGGGCCTCGCCAACATCCAGCTGATCGAGGAGATCGGCCGCATTTTCAACCTGCATCCGCTGGCCCTGGAGGATGTCGTCAACACCGGCCAGCGGCCGAAGGTCGATTTCTTCGAAGACCACGCCTTCGTTGTCGTCAGGATGATCGACGATGTCACCGCCCACCGCTACGAACAGATAGCCGTCTTCTTCGGCAAGAACTTTGTCGTCACCTTTCAGGAGCGGGAGGGCGATCCGTTCGACCCCGTGCGCAAGCGCATCGAAAGCTCGATGCCCAACCGGTTGCGTGCTCGCGGTGCTGACTATCTTGCCTATGCGCTGATCGACGCCATCGTCGACAGCTATTTCCCGCCGATCGAAGCGGCCGGAGAAATGGTCGACAGCATCGAGGACGAGATGCTGCACACGCCGCACAAACACCAGATGCGGCAGCTGCATGAGCTGCGGCGTGATGCCAACGTGTTGAAGGGCGTGCTTTGGCCCATGCGCGATGCACTGGCGACGATGATCCGTAACGACGTGCCCTTTGTGAAAGCCGAGACCAAGGTCTTCCTCAACGACACGCTTGATCATTCGCTGCGATTGATCGAACTGGTCGAAAATCAGCGAGACATGCTGACCGGGCTGATCGAGATGCATCTGTCGCTGAGCCAGGCGCGCACCAACGACGTCATCAGCTATCTCACCATCGTCTCGGTCATCTTCATGCCGCTCACCTTCCTGGTCGGCGTCTGGGGCATGAATTTCAGTCCCGATACCTCGCCATGGAACATGCCGGAGCTGCGGGCCTACTATGGCTATCCGGCGGCACTCGTCTTCATGCTGCTTGTCGCTGTCGGCCTGATTGCCTTCTTCAAATGGAAGAAATGGCTTTAAAGGCGACAAAACTTGCCATTTGGAGCTGAAAAGCCGGCTTGGTGAATTGGGCTGGTGTTTTGCCGGGAATTGCACTATATGCGCCGCAGCATAGCGCCACGACGCTTTGCTTGCACCGGCCCCTGCTGGACGACATCCCGGCTGAGGGCGACCCGTTTCCTCAAACAGATAAGGAAAAACACGATGTCGATTACTGCCGAGCGCAAAAAGGAATTGATGGGTGAATTCGCGACCGCCAAGGGCGATACCGGGTCTCCGGAAGTCCAGGTGGCCATCCTTTCCGAGCGCATCAAGAACCTGACCGACCATTTCAAGGACCACAAGAAGGATAACCATTCCCGCCGTGGTCTGCTCGCTCTCGTGTCCCAGCGCCGCAGCCTGCTTGATTACCTCAAGCGCAAGGACGACGCGCGCTATCAGACACTGATCGAGAAGCTCGGTCTGCGCCGTTGACGAATTGACCGGCGGGCTCTCTCAAGGAGTCCGCCGGTCGCGCATTCGAGCACCGGACCAATCCGATCTCGAATGCAGGACTGGAGCGCCGCGCACCCCATCCGGGTGCCGGACGGACGCTCCGAAAAGTTGAATTGCGCATGACGTGTTCCGTAAACCGGGGTCATGCGCGGGCCGGTCGATCGATTGGCCATATCCGGCTTCGAGCGCGCAGAGGGCCACTCGGAGCCACCCATGGACGGTCATGGGGCAGGATTGCAGGACGCTCGCATGGCCACCGTGCCGACAGACCCGAGCCTCCCGTTGTCTTGCCCGTGGCTGCCCGAGAAAGGAAGCCAGAGGAAAGGGCACCCGCGCACGCTGAAACGGCGCGGCCCTTCCTCATACAAAGGACAAGACATGTTCAATCAGCACAAAGTGGAAATCGAATGGGGCGGTCGCCCGCTCATCCTCGAAACCGGCAAGATCGCCCGTCAGGCTGACGGCGCTGTGCTCGCCACCTACGGCGAGACCAAGGTTCTGGCCACCGTCGTTTCGATGAAAGAGCCCAAGCCCGGCCTCGATTTCTTTCCGCTGACCGTCAACTACCAGGAAAAGACCTATGCCGCCGGCAAGATCCCGGGCGGCTATTTCAAGCGCGAAGGCCGTCCGAGCGAAAAGGAAACGCTGGTTTCGCGCCTCATCGACCGCCCGATCCGTCCGCTCTTCGCCGACGGCTACAAGAACGACACGCAGATCGTCGTCACCGTCGTCCAGCATGACCTCGAGAACGATCCGGACATCCTGTCGATCGTCGCCACCTCGGCCGCGCTGACCCTGTCGGGCGTCCCCTTCATGGGTCCGGTCGGCGGCGCGCGCGTCGGCTACATCAACGGCGAATACGTTCTCAACCCGCATATCGACGAAATGCAGGAATCCAAGCTCGACCTCGTCGTCGCCGGCACCGCCGACGCCGTGCTGATGGTTGAATCGGAAGCCAAGGAACTTGGCGAAGAGCTGATGCTCGGCGCTGTCATGTTCGGCCATAAGGGCTTCCAGCCGGTCATCGACGCCATCATCAAGCTGGCCGAAGTTGCCGCCAAGGAGCCGCGCGACTTCACCGCGCCGGACTATTCCGCGCTCGAAGCAGAGATGCTGAAGATCGTCGGCGACGAGCTTCGTGAGGCCTACAAGATCACCGACAAGCAGCAGCGCTATGCCGCCGTCGACGCCGTCAAGGCGAAGGTCAAGGCAGCCTTTGCTCCTGCCGAAGGCGAAGAGCCCAAATACACCTCCGAGCAGATCGGTTCGGTGTTCAAGGAACTCCAGGCCAAGGTCGTGCGCTGGAACATCCTCGACACCGGCTCGCGCATCGATGGCCGCGACCTGAAGACGGTCCGCAAGATCGTCTCCGAAGTCGGCGTCCTGCCGCGCACCCATGGTTCGGCGCTGTTCACCCGCGGCGAGACGCAGGCGCTGGTCGTTGCCACGCTCGGCACCGGCGAAGACGAGCAGTATGTCGATTCGCTGACCGGCATGTACAAGGAGAAGTTCCTCCTTCACTACAACTTCCCTCCCTATTCCGTCGGTGAGACCGGCCGCATGGGTTCGCCGGGCCGCCGCGAAATCGGCCACGGCAAGCTCGCCTGGCGCGCCATTCGTCCGATGCTGCCGAGCGCTGACCAGTTCCCCTACACGCTGCGTGTCGTCTCGGAGATCACCGAGTCCAACGGCTCGTCCTCGATGGCCACCGTCTGCGGCACCTCGCTGGCGCTGATGGATGCCGGCGTGCCGCTGGCCAAGCCCGTTGCCGGTATTGCGATGGGCCTGATCAAGGAAGGCGAGCGCTTCGCCGTGCTCTCCGACATCCTTGGTGACGAGGATCACCTCGGCGACATGGACTTCAAGGTTGCCGGCACCGCCAACGGCATCACCTCGCTGCAGATGGACATCAAGATCGAGGGCATCACCGAGGAGATCATGAAGATCGCGCTGGACCAGGCCAAGGACGGCCGCCAGCATATCCTCGGCGAAATGGCTCATGCCCTGACCGGCGCCCGCCCCGAACTCGGCGAATTCGCGCCGCGCATCGAGGTCATGCACATCCCGACCGACAAGATCCGCGACGTCATCGGTTCGGGCGGCAAGGTCATCCGCGAGATCGTCGAGAAGACCGGCGCCAAGATCAACATCGAGGACGACGGCACGGTGAAGATCGCTTCCTCGAACGCCAAGGAGATCGAGGCGGCGAAGAAGTGGATCCACACCATCGTCGCCGAGCCGGAAGTCGGCGAGATCTACGAAGGCACGGTCGTCAAGACCGCCGACTTCGGCGCCTTCGTCAACTTCTTCGGTCCGCGTGACGGCCTCGTCCACATCTCGCAGCTCGCCAATGAGCGCGTTGCCAAGACCTCCGACGTCGTCAAGGAAGGCGACAAGGTCTGGGTCAAGCTTATGGGCTTCGACGAGCGCGGCAAGGTCCGCCTGTCGATGAAGGTCGTCGACCAGGCCACCGGCAAGGAAATCGTGCGCGATAAGAAAGCCGAAGGCGAAGAAGACGCCGCCTGAGCGATCTGACAGAAAAATCGAAACGGGCGCGGCTTATGTCGCGCCCGTTTTCGTTTGGAATTGCGTAAGAATCCGGGAGCACTTCCATGTCCGCTGAAGCGCTGAAGACGCTTTTCCATCCGTTCGAGGCCGAGGCTCTCTCCTTGCCACGAAAGGACGAGCGCATTCTCTTCCTCGGTGCCGAGCCCGGCCTGCGCGTGCCGCCGGGTTTCGAGGCCACGCTGCACCTCGTACAGGGCTTCCGGCCGCATTTCCGCGCATTGCAGGCGGCGGGCTTTGCCGTCACGCCGCGAACCGAGGGGGATGGTTTTGATGCCGCCCTCGTGCTCGCGGGCCGTCACCGCGGCCAGAACGAACTGCGTATCGCCGAGGCCCTGGAGCGCGTGGCGCCGGGCGGACTTGTCGTGGTCGCCGGTGGCAAGGACGACGGCATTGCCAGCTTGCGCAAGCGCGTCGACGAGCTCGTGCCGCTCAACGGCCATATGCCGAAATATCACGGCATCGCCTTCTGGCTGCGCCGCCCGGCGGATATGCAGGCCGCCGCCACGCTTCGCGCCGCCAATCCCGCCTTGCTGATCGAGGAGCGGTTCCACACCGCACCCGGCATGTTCTCCTTCGATCGCGTCGATGCGGGTTCGAAACTGCTGGTCGACAACCTGCCCGGTGACCTGCGCGGCAGTGCGGCCGATTTCTGCGCCGGTTGGGGTTATGTCGCGGCTGAGATGGTTGCCCGCTCGTCAGGCCTGTCTGGTCTCGATCTCCATGAGGCTGATTTCGACGCGCTGGAGGCGGCCAAGGGCAACCTCGCCAACACAGTGGCGCAAGGCTTCTTCTGGACGGATCTGCTCGCCGAGCCTGTCGAGCGCCGCTACGACGTCATCGCCATGAACCCGCCCTTCCACCGCAGCCGTGCGGCCGAGCCGGAGATCGGCGCCGGCATGATCCGCGCGGCGGCCAAGGCTTTGAAGCCGGCTGGCAGGCTGTTCATGGTCGCCAACCGCCAGCTTCCCTACGAGCCCGTGCTGTCGGCCGCCTTTGCCAGCCACGCGGAGCTTGCCCGCGACGGCATGTTCAAGGTGTTTTCCGCTCGGCGTTGACTTGCCTCAATGCAGGTTGGCGACGCGCCGGACCTCGTCGGTCGCGTGCTCGTCGCCAAGCCTGAACTTGAGCGGCGCCGGCCGGCCGAACAGGTAGCCTTGCACCACCTCACAGCCGGCGGCCCGCAACAGTGTCGCCTGGCTCTCGGTCTCGACACCTTCGGCAATGATGCTGACGCCGAGCGCCCGCGAAAGCCCGACAATGGTCGAGACGACCGCGCCGGAGCTGGAATCGGTATCGATGCGGCTTACGAAGGAACGGTCGATCTTCAGCTTGCCGAACGAGAAATCGATGAGGTAGCTGAGGTTGGAATAGCCGGTGCCGAAATCGTCGACGGCAACGGAGATGCCCATGTCGGCAAGCTCTTTCAGGATGGCGGCCGCGCGGTCGCGGTCCTGCATCATCGCCGTCTCGGTGACTTCCAGCTCAAGCCGCGACGGCTTGATGCCGGTGGCCCGCATGGTGTCGCGCACGATGCCGACGAAGTCCTTGGTCATGAACTGAACCGGCGAGATGTTGACGGCGACGAAGCAGTCGTCAGGTAAATGGCGGGCGTCGCTGCAAGCCTTGCGCAGAACCCATTCGCCGATCGGGTTGATCATGCCGGTTTCCTCGGCGATCTGGATGAACTCCATGGGCGGGATCATGCCGCGTTCGGGATGGTTCCAGCGGATCAGCGCCTCGTAGCCGATGATGCGGCCGGTCGGCAGGTCGAGCTGCGGCTGATAGTGGAGGTCGAAGTCTCCGCGCTCGAAAGCGGTGTGCAGTTCGGATTCGACCCATTGGCGATGATCGGCGACACGCCCCATCTCGCTGTCGAACACCGACCAGTTGCCGACCCCGCCGGCGCGCGCATTCTGCAGCGCCAGATTGGAGCGGCGCAGGAGAAGCACCGGATCGACGCCATCCTTGGGCATGGCCACGATACCCACCGACAGGCTCACCGATTGCTGATGGGTGCTCAGCTCATAGGGCTCCATCATTTCGTCGATGAGCCTTTCGACCATGCTTTCCATCGTTCCCTGGATCTGATGATCCGCAAGCAGCACCGCGAACTCGCCGGCGCCGATACGTCCGATCACGGCCCGTGCGGGCACGCAGGTCTGCAGCCGCTTGGTGAAGGCGCGGATCAACTCGTCGCCCTGCGTATAGCCGATCGCGTCGTTGATCTGCTTGAACCGGTCGATGTCGATGTCGATCAGGAACACCGGCTCTCCGGTCCTGCTCGTCGCGCATGCCGCCTCGGCGATCTTGCCGACCATCGCCGGGCGCGCCAGCAGCCCGGTCAGCTTGTCGAAATGGGTTTCGTTGAAGACGAAATCGGCTGATTCATCGACGCCGGCGAAGAACGACATGGCCGCCACCGACGCCGCCAGCGCGCAAAGCGCGGCCATGATTGCGACCATCATGTCCATCGATATGCCGGCAAACCCGTCGCCGAGACCGTGCTTCAGGCCCCAGATGCCGAGGACAAAACTGCCAATGCCCGAACTTGCTATGGTGAGCAATCGGAACACCGGTGTTCGCTTCGGGTTGCTGACGGCTGGCATTCAAAGGTCCCCAGATTGCGGGACTCTATAGCGGAAATCCTCTTAAAATGAGTTTCCGCGAATGTATTCAATTTTACTGGAGAAGATTATTTTCTTTACTGGAAAAGGGCCATTTCCCCGAAGCAATTGCCCAAAACGTATCGCCTCGATCCGTTTCAGGGTCAGTTAACCATCCGTCTGCTTCAACTCGTCGAGCGTCGGCATCGAGACGATGTGATAGCCGGAATCGACATAGTGGATTTCGCCGGTGACGCCCGAGGATAGGTCGGACAGCAAATAAAGCGCGGAGCCGCCGACCTCGTCGATGGTCACCGTGCGGCGCAACGGCGAGTTGCGCTGCTGGTAGGAGAACATGTGACGGGCGTCCGAAATGCCGGCGCCGGCGAGCGTGCGCACCGGGCCCGCCGAGATGCCGTTCACCCGGATGCCGCGCGGACCGTAGTCGTTGGCAAGGTATCGCACGCTGGCCTCGAGGCCGGCCTTGGCGACGCCCATGACATTGTAGTTCGGCATGACGCGGACCGAACCGGCGTAAGTCAGCGTGATCATCGAGCCGCCTTCCGTCATCAGTGCCGCGGCGTTGCGGGCCACTTCGGTGAAGGAGTAGCAGGAGATCACCATGGTGCGGACGAAATTGTCCCGGCTGGTGTCGGCGTAGAGGCCCTTCAACTCATTCTTGTCGGAAAAGCCGATGGCGTGGACGACGAAGTCCAGTCCGCCCCATTCCTTGCCGAGCGTCTCGAACGTCGCGGCGACCGAAGCGCTGTCCTCGACATCGCAGGGAACGACCAGCGAGGCGCCGAGCTTGTCGGCGAGCGGCTTGACCCGGCGGCCGAAGGCATCGCCCTGGTAGGTGAAGGCGAGCTCCGCCCCATGCTCGGACAATTTCTGGGCAATGCCCCAGGCGATCGAATGATCGTTGGCAACACCCATGACAAGCCCGCGCTTGCCCTTCATCAATCCGTCCATGGCAGGCAATCCTTTTAGAAAACCGCTGGCCTTATGCGGAATAGCGCTGGAAAACGAGCGTTGCGTTGGTGCCACCGAAACCGAAGGAATTTGACAGGACGGTATCGATCTTGGCGTTGTCGATGCGCTTGCGTACGATCGGCATGCCCTCGAATTCGGGGTCGAGGGTTTCGATATGGGCGCTTTCGCCGATGAAGCCGCCTTGCATCATCAGGATCGAATAGATGGACTCCTGAACGCCGGCCGCGCCCAGCGAATGGCCGGTCAGCGACTTCGTCGAGGTGATGAACGGCATCTTCTCGCCGAACACCTCGCGGATGGCGCCCATTTCCTTGGAATCCCCCACCGGCGTTGAGGTGCCGTGGGTGTTGATGTAGTCGACCGGCGTGGAAACCGTCGCCAGCGCCTGGCGCATGCAGCGGACCGCGCCTTCGCCGGAGGGGGCCACCATGTCGTAGCCGTCCGAGGTCGCGCCGTAGCCGACGATCTCGGCGTAGATCTTGGCGCCGCGCGCCTTGGCATGCTCGAGCTCCTCCAGCACCAGCACGCCGGCGCCGCCGGCGATGACGAAGCCGTCGCGGTTGACGTCATAGGCGCGGGACGCGGCCGAGGCCCTGTCGTTGAACTTGGACGACATGGCGCCCATGGCGTCGAACAGGTCCGACATCGTCCAGTCGAGATCCTCGTGGCCGCCGGCAAAGACCATGTCCTGCTTGCCCCACTGGATCAGCTCGTAGCCATTGCCGATGCAATGCGCCGAGGTCGAGCAGGCCGACGAGATCGAATAGTTGACGCCGTGGATCTTGAACCAGGTGGCCAGCGTTGCCGACGCGGTCGACGACATCGCCTTCGGCACGGCGAAGGGGCCGATGCGCTTGGGGCTGCCGTTTTTCAGCGTGGTTTCGGCCGCCTCGACGATGGTGCGGGTGGAGGGGCCGCCCGAGCCCATGACGATGCCGGTGCGCTCATTGGTGATGTCGCTTTCGCTCAAGGCGGCATCGGCGATCGCCTGGTCCATGGCGACGTGGTTCCAGGCAGCACCTTGGCTCAGGAAGCGCATCGCGCGGCGATCGATCATGGCGGAGGGGTCGAGCGTCGGCGCGCCCCAGACCTGGCAGCGGAAGCCGTGCTCGGCAAAGGAATCGGAAAAGCTGATGCCGGATCTGGCGTCATGCAGCGAGGTCTGCACCTCGTTGGCATTGTTGCCGATCGACGACACGATGCCGAGGCCTGTGACTACGACACGTCTCATTCGCAACTCCTTCCAGGGATGCTGGCCAATGGGTCGGCCAAGGGTGCGGTCAAGCGACCGCCGACTGCTTGGACAGACCGACCTTCAGGTCCGTCGCCGCATATATGGGCTCGCCATCCGCCTTCATCCAGCCATCGGCGATGCCCAGCACCAACCGACCGCGCATGACACGCTTGAAATCCACGCCATACTCGACCTTCTTGACCGATGGCGTGACCATGCCCTTGAACTTGACCTCACCGGTCGACAGCGCCATCCCCTTGCCGGGTTCGCCGAGCCAGCCGAGGTAGAAGCCGGTCAACTGCCACAAGGCGTCCAGACCGAGGCATCCTGGCATGATCGGATTGCCGATGAAATGACAGGCGAAGAACCACAGGTCCGGCTTGATGTCGAACTCCGCACGGATGAAGCCCTTGTCGAAGGCGCCGCCGGTCTCGCTGATCTCGGTGATGCGATCGAACATCAGCATCGGCGGGTAGGGCAGTTGGGCATTGCCCTCTCCGAACAGCTCGCCGCGGGCGCAGGCCAGCAATTCTTCGTAGTCGTAGCTGGATTTACCCGCCATGAATCTCGTCCCCATATCGTCCGGGCGGTAGCGCGCCCTTGTCGTTGGTGTCCTAACACAGTCTGTTTCAGGCCGGAAACCGGCGTTTGCGCTTAACCCGCCAGTCTGCCCGGGTCAATGCGCGCTATTGATCGCATTCGGACGACAGAATATATGTCAACAGGGGTCCGGTTTCGGCAGACATTCATTTTTTTGCCATTCTGGGCGTGTCTTGAAGCGGGACTGTTGGCTTGGACGACCAGATGGACCGGGGCTGCCGGAAGGAAAATGTCGCTGTGGACAAGCGGGTACGTGAAGCCGGCCTGAGGCCGACGCGGCAGCGCATCGCGCTGGCCGACCTGCTTTTCGCCAAGGGCGATCGCCATCTCTCGGCCGAGGAACTGCACGAGGAGGCGCTGGCCGCCGGCGTGCCGGTGTCGCTGGCGACTGTCTATAACGCACTCCACCAGTTCACCCAGGCGGGTCTGCTGCGCATCCTCGCGGTCGAGGGCGCCAAGACCTATTTCGACACCAACACCTCCGACCACCATCATTTCTACATCGAAGGTGAAAACCGTATTTTCGACATCGCCAACGGTCCGGTGACGGTCACCAACCTGCCGGATCCGCCCGAGGGCATGGAAATCGCCAATGTCGACATCGTGGTGAGGCTGCGCCCCAAGCGCCAGGAATGACCGGCCGGGGCAGAACAATCGGTCAGGCCGCGAGTGATCGTTCGGGGCAGAATAATCTGTCCGGCCAGAATATCTGTCCGGCCAGAATAATCTGTCCGGGATGAAGCCCCTCGACCTGATAGTCCGGCTCGAATGGGCTGTCGTGGCGGTCGTTGCGATCGCCTTCTACGCTTGGTCTGGCGTCTCCTGGTGGCTCTTCGGATTGCTCATCCTGGCGCCGGACCTGTCGATGTTCGGCTATCTCGGCGGGCCGCGCGTCGGCGCCATCGCCTACAACGCCTTGCACATCCTGATCGTACCGGTGCTGCTGCTGCTCGCCGGCTACCTGTCCGGTCATGCGGCCGCGATCGCAGTCGCACTGATCTGGATCGCACATATCGCCATCGACCGTGCACTGGGCTATGGCCTGAAACTGCCAACGGGTTTTCAGGACACCCATCTTGGCCGTATCGGGCGCAAGCGGAACGACCTCAGTCCTTGACCCGTTCGCCGGGATAGGCGCCCCAGACCGCGGCCTGGGCGAGCCAGCCGGTGTGGCCGTCAAGCGTCATTTCGCACCACTGGCCGTCGCAGGACTTGATCGTGCCCATGACTCCCGGCTCGACGATCGCCACCACACGGGCATCCTTGTCGGGACTTTTCATAAGGTTGATCTGGGCACCCTTGCCGCGTTGCCACGGTGCGATGATCGCCGTGCGCCGGCCTGACAGCAGCGACTGGTTGATCCAGCCCTCGGAGCCATCGGCGTCGCGCACGCGGCGCCACGTGTCGAATTCCTGGACGACCTCCATCGGCAGGCCGGCCTTCAGATACATCCAGTCGACTGAGTAGTTGGCGCCGGGACCGACGCGCGAATTGACGCGGCCCGACTTCAGGCTGACGAATCGCGGCAACGGCAGGCCGCTCGGCCCGAGCGTGACGGCGCTCTGGGCGGGTGCGGCCGCGCCCTGCGCCGCGGCAAGTGGGGAATAGAGGAGAGCGCCGAGAAATGCTGCGCTGAGGGCCAGGCGAAGCGACGCGAAACCAGACACTTTCGTTCCTTTCGGCGCCGGCCCGGTGGCCTTGGCGCCCCTTTTTCTTTGTCTTCGGCGGCACCGCTTGTTACATGGGTAAATCGGCTACCGCGACCGGCTTTCAGTTTCGCCGGTCTTGGTTAAAGAGGTCTCAACGAGGGAAACAATGGTAGGCAAAAAGAAGCCTCTCGTGGTCATCACGCGAAAGCTGCCCGACCCGGTCGAGACCCGCATGCGCGAGCTGTTCGACGCCAGGCTGAATGTCGAGGACAGGCCGATGACGCAGCCGGAGCTGGTCGCCGCGGTCAAGGAAGCCGACGTGCTGGTGCCGACGGTGACCGATCAGATCGACGCGGCGCTGATTGCCCAAGCCGGCGACAACCTCAAGCTGATCGCCAATTTCGGCAATGGCGTCGACAAGATCGACGTGGCGGCGGCCGCCAAGAAGGGCATCACCGTCACCAACACGCCCAATGTGCTTACCGAAGACACCGCCGACATGACCATGGCGCTGATGCTGGCGGTGCCGCGCCGCCTCGCGGAGGGCGCCAATGTGCTCACCGGCGACAAGAAATGGGCGGGCTGGTCGCCGACCTGGATGCTTGGCCGGCGCATCTGGGGCAAGCGGCTCGGCATTGTCGGCATGGGCCGCATCGGCACGGCCGTCGCGCGGCGGGCCAAGGCCTTCGGCCTTTCCATCCACTATCACAATCGCCATCGCGTTTTACCGGCGGTCGAGGACGGGCTGGAGGCGACCTATTGGGAGAGCCTCGACCAGATGCTGGCCCGCATGGACATCATCTCGGTCAATTGTCCGTCGACGCCCGCGACCTTCCATCTTTTGTCGGCGCGGCGCTTGGCGCTCCTGCAGCCGACGGCCTATGTCGTCAACACCGCGCGTGGCGACATCATCGACGAGGAAGCGCTGGTCAAGCTGATCCAGGACGGCAAGATCGCCGGCGCCGGCCTCGACGTCTACGAGCATGAACCGGCGCTCAATGCCAAGCTGCTCAAGCTCGCCGCCAGGCACAAAGTGGTGCTTTTGCCGCATATGGGCTCGGCGACGCTCGAGGGCCGCATCGACATGGGCGAGAAGGTCATCATCAACATCCGGGCCTTCGTTGACGGTCACCGCCCGCCGGACCGCGTGCTGCCGCTCAGAACCTGACGGCATCGCGGCGCCGCGCTCCTTCAAATGCAAGTCAAGGCTTACGAAAGAGCCTTGCGCATGGTGACCGATGTCGGCCTGGCGTAGCCCTCATGGGCCGTCCGGCCGGTTTCCTGAAAGCCCAGGCGGGCAAAGGCGGCGTGATTGGCGGTGAGCTCGATGCGCGTCTGGAGCTCCAGCGCTGCCTTGCCGAGATCGAGCGCGAGAATCTCGACCGACTGCATCAGCCGCCGGCCGATGCCTTGCCCCTGGCAGTCCGGGGCGACGGCGAGCTTGCCGACGTAAAGATCGTCAGCCCTTTCCTGAGCAAAGACGCAGCCGACGATCCTGTCGCCATAGAGGGCGACGAAGCCGGTCTCGCGCCGGGCCTTGTCGCGCAGTGTGTCGACGGTGAGCAGGTGAGCCGAGGATGGCGGGTCGATGACCCCGTCCATGAAGGCGAAGGCGTGCATGATCAAGGCAAGCACCTCATTCCAGCGGCCGAAATCGGCCGGAATGCGGTCGATGGAGAGGGGGATGGTCCGCTCCAAGGTCAGCGTCTGGCGTAGCGGATCGTTTCGAAGCGCGCGGCGAGCGCATCGTAGAGCAGCAGCCGGCCGACCAGCGGCTCGCCAATGCCGGTGATCAGCTTGATCGCCTCCATCGCCTGCAGCGTTCCGACGACTCCCGTCAGCGCGCCAAGCACCCCGGCCTCGGCGCAGGACGGCACCAGGCCCGGCGGTGGGGCTTCGGGAAAGAGATCGCGATACCCCGGATTAGGCTTGCCGTCCTTGCCGACCTCGAAAGGCTTCAACACCGTCACCGAGCCGTCGAAGCGGCCGACAGCGGCATGCACCAGGGGTTTACGCGCGCTCGCACAGGCGTCGGCCACCGTATAACGGGTCTCGAAATTGTCGGAGCCGTCGACCACGATGTCATAGCGGGCGACGAGGGCAGGGGCGTTGTCCGCGCTCAGCCGGAACGCGTGCGTCTCGACCGCGGTGTTGGGATTGATGCGGGCAATCGCCGCCTTGGCGCTGTCGGTTTTCAGCATGCCGACCGCATCGGTGGCGTGGATGACCTGACGCTGCAAATTGGAGAGCGACACGGTGTCGTCGTCGACAATGCCGAGCGTGCCGACGCCGGCCGCGGCAAGGTATTCGAGCACTGGCGCACCCAGCCCGCCGGCGCCGATCACCAGGACGCGCGCTTGCTTGAGCTTCTGTTGGCCCGCACCGCCGACCTCCGGCAGCACGATGTGGCGGGCATAGCGTTCGATCTCGTCGGCGGTGAGCGCAGTGGTCATATCAGGACAATACAGCGGCCGAAAAACCTTGTCAGGCGTCTTCGGTTGGCCCAACCGTGCCATGGTCGACGGTCAGGAACTGCGCCCGCCCCTTGAGGCTGGAAAACAGCGCGGCATCGGTCCCCGTCATGAAGGCCTGGCAGTTCAACTCCTCGAGGATCGAGAACAATGCTGCCCGCCGCCCGCCGTCGAGATGGGCGGCGATTTCGTCGAGCAGCAGGATCGGCGTCATACCGGACATCTCGCCGGTCAGCCGCGCGTGCGAGAGCACGATGCCGACCAGCAAGGCCTTCTGCTCGCCGGTCGAACAGAGCTCGGCCGGCATCGCCTTGGGCCGATGCCGCACCAGGAGATCGGAACGGTGCGGGCCTTCGAGCGTTCGCCCCGCGGCACGATCGCGATCACGGCCACCGGCAAGCGCGCGGCGGAACCGCTCCTCGACATCGACCGCCGGCGCGCTCGAAACCTCGGCTTCCAGATCACCTGAAAGGCTGATGTCGGCCTGTGGGAACGGCCCCGTGTCGGGCAGCCTGTCGATCATGGCGGCGAGCAGGCGCACCAGTTCGGCGCGCGCCGCCGCAATGGCGACGCCGGTCTCGGCCATCTGCGTCTCGATCGCCTCGAACCAGCGATCATCCCGGGATCCCTCCGTAAGCAGGCGATTACGGCCACGCATAGCCTTTTCGTAGTCGAGGGCACGCTGGCCGTGGCCGGGATCGATCGCCAGCACCAGCCGGTCGAGAAAGCGCCGGCGATCAGCGGCCGGTCCGGTGAACAGCGCATCCATGGCCGGCGTCAGCCACACCACGCGCAGCCATTCCAGCATGTCTTCGGCCGATCGGGCGGTCGCGCCGTTGATGCGAACCCGCCTGCCGCCTTCGCCCTCGCCAACCGAAATGCCCGTGCCGATCTCGACCTGGCCGTCAGGCCCATCGAGCCGGGCATGCAGCGCAAAGCCGCCATCGCCCCCTTCGCGCGCGACATCGGCGTAAGGGGCACGGCGCAGTCCACGCCCGGGCGTCAGAAAGGAAATCGCTTCGAGGAGGTTGGTTTTGCCGGCGCCATTGTCGCCGGAAAACACAACGGCACCCGGGGCGAAGTCGATCGCCAGCGCCGCATAGTTACGGAAATTAGTAAGTGTAAGCTTACTTATATGCGTCTGTGCCGGCAACCGCTATCCGCCTGTAGAAGTGCCGCACCCATTGTCCTTGCCGCCAGCCTTGTCGCAGAGCGGGATCGATGACCGCGGTCTACACCCGCATCGGCATCAGCACGTAAAGCGCGGTCTCGTCGGCCATGTCGTGGATCAGCGTCGGCGAACCGGCATCGGCCAGCATGAATTTGGCTTCCGTGCCGGTCAGCTGCGCGGCGACATCGAGCAGATATTTGGCGTTGAAGCCGATCTCGATAGGGTCGGACGAGTAATCGGCCGCCAGTTCCTCGGTGGCGCTGCCGGAATCCGGGTTGTTGACCGCAAGCGTCACCTGGCCTTCGCTGATCGAAAGCTTCACCGCGCGGCCGCGTTCGGAGGAAATGGTCGAGACACGATCGACCGCTGCGGCAAAGCTCTGGCGGTCGAGGATCAGCTTCTTGTCGTTGCCGGTCGGAATGACCCGCTGATAATCGGGGAAGGTGCCGTCGATCAGCTTCGAGGTCAGGACCACGCTGCCGATGGTGAAGCGGATCTTGGTATCGGACAGTTCGGTGGTCACGGCGACATCCGGATCGTCGACCAGTTTCTGCAGCTCGCTCACCGTCTTGCGCGGAATGATGATGCCCGGCATCCCTTCGGAGCCCGCCGGCGCGTCGATTTCGGCGCGCGCCAGGCGGTGGCCGTCGGTCGCCACCGAGCGCAGCTTCAGCTTGCCGCCGACTTCATGCGTGTGCAGGTAGATGCCGTTGAGATAATAGCGCGTCTCCTCGGTGGAAATGGCGAACTGCGTCTTCTCGATCAGACCCTTCAGGGCAACCGAGTCGAGCCGGAAGATATGCGAGAAGGATCCGGCCGAAAGTTCGGGGAAGTCGGATTGCGGCAGGCACTGCAGCCGGAAGCTCGAGCGGCCCGACGTCACCGTCATGGCGTTGCCGTCCTCGTCCGTCTTCAGCATCACCTCGGCGCCGTCCGAGAGCTTGCGCACGATGTCGTAGAGCAGATGCGCGGGAACCGTCGTCGCCCCGCCACGCTCCACCTTGGCGGGCGTCGCTTCCGTCACCTCCAGGTCGAGGTCGGTGGCTTTCATTTCCAGGCTGGCGCCTTCGGCGCTGAGCAGCACATTGGACAGGATCGGTATCGTGTTGCGCCGTTCGACCACACGGTGGACGTGGTTGAGCGACTTCAGGAGATTTGACCGTTCCAGGATAACACGCATGACGAAACAGGCTCGCTTGAAAGGATGAGCGGGTCTCCGGCTGGCGGCGCCCCGCGAAAGGTCTGAACAGGCTCAGA